>Ga0326727_10000749_pt1 | contig 130606 bp, 132 predicted proteins | sample MB2enrmetagenome_FD_207643 | JGI IMG/M metagenome (GOLD analysis project Ga0326727, IMG submission 207643) | Lab enriched peat soil microbial communities from McLean, Ithaca, NY, United States - MB29MY | ecosystem: Environmental > Terrestrial > Soil > Wetlands > Peat | place: USA: New York...
GGGGGGCGGCCCCCCCCCGGGGGGGGGGGCCCCCCCCCCCCACGGCTCTCCGGAACTCCCGGGCGTAGCCCGGGACCCCGCCTGCGGCGGGGCCAGGGGTGTGCATGCGGCAATGGGTCGGAGCCATCGCATCCGCTAATTTCATCCCCGTTCATCCCCTTCATCCCCGGCCAATTCTTTTAATGACCGGGCCTCCCGGCGCAGGTCCTGGGCCCGGGCCTCCCGGTGCACGTCCTGGACCCAGGCCTCCCACGCCCCGGCCTGGAAACCTTCCTGCGCCAGGGGCAGCCGCCGGCGCATGGCCAGGAAGCGCTCCAGGGCCGGGCGCCAGAGGCCTTCCGGCACCCCTTCCACCGCCCGGGCGCAGGCGGCCACTCCTTCCGGCGTCTGGCACGCCAGCAGGGCCTGGTGCCCGGCCTCCAGGGCCAACCGCACCCGGTCCGCCCAGCACCAGCCGGCGCACCCCCCCATCTCCAGGTCGTCGGGCAGCCACCGGGCCCGGACGCCCCAGGGGTTGAGCCGCACCCGGTCGCGGTCCAGGCTGGCCGGAAGCCGGGAGCCGCCCACCCGCAGGTGGGCCACCATCGCCAGGCGGTCCGGGTGGGCCAGGATCCGGAAGGGCAGGGCGTGGCGCTGCCCCTCCATGGGGTCGTCCCGGCCGGGCAGGGCCAGGTGGGTGTCCAGGGCCAGGCCTCCCAGCCCCGGGAAATGCTTGAGGCACCCGCGCACCCCGGCGCCTTCCAGCCCCGCCAGGAAGGCGCCGGCAGCCTGCGCCGCCTCCAGCGGTTCCGGACCCGCGGCCCGGTCGCCCAGGGCCGCTCCCGGGGCCCACAGGTCCGCCACCGGGGCGAAATCCACGTTGCAGCCCAGCAGGGCCAGGCCCCGGCCCCACAGGGCGCCCCAGCGGCGGCAGGCGCCGGCGCCGCCCGCCAGCCACGCCTGGCGCAGGGAGGGCGTGGGGCCTACCCAGGGCCGCAGGCGGGACACGGTGCCGCCTTCCTGGTCCATGGCCACCGCCAGGGGCGCCGGGTCCCCCCGCTGGTCCTGCAGGCGGCGGACCAGGGCGTGGCACCGGGCCGGGCCAACCCCCGGGTCCGGATCCAGGTTGCGCCCGAACAGCACCACGCCCCCCGGCACCGCGGCCAGCCCCGGGGCGGCGGGGTCGGCCCCGAAGCACCCGCACCAGAGCAGCCGATGGGCGGGGTGGGCCATGGCTCAGGAGCAGGGGTCCGGGGCCTGGGCCCCGGTGCGCAGGGCGCCCGCCAGGTCCCGGCTGCGCCGCAGCCCCTGGAGGGCCGCCTCCAGTTGCCGGCGCCAGAGCACGAAGGACGGCTCGTCCGCCTGGAAGTAGTGGCGTTCCTTGAACTCCAGGTACACGGCGCCCAGGATCAGCTCCCCGCTGCGCAGGGGCACCAGGTGGCCCTCGGCCACGTCCTTCCGGGCCCGCCATTCCAGCGGCGCCACCAGGGCCGACGGGGGCGGGAGGGGCTCCGGAGTCCGGGCGGTCCAGGGCTGGAGGCCATCTTCCTCCAGGAGCTCCCAGGTGTTCCGGAGCGTGGGCATCAGGGCCAGGCACCGGGTCGGGTTGCGGCCGGCCCGCAGGTGGTCCAGGAACGGCCCGACGATGGGGGCTTCGGCCACCTCCCGCTGGGCGGCCACCAGCAGGTCGTTCAGGCGCAGCACCTCGTCGTGGAGGGCATGCAGGTCCCGCATCCGGGCCAGCACCCGCTGTTCCAGGTCCGCCTGGTAGCCGCGCACCTTTTCCAGGGCCGCGGCGTGGTCCAGGGCCCGGTCCAGCACCGCCTCGAACTCCTCCAGCCGGAACGGCTTCTGCAGGAAATCGTAGGCGCCGCTCTTGACCGCCAGGATGGCGACCTCCATGGAGGCGTAGCCGGTGATCACCACGCACAGGGTGAGGGGATCCAGGGCCTTCACGGCCTCGATGAGCTGGAAGCCGCTGGGCCCCCCGGGCATGTTCAGGTCCGTGACGACCACGGGGAAGTGGTGTGATTTGATGAGTTCAAGGGCCACCACCGCGTCGCTCGCGTCCTCCACCTGGTAGCCGTCCGCCGTGAGGGCCTCCTTGAGGTTGTGGCGCAGGTCATCCTCGTCGTCCACCAGGAGGATGGGATCGGGGATCATGGGCTCACCGTCTCCACGTTGAGCATGCCCTTGGTCAGCTCGTAGATCTTCGCTTCCAGGAAGATGTCCAGGAGGGGCCGGTCCAGGAGCCCGGCCTTGGTCTCGTCCTCCAGGATCTCCAGGCTGCGGGGTATGCTGACGGCGGCCTTGTACGGGCGGTCCGCCGCCACCAGCGCGTCGTGCACGTCGCAGATGGCCATGAGCTTGCTCTGGGCGGGAATCTCCGCGGCCTTCAGCTTGCGGGGGTAGCCCATCCCGTTGAGGCGCTCGTGGTGGGCATAGGCGATGTCCGCCACGCCGGCCAGGGGCCCGGTCCAGGGAATCTTGCTCAGGAAGTTGAAGGTCTTCTGCACGTGGCTGTTGATCTCGTTGCGCTCCTCCTCCGAAAGGCTGCCTTTGGGGATGCGCAGGGCGGCGATGTCGGCGTTCTCCAGGATCCGGCCGTCGCCGCCGCGCCAGTGGCGGAAGCTGAGCTCCTCCAGTTCGTCCATGGCCTCCACCACTTCCTGGGGGAGCACCTTCGGCTCGTTGCAGCGCAGGATCAAGTCGATGATGCGCTCCCGCTCCACCTGGTGGGCCGCCATGAGCACCCGCGCGTAGCCCGGGTCGAACGGCTCGCCCTGGCTCCAGGCTTCCAGGATGCGGGCGTTGACCGCCTCCAGGTCGCGCTGGTACAGGCGCTGCAGGATCCGCTCCAGGCGCTCCGGCTCCAGCTTGCGGGCCTTCACCAGCACCTGCTCGCGCACCCCCACCTTGCCGAAGTCGTGCAGCAGGCTGGCGTAGCGGATCTCCCGCAGCTGCGGGTCGGTGAAGCGCACCGGCCCGTACGGGCCGCTCTCCGCCCGGTTCACCGCTTCCGCCAGCCCCACCGTGAGCAGGGCCACCCGGAAGGAATGGCCGGAGGTGGAGGGGTCCCGGGCTTCAATGGCCACCACGGAGGCGTTCACGAAGCCTTCGAACAGTTTCTCGATGTCCTCCTTGAGGGTGAGGATCTCCGTGGTGCGCTCCTGCACCATCTCTTCCAGGCGGGTCTGGTAGGCCTCGTTGTCCCGCAGGGACTTGTAATGGTTCAGGGCCCGCACCAGGCTGGCGTCCAGCTCCGCCAGCTTGAACGGCTTCTGGATGAAGTCGTACGCGCCGCGCTTGAGGGCCTGGATGGCCGCCTCCGTGGTGGCGTAGCCGGTCATGAGGATGCAGAACGTCCTGGGGTCGATCTCCTGGACCGTGTTGATCAGGTCCAGCCCCGACAATCCCCCGGGCATGTTCAGGTCGGTGAAGATAATGGCGTAGTGCCGGGTCTTGGCCAGCAGGATCGCTTCTTCGGCGGTGGCCGCGCCCTCGGGCGAGTAGCCCATGCTGGCCAGAGCTTCCACCAGGAGCGTCCGGAAGTCCGGCTCATCGTCCACGATCAAAATGCGGTTGGTGTCCATGCTGACCCCAGAATACCCGTCCTGGCCCCGCTTCCCTTTGGAAATGCGAAAAGATGGGACACCGGGGGTTCAGTCCTTGGGCGGCGGCGGGAATTTCCCGAGCATCCTGCGGATGGCCTCGCCCACTTGCTCCTCCGCGTCCTGCGGGGTGCGCAGGTCGTTGAGCGCCCCTTCCCCCACCGCGTGCCACACCACCTGGCGGGTCCTGGGATCGAGCACCTCCAGCACGATGCTGCCCTCCCGGTAGTGCTGCACTTCCTGCATGCCGCCGCCGACTCCCCAGCCCCAGGGCCGCCAGCCCCAGCCAGGGCCCCAGGCGGTCCCCAGGTCCGTGTAGGTCGCCACCACCCGGTCCTGGTAGACGGGATAATAGGCCACCAGGAAATCAGCTTTCCCTGCCGGAACCAGCTGATAGCCCCGGGCGCCCAGTTCCTGCTCCACCAGCCGGCGCACCCGCCGGTCCATGATGAGATTGGCGGCGGTTCCGGGCCTGTTGCCGGGGCGGGCCGGAGGTGCCGGCACCTGGGCGGGCGGCGGAGGCGGGACCTGGGTGGGGGGCGGTCCGCTGGGAGTCTCGGCCGGGGGCGGTTCGGCCGGAGTCCCGGCCGGGGGCGGCCCTGGTGGAGCCTGGACGGGGGGCGGCCCGGGCGGCGCGGGGAGCGCCCCGGCCGGCGGGGGCGCGCCCTCGTACCAGGCGTAGGTCTTGTAGGAAGCAAAGTCCGCGCCGCGGTCGTAGTCGTAGCGCACGGCGATGCCGGCGCACCCGGCGAGGAGCGCCAGCACCGGCGCCAGCGCCGCCAGCTTCAAGGTCCGCACCATGGCATCACCCTCCCTTCCCGCTGGGACCTTGGATGTCTCCAGGAAACCCGAGGTTTAAGGCTTCCACACGGCCCTGGCGCCAGACCATGAACCGGCCTTCGTGCGCCCAGGGCAGGGCAGTGCCGTTGGCCTCCACCTGGTGGGTGTGGAAATGGCCGGTGATGAAGGTCTTGGCGGGATGCTCGGCGGCCGCCTGCCGGAAGGCTTCCCGGGGGAACCTGAGCTTGTAGGCCTGGTTGGTGGTATGCAGGGCCATCTCCAGGCGCTGGGCCAGGGCCCGGGCGGCGGCCCTGGGCAGGGTCCGGGCCAGCAGCCATACCGGCCCGCTGCGGGAGACCAGGTTCCAGAGGCGGTACCGCCAATCGCCGGCATTCACCAGGTCGCCGTGTTCCCAGGCCAGGCCTTCGGCGGGCAGGCCGCCGCCGGTGCCCTCGCCCATCAGGTCGAAGCGATCCGCCAACCGGTCCAGGAAGTATTCCCGGTTGCCCAGCCAGAGCCCCACCCAGCGCCCCTCCCGCCGCCGGTCCGCCACCCAGTCCAGGAAGTCCCGTTCCAGGTCCGTGGCCATGCCGGGGATCCCCACCCACACGTCGAACACGTCCCCCAGGAACAGCCAGTCCGCGTCCGGGTGGGCCGCATGGGCCTCCCGCAGCCCGGTGAGCGCACCGCTCCAGTGGGGGTCGGCCACCAGGACCAGGGGCGCCGAAGGGTCCGGGCGGCGGTCCGTGCCCCGCCTCCAGCCCATGCCCGCCAGCCGCCGGGTGCCCAGGTAGGGCAGGCAGGACAGGGCCAGGCCCAGGCACGTTCCCGCCAGGTCCGCCAGCCAGTCCAGCGGATCGCCTCCCCGCCCGGCCACGAAGGACTGCACCCCCTCAACGGCGCCCCCGTACAGGGCCAGGAGCAGGAAGGTGACCAGGTGGCGCCGGTAGATGGGCGTTCCAGCGCGGTTCAGCCTCCAGGCCAGCTCCAGGGCCAAGGCGAGCAGGGCGAATCCGGCGGCGTGGCCCAGGTAGTCCCGGGGGTGGGGCAAGGACAGCCCGAAGGGCAGGACGCTGCAGGTCCCCAGCCAGGCGATGACCGCCGCCAGGGCCAGAGGCAGGCACCACAACCACGGTCTCCGCATGGCTCCCACTATAGCGGAGGGCCTTCCAGGGCGGATACGGGTCCCGGACCCTCGTCAGTCCGGCAGGTCCTGCTGGGGGTAGCGGTCGGGAAACGTCAGCTGGATGGCCCGGAACTTGTCGAAGTGGTCGAAGAAATGGCCCACCAGGCTCGGGTCGAACTGATGGCCGGATTCGTTGTGGATGTAGGCCAGCACTTCCTCTTCCCGCCAGGGCCGCTTGTACACCCGGCGGTTGATCAGGGCGTCGTAGACGTCCACCAGGCAGGTGATCCGGGCCTCCACCGGGATGGTTTCCCCCCTCAGGCCGGCCGGATACCCGGTGCCGTCCCATTTCTCGTGGTGGCAATCGGCGATGCGGGCGCCCATCTGGATGAACGGCACGGTGGAGTCCTTCAGGATGTTGGCGCCCATGGTGGTGTGGGTCTTCATGATGATCCACTCCTCTTCGGTGAGGCTTCCCCCCTTCTGCAGGATCCGGTCCGGCACGCCGATCTTGCCGATGTCATGCATGGGCGCCGCGGAGCGGATGCTCTCCACCGCCTCGTCGTTCCATCCCATCAGGCGGCCCATCTCGGCGGTGTACAGGCCGATGCGCCGCACGTGGGCGCCGGTCTCGTTGTCCCGGTGCTCCGAGGCGGAAATGAGGCGCAGGGCCACCTCCTCCCGGGAGGCGCGGATCATCAGGGTCTGCTCCATCACCCGCCGGGCCAGGATCAGTTCCCGGTCCCGGTACTCCAGTTCCAGCATGCGCCGCCGCAGCCCGTTCGCCACCGCGATGAGAATGTCATTAGTCTTGAAGGGCTTGAGCACGTAGCCGTAGGCTCCGTAGCGCAGGCACTCCATGGCCATCTCGGCGTTGTCCATGGAACTGACCATCACCACCGCGGTCTGGGGGATCCGGGGACCCAGGGCCTTCACCAGGGTCAAGCCGTCCATTCCGGGCATGCGGATATCGCACAGCACCAGGTCGCAGGCCTCCCGCTCCAGGAAGTCCAGGCAATCCTGGCCGTTGGCCGCTTCCAGGACGGTGAACCCGTGCTGGCCCAGGATCCGGGTCACGGCCAGGCGGATGATTTCCTGATCGTCCACCACCAGGATCCGAATGTCCCGGGGCAGGTATCCCGGCAGCGGCCAATCGATGGGGAGCGCGGGCGGAGTGCCGTTCAGATGCATGACGGCCCCTTTGGGGAGGGACACTGAGAACTTGTTGAGGTTTTTATTATAAGTGTTTCGGCGTGCCCGTGAAGGCCTGCAGAGCCACCCCGAACACAATCACGCCCAGGGCCACCCAGCGCAGGGGCGGAATGGTTTCCCCCAGGAACGCCCGGGACATGACGCCGTTGGCCAGGAACCCCAGCGCCAGGAAGGGATAGGCGAAATTCACCTCCACCAGGTTCAGGGCCCCGGCCCAGACCACGATGCTCACCGCGTAGCAGGCGAAGCAGGCCAGGGTCCAGGGGTGCAGCCCCAGCCGCACCAGGGCGCCCAGGTCCCAGGCGAGGCCCCCGGAGGCCTGCAGCCCCTTCTTCATGGCGATCTGGGCGAAGGCGTTCAGCAGCACGCCGATGAGGATGAGGGGCAGGGCCTTCATGTAAGGATTCATTGGGGACTCCCGGAAACTAGGGTCGCACGCCGGCGGAGCAGCAGGGCCTCGCCGCCACCCACGGGCACCCTGAGCAGGATCTCGAACTGGTCCCGGGCCTGGGGATCCATGCCCCAGGCGTCCTGGTCCCATTCGTTTTCCATGGCGACCAGGCGCTGATCCGGCCCCACCAGGCGGTCCAGGCCGGCCCGGGAACGGATCTCCGGCATGAGATGGTCCGTGTAGACCATGACCCCGCTACGGATCGTTTGCCAATAATAGACTTGGTGTCCAGCCATGAGAGGCGCCGCGGCGGCGGTCCACCGGCGGTAGCTTTTGAGGGGGTCCAGCCGGTGGAACCCCCAGGTTCCGGTCGCCAGGAACACCAGGCCCAGGGCCAGGGCGGCGACGCGGGCCAGGGCCGGACCGTCTCCGTGCCGGATCCGCAGGGCCACCCCGGCGGCGCCGAGCAGGAACAGGAGCGCCAGGAGGCGCAGGGGCCCGAGGAACGGCTGCACCTGGACCTGCAAGTAACGCCCCCCGGCCCCCAGGAAGGCCGCCGCCCCCAGGGCCAGGCCCGGCAGGGCCAGGCCCGCCGCCAGCAGCCCGCCCAGGCGGCGGATCCGGAAGCCCGACGCTGCGCCGCGCTGGAGCAGGGTCCCCAGGAGCAGGGCCAGGAACGGGTAGATCATCAGGATGTACTTGCCCTGCTTGCTCTGGGAGAGGCTCAGGAGCAGGAAGGGGACGGCCGCGGCCAGGATCAGGAAGCGCTGGGCCGGCGCGCGCCAGGCCCGGCCCCGGGCCAGGAACAGCGCCAGCGCCGGCAGCAGCAGGGTCCAGGGGGCGAAGTCCCCGGCCAGGTATTCCACATAGCGCCAGGGGGGCTGCTGGTGGTCCCAGGCCTTGAAGGCCCGCTCGAAGTTCTGGTGCACCACCATCTGGTAGGCGTAGGCGGTCCCGCCCTGGATGCAGGCCGCCAGGTACCAGGGCAGGACGATGACCGCCCCGATGAGCAGCCCGGTTCCGGCCCGCACCCGGCCCAGGGCGCGCAGATCCCGCTGCCACAGGAGGAAGGCCAGGACCAGGGGCAGGCTCAGGGCCAGGGCCAGGGGCCCCTTGGCCAGGAAGGCCAGGGCCAGGGCCGCGTAGGCGCCCAGGAACCAGGCCCGGCCGGAATGGCGTCCGGAAGCGTGCCCGCGCAGGATCAGCCAGCCTCCCAGCCAGGAGAGCCAGCTCCAGGCCAGCAGCGCCGCGAACACCATGTCGGTCTGGATCATCTGGGCCTGCAGCAGCCAGATGGGCACCGTGGCCAGGATGGTGGCGGCCAGGTCGCCCAGGTCCCGGTCCAGGAACCGGGCCGTCCAGCCCCGGAACGCGAACAGGAAGCCCCCCGCCGCGGCCGCCGAGGGCAGGCGCAGGGCCCAGGCGCTGACGCCGTGGGTGAAGCCGGCGCCTCCGGTGAGGCGCTCGCAGGCCATGGCCGAAAGCTTCATCAGCCAATAGAACAGGATGGGTTTCTCGGAATAGGGCTGGCCGTTGAGGTACGGCAGCAGCCAGCTGCCCCGTTCCCGCATCTCCCGCACGCACTGGGCGAAGTCCGGCTCGTCCGGGGCCCACAGGTCGCGCATGGGCAGGATGGCCAGCAGGAGCAGGGCGAACAGCAGCGGCACCCGGTTGGCCCGCACCCAGGCCGCCAGGGCAGGCCCGACGGGCCCCCTCGGGCTGGCTGCGGCTTCCGTTCCATCCATGCAACCTATCTTGGCTTGCAGGCCGGGCCTGCGCCAAGAGCTTTGCGTTAATCTGGGCTCGGGAGCACCCGCTCCCGGGAGCCCAGATGGCCGATTCCCACGTTCCCCTGCCCGAGCGCATGCGCCCCACGCGCCTGGAGGAGGTGGTGGGCCAGCCGCACCTGCTGGGTCCCCGGGGCTCCCTGCGCCGCCTCACCGCCGGAGGCCGGCTGCCGTCCATGGTCCTGTGGGGTCCTCCGGGCACCGGCAAGACCACTCTGGCCCGGATCCTGGCCCAGGCCACCGGCCATGCGTTCCTCGAGTTCTCCGGGGCCGGAGGCACCGCCGCGGAGCTCAAGAAGTTCCTCATGGAGCATCGGGAACAACCCCTGTTCCGCTCAGTGCCCCCGGTGGTGTTCCTGGACGAGATCCACCGCTTCAACCGGGCCCAGCAGGACATCCTGCTGCCGTCCCTGGAGCGGGGCGAAGCGATCCTGGTGGGAGCCACCACCGAGAATCCGGCCTTCTACCTGAATCCGGCCCTGCGCAGCCGCTGCCAGCTCATCCCCCTGCGCCCCCTGCCGCCGGACGCCATCCGCCAGGTCCTGGACCGGGCCTGGGCCCAGGAACGCCCCGGGGAACCCCCGCCCGCGGCCGTGCTGGACTGGCTCAGCCGGTGGGCCGGGGGCGACCTGCGGTCGGCCCTCACCGGATTGGAGACCTGGCTGAACCTGGAACCGGCCGAACGGGAGTTCGAAGCCCTGCGGGAGGCCCTGGGGGGGCGCATCCAGTACGATCGGGCCGACGGCCATTACGACCTGGCCAGCGCCTTCCAGAAGAGCCTGCGCGGTTCTGATCCGGACGCAGCCCTGTACTACCTTTCCCGCATGATCCGGGGCGGCGAGGATCCCCGTTTCATCGCCCGGCGCCTGGTGGTGTGCGCCGCCGAGGACGTGGGCAACGCCGACCCCCAGGCCTTCCTGGTGGCCGAAGCCGCCAGCCGTGCCGCCGAACAGGTGGGCTGGCCGGAAGCCCGGATCCCCTTGGCCCAGGCCGTCATCTACGTGGCCAACGCGCCCAAGAGCAACGCCACCGTCAGCGCCGTCGACGCCGCCCTGGCCGCCCCGGACGCGCCCATTCCCGACAGCCTGGCGGACGCCCACACGTCCACCAGCCGCGCCGCCGGCAAGGGCGAGGGCTATTTCTATTCCCACCTGGACTACGCCCATCCCCAGGCCTTCCTGCCCGAAGCCCTGCGGGCGGAGACCTTCTACCAGCCCACCCGCCCCCAGGAGCGCAACTGGAAGGACCGCCAGGAGCCGGATGCCGCGGCCTTGGGCGGTTTGTGGGAGCCGTGGACCGCCCAGCATCCGGAGGGGGGCGAACTGCCGGTGGACGCGTGGGCCGGGGCCCTGGGATGCAGCCGGGAGGCCCTGGCGAGGGCGCTGGCCAGACTGGCCGGCGGCGCCTGGCGGGTGGAGCGCCGGCTGGTGGCCGAGCCGAACCGCTAAGAGCCCCAGATGTCCCCGACGGTGAAGCCGTTCGGGAACGGGTCGGTGGGGTCCACCACGTAGGTGGCCAGGCCGGTGATCCAGGCGGTGCCGGTGATGGTGGGGACCACGGCGCGGTAGCGGCCCACCTGGGTCTCCCGCAGGAGGCGGCCGGTGAACAGGGTGCCCAGGACGCCTTCGTGACGGAAGTCCTGGTCCAGGGGCAGGAGGCCCTTGGCGTGCAGGACGGCCATCTTGGCGCAGGTGCCGGTGCCGCAGGGGGAGCGGTCGATGGCGCCGGTCCAGGTCCCCGGGTCGTCCCAGTCCAGCTTGCCGGTGGAGACCACCACGGCGTTCCGGCAGCTGGCGCCTTCGCCCAGGGGGAGCCCGGACAGCTGGGCGATGGAAATGCCGGAGATGCCCTCGTTCTCCGGATGCACCACCGGAAGCTGCTCCCGGGCCGCGGCCTTGATCATCTCGCCGATGCGCACGATGTCGGCGCCCTCGTCCGAGGTGAGCCGCAGCCCGAACCGGGCGGCGTCGGCGATCACGTAGAACATGCCGCCCCAGGCTACGTCCACCGGCACGGTGCCCAGCTTGGGCACCTCCACCGGGGCGTCCAGGTAGGCGGCGAAGGCGGGGACGTTCTCGAAGGTGACCCCGGTGACCTTGCCGCTTTCGCACCGGGCCCGGACCTTCACCAGCCCGGCGGGGGCCTCCAGGGTCAGTTCGGTGACCGGCTCGACCATGGGCACCAGCCCGGTCTCCAGCAGCGCGGTGACCACGCAGATGGTGTTGGTCCCGGACATGGGCGGGTATTCCACCTGCTCCAGGATGATGAAGCCGGCGTCGGCCTCGGGGCGCGTGGGCGGGAACAGGATGTTGCAGTTGGCCGCCGGGTAGCCCCGGGGCTCCCGCAGCATGCGCAGGCGCAGGTCGTCGTGGTGCTGCTCGAAGTAGCGCATCTTCTCGTACATCGAGCGCCCCGGCACGTCCCGCACCCCGCCGGTGATCACCCGGCCGGGCTCGCCGCAGGCGTGGAGGTCTACCGCCGTGATGAGGTTGCTGACGCGCATGGCTGCCTCCGGGCCGGATCGGGCTGCAAGGGGTGAGGGCCTTCGATGGATGGTTTCAAGTCTACCGCTGCCGCCGGTCCGGGATGAGGAAGGATGGAACCGGCCGTCCTGCGCCGGCACTTTCCTTTCGGGATGCTGGAGGAACTGCTTCCTTTCTACGAACGGGAACTGGGCGCCATCCGCGCCCTGGCGGCGGGGTTCGCCGAACGCTACCCCAAGGTGGCCCGGCGGCTGCAGATCGCCCGGGACCACTGCGAGGACCCGGACGTGGAGCGGCTGTTCCAGGTGTTCGCCTGGATGGCGGCGCGCGTCACCCGGCGCCTGGACGACCAGGTGCCGGAGCTGGCGGAACCGCTCATCCAGATGCTCTGCCCGGCCTTCACCCGGCCCGTCCCGTCGGCCACCCTGCTGCAATTGGTCCGGGATCCCCGGGAGGCGGATCTTCCGGCCCGGTACACGGTGCCCCGCCACACGCTGGCCCTGGCGCCGGCCGTACGGGGCACCCGGTGCGTCTTCCGCACCACCCACCCGGTGGACCTGTGGCCCGTGGCGGTGGCGGGAGCCGCGTTGGCCTTTCCACCGGCCCCGGGCGGCGCGGCAGCGGTCCTGGCGTTGGACCTGGCCGCCGCGGGCGGGCGGACCTTTGCCGGGCTGGGCCTTGACCGGCTGCGGTTCTTCCTGGACCTGGAACCGCCCCTGGCCGGCTTGCTGTACGAGCTGCTGGGGTTCCGGGTGCGGCAGGTGCGGGTGGGCGGCGCCGTGCTTCCGGCGGCCGTCCTGCGCCCGGCCGGGTTCGCTCCGGAGGAAGCTCTGTTCGAGGACGGGCCCAGGACGTTCCAGGGTTTCCGGCTCATGTTCGAATACGCGGTGTTCCCGGAGAAATTCCAGTTCTTCCAGCTGGAGGGGCTGGGCGAGGCGCTGGAGGGAACCGGGGAACGCCTGCGCATCGAGTTCCACCTGGACCGGTTCGGAGCGTCCCGGCACCACCGGCGGCTGGCGGAGACCCTGGGGCCTGGACATTTCAAGCTGGGCTGCGTGCCCGCGGTGAACCTGTACTCCCTGGAGGCCGCGCCCATCCACCTGGACCGCCCGCGCCCGGCCTGGCCGGTGCTGGCGGCGGGGCGGAACGGGCGCAGCGAGGTGTACTCCATCGACCGGGTGCGGCTGACCCGGGGCGGGTCCGGCCGCACCAGCCAGGAGGTGCCCCCGTTCTTCGCCCTGGGGCGGCTCGCCGGAGGCGGCCCCGCCGGCTGGGCCTGGTTCGCCGTCCGGGAGCGCCCGGAGGGCGGGAACGATCCGGGCACCCAGGTGAGCCTGGCCCTGGTGGATCCTGGCGGCCGCCCGGCCTGCCCGGAAGGGGCCACCCTGGAACTGGCGCTCACCTGCAGTGACCGGGACCTGCCCCAGGCCATCCCCTTCGGCTTCGATGCACCGGGCCGGGCGGACTTCTCGCTGGCCCGCCACGCCCCGGTGGCCCGCGCCCGGCCCCTGCGCCGGCCCACTCCCAGCCTGGGGCCGCCCTGCGGCCACCGGGGGCACTGGCGCATCCTCGCCCACCTCTGCATGAACCATCTGACCCTGGCGAACCTGGACCGGGAGGGGCTGCAGGAGCTGCTGGACCTCTACACCTTCGCCGGGGCGGCCAGGTGGATCCAGGGCATCCGGTCCGTGCAAACCCGGGCCGCCACCGCCCTGGTCCAGGCGTCCGGGCCGCCCAGCTTCGCCCGGGGCACGGAGGTGGTGGTCACCGTGGATGAAACCCCGTTCGAAGGGCACTCCCTGTACCTGTTCGCCAGCGTCTTGGAGCGGTTCCTGGCCCAGGCGCGGGCGCCCACCGGCTTCGTGCAGGTCACGGTGGCAGGCCAGGGCGAGGGCATCCTGGCCCGTTTCCCGCCCCGGGGCGCATGAATTTGCGCACGGCCGCAGGGTTCTCGTTCTTCCGGGCGCCGTGGTGGTGGTCCCTGGGGCTTGACAGGGCTATGTTGGAGGTACCATTTCCACCCTGGGGGTCGCCATGATCAACCGCGTCATCGTCGGCGTCGATTTTTCCGAAGCATCCCGGGGCGCCCTGGCCCAGGCCGCCGCCTGGGCCGAGAAGATGGCCAAGCCCCTGCTGGCGGTGCACGTGCTCCAGCCCCCGGCGCCCATGCTGCCCGAAGCCCAGATCGCCCTGCCGGACCCGGCCTGGCTGCAGGCCATGGAGGACCACGCCCGGGAGCACCTCAAGCTGTGGACCGCCGACATCCCCGGCGCCGAAGTGGAAGTCAAGTGGGGCAGCCCCGCCGAGGAACTGGTGGCCCTGGCGGATCCGGAATCCCTGCTGGTGGTGGCCCAGGTGGGCCACACGGGCATCGAGCGCCTGCTGTTCGGGAGCACCGCGGCCCGGGTGGTGAAGCACGCCCCCTGCGACGTGCTGGTGGTGCGCCGCGACAAGCCCAAGCGCAAGCCGCCGGCGACCAGCCATTAGCTGTTGAAGATTTCCTGCATTCGGGCAGTCTCGTGGCATGGGACGCCCCGCCTGGAACGACCGCACCCCCTCCCGACGCTGCGACTGGCTGGACCTGGTCCGGGGCTGGGCGGTGATCGTGATGATCGAGGTGCACTGCGTGAACGTCTGGCTGCCCCTCCAGCAGATCCCGGACTGGCTGCAGTACCTCAACGGCCTGGTGGCGCCCAGCTTCATCCTGTGCGCGGGGTTCAGCCTGGCGCTCTCCACCTTCCGGCCCGACGGCAGCCTCCGCCCCTTCGCCCCCACCGCCCGGCGCCTGGGGTTCATCCTGTTGTGCGCCTACCTGCTGCACGCCCCGGGGCTGAACCTGGCCGACTGGACCCTCCTGGCCACCGCTCAGAAGTACCGTGAGATATTCAAGATCGACGTGCTCCAGTGCATCGTCTTCTCCCTGCTGGTCCTGCAGGGCCTGGCCCGGCTGCTGCGCCGCCCCCTGGTGTTCGCGGCCGCCGCCCTGGGCGCGGCGCTGGCGGTGGCCCTGGTGTCCCCGCGCCTGTGGCTCCCCGGCACGGCGGACGGATGGTGGCTGCCGGTGCGGGGCCTGGTGAACGGCAACCCGGACCGGGGCGTCACCGCCTTGTTCCCCCTGGCGCCCTGGTTCGCCTTCGCCGCCACCGGCGCGGTACTGGGCGCGCTGTACCGCCAGGCGCGGGCGCTGCCCGGGACCGGCCCGGCCCCCGCGGCCCGGTGGAGCGAGGCCCAGTGGCTGACGGCCCTGGGCCTCCTGGGGATCCTGCTGGTCCTGTGGGGCACGGCGAGCGCCCCGGGCTGGCTGCGGGGCGCTTCCTGGGCCCAGGCGGACCTGGGGCGGCTGCACAACACCACCCTGCCCAGCATCGCCCAGCGCCTGGGGGCGATCTGCCTGGCAGGCAGCTTGCTTGGCTGGCTGGAGGCCGTGCGGGGAACCTGGCCCGGGCCCAACCCGGTGAAGGCCGCCAGCGCCGAGTCCCTGCTGGTGTACTTGCTGCACTTGGAGATCATCTTCGGCCTGCTCCTGGCCCGGCCGGTGCGTCTCTGGGCCGGGTGGGAATGGCACAGCCTGGGCTGGGGCGCGACCCTCACCCTCACCGCCCTGCTCATCGCCCTGAACCTGGCGGCCGCCGTGGCCTGGCAGCGGGTACGGACCCAGCCCCAGCGGGCCCGGCACCTCCAGCGCCTGGGGGTGGCGGCCCTGGGGCTCTGGTTCCTGGGCGCGGGCGTGGTGGCCCTGGGCTATTACCACCGCCATCCGGAGAAGATGCACCTGGTTGATTCTTTCAACCGGCAGGGAGATGCCCGCTCCCGGCCCTGCTAATATTGTTCAGTGAGCGAACCTGCGAGTAGCGCCCCGTCGAACTGGCTGGTGGCCCTGAGTGTGCTGATCCTGATCTACCGGGCGGTCATGGCCGCCCTGCTGGAGGCCTTGCGGACCCTCCCGTCCATCCAGCGCCGGCGGCTGCTGGAGGAGCGGGCCATCGCCGACCCGCGCCTGGCCGGGTTGCTGGAGCGGCCCCAAGCCCTGCGCCTGGGCCTGTTCCTGTGGAACCAGGTCCTCCTGGTGGTGCTGTTGTGCCTGTTGTGGCCGGCCCGGGACCTGATGCCGGCCGGCGCCTGGATTTTCGGGGCGGCGACCCTGCTCTACATCTGGTGCCTGGACCTGGTGGTGCCGACCCTGCTCACCGCCGGCAACCCGGCGCTCTGGGTGGAGCGGCTGTTCCCCTGGTACGCCTGGGCCCAGCCGGTCCTGGCGCCCCTGGTGGCCCTCCCGGCCCGGTTCGTGGAACGGGGCCGGGAACACCTGGAACGGGTCCGGGAAGGGGAGGCGGAGGAGCCCAACGACGAGGCGGTGACCGCGCTCCTGGAAGAGGGGGAGGCGGAAGGCATCCTGGAGGAGGAGGACCGGGAACTGATCCGCAACGTAGTGGAATTCGGGGACACCCTGGTGCGGGAAGTGATGACGCCCCGGACCCTCATCCACGGCCTGCCGGTCACCGCCACCCTGGAGCAGGCCTGGAAGGCCTTCCGGGACAACCGGCACTCCCGCATGCCGGTCTACCAGGACACCATCGACACCATCGTCGGCATCCTGCTGCTCAAGGACCTCATGCAGTTTCCCCCCGGCACGGACCTGGACCTGCGCGCCCTGGTCAAGCCCGCCCAGTTCGTGCCCGAGAGCAAGCCCATCCTGCAGCTGCTGCGGGAGCTCCAGCACAACCGCAGCCAGCTGGCCATGGTGGTGGACGAGTACGGCAGCCTCTCCGGGCTGGTGTCCCTGGAGGACCTCCTGGAGGAGGTGTTCGGGGAGATCCGGGACGAGCACGAGGAGACCCCGGACCTCCATGAGATGGCCCCGGGGGAGTACATGGTGTGCGGCCAGATGCACGTGGAGGACCTGGAGCGGACCCTGGGCCTGGCCTGCCCCCGGGACGGGTTCGACACCCTGGCCGGGCTGGTCATGGCCACCCTGGGGCACGTGCCCAGCCCCCGGGAGACCCTGGAGATCCCAGGGGCCCGGCTCACCGTGCACCGGATGGAGGGTCCACGGATCCTGCAGGTGCACGTGCAGCGCTTGAACTAGGACCGGGATGATCAAGAGGATTCTCGCCATCGCCGCACTCCTGGTCCTGCCCGCGACCCTGGCGGTGGTCCGCCGGATGGAGCTCCGGAAGCTGGTGCCCCAGCCCCGGGGCATGGTGCTGGGGCTCTACGCCGGGCGGCCGGACTACGACTACCGGCGGGAACTGGACCGGATCGCCGCCGCCGGCGCCAACTGCGTGAGCCTGCAGGCCATCTACCGCATGGACACGGGGCGCAGCGGCACGATCCGCCGGCACCCCACCAGCAGCCCCACCGAGGCCGCCCTGCGCCGCACCTTCCGGGAGGCCCGGGCCGCCCAGTTGAGGATCATGTTCTTCCCGACCATCAACATCCGTGACGAGGCGGAGAACGCCAAGTGGTGGCGGGGCAACATCGAGCCCGCCGACTGGGACCTGTGGTGGCGCAACTACACGGCGTTCAACGTGCGCCTGGCCCGGATCGCCCAGGAGGAAGGGGTGGAGTGGTACAGCGTCGGCACGGAGATGGCCAGCACCCAACGCTTTCCGGACCGCTGGCGCGCCCTGGTGGCGGAGGTGCGCCGGGTGTTCAAGGGCAAGATCACCTACAGCGTCAACTTCGACAGCCACGACAGCTTCACCTTCGGGGACTGCCTGGACGTGATCGGGATGAACACCTACGACCCCATCGCCAAGCACGACGCCCGGCCCACGCCCGAGCAGGTGCGGGACGCCTGGTGGTGGATCGTCACCAAGGCCCGCACCCTCCAGGCCCGGTTCAACCGCCCGGTGATGATCACCGAAGTAGGCTACCCCAGCGTGGCCGGGGCCAACGCCGGCCCCTGGGACTTCCGCACCGGCCAGCCTTGCGACCTGGACCTGCAGGAGGAACTGCTGGAAGGGGCGTTCGGGGTGCTGCGCAACTGGGCGGATGGCCAGGCGGTCTTCTACTACCTGTACGGGGAGAACCTGGACCGCAAGCCCGTGGGCGGGCCCCAGGACCGCACCTACGCCGTGTGGGGCAAGCCCGCCGAAGCCACCCTCAAGGCCTATTTCGCCCTGCCCATCTTCCAGGGCCAGCGGCCCCTCTCGGACCAGGACCGGCACGACGCGGTGGTCCAGTCCCTGGTGGGCAGCCTGCGCAAGGTGCGGGACTACGAGGACGCCCAGCTGCCCCCCTGGGTGGAAGCCTGGATGGCCGGCCATCCCGCGGACCGGGACCGGGCCGAGCGCCTCCTGGCTTTGGAACCCAAGCCATTGCATAAGATACCAAAGGGGCAGGAGCGCTGGGCGGAAGCTCGCCTGAAACCTGCAGGGTAGAGTAGGATCAATCCATCCGCCGCCATCCCCCGACCATGCGCACCTATTCCGAACCCAGGCCCACCGAGGCGCCCTCGAAAACCGTCATGCTGGTCGAGGACGAGCCGGCCACCATGCGGTTCTACCTGACCGGACTGCGGGGGATGCGGGAATACCGGGTGCTGTCGGCCACCAACGGCGCCCAGGCGCTGGCGCAGATCCAGGCCCAGCCTGTGGACGTGGTGGTGACCGACCTGAGGATGCCGGTCCTGGACGGTTACAGCCTGCTCGCCATCCTGGGGGAGAAGTACCCCTCCCTGCCGGTGATCGTGCTCACCGCCGTCTCGGAGCCTGGGAACCTGGAGCGGGCCGTCAAGCTGGGGGCCATGCGGATCCTGATCAAACCGGTGCGGCTCTCCCGGCTGATGGAGGAAGTGCGCGCAGTGGCGGCCATGCCGTCCCCGGGCGTGGTGCACGGGCTGTCCCTGCCGGGCCTGGTGCAGCTGCTCAACTGGGAACGCAAGACCGCCACCCTCACCGTGCGCTTCGACGGCACCATCGGCTACCTGTACGTGAACGACGGCGAACTGGTCCACGCGGCCTGCGAGCAGGACACGGGGCTGCCGGCGGCCCTGCGCATCCTGGCCTGGGAGGGGGCCCGGGTGGAGTTCGTGGGCACCTGCCGGGTCCAGCCCACCATGGACCTGCCGGTGCCGGAAGTGCTCATCCAGGCTGCCTTCCAGCAGGACCTGCAAACCGCTCCCGCCGAAGCCGCGCCCCAGGCCCCCTCCGTGGCCACGCCCCAGGCCCCCTCCGGGGCCGCGCCCCAGGCCCCCTCCGAAGCCGCGTCCCAGGCCTCCCTCGAAACGGCGCTCCCGGGGTCCCCGGACCTTGCCTCCAAGGCCGAAATCGAAGGCTGGCGGGATTGACCTGGTGCGCATCCTGCTTGCCCGGCACGGGGAAACCCAGTGGAACGTCGAAGGCCGGTGCCAGGGCCAAGGTTACGACATTCCCTTGTCCGGGGCCGGCCGGGCCCAGGCCCTGTGCCTGGGGGCGCGCCTGGCCCAGGTGCCCATCGCCCGGGCGGTGGCTTCGCCCCTGCTGCGGGCCCGGCAGACCGCCGAACTGGCCCTGGGGGACCGCGCCCCCATGCTCACCCTGGATCCGCGCCTGATGGAGATCTGCCACGGCCAGTGGGAGGGCCTGGTGCCCGAGGCGATCCAGGCCTCCTACCCGGACCTCCAGCGGGCCTGGCGGGAGACCCCGGACCGGGTCCGGCTGCCGGGGGGCGAGACCCTGGAGGAGGTGGAGGCGCGCGCCTGGCCGGCCTTCGGCTCCGCCTGCGCTGGACTAAGCCTTGAGGATGTCGTATTGATAGTCACCCATGACGCGGTGAACCGGGCCCTCCTGTGCCGGATCCTGGGGTTGCCCCGGTCCCGGGTTTGGGCCTTCCGGCAGGCGGCGACTTGTCTTAACCTGATAGAAGGGCCAAACTTGGAAGATCTTCAGGTGGTGCGCCTGAACGACGCTTCCCACCAAACGGCTTTGTTCGGCGAAGTTGTGCACCGGAAACTGTGACGAGGGGTTCTCCCCGAGGTCCAGGTTTGGGAAAATAGGCCTCGAGAATGGGTATGTACTAACCTTATTCAACGTCTTTCCAACTGGGAGAACAATCAATGGCTCAACTCAAACCCTTCAAGGCCTTCCGCCCCAGGCCTGAGCTGGCGGCAAAGGTGGCCTCGGTGCCCTACGACGTGATCAACACCGACGAGGCGCGCCAGCTCGCGGCTGGCAATCCCTATTCTTTCCTGCACGTGGGGCGTCCGGAGATCGACCTTCCGCCCGCCACCGACATCCACGCGGACGAGGTGTACGCCATGGGCGTGAAGAACCTGCGCCGCCTCATGCAGGAAGGCACCCTGTTCCAGGAGAAGTCCCCCTGCCTGTACGTCTACCAGCAGCGCATGGGCGACCACGTCCAGGCCGGGCTGGTGGGCCTGTGCTCGGTGAAGGAGTACGAGGACGGGCGCATCAAGCGCCACGAGTACACCCGCAAGGACAAGGAAGACGACCGCACCCGCCACGTCACCGAGCAGGCCGCCAACGCCGAGCCGGTGTTCCTGGCCTACCGGGCGGTGCCCTACATCGACTCCCTGGTCGACAAGATCCGGGCCACCAGGCCGGTCTACGACGTGGTCACCAGCGACGGCATCGGCCACACCGTGTGGGTCATCGACCAGGAGACCCACATCTACACCCTGAACCACCTGTTCGAGTCCGTACCCGCCCTGTACATCGCCGACGGCCACCACCGCACCGCCGCCGCCATCCGCTACGGCCAGGCCTGCCGGGCCGCCGCCAGGGAGCCCAACCTTGATGCGCCGTTCGAGAGCTTCATGGCTGTGGTGTTCCCCCACAACCAGCTGAAGATCCTGGACTACAACCGGCTGGTGAAGGATCTGAACGGCCTGACCTCCGAACAGTTCCTGGCCAGGCTGGGGGAGACGTTCACCGTGGCCCCGGCCGCCCAGCGCAATCCCTCCGGACCGGCCAGCTTCGGCATGTTCCTGGACGGCCGGTGGTACTCCCTCAAGGCCAAGCCCGGCACCTACCCGGCGGAGGACCCGGTGCGCAGCCTGGACGTGAGCATCCTGCAGGAGAACGTGCTGGCGCCCATCCTGGGCATCCAGGACCCGCGCACCGACAACCGCGTCGACTTCATCGGCGGCATCCGCGGCATGGACGAGCTGGAGAAGCGGGTGAAGGGCGGGTGGAAGGTGGCCTTCTCCATGTTCCCCACCTCCCTGGACCAGCTCATGTCCGTGGCCGACGCCGGCCAGATCATGCCGCCCAAGTCCACCTGGTTCGAACCCAAGCTCAGGTCCGGCTTGCTGGTCCGGACCTACCAGGATTGACCTGGTCCTGAGTCTGCCATGCCAACCGTTTTTCCAGGAGACCCCCTATGAAGATCCTGATCGCAGATGCCTTCGACGCATCCCTGCCCAAGCACCTCGAAAAATTCGGTGCCGTGACCAGCGACATGGGCGAGCTGGGCACCGCCACGGTCCTGCTGGTCCGCTCCAAGACCAAGGTCACCAAGGAGATGGTGGACCAGGCCCCGCACCTCAAGCTGGTCATCCGCGGCGGCGTCGGCCTCGACACCATCGACCTTCCCGCCTGCAAGGCCAAGGGCATCGAAGTGATGAACACGGCCGCCGCCTCCAGCGTCTCGGTGGCGGAAATGGCCATGGCCTTCATGGTGGCCATCCCGGCACGCCTGGTGGAAGCCCACATGGGCATGAAGGAAGGCAAGTTCCTCAAGAACGAGCTCAAGCGCACCGAGCTGTACCAGAAGACCCTGGGCCTCATCGGCGCCGGCGCCATCGCTTCGGAAGTGGCCAAGCGCGCCGTGGCCTTCGGCATGAAGGTGATCGCCTACGATCCCTTCCTCACCAGCCACCCCATCGCCCAGCTCAAGAGCCTGGATGAAGTGTGCGCCCAGGCGGACGTCATCAGCATCCACACGCCCCTCACCCCCGAGACCAAGGGCATGTTCCACAAGGACGTGTTCGCCAGGATGAAGGACGGGGTCATCGTCATCAACACCGGGCGGGGCAAGGTGGTGGTGGAGGAGGACCTGGCCGAGGCCCTCAAGTCCGGCAAGGTCCGGGCCTACGGCACGGACGTGTGGTTCAGCGATCCGCCGCCCGCCGAGTGCCCCCTGCTCACCGCCCCCAACGTCTTCATGTCTCCCCACCTGGGCGCCAGCAGCAAGGAGAACCTGCTGCGCATCGGCGACATCGTGGTGGAAATCCTTTCCCGTTGCAAAGCCTAGATAGGAGCCCATCATGACCCGCACCATCAACTTCTACGCCGGCCCCGCCGGACTGCCCCTGCCGGCCCTGGAACGGGCCAAGGAAGAACTGCTGGATTTCGCCGGCACCGGCATGTCGGTCATGGAAATCAGCCACCGGGCCAAGGAATACGACGCGGTCCACGAGGAAGCCCTGGCCCTCACCCGCGAGCTGATGAACATCCCCGCCAACTACAAGATCCTGCTCCTGCAGGGCGGCGCCCACCTGTCCTTCGGCATGATCCCCCTGAACCTGCTGCGGGCCGGCCAGAAGGCCGACTACCTGGTCACCGGCAACTGGGCCGAGAAGGCCTACAAGGAAGCCAAGCTGGTGGGGGGCGAGGAGAACGTCAAGTGCGCCGGCACCACCAAGGAGCTGAAGTTCGCCCGCCTGCCCCGGCCCGAGGAGATCAAGATCCGCCCGGACGCCTCCTTCGTGCACTTCACCTCCAACAACACGGTGGAAGGCACCCAGTGGCACCGCTTCCCGGAGACCAAGGGGATCCCCTACATCTGCGACATGAGCTCCGACATCATGTGGCGGCCGTTCGACGTCACCCCCTTCGGCCTGATCTACGCCGGCGCCCAGAAGAACCTGGGCCCCTCGGGCGTCACCCTCACCATCGTCCGGGACGACTTCCTGGACCAGTGCAAGGCCGACGACCTGCCCAGCTACCTGCGCTACAGGATCCACGCCGAGAAGAACAGCCTGTACAACACCCCGCCCTGCTTCGGCATCTACATCCTGCGCAACGTGCTGGCCTACAACAAGTCCATCGGCGGGTTGCAGGCCATCGAGGCCAACAACCGCAGGAAGGGCGAACTGCTCTACGGCTGCATCGACAGGCACGCGGGCTTCTACAAGCCGTTCGTCACCGAGAAGGCCGACCGCTCCCTCATGAACGTGGACTTCTTCCTCCCCACCGAGGAGCTCACCGACACCTTCGTGAAGGACGCCAAGAAGGCCGGCATGGTCGGGCTCAAGGGCTACCGGGACATCGGCGGCATCCGGGTCTCCACCTACAACGCGGTCACCGTGGACAACGTGAAGACCCTGGTGGAATACATGGAAGCCTTCGTCAAGAAGAACGGCTGAACGCCGGGATCCGCACGCAGCCAGGCGCCCCTTCGGGGGCGCCCTTGCTGTAGGGATCGAACGGCTCGGCCACCACCAGGAGCACCTTGTCCCCCACCGTGCCGGCGGTGCCCACCAGGGCCTTCCGGCCGTCGGGAAAGTACAGGTCCGTTTTCAGCTGGGCGATGACAGCGGCATCCACGGACGTGGCGAGCTGGAACCCCTGCATGAAGATGCTGGCGACTGCCCAGCCCCTGAAAGGTAAAAATTATTAATTGTCAGGTTTCGTCCTTGGCCAGCACCGCCAGGGTCAACCGGGACACGCAGACCCGCCGCCCCTGGTCGTCCTCCAGTTCGATCTGCCAGACCTGGGTGGACCGGCCCAGATGCAGGGGCCGCGCCGTGCCCGTGACCCACCCGGAGGTGGCGCTGCGCAGGTGGTTGGCGTTGATTTCCAGGCCCACCACCCGGCGGCCCGGCTCCGCCGCGTGCACCGCGCCGATGGACCCCAGGGTCTCCGCCAGCACCGCCGACACCCCGCCGTGCAGCAACCCGTACGGCTGGCGGGTGCGCTGGTCCACCGGGACGCGGGCCCGGACGAAGTCGTCCCCCACCTCCAGGAACTGGATCCCCAGGTGCGACACGGCCGTGCCGGCGCATACGGCGGTGAGGCCGGCCACGTCGATGGGGCTTTTCCAGATGCTTCCCGTCACAGGGCCGCCTCCAGGATGGCCTGGCTGAGCTCCAGGGTCACGCCCTTGTCTTCGCCCAGGGTGGTCATGCCGTGGGCCTTCAGCTGGCGCAGCAGGGGCGGGATGGCGGCGGCGTCCAGGCCGTAGGCGGACAGCCGGGTCGGGCAGCCCATGGCCTCGAAGAAGCCGCGGATCCGGAAGATGGCGGCCCGGGCCCGGGACTCCTGGGTGCCCTCGTGGATGCCCAGCACCCGTTCGGCCATCTGGGCCAGCTTGGCCTGCTTGCACGGGAACCGCGTCTCCAGGAGGGCGGGCAGCACCAGGGTCAGGGTGCGGGCATGGTCGATGCCGTGCCGGGCGGTGATCTCGTGCCCCAGCATGTGGGTGGCCCAGTCCTGGGGCACGCCCGCCCCGATCAGGCCGTTGAGGGCGAGGGTGGCGGCCCACATGAGGCTGGCCCGCACGTCCAGGTCGCCCGGCTCGGCCAGGGCCCGCGGCCCCAGCTCCATCAGGGTGGCCAGCAGGCCCTCGGCGAAGCGGTCCTGCACGTGGCCGCCGGCGGGCTTGGTGAGGTACTGCTCGGTGACGTGCACGAAAGCGTCCACGATGCCGTTGACCACCTGGCGCTCGGGCAGGGTGAGGGTCTTGGCCGGGTCCAGGATGGAGAACAGCGGGTAGGTGGCCGAGCAGCCGAAGAACAGCTTGGCCTGTTCGCTGCGGCGGGTGATGACCCCGCCGTTGTTCATCTCCGAACCGGTGGCCGGCAGGGTGAGCACGGTCCCGAGGGGCAGGGCCTCCTTCACGTCCTTGCCCTGGGTGACCAGGATCTGCCAGGGGTCGCCGGGCCAGAGCACCGCGGCGGCCACGAACTTGGTGCCGTCCAGCACTGAGCCCCCGCCCACCGCCAGCAGGAAGTCGAACCCGTCCTGGCGGATGAGCTCCACCGCCTCCATGAGGGTTTCGTAGGTGGGGTTGGGCTCGATGCCCCGGAACGTCTCGTGCCTGCGGGCGCCGAGGGCCGCGCGCACCTCCGCAAGGGTGCCGTGCTTTTCGGCACTCTCCCCGCCGGTGAGGATCAGCACCTTGGCCTGGTCCGGGATCAGCCGGTCCAGCTGGGCGATGCGCCCTTCGCCGAAGATGATGCGGGTGGGATTGTGGAACTCGAACGGCAGCATGAAGCCTCCAGGAAAGACGCTCCGGAACAAGTCAACGGAGCCGGGGGCCGGCTCCAGGCCTGCGATGGGATCCATCCATTATGGCCGCTCCTGGGGCTTTCCTCACCTTTTGCAGCGTTTGGCCGGGATTTCGCCGGGTCGCGGCGTCCGCCGGCGGTCCGGAAGTGCATCCGCCCTGGGAGCTTCCCCAAATCACGTTGGCAAAATAGAGTGATTCCCAGGAGGAGAATCGCCATGGCCACCCCGAGCATCGACGGCGGACGACTGCTGGCCCGGTTGGAGGAACTGGCTGCGGTGGGCCGCCGGGAGGACGGCTCCTGCTGCCGGCTGGCGCTCACCGACGAAGACCGCCGGGGGCGCGACCTGGTGGTGTCGTGGATGCGTGAACTGGGCCTGGAGGTGCGGGTGGACCGGGTGGGCAACATCGTCGCCCTGCGCCCGGGCCGGGAGGACCTGGCTCCGGTCATGACCGGCTCCCACATCGACACGGTGGCCACCGGCGGCAAGTACGACGGCAACTACGGGGTGCTGGCCGGGCTGGAGGCGGTGCGCGCCCTGGACCGGGCCGGCCTGCGCACCCGGCGGCCCCTGGCGGTGGCGGTGTTCACCAACGAGGAGGGGGCGCGGTTCCAGCCGGACATGCTGGGCTCCCTGGTGTACGCCGGCGGGCTGGGGCTGCAGGAGGCCCTGGCCACGCCCGCCGTGGACGGCCCGGCCCTGGGGGCGGAACTGGAGCGCATCGGCTACCTGGGCGCCATGGAGCCCGGCGCCATCGTGCCCCACGCCTTCGTGGAACTGCACATCGAGCAGGGGCCCATCCTGGACCGGGAAGGCGGGGACCTGGGGGCGGTGCAGAGCCTGCAGGGGATCTCCTGGCGGGAGGTGACCATGCGGGGCGTGGCCAACCATGCGGGCACCACCCCCATGCCCATGCGCCACGACGCCGGCTACGGCGCCGCCCGGGCCATCTGCTTCGTGCGGGACCTGGCCAAGGACCTGGGCGGATCCCAGGTGGCCACGGTGGGCGCGCTGCGCCTGGCCCCGAACCTGGTGAACGTCATCCCCCGGGAGGCGGTGCTCACGGTGGACCTGCGCAACACCGACGAAGGGCGGCTGCGGGAGGCCGAACGGCGCCTGGCGGCGTTCCTGGAGGGCCTGGCGGCGGCGGAGGGCCTGGACATCCGGACCCGCAGCCTGGCCCGGTTCGAGCCGGTGGCCTTCGATCCGGGCGTGGTGCGGGTGATCCAGGAAGCCGCCGCGGCCCTGGGCCACCCGGCCCGGCCCATGGTCTCCGGCGCCGGCCAGGACGCCCAGATGCTGGCCCGCATCTGCCCCGCGGCCATGATCTTCGTGCCGAGCATCGGCGGCATCAGCCACAGCCCCGCCGAGCGCACCCGGGACGAGCACCTCCGGCTGGGCGCCGAAGTGCTGCTGCAGACCCTGCTGCGCCTGGCGGACTAGAACGATTCCAGCAGCAGGCAGTCGTACGGGTTGATGCCCCAGGCCCCGGGGTCCTCCTGGTCGACGATGCTGTCCCCCCCGCTCGCGGGGTTCGACAGGTCCAGGTCGTACGGGCGGACCTGCCGGGCCAGGCGCGGATCGTGCACCACCCGCACCAACGGGACCAGCAGCCCCTGGGAACCCTGCTCGGCCACCACCGCCAGGCGTCCGCTGTCCAGGCGCACCAGGGAGCCCACCGGGTAGATCCCGATGGCCTGGATGAAGCGCTGCACCAGGTCCGGATCAAAGTGGCGGTCGCTCCACTCGTACAGCCTGGTGAGGGCCGCGGACGGCTCCATGCCCTTGTGGTAGATGCGGTTGGAAGTGATGGCGTCGTACACGTCCACGATGGCGGCCATGCGCCCCAGCTGGGAGATCTCCTCGCCCTTCTCGTGCCTGGGGTAGCCGGTGCCTTCGAAGCGCTCGTGGTGCTCTTCAGCCACCTGCAGGACGGTCCGGGAGATGCCTGGGGTTCTCCTGAGCACTTCCACTCCCAGGTTCACGTGGTCCTTCATGACCGCGAACTCCGCTTCGGTGAGCTTGCCCGGCTTGTTGAGGATGTGGTCCGGCACCCGCATCTTGCCCAGGTCGTGGAGCATCCCGCCCATGCCGGCCTCGTGGATGGTCTCGGGGTCCATGCCCAGGGCGCGGCAGAAGGTCGCCAGCAGGGCGCACACGCTCACCGAGTGCTGGAAGGTGTAGGTGTCGCCCTGCCGGATCCGGCACAGGCTCACCAGGGTGCCCTGGTTGCGCAGGATCGACTCGGTGATCCGGGACACCACCGGGTGCACGCGCTCCACCTGGATCTGCCGGCCCAGGCGCACGTCGCCCAGGACGGCATGGATGACCTGGCTGGCTTCCTCCAGGATCTTCCTGGCGCACCCCAGTTCCTCCGCGTAGGTGGCACGGCTCGCCGCCGGCCGCGCGGCCGCGGCCTGGCTCCGGATCCGGGCGGCGAGCTCCTCCTGGACTTCCGCATCGGTGGGGGCGTCCAGGCAGTCGATGCCCTTGAAGGTGTCGATGTAGACCTCCAAGATGCCGCTCTGCACGATCTTCTCCAGGTCCGCCTCCTTGCGCAGCATGAAGCTGTTGCGCAGGAAGGAGTGGTCGAGCCACCCGCAATTCAGGTCGTGGACGAACATGCCCAGCTTGAGATCGGCCGTGGGGATTCTCTTGATCACGAGGCGATTGTAGCAACAACCTCCGCCGGGCCCGGCCCGGAGCCCTGTCAACTTTGGATGACACCGGGGGCAGCACCCGACATCTGGCACATGGCTTGGCTGCCCGTTCTGGGCCAGGGCCATGGACCTCCGCGTCCTTGAGCCATGACACGGCCGGCGCCGGCCGGAACCCAACCCCCCTGGCCGGTGCCGGCATGGAAGTTGAAGTTCCCGGCCCATGCGAACCCTCCTGCGTACCCGGCTCACCTCCTGGATGCTCACCCTGGCCCTGGCCATGGGCGGGGCGGCCCTGTCGGGGGCCCCCCGGCCCCTGCCCGAGCGCCCGGTCAACCTGAACACCGCCACCGCCACGGAGCTCATGCAGCTGCCCCGGGTCGGCGCCAAGACCGCCGAGCGGATCCTGGCCTTCCGCCGGGAGCACGGTCCGTTCCGGCGCCTGGAGGAGATCATGAACGTCAAGGGCATCGGCGAGAAGGCCTTCCTGCGGCTCCGGCCCTACCTGACCCTGGATTGAGGGGGATTGGCCATGGCGCGCGGTGCCAGGGCGCCCGGGTCTCCCGGGCCGGGGGGAGGCCACTCCCTGGTGGAACTGCTGGTGGTCCTGGCCATCCTGGGGGTCCTGGCGGGCCTGGGAGGCCTGGGGCGGCCCCCGGGCAATCCGGCCCTCGCGGCGGTCCAGGGCGAGCTGCGGGCCAGCGTGGAACAGGCCTTCCACCTGGCCCGGGCCCGGGGACGGCCGGTGCGGCTGGCCCTGGCGGCGCCGGCCCCGGAGGGCGGGGACGGCGGCCTGCCCCCCTTGAACTTGCCCCGGGGCGTGCGCTGGGGCCTGCCCCCGGAGGTGCCCCTGCCTCCGGGCATGAAGGACACCCTCCGGGCCCAGGTCACGGGCGCCGCCCACGCCTGCATCACCGTCACCCCCTGGCGCACCGCCACCGCCAACGCCTGGTTCCTCACCGACGGGCGGGATGCGGTGTGCCTGCGCCTGGAGGGTCACGGGCGCCTCACGCTCCTGCGCTGGCGCCACCGCCCCGGCCGGTGGGAGCGCGCCTGAACGCCGGACGATCCAGAAAGGTGCACCATGCGCATGGCTGAACTTGCCCCCGACCTGCGCCCCCGGGAACGGCTTCTGGCCGGACGGGGCGAGGAACTGAGCGACGCGGACCTGCTGGCCCTGCTGTGGGGGACCGGGCGGCGGGGCCTGAGCGCCGTGGAAGCGGCCCAGGAGCTGCTCACCCGGTGCGGCGGGTTGGCGGGCATCCTGGCCCAGGGCCTGGGGCACTGGACCGCCCTGCCGGGCCTCGGCCCCGCCCGGGCCTGCCAGCTGTGGGCGGCCCAGGAACTGTGCCGGCGCAGCCGCCGGGGCGGATCCGCGGCCCCGCGCTTCCATTCCCCCCGCGCCTGCGGGGACTACCTGCTGGTCCGCTGCCAGGGGTGGACCGAAGAGCGTTTCGGCCTGCTGGCCCTGAACGCCAGGGGCAGCCTGCTGGCGGAGCGGATCCTCAGCCAGGGCACCAGCAACGGCACCCTCATCGGCCCCCGGGAGTTCTACCGGGAGGCCCTGCGCTACGGCGCCGTCACCGCCGTGGCCTTCCACAACCACCCCTCCGGGGACCCCGCCCCCAGCCGGGAGGACATCCTGCTCACCCGGCGCCTGCGCACGGCCGGAGAGGCGCTGGGGGTGCCCTTGGGCGACCACATCATCGTCGGGCGCGAACACTTTCACAGCTTCCGGGCCACGGAAGGGTGGGACCGCCCCGCATGACTTGGAGCCTACCGGGATAGGCTCCTACCGGCTCGCGAACGCCGGCAAGGCGGCCACTTGCGGCTGCCGGACCTCAGCCATCAGGGCCAGGAGCAGGTTCAGCACCCGCTCGGGCGGGATGCGGTGGGCGGAGCAACCAGGCTGGCCGCCGGGAGCGGGACGGTCGTCCAGGTCCAGCAGGGGGCCGCGCACCGAGAGGGCCAGGGGCCCCAGGGGATTGATGAGGGGCTCCGGGGAGCAGCTGTTGAGCATCACCGTGGGGCGGCCGGTGGCGGCGGCGGTGTGCACCAGGCCCGTGTCCACGGCGATGTTGCCGGCGGCGCCGTGCTGGAGGGCGCAGGCCTCGGGTATGGTGGTCTGGCCGGTGAGGTTGAAGGAGCCGGGCACGGCGGCGGCCAAGCCGCTTCCCTGGTCCCGCTCGTCCGGGCCCCCAAGCCAGACCACGGCCAGGCCCCGTTCCTGGAGCAGGCGGCCCAGGGCGGGCCATTTTTCCTCTTCGGGGAACCAGCGCTTGGGATCGCCCCGGGTGCCGAAGCCCAGGGTCACGTAGGGCTCGCCCGCCCAGCCCAGGTCCCGGAGCTTCCTGGGGCCGCCCAGCCCGCCGAACCGCTGGGGGGTGATGGGTTCCCAGCAGAGGGCGTCCTGGCCGGTGAGCTTGACCAGGAGGGGCCGGTAGCGCTCCACGATGGGCACCGGCAGGTCCCGGTAGGTGAACCGGTGGTGGTACAGGAAACCCAGGTGGTTGTTCACGTCCCCGGCCCGGATGGGCACCCGGGCCAGCCAGGCCCCCAGGGCCAGGCGCACGCTCTGGCTCAGGTTGACGACCGCCACCGGTCGGTTGGCCCGCCAGCGCCGCTGCAGGGACCGGGGGTCCGGCTTGCCCTGCCCGCCGGACTCGGTGAGGCTCTCCGCCACGTACCCCGGGTCCGCCTCGCTGAACAGGGCGGCGCCCAGGGCGTGCCCCACGGCGATCCAGCGCAGCTGGACGCCCGCGGCCGCCGCCACCGGGTTCCAGGCCCGCTGCAGGCTGCCGAAGAAGGGCAGGGAGAAGATCACGTCCCCCAGCAGGCGGGGGAACCGCACCCAGACCTCCCCCAGAGTGCCCTTCTCCAGTTCCCTCCCCAGGGTTTCGCTGCCGCAAGGGGCCAAGGCGCCCACCTCCCACGCTCGGACGCTGCCCCGACCCCACAGGATGCCGGACCGGTCCGCTGGCCAGTTTAGCATTGCCCCTCCGGGTGGCAGCCTTCGAGTTGTCCGTGGCCGGGACCGGTGCGGCGGCGCCCGTCAATCCATGCCGATGATCACGCTGGAGGCCTTGATGATGGCGGCGGCGGCGTCCCCCGGCTTGAGGGCCATGCGCTCCGCCGAGGACTTGGTGATGGTGGCCACGATCTGGATGCCGGGTGCCACTTCCAGCACCACTTCCGACTCCACCGCACCGTGGACGACCTGGGTGATGCGGCCATTGAGGACGTTCCGGGCGCTGAGCTTCATGGGTTCCTCCGAAGGCGCGGACGAGCCGCCGTGTGATTATGGGTCATTTCAAAGCTCAGGGAATGGCAGACTCCCCATCGCTTGGAATGTTTCTTAAATAGATAAAGTTCATTTTTTACCAACCGGCCTCCAGAATTGATCTATGTTTTAACCGTGCTCTAATAATACCTGGAGGGAGGCTAAACACACGTCCCCCTCCATGGGTCCCATCCCCCACGGGGGCCCGTACCACCGGGTCCCCACCTGTCCAGGAGCCAACGATGACCGCCCTGTCCGTACCGGTCGTGGTCTTCCTGCTCGTCCCCCTGGCCGGGATGGTGGCCTGGTACAACCTGGTCCGCCTGGGCCGGGCCCGCCAGACCCTGCGCCGGTGGCTGCGGGACCACGGGTTCGACCTGGTGTCGGCGCACCTGTGCTGGTGGCCGGCCGGTCCCTTCCGCCTGGCCATCGCCCGCCACCAGGCGGTGTTCCGGGTGGAGGCCCGGGACCAGGCCGGGAGCCTGGTCCGGGGCTGGATCTGCTGCGCCGCTTTCTCTGACGAGGCTGAAGCGGCCTGGGAAGGCGTCGATGGCTGACCGGGCGGAATGAAACCGACAACGCCCCGGGCCGCCGGCCCGGGTTTGTGCTCCGGAGTCTGATTTGCCCAGCGACCCCTTGCCGTCCAGCCAGCTCCAGGGCCTGATCTTCGACATCCGCTCGTGCGCCGCCCAGGACGGCCCCGGGGTGCGCACCACCGTGTTCCTCCAGGGCTGCCCCCTGCACTGCCTGTGGTGCTGCAACCCCGAGTCCCAGGGCCGGGTCCCGGACCTGGTCTGGCTGAAGGAGCGGTGTCTCGGCTGCGACCTGTGCCTGCCCGCCTGCCCCCGGTCCGCCCTGGCCCGGGGCGAGCACGGGGAACGGCAGCTGGAACAGGCCCGGTGCGACCTGTGCGGGGCCTGCGCCGAGGCCTGCCCCGGGGAAGCCCTGCGCCTCACGGGCCGCTGGATGGCCGTGGAGCAGGTGCTGGCGGTGGTCATGCGGGACGCCCTCTATGATGAAGGCTCCGGCGGCGGCCTGACCCTGTCCGGGGGCGAGCCTCTGGCCCAGGTGGACTTCGCCGCCGAACTGCTGGCCCGGTACAAGCACCAGGACAGGAGCCGGCACACGGCGGTGGAGACCTGCGGCCAGGCGCCCTGGTGGCACCTGGAGCGGCTGGCGCCCAACGTGGACCTGTTCCTGTACGACCTCAAGCACATGGACCCGGACGAGCACCGGCGCTACACCGGCGCCAGCAACGAGGACATCCTGGACAACGCCCGGCGCCTGGCGGAGGGGGGCAGGACGCTGGTGATCCGGGTGCCCCTGATCCCGGGGGTGAACGACACCCGGGACAACCTGGAGGCCACCGCCGCCTTCGTGCGCACCCTGCCGGGGGTGGAGCGCCTGGACCTGCTGCCCTTCCGCCGCGCGGAGGAGCCCGGGTACCAGCGCCTGGGCCGCGCCCGCGCCCTGGCCGGGAGCCCGGCCTTCGGACCGGAGAAGGTCGCCTGGGCCAAGGACCTGCTGGAGCGGGCCGGAATGAAGGTGCAGGTGGCCGGCCGGTTTCCCGAATTGGCGTTATAATCCGTCCAATCTCAACAATTCAGATTGAAGAGGAGCGACCATGGGCAGCTCGATCTGGCCGGACGGCATCAAGTGCGCGGTGGCCTTCACCATCGACGTGGACGCGGAGACCTTCTGGTTCTCCCGGCGCATGGACAGCATGTTCTCGGTGAACCTGATGGCCGAGGGGGGCTACGATCCCAACGTGGGCGTGCCCCGGCTGCTGGCCATGCTGGACCGCCAGGGGGTGAAGAGCACCTTCTTCATCCCGGGATGGGTCATCGAGCAGCACACGGCGATCTGCCGCGAGATCGTGCGCCGGGGGCACGAAGTGGGCTACCACGGCTACCTGCACGAGAAGGCCTGGTTCCTGGAGCAGGAGCGGGAGCTGGTGGCCAAGTCCAAGAAGATCATGAAGGAACTCCTGGGGGTGGTGCCCAAGGGGCACCGGGCCCCGGAGGCGGACCTGAGCCAGACGACCATCGACGCCCTGGTGGAGATGGGGTTCGAGTACTCCACCAACATGATGGACCGGGACTGCCCGTACCTGCACAAGACCTCCAAGGGCGACTTCATCCCCGAGCTGCCCTTCAACTGGCTGTACGACGACTCGTCGCACTTCTTCTTCACCATCCAGGAGCCGTCCCGGCGCCCCATCGCCCCCTGCAGCGCCGTCAAGGAGATCTGGCTGGAAGAGTTCGAGGGGATCTACCAGGAGGGCGGCTCCATCTGCTTCATCCTGCACCCCATGATCAGCGGCCGGGTGAGCCGGGTGAAGATGATCGAGGAGATCATCGCCCACATCAAGAACCAGCCCGGAGTCCTGATCGGCACCGTCGGCGAGATCTGCCGGGTGGCCAAGGAAGGCCTGCTCAGGAACCTGAACGACGCCCAGGAGGCACGCCCATGACCACCGAACCCGCCAGCAAGGAAATGGAAGCCCCCCCGCTGGACACCTGGTTCCCCAGGGAGTCCACCTTCGAGGAGGACATGCAGTCCTGCTGGGGCGAATGGGGCTGCGCCTCGGAAGTGGACACCCTCCGGGCCGTGCTCATGCACCGCCCCGGCCCCGAGATCGAGTCCGTCGACCCCAAGGTCATGCGGTTCACGGAAGAGCCGCTGGACGCGGAGCTGTTCCGCCGCCAGCACGACGCCCTGGTCCAGGTCTACCGGGACCACGGCGTGACCGTGCACTACGTGGGGGAGACCCGCCCGGACCGGCCCAACGCCGTGTACTGCCGGGACCTGACCTTCATGACCCCGGAAGGGGCCATCATCGGCCGCCCGGGCATGGCCGCCCGGCGGGGCGAGGAGCGCTACCTGGCCGCCGCCATGGCCCGCCTGGGCGTGCCCATCGTCTGCACCATCGGCGGCGACGGCATCTTCGAGGGCGCCAACGCCATGTTCGTGGACCGGCGCACGGTGATCCTGGCCACCTCCTCCCGCACCAACCGCTCGGGCTACGACCAGGTGGCCCAGGTGCTGACCCGCATGGGCGTGGACCAGATCATCCCCATGCAGGTGCCCTCCACCAACATCCACATCGACGGCAACCTGAGCCTGCTCTCCCACGACATGGCCATCGTGCACGCCCAGCAGGTGCCGTACGACGTGTGCGACGCCCTCCGGCGCAAAGGCTACAAGATCCTGGAGGCGCCCTCCACCGCCGAGGTGAGGCGGACCTTCTGCTGCAACATGGTGGCCCTTGAGCCGGGCGTGGTGGTGCAGCCCGAGGGCAGCCCCCGGTGCCGCGAGGTGCTGGAGAAGAACGGGATCAAGGTGATCCCCGTGGACCTCTCGGAGGTCATCAAGGGCCGGGGGGCGGTGCACTGCTGCACGGCTTTCTTGAAGCGGGGCTAGCGGCTGAGGTTCGTCAGGAGAACCGGTCCAGAAGCCCCGGAATGGGGCTCGGGAATTTTCCGGCTTCACGGAAGGCGCGCTGGACCCACTTCTTGCCGCGCTTGCGCAGACTCTCGCCCGCCAGGTCCACATCCCCCGGCCTCTCCCCGGTACGGCGGTGCCGGGACTCCCCGCCAAGCCGGTGATCGACCTCATGGCCCCGGTGGCGTCCCTGGAGGCCGCGCGTCCCGCCATCGGGGCGGCGGCCGCGGCCGGGTACTGCCACTTCCCCTACAAAGCGGAGACCATGCACTGGTTCTGCAAGCCTTCGCCCAGTCACCGCACCCACCACCTGCACCTGGTGCCGTTCCAGAGCCCGGCCTGGGTCCAGCGCCTGGCCTTCCGGGACGCCCTGCGCCGCCTGTTCCCGCTGGTGCGCAGGGAATTGGGCGGCGCCTTCCAGCTGGACCGGGCCCTGGCCTACGGGACCTTGCCGGAAGTGTGGAACCTGGCCACCGACCCGGAGCGGGCGGATTACCTGAGGGCCTATGCCCACGGCTACCTGCGGGAAGAGATCCGGGCCGAGCAGGTGGTGCGCCGCCTGGACCCCTTCCGCCGGTTCCTGCCGTGGGCCGAGGGCATCCTGGAGCTCTGAACCTTCGCTAGGACTGGAACTCCCGGAACATCCGCTCCACCTCGGCCTTGGTCCCCTCGTCCAGGGGCAGCTTGGGGCTGCTGCCGAAGCCGCCCGCCAGGCCCATGCCGTCCATGAGGTGCTTGAGGGCCTTCTGGGTCTTGCCCGCGTACTCCAGGAACCGCAGCAGGGGCAGCATGCGCTTGTAGAGCCGCCAGCCGCCATCCAGGTCCTTCTTCTCCACCACCAGGTCGAACAGCTCCACGGCCGCCTTGGGCAGCACGTTGCCGATGACGCACACCCACCCGGTGCAGCCCATGAGGAACGACTCGTAGGCCATGTCCTCCCAGCCGCAGAAGACGGTGAGGCCATCATTGGTGCGGGTGCGGAGCTCGGTGATGCGCCGGATGTCCCCGGTGCTCTCCTTGATGCCCTGGATGTGCGGCAGCCTGGCCAGGCGTTCCACCGTGGCGGCCTGCACGTCCACTTTGGAGGTGAAGGGGTTGTTGTAGATCATGAGGGGCAGGTCGGTGGCTTCGGCGGCCCGGCGGTAGTGGTCGTAGATCTCCTCCTGGTCCGGCGTGTAGTACCAGGGCGGCAGCAGCAGCAGGCTGGAGGCGCCGGCCCGGGCGGCGTAGCGGGCGTTCTCGATGGCCCGCTCGGTGGTTTCCGCCGAGATGCCGGCCATCACCGGCACCTTGCCCCCGGCGGCCGCCAGCACCGTGTCCAGCACCCGGTGCCGCTCGTCCTGGTCCAGGCTGGCGAACTCGCCGGTGGAGCCCAGGGGGATCAGGCCGTGGACGCCCTGGCCCACCAGCCAGCGGATGTTCCGTTCCAGCCCCGGGCCGTCCACCTTCCGGTCGGCGGTGAAGGGGGTGACGTTGACGACATAGACTCCGTGGAACGCGGCCATGATGGGGCTCCTTCGCGCAAGGTTTCAGACCAGTTGCAGACGCTTCAGGGTGGCTTCCAGAGGCACCCCGGTGGCCGGGTCCCAGCCCCGGGCCTGGTAGTAGTCCCGCAGCAGGGCGGGGTAGTCCTGGACCACGCAGGCCGCTTCGCCCTGGTAGGGGCCGGAGGCGGGCACCGCCAGGGCCCGCTCGGGCAACTGGTCGTCGGCGGCGGTGAGGCCTTCCCGCAGGTTGAACATCCGCTGCAGGGTGTAGACCCGTTCCGCCACGTCCAGCAGGTCCGCGCCGGTGGTGGGCCGGCCGCTGAGGGCCGAGTACAGCTGGGCCCAGTGGTCCACGGTGATGCCTGCGTACATGAAGAACTTGCAGGTGCACAGGATGTCCGGCAGGCTCAGGCCGTCCTGGAGCAGCTTCACCGCCGGGGCCTTGCCCGCCTCGCCCCAGCGCGCCACGCCGTTGGGATCCGGCAGGCCGTACTTCTGCAGCCCCCAGTCCATCTTGCCGCTGTCCCAGGCCATGGCCTCCACCGGGTGGATGTGGCACATGCCGCGGTTGCCGGTGCCGTAGCTCAGGGCCAGGGCCTTGCCGGAGCGGCCGTCGTGGGCCGGGCCCTCCAGGCCCTTCACGTGCACCGCGGCCACGGCGGCTTCCGGGCCCAGGCGCCGGGCGGCCAGGCGCACCCCGTCCGCCAGCAGGTCCCCCAGGCCTTCCCGCCGGGCGATGCGGCCCAGCAGCACCGGCAGCACGGCCGCGTTGCCCCAGGCGAGGTCCAGCTCGTCCAGCAGCTCCGGCGGGATCAGGCCCTTCTCGGCGCATTCCATGGCGAAGGCGATCACCGCGCCGGCGGAGATGGTGTCCAGCCCGTACTGGTTGCACAGCCAGCCGCAGTGCACCGCCGCGTCCACGTCCTCGTTCAGCACGTAGGCGGTGAAGCAGGCCATGGTCTCGTATTCGGCGCCTCCGTGGAGCGGGGTGGCGTAGGCGCCGGAGGCCACCTGCGCCTTGCGGGCGCAGGCGATGGGGCAGCCCCGGTAGCAGGGATAGGGCTTGACGAAGTTCTCCGCCTCGTAGCGGTCGAACAGCTCCGCGCCCTTGCCCCAGGCGTTGGCCTGCCAGTTGCGGGTGGGGAAGTCCCCCTTCTCGTCGTTGCCGGTGTAGTCGCCCATGGTGCCGTGGGCGCGGAAGGCGGCGCTGGCCGGGTGCTCCTTCAAGGTCGCCATGGCCTCCAGCACGGCGGCGCGCAGGGCCTCCGGGTTCCCGGGCTCCTGCTTCCGGCTTCCGGACACGGCCACCGCCAGCAGGTTCTTGGCGCCCATGACCGCCCCGGCGCCGCAGCGGCCCGCGGCCCGGTCCCCGAACATGACGCTGGCGAACTTCACCAGGCGCTCTCCGGCGGGGCCGATGGCGCCCACGGTGAACCGCCCCGGGGGCAGCTCCTTGCCGATCAGGTCGAGCTTCTCCCCCACGGTCAGGCCCGCCAGGTGGTCCGCGGGCCGGAAACTCACCTGGTCGTCCTGGATCACCACGTACACCGGGCCCGGGGAGCGGCCCTCCACGATCAGGTGGTCGAATCCGGCCCGGCGCAGGTCCGGCCCGAAGTCGCTGCCGGCCCGGGACTCGCCCCAGGCGCCGGTGAGGGGGGACTTGAAGCACAGTTCCACGCTGCCCCCGCCGGGAACGGCGTTGGAGCACAGAGGCCCGGTGGCGAACACCAGCTTGTTCCCGGGGCCCAGGGGATCCAGCCCGGGGGCCAGTTCGTCGTAAAGCAGGCGGCAGCCGTAGCCGGCGCCGCCCAGGTACTTGGCCACCTTCTCCGGGTCCAGGGCCTCCGCCCGCCAAGTCTGGCCGTCCAGGCGGATGCGCAGCTGCCGGCCGGTGGAACCCTTGATTTCCTCTGACACGTCGCCTCCTTGCAGAACGCGGGGCGCACCCGCCCCGGGCAGGCTCAGCCGCCCACCACGGCCTTGTACAAGCTCACCACCAGGGCGTCCTGGAGGGGCGCATCCCGGTTCCCCAGCAGCCGGGAACCGGCCTTGATCACCACCGGCCCGCGGAACCGGCGCGCCTTGCGGTTCCAGACCGTCCCCGCCAGGCGTTCGCCGTGGCGCTGGTCGATGCGGTCCAGCAGGTCGCCCAGGCAGGCTCCGTCCGGGAGTTCCACCGGGAATTCCGGTTCCGGGAAGTACTCGCGCATGCCTCCCACCGCCTGCACGGTCACCCGGATCATGAACCGCACTCCTGGCAGACGCCCTTGGGTTTCAGGGCCCGGGCCGAGGGCGCCAGGGCCAGGCCGCCCCGGGCGGTGCAGCGCAACTCGGCGGGCAGCATCCGGCCCACCGCGTACACCGCGTCGATGGTCTCGTCCAGGGGGATGGGGTTGGCGTAGCCCCCCAGCACCAGGTCGGCGCACAGGAAGGCGTTGGCCGCGGCCACGGCGTTGCGGGTGTGGCAGGGGATCTCGACCATCCCCTGCACCAGGTCGCACACCGAGCCCATGGTGTTCTGGAAGGCGATGGCCGCGGCGGCGCAGGCCTGGGCCGCGGAACCGCCCACCGCGTCCACCACCGCCGCCGCCGCCATGGCGCCGGCGGCGCCGATCTCCACCTGGCAGCCCGCCACTTCCGCCGCGAAGGTGGCGCGCTGGGCGACGATGACGCCTACGGCGCCCGCCGCCAGCAGGGCCCGGGCCACCGCCCGGGGCTCCAGCGCCCGTTCCTCGGCCAGGGTCACCATGGTCCCCGGCAGGGTGCCGGCGGCGCCCCCGGTGGGGGCCGCGCACACCACGCCCATGGCGCCGTTCACGTGCATGACCGCCATGGCCCGGGCCGCGGCCCGCAGGTGCGGCCCGCCCAGGGACAGCCCGGCCTTGCCCGGGCCCTGGGCCTGGGCCTGGAACACCCGGCCGGCGCTGGGCTCCAGCAGCTGCATGCCCTCGAATTCCGGGTCCAGCCCGCGCCGCACCGCCTGTTCCATGACCGCGTAGCGGCGCAGCATCTCCTGCTCCACCTGGCCCGGCTCCAGGCCCAGGAGCTGGGCTTCGTAGCGGGCCGCCAGCTCGCCCAGGGACAGCCCGCCCGCCGCCGCCAGCTCCTCCATCTCGGCGGCGCTGTGGAACAGCATGGCGCCTGGCTGGATGAAGTACACCGGCGCCGCCTGGCAGGCCCAGCGCACCCGGGGCAGGGCCCGCAGCCAGGCCAGCAGCTCGGCCCCGTCCCGGGACCGGCTGGCGGTCACCAGGGCGGCGGCCTCCCGCTTCTGCAGGGCCGGGGCGCCCAGCAGGAAGCCGTGGCGCAGGATCCCCGCCTGGACTTCCGCCAGGCCTTCGGGCTCCACTTCCACCGCCAGGTCGTAGGCGCAGCCGTTGCACCGGACGGGCCACCCGTTCAGGCGGGTGATGTCGAAATCGCCCCCGCCGATGGACCGGGCCATGAGGTCCAGCTGCCGGCCGTCGGCGCCCTGGGCCAGGATGTGGGCCTGGTTGGGATGGTCGGCGCCGGGGATCGTGCGCACCTCGAAGCGCAGGTCCAGACCGTGGCTGGGCGCCAGGTCCAGGGCCCGGAAGAACGCCTCGTCGGTGAGGGGCCGGCCCATGAGGCCCATGGCGAAGGCCCGGTCCGCCCCCTGCTGGGAGTAGGTGCGGGCGTACGAGCCGCCCGGGTCGAAGGCGCACGACACCCGCGCCGGCGTGCCCCCCGCCAGGGAGCGCACCACCCCGGCGATGTGGTAGGCCCCGGCCGTGTGGGAACTGGAGGGGCCGCGCATGACTGGCCCCAGGACGTGGTTGAAAATGCTGATCCGCTTCATCTGGTCGCGCTCTTTTGCAGAAATGTTACAGGATACAGTTGGGATCCCAAGTAGGTGTAGCACCGCCGGGAAGTTCTTGGAACCGTTTTTCCCTTCCTCCGTTCAAGCCAGGCCGAGCACTTCGCGGCAGGCCCCCTCCAGGTAGTCGAGGAGGGCTTCCAGGCCGCTGGCGGCCCGCTCCTCGTCGCCGTCGGCCACCGCGTTCATCATGTCCGAGTGCAGGTGGGCGATGCGCACCCAGTCGGTGGCCTGGCTGTGGGCCACCCAGAAGCGCCGGGAATGGGTGTAGAGCTGGCTGACGAAATCGGTGGCGAAGGCATTCCGGGACGTGGCGTAGATGATCCGGTCGCATTCCTGGTCGAAATGCAGGTACCGGTGCACGTCCCCGGCGATGGCCGCCTGCACCAGGCAGTCCACGCAGAACCGCAGGGAATCCCGCTGGGGCTTGGTGGCCAGGCGCGCCGCCTTCATGGCCAGCATCCGCTCCACGGGACGCCGGACCTCCAGGATGGCCAGCTGGTCCTCCACGTTCAGCTGGCGGATGAAGACGCCCTTGCGCGGCAGGCTGGTGATCAGCCCTTGGTGCTCCAGGCGCTTGAGGGCCATGCGGACGGGAGTCCTGCCGATCCCGGTCCGGGCGGAAAGGGTGGCTTCCGAGACCGAGGCGCCCGGGGGCAGTTCCAGGGTCACGATCATCTCTTCGATGAGGCCGTAGGCATGTTCTGTCTGGCTCTCCGCATCCTGGTTGTCCCTGTGCACGTCCAGGATTTCGTTAAGACGGTTGTTCATTTCAGTTGCCCACCTTTTCCGAAACACCGGCCGCGGGCGCGCCGGCGTCTGCGGAGACGGTCACCTGCTTCCCTGCCGCGCTGGGTGAATTATAGGGTCGATGATGATCCCGGTTAACCCCTTTTGGATCTTTGTTGGATCCCAGTGGATCAACGAATTTTAAGACATTATTAAAAAATAATAATTAGAAAATTAAATTCTAATAAATCGTTATCTATTGGTTTCCAGGTATAGGGGCGTCCGGCAATAAAATGCGCCACCCGTCTGGAGGTTCCCCAGGGACTCTCCACCTTCCCGGGGAGGCCGAAAATTATATTTTGCGATTGACATCCAGCTTGGATCCCACAACTATGGCTGCCAGGAGAACTTCCATGAACAAAAATCGATTGCTCTCAGCGATAGTTCTTTACTCCCTGGTTGCGGCCGGTCCCATGCAGGCCGAGATCAAGGTGGGCATCATGGTCCCCACCAGCGGATCCGAAGCCGCCTACGGCATCGACATGGCCAATGCCATCAACATGGCCGCGGAGGACCTCAACGCCAAGGGCGGTGTCCTGGGCCAGAAATACACCACGTTCACCGGCGACGACGGCTGCGACCCCCAGATGGCCACCGCGGCGGCCAGCAAGCTGGCGTCCTCGGAAGTCACCGCCGTGGTGGGCGGCTACTGCTCCGGGGCGACGCTGCCGACCCTGAAGATCTACGCGGATGCCGGCATCCCCTTCATCATCTGCGCGGCCAACTCCAGCAAATTCAGCAGCCTGAACCCGGGCAACGCCTTCCTCATCAACGCCCTGGCCACCTACCAGGTGGACACGGCCGTGGACCTGTTCAAGAAGCTGCACGTCAAGAACCTCGCCCTGGTCAACGAGGGCGACGGCTACTCCGCCGACCTGGCCAACCTGACCGCGACCAAGTGGGAAGCCGCCGGCGGCAAGGTGGTGTCCAACCAGCTGGTCGCCAAGGGCGAGCAGGACATGTCCGCCCTGGTCACCACCCTGAAGTCCGCGAATCCCGACATGATCTTCTGGACCGCCTACTTCGCCGACGGCGGCCTGCTCATCAAGCAGCTGCGCCAGGGCGGCTACCGGGGGAAGATCACCGTGGGCGACGGCTCCACCGACATCAACCTGATCAAGATCGGCGGCAAGGCCACCGAGAACACTTACGCCATGGCCAACCCGCTCCCCGAATTCCTGCCCAAGGGCAAGGAGTTCGTCGCCCGCTACAAGGCCAAGTTCCACCAGGATCCCGGCCCCTATTCCGCCCTGTGCTATGACGGCATGATGCTGCTGAACGACGCCCTGAAGCGGGCCAAGTCCACCGACCACGCGAAGCTCACCGCCGCCATCAAGGCGACCAACGGCTTCCCCGGCATCTCGGGCCCCATCTCCTTCGACGACAAGAACAACCTGGCCCATTCCAATTTCGTCGTGCTGCAGGTCAAGGACGCCAAGTGGGTCCTGGTGAAGTGAGCTGTCCCAGGCGCGTCGACCCCGGGCGGGCTGGCCAGGCGCCGGCCGACCGGGGACCGCGTGGGGAATGATTTCTGCGGTTTGACCGCGGGTCCGCGCCATCCGACGGGCGCGGACCCTGCGGGGCCTTTAGAAAGGGGTGCCTGCCCGTGAACCTTTTCGACATCATCACCCAGCAGTTGGCCAACAGCCTGGTCCTGGGCTCGTTCTACGGCCTGGTCGCCATCGGCTACTCCCTGGTCTACGGCATCATCAAGCTGCTCAACTTCGCCCACGGCGACATCTACATGGTCGGGGCCTTCATCGGGTTCGGGGTCCTGTCCCTGGTCTCGGGCTTCCTTGGCGCCGGCTGGGTGGGCATCGCCGTGTCCCTGGTCCTGTCCATGATCGCCACCGGCTTCCTCGGGGTCCTGATCCAGCGCCTGGCCTACCGTCCGATGCTGGCCGCCCCGCGCCTGTCGATCATGATCACCGCCCTGGGGGTGTCCCTGGTCCTGTTCAACACCGTCATGGCCATCACCAACGGCCAGTACCTCGCCTTCAACACCGACCTCGGCTTCGAGGGCATCGACTACGGACCCATCCACTTCAGCTACACCCAGATCGTGCTGGTGCTGGCCACCGCCGTGCTCATGGTGGCCATGACCGTGTTCGTCAACCGGACCATCTGGGGCAAGGCCATGCGCGCCATCTCCATCGACATGGACGCCTGCCGCCTGATGGGGATCGATGTCCACAAGATCATCGCCCTGACCTTCTTCGCCGGGTCGGCGCTGGCGGCGGCCGCGGGCGTCATGGCGGGCACCTACTACGGTTCCATTCATTTCTTCATGGGCTTCATCATCGGCCTCAAGGCCTTCACCGCGGCGGTGCTCGGCGGCATCGGGATCCTGCCCGGGGCCATGCTCGGCGGCCTGCTGCTGGGAACCCTGGAATCCTTCGGCACCCAGATCCCCTGGATCGGCTCCCAGTGGAAAGACGTGTTCTCGTTCGGAATCCTGATCCTGGTCCTGGTGTTCAGACCCAATGGCCTGCTGGGCCGGACCACCATCGAGAGGATGTAGACCATGGCTGGCCGTGAATCCTCAATGGAACCGGCGGTGCGGCGGACCGGGATCCCCGGCCTGGAAGACCGCATGTTCGAGTTCATGGACGTGCGCGCCTACCGCTTCGGGACCTGGGCCGTCCTGATCCTGGTGGCCCTGCTCATACCCAGGTTCTTCAGCCAGTACGTCCTGGAGATCCTCACCAATTCCTACCTCTACGTCGTGCTCTGCCTGGGGTTGAACATCGTCGCGGGCTATGCCGGCCTGCTCGACCTGGGCTATGCCGCCTTCTTCGCCATCGGCGCCTACACGTCGGGGATCCTCACGTCCCAGTACGGCTGGAATTTCTGGCTGGCCATCCCCCCCGCCCTGGTCCTGGCGGCGGTCCTGGGGATCCTGGTCGGGGTGCCGACGCTCCGGCTGCGCAGCGATTATCTGGCCATCGTCACCTTGGGCGCCGGCGAAATCGTCCGGATCCTGGCCCGGAACCTGAAGAACCTGACCGGCGGGCCCAGCGGCCTGATCGGGATCAGGCGCCCGACCCTGTTCGGCCTGAAGCTGAATCAGATAAGCCATTACTATTATATCTTCCTCGTCATGGTCCTCCTCGCCCTGGTGATCAGCCACCGCCTGGAGCACTCGCGCCTGGGCCGGGCCTGGAAATACGTCAGGGACGATGAGGACGTCGCCGAAGCCATGGGCATCCCCAAGTCGGCCATCAAGCTTTCGGCCTACATCATGGGCGCCCTGTTCGCGGGCATGGCCGGCTGCTTCTTCGCCGCCAAGATGACGGCCATCTCTCCCGATTCCTTCACCTTCCTGCAGTCGCTCATGATCGTGGTGGCGGTGGTGCTGGGCGGCATGGGCAAGATCCCGGGCATGGTGGTGGGCGCCCTGGTCATGGTCCTGTTCCCGGAAGTGTTCCGCTCCATAGGCTCCCTGCGGATGCTGCTGTTCGGCATCATCCTGCTCCTCATGATGATTTTCCGGCCCCAGGGCATGTGGCCTGAGCGACGGCACTGACGGGGGACGCACCCATGGCCATTCTGGAAGTCGAGAACCTCACCCTCCGCTTCGGCGGGCTCGAAGTCATCCAGCAACTGAGCTTCCAGGTGGAGGAGGGCAGCATCGTCAGCCTCATCGGCCCCAACGGCGCCGGCAAGACCTCCGTCTTCAATTGCCTGACCGGCTTCTACCAGGCCAACTCGGGGGACATCCGGTTCCTGGGGAAATCCATGAGGAAGCACAGTCCCCACGAGATCACCCGGCGCGGCATGGCCCGCACCTTCCAGAACCTCCGGCTGTTCCGGCAGATGAGCGTCCTGGAGAATGTCATGTCCGGCATGCATTGCCGGACCCATGTGGGCGCCATCGGGGCCATCCTGCGCAGCCCCAGGCAGCACCGGGAGGAGGCGCTGATTCTGAGCAAGGCCGAGGAATGCCTGGATTTCGTGGGCATCCTGCACTACCGGGACCGGCTGGCGACCACCCTGGCCTACGGCGACCAGCGGCGGGTGGAGTGGGCGCGGGCCCTGGCCACCCAGCCCAAGCTGCTGCTGTTCGATGAACCGGCGGCGGGCCTTAATTACGAGGAGAAGGAACGGCTCATGGATACGATCCGGCGCATCCAGGCCGAGCTGGGGATCACCATCTTCCTGATCGAGCACGACATGAGCCTGGTGATGAAGATCTCCCGCAAGGTGGTGGTCATCGACTACGGACGCAAGATCGCGGAGGGCACCTGCGAGGAAGTGCAGAACGACCCCAAGGTGATCGAGGCCTACCTGGGCAAGGAAGACTGACATGACCGAAACCCTGCTCCAGATCGACGGACTGCAGACCTACTACGGCAAGATCCACGCCCTGAAGGGCATCAGCCTCACGGTGCGCCAGGGCCAGATCGTCACCCTGCTGGGGGCCAACGGCGCCGGCAAGAGCACCACCCTCAGGACCATCTCCGGGCTCATCCGCGCCACCGAAGGGCGGATCACCTTCCAGGGCCAGGACATCACCGCCGCCCCCCCCCACGCCATCGTCCGCATGGGGCTCATCCACGCGCCGGAAGGCCGGCGCATCTTCAAAGGCATGACGGTTTCGGAGAACCTGGACCTGGGCGGTTTCGTGGACCACAAACGCACCGACCTGCTGGCCGAGCGGCGTAAATATGTGTTTGAACTTTTTCCCCGCCTGTACGACCGGCGCAACCAGGATTCGGGCCTGCTCTCCGGTGGCGAGCAGCAGATGCTGGCCATCGGCCGGGCGCTCATGACCGACCCCAAGCTGATGCTGCTCGACGAGCCCTCGATGGGACTGGCCCCCTTCCTGGTGCAGGCCATCATGGCGATCATCCGGCACCTGAACGAGCGCGGCACCACCATCCTGCTGGTGGAGCAGAACGCCAAGGTGGCCCTGAAGCTGGCCCACTACGGGTACGTCCTGGAGACCGGCCGGATCGTCATCGAGGGGGACGCGGCCCGGCTGCGCCAGGATGAAAGCATCGTCAAGGCGTACTTGGGCGGCGGCAGCCACGAGGCCAACGCAAAGGATTGACACGGCGCCCTTTCCCGGGAAGAGTGGGACATTCACCAAGCTCTTCCAGCGGAAAAGGGGGACCGGATGCGGCTGCCTACCACGTCCAAGATCACGACTATCACCTTGGCCTGCAGCGTGGCCGGCGGCCTCGCCCTGTGGCTCGGGGCGTTCGCCTGCAGCCAGCCCCAGAGCACGCCGCCTCCGGCCCTGCCCGAATCCCCCTGGGGCGGGCGGTACGCGTACAGCTACGATCTGCCTGCCGGCTTCGCCAAGGTGGGCGCGGGGTCGGTGCCCGTCACCATGGCGGTGGTGAACCCCTCTTACAAGGAAGCGGACAGCGCCCTGGCCTCGCCCATGTACTCGGGGGTGGGGAAGGGGCTCTCGGTGTCCATGGGCACGGACCTGGACAAGATCCTCATCGCCAAGGGGATCACCACCACCGGTCCGTACGCCTCCCTGGACGAGATCACCTATTCCCAGAAGAAGGGGGCCGACCTGACCCTGGCCCCCCGGGTGTTCATCGCCGCCGACATCAAGCAGGGGGACTGGCAGCACGTCTACGGGGCGGACCGCCAAGAGTCCCACTTCGTCATGAACGTCACCGGCTGGATCACCTTCATCATGCAGGAGCCCATGACCGGCGAGAAGATGTGGATCAAGAAGCTGGAGATCGACCCCATCCGCAGCGAGGGCATCATCGCCCAGGAGGCCATCGCCCAGTACTCCAACGGCGGCGGCTGCGACGGCCCCCAGTTCACCGGCTACAGCGCCGGGAAGATCCTCTACGACGGCCGCGCCGACGCCATGGCCAACGCCCTTAAGGAGATCTACCCGATGGTCATGGAACGGTTCTACAAGTACCTTGAGACCGAGGAGATGCTTGAGCTCAAGGCCAAGGGCCAGGAGATCCGCTCCACCAAGGTCTACACCGGCAACTGAACGCCTGCGCATCCGGCCGTGTGCCCGATCCTGTTCCAGTTCGGCGGGTTCCGCCTGCCCAGCTATTCGGCCTTCGCGGAGCTGGGGGCGCTGCTGGTGTTCAGTTTCGTGTACGTGCGCCGGGACCGCATGGGGCTGCGCGGCCCGGACGACTTCTGGCTGCTGCTGGACACCATCCTCCTGGGGGGGTTCGCGGGGGGGCGCCTGGGCTACCTGGCCACGGACCCCGGCCTGCCGCCGTTCCAGTGGCGGGACCTGGTGTTCCCCCTCACCAGCGGGTTCTCGGCCTTCGGGGTGTTCGCGGGCATGGCGGCCGGGGTGCTGGTGCTCTGCCGCCTGCGCCGCCTGCCCCTGGGCCGGGTGGCGGACCACCTGGGCGCGGCGATGCCCTTCTGGATGGCCACCTCCCGCCTGGGCTGCCACCTCACCGGCTGCTGCCAGGGCCGGCCTGCCGGGCCGTCCTGGCCCTGGACCGTGACCTTCACCGACCCGGCCTCGGCGTGCCCGCCGGCCCTCCTGGGGGTGCCCCTGCACCCGGCCCAGCTCTACGAGGCTCTGGGGGACGTGGTGCTGGGTCTGGTGCTGGTGCGGCTGCTGGGGGGCACGGAACGGGACGGGCTGCCGTCCGGATGGTGCGCCGCCGGGTTCCTGGCCGGCTACGGCACCCTGCGCTTCGCCCTGGAGGCGGTGCGGGCGGACGGGGTGCCCTGGCTGGGGCCCTTCAGCCTGGGGCAGGTGTGCGCCGGGGGCTGCGTGCTGGTGGGCCTGCTGGCCGCCAGATGGTCAATCCGGGCCGGGCGGGCCTATGCTTAGAACCGGCCTGGCCGCCAGCCCGCACCGGCACCAGCGCCCCTGGGAAGCCCCATGGACCTGATGACCTTCATCCGCGCCTTGCCCAAGGCCGAACTGCACCTGCACATCGAGGGGACCCTGGAACCGGAGCTCATGTTCCAGCTGGCCCGGCGCAACGGCAGGCCCCTGCCTCGCGGCTCGGTGGAGGAGCTCCGCGCGGCGTACGATTTCAGCGACCTGCAGTCGTTCCTGGACCTGTACTACGCCGGCGCCGCCGCCCTGGTGCGGGAGGAGGACTTCCACGACCTGGCCCTGGCCTACTACCGGCGGGCCGCCGCCGACGGGGTGGTGCACGCGGAGGTGTTCTTCGATCCCCAGACCCACACCGCCCGGGGCGTGGCCTTCGGGACGGTCCTGGACGGCCTGGAGCGGGCCGCCCGGGAGGCCCGGGCCGAGTGGGGCATCAGCACCCGGCTGATCCTGTGCTTCCTGCGCCACCTGCCCGAGGCGGAGGCCTTCGCCACCCTGGAGCAGGCCCTGCCGCACCGGCACCGCATCCACGGGGTGGGGCTGGACTCCTCCGAGCGGGACTTCCCGCCCTCCCTGTTCCAGCGGGTGTTCCGGCGCTGCCGGGAGCTGGGCCTGCACGTGGTGGCCCATGCCGGGGAGGAGGGGCCGGCGGCCTACATCACCCAGGCCCTGGACCTGCTGGGGGCCGAGCGCATCGACCACGGAGTGCGGGCGGTGGAGGACCCGGCCCTGGTGGCGCGCCTGGCCGCCGACCGGGTCCCCCTCACCGTGTGCCCCCTGTCCAACGTCAAGCTGCGGGTGTTCCGGCGCATGGCCGACCACACCCTCAAGGGGATGCTGGAGGCCGGCGTGTGCATCACCCTCAACTCCGACGACCCGGCCTACTTCGGCGGCTACATCGCCCGGAACTACCTGGAGGCCGCCGAGGGTCTGGGACTCTCCCGCGCCCAGCTGGTCACCCTGGCCCGCAACAGCCTGCTCGCCAGTTTCGTGACCGGGGCGGAGCGGGCCCCCTGGCTGGAGGCCCTGGCGGCCGTGCCGGCCTGATCAGGTGTTCGGCATCTTCGCGTCGACACCCGGGACAAAATAATCCATCTTCTCCAGGTCCTCGTCGGAGATGGTCTTGCCGGCGTGGACCCGCTCCTTCCCGGCCTGGTCCAGGACCGGCCCGGTGAAGGGATGCAGCTTGCCGGCCTTGATCTGGTCCTGGAGCTTGAGCACCAGGGCCTTCACGTCCTTGGGCACGGCCGCGCTCATGGGGGCCAGGGTGATCATGCCCTGGTTCAGGCCGCCCCAGACGTTCCGGGGCTTCCAGGTGCCGGCCAGCACGGCCTTCACGGTCTTGACGTAGAAGTCGCCCCACTGGTGCACGGTGCCCGAGAGCTGGGCGTGGGGGCCGTACTTGATCTCGTCGGAGTTGTAGCAGAACACGCCCACGCCCTTCTCCTCCGCGGCCTGGATCACGGCGGTGGAATCGGTGTCGTGGGTGAGCATGTCGGCGCCCTCGGTGATGAGGGTCAGGGCGGCCTCGCGCTCCTTGCCCGGGTCGAACCAGGAGTTGGTCCAGATGACCTTCACCCTGGCGTCGGGGTTGACGCTGCGCATGCCCCGGGTGAAGGCGTTGATGCCCATCACCACTTCCGGGATGGGGAAGGCGGCCACTACGCCCGCCACGTTGGTCTTGGTCATCCTGCCGGCGATCACGCCGTTCAGGTAGCGGCCTTCGTAGAAGCGCGCATTGTAGACGCCCACGTTGGGGGCGGTCTTGTAGCCGGTGGCGTGCATGAACACCACGTCGGGATAGGCCTTGGCCACGTTGAGGGTGGGGTTCATGTAGCCGAAGGAGGTGGCGAACACCACCTTGCACCCGCCCCGGGCCATCTCCCGGATCACCCGCTCGGAATCGGCGCCCTCGGGCACGTTCTCCACGAACTGGGTCACCACCTTGCCTTTGAACTCCTGCTCCAGCTGCTTCCGGGCCAGATCGTGCTGGTAGGTCCAGCCGGCGTCGCCCACCGGCCCCACGTACACGAAACCGACCTTCACGGGGGCCTCCGGCGCGGCCGCGGACAGGGACGCGCAGACCAGCAGGGCTGCCACGCCGAGGATGGAGTGGAGATTAGCCGTCCGGATCATGCATTGCTCCTTTGGTGGATGGTTTGAGCATGGTTAAAATTCATTTATCGAGCAAGGTCAAATCCCAAGGAGGTCCGGCATGGCCGCGGAGGTACTGATGGTCAACGGCAGCCCCAGGTCCGAGGGCAACAGCGCCACCCTGGCGGCGGTATGCGCAACCGTGTTCGACCAGCAAGGCGTCAGCTGGGAACAGATCGACCTGCGCCGGCTGAAGATCGCCCCCTGCAAGGCCTGCGGCCTGTGCGCCGGCGGCAAGGTCAAGTACTGCGCCCAGAAGGACGACATGCAGCCGCTGTACGACAAGATCCTCCAGTGCCGGGCGCTCCTGTTCATCTCCCCGGTCTACTGGTTCAACGTGACGGCCCAGCTCAAGACTTTCATCGATCGCCTGTACGGCCTCTGGAAGTGGGATCCCGCCTTCCTGGCCGGGAAGGGCGCCGGAGCGGTGCTGGTGTACGCGGACACCGACCTGTACGAATCCGGCGGCATCAACGCCGTCTCGTCCTTCGAGCACATGTTCCGTTACCTCCGGGCCGACGGCCGGGGGTTCGCGTACGGGTCCGCCGGCGACATCGGCGACGCCCAGAAGAACCCGGACCTCCTGGAGCGCACCCGCAAGCTGGCCCTGGCCCTGGCCGGATCCCGCCCGGACCGCGGAGCCTGAGCGCCCCGGGCCGCCGCCTATGAAGAAACGGTGAAACCTGCGTCGAGCCTTTTGTTTGCCAAGGCGGCGCCAAGCCTGGGACAATGGGGGGCCGGGCCCCGGAGGCCGCCAGGAGCTGGAAGTGGCAGGGTTGGAATCGGAACGCCGGCGGGAATTCCGGTTGAGCACCGGGGGCGGGGAGTACCGGGTCAGCTTCCGTTTCCAGGGCCGGCAGGTGACCCGGGCGCACCTGGTCAACCTCAGCGCCGGGGGCTGCGGCCTGGAGATCCAGATGGCCGACGCCCGGGACCTGGAGCCGGGCGCGGAGCTGGAGGAGCTGTTCCTGCTCCACCCGGACCTTCCCTGCGTGCCACTGCGTGCCCTCGTGGTGCGGATGCTGGGCAAAGTGCCGGGCAAGACCAGCGGCTACGTGCTGGCCGGGGTGGAATTCACCCTGGTCACCCGGTTCGTGCAGCAGCTCATCCGCGACCACGTGGAAAGCCACGCCCACGCCACCTGACCCATGTCCTCCCGTCCGCTCGATCTCCTGCGCGCCCTCCTGGACCACCTGGACGGGGAGCAGCGGTCCGACCAGCTGGCCTTCTTCCAGGGGATCCTGGAGGCCGGGCCGGACGCGGTGGGGGAACTGGGCAGCCGCCTGCCCGGGTCCCGGGCGCCCAAGGCCCTGCGCCGCCTGGCCATGGAAGCGAGCTTCTACTTCCCCTGGCCCGAGTGGATTCCCATCCACGAGCGGATGCTGCGCTATGAACCGGACCATGAAATTTTCGTGACCGGCGCCCGGGCCCTGGGCCGCATCGGCACCGCCGAGGCCCTGGAGGCCTTGAGGGAACTCAATGCCATGCGCCAGGGGGCCGAATTCAAGGAGACCCTGGCGGAGGTCCTGAGCGAAGCTGATCCCCGGGAGGCTTTCAACCACTACCTGGAGCGCCTGCTCCAGGGCAGCGCCAACGCGGCGGCGGCCAACGAGGCCGCCCAGAGGCTGGCGCCCCTGGTGGACGCGGACAGCATCCCCGCCCTGCGCACCGTGTCCCAGCATCCGGATCTGCTGGTCTTCCGCCATGCCCTCGCCCTCCTGGCGCGCATCCGCACTTCCGAAGCCGCCTCCGCCCTCCTGGAGATCCTGGCCGACAGCCACCGGGAGGCCCTGGCGGACCGCCGGCTCAAGGAGGCCCTGGGAGCGGTGCGGGGGGCCGCTCCCGGCGCCGGCGGAAGCGCCGCGGCCGAGGCCCTTGAGGCCCTGGAGGCCCAGGGGGCCGGGGCCGCCGAGGCGGCGGCGGGCTTCCTGCGGGAGGCGCTGGCGGCCGCCCAGGACGGCAAGGGCGGCCAGCTCCCCGCCCTGCTCGCCCGGACCGCCGAAGGCCTGCACCAGCGGGGCCGGCGGCTGGCCTACGCCGTGGACGCCGCCGCCGAAGGGCTGGCGGAGATGGTCGACCGGGGCCTGGCGGATGCCGGGGCGGTGCTGGACCTCCTGGTGCCCTGCTACCGGGAGCAGACCGGCCGGGAAGGGCTGGCCCGGGCCCTGGCGCGGCTGGCCTCCTCCCGGGACACAGGGACCCAGGACCTGATCCTGCGGGGGCCGGACGGGGCCCAGCGGGCGGCGGCGGTGGAGGTCCTGGGGGCCCGGGGGGATCCGGAGCTGGCGCCGTTCCTGCTGCAGGCGTGCCGGGATCCCCTCACGGACATCGCTGACCGGGCCCGGTTCCACCTGGGCCGGCTGCCGGACGCCGAGGGCCTGGCCCTGGGCCTGCTGCGCTCCCCGGCGCCCGCGGACTTCCAGCTGGGGCTGGAGCTGGTGTCCGAACAGCGTTTCCGTGCCCTGGTCCCGGAGCTCCTGGCGATGCTCAAGGGCGCCGCCCGGGAGGACCTGGTGCTGCATCTGGTGCAGACCCTGGGCGCGGTGGCCGCCATCGAGACCGCCCAGCCCCTGCTGGACATGCTGCACTCGGGCCAGAGCCCCAGGCTGCAGCTGGCCGTCGCCCAGGCCCTGGGCGGCCTGCGCACGCCCGAGACGGCGCTGGCCCTGTGCGCCAAGGCCGACGACATCAAGCTTCCGGCCTTGCACGTCGTGGCCGTGGAAGCCCTGGCCGGGGCCTACCAGGAGCCCTGGGGCCCCATGCCCCCCGAGGCGGGGCCGGCCCTGGCGGAGCAGGTGCGGCGGGCCTGGAACGACCGCAGCCCCTGGGCCGCCCGGCTGCAGGTGGTCCAGGCCCTCCAGGGCGTGGACCTGGACGCGCCGGCCGTGTGGCAGGATCTGGCCGGCCTGGTGAACGGGGCGCTGGGGGAGAAGCGCTCCCCCACCGCCTGGACCCCCGATGAACTGCGCCAGGTGCAGGCGGCGGCCCGGGAATTCGCGCGCCGGGGCAGCGCCCAGGGCTGATCGTCCCATCAGGCTTCCAGCTTTTCCCGCAGGTCCTGGAGGGCCAGGAGGAAGGAAAGGGTGGACTCGGCGCCCAGGTTCTGGTTCGCCCCGTCCGGGCGCAGCCCGTCCCGGCACCCGCCGGTGCGGGGATCGTACAGGGGCAGGCCGAGGGTGTTGCGCCCCAGGAACCACTGGAAGGCGTCCCGGGCCCGCCCGGCCCACACCGGATCCCCGGTGGCCGCCAGGGCGTCCAGGCAGCCGGAAACGGTGGCGCAGGCCTCCACCGGCTGCTGGTCGTAGTCGGCCCGGACGCCGCCCCGGACGTAGAATCCGGCGCAGCCGACGGGCAGGAACCGGCCATAGGGGTCCGTCTGCACCCGGGCCAGCCAGTCCAGGGCCTCCAGTCCGGCGGCGGCCCAGTCCGGACGGCGGCTGCGTCCTCCGGCGAGGATGAGGGCCTGGGGCAGGCGGGCGTTGGCGTAGGTGAGGCGATCCTCGAACCACCGCCACGAGGGCCCGGCCCGTGCCCGGTACAGCGCGTGCAGGCGCCCGGCCAGGTCCTGTTCCAGGGCCGCCGCCGCGGCGTCCCCGGGCACGGCGGCCAGGTAGGCGTGGGCGCCCAGGAGCGCGTAGGCCCACGGTCTGGGCCAGGTGAACGCCCGGGCCGCCGGCAGCGCCGCCCGGAACAGTTCCTCCGCCAGGGCCCGGCGTCCCGGATCCCGGGTCCCGGCGACGGTGGCCCCCAGGGCCCACAGGGCCCGGCCGTGGCTGTCCTCGGACCCCAGGTGCTCCAGCCACCGGCGGGAGAAGTCCATGAAGTTCCGGAACCGGCCCAGGGGGGCGTTGAAAGCGTGGCTCACGAAGGCCAGGTAGCGGGAAGCCAGCCCGGCCAGGTCCGGCGGCGGGCCGGCCCGCTCCAGGCGGGACATGAGCAGCAGGGCCCGGGCATTGTCGTCCAGGCAGTAGCCCTCCTCGTACCGGGGCACCGAGAACCGGGCGTGCTGCAGGATCCCGGTGGAGTCGGTCATGATCCGGAGGAAGTCCAGGTTGATGGGCGGCCAGGGCGCGGACACAGCTCAGGCCCGCCGCGCCAGGGCCCGCGAAGAGGCGTTGAGCGCCAGGCGGGCCGCCAGGCCCATCAAGCCGGAATCCGGATGCAGCGGATACAGATTGGCGATGTCGGGCTCCTGGAGGGGCATACCGGCTTCCTCATCGGACTCGCAGGCGGTCCGGCAGGGACCGTTCGCAGAACCATCATGTTAAATTTTTCATCAGTGTTAGCGGGTGATGCTTATGGGAATCAAGAACAAACGATTCTGTAGGTTCATCACTTTTTTTATTTTTTTATTGACTTGCCAAGCCTCCTCTGGACCGTTTGGAAATGTCTTCCAAGGATAGCAGATAGGGTTTACTTTCAAAAGGTTGATCGATGTCTTTGCACCAACAAAGGTGGTAGTGATTAATTATAAAAAAATGGTATTTATTATGATTTTATTGATAAACCTTGTTGTGCTTCGCCTCCGGATCCGCGGGGCGGTTTCCCCTGGCCGGCCCAGGTTTTCCCCGTCCCTGGAGCCGGCGGGCGCCCCCCTGGAGGAGTCATGAACTGCGTTGCCGCTCCCGGGACCCTCCGCCAGATGGCCATCCTCGGAACCCACGTCCCCCGCCAGTGCGGCATCGCCACCTTCACGGCGGACCTGCGCGCGGCCATCGCCGGGCGCTACCCCCAGTTGGACTGCTTCGTGGTGGCGGTGAACGACCCCCAGCAGACGTACGACTATCCCGATGGGGTGCGCATGGAGATCCGGCAGGAGGACCCCTCCTCGTACCGCCTGGCCGCGGCGGCCCTGGACCGCCGCGGGCTGGACGTGCTGTGCGTCCAGCACGAGTACGGGATCTTCGGCGGCAAGGCCGGCGCCTACCTGCTGGACCTGCTGCGGGAAGTGCACCTGCCCGTGGTCACCACCCTGCACACCATCCTCGCCCAGCCGGACCGCCGCCAGGGTACGGTCATGGACGAAGTCCTGCGGCTCTCGGAGCGGGTGGTGGTCATGAGCGCCTACGGCGCCGCCCTGCTGCGCCAGGTGCACGGGACGCCCCAGCGCAAGATCGACCTGATCCCCCACGGCATCCCCCAGGTGCCCTGCCACGGCCGGACCAAGGCCCGGCTGGGCCTGGACGGGCGGCGGGTGCTCCTCACCTTCGGCCTGCTGGCGCCGGACAAGGGGATCGAATACGTCATCGAAGCCATGCCGGCGATCCTGCGGGCCTTCCCGGAGACGGTCTACGTGGTGCTGGGGGCGTCCCATCCCCACGTGCGGGCCCGGATGGGGGAGAGCTACCGAGCCATGCTGGAGGACCAGGCCCGGCGCCTGGGCGTGGCGGACCGGGTGAGGTTCCTCAACCGCTTCGTGAGCCTGGAGGAGCTCACCCAGTTCCTGGCCGCGGCGGACATCTACCTCACCCCCTACCTGAAGACGGAACAGATCACCTCCGGCACCCTGGCCTACGCCTTGGGGACGGGCAAGGTGGTGATCTCCACGCCCTACCACTACGCCAAGGAACTGCTGGCGGACGGGAGGGGACTGCTGGTGCCCAGCCGGGACGCGGGCGCCATCGCCCGGGGCGTGGTGGACCTGCTGGGTGACGACGCCAGGCGGCTGGCCATGCGCCGCAAGGCGGCGGAGTACGGACGCACCATGGCCTGGCCGGTGGTGGCCTCGGGCTACCTGGAGAGCTTCGTCCGGGCCTGCCGGGACCGGGACGCCCGCCTGGCGCCGGAGGCGCGCCCCTGGCCCCTGAAGGAAGGACCCATCGAGCGGGTCATCAACACCAGGACCTGATTATTTATATGAGTAATACCGGATGGTGAGGGTCTGCTTCAGGGTCGCGCCGACCGTTTGGACCGGGTTGTCGGTGCCCCCATGAGTGCTGGGTGCCTTGACAGTCAGGTGGGGGGTGTAGCTGCCCCGGTTCGGCTTGGTGGTGGCCTCCACGATCAGGTCGCAGGTCCCCAGGGCCCCCGGGGGCGCCGGAGGTGGTGGGCCCCAACGGCGGATGCAGTACCATGGCGAGGTCAGGCGGATCATCTTCAGGCCCGGGCGGCAAGGGGAACCATGACCAACGGCGGTGTGGCGGAACGGGTCCATCGGCTCTACTGGGACGACGGCTGCAACTGCGCGACAGCCATGCTGAAGATCCTGGCCGAGCGCCAGGGCGTGACGCTGCACAGCCAGGTCATCGACGCTGCCGCCGGTCTCCATGGTGCCGGTGGTTTCGGCGCCCAATGCGGTCTGGTGGAAGGCGCCTTTGGGCGATTTCATTCATCGAGCATCTCGACCAGGAGGAGACCAGATGAAGCATCGCACGGCCGCAGCAAGCGACTTGGGCCTGTTGGCCGAATGGAACCATCAACTCATCCGCGACGAAGGGCACCGCAATCCGATGACCGTTCCAGAATTGCGGGACAGGATGAAGCGCTGGACCCAGGGTGAGTACAAGGCGGTGATCTTCGAGGAGAACGGCATGCCGGTCGCCTATGCGCTGTACCGGCAGCTTCCCGGCGAGGTTCACCTGCGGCAATTCTTCGTGGCGCGGGAACAGCGCCGGCAAGGACTGGGCAGGCGGGCGATGGCGATCCTGTTCGACCAGGTCTGGCCCAAGGACAAGCGGCTTTGGGTCGAGGTGCTGTGCAGCAACGAAGCAGCCGTCAAGTTCTGGCGGGCCGTGGGGTATTCCGACTACTCCCTGACTCTGGAAATCCTGCCGAAGCCTTGACGCCACCAGCCCGGCACCGGACGGGCTGGCCGGTTTTCACCCGGCGGAAGGGCCCGGCGCTTCGTCCCCCGGCCTGGCCACCAGGGAACCCTCGCGGTCCGCGCCGCACTCCAGGGGGTCCTCGGCTCTGGCCTGGCTTGGGTCCAGGTCCCCGATGCCCCTGAGGTGACCCATGCCCCGCAGCCCCGGGCCCGTCCGATTTCCGTTCCTGGCCCTGCTGCTGGCGCTGCCGGCCGCCCCGGCGGGGGCCGTCGGGCTGCAGGTCTCCCCCCGCTGCCCGGTGGTGCGGGCGGGCCAGACGGTGGCCTTCCGGGCCCGGCTGGCGGGTGCCGACCCGGGGCCCTGCCGCTGGACCCTGGCCCCGGATTCCGGGGCCTGCGCGGCCGGCCTCCTGGATGCCGCCCAGGGCACCTTCACCGCTTCCTACCCGGAGGACGTGGCCGCCCTGCGCGTCCAGGTCTGCCTGGAGCGGGATCCGGGGTGCCGGGGCGAGGCCCGGGTGGTGGTGCTGCCCCACCAGCCCTTCCAGGTGGTGGAGCAGGTGCTGGGGCCGGACTGGGTGGAAGCCTGGTCCCGGGACCTGCCGTTCCTGGACCTGGCCACCGGCCAGCGGTTCGCGCCGGGCGCGGAGGTGCGGGTCCAGGAACACGCCCGGGGGCCGCGGCCCTTCCCGACCCTGGGCTCCGGCCTCTCCTACCGGCTCTCCTGGACGCCCTTGCCCGGGGAGGCCCAGCTGCTCTCCTACCTGGAGGCGGACCAGGTGGTCCGGCGGGACGTGACCGGCCAGGATGCCGCAAATCTCCGTCTCTGGCACCAGCCCGCGGACCCCATCCAGCTGGAGTCCCTGGAGCGGCTGGACGGGACCTCGAACCGGTGGTTGAGCCGTGTGGGCCAGCTGCGGGTGGGGGTCCGGGGACTCATGGCCCTGGCCGGCAACCCCGTCCCCGTGCCTCCGGACGGTCCGGCCGGCCCGCCCCGGCTGCGGAAGCCGTCCGGCCTGGCCCGGGTGGTCCGGGATCCGGCGGCCCCGGGCTTCCTGGTGGCGGATGCGGGGAACCACTGCCTGTGGCTGGTCTCCCCGGGGGGGCCGGCCGCCGTCTTCTGCGGCCGGCCCCTGGAACCGGGCCACCAGGACGGCGCCGACAGCCGCTTCCGCCGGCCCACCTACCTGGATGTGCGCCACTGGATGTCCAGTACCGCTCCATCCGACGGCTGCCTGTACGACTGGGAGGCGGTGCTGGCGGACACCGGCAACCATGTGCTGCGCCGGGTGGATTCCTCGGGCCGGGTGAGCACCCTGGCCGGGCTGCCCGGGCAGGCCGGGCACCTGGATGGCCCCGATCCGGGCGCGGCGCTGCTGCACGCGCCCAAGGGGGTGGTGGTGACCGGGGACGGCACCGTGTACGTGGCGGATTCCGGCAACGGGGTGATCCGCCGGATCGAGCCCGGGGCCGGAGTGACCACCCTCGCCGGGCGGCCCGGGATCCGGGGCGCCCAGGACGGTCCGCCGGGGGTGGGGACCTTCACCGGCCTGAAGGGGCTGGCGGCCAGCAGTGACGGGCTCTACGTGACCGACGGCCACAGCCTCCGGCAGGTGAGCTACGACGGGGAGATCACCACCCTGGCGGGCGCCCCGGACACCCCGGGGTTCGCCGCCGAATGGGACCGCACCGGGCTCGCGGGCGTCCCCTGCCTGCGCGACCCCGGCGGGCTGTGCCTGGGGCTGGACAGTGTCTTCCTGGCCGACACGGGCAACCACGCGGTGCGGGCATTCAGCCTGTCCCAGGGCAACCTGCGCACCCTGGCCGGGGATCCCGCCTGGCCGCAGGTGCGCTGGGGCCTGCTGCGGGACGGCATCTGGGGCCGGCTGGACCCGCGCTACGGAGCCCTGCACGCCCCCCGGGACGTGGCCCTGGACCTGGTCGGCGGCAGCCTGGCGGTGTCCACCTCCACCTGCCTGGCCCAGCTGCGGGACTTCCACCCGCGGCGGGACGACTCCATCTATTTTGATCCCATCACCCTGCCCGCCCTGGAAGTGGACCAGGACACCCCGTTCACGGCCACCTTCCGCCCTCCCCGCGGCCTGCTCCAGCACCCCCAGGAGCCGCCTTGGAGGGTGAGTTACGAGGTGTTCTTCCTGGAGGCGGACCCGGCCGACCCCGAGCCGCCCATCAGCGGCCACGCCCTGGAAGGGGCGCCACTGTCCTTGACCACCTGCTTCTCCCAGCCGGGCAGGGCCCGGGTGGTGTTCCGCTGGGTCACCGCCCAGGGGCTCTCCGGGTGCGAGTGGCGCTGGGTCACGGTGCGGCGGGGATCCGGGGCCCCGCTACGCCCCGGGCCGGCCGGGGCACGGCGCCGCGGTCACCACGAAGAGCCCCCGGGACCGGTAGGGCCCCAGGGAGATGGGCCCGGTCACCGCACCCTCCGGCACGATGGCCGAGATGACCCGGTCGCTGACCAGGTTCCAGTTCCCGGTCACGACGCCGCCGAAGGCGAGCGGGTAGGTGCGGGTGAAGTGGAGGCCCAGGAGGGTCACCTGGGTCCCCGCGGGGCCGCAGCTGGGGTAGAAATCGAGGATCCGGATGACGTCGAGGTCCGCCGGGAGCGGCGGGGTCTGGGCCGCCAGGCCGGCGGCGAAGGCGGCCGGCAGGAAGGGTAGGCAACGATGCAGCGTGGTTCGCATGGACGTTTTCCAAAAGGGGTTTTAACAAGGTGCCTCGGGCACGGGCCTCCCCAAGCTACAACGGCGGGGCGCCCCTGGGAATCGCCGCCGCCCTGTGGGCTGCTGGCGAGGTTGGTGCGGACCGCGTTGGGTCTGGCCTGGTGCGGCGGGGTGGCGGCCTGCGCCCGGGTGTCGGTGCGGATCCAGCCCGTCCTGCAGGTTGTCGCGGAGGGCCGGGCGTTCCCCCTGGCCGTGCAGGTGACCGGCGTGCCGGGCGCCGATCCCGCCCAGGCCGGCGAGGAATGCGACTGGACGGTGCTGGATGAGCGGGGGCAGCGCCTCCCGGAGGGGCCGGGGGCGGGGATCCGCAACCCGGGCACCGCACCGGGCCTGCGCACCTTCACCGCCCCCATGGGCAGCGCCGGAGGGACCTTCCGGGTGCGGGTGCACTTCCGCCGCACCCCGGCCTGGGCCGAAGCGACCCTGCTGGTGCTCCCCTTCCGTCCGTTCGGGCAGGAAACGGTCGCCGGAATCCTGGCCGACCTGGGTGCCGCCGGGGCTGGGGACCACTGGTCCGCGGACTGGCCCTTCGTGGATCTGGCCACCGGCAACCGGTTCGAGGACAGGATGGGGCCCGCCGGGTGGACGAGTCCGATTGAGACGTTGCATCCTGCCTGGCCTCGAGTTCAAGGACGGCCGGGTCATTCCGGGCACCGAATACATCCGCGACCTCCACGCCGCCGACGCGTTCGGGTCCCAGTGAACTGGCGGAGGGCGAGGGATTCGAACCCCCGGACGCTCGCACGTCGGCTGATTTCAAGTCAGCTGGATTAAACCGCTCTCCCAGCCCTCCATCCCAAAAGGATGCCATGGGGCCCGCGCCGGCGTCCATCCAGCCTCAGGCCCGCGCCGGCCAGTGGTCCCGCAGGTCCTGGGCGAACGTCCGCAGGGCCGGCTCCACGGGCGAACCGTGGCGCCAGGCCAGGACCAGCTGCCGGGCCGGCGCCGGGTCCTGGAAGGGACGCACGGCCAGGCGGGCCCGGGTGCGCTCCAGGGGGGCGCACAGGCTCGGCAGCAGGGTGAGCCCCAGGCCCCCGGCCACCATCTGCACCAGGGTGCCCAGGCTGGAAGCCCGGAAATCCGCTTCCCGGGCGCCGGCCTGGGCGCAGAAGGCCAGGGCCTGGCCCCGCAGGCAGTGGCCGTCCTCCAGCAGCAGCATGGGGGCGCCCTCCAGGTCCGCCAGGGCCACACGGCGCCGGCGCGCCAGGGGGTGGTTCCGGGGCGCCGCCAGGAGGAAGGGGTCCTGGGCCAGGGGCTCGCGCTCCAGGTCCCCCAGGTCCGGCACCTCCGCCAGGATGGCCGCCTCCAGGCCCCCGGCGGCCAGCTCCCGCACCAGCACCGGGGTGCGCTCCTCCCGCAGCAGCAGGCGCAGGTGCGGGTGCAGCCGGGCCACGTCCGGCAGGATGCCCGGCAGCAGGTACGGCGCCACGGTGGGGATGAGCCCCAGGCGCCAGCTCCCCTGGAAGGGATCCCCGCACTGGCCGGCGGCGGCCAGGAGGTCCTCCGCCTCCCGCAGCAGGCGCCGGGCCCGGGCCACCACCACCGCCCCGGCGGGGGTCAGCAGCACCCGCCGCCGGGTGCGCTCGAACAGCTGCACCCCCAGCACCGCCTCCACCTGCTGCACCTGGGAGCTCAAGGCCGGCTGGGACACGTTGACCTGCCGGGCGGCCTTCCGGAACCCCAGGGTGTCGGCCAGGGCCACCAGGTACTCCAGTTGGCGGAAGGTGAGGTCGGCGGGGCGCGGCATGGGGCGGGAAAGAGAAAAAACCGTTCGATTTGATAATAAAAGGTTATCATTTCCATCCGCAAGATCTATCATCTCCTCCACGCGGCCAATCCTAAGATGGACCTACTTTTCAAGGAGCACAGCATGCCCAGCCTGAAAGGCACCAAGACCCATCAGAACCTGAAAGACGCCTTCGCCGGCGAATCCCAGGCCAACCGGCGCTACCTGTACTTCGCCAAGGTGGCGGACATCGAGGGCTATCCGGAAGTGGCGGGCAACTTCAAGGAGACCGCCGACGGCGAGACCGGCCATGCCCATGGCCACCTGGACTACCTGAAGGGCGTGGGGGACCCGGCCACCGGGCTGCCCATCGGCGACACGGTCCTCAACCTCAAGGCCGCCATCGCCGGCGAGACCCACGAGTACACCGACATGTATCCCGGCATGGCCAAGAACGCCCGGGAGGAGGGTTTCCCGGAGATCGCCGACTGGTTCGAGACCCTGGCCAAGGCCGAGAAGAGCCACGCCGGACGGTTCCAGAAGATGCTGGACAGCGTCTCCTAGACCCGGGCACGGAACGCGGCCATGGCGGAGCACGGCGACCTGGATCCGGGAGGGCGCGCCCCCACCACCCCGGGAGAGCGCATCAGCTATCAAGCGGGGGCGGGCACGGTCTACGACCCCCAGGATCCCCGCTATTGGGATGAAGCTCTGCTGCACCAGGAAGTGGACCGGGTCTTCGAGATCTGCCATGGCTGCCGCATGTGTTTCAAGTACTGCGACGCCTTCCCCGGGTTGTTCGCCCTCCTGGACGAGAAGCACCAGGGGGACGTGCGCGCGCTGGGCCAGGACGAGCGCGACCGGGTGATGGACGACTGCTTCCAGTGCAAGTTGTGCGAAGTCCAGTGCCCGTACACCCCCCGGGAAGGCCACGCGTTCGCCCTGGACTTCCCCCGGCTGGTGCACCGGTACCAGGCGGTGCGGCGCCGGCGGAACGGGGGGCGGCTGCGGGACCGGATCCTGGGGGACCCGGACCTGGCCGGGGCGCTGGCCCGGGCCAGCTTCGGCATGGCCAACGTCATGAACCGGGTCGCCCTGCACCGGTGGTTCATGGACAAGGTGCTGGGAGTGCACCCCCAGGCGCACTTGCCGGAATTCGCCAGCGCCACCTTCGAGGCCTGGGCCCAGAAGAGCGGGCACATGGCCGAGCGCCCCGGCATGGAGGCGGTGCTGTTCCAGACCTGCTTCGTGCAGCACAACGACCCCCAGATCGGCAAGGACACCCTGGAGGTGCTGGAGCACAACGGCTGCCGCACCGGCTGCGTGCGGGGCCTGCAGTGCTGCGGCATGCCCGCCTGGGAGCACGGGGACCTGGACAGCCTGCGCCGTCAGGCCAAGGCCAACCTGGACGCCCTGATGCCCCACGTGGAAGCGGGCTCCAAGGTGATCGTCATCAATCCCACCTGCTCCATGATGCTGCGCCGGGAGTACCCGGAACTGCTGGCCGGCGCCGACCGGGAGCGGGCCAGGCTGCTGGCGGCGGCGGTGCGGGACCCGGGGGAGTTCCTGTGGTCCATCCGCAACGAGCCCCGGGCCAACTGGAACTTCCAGTCCAGCCCCGGACCCGTGGCGTACCACGCGCCCTGCCACCTGCGCACCCAGTCGGTGGGCTTCAAGGGCCGGGACCTGCTGCGCAAGATCCCGGGCGTCACCCTCGCCACCGTCATGGAATGCTGCGGGCACGACGGCACCTACGCCCTCAAGTCGGAGAGCTTCGAGGCGTCCCGGCGGATCGGGGCCAAGGCCTTCGAGGGCATGCGGGCGGCCGCGTCGGCCCAGGTCTGGGCCACCGAGTGCCCCCTGGCCGGGATGCAGTTCGAGCAGCACGCCGGGCGCAAGGCCCTGCACCCCATGACCATCCTGGCCCGGGCCTACCGCCCCGACGGCTTCCCCAACCCCATCCCTCCAGCCCGGGAAGGTTGACCATGCCCCTGGTTGAACGCAAGCACATCCTGGATTTCGTCACCTACGCCGAGCAGCGCGACGCCATCCGGGCCTCGGCCATGGCCGCCAAGGCCCTGCGCCGGGTGCACCTGGGCGAGCACCTCACGTTCCTGTTCGAGAACGCGGAGACCATCCGCTACCAGGTGCTGGAGATGGTGCGGGTGGAGCAGATGGTGCGGGAATCGGACATCCGGCACGAGCTGGACACCTACAACGAGGTGCTGGGCGGGACAGGGGAGCTGGGCTGCACCCTGCTCATCGAGATCCCCGCCGAGCGGGACCGGGAGGTGCTGCTGCGGCGCTGGCGGCACCTGCCCGGCCACGTGCACCTGGCCTTCGCGGACGGCAGCCGCGCCGCGGCCCGCTTCGACACCACCCAGATGAGCGAGGACAAGCTGTCCTCGGTGCAGTTCCTGAAGTTCCCCGTGGGCCGCCGCACCCCGGCGGCGCTGGTGTGCGACCTGCCGGGGCTGGAAGGCGAGGTGAAGCTGGAGCCGGCCACCCGCCAGGCGCTCCTGGAGGACCTGGCAGGCTCCTAGTCGCCGTTGCGGTAGATGCCGTCGATGACTTCCCGGAACGCCTCGTTCACCGCCCGGCGCTTCACCTTCAGGGTGGGGGTCAGCAGTCCGCTGGCGGCGGTGAGCTCGCTGGCGAGCACGCCGATGCGCCGCACCCGCTCGTAGGCGGGCAGGTGGGCGTTCACCCGGTTCACCCGGGTCATGAGCTTGGCCACCACCCTGGGGTGCGCCACCATCTCGGCGTCGTCCTTGAAGGCCAGGGACTTGCGCTCGCACCAGGCGCGCAGGGCGGGGAAATGGGGCACGATGAGCGCCGCCAGGTGGTTGCGGTGGTCGCCCACCACCACCGCCTGCTCGATGTACAGGTCCTGGCGCAGGTCGTTCTCGATGGGCTGGGGGGCCACGTTCTTGCCGCCGTTGGTGACGATGATCTCCTTCTTGCGGTCGGTGATCTTCACCCGTCCCTGGGGGTCCACCTGGCCCACGTCGCCGGTGCGGAAGTAGCCGTCCGGGTCCATCACCTCCCGGGTGGCCTCCTCCTGCTTCCAGTAGCCCACCATCACGTTGGGCCCCTGGCACAGGATCTCCCCGTCCTCGGCCAGCTTGAGGAACGGCCGTCCGTTCCAGGTCTTGAGGACGGGCTGGCCCACGTACCCGGGGCGCACCCGCCCGAGGCGGTTGAGGGTGAGGATGGGGCTGGTCTCGGTGAGCCCGTAGCCCTCGTAGATGGGCACCCCCATGGCCCAGAAGAACTCCATGATCCGCGGGCTGAGGGCCGCGCCGCCGGAGACGCAGAAGCGCAGCCGCCCGCCGGTCTTCTCCCGCACCTTGGCCAGCAGGAGGCGGTCCGCCACCCGCCAGGGCACGCGCAGCAGCAAGGGAGGGCGCCGGTCCAGGTACAGGTGGCGCACCACCCGGCGGCAGGTGCAGGCGGCCCAGCGGAACACCATCCGCCGCAGCAGGCCGCCGGAGGTGACCGCGTCCTGCACCTTGGTGTACACCTTCTCGAAGATCCGCGGCACCGCCATGAGCACCGCCGGGCGCGCCTCCAGGAGGTTCTGGGGCATGGAGATCAGGCTTTCCGCGTAGTAGATGGCGATGCCCAGGTGGAACATGGCGTAGTGGCCGCCGGTGCGCTCGAAGATGTGGGACAGGGGCAGGACGCTGAGGCAGCGGTCGCCCTTGCGGGGATCCAGGGCCGGCACGGCCACTTCCACGGTGGCGGCGATGTTGGAGGCCACGTTGCCCTGGGTGAGCATGGCGCCCTTTGGCTCCCCGGTGGTCCCGGAGGTGTAGATGAGGGTCAGCAGGTCCTCGGGCCGGCGTTCCGCCGCCCAGGCCCGCACCTGGTCCCGGCGGGCGTCCTGGGCTTCCCCCTGGGCCAGGAGCTGGGCCCAGGTGACCAGGCGCTTGCCCGCGAAATCGTCCGGCGCGTCCCGGGCCGGGCCGTCCAGGAACACCACCGTGCCCAGGTCCGGAAGGCCCTCCAGGACCGGGCGCACCTTGCCCAGCTGGGCCGCGGTGGACACCGCCAGCCACGCTGAACCCGAGTCCCGCAGGATGTGGGCGGTCTGTTCGGGGGTGAGGGAATGGTAGATGGGCACGCTCACCACCCCGGCCAGGGCGCAGGCGAAGTCGATCATGGCCCATTCGGGCCGGTTCTCGCTCAGGATGGCCAGGCGGTCCCCGGGGCCCAGGCCTCGCGCCCGCAGGGCCAGGGCCAGGCGTTCCACCTGCGCCTGGAGGTCCCGGTGGGAGATGGGCCGGTAGACACCGTCGGCCTTGGCCGCCAGGGCATCGGGCAAGTCGAACCGCAAGGCGGCATAGAACAGTTCGGCTATGGTCTGGACCAAACCGGTCGCTCCAAAGGATTTGCACTGGATTCTAGCACGACCGGCCGGCCCGCCCCCGGGGGAAGCGTCGGCGGCCGCGGGAGGCTCAAGGTTCGGACGCGACCCAGGGTTCCCCCCCATGGATGCCGTGGCAGGCGTTCCAGACTGCCCGTTCCTCCGGTCCGCCGGCCCCAAACAGGTCCCGGGCCGCCTGGATGCAGGCTTTGCGTGCGTCCGGGTCGTTGGACAGGGAGGTCAGGTAGCCGGCCATGGCCCGGCACCCGATGCGGGCGCACTTGTCGTTGCCGATGCCGTGCATGCCCTTGGGCAGGTAGGAGGTGGCGTACGGACTGGGCGCCTTGGCGCTGGCCCCTTGGTTCAGGAAATGGAACAAACGGTTCATAAGGCCGGAACTGCGGTGCACGAGCAGGTTCTCCAGGTCTTCGCTCCAGGCGTCCGGGCTCTTGCCGTCCAGGCTGGGCTTGTACATGGAGGGCACCGGCTTGGGGTGCAGGGGCGTGATCAGCTGGGCACCGATGGTCCAGGCGGCGCCCCGATCGCCGACCTGGTCCAGCCGGCCGCCGCGGGCATCGAACGCCACCATGGCGCCGTTGATGTCCGAGTTGGCCTCGTTCAGCCCGCCGCCGTCCCCAGGACCTTCCGTCCGCTCCGGTCCCGCACCGGCGGGTCTGCCGAGCAAGAACCTTGTCTTGGCCACCTCCAGACGCTACGATGAAAGGCCGCCTGGAGAGATGCCGGAGTGGCCGATCGGGCTCGCCTGCTAAGCGAGTGTATTGGGTCAACCAGTACCGGGGGTTCGAATCCCCCTCTCTCCGCCAAAAGCAACAAAAAGCCCTTGGAATTCAAGGGCTTTTCCTTTGGCCAGGGTTCCGAAACCCCTCCGCTCGAGGCGGCCATGACGATGATGCAGACACCCTCTCAGATACCGTCCACGGAGACTGACGGCATGATGATAGAGCTGAACAAGGGATCCGGCTCCCCGGCTCACGGCTGAAGGCTGCCGTCCCTCGATCCCGGAGTGTGGTTGTGAACCGAGCCTTCATGAAGGATCCCGACGACGCGGCCCGCCCGGAGGTGCTGCCCGAGCGCCCCCAGAGCCCCCGCCCCAACTACGTCACGCCCACGGGACTCCAGCGGCTGCGAGTCCAAGCTGCGGACCTGGCGGCCCGCCTGCGGGAGATCGGCCCTGCCGCGGATCCGCACGAGCTGGCGCTCCTGCAGCGGGACCTGCGCTGGGTGGAGGGGCGGTTGCAGCGGGCCATCCCGGTGGATCCCGCCGTCCAGGCGCTTGACCGGGTCCGCTTTGGGATGACCGTGGAAGTCCGCCACGAGGACGGCAGCACCGAAGCGCTCACGATCGTGGGGGAGGACGAGGCCGAGCCCGGCACCGGCCGCATCAGCTGGTTGTCGCCGCTGGCGGAGGCGCTCCTGGATGCCGAGCCCGGCGACGAGGTGGCCTGGCAGCGGCCTGCGGGCAAGACGCGCCTGGAGATCATAGGGGTGCGAAGATCCTAGTCCCGGGATCTGCAGCCACAACGGGGCGAATCTAAATAATATTTAAATTATGGGGACCTCTTCATTAGTAGCGAACCGGCAGGCGATTTTGGGGCTAGGATCCCCGCATTTGCCATTCACAATAGTGCGCAAAAAACAGGCGTTGGTTTCTGACGGTTCCTGAATGAATTCCCCATCGGGACGTGACGGCGAGGGTCGCTGGCAGGGCGCGTCCGCAGGTGCCGGTCAGCTTGCCGGGCAACGGTCGCGGGAGCCCTGCTGGAGGGGCGGGGACATCGGCCACCCCAGGCGGATCATGGGCTGGACACCGGTTCCGGGCAGGCGCTCCCAGCTGCAGCCCAGCACCTTGGCCTGGAAGGTGAGGACCCGCTCCTCCATCCGGATCACCGCCTGGACCACGGATCCGTCGGGGGGCAGGCGGTCGCGGCTCTTGGCTCCGGACAGGATCCATTCCCGCCCCGGCTCGGAGGCGCAGATGCGGAGCCCGGCCAGGACCCTGGGGGACCCGGCCAGGCGCAGGCACACCCGGGCCATGGACGCGCCGGCCAGCCACAGGGCGCCGCTCAACTCGGGAGGCTTCGGCTGGCGGCCCCCGCCTGCGCAGCCCTGACCCCGGGACCGGGCCCCGCACCGGGCATGGTGGAATCGTGACTTCGACATGGGCGCTCCCCTTGGGAAAGATTCGTGACCAGAGATGCAGCAAAGACGGTGCCAGCCACGAAAGGCTATCCAGCCTGGGCGCGCGTTCCGGAAAGGGGGAAAACTTCCCGGGCTCCCAGGGCATTTCTCCCTGGGGGCTCAACTGCGCAAGGGCGCGGATCCCCCCATGGCGCCCTGGCCCGGGACGAACGTCCGGGACACGGACGATCCCTACGCTTTCCGCTCGGTCTGCCGGAAGCTGCGGTACAGCAGCAGGTCGTAGAGGATCTTCAAGGTGCCGGAGATCAGGAAGGGCGCCCCGGCCAGGGCCGGGACCGCCAGGCACTGGCCCGCCAGGGCCGGGGCCACGGCGGCGCCGGTGGTGCGGGCGATGCCGGTGACCCCGGCGGCCGCCGAACGTTCGTCGGGATCCACCACCGCCATGGTGTAGGACTGGCGGGTGGGCACGTCCATCTGGGAGATGCTGAAGCGCAGCAGGAGCACGGCGATGGCCAGGGGCAGGGTGGGCATCAGGGGCACCAGCAGCAGCAGGACGTTGGACGGGATGTGGGTGACCACCATGGTGCGGATCAGCCCGATGCGCTTGGCCAGGCGCACCGCGTACAGGGCCGAGAATCCCGCCAGGACGTTGGCGGCGAAGAAGATGGTGCCCAGCAGGCCGGGGGCCGCCCCGAACCGCAGGTGGAACCAGTAGGCGACGATGCTCTGGATCACGAACCCCCCGGCGAAGGCGTCCAGGGAGAACAGCGCCGCCAGGCGCAGGACCGTGCCCCGGGACTTGTGCAGGCCCAGTGTCCCGGCCCCGGCCGGGCCGGGCGGCGCCTCCACGGCCCGGGACACCCGGGCGAACAGGGCCGCCAGCACCAGGCCCGCGCCCGAGTAAGCGTACACCAGCACCCGGTAGCTGGCCACCGGCGCCATGCCGGCCCCCTGCAGGGCCTGGGCGGTCCAGCCGCCCGCCAGGGCGCCGCAGGCGGTGGCGAACGACCCGGCCAGGTTGTACCAGGCGAACACCCCGGTGCGCCGCTGGTCGGGGAGGATCTGGGACAGGGCGGCCTGTTCGATGGCCAGGAAGGGGCCCACCTCGTTTCCGGAGGGGCTGATGACCCCCAGGGTGGCGGCCGCCAGCAGGATCAGGAAGCGGGTGCTCAGGGCGAACGGAATGCCCGCCCCGACCATGAGCAGGGCCCCGGCCACCAGCATGGGCCGGCGCCCGATCCGGTCCGCGCGGGTGGTGATCCACAGGGACACCAGGGTGTCCCCCAGCAGGGTGAGGGTGAGCAGCAGTCCGATGCGCCCATCGCTGAAGCCCAGGCCCGCCAGGTACAGCACCATGACCACCGAGAGGAAGCCGTAGGCGAACATCCGGGCGCAGCGGGTGAGGAACAGGATCCGGCCGTCCCGGCCCAGGGCGCTCACAGCAGGTCCAGGTAGCGGGCCGGACCCGCCGGCAGGCCCCCTTCCGGGATCCAGGCGCAGGCGTCCGCCTGGGCCAGGCGCACCAGGTCCGCGGAGCCCCGGGACGCCAGGGGCTCCAGGCTCGCCCCCCGGCGCCGGCAGGGGTGCAGCACGGGCCGGTCGTCGGCGTTGGCCACGGGAGCCTCCAGGGTGCCGGATTTCCAGGGATCCGGGGGCGCGGCGCCCAGCAGCCCGGCCATGGCCACCGGCAGGAACAGCAGGGTGTTCACGTACGAGGACACCGGGTTGCCCGGCAGCCCCAGCACCACCTGGCGGCCCAGCAGGGCCGCCAGCATGGGTTTGCCGGGCTTGAGGCGGATCTTGTGGAACAGCACCTGGGCGCCCAGGGCTGCCAGGACCCGGGGCAGGTGGTCCTTGGCGCCGGCGGAGACCCCGCCGGAGGTGATGAGGATGTCCAGGTCCCCGTGGGCCTGGAAGAAGGCCCTCAGGCTGGCCGGCTGGTCCGGAACCGCCGGCAGCAGGCGGGGCTCGGCGCCCAGGGCGTGGGCCAGGGCCGCCAGCATGGGGCCGTTGGAGTCCCGGATCTGGTGCGGTTCGGGCCGGTCCACCAGCTCGTCGCCGGTCGGGGCGATGCCCACCGTGAGCCGGCGCAGGGGCAGGGGCGCCAGGCCGACCTGGGCCCGCAGCCCGGCCCGGGCGGCGGTGCGGGGCAGTCCGGCCGGCAGCAGCAGGTCCCCGGCCGCGGCCTGGCTGCCCCGGCGGCGCACCCAGTCGCCGGGAGCGGGCAGGACCAGGGGCACCAGGCGGCCGTCCTCCTCCTTGAGCTTTTCAATGGGCACCACCGTGTCCGCCCCTTCGGGCAGGCAGGCCCCGGTCATGATCCGCACGCAGCTGCCCGGCGCCACCTGGTACCGGTCCGGGGGGTCGCCCGCGTAGAGGGTGCCCAGCACCGTCCGGGGCCCGGTGCCGTCGGCGCTGCGCATGGCCGCGCCGTCCATGGCGCTGCGGTCCAGGGCCGGGTCGTCCCGGTCGGCCCGGACGGCCTCGAGGGCGATGGGCGGGAGGGCGCCGCCGAGGCGCTGGAGAGCCTCTTCCAGGGACAGCAGGGAGGAGTCCGGTGCCTTGCTCATGCCCACATCTTACCGGGCGAGGATGGATCTGGCGCGATCCGGCTGCCTGCCGCAAACTCGATGTATGACCGATGGCGCGAAACACAGGGGAACGGTCCTTAAGGAGGGCGACGACATCGCCTCGGGCCCGGACCGCTGCCTGACGCTGGAGGGGGCCTACCACCAGGTGAGCGCCACCTTCCTGCAGCACCACCCCAACAGCGACACGGCGCTCCTGGACAAGGCCTTCGCCGTGGGCAAGGAGATGCACGCCAACCAGCGGCGCAAGAGCGGCGAGCCCTACTTCTTCCATCCCCTGGCGGTGGCCATGTCCCTGGCCGAGTGGCGGCTGGACGCGGTGAGCGTGGCCTGCGGGCTGCTCCACGACACGGTGGAGGACACCCTCATGACCCTGGAGGAGGTCCGGACCCAGTTCGGCGAGGAGACCGCCGAGATCGTGGACGGCCTCACCAAGATGTCCAAGCTGGACTTCACCGACCGCACCCTGCTCAACGCCGAGAACGTGCGCAAGCTGCTGGTGGCCATGGGCAAGGACGTGCGCGTGCTGCTGGTGAAGCTGGCCGACCGGCTGCACAACATGCGCACCCTGGCCTCCATGCGCGAGGAGAAGCGCCGCCGCATCGCCCACGAGACCCTGGAGCTGTACGCCCCCCTGGCCAACCGCCTGGGCATGGGCCCGGTGCGCGCGGAACTGGAGGACCTGGCCTTCGCCAACCTGGAACCGGAGCGCCACGCGGAGATGCGCCACATCATCGAGCTCAAGCGCAGGAAGAGCGCGCCGATGATGGAGGAGATCAGGACGACCCTGAACTCGGCCCTCAAGGCCCAGGGCATCGAGGCGGAGATCATCTACCGGGTCAAGCACCTGTACGGCATCTGGAAGAAGATGGGCATCCAGGAGAAGAGCGTGGACGACATCCACGACTGGCTGGCGTACCGGATCATCTGCCCGGACCGGGCCTCCTGCTACACCGCCCTGGGCCTGGTGCACGCCCTGTACAAGCCCATCCCCGGACGGTTCAAGGACTACATCAGCCTGCCCAAGGACAACGGCTACCAGAGCATCCACACCAGCGTGCTGATGCCCTCGGGGGATTCCTTCGAGGTGCAGTTCCGCACCCGGGAGATGAACGAGCACGCGGAAGCGGGCATCGCCGCCCACTGGACCTACAAGGACGGGCGCATCGCCAACAAGCAGGAGATCAACCAGACCTCGTTCCTGCGGCGCATGGTGGAACTGCACCAGGAGGCCCGGGACAGCCGGGAGCTGGTGGCCAACCTCAAGGGGGAGCTGAGCTTCCAGAGGATCCAGGTGTTCACGCCCAAGGGCGACCTGCGCTCCCTGCCGGAGAACGCCACCCCCATCGACTTCGCCTACGCCATCCACACGGAAGTGGGGCACCACTGCGTGGGGGCCAAGGTCAACGGGCGCATGGTGCCCCTGCGGCACATCCTCAAGAACGGCGACCGGGTGGAGGTGTTCACCCGGGCCGACCACAAGCCCAGCCGGGACTGGCTCTCCATCGTCGTCTCGGCCGGCGCCAAGACCAAGATCCAGCTGTTCATCCGCGAGGAGGAGCGGGCCCACGCCATCCAGGCCGGCAAGGAGCGCCTGGAGCGGGAGGCCCGGACCCTGGGCATCCACCTGGACGCTGCCGAGGTGAGGGAGGCCATGGAGGCCCGGCTCAGGGAGCTGAAGGTGGCGTCCTGGGACGCCTTCTACGCCTTGGTGGGGTTCAACCGCACCAGCCCGCGCCGGCTGCTGGACCCGCTGATCCCCGAGACCCAGAAGGCGAAGGGCGAGGAGAAGGCGCCGGCGGCGCCCCCGGACACCGTGCTGGTGGACGACAACGTGGGCATCCTCTACGTGCTGGCCAGCTGCTGCAAGCCCATCTGGGGCGACGAGATCGTGGGCTACACCACCCGCGGCCGGGGCATCTCCATCCACCGGGCCAACTGCCCCCACCTGAGCGCCTCCGCCCCCAACCCCGAGCGGCTGGTGAGCGTGGCCTGGGGCAAGCCCGGCAAGAGCGTGTTCAACGCCGAGCTGGTGGTGAACACCGAGGACCGCCCGGGGATGGTGGGGACCATCTCCACCGCGGTGCAGCATTCCGGCTTCAGCCTGCAGCGGTTCAGCGGCAGCACCACCGACGAGGGGGGCGGCATCTTCTACATGGCCCTGCGGGTGAAGGACCGCAACCAGCTGGTGGAGCTCATGTCCAACATCCGCAAGTTGAAGGGGGTGTTCACGGTGGAGCGGGTGAGAGGGTCCTACTTTGGCAACGTCCACTGAGGCCGTCTGGGATCCCGCCGGGGCCCCGGCCGGGCCCGTGCCCTGGGCGCGGGTGGAGGCGAGCCTGCGCCTCTGCCAGCGCTGGGAGCACCCGCACCTCCTGTCCCGGCGGGTGGCGGAGCACCCGCGCCGGGCGGCGGTGGCGGTGGTGCTGTGGGGCGGCGTCGCGGGCGCCCGCCAGGTGGTGCTGGTGCGCCGGGGCGACGGCGCCCCCCAGCACGGGGGGGAACTGGCCTTTCCCGGCGGCATGGAGGAGCCCTTCGACCGGGACCTGCCGGCCACCGCCCGGCGGGAGCTGGCGGAGGAGCTCGGCGTCACCGCCCACCTGTGGGAGATGGGCTGCTTCCCGGACGGCGTGGCCAAGGGCCGGACCCGCTTCACCCCGGTGTTCCTGCGCTGGGAAGCCCCGGAAGCCCGGTTCCGGCTGGGCTCGGAAGTCCAGGCCGTCCTCCTGCTGCCCCTGGAGGGCCTCCTGGCCGCCCCCTGGACCACCCAGGTCCTGGAACTGAAAGGGTTGGCCCTGGAGATCCCGCGCCTGGAACTGCCGCTGGCGCCGCTATGGGGCGCCACCGCGCTGATCCTCAAGACTTGGCTTGACTTGCTCAATACCGTGCGGATTCCATGACAGGCTGATACCCTTGGCCATCGGCCTCGCTCCCCGGTCTGTTTCCCACCCTTCCCATAGGCGCCTACCGTGAAATTCATCAGCAGCCATGTGATCCAGTTCTTCGTGATGGGAGCGGGCATCGCCCTGATCCTGGGCCTGCTCACCCCCACCACCCGGGCGGACCGCACCCGCAACAGCATCCTGAAGTACGCGGCCGGGCTGCTGGGGATCGGGCTGGTCCTGGCCTGGGTGATGTACCTCCTGCCCCGGAACCCCGTGCGGTTCTGACCGGATGGGCCGGGCCGGGGGAAGGCTCAGGAGTGTGGCCGCGCTGGGCTCCGATTGGCGCCGCGGCCTGCCCTCCCCGCGGGAGGCCTGGCGCTTCTGCGTCCAGGTGCTGCGCAAGTACCACCACGACGACTGCCTCACCTACGCCGCCAGCCTCAGCTTCTTCCTCATCATCTCCCTGATCCCACTGGCCACCCTGTTCTTCAAGCTCATGGGCCTGGCCCTGGGCAGCGGGGCCTACAGCCTGGCCCTGCAGCGGGCCATCGCGGCCATGTACCCGTACCTGCCCAAGGGCTTCATCTTCGAGGTCATCCAGAACAGCCGCAAGGTGGGCGACCTGGGCTTCAGCTGGGTGGTGCTGCTCACCGGCGCCCACTGGGGGGTGAACCAGCTGGACCGGTCCCTGTCCCACATCTTCGGGCTGCGCATGCGGGCCCACCGCCAGACCCGGCACTACCCCCTGGTCCGGCGCCTGGTGCTGGTGGTGGGCCTGCTGCTGAGCCTGGTGGCGCTCCTGGCGGTGCTGTTCTACTGGGCCCTGCTCTCCCGCAGCCCCATGAACTCCCTGCGGGTGCTGCACTTGGTCCCCCCGGCGCTGGGGCTGGTGCTGGCCACCCTGGTGCTCCAGCACCTGCCCAGGCGGCACGTGCAGTTCCGCCACGCGCTGCTGGGCGGGGTGGTGTGCTCCCTGATGTGGTGGGCGGCCCGCCTGGGTTTCGGCTACTACCTGAAGCACACCCCCACCTGGGGCATCCTGTACGGCTCCCTGGGCAGCGTCATGGCCGCCCTGGTGTTCCTCTACTACACCTGCGCCATCTTCATGCTGGGGGCCGAAGTGACGGCGGCGTTCTACAGGCTGGGCGGCGGCGAGGTCCCCAAGGCCCCGGCCGAGCCGGCTGGGAAGGCTTCCTAGTCCAGGTCGTCGAACAAGGCCGGCTGGTGCGCCTGGGCCAGATTCCCCAGGGCCGGGCAGGCCTTGGCCGGGACCCAGGGGCGGCCCGGCAGGAACGGGCCCGGAGGCGGCAGGCCCGGGGGCAGCCAGCGGATGGCCGGAACCCGGTCCAGGCCGTCCAGGAAGGCCTGCACGGCGCCCTCCATGGGCGCTCCCGGAACCCGCAGGACCACCGCCGGGGTCTCGTCCAGGGCCTGGGCCATGGGTCCGGGCAGGGCGCAGCGGGCCGCCAGGGGACTGGGCTCCCGGGGGTCGGCCCCCAGCCCGGGGGTGAAGCAGGGGGCCGCGGGGGGCAAGGGCAGGGCGTGGCGCCAGGGCAGGCCCTCCCACATGGCCTGCTGGCCCAGGATGCTGGCCGCCCGCAGGTCGTCCGCCGCGGCCAGGTGGATGGGGCAGCGCAGGGCGCCGCCCAGGTGCCGGGCCAGGGCCAGAGCCTGGGTTCCGGCCTGCTCCCAGGAGCCGCCGGCCAGCTGGAATTCCCGTCCGCCCAGCAGGGCCACCCGCCAGCCGGTGCGCCGGCGCTGGAACGGCACCGGCACGGGCCAGGCCTCGGCGCTGATGCGCAGGCTGAGTCCCTGCTCCGCCTGCCCCTGGTGCTCGGCCAGCACCACCGCCAGCTCCTCCGGGTCCAGGTGCTCCAGGGCGCCCAGGGGCAGCACCACCTCTCCCCACAGGAAGCCCGGGGCCACGTCCTCGCCCAGGTGGGCCGCCTCGGCCGCCAGGTCGCCCTGGCCCGGGGCGGGGCCCAGGGGCGGGTGGCCGTGGGCCGCCGGATCCCCCTCGGCCGCCCCGGCCACCCCGAGCCCCGGCAGGGACCAGGCCGGGCCCGGGTCCGGCACCCAGCCCAGCCAGCCCTGGCGCCAGGCCAGCCCCAGGGCGCCGGTGGGCGGGCGGCGGGCGTGGCACCAGACGTTGGCGGGCTCCTGCAGCAGCGCCCCGAAACCGTCGCCGCGCACGTGCAGGGCCAGGCCGGGCAGATGGCCCAGGCCCTTGAGGAAGCCGGCCCGCACGTCCGGGGGCAGATGCTCGATCCAGGCGGCGGGCGCGTTCCAGAGCAGGGCCAGGCCCCCGGGCATGAGCCGGGACATGTCCCCCAGGGCGCGCAGCACTTCCCAGGGCGTGGCGAAGATGGACACGCCCGCGTCCAACTGGCGCACGCCCAGCCAGCCGCCGTACGGGGCGTCCACCCCGCAGCGCAGGAGGAAGCCCCTCCCTTCGTGGATCTTCATGGCGCTCCCGGGGCGAAGCAGGGCCGGCCGTAGCCGCCGGGCTGCAGGGGGGGATCCCAGCGTTCCCGCAGGAAGCGCGCCGCCGCCACGGCGGCTTCGGGGCCCGGCAGGCCCAGCAGGCGCCAGCCCAGCCACGCGGCGGCGAGGGTGCAGCCGGTGCCCCGGCGCTCCCCGGGCAGGCGCGGGGAGCGGCCCAGGCTCAGCACCTCGCCGGGGGTGATCCAGAAATCCTGCACCTCGCGGCCGGGGCCGTGCCCGCCCTTGAGCCACACGGCCGCGGCGCCCAGGTCCAGGAGGGGGCGCGCCAGGGCGGCCAGCCCGCCGCTGTCCAGGGGCCCGGCCGGGGCCCGCCCGGCGCCGCCGGCCAAGGCGTGGGCTTCGGGCAGGTTCGGGCTCACCACCCAGGCGCCGGAGCCAAGGAGGGTCGCCGCCATGGCCCGCAGCCCGGCGGCGGAATGCAGCCCCACGCCGGAGCTGGGGGCCAGGATGGGATCCCAGATGCGCGCGGCCGGGGCCAGGGCCGCCACCCGGGCCGCCAGGGCCGCCAGGGCGGGCGGGTCCAGGGCGCACAGGCCCAGCTTGACGCCCCACGGGCCGGGCCCGGCCAGGTGCGGCGCCAGGGCCTCCAGGCGGGGCAGGGGGTCGGCGGGCGGCTGGATGGCCAGGCATTCGCGGCCGTTCTGGATGGTCTCGGCGGTGCACACGGCCATGGGGTGCACGCCCAGGGCGCACAGGGTCATGGCGTCCCGCAGCAGCCCCGCCCCGGCGGACGGGTCCATGCCGCCCAGGCACAGGGCCACCGGGGTGGGATTCCGGGGCGCCCGGCCCATCAGATCCTCCGGTGCGGGTCGATGATCTCCACGATGCGCAGGCCCAGGGAGTCTTCCAGCACCGTCACCTCGCCGCGCATGACCGGGCGGCCCTTGCACAGCACGTCCATGGGCTCACCGGCGCTCTTCTTGAGCTCCACCAGGGAGCCCACGTCCAGGTCCAGCAGGTCCCGGATGGTCATGGTGGCGCTGCCCAGCTGGATCTCCAGGCGGAAGCGGGTGTCGATGAACGGCATCAGCTCGGTGATCACCGTCTCGAAGGTGAGCACCCGATCCGTGTCGAGCCGATCGCCGCGCTTGGCCATGGGTAGAACCGTTCCTGGAAGTGCGTCCGTCAAGAACCGGACGCCTAAGATGCTATCGGCAATGGTCGTGCCAAACGACAGGAACTATTGCTGGATCGCCCAGTCCGTGACCAGCACGTCCTTGATGGGCGGCCGGGGGGGCCTCCCGGTCTTCTTGGCCTTGGCCAGCTCCTCCTTGCTGTGCCGGTTGGCGAACTTCTCGTTGAGCTTGTCCTTGATCTCCTGGCGGATGGCCTCGCGGGTCTCCACGTCCGAGGCCTCCTCCACGGTCTTGCCGGACAGGACCTGCAGGATGATGGCCCGGATGATGCTGTTCTCGGGGGTGGGCTTGTCGCTGACGGCGAGCTTGCCCAGCTCCTGGTTGTTGAACAGGATGTTCAGTTCGCACTTGAGGAAGGCGTTCTTGTGGGCCGAATCCAGGTTGACGATGAGCTGCTTGAGCACCATCACCGCCGGGCTGGCGCCCTCTTCTCCGCCGGAGGGGGCGTCGTCGTCATCGTCCTGGGGGGCCGCGGGCTGGGCGGGGTTCTGGGCGGCAGCGGCGGCCGCCGCCTTGCGCCTGGCCCACCACCGGTAGCCGAAGAAGCCGCCGCCTCCCAGCAGGGCGAGGGCAACGAGGGCGATCAGGGCCATCATGATCTTCTTCTTCAAGGGAATGCCTCCGGCAAAGGGTGGTCCACGCACCATCTTAACGGCACCGGCGGAAGGACTCTTGAGAACCGCTCCAGGAAGTGCGTTGGCACCCTGGGGCCAGCGCCCACGGTATTTTGGGAGGAGCCTTGAAGCCGATGGCCCGGGGTTAGGGCGTTTCACCATACCCGGCCCAGGGATGATTAATGCCCCCTTTTTGCCCGGACGGTTCGCGAGCGGGTCATAAAAAAGGCGGCCCGGGATCCCCGGGCCGCCTGGCTTCCTGAACTGCCTGGAGTAGCTTACTTCTTCTTCTTGCCGCCCTTGCCGTTCACTTCGTCAGCCAGCTTTTTGCCGGGCTTGAACTTGGCGACCTTCTTGGCGGCGATCTTGATCTTCGCGCCGTCGCGGGGGTTGCGCCCGGTGCGCGGGCCGCGGGTGGCGACGGAGAAGGTGCCGAAGCCCACCAGGGTCACCTTGTCGCCGGCGCGCAGGGCGGCGGAGATGCTGGCGATGGTGGTATCCAGGGCGGCGGCGGCCTTGGACTTGTTGATGTCAGACTTCTCAGCGATGGCGCTGATCAGTTCGGCTTTGTTCATGGAAACCTCCAAAAAGGGGACTTGTATCCCCGGTGGAAGGAAAAGGGTGGAACGGGTTTTGGGAACCCCCACCGACACTCGGTTTTCAAGAGCCATTTACTCCGAAACCCTCATGGATTCACATCTTCAACTTAACTACCAGCAGGGTAGGCCTGGAATCCAGAGCCGTCAAGGTTTTCAGGATTTTTTTTTTAGGAGATTGGCTACCCGGGCACCTCTAGCCGCGCGGACCCCCTCCAGACCGGCTGGCGGCGCCCCCTTCCTCCCGGTGGAAGTATTGGAAGGGAAGCTCCATACCGGTCTCGGGCGAAGCCCCGGACGGGAATCCGGGGAATCCGGCTCCCCCGCTGCATCCGCCGTCGCGGGCATCCGGGCGGAAGGCGGCGGACGCCGGCCTGACGCGCCTCCCCGGAGGCCCGGGAGTACAATGGAGCCATGACCATTCCCTACTTCCTGCGCGTGGCGTACGTGGGCACCGGTTTCTACGGCTGGCAGGTGCAGTCCGTCCTGCGCAGCGTCCAGGGGGACCTGTGGCAGGCGCTGCGGGCCATCGACCCCCAGGCCCCCCTGCCGGCCGGCACCGGCCGCACCGACGCGGGGGTGCACGCCAAGGCCCAGGGAACCCTGGTCCTCATGGCCCGGGAATGGGACCCTTACCGCCTCCTGGCCGCGGTGAACGCGCACCTGCCCTGGGACGTGCGGGTCATGGCCGCCCAGCGGGCGCCGGAAGGGTTCTTCCCCCGGGCCCACGCGGTGGCCAAGCGCTACGTCTACCGGATCCAGGAGGGCCCCGCCGAGGACCCGTTCCAGCACCTGCGGCGCTGGCACGTGTTCGGGCTGCGCCCCCTTGACCGGGGCGCCATGGCCGCCGCGGCGGCGCACCTGGTGGGGACCCACGATTTCTCCAGCTTCCGGCACCAGGAGTGTGCCGCCCGCTCGCCGTTCCGGACCGTGCACCGGGCCGACCTGGTCCCGGACGGCGCCGCCCTGGACCTGGTGTTCGAGGGCAACCGCTTCCTCATGCACATGGTGCGGATCATGGCCGGGACCCTGGTGGAGGTGGGCAAGGGGCGTTACCGGACCGGGGACCTTCCGGACATCCTGGCCGCCCGGGACCGGGGCCGGGCCGGCATCACCGCGCCGCCCCACGGCCTGTGCCTGGACCACGTGTGGTACCAGCGGCGCTGGGGCATCGGCGAGCCGTCCCCCTGGGCCGAGGACCCATCCATGGAGATAGACTGCTGACATGCGCCTCGCCCTGCTCCAGCTCAACGCCCGCATCGCCGACCCGGAGGCCAACGGCCGGGCCATCGAGGCCGCCTATGGGGAGGCGGTCGGCCGCGGCGCCGACCTGGTCCTGACGCCGGAACTGGCGGTGGCGGGCTACCTGGCCGAGGACCGGCTGTGGGAGGGAGCCCTGCGCCGGCGGGTGGAGGCCGAATCCCGGCGCCTGGCCGGGCTGGCCGGGCCGGTGCCCCTGGTCATGGGCACCTGCAGCCCCGCGCCGTCCGGGCGGCTGTGGAACGAACTCTGGTGGTGCGAAGCGGGACAGGTCCGGGCGGTGGCGCACAAGCGCATCCTGCCCATGTACGACGTGTTCGACGAGAGCCGGTACTTCGATGCGGACGAGGCGGCGCAGCCCCTGGTGGCGTTCCGGGGGGAGCGCGTCGGCCTGTCCATCTGCGAGGACATGTGGGCCAACCCGGAGTTCTGCCCGGGGCCCATCCGCTACGCCTTCGATCCCATCGCCGAACTGGCCGGGAGCGGCGCCACCCTGATCCTGAACGCCTCCGCCAGCCCCGGGCACCTGGGCAGCTGGCTGCCGGCTGGGCGCAACCCCTCCTGGGCCGCCCCCAGCAAGCTGGCCCTGCGCCGGCACCTGCTCCAGGGCCAGGCCGCCAGGTACGGCGTGCCCATCGCCTTCGCCGCCCGGGTGGGGGCCGAGAGCTGGCTCACCTTCGACGGCGGTTCCGGACTGGCGCGCCCGGACGGCACCTGGCAGCGGGACGAGTTCTTCCAGGAAGGGATCGTGCTGGTGGAGACCCGGGGCGGCGGCGCCCCCTGGGGAGAGGAGCCTGAGGAGGCGGTCTGGCTGCGCAAGGCCCTGGGCATGGGCCTGCGGGAGAACCTGGCCAAGCAGGGGCTGGAGGCGGCGGTGGTGGGCCTCTCGGGCGGCATCGACAGCGCCGTGGTGGCGGCCATGGCGGCGGAGAACCTGGGCCCCGGGCGGGTGCTGGGGGTGGCCCTGCCCACCCGCTACACCAGCCAGGAGAGCCTGGACCTGGCCCGGGAGCAGGCGGAGCGGCTCGGCATCCCCTTCCTGCGCCTGGACGCGGACCTGGCCTACACCGGCGCCGCGGCCGCCCTGGAAGGGGCCTTCCCCGGCCGCGCCTTCGGGCTCACCGACGAGAACTTCCAGAGCCGCTGCCGGGGCATGCTGCTCATGGGCGCCACCTCCGAGCCCGCGGTGCACCGGATGCTGGGCACCACCAAGGCGGCGGTGCTGAACACCGGCAACAAGAGCGAGGCCGCCACCGGCTACTTCACCCTCTACGGGGACGGCATCGGCGCCTTCGGCATCCTGGGGGACTGCCTCAAGGCCCGGGTGTTCGCCCTGGCCCGGGAACTGGGCCCGGCCATCCCCCGGGGCATCCTGGAGCGGCGCCCCACCGCCGAACTGCGCCCCAACCAGACCGACGAGGCCAGCCTGATCCCGTACCGGCAGCTGGACGCCATCCTGGGCACCCTGCTGGAGGCCCGCCGGGAGGAGGAGACCCTGCGGGAAGACCTGGCGTGCCTCCTGGACGGCCCCGACCTGGCCCAGGCCCAGGCGGCCCTGCCGCGCATTTTCGAGCTGCTGCGGCGCTCGGAGTTCAAGCGCCGGCAGCTGCCGTTCAGCCTCAAGGTCAGCCCCTGGGCATTCGGGCGAGGGCGGCGGATCCCCTTGACAGGGTTATGGATGCCGCCGGGTTGACGGGGTGCATTTATGAACTAGAAGGGGGTCTGGAGTGCGATTATGAACTCCAAGGCCACAGCCATCCCCTCCCGCCCGCCGGTCCTCGAACCGGTGGCCCTGCCTGCGGACCCGGCGGAACTGGAGCGCCTGTCCGGCGCCGGCATCCGCACGTTCTTCCGCATCGCCGGCCTGGAGGAAGCCACCGCCATCGCCGAGGCGGCTTTCCACCGAGAACGGTTCATGGCCAGCACCGCCCAGGGGCCCATGGCCCTGGAGCACAATGTCCTGCAGGCGGCCGTCTCGGGCACCCTCACGGACATCCGCGGCCAGCGCGCCCGCCACCCGGACCTGTATGATCCGGATCCGGCCCGGTACCCGGCCGCCCAGGCCTGGGCCAAGGGCGCCGCGGCCAGGGCGCGGACGGGATCGCCTACGCCAGCGTGCGGGCAACCGAGGGCGCCTGCGTGGCCATGTTCCGGCCCCGGGCGGTGCAGGACTGCCGGATCCTGCGGCCGCTGCACTACCTCTGGAACGGCCGGCGCATCGTCGGCTGGTCCTGACTATCCGGTTTCCGGGGCCGGGGGCCGGTCGCCCGCCAGCTGGAGCAAGGCCACCCCGACGAGGATCACCGCCATCCCCAGGAACATGACTCCCGTGAAGTGCTCCTTGAGCACCAGGCACCCCAGCAGCACGCCCACCACCGGGTTGATGTACACGTAGGTGCTCATCCGGGTGGGCGGCCAGGTGCGGGACAGGTACAGGAAGGAGCTGAAGCCGATGAGGTCCACCGCCAGCACCAGGATGGCCATGGCCAGCAGCACGCGCCCGCTGATGGGCGCATGCAGGAAGCCGCCGGTGAAGGGCACCAGGACCAGGCCCATCAGGCCGCCGGTGAGCATCTGCACACCCACCTGCCCCAGCAGGCCCTTGCCCCGCACATGCTTGCGCCCATGCAGGGTGCCGAACGCCCACGCGAACACTGCCGTCATGATGGCGGCCGTGCCCAGAGGGTTCAGGCGGTGGTTGTGGTCCCGGGACAGGAGCAGGACGGCCACGCCCCCCAGCCCCAGCACCAGGCCGGCCCAGGACCAGCCGCCCAGGCGCTCCCGGCCCATGACCGCGTAGAACAGGGGGGTGGTTGAGCACAGCACCGCCGCCACCCCGCTGCTGACGGTATGCTCGCCCCAGGACACCAGGAAGCCGGCGGCGGTGAGCAGGCAGAAGCCCTGCACCATCAAATGGGGAAGGTCCGCCCACCGGGGCGCTTCCTCGCCCATGGCCCGGCTGAGGGAGAGGGTGACCACGCCGCTGACCAGGTAGCGCACCGCCACCAGCCCGAAGGGATGGAACGACTCATTGGCTATGGCGACGCCAAAGAAGAAGGCGCCCCATACCAGGGACACGGCGACATATGCGATCCAGGCCTTCATAACCTTATGGCTTTATTCATTTGGTTCATCCTTGATTTAAGCATGAATGGAAACCCGGTTCCTCGGGTAGGATTTATTGTTATGACAATGGTCGCTTCCCCACCGGGCGCGTCACGGCCGAGCTTTCGAACCACGGCCCTGATCATCGCCGCCGCGCTGTTCATGGAGCAGCTGGACTCCACTGTGCTGGCCACGGCGCTGCCCACCATGGCCCGCAGCTTCAAGGTCTCGCCCCTGCACATGAGCGCCGCCCTCACTTCGTACATGCTCGGGCTGGCCCTGTTCATCCCCGCCAGCGGCTACTTCGCCGACCGGTTCGGGGCCCGGAAGATCTTCCGCCTGGCCATCGGGGTGTTCACGGTGGGCTCGATCCTGTGCGGCCAGGCCCTGAACCTGCCCATGCTGGTGGTGTCCCGGCTGTTCCAGGGCATGGGCGGGGCCATGATGGTGCCGGTGGGGCGCCTGGTGCTGCTGCGCTCGGTGGCCGCCGAGGACCTGGTGGAGGCCATGTCCTGGTTCACCGTGCCGGCCCTCATCGGCCCGGTGCTGGGGCCCCCCGTGGGCGGGTTCATCGTCACCTACCTGTCCTGGCGCTGGATCTTCTACGTGAACGTGCCCTTCGGGCTGCTGGGCATCTGGCTGGCCACCCGCTACATCGCCGACATCCGCGAGACCCGGGTGCGGGCGTTCGACCTGCGCGGGTTCATCCTTTCTTCCATCTCCCTGTCCTGCCTGCTGTACGGCCTGGAGATGGCCAGCCGCGGCGGCGGCGAGGGCTGGCTCACCGGGACCATCCTGGCGGTGGGCGCGGTGACCGGGGTGGGCTACTACCGTCACGCCCGGGGCAGCGGGCACCCGATCCTGGAGTTCCGCCTCATGAAGGTGCCCAGCTTCGGCATCTCGGTGGTGGGCGGGGCCCTGACCCGCATCACCGCCGGGGCCCTGCCGTTCCTGCTGCCCATGATGATGCAGCTGGGCTTCGGCTACAGCGCCGCCCGCAGCGGCATGATCACCGTCACCGGCTCGGTGGGGTCGTTCCTCATGAAGTTGGTGACCGCGCCCATCCTGCGCCGGTTCGGCTTCCGCAACACCCTCATCTGGAACGGGCTGATCGCCACCGTCTTCATCTCGGTGTGCGCGGCCTTCCGGCCCAGCTGGCCCATGCTGGCCATCTACGCGGTGCTGCTGGTGGGCGGCTTCTTCCAGTCCCTGCAGTTCACCGCCCTGAACACGGTGGCCTACGCGGACATTCCCCAGGGGCGCATGAGCTCCGCCACCAGCTTCTACGCCACCTTCCAGCAGATGCTGCTGTCGGTGGGCATCTGCGTGTCCGCGGCCCTGCTGGCCCTGTCCATGGCCGTCGGCGGACACCGGGGGCCCCACCTCTCGGACTTCACGGTGGCGTTCATGGGGGTGACCGCCATATCCCTGTTCGCTTCCCCGGTGTGCGCCCGGCTGCCCCGCAACGTGGGCTCCACCATGACCGGGCACCACGAGGAGATCGAACCGGTCCTGCCGGCGGAGGCCTGAGCGGCCCGGTAAAATGGTTTATCCTTCTGGTCTTGGGGGTGGAATCGTGCAGACCATCGGCCTGATCGGCGGCATGAGTTGGGAATCCACGGTTCCCTACTATCGGATCATCAACGAGACCGTGAAGGAGCGCCTGGGCGGGCTGCACTCGGCCAAAGTGGTGCTGCACAGCGTGGACTTCCAGGAGATCGAGCGCATGCAGCACGCCGGCGACTGGGCGGCGGCGGGCCGGGCCATGGCCGCCGCGGCCCGGTCCGTGCACGCGGGCGGGGCGGACTTCATGGTCCTGTGCACCAACACCATGCACAAGGTGGCCGAGGCCATGGAGCGGGCCGTGCCCATCCCCCTGCTGCACATCGCCGACCCCACCGCCCAGGCGGTGCGGGCCCGGGGGTTCCGGCGGGTGGGCCTGCTGGGGACCCGGTTCACCATGGCGGAAGACTTCTACCGGGGCCGGCTGCGCGATCGTCATGGGCTGGAGGTGCTGGTGCCGGAGCCTTCGGACCAGGCCGTCGTGCACCGGGTCATCTATGAAGAGCTCTGCATGGGGCGGGTGCTGGAGGCGTCCCGGCAGCCATTCCAGAGGATCATCCGGGGCCTGGCGGAAGCCGGGGCCGAGGGCATCATCCTGGGTTGCACCGAGATCTCCATGCTGGTGGAGCAGGCCGACCTGCCCCTGTTCGACACGACCTTCCTGCACGCCCGGGCTGCCGCGGAAAGGGCGGCCCAGTCCACCTAGACTTCGGCGACCAGTTCGATCATCACCTTCGCGCCTTTGGGGATGGCGACCACCTGGGTGCAGCTCCGGGCCGGCCTGGCGTCGCCCACCATCCTCGTGTACACCGCGTTGGCGGCGGCGTAATCGGCCAGGTCGGTGAGGTAGACCGTGGCCTGGGCCACCCGGGACCAGTCGGTGCCGGCCGCCCTGAGGATGGCGGTGAGGTTCTTCATCACCTGCTCGGTCTGGGCGTCGATGGAAGCACCGACGAGTTCGCCGGTTTCGGGCACCAGGCCGATCTGGCCCGCGGTGAACAGGATGTTGCCGATCACGTTGCCGTGGCGGTAGGCAGTGATGGCTTTGGGCGCGTCGGGAGCGTTGATGGGGATCATGCCGGTCTCCTTGCCGATGGCAGAACGTCTTCCCTACTCTATGCCCGGATTCTGCAAATGGAACTTGACGGCGTAAATTTCCCGCACGTCCGTTCTATTTTTCGTTACAAGAATTGGCCCGGATTGTCGCATCCCCGGTACAGCGCTCCCCCAGACTGGCACTCGCAAACCCATCCCACCCAAGGAGCGACACCATGGAAGTGCGCCGCAAGATCGTTGCGTTCGTGACCAAGCTGGCCCTTGTCTGTGCCGGTTCCGCCGGTTTCTCCGCCGACACCATCCGGGTCTACACCGCCCTGGAGGCGGACCAGATCCAGGCCTACGAGCAGTCCTTCAACAAGACCTATCCGGATGTGAAGATCGAGTGGGTGCGGGACTCCACCGGGATCGTCACCTCCAAGCTCCTGGCCGAGAAGGCCGCGCCCCAGGCGGACGTGGTCATGGGCCTGGCGGCTTCCTCCCTGCTGCTCCTGGAGAAGGAGAACATGCTGATGCCCTACGCCCCCAAGGGGGTGGAGAAGCTCAGCAAGAAGTACGTCAGCGAGCACAATCCGCCGTACTGGGTGGGCATGGACGTGTGGGGCGCCACCATCTGCTTCAACACCGTGGAAGCCGCCAAGCAGGGCCTGCCCAGGCCCGAGTCCTGGAAGGACCTGCTCAAGCCCGTCTACAAGGGCAAGATCGTGATGCCCAACCCGGCCTCCAGCGGCACCGGCTACTTCGACGTGAGCGCCTGGCTGACCCTGTTCAAGGAGAAGGGCGGCTGGGACTACATGGACAAGCTGCACGACAACATGGGCCTCTACGTGCACTCGGGCTCCAAGCCCGGCAAGATGGCCGCCTCCGGCGAGTACCCCATCGGCATCACCTTCGAGTACCGCGCCGCCAAGCTCAAGGCGGAGGGCGCTCCCATCGACCTGATCTTCCCCAAGGAAGGCCTGGGCTGGGACCTGGAAGCCACCGGCATCATGAAGGGCACCAAGCACCTGGATGGCGCCAAGAAGCTGGCCGACTGGTGCGCCTCCAGGGATGCCAACGAGCTCTACAAGGAGAATTTCGCGGTGGTGGCCTATCCGGGCGTGGCCCAGCCCATTCCGAATCTTCCCGCCAATTTCGAACAGATGCTGGTCAAGCAGGACCTGAAGTGGTCCGCGGCCAACCGCGAGCGGATCCTGGCCGAGTGGACCAAGCGCTACGACGGCAAGTCCGAGAAGAAGTGACCCCGGTGCTGCCGGTGCGGGAGTTCCCATGTGCGCATTCCTGTCGGTCCATGGCATCGTCAAGCGGTTCGGAGCTTTCACCGCGCTCAGTGGCATCGACCTCCAGGTGGACAAGGGTTCCTTCCTGTGCCTGCTCGGCCCTTCGGGCTGCGGCAAGACCACCCTGCTGCGCATCATCGCCGGACTGGAGCGGCAGGATGGGGGTACGGTGCTGGTGGAGGGCAGGGACATCAGCCGCCTGCCCCCCGCTCAGCGCGACTACGGGATCGTATTCCAGAGCTACGCGCTGTTTCCCAACCTCGACGTGGCCCAGAACGTCGGCTACGGGGTGCGCGGGCGGGTTGCGGAACGCCGCCGGCGGGTGGAGGAGCTGCTGGCGCTGGTGGGGCTGACCGGGACGGAGCGGCAGTTCCCCAGCCAGCTCTCCGGCGGCCAGCAGCAGCGGGTGGCCCTGGCCCGGGCCCTGGCCACCAGCCCCAGGATGCTGCTCCTGGACGAGCCCCTGTCGGCCCTGGACGCCCGGGTGCGGGTGCACCTGCGCCGGGAGATCAAGCAACTGCAGCGGCGGCTGGGCATCACCACCATCATGGTCACCCACGACCAGGAGGAGGCCTTGAGCCTGGCCGACACCGTGGCGGTGATGAACCACGGCACCCTGGAGCAGGTGGGCTCGCCGGAACAGGTCTACAGCCAGCCGGACACCCCGTTCGTGGCGGACTTCGTGGGCCATTCCAACCTGTCCCCGGTCCAGGTGGGCACGGACGGGCAGGTGGAGCTGGCCGGCTTCCCGCTCCCCTTCATGGGGACCCATCCGGCCGGATCGGCGCGCCTGTTCTGCCGCCCGGAGGATCTCCAGATCGGCAGCCCGAACGGCCATGACGACTGCAGGAGCCTGATGGCCCAAGTGGAAAGCACCGAATTCCTGGGGCCGGTCCGGCGGGTCACCCTGCGCCTGGAGCGGGCAAGGGAGATCCTGCTGAACGTGGACCTGGGCGCCAAGGACCTGGGCATCCGGGAAGGGCAGGTGGTGCCGGTGCGGTTCCCCGCGGACCGCATGCGCCTGTTCACGGAAGGCCGGGCATGAGCGGCAAGCTCAGTCCCATCTTCTCCGGCGACGAGCGGCTGGCCCGGGTCCTGGCCTATGCCGTGGCCGGGGCGCTGCTGGTCTTCCTGACCTGGCCCCTGGGCGAGATCCTGGTCAAGGCGCTCCAGTCCAGGGACGGGCAGTTCGTGGGGCTGCAGAACCTGAGGGAGGTGCTCACCGAGGCCCGGACGGTGGCGGCCACCGTCAACAGCCTGATCATCGGCGCAGGCGTGACGGCCCTGGTGGTGCCTACGGCCCTGGTCTTCGCCTACGCCCTGGCCCAGGTGCGCATCCCGGGCCGGAACCTGTTCAAGCTCATCGCCCTCAGTCCCCTGCTCACTCCGTCCTTGATGTCGGGCATCTCCCTGGTCTACCTGTTCGGCAACCAGGGGGTGATCAAGTCCTGGATGCACGGTCACTCCATCTACGGCAACGTGGGCATTGTGCTGGGCGAAACCTTCTACACCTTCCCGTACGCCGTCCTGGTGCTGGCGACCGCCCTGTCGGTGGCCGACGCCCGGCTCTACGAGGCGGCGGAAGTGCTGGGCGCCGGGCGGATGCGCCGGTTCTTCACGGTCACCCTGCCCAACATCCGCTACGGCCTCATTTCCGCCTGCCTGATGGTGTTCACCCTGGTCATCACGGATTTCGGCGTGCCGGTGGTGGTGGGCGGCCAGACCAACGTGCTGGCCCTGGAAGCCTACAAGCAGGTGCTGGGCCAGCAGAATTTCCAGAAAGGGGCGGCGGTGGGCCTGGTGCTGCTGGTGCCGGCCGTGCTCGCCACCGTGGCCGAGCGTTGGCTGGCCCGGGGGCGGGGCGGGACCTTCAGCGGCAGCTCCCGGCCCTATGTGGCCAAGCCCAGCCTGGGGCGGAACCTCCTGCTGTGGCTCCTGTGCGGAGCGGTCTCGGTGTTCCTGCTGGCCATGGTCGGCACCGCCGTGGTGGCCTCCTTCATCAAGCTCTGGCCCTACAAGATGAACCTGACCCTGGCCCACTACGATTTCGCCAACATGGACGGAGGCGGCTGGCTGGCGTTCCACAACAGCCTGCTGCTGGGCGGGCTCACCGCCGTGGTGGGCTGCGCGGTGGTGTTCGCGGGCGCCTACCTGGTGGAGAAGACGCCGGCGCCCCGCCCGGTCGCGGCCCTGATCCAGTCCCTGGCCCTGGTCCCCATGGCGGTGCCCGGGCTGGTGCTGGGGCTCGGCTACGTGTTCTGCTTCAACCGCCCGGAAAATCCCCTGCACTCGCTGTACGGGACCATGGCCATCCTGGTGATCTCCACGGTGGTGCACTTCTACACCACCGCCCACCTGGCCCTCATGACCTCCCTGCGCCAGATCGACGGCGAAGTGGAGGCGGTGGCCCGCAGCCTCAAGCGCCCCTGGTGGACCACCTGCTCCCGGGTGACCGTGCCCATCACCCTCCCGGCCCTGCTGGACGTGTCCCGGTTCCTGTTCGTCTCGGCCATGACCACCATCAGCTGCGTGATCTTCCTCTATACGCCCAAGACCGTGCTGGCGGCGGTGGCGGTGGTGAACATGGACGACGCCGGGGACATCGCGCCGGCCGCCGGCATGGCCACCCTCATCGTGGCCAGTTCCCTGGCGGTCACCCTGCTCTCCCACCTGGCGGGGTGGCTGCTGGACCGCAAGACCCAGGCCTGGCGTCGGGCCACCGCCTGACCGCATCCTTCCCTTGCCCGCACGGAGGTCCCCATGCGCGATCCGATCCTGCTCACCCCCGGCCCCCTGACCACGACGCTGGCCACCAAGGTGGCCATGCTCCAGGACCGGGGCTCCTGGGACGCGGACTTCAACGCCCTCACCACCGACGTCTGCCGCCGCCTCGCGGACGTCATCCACGGCGCCGGGGCGTACGTCTGCGTGCCCCTGCAGGGCTCCGGAACCTTCGCGGTGGAGGCGGCGGTGGGCACCCTGGTGCCCCGGAACGGCAAGCTGCTGGTGCTGGTGAATGGCGCCTACGGAGAGCGCATGGCCCGGCTGGCCCGCGTCATGGGCCGGCAGGTGGCGGCGCTGGACTTCGGCGAGACCAGCCCGGTGGACCCCGGGCGGGTGGCGGCCGCCCTGGACCAGGACCTGGCGGTGACCCACGTGGGGATCATCCATTGCGAGACCAGCACCGGCATGCGCAACCCCCTGGAGGAAGTGGCCCAGGTGGTCCGGGACCACGGGCGGCGCCTCCTGGTGGACGCCATGAGCTCCTTCGGCGTGCTGCCCCTGGACGCCCGGGACATCCCGTTCCAGGCGGTGGTGGCCTCCAGCAACAAGGCGCTGGAGGGCGTCCCGGGCATGGGCTACGTGCTGGTGCCGGAGGACGACCTGCTGGCGGCCAAGGGCCGTTCCCACTCCCTCTCCCTGGACCTGCACGACCAGTACGTCTACCTGCGCCAGACCGGGCGCTGGCGCTTCACCCCGCCCACCCACGTGGTGTCCGCCCTGGCGGCGGCCCTGGACCAGTTCGAGGCGGAAGGGGGCCAGCCCGGGCGCCTGGCCCGCTACCAGGCCAACTGCGACCGCCTGCTGGCGGGCCTGGAGGCGCTGGGCCTGGAGTCCTTCCTGCCCCGCGAGGTGCAGGCGCCGGTCATCGTCACCGTGTGCGCCCCGGAGCATCCCGCCTACGCCTTCCAGGACCTGTACCAGCGGGTCAAGGCCGCGGGCTTCATCCTCTACCCCGGCAAGCTCACCGCCCTGGAGACCTTCCGGGTGGGCTGCATCGGCGCCATCGGGTCCGCCGAGGTGGACGGCGCCCTGCACGCCATCGCCGACGCCCTGCGCGCCATGGGCGTGCCCATGCCCGTATTTGAGGGAGACCGGCCATGACCGTCCATCCGTCGCCGTTCCGGGGACCCCTGCAGGGCGTCGTGTTCGACTGGGCCGGCACGATCGTCGACTACGGTTCCTTCGCCCCCACCAAGGTGCTGATCCAGGCCTTCGCCGAGCGGGACGTGGCGGTGAGCCTGGTGGAAGCCCGCGTGCCCATGGGCCTGCCCAAGTGGGACCACATCCAGGCCCTGGGGCGCCTGCCGGGGGTGGCCGGGCGCTGGCGGGAGCGCCACGGCCGGACCATGACCCGGGACGACGTGGACGCCCTGTACGCCCGTTTCATGCCGCTCCAGCTGGAGTACATCGCCGCCTACTCGGCGGTGATCCCCGGCGTCCTGGAGACCCTGCGCGCCCTGCGCGCCCGCGGCCTGCGCCTGGGCTCCACCACCGGCTATCCCCGCCAGGTCATGGACGTCCTGGTACCCTTCGCCGAGGACCAGGGGCTGCGCCTGGACCACAACGTGGCCGGCGACGACCTCAAGCCCGGCGGCCGCCCCGGCCCCTGGATGGCCCTGGCCAACGTCATCGAACTGGGCATCCGGGACGTGGGCGCCTGCGTGAAGGTGGACGACACCGAGCCGGGGATCCTGGAGGGGCGCGGCGCCGGCATGTGGACCGTGGGCGTGGCCGTGTCCGGGAACGAGATGGGGCTCGCCCTGGAAGAGGTGCGGGCCCTCGCCGCCCGGGAGCGCCAGGAACGGCGGGACCGGGCGGCGGAGAAGTTCCTGGGCTGGGGCGCCCACTACGTGGTGGACACGGTGGCGGACCTGCCCCACGTGCTGGGCCAGATCGAGGAGCGCCTGCGCCAGGGGGAGAGACCCTGACCCGGCTGCAGGCATCCTTCCGGGCCTTCAGTGGAGCATGCGCAGGGGGTGCTCGGTCAGGAACGGGCCGAGGCCGATGGTGAACACCAGGCACCCGTACAAGGCGTGTTCCAGGCTGACGAACAGCAGGGTGCCGGTCCGGCGGTAGGTGCGGGCGAACATCAGCCCGCCCGGAAGCGTCAGGGCCACGGCCACCGGGTTGTGGAACGCCAGGTGGGCGAGGCCGAAGGCCAGGGCGCTGCCCGCCACCAGCCAGCCCCCGTCGCCGAACAGGAACCGGTAGCGGCTGAAGAAGAAGGCCCTGAAGATGATCTCCTGGGGCAGCACCGAGAGCAGCGGGTACCAGGCCAGGAACGCCGCCCAGCCCAGGGGGTGGCGCAGAGGGAAGGCAAACAGGGACCCGGGGTGGGTGACCCGGACCAGGACCAGGAGCATGGCGGCGGTCACCAGGAACGTGACCAGCATCCGGCGCCATTCCCCCGGGGCCACCCGGCCGGAGGAGGCCGAAACCCAGCCGCGGTCCCGGCGGAGCCGCCAGGCGCAGTAGAGGCTGGTGGCCCATAGCACGGGCAGGACCGGGGCGCGCAGCCAACGGGTGGCCAGCAGCGCCGGCAGGATCCCGAACAGGACGAGGCACTCCAGCACCCGGCCGCTCCTGGAAGCGCGGGATCCGGGACGGGCGGGGCGGGAGGGGGGGGCAGCCGGCATGGCAAGGAGCGTTCGAGCCGGAATGATGGCGATCTTCGGCACCCTGGTCAAGCTCCTTTGGCAGCCCCTTGGGAGTCCTCGCCGGGTTCCGCCGGTAAAATATTTATTTCAAGTTTGGGCTTTGACACCATTTTTATTTCTGCGATCCTTTCCGCAACAAATGGTTCAGTTCACTCACGTGCCCCCGGCGACAGGCCAGCTGCCTGGGCCGGGCCCGTCCTGCGAGAGGCAGCCATGAAGCCCCAACCCGTCGATCTCGTCCTGAAGCATGTGAAGGCCTACACCGTGGACCCGGCGTTCCGGGTGGTGGACGCCCTGGTGGTGGACCAGGGCCGGATCGTGGCCGCGGGCTCCGGCCGGGAACTGCTGGAGCGCTACGCGCCGGCCCGGGAGCTGGACGGCGAAGGCCGCGTGGTCTATCCGGGCCTCCTGGATCCCCACAGCCACTTCTTCGGCTACGGCTACTCCCTGGCCAACGCCGACCTCAACGGCACCGCCTCCTGGGAGGACGCCATCGCCCGGGTGCAGGAGCACCACCGGCGCCATCCGGCCCCCTGGGCCGCGGGCCGGGGCTGGGACCAGACCACCTGGCCGGGACAGGCGTTCCCCACCCGGGACGGGCTGGACCGGGCGTTCCCGGACACCCCGGTGTTCCTGGTGCGGGTGGACGGCCACGCGGCCATCGTCAACGGCAAGGCCCTGGCCCTGGCCGGGGTGGACGAGCGCACCCGGGTGGACGGGGGCGAACTGGCCCAGGCCCAGGGGCGCCTCACCGGCCTGCTCATCGACAACGCCATCGACCTGGTGCGCCGGGCCATCCCGCTGCCGGACCGGGCCGCCAAGGAGCGGGCCCTGCTGCGGGGCCAGGAGAACTGCTTCCAGGTGGGCCTGACCTCCGTGTGCGACGCCGGCCTGGAGCGGGACGACGTCATGTTCATGGACGCCCTGCACCGCACCGGCAAGCTCAAGCTGCGGGTCTACGCCATGCTGGCCCCAGGCCGGGAGAACTACGACCAGTTCCTGGCCAAGGGGGTCTACGCCACCGACCGGCTCACAGTCCGTTCCGTCAAGATGTACGCGGACGGGGCCCTGGGCTCCCGGGGCGCCCTGCTGCTGGAGCCGTACCAGGACGATCCGGGCAACCGGGGGCTGCAGCTGGCCTCGTTCCAGGCCCTGGACGAGGTGTGCGGACGGGCGGCGGCGGCCGGCTACCAGGTCTGCACCCACTGCATCGGCGACGCGGCGGTGCGGCTGATGCTGGACATCTACGCCCGCCACCTGGAGCCGGGCAACGACCGGCGCTGGCGCATCGAGCACGCCCAGGTCATCCACCCCCAGGACCTGCCCCGGTTCGGCCAGCTGGGGGTGGTCCCCTCCGTCCAGAGCACCCACGCCACCTCGGACATGCGCTGGGCCGGCGAGCGGCTGGGGACGCGCCTGAAGCACGCCTACCGGTACCGGGAGCTCCTGGAGCAGAACGGCTGGCTGCCCAACGGCAGCGACTTCCCGGTGGAGCCCATCGACCCCCTGCGGGGCTTCTACGCGGCGGTGGCGCGCAAGGACCAGCGGGGCTATCCGGAGGGCGGGTTCCAGATGGAGAACGCCCTGACCCGCCGGCAGGCCCTGGAGGCCATGACCATCTGGGCGGCCCGGGCCAACTTCGAGGAGCCCACCCGGGGCAGCCTGGAGCCGGGGAAGTGGGCGGACCTCGTGATGCTGGACCGGGATCTGCTGCAGGTGCCCGAGGAGGAGCTGCCCTCGGCCCGGGTGGTCGCCACGTTCGTGGGCGGGGAGCAGGTCTATTGCCGGTGAGGCCGTTCCAGTGGGAGGGGCTGTCGTGGAGGAAGGGGAATCGGCGCACCGGCCGGACACCTGGGCCGCCATCGTGGACCGCATCAAGCTGGCGCTGCCGGGCCTGCGGCCCACGCCCAGGCGCATCGCCGTGCACGTGCTGGAGGACCCCCAGAGCGTCAGCTTCTCCTCCATCCAGGCCCTGGCCCGGCTGATGGGCGTGAACGAGGCCGCCATCGTCCGCTTCGCCCGCGGCCTCGGCTTTTCCGGCTTCGCCGACTTCAAGCGCACCTTGCAGGAAGCCATCAAGCGCCGGCTGAACCCGTACGGGGAGGTCGCCATGACCGAGTTCGCCTCCCTGGCGGACGCCCGGCAGCTGCAGAAGCTGGTCGGCTACGAGCTGGACAACGTGCGCCGGACCCTGCATGCCATGACGCCCAGGGCCGTGGCCCGGATGGTCGCGGTCCTGGGCGGGGCGGAGCGGATCTTCATCGGCGGGTTCGGCGCCAGCCGGTTCATCGCCGGGCTCTACGGGTTCCTGCTCACCTCCAATTTCCCGAAGCCCGTCATCCTCCTCGCCGGATCGGTGAGCGACTACGTGGCCCGGCTGAACCTGATCGGCGGCCGGGACGTGCTGGTGGTCGCCTCGCTGCCCCCCTACTCCCGGGAGGACAGCCAGATCTCCCGGTTCGCCCGCCGGCGCGGGGCCAGGATCCTGTTGTTCACCGATTCGCCCCGCTGCCCGGTGTACCCTCTCTCTGACGAGAGCCTCATGACTTCCAGCACGTCGCTGCTCTACACCAATTCCTACACCGGCCTGATCGCCAGCTTCAAAGTCCTGATGGACATGTGGCTGCTGGGCAACCAGGCCGAATCGTCGGCCCACATGGAGGTCCTGACGGAGGTCGAGCGCCAGGGCTACCAGGAGCTGGCCGGCCTTGACTAGGAGCTGACATGCCCGCTGATCTTGTCCTGACCCGAGGCAGCATCTGCACGGTGGACCCGGCCCGGCCCTGGGCCGAGGCCGCGGCCGTGGTGGGGGAGCGCATCGTGGCGGTGGGGCCGGCCCGGGAGGTGGAAGCCTGGATCGGGCCGGGCACCCGGGTGGTGGACCTGGAGGGGCGCCTGGCCCTTCCGGGGTTCATCGACAGCCACGTGCACTTCATGGAGGGCGGCGCGGACCTCCTGGGGGTGCAGCTGCGGGACGCCGCCACCCCGGAGGCCTTCGCCGCCCGCATCGCCGCCAAGGCCCGGGAATGGCCCGCGGGCACCTGGATCCTGGGCGGCAGCTGGGACCACGAGGCCTTCCCGGCCCGGGAACTGCCCCACCGGTCCTGGATCGACGCGGCGACCCCGGACCACCCGGTCTGCGTCTCCCGCCTGGATGGGCACATGGTGCTGTGCAACAGCCTGGCCCTGCGCCTGGCCGGGGTGGACCGGAACACCCCGGACCCGGAGGGAGGCGCCATCGTCCGGGACCCGGCCACCGGGGAGCCCACCGGAGTGCTCAAGGACGCGGCCCGGAACCCGGTCAACCGGGTCATCCCGGAGCCGGGCCCGGCCCGGCTCCGGGCCATGGCCGAGGCGGCCCTGAAGGCGGCCGCCGCCCAGGGGGTCACCACGGTGCACGACGTATCGGCGGAACGAGGCTTCGGGACCTACCAGGAACTCCTCGGGGAAGGCCGGCTGACCACCCGGATCACCCTGTACTTCCCCATCGCCGGCGTGGAGGAGGTGGTCAGGCTGGGCCTGCGCTCCGGGTTCGGGGGCACCCGGCTGCGCTTCGCCGGGCTCAAGGGCTTCACCGACGGCTCCCTGGGCTCCGGCACCGCGCTGTTCTTCGAGCCGTACACGGACGAGCCCGGGAACCGGGGCCTGTTCCACAACCAGATGTTCCCCGAGGGGGCGATGGAGCGGCGGATCCTGGCGGCGGACCGGCACGGGCTCAACGTGGCGGTGCACGCCATCGGCGACCGGGCCATCGCCGAGCTGCTGGACATCTTCCAGTCCGTGGCGCGGCAGGACCGGGACCGCCCCCGCCGCCTGCGCATGGAGCACGTCCAGCACGTGCGCCCCGGGGACCTGGAGCGCATGGCCGGGCTGGGCATGGTGGCTTCGGTGCAGCCGTACCACGGCATCGACGACGGGCGCTGGGCCCAGCGGCGCATCGGCCCGGAGCGGGCCCGGTTCGCCTTCCCGTACCGCTCCCTGCTGGACGCGGGCGTACCCCTGGCGTTCGGCTCCGACTGGCCGGTGGCGCCCATGGACCCCATCCGGGCCATCTACGCGGCGGTCACCCGGCGCACCCTGGACGGCCGGCACCCGGAAGGCTGGGTGCCGGACCAGAAGGTGCCCCTGGCGGCGGCCGTGCACGCCTCCACCCTGGGGGGAGCGTACGCGGAAGGGGCCGAGGGGGAGAAGGGCAGCATCACCCCCGGCAAGCTGGCGGATTTCGCGGTGCTGGACCGGAACCTCTTCCGCATCGCCCCGGAAGCCATCGAGGAGGTCGAGGTGGCCATGACCATCTGCGGGGGATCGGTGACGTACGGATGAGCCGTAGGGGGGAAAAACCGATTGTTCGGTCGGGATTACAATGAAGGGCGTATGATCCGCTCCATACCCCTTTCTGCCCACGGGTAGACCCGACCGGTTCGGAGCGCCCCCTATGAATCCCCACCCGACCACCAGGGCCTTCCGGCCACGTGCCCGGAGCGTCCGGTGCCTGCGCCGGGACGCCCAGGCCCGGAAGATGGAGAGCATGGGCAGCCTGCACAGCGCCCTGGACATCACCAGCCGCAAGGGGCAGGGCACGGTGGTGAAGCTGCGTTTTCCCCGGATTCCTCCCGCCGGGTGACCCGGCCTTTCCAGCCGGCGCACCCAAGGGCCCGTGGCGACATCCAATAGGGCAGGAAAGCGCGAGGAGGTCGCCTTGGAGCACCACACCCTGGCGGTGATCATGGCCGGCGGCACGGGCGGGCGCCTGCGGCCCCTCACCGAAGGCCGGGCCAAGCCGGCGGTGCCCTTCGGGGCCATCTACCGGATCATCGACTTCACCCTCAGCAACTGCATCAACTCGGAAGTCCGGCAGATCCTGGTGCTGACCCAGTACAAATCCCACTCCCTCAGCTGCCACCTGGCCCGGGGCTTCAATTTCCTGTCCCCGCGCCTGGACGAGTTCATCCTGGAGATCCCGGCCCAGATGCAGCTGGGCGACCACTGGTACCAGGGCACCGCCGACGCCATCCGCCAGAACCTGGCGTTCCTGGACCACACCGCCTCGGACACGGTGCTGGTCCTGCCCGGCGACCACATCTACAAGATGGACTACCGCCGCCTGCGCTCGTTCCACCTGGACCAGGGGGCCAAGGTCACGGTGGCGGTGATCCGGGTACCCGCCGCTCTGGCGGCGCGCCAGTACGGGGTGCTGGAGGTGGCGGGCGCCGGGCGCATCGTGGGTTTCGAGGAGAAGCCCGAGCAGCCCAAGTGCCTGCCCGGCGCCGATGAATGCCTCGCCTCCATGGGCATCTACCTGTTCGACCGCCAGGCCCTGGGCCGATGGCTGGACAACGAGCTGCTGGACTTCGGCCGGGACGTGATCCCGGCCATGGTGGCGGCGGGCGAGCCGGTCTTCGCCTTCGACTTCTCCACCCTGAACCGCATCGAGGACTACGGGGTGGTGTGCCGGGGCGGCCGGCGCCTCAAGACCCTGGGCCCGGTCGGGGACGCCGGCTACTGGCGGGACGTGGGCACCATCGACGCCTACTGGCAGGCCAGCCTGGACCTGGTGGGGGTCCGGCCGCCCTTTTCCCTGTACGGCGAGCGCTGGCCCATCTACCGCAGCCCCACCTTCTTTCCCCCGGCCCGGTTCGTGCACGAGGAGGAAGGCCGCACCGGCAGGGCGGTGCGTTCCATCGTCGCCGAAGGGGTGGTGGTCTCGGGCGCCCTGGTGCGCGCCTGCGTGGTGGGCGCCGGGACCTTCCTGCAGAGCGGGGCCCTGGTGGAAGCGTCGGTGCTGTTCGGGGGGGAGGCGTACCAGAACCAAGTGCTGGAGACCTCCATCGGCCGGGACTGCCGGATCCGCAACGCCATCCTGGACCGGCACGTGACCCTGCGCGAGGACACGGTGATCGGCTACGACCGGGCCGAGGACGAGCGCCGGGGCCTGCGCACCGTGGACCTCCCCGGCACCGGCGAGTACGTGGCGGTAGTGGCCCGGGACACGGACCTCTGAGAGAATGGCGCTGCCCCCGCCGGAGCGCACGTGCCCCAGGACCCGCCCCTGATCTCCCTCCGCTCCGCCACCCTGGTGCGGGGGGAGCGGACGGTCCTGCAGGACCTGAGCTTCGACGTCCGCCCGGGGGAGCACGTGGCCATCCTGGGCCCCAACGGTTCGGGGAAATCCTCCCTCATCCGCCTCGTCACCTGCCAGGACTACCCCCTGGCGCGCCCGGACGGCGAGGCCCCCGTGCGCATCCTGGGCCGGGACCTGTGGGACGTGTTCCAGCTGCGCTCCCACCTGGGAATCGTCTCCGAGGACCTGCACCAGGTCTTCACCGGAGGGCGGGGGTTCGGGCGCCTTCGGGGCCTGGAGGCCGCCCTGTCGGGCTTCTTCGCCAGCCTGGGCCTGTTCGACCGCCAGCGGGTGACCGGGGCCATGCGCGCCCGGGCCCGGGCGGCCCTGGCGCTGGTGGAGGCGGAGCACCTGGCGGAACAGCCCATGGCCACCCTGTCCACCGGGGAGGCCCGGCGGGTGCTCATCGCCCGGGCCCTGGCCCCGGACCCGGGCGCCCTGCTCCTGGACGAACCCACCGCCAGCCTGGACCTGGCCGCCCGGCACCGGTTCCTGGGCATGGTCTCCCGCCTGGCCGGGCTGGGCAAGACCGTCATCCTGGTCACCCACCACGTGGAGGAGGTCATCCCCGAGATCGAGCGGGTGATCCTGCTCAAGGAGGGCCGGCTGTTCCTGGACGGGCCCAAGGAGACGGTGCTCCGCTCCGCGCCCCTGTCCCGGCTGTTCGGCATGCCCATCCAGGTGCGGCGGCACGGGGGACACTACAGCGCGGCGAGCGGGGGCGGGACGGCGGAACACTAGTCCTGCTGTGGCGTCCGCCTCGACCCCAGGGAGGCCGCCAGCGCCGCGCAATCCTGCGTCGACGGCCTCGAACGATGAATGAGCATCGCCCTTCGGCCGTCTCCTTGTCCTGCGTGGCGCTGACAACCTCCCTGGGGCCAAGTCGGGCGCAACAGTGGGACTATTGACCTGGACGGTATGCATTCACAGCGAAATATGGCCATACTTGGACCTGCACCACTTAATGAGGGATACCCAGGATGGTTCAGGACCTGACCGGCGTGGCGGAGCCCGGCACCCGGGTTCGAGCAGGAGCCATGGGCGAGGGAGCCTCCGGCGGTCCGGAACCCGCGGGGCTGCGTCCGCCCCCGGCGTTGGCGGCCTGGTGGGCCGCCCTGGCCGGACGGGTCCAGCCCCAGGCGGAGGCTGGCCATGGCGCCTGAAAGGTCCCCCCAGCGGGTCCTGCTGGTGGATGACGAGCCATGCATACGGGCGCTCCAGAGCGCACGCCTGAGGCACCTGGGCGTCGACGTGGAGCCCTGCGCCTCCGCCCTGGAAGCGCTGGAAACCCTCGACGCGGAACCGCCCGACCTGATCCTCAGCGACATCGTGATGCCCAAGCTGGACGGACTGGAGTTCTGCCGCCGGGTGAAGGGGAACCCGGCCACCCGCCAGGTGGTTTTCGCCATCTGCTCGGCCCTGGGCCGGGATGTGCGGGAGCGCAGCCTGGAGGCCGGGGCGGACGACTTCGTTCCCAAGAGCATCGACAACCCGGCCTTCGACATCCGCCTGCGGCTGCTGCTCAACCTGGCCTCCCGGCCCGGCGCCGTCCCGGCGGCCCAGGCCCGGATCCTGGTGGCCAGCGCCGACGCCTTCGTGCGCAGCCAGATCGCCAGCCACCTGGCCCCGGAACCGTGGGAGAAGTCCTGGGCCGCGGACCCGGGCGACCTGAAGGACGCCCTCCAGGCCGGGCCGCCGGACCTCCTGATCCTGGACCTGGCACTGCCCGGCCTTTGCCCCGAGGAGCGGATCCGGGAACTCCGGGCCTCGCCCCGGGGCGACACCCTGCCCATCCTGGTCCTGGTGTCCCGGGAGCAGATGCCGCTGCTGGATGCCCTGGGACCGCAGATCCAGGACTACCTGCCCAAGCCCCTCAACGCCGCCGAGACCCGCCACCGGGTCGGCCTGCTGTTCAGGCTGCTCGGGCTGCCCGCGAGCACCGCCGGGTGATCCTTGTAGGATAGTGGGAACAGGAACGTCAACCGTCGACAAGCAAGGGATGGGGATGGGCGGAACCAAGTCAGGCCACGTATACCTCGGGCTGGCGGCCGGCTCGTTGTTCTGGGGCACGTCCTTCGCCGCGGCCAAGATCGGGCTGCGGGAGCTGTCGCCCCTGAACCTGGTGATCTTCCGGTTCAGCCTGGCCTCGGCGCTGTTCGCGGTGATCCTCGGGTGCGGCCGCGACCGCCCGCGCATCCGGCGGGGGGACGTGCCGCGCTTCCTGGTGCTGGGCTTCTTCGCCATCTCCTCGTACTTCTATTTCCAGTTCCTGGCCCTGCGCTACACCACCACCATCATCTCCTCCCTGATCATCGCCACCAGCCCCATCTTCACCGCCCTCATCAGCCACGCCACCGGCCGGGAGAGGATCCGCGCCCTGGCCGCCGCCGGCATCGCCGCGGCCTTCACCGGCGTCATCCTCATCATCACCAACGGCCGCTGGAGCGGCCTGCTCCAGTCCAACTCCTGGAAGGGCGACGGCCTGCTGCTCCTGAACGCGCTGGTGTGGTCCGGATTCACCGTCTACGGGCAGACGCTGATGCAGGCCTACCGCCCCTTCGTGGCCATCGCCTACGTGCAGATGGCCGGCACCCTCCTGCTCCTGCCCCTGGCCTTCTTCGCCACGCCCCTGGCCCCCCAGCCGCTCTGCCTGCAGATCCGCCACCTGTCCTGGCCCACGGGCTTGAGCGGCCTGTACCTGGCCGCGCCCTGTTCGGTGTTCGCCTACCACGTCTGGTACAAGGGGGTGGAAGCACTCGGTCCGGTGCGCACGTCGGTGTTCACCTACCTGAACCCCCTGTTCGCCATCGCCACCGGGATCTTCCTGCTGCACGAACCGTTGACCCTCTTCACGGTGGCCGGGGGGGCGATGGTCATCCTGGGGGTGTACGTCACCAACGCGAACCGGCAGAGAGCCCTGGCCTCCCGGCCTGCCCCTGCCGTCACGAATTGATCCTGGCGTGCCGGGCCCGGTGGTGCCGGCGGGGCTGGACAGGTCCTTCTTCCGGGGCGGTGTTGGTCTTCTCGATCGTCAGGTTCTCCCCGTCCGCCGGGCGCACCTCGATCTCCACCCGGCGGTTGCGGGCGGCGCCCGCGGCGGTGCCGTTGTCCGCCACCGGCACGTCCGGGCCCATGCCGGTGATGGTCATGACCGGGGCGGGGATGCCCCGGGCCTGCAGCACCCGCGCCACGGACTCGGCCCGCTGGCGGCTGAGGATCAGGTTGTGCTCGCGCGTGCCCACCAGGGACGTGTGGCCGGTGATGAGCAGGGTATAGGGTCCCGAGTAGTCTCGTAGACTGTCGGCGACCTTGACCACCGCCGCGGTGCCCTCGGGGGAGAGCTGGCAGCCGTCGTTGACGAAATGCAGGACGCTCTCGTCCAGGACGATCCGCCGGGCCGCGGCCCTGGACTGGGTGACCGGGGGCGGTGGTGGCGGCGGGAGTGGCGGAGGTGGCGGCGGGAGTGGCGGAGGTGGCGGCGGGAGTGGCGGAGGTGGCGGCGGTTCCGGCGTGGGCTGGGGCGCCGGTTCCGGGGGCGGCGGCGCGGGATGGCTGCCCCACCGCAGTCCCAGTCCGGCCAGCAGCATGGTCTCCCCATGGCGGGACGGGGCTTCCACCTGCGCCCCGCGCACCTCCAGGTGCGCCTCGCCGTGCTTGCCCAGCAGGAACTGGACCCCCCCGCCCACGTGGCCGGCGAAGGCGGTGGAGGCGGTGGTGGCGTTGCCGGAGTGGGGGCCGGGCACCCGGGAGGCGCCCAGGCCGGCCCGCAGGTAGGGAATGACCTTGTCCCAGGAGGGATCCATGTTGTAGAGGACGGAAACCATGAAGTGGGTCTCCCATCCGGGCGTATCGGCGAAGCGCTGGTTGAGCTTGGTGCGCATGCCCATGAGCTCGCCGCCCCAGCGGGAGGAGAACCAGGTGCCCGCGTCCAGGCCGTAGATCAGGCCGTCCCGCGCGCACAGGGTGTTGATGTAGTCCCGGCCGCCCAGCTCGACGCCCACCCACCTGGCGCCGGCGTTCTCCTGGGCCCCGAGGGCTGCGGAGGCCAGCATGAACATGACTATCAACTTGTTATTCATCCTGCGCTCCGGATTATTGGACGGGCTCAGTGCTCAACTTGTGGCGGTCACCGTCACCAGGAATGAACCCTGCGTGACACCGCCCTTCTGGTTGTCCGCGGTCACGGTCACCACATAGGTCGCCACCTGATCGCCACTAAGACCAAAACCCAGTGGGAACGATTGGGTGGATCCCACGGATGCCCCCGCTGCCAACGGGGGCTGGCCAGGGAACTCCCAGGTGTAGAGCACCGGGGTGGAGGAGTCCTGATTGGTGGAGGCCGTGAACGTCACATTGACGCTGTCCGCTGTGGCTGTGAGAAATCCCGCCTGGATTCCATAGATGTTGGTGTTGGTGGAAGATAGCAGGGCAGCATGGGTTGGATTGCCGCTTGCGTCCTGGGATATGGCCGTCAGCGTCAAGGTCGGCGCCACGGGAACGGTCTGGATTTCCAGCGGCTGGAAGGTCACCCCGCAGGCCCAGGTGTCCCCGTCGCCATGCACCGCCACCGTGGGCTGCACGACGCGGTTGCCGGGGGCGGGGGCCGCGGGATAGGACACCACGACCGTTCCTGCCCCGGTGTTGGCGTCATAGGTCACCGAACTCGCCACCGGACCGCCCAGGGGGTCCCCCGGATTCACGGTGAAGTCGCTGAGGGTGCTGAGGGTGCCGGCAACGGCCGGGGCCACCTGGAAGGCGAGGGTGGCCTGGGTGGCCGGAGCGGTGACGGTCGGGTCCAACCCGACCGGCAACACCTGGTGATCGACCGGGTTGGCCGTGATGTCCTGGCACGGGGAGGCGATGGTCACCGTGTCGGCGGCGGAGGGCTGGCCGATCCCGCCCAGGCTGTCCTCGGCCCAGGCGCGAACCGCGTAGACGCCGGCCTGGAGCCAATCATGGAAGGCCTGGTTGCCCGCGGTCATTGCCACGGGCGAGCCGTCCCCCCAGTCCCAGAAATAGTCGATGATGCCGTTCCCGGAGGCGGGCGCCGCGGCCGTCGCGATCGCCGGCGCGGTCCAGGAGGCAGTGCTGGTGAAGCTGTACGACTGGCCCGGTACCAGAAGGCTGTCGGCGGCAGTCCCGGTGGGCGGGAGGGTGACCGGGGGAACGTCGCCCGGGGCGGTCACCGTCACTTGCACCCCGGTGTACGGCCCGGTGAGCTGGAAGCTGTCGAAGGCCCGCACCTGGACGTTATATTGGCCGGCGCCGCTGAAGGCGTGCTGGATGCTGGGGGTGCCGCCGCTGGCGGGGGGCGGGACCTGTTGGGGCAGGGTGCCGTCGTTGAAGACCCATTCATAGCCGGAGATGGTGGCGCCCGCATTGGGCTCCCGCCCCTGGGTGGTGAACGTGTAGGTGGCGCCCGCGGTCAGGAACGGGCTGTTGTTGCCCGAACTGGCGCTGCTCCATTGGATCTGGGCGGTGGTGGGCAGGTTGCTCCCGGTGCCGGAGCCGCCGGAACTGCCGGAGGTGCCGGTGCTGCCGGAGGTGCCGGTGGTGCCGCAGTCCTGGCAGCCACCGCCGCAGCCCGGAACGAGCCCCGTCAGGGCGGAAACGAGGAACAAAGTCAAGAGGAATAATTTATTTTTCATATTTTTTGCCTCTGGAACCGGTCGCCGATTCCAATGGATTGCCATGAACCAACAAACTTCGTCCGGTCTTTGGCGCGTGGAATATAAGTTCGATTAAATTAATAATCAATAGAAACGTTGCCAGTGGACCTTGCCCGCAGGGCAGGACGCTGGGCCGCTCCTGGTGCTCAGCTCCAGCATTCCCGTCCTTTGCCGCTTCGGAAGCGTCACCGACGGACCCTTCCGGAGACTTTTGGCCCAGGCCAGAGGTCACGGATTCCCGGCGGGAGCCTGCGCATGACACGGCTGCCGACGTCGGCCGCGAAGACGCTCAGCAGGCGGTGCGCCGCCAGCGCCAAGGGGCACGGTGCCGTTTGCCCTCATGCACGCCATCCCCGGACATCCGTCTCATCCCCGCCCTCAGGACGATCGGGTGGCCATGGCGATGGGCACGATGAAGACCCAGGCGACAGTGTCCGAGGCAGCCAAGAGAGAGGGGACGAACAGGATGTCCGGGGCTGGGATGAGGCCAGCCCACATGAGATCAGTCGTTCACCTTCCGTTCCATTCCTCCCGCCGGGCCTCCTCCAGCAGCCGGGCATGCCTCGGGTGCCACAGCCAGTACGCCAGGAAGGCCGCGCCCAAGGTCCGGCCGGCCTTCACGTCGCTCGGATGGTGCAGCCCTCCCAGGGCGCGGTCGCTGCCGATCTGCAGGCCCCGGGCCTGGAGGTCCGGGGCCCGGTCCGGGGCCAGGTCCGCCAGCAGCGCGGCGAACAGCACGCCCCGGGCGGCATGGAAGCTGGGGTAGGAGAAACCGTCGTGGCACGGGGTGACCGGCACGACCTCCGGGTGGGCCAGGCAGGGCCTGGGACGGGCGAACCGGGTTTTCAGCTCCTCCACCACGGCCTTGATGTCCCTGCCGGCCTTGGCCAGGAGGTGCTCCGTGAGGGGGCACCGGCCCGGGTCGAAACCGTCCCCCAGCGCGGCGGTGAAGGCGGCCAGGCCCAGGCTCCCCTCGCCCAGGATCCGGTCCACGTCATCGGCGCTGCGGGTGGCCTGCAGACGGAGCAGGGTGGCCAGGTCCTGGGCGTCCTGGGGGGAGCCCTCGGCCGGAGGGGGACCGATCAGGGCCGCCCAGTCCGGCTGCTCGGCAGGGGAGGGCGCGGGGGCGGCGGCGCAGGGGGCCGGCGGCCCGGAAGGAGGCAGCAACCCCCATCCCGGGGTGGTCCCCAGGACGGCGGCGAGGGCGATCGACATCACGGCAGGCTCCGCTGCAAAGCCCAAGCCTGCCTCAGGCCGCCAGGGTTTGGCCAGGTTTTTTTGGGTTGGGTGCGAAAATTAAACATTACTATTCGATTATGTTCTAATGAATAAAGGCCAACGGTATGGGATCCTGGGCGGGTGGGTGAGAAGATGATCATCCGGGAGGGAGGATTCCAGATGCCTCAGGTCGTTCCCATCACGCTGGAGCCTATCGCCGGTTTTCGTCAAGCTGTCGGCTCGGTCGCCCGGGAGAGGCGCTGCCTGGCGATGACCGACCCGCCTTCCTTGGACTGGGCCAGGGACCTGGTCACCCGGGCCGTCCAGGGGGGCCACGCCCACTTCGTCGCCCTGGACGGGGGCCGGGTGGTGGGATGGTGCGACATCCGCCCCAACCCTCACCTCGGGTTCGGCCACAGCGGTGCGGTGGGGATGGGGGTGGTCCATGCCTGGCGGGGCCGTGGCCTGGGCCGGGCGCTCCTGGCGGCGTGCCTCGACAAGTCCATGAAAAATGGCCTTACCCGAATTGAACTGGAAGTGTTCGCGGGCAACGCCCCAGCCATCGCTCTATACCACCGGTTGGGCTTCGTGGAGGAAGGGTTGAGACGCCAGGCCCGGTTCCTGGATGGCCAGTACGAGGACATCCTCATCATGGCGCGTCTGGGCGGGGACTAGAGGGCCGGTGCAACGGCCGCTGCCGAGTTGGCCGGCGCCCCGGCGGCGTCCGCGGAGCTTCAGGCGGCCTGGGCGAAGTCAGGCATGGATGTAATCGGCGACCTTCTTGGCCCTTTCCAGCAGCGTGCGTTTCTGGTGAACCTCCTTCTGGATCATGCCCTTGAGCGAATCGTTGAATCTCGCGCAATCCTCCTTGAGGTCCGCCAAGGTTCGGCAGATGCCCTGCAACTGGTTCAGGAAGTATTTCCTGGTGGCTTCCGGGTCCAGCCGTTCGCCTTCGATTTCGATCTTCACCAGGTTCCCTTCGATCTGGCCTTCGGGCGGGCTGACGGTTCCGCTGGCCGGCTTCACGAAGAACAGCGCCTGGTTGCCGGTAAAGGGGATGATGAGCCGCACGCCGAGGCCGTGGATGAACTGCGGGGTCTGATCACTGTGCTCGAACTCCCATTTCCGTTCCTCGCTCACGTCGATCTTGGCGATGTAGGGCACTGACCGCAGCGCGGCCAGGTTCAACGTGGGCGCAACCAGTTCGTATTCCCTGCAGATGCCTTCCGTCAAAGCCTCTTCCGGGAAGGCCAGCAGGATGTAGTCGCTCATCAGATCGATGCTGATTTCGCACTTCTGCAGATGCTCCCGGGAGAACGCCTCCCATGGGGTGCCGTTGAAAAGCCGATCGAAACCAGGCATGTCCTCCTCCTTTCTTTTTGGGACTGGATTCAGGGAGCGCAAGCATCCTACCACTGAGTTCCCCCACGAGGATCCAGTACCGGCCGGGCCCATGGCCTTCATAGACCGATGGCCGCCAGGCGCCGCACCCCCTCCCGGATCCTCGCGGGGCTCATGCCCGCGTAGCCGAAGAGGAAACGGCCTGCGGGACCCGGGGTCAGGTGCAGCCTGGCCGCCGGGGGCAGCACCACTCCGGCGGCGGTGGCCCTCCGGACCACTTCGCCATCCGACAGGTCCGTGGCGAACCTGGCCATCAAGTGCATGCCGCATTCATCCCCGAGGATCTCCAGGCGGCCCTGGAAATGCCGCCGGAGGCTGGCCACCAGCGCCTCCCGGCGTTCGGCGTAAAGGGACCTCATGCGGCGGATATGGCGTTCCAGATGGCCTTCCTGGATGAAGTCGGCCAAGGCCCGCTGCAGGAGGGCCGACGGCTCCCGGGACATGACCCACTGGGCCAGGGTGAAGGTCCTGGCCAGGGCGGGCGGAACCACCAGGTAGCCCAGGCGGAGCGCCGGAAACAGCACCTTGGAGAAGGTCCCGGCATAAAGCACCACGCCGGCGGCATCCAGGCCCTGCATGGCAGGAAGGGGCCGCCCCCGGAACCGGAACTCGCTGTCGTAGTCGTCCTCGAGCACCGCCGTCCGGTGCCTGCGGCACCACTCGAGCAGTTCCAGGCGCCGGGGCAGGCTCATCACCCACCCCGTGGGGAACTGATGGGACGGGGTCACGTAGACCATCCTGCAGCGGTCCGCCCCGGTCCGCTCCAGGGGACCCAGGTCCAGGCCCCGGTCCTCCGCCGGCAGCGGCAGGATCCGGGCGCCATGGGCCTGGAAGGCCTTCCGGGCTGCCAGGTAGCCGGGATCTTCCATGGCCACGGTCTCCCCCGGCTCCACCAGGACCCGGAGGGCCAACTGGATGGCCTGCTGGGTCCCGCTCACCACGACCACCTGGTCCGCGCCGCACTGAACGGCCCTGGACCGCCTCAGGTAGGCGGCGATGGCTTCCCGCAAGGGGCCGTGGCCCTGGGGGTCGGAACCGTAGTCCAGTACCGCCGCCTCCCCCACCCGGGCGTGCCGGGCCACCAGCCGCAACCAGAGCGCCATGGGGACGGCTTCCAGGGCAGGGCACCCCGGCGAGAAGTCGTAGACGGACGGGCCTGAGGCGCGGGGGAGATCGGCCAGGGCCGCCACTTGGCTGCTCCAGCGGGACAGGCGCAGCCCGGCCCCCGTGGTGTCTTTGCCCTTGATGGCCGGCTCCGCCTCCCGGACGTCCGGCAGGGACGAGCACACGTAGGTGCCGGACCCGCTGGAGGGCTCCAGGTAGCCTTCGCCGGCGAGCCGTTCAAAGGCCAGCGCGGCGGTGGTGCGGGAGATTTCCAGGGTCCCGGCCAGGGCCCGGGTGGAAGGGATGCGCCGGCCCGGGGCCAGGCGGCCCGAGAGGATGGCCGTCCGGATTGCCAGGTACAGCTGCCGTTGCAGGGGAACCGCCGATCCGCGGTCCAGGAGGATGGGAAAATCCATGGGATGGCTCCAAAGTGGACTTATGACTTTGCGAGAAAGTGGCTATAGGAAAGATCCACTCGTTCCCCTATCCTTGCACCATCCCGGAGCGAAAGATCATGCGAAGACACGACAAGGAAGTCACGGACCGCGCTGCGCTGGAAGCAGTCCTGGAACAGGCCGGCTGGGGCACCCTCGGCCTGGTGGCGCCGGACGGGCGCCCCCTGGTGGTCCCCATGAATTTCCTCTACCACGGGGGCCGTCTCTATTTCCACAGCGCGCCGGCCGGAGAGAAGATGGCCGCCATCAGGACCAGCGGGGCAGCCACCTTCCTGGTGGTGGACGCCTACGCCAGGATCCCCTCCCATGCCTTCGGCCCGGTGCAGGCCTGCTCGGCCAGCCAGTTCTTCAAGTCCGTGATGGCCCATGGCCGGGTGGCCGAGCTGCAGGACCTGGAACGGAAGGCCGAAGTGCTGGAGCTGCTCATGCGGAAACTCCAGCCGGAAGGAGGCTGCGAGCCCATCACGGCCGCCAGCCCCACCTACCAGGCCAGCGTCAAGGGCATCGCCGTCCTGAAGATGACCGTGGACCGGCTGTCCCGGAAGTTCGGCCTCGGGCAGAACCTGAAGCCCGAGGCCAGGGCCGAGGTGGTCCGCCTGCTGGAGCAGCGCGGGGGGCCTGAAGACCTCCGGACCCTGGAGGCCATGGACCGGGTGCGGCATACTGACTGATCAACCCCCCAGGACTGCCCAGGGCTGGACTTTGCCGAACGCGGAGGTATCCCCATGGTCGCGCCATCACCCCAACTCAAACTGGAATCCTGGCTGGTGGCCGCCGGCCGCGGCTCCGGCCCCGGGCAACCCCTCAACGTGCCGATCATTCCCGCCTCCAACTTCCTCCACGGCGGCGACCGCGTGTATTCCCGCAACGACGGCACCCCCGCCTGGGAAGCGCTGGAGGAGGTGGTCGGCGGCCTCGAGTCCGGGCGGGCCGTGGCCTTCGCCTCGGGCATGGCGGCCGCCGCGGCGCTGTTCGACCAGCTCCAGCCCGGAGCCGCGGTGGTCCTGGCCGACGACTGCTACCAGGGGGTCGCGAGCCTGGCCATGGGCGGGGCCGCCAAGGGGCGCTGGTCCGTGCGGCGGCTGGCGGTGGACGACACCGTCGGCTGGATCCACGCCTGCGCCGGCGCCGACATGGTCTGGCTGGAATCCCCGTCGAACCCGCTGCTGGAGGTGGCGGAGCTCGACGCCATCGGCCGGGCGCCGCGCAAGCCGGGCTGCCTCCTGGTGGTGGACAACACCTTCGCCACGCCCTTGAACCAGCAGCCGCTGGACCTGGGCGCCACCGTGTCCATGCAGTCGGCCACCAAGTTCATCGGCGGCCATTCGGATCTCCTGGCCGGCATCGTCACCACCCGGGACGAGGCCCTGTGGCAGGGCCTGAAGAAGTCCCGGATGCTCAACGGGGCGACGCCGGGAGCCCTGGAGGCCTTCCTGGCGCTCCGGGGCGCCAGGACCCTGGCGCTGCGTTTCCGGCGCGCGCAGGAGACGGCCCAGGCGCTCGCCGAGTGGCTGGAGGCGCATCCGCGCGTGGGCCGGGTGCGCTACCCCGGGCTGCCCTCCCATCCCACCCACGCGGCCGCCAGGCGCGTCCTGAAGGGCTACGGGACCATGATCTCGTTCGAAGTCCGCGGCGGCGCCGAGGCGGCGGACACCGTGTGCCGGAACGTCAGGCTGGTCCGCCACGCCACCAGCCTGGGCGCCGTGGAGTCGACCCTGGAACGCCGGGCCGGCCTGCCCGGGCAGGAGCACCTGCCGCCCTCGCTCCTGCGCTTCAGCGTCGGCATCGAGGACGTGGGTGACCTCAAGGTCGACCTGGACTCCGCCCTGGGCGCCACCGTGAGTTGAATCAGGAGGCTGTCATGGAAATGAACGACATTCCCTTCGGCGTCACCGACTGGTCCCAGGTCGAGGCCATCGTGGAGCAGGGCGAAACCGGCACCGCCAGGTGGCGCACCCGGGAATTCGGCGACGTCCACGTGCACATGGCCGAGTACAGCCCCGGCTACCGGGCCGCCGGCTGGTGCACCAAGGGGCACATCCTGCTGTGCGTGGAAGGGGAGCTGCACACGGAACTGCAGGACGGGCGGAAGTTCGTGCTGACCCCGGGCATCAGCTACCAGGTGGCGGACCGCACCGGGGCGCACCGCTCCTCCACCCAGACCGGCGCCCGGCTGTTCCTCGTGGATTGACCCGGCTACCCCGGGTCTTCCCCGGTGCGGGTCCAGAAGGCGTTGCGCTCCAGGTAGTCCTTCAGGAACTGCTGCAGCCTCGGCGCCTGCTGCTGGCCCTGGAAGATCTCCTCCGGGGGCCCCTGGGCGACGATGCGGCCCTGGTCGATGAACACCACCCGGTCGGCCACGTGGGCGGCGAAGCCCATCTCGTGGGAGACCACCACCATGGTCATGCCGTCCCGGGCCAGCTGCTTCATGACCTGGAGCACCTCGCCCACCAGCTCCGGGTCCAAAGAGGAGGTGGGCTCGTCGAACAGCATGATGTGCGGTTCCATGGCCAGGGCCCTGGCGATGGCGGCCCGCTGCTGCTCGCCTCCGGACAGCTGGGCCGGGTAGGAGCGGGCCTTGTGCGCCATGCCCACCTTCTCCAGCACGGCCAGCCCCAGCTCGTCGGCCCGGGGGCGGGGCATCCGGCGCACGCGCCGGAGCGCTTCGGTGACGTTGCCGAGGGCGGTCATGTGCGGCCACAGGTTGAACTGCTGGAACACCATGCCCACGTTGCGCCGGACCCGGTTGAGCTCCGGGTCGCCGGCGCGCACCCGCCGCCCCTCCCGGTCCTGGGCGTAGCCGAGCAGCAGGCCTTCCACGAACACGTCGCCTTCGTCGTACGCCTCCAGGAAGGCCATGCAGCGCAGCAGGGTGCTCTTGCCGGAGCCGGACGGGCCGATGACGCAGACCACCTCCGATTTCAGGATGTCCAGGTCGATGCCCTTGAGCACCTCGTTGGCGCCGAAGCGCTTGACCAGGTTGCGCAACTGGATCATCGCCGGCCTGGGCTGGCCGGACGGGTCGGGGGTGCTGGCTGGACGGGAAACCATGGCAGTCCTTGCGGGAAGGTCAACGGATCATGTAGCGCCCCACCTTGCCTTCCGCCCAGCGCCCCAGGGCCGCGGTCAGCTCCACCAGCATCAGGTAGCCTGCGCAGAGGGCCACCAGGACCTCCAGGAAGGCGAAGGACAGGCTGCCGATGCCGGTGAGGATGCCGGTCAGCTCGGGGACGGTGATCACGGAGAGGACCGCCGTCTCCTTGCTGAGGACGATGATGGTGTTGCACAGGGACGGGACGATGATCACCAGCATCTGCGGCAGCATGATCCGGCGCACCATCTGCCAGCGGGTCAGCCCCAGGCAGGTCCCGGCCTCCAGGTGCCCCTTGGGGATGGAGCCGAAGCCGGCCCGGAACACTTCGGCGAAATAGGCGCTGCCGTAGAGCCCCAGGCCCAGGATGCCGGCAGTGACGGGCTCCAGGTCCAGGCCGATGGAGGGCCCGCCGTAGTAGAGGAAGAACAGCTGGACCAGGAACGGCGTGCCGCGGATGACCTCGATGTAGAGCCTGATGGCCCGGTTCGTCCAGCGCCCGCCCCCCAGCAGCAGGAGGGCCATGGCCAGGCCCGCCGCCATGCCCAGGCACGTCCCGGCGAGCCAGGTCTCCAGGGTCACCGCGAACCCGCCGGCGATGGCGCCGGCGTTGTGGGTGAGGACGGAGAAATCGACCATCATGACGAGTGCGCCCTGGCCAGGCGGCGCTCGCCCAGGCGGCCCAGCCGGGACAGCAGGCTGTTGATGACGAAATAGATCACCCCCACCAGGAAATAGGTCTCCAGGGGGCGGTAGTTGCTGGCGGCGATGTTCTGTGCGGTGCGGGTCAGCTCCGCCACGCCCACCACCGACACCAGCGAGGAGGCCTTGATCACCAGCAGCACTTCGTTCACCAGGGCCGGCAGGGTCAGGCGCAGCGCCTGGGGCACCTGGATCCGCACCAGGCAGGTGAAGCCGCGGATGCCCAGGAGGCGGGCCGCTTCCAGCTGCCCGGGCGGGATGCCCAGGAAGCCGCCGCGCAGGATCTCCGCCATGTAGGCCGAGCTGCAGAAGGAGACGGCGATGATGGCCGCGGCCAGGGAGGGCAGGTTGATGCCCGCCGACGGCAGCAGGTAGTAGAGCATCAGCAGCTGGACCAGCATGGGCACGCCGCGGAAGAAGTGCACGTGCGCCGCCGCCAGCCCGCGCAGCAGGGGCGACCGGGAGAATCGCATGGCGCACACCGCGGTCCCGATCAGGAAGGCGAAGCACAGGGAGACCAGGGAGATCAGGACGGTGGCCACGGCCGCCTGGAGCAGCAGGGGCAGGGTCTGCATCATGCTCTGGAGGGTTGCCATGGAACAGGTCGGAGGAGTCTGCGCTGGGCCGGTTCAAGAAGGCGCCGTGCCGCACCGGTCGCCGGTGGGGCACGGCGCGGAAAAAGAGCAGCTAGAGGTTGGGATTCTCGATGGGCTTGCTGGGCACGTCCATGGCGGTGCCGAACCACTTCTTCTGGATGGCGGCCATGCGCCCGTCCTTCTCCATCTTGACCATCGCCGCGTCCACGGCGTCCAGCAGGGCCTTGGACTCGGGGTTGTTGAGGCCGATGAAGCCGAAGTAGGTCTTGACGCCGAAGGTGGGCTGCACCAGGGCGAACACGTCGGGCCGCTTCTTGGCCACGTCGGCGTTGTTGGGCAGGGAGTTGCCCACGGCCACGATGCGGCCGGCCGCCAAGTCCGCATAGGCCTGGTTGTTGTCGATGTATTCCCGCACCGTGGTCTTGCCCGGCAGGGTGGCGACGAACTTCTTCACCTGCTCCAGCTGGGCCGAGGCCTTCTGCCCGCCGACGGTCTTGCCGGCCACGTCGCTGGGCTTGGTGATGCTCTTGTCATTGGCGCGCTTGATGAAGCCGACGCTGGCCTCGGCGATGGGCACCGAGAAGCGGTAGCGCACCATGCGCTCCTTGGTGATGGTGGCCGGGCCGGCCACCATGTCGTACTTGTGCGCGTCCAGCCCCGGCAGCACGCTCTCCCAGGGCAGGTCGATGAACTTGACCTTCACCCCGAGCTCCTTGCCCACCTCCTCGAACACGTCTACGTTGAGACCCTTGTGCGCACCGTTCTCCATGAAGTCGAAGGGCGCGAACTGGGCCTCGGTGCCGACCACCAGCTCGCCATCGGCCTTGACCTTGGCCAGCAGATCCTGGGCCTGGGCCCAGCCGGAGAACGCCAGGACCACCGCCACCGCCGCACCGGGCAGCAGCCACTTCCTGAACCAGCCTCGTGTATTCATCGTTGTTCTCCTGTGTTTGGCTGCAGGGACGAAAAAACCGACGGACAACTCACGTGCCCATTTCGGTGGTGATCTGACCTTCACCAGGAACCTTGGACTTTTTATACCATTTTAATGATCGGGGAAGTCAAGGCCTGTCATTGCCCGAAAAAAACCGGGTCAAAGGACTTGGCTTATATGAATGGCTTGGAAGCGCCCGCCGCTGGCCTCGGCGGCGCGGGTCAGCTGGAGCAGGCAGCCCGGGCAGGCGGTGACCACCACCTGGGCGCCGGTGTGCTCGATGTTGCGGCGCTTGCGCTCCAGGATCAGCCCGGCCACCTCCGGATGCTCCAGGTGGAACGTACCGGCGCCGCCACAGCAGCTGTCGGCCTCGGCCATGTCCACGAAGCGGCCCGCTTGCGCCAGCAGCTGGCGGGGCTGGTCGCGGATGCCCTGGCCCCGGCACAGGTGGCAGGGTTCGTGGAAGGTGAACGTGAGGTCGTGGCGCGCCCGCGGCCGGTAGCCTGCGCGGACCAGGTACTCGGTCAGGTCCAAAACCTTGGCGCTGAAGGCGGCGGCCCGGTCCCGCCAATCCGGGTCCCCGGCGAACCACCCGGCCAGGTGCTTGAGGGTCCCGCCGCAGCTGGCGCAGTCGGTGACCACCAGGTCGGCGTCCTCGTACAGGGCGATGTTGCGCCGGGCCAGTTCCAGGAACGTCCCGGTCATGCCGTGGGCCAGGTGCGGGAGCCCGCAGCAGGAATTGTCCCGGCCCGCCGCCGGCCCCAGGCCGTTGAGCAGGGCCAGGGTGCTGCGGGCGGCATCCGGGAACAGGAGCCGCATGCCGCAGCCCTGGAAATAGGCCACGCGGCCGCCCAGGGCCGCGGGCGCGGCCGGGACCGGGCCGCCCAGGACCGCCGGGCCGGCGAAGGCGCGCAGGAAGGCGGCGCGGGTGAACTGGGCCGGCGCCGTCCCGGCGGGCAGGAGCCGGTCCAGGCCCACCCGGCGCAGCAGGGCCAGGGCCCCGGCGCCCAGCCGGACCCAGCGCCGGCTGCGCAGCGCCCGCCCCACCAGGGCCAGCCCCGCCGGCGGGCCGCCGGCGGCGTCGGTGAAGAACTGGCGGACCCTCACCATGGCTTCGTCGGTGGGGATCCGGTTGGGGCAGGCCTCGGCGCAGGCCCGGCAGAGCAGGCAGAAGTCCACCGCCGCGCGCGCTTCGGGTCCCGGCTCCAGGCCGCCCTCGGCCAGGGCCCGGGCGATGGCGTTCTTGCCCCGGCCGCTGGCGCGCTCCAGGTCCCGCACCCGGAACAGGGGGCAGACCGGGAGGCAGGCCCCGCAGCGGTCGCAGCCGGAAACGAGGTCCTTGGCCTCCAGCAGCAGGCGCCGATCCGGGGGCGAGGGCCGGGGGCCGCTCACCAGATCTTCCCCGGGTTGAGGATGCCCTTGGGATCGAGGCTCTGCTTGATGGCCTTGAGGGTGCGCACCCCGGCCGCGCCCAGGGCCCGCTCCAGGAAGGGGCGCTTGGTGAGGCCGATGCCGTGCTCCCCGGAGAGGGTGCCGCCCACCGCCAGGGCGGCGGCGAACAGCTCGGCCACGGCCTGCTCGGCCCGCTCCGCCTGGCCCGGGTCCTTCAGGTCGCACAGCACCGCCGGGTGGAGGTTGCCGTCCCCGGCATGGCCGAAGACCGGGATGGGGAGGCCGTACTTGGCGGAGATGGCGCGGATCCGCCGCACCATCTCCGGGAAGGCGCCGCGGGGCACCGAGATGTCCTCGGAGAGGCAGTCCGGGGCCAGGGCGCCCACGGCGGAGCTGAGGCCCCGGCGCAGGGCCCACAGGTCGTCCGCTTCGGCCTGGGACTGGGCCACCCGCACCTCCAGGGCGCCGCAGGCCACCGCCACCGCCTCGATGCGCCGGGCCTGGGCCGCCAGGGCCGCGCCGTCCTCCCCGTCCACCTCGACGATGGCGCAGGCCCCGGCCGCCTCCGGCAGCTGCAGGTTCCGGTGCCGGGCCACGGCGCCCAGGCTGAGGTCGTCCATGAGCTCGGCCACCGAGGGGACGATGCCCTCCAGCAGCATGCGCTGCACGGCCCGGCAGCCGTCGTCCATGGCGGGGAACAGGATGCGCAGCACGCCCCGGGCCTTGGGCATGGCGATCAGGCGCAAGGTTGCGCGGGTGATGACCCCGAGGGTGCCTTCGGAACCGGTGAACAGGCTGGTGAGGTCGTAGCCGGTGACGTTCTTGATGGCCTTCCCGCCGGTTTCCAGGACCGTGCCGTCGGCCAGCACCACCTCCAGGCCCATGACGTAGTTGCGGGTGACTCCGTACTTGACCGCGCGCATGCCGCCGGCGTTCTCGGCCACGTTGCCGCCGATGGTGCTGAACTTCCAGCTGGCGGGATCCGGAGGGTAGAACAGGCCCCGGGCCGCGCAGGCGTCGTGCAGGGCCATGGTGCGCACCCCGGGTTCCGCGGTCACCATCATGTTGGCCTCGTCCACCTCCAGGATGCCGGTCATGCGGTCCAGGGTCAGGGCGATGCCCCCGTGCAGCGGCACCGAGCCGCCGGTGCGGCCGCTGGCGGCGCCCCGGGGGGTGACCGGGATGCCGTGGGCGTTGGCCAGGGCCAGCACCCGGGCCACCTCCCCGGTGGTCCGGGGCCGCACCACCACGTCCGGCAGGCGCGCCGGGACCAGCGGGTGGTGGGAGGAATCGTAGGAATAGCCGAAGCGGTCCAGTCCCGAGTCCAGGACGTGCTCCGCCCCCACCGCCCGGCGCAGGTCCTCGAGGATCGTCATCACGGTCGTGCCTCCTAGTTGCGCAGGTAGGAGGCGCCGTTGACGTCCAGCATGCTCCCGGTCATGGCCGCCGGCGCGTCCAGGACGCAGAAGACCGCCGCGGCGGCCACCTCCTCGGGGGCGGTGACCCGGCCCAGGGGATGCTGGGCCAGGATCGAGGGGCCCTGCGGCCCTTCCAGCCTGGCTTTGGACATGTCGGTGCCCACCCAGCCCGGGGCCACCACGAAGCAGTAGACCTGCTTCCCGGCCAGGGCCACCGCCAGGGACTGGGTGAGGGCGTTGAGGCCGGCCTTGCTGGCGGCGTAGGCGGGGTTCTCGGGCTCGCCCCGGAAGGCGCCGCGGGAGCTGATGCTCACCAGCCGGCCCCCGCCGGCGGCGGCCATGGCGTTGGCCGCCAGGTGGATGAGGTCCGCCGGGGCGAACAGGTTGGCCGCCAGGGTGTGGCGCCAGGCTTCCTGCCACCCGGCATGGTCGATGGCCAGCACCGGGTTCCGGCGGGAGAGGGCCGCGTTGTTCACCAGCGCCGAGACCGTGCCGAAGGCCGCGGTCACCTCGGCCCATAGGCGCTCGGGTTCGCCGGGCTCGGCCAGGTCCGCGGCGAACATCTGGTGGCCGGTGCCCTCCAGGCTCGCCAGCGCCGCTTCGGCCGCGGCCCGGTTGCTCTGGAAGTGCACCGCCACCCGGCAGCCGCGCCGGGCCAACTGCTGGGCGATGGCCCGGCCGATGCCGCGGGACGCGCCGGTGACGAGGACCGCTGGCCGTGAGGGGGAGGCAGGCTGGTTCATATGATCATTCTAGCGGAGTTCCGGATCCCGTTCGGTGAGCTGGTCCGGCCGGAACCGCCTCGCCAGCAGGCAGGTCGCCTTCCCCAGATCGAGGTCCGCGGTCAGCAGGCCTTCGATGCCGTAGCCTTGCCAGGCCACCAACGCTCCGTCCGGGTCCGCGACGGCGGACGTGGTCGGGGATCCGGGGCTCGCGCAATTGACCGACGCGAAGAAGCAGGTGTTCTCCGCGGCCCGGCACAGGATGGCCCTTTCGTGGAAGGTGTTGGCCGGGTCCCCGAAGGTGGATGGCCGGTAGCCTCCAGGTTCGGCCGCATGGAAATGGGGGTGGAACACGATCTGGGCGCCGCGCCGGGCGGCGAACCGGACCGTCTCCGGATAGCGCCAGCCCTCGTGGCAGATGACGACGCCGAAGGTGAGCCGCCCGGAGCGGAACACCGACCGCCCGCAGCCCGCGGCATAGGCCGGCTCCTCGGACGGGTCCAGCTGGGTCTTGTCCTGGAACCCGAGGACGTGCCCATGGTCGTCGATGACCAGGGCGGTGAGCAGGCGCGAAGGGCCGGCCATCCGCTCCGTGCCCAGGATGACCGCGACGGAGGCGTCCCGGGCGGCATCGGCGACGGCGGCCCAGGCCCGTTCCAGAAAGGCCGGGCCAGGCCCCGGAAGGCCCCGGCCAGGCATCCGGTAGCCGGGCACGTAGCACTCGGGAAAGCAGACGATCCCGGCGCCCGCCGAGGACGCCCGGGCGATGGCCTGCCGGGCCAGGTCCACCGACTCTTCCGGAGTGGCGGGGCAGCGGAGATTGGCCAACGCGATCCTGAACTTGTCCATGCGCACCTCCCCGCCGGCCGGGCCCTTCCGGATCAGAGCTCGCCCCGCTCGTCCACCACCCGCACCGCCTTCCCCTGGGACGGCGGGATGTCCCCGGGCTCCACCAGCTTCACCCGGCAGGTGATCAGCAGGGCGCTCTTGAGTTCGTGCTCGATGCGCTTCTGCAGGGCGTGGAGCTGGGCCAGGTCGCCGGTGAAGGCGGGGTCCCGCAGCTCCACCTTGACGGTCATGCGGTCCAGGCAGTCCTCCTTGGTGAGCACGATCTGGTAGGTGGAGCCCACTTCCGGCAGCTCCATGAGCACGTGCTCCACCTGGGACGGGAACACGTTCACGCCGCCGATGATCAGCATGTCGTCGGTCCGGCCCAGGATGCGCTCGATGCGCCGGTGCACGCGGCCGCAAGGGCAGGGCTCCGGGAGGATCCGGGTGAGGTCCTTGGTGCGGTAGCGCAGGATGGGCATGCCGGTGCGGTTGACGGTGGTCAGGACCAGCTCGCCCTTGGCGCCGTCCGGCAGGGCCTGGAGGGTCTCCGGGTCCAGGATCTCCAGGATGAAGTTGTCCTCCCACAGGTGCATGCCGCCCCGCTCGGCGCATTCGAAGGCCACGGCCGGGCCGTTCATCTCGGACAGGCCGTAGCAGTTGAAGACCTGGACGCCGAAGGCCGCCTCGATCTTGCGGGCGGTGCCGACGGAATACGGCTCGGCGCCCATGACCGCGAACTTCAGGCCCAGCTCCCGGGGGTCGGCCACGCCGAACTGGAGAACTTCCTGGGCCAGGTGCAAGGCGTAGGACGGAGTGATGTGCACTGCCGTGGTGCCGAAGTCCTGGATCAGCTGCACCTGGCGCCTGGTGTTGCCGGAGGAGGCGGGGATGACCAGCATCCCGACCCGCTCGGCCCCGTAGTGCAGGCCCAGGCCGCCGGTGAACAGCCCGTAGGTCATCATGTTCTGGAACACGTCGTGCCGGCGCATGCCGGCGGCGTACAGGGAGCGGGCCACCAGGCCGGTCCAGGCGTCCAGGTCGTGGGCGGTGTGGAAGATGACCGTCGGCTTGCCGGTGGTCCCCGAGGACGCGTGCAGGCGCACCACGTCCTCCTGGGGCGCGGCCAGCATGCCCCTGGGGTAGCTCCGGCGCAGGTCGTCCTTGGAGGTCAGGGGAATGTTCCGCAGGTCGGCCAGGGAGCGGATGCTTTCGGGCCCGATGCCGGCCGCAGCCAGGCGCGGGCCGTAGAAGGGCGTCGTGGCGGCCAGCGCCACGGTGCGCCGGAGCCGCTCCAGCTGGAGGCCCTCCAGGTCGCGGCGGGTCAGGGTCTCCAGGTCCGGGTGCAGGTACATGGGTCACTCCGCCCCGGGGACGAGGTCGTGGGCGTGGAGCATGCGGAAATCCGCCTCCGAGAGCAGGACCGCGGCCTCCTCGTTCCGGTCCGTGCCGATGAACATGTTGTTGTCCGAGCCGAGGTACATGTACTGGATGCTGAACTTGGCCTGGGACAGAAGCTCCAGCACCCGGGCCAGCTGGCCGGGCCGGTTCTCCAGCCGGACGCAGATGACCGGCGCGTTCTTGGCCACTATGTGCTGTTCCTGCAGGGCCTTGAGCGCCAGGTCGGTACGGTCCACCACCAGGTGGAGGATGCCGAACCCCTCCGTGGTGTCGGCGATGTCGAAGCCGGCGATGTTGACCTGCCGGGCCGCGAGCAGGGCGCAGATCTCCCCCACCCGGCCCACCTTGTCCTGGACGAAAATCGAGAGCTGCGGAATCAGCATGGCTCCCCCCACGGTTCTGGCGCTGGATGGATCTTCCCATTATGGGGCGGGGAATCACGCCGTCCAGATCCGGCCATCATGGTTCCTGACCCTGGCGGGCAAATGGATGAGGGCCTCGCGCAGGTCGCTGAGGGTGGCCTCCGGGTCGCCGGGCAGGCGCCGGAACTCCAGGGTCCGCACGGTCAAGCCCGCCGCCGCCAGGGCGCCGGCCATGGGGCCGGTATGGCGCCGGTCATACTGGGGCTTCTAGTAGCCGCCATGGAACAGGGCCAGCAACGGGCGGCTGGGAGCGGGGGCGGCGCCGAACCGGATGTCCGCGACCTGGTCGGGGTGGTCCCCGTACGCCAGCTGGTCATCAGGCGGGCCCGCGGCCCGGGCCAGGACGGACCCGTCTTCCACTAGGTCACCAGGCCGCGCTGGCGGTATTCCGGGCGGTCCCAGGCGCCGCGGTCGAGCAGGTCCCGGAGGGCCTCCACCGCGTCCCAGATGTCCGCGTAGCCGAGGTAGAGGGGGGTGATGCCGAACCGCATGAGTTCCGGCTCCCGGTAGTCGCCGATCACGCCCCGGGCGATCAGCGCCTGGATCACGGCGTAGCCCTGGGGATGGCGGAAGCTCACGTGGCTGCCCCGCCGGGCGTGCTCCCGCGGCGTCACCAGGGTCAGCGGATGGCGGGCGCAGCGCTGTTCCACCCGTTCGATGAACAGGTCGGACAGGGCCAGGGATTTGGCGCGGACCGCGGCCATGTCCGCCTGGAGCGCCAGGTCCAGCCCGCACTCCACCAGCGCCAGCGACAGGACCGGCTGGGTGCCGCACAGGTAGCGGCGTATTCCCTCGGCCGGCTGGTACTCCGCGCTCATGGCGAACGGGCGCCGGTGCCCCCACCAGCCCGAGAGGGGCTGCCAGAACCGGTCCTGGTGCCGGGCCGGGACCCAGATGAACCCCGGCGCCCCGGGTCCGGCGTTAAGGTACTTGTAGGTGCAGCCCACGGCGAAATCGGCCTGGGCGCCCCGCAGGTCGATGGGCACCGCCCCGGCCGAGTGGGCCAGGTCCCAGATGGCCAGGATGCCGTGGCGGTGGGCCAGCCCGGTGACGGCGGCCATGTCGTACATGGCGCCGGTCCGGTAGTTCACGTGGGACAGCAGCACCGCCACCACCTCCTCGTCCAGCGCCCGTTCCAGGGGCAGGTCCGCATCGACCAGGCGCAACTCGTAGCCCTGCTGGAGGAAATCGGTCAGCCCCTGGATCATGTACAGGTCGGTGGGGAAGTTTTCCCGTTCCGACACGATGACCCGGCGGCGCGGGTGGGTCTCCTGCTGGAGGCGCAAGGCCGCGGCCAGCGCCTTGAAGACGTTGAGCGAGATGGTGTCGGTGAGCACCACCTCCCCGGGGCCCGCGCCCAGCAGCGGGGCCAGCTTGTCCCCCAGCCGCCCGGGCAGTTCGAACCAGTGGGCCGCGTTCCAGCTTCGGATCAGGCCCGACCCCCATTCCTCCTTCAGGACCTGGAGGCTGCGCGCCTGCGCGGCCCTGGGCAGGGGCCCCAGGGAATTGCCGTCCAGGTACAGGATCCCCTCGGGCAGGTCGAACTGCCCGCGCAGGGTTGCCAGGGGGTCCTTGCGGTCGGCTTCGATGCAGCTTTCCCGAGTATGCAAGGCATACCTCCTTTCAGGTTCGTGCGGGTGATGGTCGCGGCCGGTGCCGGCCGTCCCGGGTCCGGGCCCGGGTCCAGGTTCCTGCGGATGCTTGCCAGGACCAGGAACTCAACAAGGCTATCAGCCGGGCCTGGCCGGACGATTGCAAAGTTGCGTTGTTTTTAAGGGATTTTCGAAGATAATTCGGTCGAGAATCCGATTCCAGGAGGGGAATTGCAGACCCGGGTGGATGAACTGGATTTGCGCATCCTTGCGGCCCTGCAGAACGATGGCCGGCTGAGCAACCAGGATCTGGCGGACCAGGTCGCCCTGTCTCCGTCAGCCTGCCTGCGCCGGGTGCGCAGCCTCGAGGAGAACGGCTTCATCCGCGGCTACCATGCGGAACTGGACGCCGGGCTGCTGGGATTCGAGTTCGAGGCAGTGGTGCACGTGACCCTGGACAAGGTCCAGGACGACTGGCACGAGCATTTCCTCCGGGACATCCAGAGGCTCCGCGAAGTCATTTCCGCCTATGTGGTGAGCGGATCCTGCAACTACATCCTGCACATCCGGACCCGCACCTTGGCCGAATTCTCCAAGTTCCTCATCGACCAGTTCACCAAGATCCCCGGGGTGCGCGACACCTGCTCCTTCGTGGTGCTGCACAAGTACAAGAGCGAAGCCCATCACGTTCCCATCGACCGGGACCGGTGATCCGTTCGGCGACATGAGCCAATATCCCAGCACGTCCTCCAGGTTCCAGCCATGAGTCCGCCCAGCGACTGGACCGCCCCCCAACGGCGCTGGGCCGGCTGGCCCATCCTTGCGCTGCCGGCCCTGATGGCCATCCTCCATGCCAGCGTGGGGCCGGCCGTGTTCTACGACCCGGAGTGGCTGATCCTGCTCGGGAACACCCTGTTCGTGGGAGTGGTCAGCTTCATCGTGGCCGGCATCGCGTGGCGGAACTACGTTTCGACCGGGCGGGTGCAGGTGCTGCTGCTCGGCTGCGGGATGCTGGTGTTCGGTCTGGGCGGCGTGCTGGCTGCGGGCATTCGCGGCCTGCCCGGCGGCGCCAACCTCAATGTCACCGTCTACAACACCAGCGCGCTGCTGGGGGCGCTTCTGCATGTCACGGCGGCCCTGATGCTGGCGGGCGACCTGGCCCCGGAAACCGGCGGCAGGAGCCGGCTCGGGTGGCTGTGCCTGGGCTATGGCGCCTCGGTCCTGGCCATCGGGGCGCTCACCCTGGCCAGCCTCAAGGGCGCGGTCCCGGTCTTCTTCATCCAGGGCGTCGGGCCGACTCCGCTCCGGCAGCAGGTGCTGAGCGCCGCCATCATCCTGTTCCTGTTCTCCAGCCTGGTGTTCCTGGCCACCTATCGGCGCAACGGCGAGCCGTTCCTCTTCTGGTACGCGGGCGGGCTGGCGCTGACGGCCATCAGCCTGGGGGGCTTTTTCATCCAGAACTCGGTGGGGAGCCCGGTCGGCTGGACTGGGCGCGCCGCCCAGTACCTGGGTGGCGTCTATTTCCTGGCGGCGCTTCTGAGCGCCGAGCGCCAGGCGCGCCTCAAGGGCACTGCGCAAGAGGGTGCGCTCTCGGCGTCGCTGGTGGGCGCCGAGGAAAGGTTCCGCAGCGCTTTCGCCAATGCCGCCGTCGGGTTCACCATGGCGACCCTGTCCCGCCGCCTGGTCAACGCCAACCCGGCCTACTGCCACCTCACGGGCTACAGCCTCGAGGAACTGCGCGCCCTGGACTACCCCGGACTGATCCACCCCGATGACCAGGCGGCGGACCAGGCTCGGTTCCGGAGGATGGTGGCCGGCGAGTTCGCGGACTACACCCTGGAGCACCGCTACGTGCGCAAGGACGGCCGGGTGGTGTGGGTGCGCAAGACCGTATCCCTGGTCCGCGACGTCCGGGATGCGCCGGTCTGGATCGTCGCGTTCCTGGAGGACATCACCGAGCGCAAGCAGTCCGAGTCCGCGCTGCGGGAGGCCAACCGGCAGAAGGACGAATTCCTGGCCACGCTGGCCCACGAACTGCGCAACCCGCTGGCGCCCATCCGCACGGCCGCGCACATCCTGGCGGCGCGCGGCAGCGGGGATCCGCAGCTGAAGGCCCTGCACGACCTGATCGGCCGGCAAGCGGCCCACATGGCGAGGCTCGTGGACGACCTGCTGGACGTCTCCCGCATCGAGCGGGGCAAATTGACCCTGAAGAAGGAGCGGGTGGATTTCGGGGCGGCGGTGGCCCGCGCCCTGGAGGCCAGCCGGCACCATCTCGCCCAGCGCGGCCACCAACTGTCGGTCGACCTGCCCGCCGCCCCCGTGGAACTGGACGCGGATCCCGGGCGGGTGGACCAGATGATCTGCAACCTGGTGCACAACGCTTGCAAGTTCACTCCGCCGGGAGGCCGGATCTGGGTCTCGGCCCGTTCCGAAGGCCCGGAAGCCGTGCTCCGGGTCCGCGACGACGGGGCGGGCATGACCAACGGGACCATCGGCCACGTCTTCGACCTGTTCTACCAGGCGGGCCAGAGCCTGGACCGCCCCGAAGGCGGCCTGGGCATCGGGCTGACCCTGGTGGACCGCCTGGCCCGGCTGCACCAGGGCAGCGTTTCGGCCGCCAGCCCGGGCCTGGGGCAGGGCAGCGAATTCACCCTGCGCCTGCCCGTCATGGAAAGCGCGCGGCCCGTCCCCGGACCCCAGGGCGGTTTGCACCAGGCCGTGCTGCGGACCAACGCGGAACGGCCGCGGCAGGTCCTGGTGGTGGACGACAACGAGGGCATGGTGCTCACCACCCGGCTGCTCCTGGAGTCGCTGGGATTCCGCGTCTCGTCGGCCGGCACCGGCGAGGAAGGGCTCCGGAAGATCCTGGCGCAGCCTCCGGACATCGCCCTCGTGGACCTGGGCCTGCCGGGGCTGGACGGCTACGCGGTGGCCCGGAGGGTCCGCGCGGAGCTGGGCCGCCGCGTCCGCCTGGTCGCCCTCACCGGCTACAGCCGCGACGCGGACGTCGCCTCCGCCATGGCCGCGGGCTTCGACCGGCACCTGGTCAAGGCCGCCGACCCGGACGAGCTCATCGCCGCGCTGCAGGCGTTCCTGTACTAGTCCACGGGATAGATGTCCCTGCGCAGGATCTGCATGAAGGGCGTGGCGTCCTCGATGCGCTGGAATCCGCACTTCTCGTAGACCCCGTGGGCATCCCGAGTTGCCAGGATGATCCTGCGGAAGCTTTTCACCTCGGGCACTTCCAGCAAGGCCTTGGTCATGGCGGTGGCCAGGCCCCGACCGCGATGCTCCTCGAGCACGAAGACGTCGGCCAGGTACCCGAACGTCGCGTGGTCCGTAACCAGCCTGGCGAAGCCGACCTGGTTTCCCGCAGCCTGGTAGGCTCCGGCGACCAGGCTGTGCTTGACCGCACAGGCAAGCACTTTCATTGGGATTCCCCGGCTCCAGTAGGTGCGGGTCAGGAAACCGTGGATGACCTCCATCTGCAGTTCAGAAGGGTCCAGAGAGATTCGATACTCGGCGCCTGGATCCATTGCGAAGCTCCCAGGAAACTAAGGTCATGGTGAAGTGTCCCATATTAAAATCAAATTAAGAACCGCCGGAGAGGCGGCCCTTGCCGGAGGAACGAAATGCCCAGCGGAGACGAATGCTTCTTCATGCGCAAACCCTGGGTGTTCGACCCGGACCTGCGGCAAGGCCTCCGGTCCGCCGGTGCACCGGGCCTCGAGACCCAGGCTCTGCACGCCGGCTTCCATCCCGGGGGCGACCTGGAGCGGTTCCGGGCCTTCGTTCCGCCCATCGTACCGTCCATGACCTTTCCATATGAGCATTTCGACAAGATTCCCTACCCCGTCTATGGCCGCACCAAGACGCCCACGGCCGCCCTGCTGGAACAGCGCCTGGCGGCGCTGGAAGGCGGCGAGGCGGCCGTCAGCGCCGGGTCGGGTTCCCAGGCCCTGTTCAACCTGATCTTCACCATCGCCCGCCCCGGCGACAACATCGTCACCTCGCTGAACATCTTCGGGGAGGGCTACAAGCAGGCCGCGCAGATCTTCCCGGAGCGGTGCGGCATCCACTTCCGCTTCGTGGACGATCCGGCCGACCCCCGTTCCTGGGACCGGGAAATCGACGCCCGGACCCGGATGGTGTGGGTGGAGACGCCGTCCAACCCGACCCTGTTCGTCACCGACATCCAGGCCGTGGCCGAAGTCGCCCATGCCCGCGGGGTCCCGCTGCTGGTCGACAACAGCACCGCCACGGCCGCGCTGCAGAGGCCCATGGAGATGGGGGCGGACATCGTCCTGCTCAGCGTCACCAAGTTCCTTGCCGGGAACGCCACCATCCTGGGCGGAGCCGTGGTCGGGCCGGAGGCCTTGACCGAGGATATCCGTTGGAACACCACGGAATTCGTCGGCGCCATCATGTCGCCTTTCGATTCCTGGCTGGCGCTGCAATACCTGGAGACCCTGCCCATGCGGATGCAGAAGCACAGCCGGAACGGGCAGACGGTGGCGGAGTTCCTGGAGGGCCACCCGAAGGTGCGGAAGGTGCACTACCCGGGCCTGCCCAGCCACCCCCAGAACGCCCTGGCGCGCAAGCAGATGGAAGGGGGAGGCGGGATGCTGTCGTTCGTCGTGGACGGCGGCATCGATTCGGCCCGGAAGGTGATGAACGCCTTCCGCCTGGTGGTCCATGCGGTGACCTTCGGCACCAGCCGCACCATCTGCATGCACCCCCGCACCATCACCCACGAGCACATGACCCAGGCCGAGCGCGACAAGGCCGGGATCGACGACGGCCTGATCCGGCTGTCGGTCGGCCTGGAAGACCCGGGCGACCTCCTGGCCGACCTCGGCCAGGCCCTGGAACGGCTGTAGAGGACCCGGCACCCGCCCAGGTCGCGCCGGATGGCGCTGCAGGCGGAACGTTGCCTTGCGTAGGGCCACCTGAAGAAAGGTGCTCCCCAGGCGCCCCCTCCGGTCCCGGCCATGCGCTCCAACCCACCCGTCCCACGCGAACCCGGCTCGGCCAGGGCCCGGATCCCGCTCATGGTCCTGCTGGTCCTGGCGTTGGCCTGCAGAGTCCCGGCCCAGTTCGACCCCACCACCTACAAGAACCTCACCGACCTCAAGCCGGAAGTGGTGGCCCTCTACCGCACCTTCACCGCCGGGGCCCTGGATGAGGCCCGGGTGGCCCAGGTCGCCCTGAAGCTGGACCAGGCGTACGAATACGAGAAAGGCAAGGGTGGCCGTAACCACCTGACCGTGGACCAGTTCGAGGCGATCAGGAGGATCTTCCAGCGGGCCGTGCTGAACCGCAGGAACGGCGGCAAGTGGACGGACCCTTCGGCAACCGATTACGAGAAGGACATCGCGGAGGCCTTCGACCTCGCCATCGCATCGGAAATCATCAAGAGCCAAGGCTGAGGAGGGGTGATGGACTGGGACGCCTTCATCGATGCGGTCAAGGACGACGCCGGCACCCTGGCCAAGCCGGCCCTCAAGAAGGCGATCCAGGGCGCCGCCACGGACCTGGACGCGTTCGTCCAGGCACAGGGCGCCAAGGTCAAGGACTGCCTCCGGCAACTGGCCGAAGGCCGGATCACCCGGGAGCAGTTCCACGACTACATCGAGGACATCCGCGACCTGGCCCAGGAGCAGCTGGACGCGCAGGCCATCGCCGCGGCGGCGGGTGCGCGGAGGCTGATCACCGATGTGTGCAGGGTCCTCCTCGACAAGCTGGTCACCCTGATCTGAGGCGGCAGATGAATGAGATAAATATATCTCCAGAGAAACCTCAAGGTTGCCAGCAATAGGATCCTCTTTTTGGGTTGTCCACTGTTACCATTTCCCGATCCCCCAAAGGGAGTGGCAATGGATACCCCTGCTCAGCCGGAGGCTCGGCGCTGGACGGCCGGGCCCTGGGCCCGGTACGCCTGGTTGCCCGTGCCGGTCCTGGTGGCCGTCATGGTGGGCTTCTGGGTGGTGAACCCGCGCACGGAGTGGTCTTCCCGTCCCCTGCTCTGGCTCCTGGCCTATGGCCCGACCGCTCTGGCGATCGTCTACATCGTCATTCCGGCCGCCCGCAATTTCCTGGCCAGCGGACAGCCCCGCGTGCTCATGCTGGGGTGCGGCATGTGGGTGATCGCCCTGGGGGTCATCGGCGGCGCGAGCGTTGCCCCCCGCAGCCTGGACATGAACTGGGCCATTTATGACTCGGCCTTCCTCCTGTCCGGCCTCTGCCACCTGGCCGGCGTGGCCATTGCCAGCCGTCACAGGGTCCGTCCCGCGGACGCTGCGGCCTGGCTGGCGGCCTCGTATGCGGGCGGCCTGGCGGGCGTTGGGCTGTTCGTGGTGGGCGCCCTGAAGGGCTGGATGCCGGCCTTCTACCTGGCCGGCCAGGGCGGGACCCTCCTGCGCGGCCTGATGGTGGCCGTGGCGGCGGCCCTCTTCGTCCTGACCGCCGGCCTGCTCTGGCAGGCCCACCGCCGCGCCCCGTCGCCGTTCCTCTACTGGTACGCGCTGGGCCTGGCGCTCATCGCCGCCGGGCTGGCCGGGTCCATGCTCATCGCCTCGCTCAACTCGCCCCTCCAGTGGACCACCCGCACCGCCCGGACCCTGGGGACCGTCTACCTGTGCATGGCGGTGATGGCTTCCGCGGCCGGCCCCAAGCCGGGGTGGTTCCACCTGGAGGGGGTGGGGGCGCCCATGGCCGCGGCCTTCCAGCGCCGGACGGTCCTGGGCCGGGCGCTCCGCTACCTCCTGGCGGCGGCTCTCGTCGCCGGGTCCTTCGGGGCGCGGTTCGCGCTGACCTCGTGGTTCGTCGCGGGACTGCCTCCCTACATCCTGGCCTATCCCGCCGTGGTGGCCGCAGCCTTGCTGGGCGGCCTCGGGCCCGGGGTGGTGGCCACGTTCCTGTCGGGCCTCCTGGTGGAATACTGGTTGCTTCCGCCCATCGGCCAGTTCACCGTCGCCTCGCCCGCGGACCGGCTGAGCCTGGTGATCTTCTTCGGCATGGGCCTGTTCCTCAGCCTGGGCGCGGACCTCTATCGCCGCTACAAGCAGAAGGCCGCCGCCTTCGACCGGGAGGAGGCCCTGCGCGAAAGCCAGCGGGAAAAGCTGTTCCTGGCCAACGTCCTGGAACTCTCCTCCCAGCCCTTCGGGGTGGGCTACCCGGATGGGCGCATGGGCATGGTCAATCCAGCCTTCGAGCGCCTCACCGGCTATTCCGCCCAGGAACTGCGCGACCTGGACTGGGCGGCCCGGCTCACCCCCCCGGAGTGGCGGGACCTGGAGCGGCGGAACCTCCAGGAGCTCCTGCGCACGGGCAGGCCCGTGCGCTACGAGAAGGAATACCTCCGCAAGGATGGATCGCGCGTGCCCATCGAGCTGCTGGTCCACCTCGGCCGCGATGCGTCCGGGAATCCCGAGTACTACTATTCGTTCATCACGGACATCACCGAACGCAAGCGCGCCGCCGAGGCGGCCCAGGCCGCGCATGGTCGTCTCTATGCGGCCCTGTCCTTCCTGACCTTCGCGGCCCTCCTGGTGACCGAGGACGACCGGGTGGACTTCGCCAACCAGGCTTTCTGCGACATCTTCCACCTGCGGGACGCGCCGGCGGACCTGAGATCGCTCACTTCGAGCGCGCTGCTCGCCAGGATCCGCTCCGCCTATCTGGATCCCGACCGGGAACTGGCCCGCATCGGGGACATCGTCCGCCAGGGCCGGCTCGTGCAGGACGAGGAAGTCCCCATGCAGGGCGGACAGATCTTCCTGCGCGATTTCATCCCCCTGCGCCTGAAGGACGCGCAGCATGGACGGCTCTGGATCCACAAGGACATCACCGACCGCCGGCGGGCCGAGGCAGCGTCCCGGGAAAACCTTGCCCGCCTGGAGGCCATCTTCTCGGCCATACCCTACGTGATCGTCGAATACGATCTCGGCGGCGCCATCGTCAGGGCCAACGTGGCGGCCTTGCAGGCGGGCGGGTTCAGCGGCCTGGATTTCACCAACCGGAAGGCCCTCAGCGTGCTCAAGTTCAGGCACCTGGACGGCCGCCCCCTGGATCCCGCCACGTCCCCGTCGGCCAGGGCCATGCGCGGCGAAACCGTCGCCGCCGAGCCCTACGCCATCACCACGTCGGACGGCAGGGAGCGGATCGTATCGACCTACGCCGCCCCCCTGTACAAGGACCGCGCCATCAACGGCGTCGTCGCGCTCTGGCACGACATCACGGAACTGAAGCAGGCCGAAGCGGTGCTCAAGGAGGAAGCCGGCCGCAAGGACCAGTTCCTCGCCCTGCTGGGACACGAGCTGCGCAACCCCCTGGTGCCCATCAGCAACGCCATCTACCTGATGCGCAAAGCGGGCCGGGACCCGGCGCTCCTGGACCGCGCCTGCACCATCGCCGAAAACCAGGTGGCCCACGTCGCCCGGCTGGTGGACGACCTCCTGGACGTTTCGCGCATCGCCCGGGGCAAGGTCCAGCTCAAGCGCGAAGAGGTCGACCTGGTCCAGGTCATCCAGGGCGTGGTGCGGGACTACCAGCCGGTCTTCGCCGAGAACGTGCTGGCCCTGGAGGCCAGCCTCCCCGCCGCCCCGGTCCGGATCCACGCCGACCCGGCGCGCCTGGTCCAGCTGGTGAGCAACCTGCTCCACAACGCCATCAAGTTCACCGATCCCGGCGGCAAGGTCGGCCTCTCGGTGGAAGTGCAGGATGGGGCGTGGGCCCAGGTGGCGGTGCGGGACAGCGGTGCCGGAATTCCGGCCGAAATGCTTGCCTCCGTGTTCGAGCCGTTCACCCAGGGCCGGGAGACCATCGGCCGGACCCGGGGCGGCCTGGGGCTTGGGCTGGCCTTGGCCAAGGGGCTGGCCGAGCTCCACGGCGGCACCCTTTCGGCCCACAGCGACGGGCCCGGGACCGGTTCCCGGTTCGTCCTCCGCCTGCCCGCGCTCCAGGCCCCGGAACGGACGGAGCCCCAGGTTTCCGCGTCCCCGGCCGCCCCCGCCGCCCGCGGGCGCCGGATCCTGGTGGTGGAAGACCTCCAGGATGCCGCCACCACCCTGCGGCTCCTGCTGGAGATGCTGGGGCACACCGTGGCAACCGCCTGCGACGGCCAGACCGGGCTGGACCAGGCGGCCAGCTTCCACCCTGAGATCATCCTGTGCGACATCGGCCTGCCGGGCCAGCTGGACGGATACGGCGTGGCCCGGGCCATCCGGCGCACCCCCGGCCTGGAAAAGGTCCATCTGGTGGCCATGACCGGCTTCGGCTCGGCGGCGACCAGGGACAGGACCCGGGATGCCGGATTCGATCTGCACCTGGTCAAGCCGGTGGAGCCGGAGGCCTTGGCGCAGGTCATCGCCCGGCTGCCTGACCCTGGGGACTAGGTGGCGGTCCGGCCTTCATCCATAATCAGCCTGGTGCTTGTTTTTGTTTTGGAGAGGAAGTCCATGAAAGTCGGCTTGGTCGGGTTCCCGGGCAGTGGCAAGACCACGGTGTTCAACGCGCTCACCGGCCTTTCGGCCGAAACCGGCTTCGCGGCCGCGCGGGGCAGGACCAACCTGGGCACCGTGAAGGTTCCCGACGAGCGCGTGCTGGCCTTGGCGGAGCTCTATCACCCCAGGAAGACCATCCTGGCCGAGATCACCTTCTGCGACGTCGCCGCCGCCGCCGCCGGCAGCAGCGGCCAGAGCCTCGACGAGCAGACCCTGCGCGCCATGCGGGAAGTGGATGCCCTGTGCCAGGTGGTGCGGGGCTTCCGGGGCACGGCGGGGGACCCTCCCGATCCGCTCGCCGAGGCCAAGGGTCTCGAGGACGAAATGAACCTCGCCGACCTCATCCTCATCGAAAAGCGGCTCGAGCGGCTCCAGAAGGAGCGGAGCAAGACCGGCGAACCCGAGCTGCTCACCACCCTGAAGACCGCCCTGGAGGCAGGCACGCCCCTGCGCCGGGTCGACGGCCTTGCCGCAGAGGCCTGGACCACCCTGGCCGGCTACCGTTTTCTCACCCAGAAGCCCCTGCTCCTGGTCCTCAACGTGCCCGAGGAGGAGGCCGCCAGCCCGGCGCCGGAAGCCCTGGCCCGGTACGCCCGGGAGCAAGGCCTGGGCCTGGTGGTGCTGGCCGGGCTGGTGGAGATGGACATCGCCCAGATGGCCCCGGAAGACCAGAAGGAATTCGTGGCTTCCCTGGGCCTGGCGGAACCCGCCAGCCAGCGGTTCATCCGCGAGGCCTACGCCCTGCTCGACCTGATCTCCTTTCTCACCGCCGGCGAGGATGAGTGCCGAGCCTGGCCCATCCGGCGCGGCCTCACGGCCCCCAGGGCTGCCGGGAAGGTCCATTCCGACATCGAGCGGGGCTTCATCCGGGCCGAGACCATCCACTGGAAGGACCTGGTGGCGCTTCGAAGCGAGGCCAAGTGCCGCGAGGCCGGCAAGCTGCGCAGCGAAGGCAAGGACTATGTCGTCCACGACGGCGACGTGATCAACTTCCGGTTCAACGTCTGAACGCCATCCCCGGAAGGTCGGCCGGACCGCCGGCCCCGCCATGCTCTCGAAGCCGGGCAGAGCTTGGCCATCGCGGGGCATTGTTCAATGAATCAGAACCATACTCTTCATATATTTTTGATTAAGAAGTGGTAACAAAACCCTTGTACAACAAGGAAAGGATGCATAGTGTACTTGGATGGCCCGAGAAATCCTGCCCTCTGAGCTCTGGGAACGCATCGCCCCGCTTCTGCCGGCACCAACGCCGAA
>Ga0326727_10000750_pt1 | contig 130580 bp, 97 predicted proteins | sample MB2enrmetagenome_FD_207643 | JGI IMG/M metagenome (GOLD analysis project Ga0326727, IMG submission 207643) | Lab enriched peat soil microbial communities from McLean, Ithaca, NY, United States - MB29MY | ecosystem: Environmental > Terrestrial > Soil > Wetlands > Peat | place: USA: New York...
CGGGAGGAACCGGGGGCTGGAGGGCCGCCTTGAAGTGGTAATTCCACGAACCAATCCGCCAAAGCGCGGGCAATCACCACGAACTCAAACAGTAACCCCGTCCACGAAATAGCGCGTCACGTTACACCGTGGGGTCCGGTGAGGCTCCCAGGACTTTCGGTCGTCCACCATCAATGTGGCCTAATGAAACGGGGCATCCTCAGTGCCGCCGATCACCAAGCCACACTGCGCGGCAGCCTTATAGAATCCCCCGGGAAACCCTTCCTCCCGGCGTGGGCGCGGCGATGGACCTGCCACCCCCCCCGCCGGTTCCCAGTGGTGGTTTGTCCTGTTTTCAATGTTACACGAGATTCGGGTGGATTCTGCTTGCGTTTGGAACACGGGTGAAATCTGCTTTGCGGAATGTCAGCCGCCAATCCAGTTCTTCCGGACACCCTGCGATGTTGACGACTGGGCTGTTCCGCCGCAAATCCCTGGACCAGTTGGTTGGCGAAACGGCCGACCCCCGCCACCAACTGCGTCGCGCGCTTGGCCCGCTGCAGCTTACCATGCTGGGGGTGGGCGCCATTGTCGGCGCGGGCATCTTCTCGACGCCGGGCACCGCTGCCGCCGGCGGCTCGGAGCATATCGGCGCGGGGCCGGCGCTTGTGATTTCCTTCCTCATCGTGGCAGTAGCCTGCGGGTTTGCCGCTCTCTGCTACTCGGAATTCGCGGCGATGGTGCCGGTGTCCGGCTCCGCCTACACGTACGCTTACGCCACGTTGGGGGAACTGGCCGCGTGGCTCATCGGATGGGACCTGATCCTCGAATACGCCATCAGCAACGCCGCCGTAGCCGTCTCGTGGTCGGGGTATTTCCAGGTCTTGCTCGCCGGCCTTCACTTCCATTTACCCACCTGGCTGGGCGGTTTCCAAGTTAATCTCAGCCTCCCCGCCTGGCTGGGAACCGATTTTCGCTCGGCCCTTCAGGCCACCGCCCAGGTCGCCAGCACGCAGGCGGCCCACCTTGACCCGGCAAAGCTGGATGCCAGCGTGCTGCGCGACGCGCTGGCCTGGCAGGCAGCGCCCCAATTGGCCGGCCTGCGGATCATCTTCAACCTGCCCGCCTTTGGCATCGTGCTGCTGGTGACGTGGGTCGTGCTCATCGGCATTCGCGAAACCGCGCGCTTTAATACGGCCCTGGTGATCGGGAAGCTGGCCATCGTTCTCTTTTTCCTTGTGCTCGGCGCGTTGTACGTGCGACCGGAGAACTGGACGCCTTTCGCGCCCAACGGCCTGAAGGGCATTTCGAGCGCCGCGGCGATCATCTTCTTCGCCTATATCGGGTTCGACGCCGTCTCCACCGCTGCGGAGGAGACACGCAACCCGCAGCGCGACATGCCGATTGGCATCCTGGCCAGCTTGGTCATTTGCACCGTGCTGTATGTGGCCGTTGCGATTGTGCTGACCGGCATGGCCAAATGGAACACGCTCGGCAACGCCGAACCGCTGGCTTACGCGTTCTCCTCGCTCGGGATGAACTGGACCGCCGGCATTATCGCGCTGGGCGCAATGGTGGCCACGACCTCGGCGCTCGTGCCTTATCAGGCCGGCCAGCCGCGCATCTTTTTCGCCATGGGCCGCGACGGCCTGCTGCCAGCGTGGGCTGCCAAGGTGCATCCGCGCTATCGCACACCGCACGTCACCACGATCATCACGGGCATCTTCGTCGCCCTCTGTTCCTCGGTCGCCAACATCAACGAACTGGTGGAATTAACCAACGTCGGGACCCTCTTCGCCTTTATTCTGGTCGCCGCCGGCATTATCATCCTGCGTTACGCCGACCCCAACCGGCCACGGCCATTCCGCACGCCGCTGGTGCCGTGGGTGCCACTGGCCGCCATCGCCTGCTGCGGTTATTTGATGTTCGAGCTGCCCCGCGTAACCTGGATTCGTTTCTTCGGGTGGATGGTAGTAGGGTTGATCCTGTATTTCCTCTACGGCTTCCGCCGGAGCCGGCTAGGACGAACGCCATGAACGAAGCCGGGCCCGCCACCACAGAGCACAAATTCCTCCGAGGCCTCGGGCTGCTGGATTCAACCATGCTCGTCGCCGGGTCAATGATCGGCTCGGGCGTCTTCATCGTATCAGCCGACATCGCCCGCCAGGTCGGGTCCGCCGGCTGGCTGCTGGCGGCGTGGCTCGTTACCGGCGCTCTCACGGTCAGCGCCGCCTTGAGCTACGGGGAATTGGCGGCGATGATGCCCCGCGCCGGCGGGCAGTACATCTATCTGCGTGAAGCCTACAGCCCCCTCTGGGGTTTCCTCTACGGCTGGACATTGTTCCTCGTCATCCAAACCGGCACCATCGCGGCAGTCGCCGTCGCGTTCGCGCGCTTCTTTGGCGTCCTGGCGCCGGCGGTCTCGCCGACGGCCTGGATTATCCCTCCAGTCAACCTCTCGGCCAATTACGCGTTGAGCCTCTCGACCCAGCAGTTCACTGCCGTCCTCATCATTGTGTTGCTGACCTTCATCAATACGCGCGGACTTCAAGTAGGCAAGGTCATCCAAAACGTCTTCACGTCGGCCAAGACGCTCTCCCTCGTCGCGCTGATCCTCATCGGCCTCGTCCTGGCGCGCAACGCCGATGCCATCAAAGCCAACTTTAGCGATCTCTGGACGCCGCGCGGCGTGACGCCCGTCAAACCGGACTTGTCCTTCATCTCGACCGTCTCGGCGGCTGGCGGGGTGTTCGGCCTGTTCGTCGCGTTCTGCGTCGCCCAGGTCGGCTCGCTCTTCTCTTCCGACGCCTGGAACAACATCACTTTCACTGCCGGCGAAGTGAAGGAACCGCGCCGCAATATCCCCCTCTCGCTCGCCGCAGGCACCGGCCTGGTCACCCTGCTCTACCTGTTGGCTAATGTCGCCTACCTCTGCCTGCTGCCGCTGGACAAGATCCAGAGCGCCCCCGATGACCGCGTCGCCACCGCCGCCATTGAGACGGTCTTCAGCGGCGCAGGCGCCGTTATCATGGCCGTCGCCATCATGATCTCGACCTTCGGCTGCAACAACGGGCTGATCCTGGCCGGCGCCCGTGTTTATTACGCGATGGCCCGTGACGGCCTTTTCTTCCGGGCCACCGCGAAGCTCAACGACCGCAGCGTGCCGAGCTTCGGGCTGGTCCTCCAATGCATCTGGACTTGCCTGCTTGTGTTGCCGCGCACCCGGTTGCGCGATTCCGTCGGCCTGCCCAAGCTCGACCCCCTCACCGGCCACGAGCAATACGGCAACCTCTACAGCAACCTGCTCGACTACGTCGTCTTTGCCGTGCTCATCTTCTACGTCCTGACCATCCTCGGCCTGTTCATCCTCCGCCGCAAACGGCCTGACGCCGAGCGCCCCTATCGCGCCTTTGGCTACCCGGTTGTCCCGACGCTCTACATCCTAGTCGCCAGTGCCATTATGCTGGTGCTGCTGCTGTACAAAACCCAGACCACCTGGCCCGGCCTGTTGATCGTGCTGGCCGGCGTCCCAATCTACTTCCTCTGGAAACGGCGCGCGGCCGTCCATCCTCCGTCCGACCCGTGAGCGCACATCAGCCGCCAACTCATTCAGCACTAACCCAAGCTCCCGTCACGCCACCAATCCATCAATCCAACAATCCAGCAATCCATTACTCCTCTGCTCGACCACTCCGCCGCTCCAGCGCCCCCCTCCCACATTTCCTTGACTTCCCATCGGCCGTAGCCCATTAACCCGAGCCAACAATATCATTGCCCAAACCCGACCGCCCATGAACCTGCTCCGACGTAAGAGTATTACCGACTTGCAAGCCGAGGCGCTGACCGACCAGAGCCTCCACCGGGCGCTCGGCCCTGTGAACCTCACCGCCCTGGGCGTTGGAGCCATTATCGGCACGGGCATCTTTGTGCTCACTGGAACCGTGGCCGCGCAGAACGCCGGCCCAGCCGTCGTCCTTTCCTTCGTACTGGCTGGCATCGCCTCCATCTTCGCTGCGCTCTGTTACAGCGAGTTCGCCTCGCTGGTGCCGATGGCCGGCAGCGCCTACACCTACGGCTATGCCACGCTGGGGGAGTTATTTGCTTGGATTATCGGCTGGGACCTGATCCTCGAATATGCCGTCGGCGCGATCACTGTTGCCATTGGCTGGTCGGGCTATGTTGTTTCTTTCCTGAACGACTTTGGCATCACCGTGCCGCCTGAGCTTTCCGCCGCGCGCGGCACGGAGCTTATCCAACTCCCGACTGCCCTGGCTGCCGGTCTGAAAATGAAGACCGGCTGGGCGGTCTTTAGCCTGGGTTTGGCGGACCAGGTTAAGGCGCTCAGCACCGACCCCGCTACTCTGCCGCACGCCACTGCCATCTTCAATCTGCCCGCCGTCATCATTATCTTCTTGGTTACGACGCTCCTGGTAATCGGCATTAAGGAGTCTGCCAACTTCAATAACGTCATTGTCTTCGTCAAAGTCGCCGTTGTGCTCCTCTTCATCGCGGGCGCTGCCCGTACCATCCATGCCGCCAACTGGCACCCGTTCATTCCCCCCAACGCCGGCCAGTCGGGCCACTTCGGATGGTCGGGAATAGTCACCGGCGCAGGCATTGTGTTTTTTGCCTACATCGGCTTCGACGCCGTCAGCACCGCCGCCCAGGAAGCCAGGAACCCGCAGCGTGACATGCCCATCGGCATCATCGGTTCTCTGCTCATCTGCACCGTGCTTTACATCCTCGTTTCGGGCATTGCCACCGGCGTGGTGCCTTACACGCAACTGGACGTGCCGGACCCGATTGCGGTGGCTGCCGACCGCGCCGGCATGGGCTGGATGGGCAAACTCATCAAGCTGGGCGCCATTGCCGGCCTGTCCTCGGTGATTCTCGTCATGCTTTTAGGCCAATCGCGCGTGTTCTACAGCATGGCCCGCGATGGCCTCTTGCCCCCGGTCGTAAGCCGGGTCCATCCGCGATTCCGCACGCCCTGGATCACCTCGATCGTGACGGGCATTGGGGTGGCGTTCTTCTCGGCGGTGTTCACTGTGCGCGAGGCCGGGAGCCTTTGCTCAATCGGGACCCTCCTCGCCTTTGTGATCGTCTCCGTCGGCGTGCTGGTGCTGCGCATACGCGAGCCCAACCTGCCGCGCAAGTTCACCACCCCGATCGTTGGGTTTGTCGCGCCCGCCGGGGCCATCTCCGCAATTCTCCTGATGTCCGGCTTGCCCCGGACGACCTGGCTGCGCCTGATTGTCTGGTTCCTAATCGGGATGGTGGTCTATTTCAGCTACGGCGTGCGCCGGAGCAAACTGGCCCAAGCCCAAGGTCAACCTTAGCCGTTCCTTCAAAACTGCTTGCCTTGGCTCGCCGGGCGAGTCATAAAGGCCGCATGCTTATGCGCCTCAATCATATTCGTACCGTCGCTTGCCTGCTCGGCCTGGCCGCTACCCTGGGAACCTCCCTTGCTGCTGATAATCCCTTTCTGGGCGGATGGGAATTGACCATCCCCGGCGGAGCCGCGGGCTGGCTCGGCGTGGAAGACGTCAACGGGCGCCTCAAGGCCAGCCTGCTGTGGGGCGGCGGCAGCGTCGTGCCGCTGGACGGGGCCAAGATCGAGGAGGACCGGCTGATCCTCACGCGCAGACATTCTTCCACCCGCAAGGACGCGAGCGGCAAGGAAATTCGGCGCGTGAGGTTGGAAACAATCACCGCCACGGTTGACGGCGACGTGCTCAAGCTCACCACCGTCACGCCGCGCGAGAATGGGCAGGGCCAGGACAAAGCGGACTTCACTGGCCGGCGGGAGCCGCCGATGCCGCCTGTGCCTGACCTCAGCCAAGTGAAATTCGCCGACCCCATCCAGCTTTTCAACGGCAAGGACCTCACCGGCTGGCGGCTCACCGACCCGAACGAAGTCAACGGCTGGAGCGCGAAAGATGGGCTGCTGGTCAATGAGGCGGTGCAAGAGGAGGGCAAACCCCACAAAAACTACGGCAACCTGCGCACCGACCGGGAATTCGAGGATTTCAATATCACGCTGGAAGTCCGCGTGCCCAAAAACGGAAACAGCGGGGTGTATATCCGCGGGATTTACGAATGCCAGGTAGTGGACAGCTACGGCCAGCCGCTCGATCCGCACAACATGGGCGCCATCTACAGCCGCATTAAGCCCACTGTCGCGGCCGAGAAACCTGCCGGCGAGTGGCAGACGATGGACATCACTTTCGTTGACCGCCATGTCACCGTGATCCTGAACGGCCAGAAGATCATTGATAACCAGCCGATCCCGGGTTGCACCGGCGGCGCGCTCTGGTCCGATGTGACGCGGCCCGGCCCGATCTACCTCCAAGGCGACCACACCAGCATCGAGTATCGGAACGTCATCCTGAAGCCGGTAGTGAAGTGAGCAGCATAGGGAACGAGGGTGTGATGGTGTAATGGAGTGTTGGGTTGCCGGGCGCGCGAAGACTCCCGAACTCCAACACCCCGCCTCAGCCAGCTACCCCAGCGCGGCCTGCCGATCCTCGACATGCCCCGCGCGAGTCCTACTTCTTAATTGCCTCGCGTTCCGCGGCGCCCTTCGCCTCGTCAATTGGGCCGGCAGCCAGCTTAGCGGCTTCGGGTGCAGGAGCCTTGAGGAGAAAGGCCAGCAAGGCGCCAAGCAGCAGCATGACCGCCGAGATGGTGAACGCGTTGTGGTAGCTGCCGAAGGCGTCGCGGATCCTGCCGGCAATATATGGCCCCGTCACACCCGCCACCCCGAAGGCCGTAAACATCAGGCCGTAGTTTACCCCGAGATTGCGGACGCCGTAAAAGTCGGCTGTGGTCGCCGGGAAAAGGGTGAAGATGGTGCCGTAACACAGGCCCGTGAAAGCAGCGCCGAAGATCATCAGCTCAGGCGTCGTGTAATGGCCAAAGGCAAACATGTTGAGAGCCTGGAGCAGAAACGCGAGAATCATCGTATTGGCTCGCCCGATTCTGTCCGAAAGGAACCCGCTCACCAGCCGGCCTGAGGTGTTGCACAGGGCCAGGATGGCGATGAGCCAGAACCCCCATTTGTCCACGTGTGCCTGGTCCTTCGCGATCAGCGCTACGTGCATAATGATCATCAGCCCCGCCGAAGCCGACAGGATGAACATCAGCCAAAGCTGATAGAATTGGCCGGTCCGCAGCATTTCGTGCCAGTCAAGGTCGCGCCGCCCCGTGGCGCCGGGCTTGACGGCCGCGGTCGCTTTTGTCGCCACGGGCGCCGGCACGTACCCGGCAGGCGGGTTGGTGATCAACTGGGCCATGATGCCCACAATCACGATCGTGCCGATGCCCAGAACGAGAAAGGTGTTGGGGATCGTATAGGTCCGGATCAGGAAGTCGGTAAGCGGGGACATATAAACCGCCGCCAGCCCCACACCGCTAACCACCAACCCCGTAATGAGGCCCTTGCGCGCCGGCGAAAACCATTTAATTGACGGCGGCGTGGTCGCCGAGTAACCCACCCCGATGCCGATGCCGCCGATCACCCCGAACGAGCACACCATGGCCAGCGGCGTCTTGGCAAACGAGGAGAGCACCAGACCCGCCCCAAGGATAAAGCCGCCCAGCATGGCGACATAGCGCGGCCCGATCTTATCCTGCGCCCGGCCGGCGAAAATCATCGTCAGCGCGAAGGCGACCGTGGATACGGTGAAAGGCAAGGCCGCGTCCGCCTTGCTCCAGTGCCATTGGGCGACCAGCGCCTTGCCAGTGACACCCCAGGCGTAGAGCACGCCCAGGATAAGGTTAATGCTGAGTGCGGCCAGCACCACGGTCCAGCCGCGAATTGGGGAAGTCTGTTGTTGTGTCATATCAAGGGCTCATTTTGGTTTGTGCCGTAGCTCTACGCTTTCCGAGGCGTCAGGCTAACAGAGCGGGCGGTCCTAAACAACAACATTCAAGGTAATCCGAAGCCGGGCTTGCCGTTCACCCGAACGATGCTCCTATGGTATTGTGCCGCTGCGCGGTCGGGTTCCCCGCGGTTGGTTTATTTGTTTGCCGGCGCCATCTTGGCCGCGCAGGACCTGAAACGGGACACCGTATCCCAGCCTCTGGCCCGCCTGGGCCTGGAAGCCGGAGCCTGCTTCATTGAGCCCCAACTCCCGCCCACGCTGCCCGCCACGCCTGTGCAACTCCGGCCCAGTTGCGGTGTTCGACCATATAGATTAGTCTGATTCCCAACATGCATAATTACACGACATTCGGGCCGACTGCCACGGCGGTATTGCTCACGGCCATATTGGCTGCGGTAGCGGCACCCCAGGAACGACGCCTCCTGACCGGCTACGTGCCAGCCTCAGTGAACAAAGCGGCTGCCATTGGCCGGCTGCCTTCCACGAGCTCTTTGAACCTTGCCATCGGCCTCCCCTTGCGCGACCCCGCAGCGCTCAGCCGCTTCTTGCAAGAGATCTACGACCCCGCCAGCTCCAACTACCGGCATTATCTCACCCCAGAGCAGTTCGACGAACGCTTCGGCCCGACTGAAGCGGACTACCAGGCCGTCATCTCCTTTGCCAAGGCGCACCACCTCGCGGTGACGGAGACCCATTCCGATCGCATGTTACTGGATGTGGCGGGAACCGTCGCCGATGTTGAAAGCGCCTTCCAGATAACGCTGTGCACCTATAAGCATCCGACGGAAGCCCGCACGTTTTATGCGCCGGACACCGAGCCGTCAATCGAAGCAAATGTGCCTATTCTTGACATCAGTGGCCTCAGCAACTTCCGGCTGCCACATCCAAAGATTCGCAAGCCCATCCCACTCTCACGGGCAGCAAACCTCAAGCCGAAAGCTACCGGGTCATACCCAGGCGGCCAATTCATCGGCAGCGATTTCCGAGCCGCCTACGTCCCGGGCGTCGCGCTCACCGGCACTGGTCAGCGGGTCGGGTTGCTGGAGTTTGACGGCTACTACACCAATGACATCGCCGAATACAGGAACCTGGCCAATCTGCCGAACGTGCCGTTGCAGAATGTGTTGTTGGACGGATTCAACGGGACACCGGGCAGCGCCAATTCGGAAGTCGCCTTGGATATTGAAATGGTCATTGCCATGGCTCCCGGGCTGTCCGATGTAGTTGTCTATGAGGCGGGGCCCAACGGGCAACCCCTTCACATCCTGAGCGCCATGGTCACCAACACCACCATCAAACAATTCGGTTGTTCCTGGGATTTTGGCAGCCTAACCAGCACCGATCGCGGCACCATGGATAACTACTTCCAGAAAATGGCTGCGGATGGACAGTCCTTCTTCAATGCCTCGGGCGACGCCGGAGCTTTCACGGGTAATTGGCCGCCGCCGGACGACGACCCGTACATCACCCTGGTGGGTGGGACCAGTCTGGCAACCTGCGCCACGAACGGCGCCTGGCTCTCAGAAACGGCTTGGAATGCTCCCGATTACAACAACGCCACCGCTGGGGGCTACAGCCTAAATTACTCAATTGCGGGCTACGCAACTTGGCAGCAAGGCATCAACATGTCCGTCAACCAGGGCTCGACCACATGGCGGAACATCCCCGATGTTGCTATGGTGGGCGACGATCTTATTATCGTAGCCGACAATGGCCAGCAGGAAGTTTCCGGCGGCACCAGCGCTTCCGTTCAGTTATGGGCGGCGTTTAACGCGTTGGTCAACCAGCAGGCCGCAGCGAGCGGGCAGCAACCGGTTGGGTTCATCAATCCCGCCATCTATGCTCTCGGCAAGTCCGGCAGTTACGCCGGCGTCTTCGACGACATCACGGCGGGCAACAACAGTACGAATGGGCCCCCCCCCGAGTTCTTCGCTGTTCCCGGCTACGACCTTTGCACCGGCTGGGGTTCCCCGTCAGGCGGCAGCCTCATCCTGGCCCTTGCCACGCTGGACCGCTTCGTGATCACTCCCGGCAGGGGCTTTGCCGCTAGCGGCCCGGTCGGTGGCCCCTTCAGCGTGCCCGCGCAGACCCTTTCCTTGACCAACTCCGGCACAAGCCCGCTGAACTGGTCCCTTAGCAATACCTGCCTGTGGCTTAATGTCTCGCTAGCTGGTGGTACCCTCACGCCGGGTGGTCCTGCCGCCACCGTCACAGTCAGTCTTAACTCCCTGGCGGACAATCTGGCGACGGGTGTCTATACCGCGAACCTTTGGCTGACCAATAAGACCACTGGGCTCGTGCAAACGCGCCAGTTCACGGTGCTGGTGGCCCAGGAACTGGTTCAGGACGGCGGATTCGAGGCCGGGGATTTTGCTTACTGGAATCTGGTTGGAACCGACGCCGCAGGCTACAATTATGTTGACGACGGCACCTACACCGATCTCGCACCGAATTCCGGCTACTATTTTGCCGCCCTGGGCGAGGCCGGTTCCCTCGCTTACCTGTCCCAGACCCTGCCGACGCGAGCGGGCCAGCCCTACTTGCTCTCCTTTTGGTTACAGAACTCGGCCTTGGGTTCCCCCACGACTACTCCCAACCAATTCATGGCGCAGTGGAACGGCTCCACCCTCACCAACATTGTCAACGCGGGTGAGTTCGACTGGACGGACATGGCTTATGCCGTGGTGGCCGCAGGAACGAGCACGGTTCTCCAATTTGCCTCCCGAAATGATCCCGGTGTTTTCGCACTGGATGACGTTAGCGTCGTGCCGATCCCGCTGCCTTCGTTTCAATCCATCGGCGAGAGTAGTGGGACGGTTAACTTCACTTGGACGACGTTGGCGGGGCTGCCTTATCAAATCCAATACAAGACCAACTTGGCCGCCGCCAACTGGATCAATCTGGGCAGCCCCACCAATGCCACCGGCGCCACCATGTCCGCCTCCGATGTCATCGGCTCCGCCTCGAAGCGGTTCTACCGCATCGCGTTGGTACCCTAAAGATTGCGCGCGGATTCCTTCAGCCCTTTGGGTTGGTGGCACAGGCAGCGCCTGGACGAGCAACACCTGTGCTAGGCGCTCCGCCCCCCAGCACCCCGGGGCCGTGCCGGAGTTGGGGTCTCCAATGAGCGATTGGGAGCGCGGTCGCGCTACACAATCGCCGCCCCGGACGCTGGATCGAAAAAATGTGCCGGGCGCGCGTCGAAGGCAAGCGAGACCTTCTGGCTCACGCTGAAGTGATCCGCCGGCTGGACGCGCGCAACGAAGGAATGCACATGGCCGGCCAGGTGGAGATAGGTTTCTGAACCCAAGGGCTGGACCACTTCGACTGCCGTTTCCACAGCGCCCTCCGGTAGAATCTCGGGTGAGCGAGGGCCGCACGTAATATGTTCTGGGCGAATGCCGAAGATGACTCGCTTGCCGACGTAAGTGCGTAAGAGCGGAGCGGAGGAATTGTCCAGGCCGACGGTGATGGGGTTCGGCGCAGCAGTGGCGCTGGAGGTCCGTTCCTGGAAGAAAAGGACGTCCCCTTTCCCCAACAGCGTGCCCTCGAAGAAGTTCATGGGCGGGGAACCGATGAAACCGGCGACAAAGAGATTGGCTGGACGTTCGTATAGGTCTATCGGGGCGGCCACCTGCTGGAGCCTGCCTTCGTTCATTACCGCGACGCGGTGGCCTAGCGTCATCGCCTCGACCTGGTCGTGCGTGACATAGACCATCGTCGCGCCGAAGCGGGCGTGGAGCCGGGAGATTTCGGCCCGCATCTGGAGGCGAGTCTGGGCGTCGAGATTGGAGAGGGGCTCATCGAGCAGGAACACGCCGGGCCGGCGGACGAGGGCGCGGCCCAGCGCGACCCGCTGCCGCTGGCCGCCGGAGAGTGCGGCGGGCTTGCGGTCCAGGCAGCCGGTGAGGGCGAGGATCTGCGCGGTATCCTTGACGCGCCGGGCAATCTCTGCCTTGGGGAAATGCCGCAGCTTCAACCCGAACGCCATGTTGTCATAGACCGACATGTGGGGATACAGCGCGAAGTGCTGGAAGACCATAGCGACATCGCGGTCCTTGGGCGGGAGGCCGTCCACAGCCTGGCTATTGATGGAAATGGCACCCCCGGTAGGCTCCTCCAGGCCGGCGATCAGGCGCAAGGTCGTCGTCTTGCCGCAACCCGAAGGCCCGACCAGTGCCAGGAGTTCTTTGTCTTCCACGACAAGGCACGCGTCATCCACCGCGCGGATACTCTCGCCTCCCGGGCCCTTGAATACTTTGGTCAGATGCTCAAGCCCAACCTGTGCCATGCGGGGAGTGTTGCGGGGGAACCTCCTGAAGTCGAGGCGGAACCGGACCTGGAGCCGACGGTGCAGCGACCGCGCCCCAACCCGAATCGCCTTGACGGTGCGGGCTTCTCCGGCGCATCATGCTCCCAATCTGCGACTGCGCTTGGCGCTGTCACAGGCACCCATAGGATTGAACAAACGGATACTGAATTATGAATCTCGACACTCTTTACTCGGAACTGACTTTGAAGCCTACCGCCAAACTGGCGCTGGTCGTGCTGGACGGCGTCGGCGACATCGCCACGCGTGAGCAAGGCTACCTCACCCCCCTCGAAGCGGCGGTCACTCCCAACCTCGATGCACTGGCCAAGGATTCCGCCCAGGGCCGGATGATCCCTGTGGCGCCGGGCATTACCCCGGGCAGCGGGCCTGGGCACTTGGGCCTATTTGGCTACGACCCTCTGGAATTCCAAGTGGGCCGGGGCGTCATCGAAGCGCTGGGCCTGGGCCTGGAACTGCGGGCCGGCGACGTGGCGGCACGCGCCAACTTCTGCACGCTCGACGCCAAAGGCATCGTCACCGACCGGCGCGCCGGGCGCATTGACACGAAGGTGTGCGAAGAACTGTGTGCGCTGCTGTCGCAGAAAGTGAAGAAAATCGGCGACGCCCAGGTAATCATCAAAGCCGGCAAGGGCCATCGCTTCGTGGTGCTCTTCCGGGGCAAGGGCCTCAAGGGGCCGCTCACCGACGGTGACCCGCATCGTGAGGGCCTGCCGGTTCCGAAGGTCATGCCCTTGAACCCAAAGTCCGCCAAGGCCAAAAAGGCCGCCAAACTGGTAGCCGAGTTCTACAAAGCCGCCTTGCCCATCATCGCCCAGAAGAAACCGGCAAACGGCTTCCTGATGCGCGGCATTGCGCATCAGCCGGACATCCCGCTGTTCAAGGACCGGTACGGGCTGCGCCCGGCCTGCATCGCGGTCTATCCGATGTACAAGGGCCTGGCCCAATTGGTCGGCATGACCAAACTGGAAGGGCCGCAGACCATCGCCGAACAGTTCGAGCGCTACCTCGCCGAATACGACAACTACGATTACTTCTTCATTCACTTCAAATACACCGATATGTATGGCGAGGACGGCAACTTCGCCGCGAAGAAGAAGGCGATCGAAGAATTCGACGCCGCGCTGCCGATCCTGCTGCGTAAGAAGCCCGACATGCTCGCCATTACCGGCGACCACTCGACGCCCTGCGCCATGAAAGGCCATTCCTGGCATCCGGAGCCGGTGATGTTGCATTCCGTTTGCTCGGGCTCGGACAAGCTCCAGCGGTTCACCGAAACCGGCGCTAACTCGGGCTCGCTGGGTGTGTTCGAGGCGAAATATCTCATCCGCCTGATGCAGGCGCACGCCAAGATGCTCGATAAATTCGGCGCGTAAGTGTTCAGGTAGGGACGCGTTCCACCGCGTCCCTGAAATTCTTGGGCAATAATGGGCCGCGGTGGAACGCGTCCCTACCAATCGCGTAATGGCCAAGCTGGTCTTCGATATCGAGACCTCCGCGCTGCCGCTGGAGCAGTTCGACGATGCGCAACAGGAATACCTGTTCCGCGAATGCGAGAAAATTGCCGACGAAGCGGCCCGCGCGGCGCGGCACGCCGAGCTTCAGCAGCAATTCAATCTCTGGCCCTTGACGGCGCAAGTGGTCTGCATTGCGATGCTGAATGCTGAAACCTCCCGCGGCCAGGTGCTCTTCACGGCGGAAGACTACGAGGAAGAGGCAGATGAGGCCGGGCCAGTGGAATTCGTGGCGTGCGTGGATGAGGTCGAACTGCTAACCGCCTTCTGGGACGTGGCGAAGCATTATGAGGCGATCGTCACGTTCAACGGGCGCGGGTTCGATGTGCCGTTCGTCTATCTGCGCTCGGCCCTGCTCAATGTGCCCATTTCACGCAAGGATTGGCTCGGTTACCGTTTCCAAACCGAGCCTCACTGCGACCTCGCGGAACAGCTTACCTTTTACAACGTCAGCGGGCGGGATGGGGCCGCCCGGCGGTTTAACCTGGACTTCTACTGCAAGGCGTTTGGCATCGAATCGCCCAAGAGCCAGGGCGTCACCGGCTCGGATGTGAACGCCCTGATAGCCGAGGGCCGGTACCGAGACATCGCGGAATACTGCCTGCGGGACGTGAAGGCGACGGTGCTGCTGTATCACATCTGGAAAGAGCGGCTGGCGGGTATTAAGTGAAGGCTGAGGGCCGAAATCCAAAGGCCGAAGGTAGCCCGAAGGGCGAGGTCCGACCGGTGTGGGTGTGTTTTGCGGTGAAGGAGGAGGCGCGGGCCTTTCAGCAGTTGGTGGCGCGGCGCAGTGATATCAAAGTCCTCCTTGTGGGCATCGGGAAGCGCAACGCGGAGCGGGCGATTCGCGCGGCGCTGGCGGAGGAGAGGCCGCAGTTGGTGTTGACTTGTGGATTCGCCGGTGGGCTGTGGCCGGGCTTGGCAATGGGCACGGTTGTCTTTGCTGCCGACCCGGAAACGGACCTGGAGCCGGCGCTGCGGGCGGCGGGAGCGAAACCGGCGCGCTTTCATTGCGCCGACCGAGTGGCAGCGACCGCCGAGGAGAAGCGTGCGCTGCGCGAAGCGACGGGCGCCGATGCCGTGGAAATGGAATCCGAAACCATCCGCGCTGTGTGCCGCGAACAGAAAATCCCCAGCGCGACCGTGCGGGTGATCCTGGACACGGCCCAGCAAGACCTGCCGCTGGATTTCAACCGGTTGATGACGTCGGAACAGAAGCTGAGCCACGGGAAACTGGCTATGGCCCTGGCGAGGTCGCCGGGGAAGGTGGGTTTGCTGCTCAAGCTGCAACGGCAGAGCAAAGTCGCCGCGGAGAAGCTCGGGCAGGTATTGGCCGGCCTGCTGCGGTAGAAGAACCGCGGAGGCGGAGGAAACGCCGCGCGGCAAATTCGCAACCAAGTTGCGCGAAGCGCCGAAAGGGGGCCGGGATCTGCCATCATTCGTTGTCTCAAACGTCTCGTTCGCACGCCTGCCAACCGGGCCCCTTCCGAATCTTGCCAACTCCTTCTAAGCGCGTTCTATGCCAGCATGGCCGAAGAACGATTCCCTGGAAATTCCCATGCTCAAGGCATAAACGCAACCCAAGGTGGTTCGATGCGAACCACAAGTGGAATCGCCCGTGCCACCAATTCAGGATGCGAGAGGCAGCCCTGTGAGCGGGCCGGCCAAACCAAGCCCGGGGACCGGCGGCGGGATTCGCCGAGGTCCTTGCAACATCACGGCGGCGTAGCTCCGGGAGCGACAGCAGCCGAACGTGGCGATGGCTTTGTCTTGGCGTGCTCGCTGTAGCTGATCAGTGCGGCGCCGATCACGATGAACACCACCCCGGCCCACCGGATGGAGGACACTTTCTCGCCCAGGAAGATGAGCGCCGCCAGCGTCGTCAGCACGAAGCTCAGGGCGGTCAGCGGCCACAGGAAACTGATGTCGCTCTCGGCCATGAGAACGAGCAAGCACGCAAAGAACAGCGCCTCGAAGAAGACACCCAGCAGCACACTTGGACTGGTGACACCCGCTTTGACGACGCGGACGATCTCCGCGGCGTTGACTTGTTTGACCTCGCCGACCTGAGTAATGCCTTTCTTGAGAAAGACCACCCCCGCCGCTTCGAAGACCAGCCCGATGAGCAGTATGAGAAGCAATTTGGCCATATCACAAATCCTGGTAGCGAATCAGCTTGATGCCCGCTTGCTTAACCTGTTCCCGCACGCGGGGACTGACCAAGGCGTCAAACTCATTCCTAAATTCATCAAGCGAAGGATGGGAGTAAAGCTCCGAATCGCCCGCGGGGAGTTGCGGAAGCAGCCGAGTGACGAAGGCCTCGTCCACGCGAGCGTTCTGCAGCAGTCCGAAAACAACATCGGTGTGCCGGATATTGAGTCGGGCCAAGGGAGGCCGGGCGCGCGCCGACAGCGGGTGAAAAATGGCAACGTGAAGCGCGCGATACGCAACATGCCCGGAGGCCAGGCGCAAGTTCAGCCGAAACGGATCGAAGGTCAGGCGCAGGCGCTTGATGCCGAGTTGGGCGGCGTCGGCCATCAGGATGCCGAACACGGTGGGATGCAGGTGCAGGTGCAGATGGCCGTTGACGTGGTCGAGCGGCAAGCGGGCGGCGCGGAACTTCTGAAACTGCGCGTGGATTTCCCGCCTCAACTGCTCGCGCAAACTGCGTTGGAAAAAGTAGCGGAACCCGGCGGCGGCCGGGTTGCGGCTGAACTCTCCCTTGGCGTTGACCAGCCCAGGTATCTCTCCCGGAGGCAAGGCCGAATGGCCACAGAGCAGAGTCAGGTGCAGTCCCACCCCCAGCGTCGGATTCTCGCGGGCCAGGGCTACGGCTTCCTCAAAGGCGGGTTCGTTCACCATCAGGCTGGCGGCGGTGAGAATGCCTTCCTGATGGGCACGGATGACGGCCTGGTTGATGGAGGCCGACCGGCCGAAGTCGTCCGCGTTGACGATGAGCCGGCGGCCCCGGGGAGACGAGGTGCGCGGGCTAAGCGCCATAAGTTGGCGACGCAGCGCCAAAAACGAACTGCCACCACGCGCGCAGGATTAGCAGCCCTTTTTGCCCTCTGTTCAAGCGCGTCAACTCGGGGCCGAACACGTTGAAGCGCTGTCGCTCCAGCTCCCGCAGCAGGCGCCAATAAACGGATCCCATCAACTCGGCCGCCACCATCGAACGGCGGTCCGCGGCGGGCAGGGTCTCGCGGGCCAGCCGATAGAAATCGCGGGCGCGCTGGGCCACGCTGGAGGCCAGGTCGCAGAAACGGGGTGAATATTCCAGCCCCAAAATCTCCTCCGGCGAAACCTTGAATCGAGCTAGTTCAGACAGTGGCAGATAAATACGCCCGCGCTGCGCGTCGGAGCGCACGTCGCGCAGGATGTTGGTCAATTGGAGCGCCTTGCCGAGCGCGATCGCGTAGTCGCGGCAACCCGGGGCCTGGTAGCCGAACACCTCGATGCTCAGCAGGCCAACCACCGAGGCCACCCGGTAGCAGTACAACTCCAGTTCTTCGTAGCCCTCGTAGCGCTTGATGTCGAGGTCCATCTCCACCCCTCGCAGCAACGCATCGAAATGCTCGAAGGGCAGATGGTATTGGCGGATGATGGGTTGCAGCTCGCGGTTGACCGGGAATTGCGGGGTTTCCGTGCCACAGGCGCGGTGGACATCGGCGCGCCAGGCAGCCAATTGTTCGCGGCGTTCCGGCACCGGGCGCGACTCGTTGTCCGCCACGTCGTCCACCTCGCGGCAGAACGCGTAAAGGGCCGACATGCCGTCGCGCTTGGCTTTGGGCAACAATACGAACGCCAGCGCCAGATTCGACGCGCTCTTTCGCGTGATCGCCCGGCTCTCCTGCATGATCAGGGCTCGGCGTCAGGCGGGCTTTCCGGGCGGATGGGGGGTAACCCGCCCGTCTCGGCGAGAGTCGGATTGCGGGGGCGGTGTTGGTGGTGCGAGCGCCGTCGTCGTCGGCGTTTCTCCGGCGCAGCGGAGGCGTCTGCGGTAGATGGCGCCTCCGGGACCTCGGCCGGACTCGGGCTGTCCTGGGGGTGGTGGTGATGATGATGATGATGGTGCGAGTGCCGTCGGCGGCGCCTTTTCCGAATGAAAGCCGCCCAAAACAGCAGCAGCAGCGTAACCAACCCTATCGCGCCGAAGATTATCACGCGTTCGCGCATGGCCGGGTCTGCCAGCTTCAACGGGGGCATCAACTCCGTCTGCCCCACTTCGGCCAGGAAAACCTGAACTGCGTTCATGGTGTAAAGTCCTTCTTCTCGAGGGCGGCCGCGTCTTCTTCCGTCTCGGTCCCGGTGGCGATATTCAGGCGCTGCATCCGGTAGCGCAGGGCATGGCGGCTGATCTTCAATTGTTCGGCGGTCCGCGTCAGGCTGAAGTGGTTTTGCTCCAGCATCGTGGTGATGACCTCGCGCTCGTAGTTGCCCATGCGTTCATCGAGCGACTCTGCGCCGGCCAGTGTTGGCGCCGCTGTCTTATGCAAACGGCCCTCAAGTTGGAAATCGGGCAGGCTGCCGGGCTGGATCTCGCTCGTGGTCTCCAGGATCAACGCCCGCTCGATCACGTTGCGCAGCTCGCGCACGTTCCCAGGCCAGTGATGCGACAGCAGCTCCTGCCGGGCGGCCCGGGAAACGGCTCGGATGTTCTTATTCAGCGAGATGCCAAAGCCCCGGAGGAAGTAGTCGGCCAGCAGCAGTACGTCGTCGCCCCGCTCTCGCAGCGGCGGCAGCCGGAACTGCACCACGTTCAGCCGGTGAAACAAATCTTCCCGAAACTGCCGTTGGCGGATCGCCTCAATGATATCACGGTTGGTGGCCGCAATCAGCCGCACGTTGACCTGCAGCTCCTGGGTGCCGCCTACGCGCGTGAAAGTGCCGTTCTCCGAAAACCGCAGCAGCTTGGCCTGCAGCGGATGGCTCATGTCCGCGATTTCATCCAGAAAAATGGTCCCGCCGTCCGCCTCCTCGACGCGGCCGGGCTTCTGCTTCAAGGCGCCGGTGAAGGCGCCCTTCTCGTGGCCAAACAGCTCGCTCTCCAGCAGCGTCTCGGGAATGGCGGCGCAATTGATGCGCACGTAGCTCGCCTGGCTGCGCTGGCTCAGGCTGTGGAGCGCGCCGGCCACCAGTTCCTTGCCCGTGCCGCTCTCGCCGAGAACGAGCACCCGGGCATCGGTGGGCGCCACCGTCTGAATAAGCTGCCGCAACTCGCGCATCCTCGGGCTTTCACCCACGATTTGATCCAGGCTCCACGTCTCTGTCGTCCGGGCGCGCAGCGTCGCGTTCTCCTGCAACAGCCGATACCGCTCCGCGCAGCGCGCCACGGCGTGCAGCAATTCCTCGGGCGCAAAGGGCTTGGGCAGGTAATCAATCGCCCCGGCCTTAATGGCTTCGACCGCTAGTTTCGGCGTGGCATAGGCGGTGATCATCACCACTGGCACGTCCGGCCATTTGGCCCGCGCTTTGCCTAGAAACTCGTAGCCACTCATCCCGCCCAGCCGCGCGTCGGTGATCACCATCAGGAACTCTTCGCGCTCCAGCAGAGCCAAGGCTTCCTCGGCGGATTCAATCGCCCGCACAGAATACCGTTCGTCCGCCAGCACTGTCTTGAGCGACAGGCGCATGTTCTTCTCGTCGTCCACCACGAGCACGGGGGGTAGCCGGGTGCTCATAAATTGTCTTCGCGCGTCTTCAATGCTGTCTGGCCAGTTTAATCAAAGCCTTAGCCGGGAATACTAGAATAAACCGCGCTCCCTTTCCAAGGGCAGATTCAACCCGCACGCTGCCGCCATAAAGTTCGACGTTGTGCTTCACGGTGGCCAGCCCAAGGCCGGTGCCCTTTTCTTTCGTCGTGTAGTAGGCCTCAAAAATCTTCTCCTGCTTGTCGGCTGGAATGCCGGGGCCATCGTCCCGGAAGGCGACCTCGACCGAATAATCACTATGGCACTGCGCGCTGACGAAGACGTGGCCTCCCTTCTCCCCGAGCGCTTCGCGCGCGTTCTGTAGCAGGTTCACGAACGTGTCCAGCAGATGGCGGCGTTGCATGAACAGCGGAGGGAACTCATCCGCCCACTCGCGGTGGATGAGGACCGGGTAACCCACCGCCGGCGGGAACACCTGGGTGATGGCATGCTCCAGCTCTTCAATCACGTTCAGCCTCTCCACGTGGCCCTCGCTCAACTGCGCGTAGCCCATAATCTGCGTGATGATCCGGTCGGAGTGCTCCACCTCCTCCTGGATGATCTGGATTTGGTCGGCCGAGACCGGCCTGCCCTGTTTGAGCGCCCGCTGGAGCGAGAACGCCGCGTTGTTGATAATAGCCAGCGGGTTTTTCATCTGATGCGTGAACTCCGCGGCGACACGCCCGGCCGATCGGAGCTGGCCTTCCCGCATGGCGAACTCGCCAGCCTCCTCCACTGCCCGCCGCTGCCGCTCCAGCAGCACCTGTACCCCGTAGCAACAGATGGTCATCAACAGCAGCAGCGCCAGGCGCAGCGTTAGCGTCTGGGCGAGATTGTCTGCCGGTCCGTAGATGCCCAAGCTGTCCGGGGTAGGCTCATCCGGATTGTGTGCCGGAGAGATGGCGGCGCGCGAACGCAACTCCGCATTCGTAGTGTCGCCCGAGCTTGACGGCGGGTTGGGGTTGCCTGCCTGCCCATTGGCCACATATGCGTGATGAGGCGTGGCCAGATTCGCGGCATTAAACGCGGCCTCCTCTGCCAGGGCCCGGACCACGTAGATGTTAATCACCCCGGCCATTACGTAACAGGCGGTCAGCGTCAAATTGAGCAGGATTTGTGACGTCGGCCGCGGCACGCTCACGGCGCCGCGCACGATCAACCCCAGAAAGAGCCAGTAGAGGATGCTGTCGTAGCCGCCGGTCAGCGCAACTAGCGCGGAGAGGAATATCCCATCGACCAGGCTCATGGCGAAGACCGCCCATTGGACTAGTTGCAGAGGCCCCCGGTGCATCCTCAACAGCAGGCCGGCCACCACCGCATTCATGGCAATGTAAAACCACAAAAGGTACTGGGTGGCTTCCACGGCGATTTCCAGGGCGCCCAATTCCCTTCTCACAATCCACCCCCGGTTGAAATAAAACGAGTAGAGGAGCATGGCAATGCCGGCCAGTTTGATGGGCAGGATGACATCCCGCTCCATCGTGGCAATGCGGTCCATGAGTTTCACCGCATCTGGCGGCGAGAGCTTCAACAACTCCACCGCCCGGCTGGGCAGCCGCAACACAGCCTGTGCCAGCTCCTGGAAGCTGTACTGTCTAAGCCGTTGCCACAGACCGATGTTCATAAACGGGGTAGGATCAGCCCCGCCGCCTCCCCGGCTGCCGCGGTCGCACCAGCGCCAGCGCGCGTTCGGCCACTTTCTCCACCGGCCATAGCCGGCCTAGCCCTTCATACCCGCACGAGAGTAGGCCCTCCTCCGGCCCGATAAACTCCACGCCCCGCGACTTGAGCGTGGCCACGTTCTGCTGCGTGGCCGGGTGCAGCCACATTTTCCCATTCATCGCGGGGGCGACCAGGACTTTGGCCTGGGCGTTCAGGGCTAGTGCCACGCAACTCAGGGCGTCGTTGGCCAGGCCCTGTGCCAGCTTGGCAATCGTGTTGGCCGTTGCCGGCGCGATCAGCAGCAAGTCCGCCTCGTCCGCCAGCTTGATATGCGTTGGCTGCCAGCCTGCCACCTCGTCGTACAAATCCGTTACCACCGGGTGGCGCGACAAGGTCTTGAAAGGCACCGCCGTTATGAAACGCAGCGCGTCAGCCGTCATCACGACGTGCACCTCGCACCCCTGCTTGGTCAACTGGCTCGCCAGCTCGGCGGCCTTGTAAGCCGCAATCGAGCCCGTTACGCCCAACACGATATTCTTTCCTGTGCTCATTCCGCATCCTGCTCCGCGACCGGCGCATCCCCCTCGATGCCCGCTCACGCATCACGCATCACGTTTCACACTTCACGCTTCACGCCTCTCCGTTCAAAACTCCGGCCCCTGCACCCGCCCCGCCCGCATCTTCTCGGCCTCAACAATAGCCAGCATCCGCCGCAAGTCCTCATCAACGCTGCCGCTGAGCAGCAGGTAGTCAAAGTGTCTCCAGTGGGCGATTTCCTGCCGCGCCACGCTCAGCCGCTTCTGAATGACCGCAGCCGCATCGGTGCCGCGCTTGCGCAGGCGCGCTTCGAGGATGCTGAGCGAGGAAGGTGTCAGAAAGACCGACACCAACGCGCGTTCCAACTCCGGGACCTCCGGCGCCTTCTCACGGATGCTCGCCGCGCCCTGCACGTCCACGTTCAGCAAAACGTCTCTGCCCTCGCGTAGTTTGCCCAGCACCTCAGCCTGGAGCGTGCCGTAGCTGTGGCCATACACGATGGCATGTTCCAGGAAGTCGCCTGCCTGCACGCGCTTGAGGAAAGACCCGGCGTCCAGGAAATAATAATCCACCCCGTCGCGCTCCCCGGCGCGCGGAGGGCGGGTGGTGCACGTCACCGCACGCGTCATCTTGGGCCGCGCCGCGAGCAACTGTTGGCACAGCGTCGTTTTACCCCCGCCGGAAGGCGCTGAAATCAGCACCAGCAACGGGCTGCCCACCGGTCCCCCTTTGGCCTGGCCCTCAGCACCCGGTTCTGGAATCGCGGCACTCATTACTCGACATTCTGCGCCTGTTCGCGGAACCTCTCCAGTTCCGCCTTGAGGGTCACTACCTCGCGCGAGATCAGGCTGTCGTTGGCCTTCGAGCCAATCGTGTTAATCTCCCGGTTCATTTCCTGCGCCAAAAAATCCAGCATCCGCCCCACCGGTTCCTTGGATTTCCGGCAGTCCTCGAACTGCTGAAAATGGCTTTGCAGCCGCGTCAGTTCTTCGGAAATATCCGAACGATCGGCAAAATAAACCACTTCCTTCAACAGCCGTTCGTCGTCCGCGCCAGGCGCTTCCAGGCCCGCGCTCTTGATCCGTTCGATCAGTTGGGCCCGATACCGCTCCGCCACCGTCGGCGCATGCTTCTCAATCTGCGCGGCCGCTTTCCGCATCAACGCCATCCGCCGCGCCAGGTCCTGGGTCAGGTGCCCCCCCTCCCGCTCCCGCATTCGCACCATCTGGGACAGGGCCTTCTTCAGCGCTTGTTCCACCGCCGGCCAGAAATCCTCCTCCACCGCCAGCTCCGCATCCGTTTGCAGCACCCCCGGCGCCCGCGCCAGTTGATCCAGTGTCACCGGCCCCGGCAGGTGGAGTTGCTTCGCCAGGCGGTTCAGTTCGCGCGCATAGGCCTTCGCCAGCGGACCGTTCAAATGCATCCGCGCTGCCGACTTGCTGGCCCCCGTGTGCAGCGACACCCGCACCGTCAACCGGCCCCGCGCGACCTGCCGGTTGATCAAGTCACGGATCTGCGCCTCCATCATCTCTATCTCGCGCGGCAGGTTTACGGAGATCTCGGTCTGCTTCCGGTTCACCGAGCTGAGCTCCACGGTGACCTTGAGGCCATTCTGTGAGCATTCCCCGCGGCCATAACCCGTCATTGATTTCATCCAGCACCAGTATGCCTAATCCGCCCCGGTCAGGCCAATCAATTCTCTGCACGATCCTGATTCCTGGCACCACCCGGGCGCACGCCGCCGGCACATCCCTGTAGGCCGCGTGCCCTCACGCGGCGGCTCTCCTTCCGTGCCATTGAATCCTCAAAACCTCCCCCGGATCAGGCCCACCCGTCTCGCCCCCCGGCTACCCCCCGAGCATCGCCCAAGCAACGCGTAACCGCATAGCTATCCCCCTGTAATCCCCCTGTAATCCCCCTGTAAACCCCCTGGATTCCCCCTGTATTGCCCCTGTATTCCCCCTGTATTGCCCCTGTATACCACGTGTAATCCCCGTGTGAGTAATAGGCGGGCAGGTCCATGCCCTTTGGCTCCATCAGCCCTCAATAGGCGCCAGGGGTTGGCTCCCGGGGAAGGTCGGTAATGATGCGTGCGCCGCGTTTGTAGGCGAAATACGAGTAGGCCCACTGCAAGAGCACGGCGAGCTTGTTGCGGAAGCCGATCAGGAAGATAAAACGCACCAGCAGCCACGCCAGCCAGGCAAACAGGCCCGAGAAGTGCAGTCGGCCGATCCAGGCCACCGCTGCCGAGCGGCCTATTGTGGCCATCGTGCCCCGGTCCCAGTACTTGAAGGGCGGCCGGGGTGCGCGTCCCGCTCCCAGGTCCAGTTCGTCCCCAATAATCCGCGCCACATGCTTCGCCATCTGCATTGCCGCTGGCGAGACCCCGGGCACTGGTTCGCCGTTTTCCTGCAGCACGAGGGCCAGGTCGCCGATCGCGAAGACTTCCGGGTGGCCCGGCAGGCTCAAATCCGGCTTCACCTTCACCCGTCCGCTGCGGTCCAGTTCCGTGCCCAGCTTCCGGGTAAGCGGCACAGCAGAAACGCCCGCGGCCCACAGGATATTCTCAGCGCGGATGATCTCCCCGGTGGCGAGTCTCACTTCGCCCCGCTGGATGGTGCTGACCCGCGTCGAGGTGCGCACCTGCACCCCCAGGCCCTCCAACTGGCGTCGGGCGCTCTCGGCCAGGTCCGGCGGCATGTGTCCCAGCACCGCCGGCGCTGCCTCGATCAGGATGATGCGCGCCTGGGCCGGGTCAATCCTGCGGAAATCGCGTTTCAGCACCGTGCGCGCCAACTCCGCAAACGCCCCCGCCAGCTCCACCCCAGTTGGACCCCCGCCGACGATGATAATCGTCAGCAAGGCCCCGCGTTCCGCCGCATCGGCCGTGCTCTCGGCCTTCTCAAATGCCAGCAACACCCGGCTGCGTACGCGCAGCGCATCTTCGAGGGTCTTCAACCCCGGTGCAAACTCCTCCCATTCGGGATGCCCGAAATAGCTGGTGCAGCCGCCCAGCGCGACCACCAGGTAATCGTAGGCCAGGACGCTCTTTGCCAGGAGCACCTGTCGGTCCGCTAGATTAACGTCCTCCACCCGATCCAATAAAACCGTGATGTCGGGCCGGTGCGCGAGGATGGAACGAATCGGCTGCGCAATCTCCGGCGCCGAAGCCCGGCCGTGGCCACCTGGTAAAGCAGGGGCTGAAAGAGATGGTGGTTGGTGCGGTCAACCACCGTCACCCGCGCCGATGGATGCCGGAAATGCTGGCAGAAAGTCAGGCCGCCAAACCCTCCCCCGAGGACGACCACCCGAGCCTCTCTGTTCTCCGCCAACGCCATAGATATGTCTCAACGCGGCGTCCGGCCGGTGCCCCGGAACTGGCCGGGAGATCGGGTAATGGGCTCAAAAACGCGGCTGAAATAGGCGCGTCTGACCCGCTTGGCTACGGCTTTCTCCCACATGGGACCAGTAAAAAAACTGGCGCGGAACAAGTCAAGCTCGGTCACTCCGTTCATTCCCTCAGACACCAAGAGAAACAAGACCCAGCCGAAAAGATATAGACGCCTTGGCGCGCTTGGCCTCAAAATATGAGCCATGAAGAAACCCAACAGGAGAACATGACCTCCAAAGAGCGCATGATGCGGGCCCTGGCCCGCGAGAAACCGGACCGCCTGCCCGTGACGATTCACCAGTGGCAACAGTATCACCTCGACACTTACCTCGGCGGCATGGATGCCCTCGGCGCCTTCAAGACCTGCGGCTTCGACGCCTCGATCCAGTACTTCGAGGCTATGGGCCAGTTCTGGATTCCCGACGCCGAGAAATACATCCCGCAAACACCCGAATGGCGCGAGGAAATCCGGGTCGTGCAAGCTGACCCGAATGACAGGCTCCTGGATCACACCATCACCACGCCCGGGGGCCAGCTTACCTACAAGACCGGCGGCAACCGCACCACTACCTGGATCACCGAATACCTCATCAAGAAGCATGAGGACGTTGAGCTGGTCGAAAAGTTCATGCCGCTGGCGAAGCTGAATAAACAGGCCATCGCGGCCGAATACGACCGTGTCGGCGATGCCGGGATTCTACGCGGCTTCGTGTGGGGCGATCAGGCTGGCTGCTGGCAGCATGCCTGCTGCCTGATGCCCGAGGAGCAGTTGATCCTGGAATGCATGGACAACCCCGACTGGGTCCATCGCCTCCTCCGCAGCTTGCTCGAACGCAAGCTGCGCTTTATCGAGGAATCCCTCGCGGGCGCGAAGTTCGACATCATTGAAACGGGCGGCGGCGCGGGTAGCGACACCGTGATTTCGCCCAAGCTGCATCGTGAGTTCTGCCTGCCCTACGACCGCCAGATTCACGATGCCCTCCATCGCCTCGGCCATCGCTCCACCTATCACACCTGCGGCGGCATGATGCATATCCTGGACCTCATCGTCGAAAACAGCACTGACGTCTCTGAGACCCTGTCCCCGCCGGGAGTCGGCGGCAATATCACCGCACCGGAGCAGGTGCGCGCCGTTCTTGGCGGCAAGATCGCCATGATTGGCGGCATGGACCAATTCAATATCCTGACCTCGGGGACAAAGCCGGAGATTCAGGCCGAGGTGTATCGCCTCTTTGAAGGCTTTGGGCAAGAGGGCGGCTATATCTGCTCCGCCTCGGACCATTTCTTTGAAACCCCAGTCGAGAATCTCAAGGCCTTCGCCGCCGCCGCGAGGGAATGCCGGTACTAAAGCCCCGGATCCAGGCAACTGCCGATTATGAACGCAGGCATGAGCCATTTGGACCTGGGTATCATCGCTGTTTACCTCGTCGGCGTGGTAGGCATCGGCGTCTTGGCCGGCCTTGTCCGCAAGAAGGGCGGCGAGGGTGCCCATTATTTCCTGGCGGACAACTCGCTGAAATGGCCGGTGATTGGCCTGGCCATGTTCGCCGCCAACATCTCAACCGTGCATCTGGTGAGCCTGGCACAGTCCGCCTACACTTCCGGCCTGCTCTACGGCAACTACGAGTGGATGGCGGGCTTCACCCTGATCCTGCTGTCGCTGTTCTTTGCCCCACTCTATCTGCGCACCCGGGTGCCGACGCTGCCTGACTACCTGGAGCGCCGTTACAACCGGAACTGCCGCGACATGCTCTCGTTTGTATCGCTCTTCTCGGCCATCGTGATTCATATCGGCGTGGCGCTGTTCACGGCGGCGACCGTGCTCTGCTTCATCTTCGGCCTCCCGGACAGCGCCACTATCCTCGGGCTGTCGTCCATGATGTTCTTCATCGTAGCTCTGGGCGTGCTCACTGGCATCTATACTGTGCTTGGCGGGTTGCTGGCTGTGGTCTGGACCGAGAGCTTCCAGACAGTGCTCCTGCTGGTCGGCGCCATCTGCATCACGGTGGTCGGCTATCATGCCGTCGGCGGCTGGGCAACGCTGGCTGGCACCCTGGCAACCCACCCGCACCCGCTGCTCGGCAAGGAGGGCGGCCCCGACCTTGCCACCGCCTCATTTCTCCACATGCTGCATCCCGGGGGCGATAAGACGGTCATCGCCAATGTCCCCTGGTATTCGATCCTGCTCGGCTATCCCGTTATTGGCATCTGGTACTGGTGTTGTGACCAAACCATCGTCCAACGCGTTCTCGCAGCCAGGGATGAGAAGCAGGCGCGCCTGGGACCCCTCTTCTGCGCCTTCATTAAGGTCTTGCCAGTATTCTTTTTCGTGCTGCCGGGCGTTATCTGCGTGGCTCTGGTGCAGCAAAGTTACTTCGGCACGGGCGTCGGCCCGCCCGCTTCCAAGGACGCCTATCCGTTCATGATCACGCACCTCCTGCCGGCCGGGCTCAAGGGCCTGGTCACCGCGGCCATGCTCGCGGCCGCGATGCAGACCTGTTCGGCGGCGCTCAACTCCGCTGCCACGCTCTTCTCTTACGACATCTGGAAGCGCTGGCATCCGGCGACTCCCGACCACAAACTGGTGATTGTCGGCCGGGCGACGACCGTGGTCGCGACGATCATTGCCATTGTGCTCTCGCCGATCTTCGGACACTACGGGACGATCTTCCAGGGGTTGACGACCTTGATCTGTTACGTGGCCCCGCCCATCACCGCCGTCTTTCTGGTTGGTGTGTTCTGCCCCCGCGCCAACGGCCGCGCCGCCTTTCTAACCATGGTCGTCGGGGCGGGCATAGGGGCGGTTTGTTTTACCGCGGACTTCTTCAAAGAGGCCCTCTCCGGGCCAAAGGGCTTCCTGGCGCCGGATTCAGCCGCGGCATCAGTGTTTGACTGGTTCGTTCGCAACCTCCTGAGTGACTTCATGCTGGCCTCCTTTGGAATCTTCTGCCTCTGTGTCCTCATCCAGGTCGTTGCCTCGCTGGTGATGCCTGAACCGCTCAAGGAAGAGGCCCGGCCGCTGGTTTGGGAGCACTGGACTGAACCGCTCAAAGCGAAGTGCGGCACGGGCCTTTCCGACTACCGCCTCATGTCCGCCGCCGTGCTGGCCACCTTCATCGTGCTGTACCTCATTTTCCGGTGAAGCAAACCGTGAAACAAATCCTATGAGCCCGTTTGAAACCATCGGCACGACCGCTGCCCCGGATGCGCGCAGCCAGAACACACTCCGCAAACTCCAACGCCTTAACCGCGCGCTCCAGCACGAAGAACCCGACCGGGTGCCGCTGAGCGACTTCTTCTGGGGTGGCTTCATCCGCCGCTGGCGCAAGGAACTGGGCCTGGCCCCCGACGCCAATCCCTATTACCACTACGATTTGGACTGGATCGTCACCTGCCCAAACATGGACCCTTGGATTCGGCCTTTCGAGACATTGAAGGAAACTGGCGAGGAAGTGGTCGTCCGGACGGGTTTCGGCGCGACTATCTGCAAACATTTCGAGTTTCCCATGCCCGAGGCGCGGGCTTGGGAAATAGATACCATCGAGAAGCTCGAACAGGCCGAGTTCGACGACCCCCGTGACCGTCGCCGCTTCTTCGAGGCGGGCGACAACCAAATCGCGGGCGTGGGCGACGGCTTCGAGCGCAACTCTCCACCCTGGATCCAAACAGTCAAATCCCTCCGGCCGGATTTCCCCGTATACGGCAGCATGATCGAGGTGAGCGAATGCCTGACCCGCCTCATCGGCCAGGAGAACACCTTGCTCTGGATGGGTCAGTACCCCGAGCGCATGGCTGCCGTCATCAACCGCCTCGGCGGGCACTTCCTCGAATGCGCCAAAGCCGAAATGGATGCGGGCCGCGGATGGCTCGACGGCTTTGTAATTTGGGGCGATGTGGCCTACAAGAAATGCACCTTCATGTCACCCGGTTACTGGCGGGATAATTTCAAGCCCTGGGTGGCCAGGATAACCGAGTCTGCCCATGCCAACGGCCTGCCTGTCATTTATCACGGCTGCGGCAACGTTAAAGCCATCTTCCAGGATTACATTGATATGGGCATTGATGCCTACAACCCACTCGAAGCCAAAGCGGGGTTGGACGTGCTGGAACTGCGGCGGGAATACGGTCACGGCATCGGCTTCTGTGGCAACAGCAATATCCAGGTGTGGGAGAGCGGCGACGGCGAGGCCATTCGCCGCGAAGTGCTGCGCAAGCTTAACGCCGCCAAAGGCGGCGGTTTTATCTTCCAGTCCGACCATTCGGTCAGTAGCGCCGTCTCCGGTCATACCTACGACTACATCGTAAGACTGGTGCGCGAGTATGGAGCCTATCCCATCCGACTCCCTCCCGAATTTGAGCACGTCGTATGAGTCTTCCACTGCCCTGGCCATTTCTGTAACCGCTCAGCGACGGCGGCGCGTCACTCCGTGCGCGCCGTCGTGCTCTGTTGACTACCCGGCGCGCACGGAGTGACGCGCCCAACCCGCCTCCACTGAGGCATTGCCCATTTCTACATTGTGGAGATGGCTGGATTCGAGAAAGCCTGGCAGGCTATTCACCAGTCTCGGCTGATTCTGCGTGGAACGCTGATTAGTCGTGCCCCGATAACCGTCCATAAGGGGGGTCCAGGCAGGCCTTGCTGGGCAAAGATCGCGAAATTTCGTCTGGCCTTGCACAAATCGGGCCAGTTATGGTGTCTGTCGAAGTAGAAACCGTGTATGATGAAACCAAAGAATTCGGAGCGTGAGGGCTACAAGGGGCAAAAGCCGCCGCCAGCGCCTGTGCTGGCGACGGTTCCGCCACTGTTCCGGAGGATTGACTGGCTAGCCTTGGCGATCACCTTCGGGGTGGTCTGGACGGTGTATTTGCTGACGCTGGCTCCCGAATTGACGCTGGAGGACTCCGGTGAGCTGGTGACGGGTGCGTTCTACGCCGGGATTCCCCACCCGCCCGGCTACCCGGTGTGGACGATTTATAGCTGGCTGTGGACCACGCTCCTGCCGATCGGCAATATGGCCTGGCGGGTATCCGTAGGCCAAGCCTTCTCGGGCGCGATGGCCTGCGGCTTGCTGGCCCTGCTGGTCTGTCGGGGCAGCAGCATGCTCATGGAGGGCATCGAGGAACTCAGGGGCATGACCGGTAGATGGGAAAGCGCCATCTGCCTGACCTCAGCACTGGCCGCAGGCTTGCTCCTGGGTCTCGACGGCTTCATGTGGAAGGAGTCCTGCGTGGTTAACCGCATCGCCGTCACCAGCGTGCCCTGGTTCTTGGCCGTGCTGGTTTGCCTGTTGCGGTGGATTTACGCCCCCCACCAGTTGCGATACGCCTACTGGGCCGCGTTTCTGTTCGGGCTCTGCATGACCCTCCATCAGAGCCTCATCGTCGCGGCGCTGGGCTTCGAGGTGGCCATCGCCGCCGGCAATCCCAGGCTCGGCCGCGACGCCTTCCTGGGCAACTTCATCATTTGGGTGGGAGACTTCATCATGGTGGCGGTAACCGGCGACCACATGTTCCACAATATCGGTGCCAAGCAAGGTCTGTTAATCCTCTTTAACATTATCGGCGTCGGCTCGCTGGCCGCCAGCATCTGGCTGACCGTCCGGACCAAGAGCCTCGGGACCTACTGGAAGCCGGTGCTCATCATGGCCGGGCTCTGGCTGCTCGGGGTGTCCTTCTACCTTTACATGGCGGTTTCCGGCATGACCAATCCGCCCATGGAATGGGGCTACCCCCGCACGGTGGAAGGGTTCTTCCACGCCCTCAGCCGCGGCCAATATGAACAACCCAACCCGACAAACCTGTTCACCGAACCGGGCCGGTATTTCAGTCAAATAAGCATGACCATTGAAGGCGCGGCGGATGAGTTCACCTGGGTGTATATGTTCATCGCGCTGGTGCCCTTCGTATTCTTCTTCAAGATGCAGAAGCGCGAGCGGGCGTGGATCATCGCCCTGGTCGCCATGTACGTTTGCCTGGGCGCACTGTTGATCATGCTCCTCAATCCTTCCCTGGACAAGGCCTCGGCCGACCTAATCAAGGTTTTCCTTTGCTCCTCGCACACGATCGTCGCCTGCCTGATCGGCTACGGCCTGGCCCTGACCGCTGCCTTCATGGCCACCCATTACCAGAAGTTCCGGCTTTGGGGCCTGGCGGGCGGCGTTGTCGCGGTCGTGCTCGCCTTGTTGTGTCTCTGGGATGCCACCGGCAAGCATTACTTTGGCCCCGCCGGCGAGATCGGCCTCGCCGATTTGCCGCATTGGATCGCCCGCGCCTTTGCCCCGCACCAATATGGCCTGCCCATCTTCGCCAACCTCCTCCTGGTGGCCATCCCGTTCGTCTTCATCCTCGCCCTGCTGGTCTATCGCCAGCGCGGCCCGCTCCTGATCACGCTGGGCCTCTTTGCCGCCATGCCCCTCTACTCCGGCCTCGCCCACTGGTTTGACAGCGACCAGCGCAACCACTGGTTCGGTTACTGGTTTGGCCACGATATGTTCACCACCAAGCCGTTCAAGGGACCGGACGGCCAACCCCTCTATCCTGACATGACAAAAGACGCGGTGCTGTTCGGCGGCACCGACCCGGGCCGCTTCTGCCCCACCTACATTATCTTCTGCGAAAGCTTCACCCCGCATAAGTGCCAGCCGAAAGAGGACCAGGACTTCGACCGCCGCGATGTCTATATCATCACCCAGAACGCCCTGGCTGACGGCACCTACCTGTGCTACATCCGCGCGCAATTCGACCGCAGCACCCAGATTGATCCCCCCTTCTTCAGCGACTTGCTCCGGACCGCGCTCAAGGACAAGGATTACCAGACCAACCTCCTCGCCCGCGCCGTCGCGCCGCTGGACCAGTTCTTCGAAGCCCTGGGTGCCCAGGTGGAAAAGCGGCGCCGCACCTTCACCTCGTGGTTTAGCGAAAAGGACATTATTGACCTCCCCGGCTTCTCCTCCAAATTACGTCCTGGCCCGCAACAGGACCCGCTCTCGAAATACCTCTACGACAACCTCGGCCCCAAGACCCGGGAACTTCTCTCTAGCCAGGGCAACGAGGCCAGCCTGCGGCGCGGCCTCTCCCGGGACCTGAACGCCTTGCTGGAGCGCGAACTCAAGATCAAAGCACGCCTGAACGCCAAGAAGCAGGAGAAAGACGCGGTGGACCAGGAGATTGCTGACGGGAACAGCTCCGAGCGCTTGCGCAAGAAACAGGAGCAGCTTGCCGCCGATATCGCCGAGTTGTCCAAAAGCGGCCCCCTCTACGAACCGAACCGGTTTCAGGCGGTGGCACTTTCGGAATACCTGACCGACTTCATCAAGGAAAACCCACAAAGCTGGACCCGCATTCGGCTGAACCGGTTGTTGCTCGAGGCGGCCTACCCGAAGGACATCGCCCGGAGCCTGGGCGGGGTCTATCCGGACCGCGAGATCTACACCCCGACCCCCGACGATTCCCAGCGCTGCTTCCAGGAATACATGAACGACGCCCAGAAGCGCATGCAGCTTAACCAGTTGAAAATGGGTGAGGACGTAAAGATCGTCAAGGACCCCGACGGAAAAGACCGCGTCCAGGTGTCCGGCCAGGTGGCGGTGATGAACATCAACGGCCTCCTCACCAAGGTCATCTTCGACCACAATCCCAAGAACGATTTCTTCGTCGAGGAAAGCTTCCCCCTGGACTGGATGTACCCCTACCTGACGCCCTTTGGCATCATCATGAAGATCAATCGCCAGCCGCTGCCCTCCCTGACGGCGGAAATCTTCAACCGGGACCACCAGTTCTGGAAGCAGTACTCCAAGCGGCTGATCGGGGATATCATTGACTACGACACCCCCGTCAAGCAGATCGTTGATTGGATCGAGAAGACCTACCTCCGGCACGATCTCAACGGCTTTGCCGGCGACCGCCGCTTCCTGCACGATGACGACGCACAAAAGTCCTTCTCCAAGCTGCGCAGCTCGATCGGCGGCATCTACGCCTGGCGCCTGGACCCGGACCCCCGCGTTTGCCCGCCGGAATATCGTCCCAAATCCGACGCGGAGACCCAACAGGTGTACAAGGAGGCTGACTTCGCGTTCCGTCAGGCCTTTACGTTCTGCCCCTACAGCCCGGAAGCCGTCTTCCGCTACGTCAAACTGCTGGCCCAGTTCCATCGTTTCGACGACGCCCTCCTCGTGGCGGAAACCTGCCTCAAGCTGGACCCTTACAACGGTCAGGTCCGGGGACTCGTGGAAACCGTCAAGGGTTGGAAGCAGCAAGCCCCCGGGATCGAACAGGCCCGAAACTCGCTTGTGCAGTTGGAAGACGAAGTGCGGAAGAATCCCACCGATATTCAAGCGGCTTTCAACCTCGCCATGAGCTACCTCCAGTTGCAGCAGACCGATCGTGCCGTCCAGGTCCTCGATGGGGTGCTAAACTATCCCAACGTGGACGCGGCCGCCCTCCGCGGCCTGATCCAGGCTTACAGCAGCTTCGGTTACCGCCCCAGCCTGGAGAAGGCCGTGGCCAAGCTCGAGGCCTTGGTGCGCGCCAACCCCGCCAATGCTCAGGCGGTCGTTGGCCTCGTCGAAGGATACCGCCACCTCCAGAAGCCCGAAGCGGCTATGCCTTTGCTGGATAAGCTATTTGACGATCCGAAGCTCGATGCCAACACCGCGCTCAGTATTGCCCAGGCCTATGCGGCGCTCGGGAATGTGCCCAAACTTGAAGCGAGCCTGGAGAAACTGACCAAACTCGTGCCCGCCAACCCCGAGGCCTGGTACGACCTGGCGGTTGTCAAATCTGGCCTTGGCAAGCCGACGGAGGCGCTGTCGGCCCTCCGCCAGGCACTGGATTTGAGTGCCCTGCGGCGCCAGCGTGATACCAACGCCCAGGATCTCGTGGCCAAAGCCAGAAAAGAGGAACACTTCGCCCCCCTGCGACAACTGCCCGAGTTCAAGAAACTGGTGCCGCCGTAAGCCCTGGCTTGGCCGCAGCTTGGTCCTCGGCCTTCGGGTGTCGGATTTCTTTCGGGTTTCGGCCTTCGGGCTTGGCTCCCAGCCCAGACTCGAAACCTATCTCCGTTGATACGTGCCCACGAGCTGCGCCCGGCCAAGGATGTGCTTTTCCATCGCGCTCTCAAGGTCCTTCTTCGTCAGGCCGGGCTTCAGGTCGAGTACCGCGTCCAAGGCATACAGCTTGAAGAAGTAGCGATGCGCCTTTCCGGGAGGTGGACAAGGCCCGCCGTAGCCCAGGTGTCTGAAATCGTTGAGGCCCTGCTTGGCGCCGCCCGCGACGTACTGGTTCTTCGCCACGTCCTCTCCCAACTCCCTCGTCGTGGCCGGCAAATCGTAAAGAACCCAATGGACCCACGTGCCGGCTGGCGCGTCCGGATCATCCACGATCAACGCCAGGCTCTTGGCGCCCGCCGGCACGCCGCTCCACTTCAATGGCGGCGAAACGTTCTTGGCATCACAGGTGTGCTTGGCGGGAATCGCCGCCCCCTCAGTGAACGCAGTGCTGGTCAATTGCATTTGGTCCTTTCCGGCCTTCTCAGCCGCAACCGAGCCTATCACAGTCAGCCCCAGGATAAAATAGAAGAGTTTCATTCGTGAACTCGCACCAGTGTCTTCACCGCCCGGTTCCCGGAGGCCATAGACCGGAACAGCATCGGCAGTTCGCTGAGCGAGCATTCCCCGTCCACAAAATCCTTCGAGCGTACCACCCCCGCCTCAATGAACTCCAGCGCGCGCCGAACCGTGCGCGGCGTGTGATGGAAGCTGGCCAGCAGGGTGAGGCTGGAATAATGGATCAGCGAAGTGTCCAGCGACACCGCCGCGCCCGACGGACAACCGCCGAAGAAATTCACGATGCCGCCCTTCCGGGCCAACCGCGCCGCCGCTTCCCAGGTCGTCGGCTTCCCGACCGCCTCAATGACGGCATCGAAGACCGAGCCCGGCGGAATCGCATCTCCCAGCCCGCTCTGCTCGCCAACATCCAGAACCAGTTCCGCCCCCAGACGCTGGGCGGTCTCCAGCCGCCGCTTCCCCCGGCCGGCGACCGTCACTCGGCAGCCCAAGTGCCGGGCCAGCGCCACAAACATGAGGCCGATCGGACCGGCCCCGATCACCAGCACACGTTGCCCGGCCCGCAAATCCGTGTCCTCGACCCCCTGCACCACGCAAGCCAGGGGTTCAACCAGCGCCGCATCGCAAAAAGCGGTCTCCGGCTTGAGCCGCAGCAGGTTCTTCTGCACGATCCGCGCCGGGACCACGATGGACCTGGCGTAGGCGCCATTCAGAAACAGCAAATCGTCGCATAGGTTCTCCTGGTAGTTCCGGCAGTAGAAACATTGCCCGCACGGCGCCGAGTTGGCCACCGCCACGCGCTCGCCCACGCGCCAGCCGGTTACGTCCGGCGCCAGCTCGCAAATGTTGCCGGCAAACTCGTGTCCAAACACCGTGGGGGGGATGAGCATCCGGGCGTGATACCCGCGCTTGAATACCTTCAGATCGGTGCCGCAGGTCAGCGCCGCCTCAATTTGAACGCGCACCTCCCCTGCCTCGAGGGGAAGCAATGCGACCTCTTCCACCCGAATCTGTTCCTTGCCGTGGAGAACCGCCGCTCTCATAGCGCAACCACTGTATAGTCCCTGTTGGCCGCGAGGGGAAGCACAGTTTTTAGCCGGCGCCGGGGCTGCCACCCGTCGGTGACTCCCTCAGGGTGGATCCGATCGCGAACGCAAGCGTTGCAAGACGTAACTCCCCGCCACGACCACCACCACCGCCAGAACCATCCACAGTGTCTTCCTCCGCTCAGCCGCGCCCGACGTCGCTTCCGTGAGCCCCCGCTCGGACCGCACTGAGGGCGGGGGTGGCTCCGCGGCCATCGGAACCTCCGGCCCAGTGTTGGTATTCGCCGCCAGTTGCGGTATGGCTATCCTCACCGAAGTCGTGTCCGCCGTGGACTCCGCCAACTCCGTCTCGCCCCTCGTATCCCCATGCGTCTTACCTGCCTCCGCGCCGCCGGCTAGCATGGCAGTCGCGAACGCCATACTCAGGAAAAGCCCGATGAGCACCGATGGCAGGTACGTGACCGAATCAATACTGTAGCTGATGTGCATATCCTGTTCTCCTGCCTGACGGGCAATCTTCACTTCCTCCCCGCCCACCTCGAACCTTGCCTCTCGTGGCCCGCGCCCGGCCTGAACCCCACCCCGTGCTCCCCCATTTAACCTCCCGCTTCTCGTTTCACGTTTCACGTTTCACGTATCACGCATCACGCATCACGCCCCCGCTTCCGTCAGGCCTTCCTCTGCCCCCGCGTGACGCCGAGCTGATTCAACACGTTCAACTCTCGCCAAACCTGCGAGCCGCTGATCCTGCCGTCCAGCAACTGACGATAGGCCGAAATCGTTTCCACCACCTGGCCGGGGCCTTCATTCAGGAATTCGATTCGGAAATGCCGCGCCCCCAAAGCCACCAAGTGTGACACATGCTCTGCCCCCGTCTGCGCCAGCGCGTTGAAGACAGTGTTGCGGCATCTCACGTCCGCCTTGACCGGGTGCTCCGCCCCTACCCGGTCCCGCAGTTTCAAATCGTGCTTATCACATGGCCGGCCGCAATTCGTGTAATCCGTGCCGCTCGACAGAAACGCGCAGAACACGCAGTGCTCCATGTGAAACATTGGCATGTGCTGGTGGATCGTGATCTCGAACCATTCCGGCGGCGCAGCTCCCAGGAGCGCTTCGAGCTGCGCATGGTTCAGATCGTACGACGCCGTCACGCGCTCCAGGCCGAACTTGCGCTTGAAATACCCCGCCGCGAGCCGGTTGGCCACGTTGAGCGAATAATCGCCGATGCGCCGATCGCCCGCGAAAAAGCGCAAGTGGTCGTAATTGCGCACCAGGTAACCATCCGCCTCGCACGAGCGCACTTGTTTAAGCGTCCATTCGTCGCCCAGCTTAAAGACCCGCGGCGGGGCGACAAAGATTTCCACTGAGGAGCCCTTCTCGGACTGCCAGCCGCGCGCCAAGGCCACCGCCTCCCGGTACTTCTTCGGGTCCTCGAACTCGCAGTAAACCGTCTCCACCTCGCTCTTCAAAGCGGCGTCGAGCTGGACAAGGTCGCGCACCAAAACAATCAAGTGCGGACTGCGGGGTGCGGAGTGCCGAGTAGCCGTCGGCACGGCCCCTTCTTCAATTCCGCACTCCGCATTCCGCATTCCGCACTCGACTCTCCACCTCTTTGGCTCCGCCCGCAGCACTTCCAGCTCCCGCACCGCCGCGCGCCGCAGACGGTTCAACTCGCTCACGGGCAGCACTACGTTGCCCTCCAAGCAGTTCTTCAGCTCGCCCAGCTTGAACGGCGTGCCTCCTAACCGCCCGAGTTGCCCGCGAAGCCGGTCACTGGTAAGCGGTTGCCGCTCCGCAACGGCCAACGGCATCGCCGAGCCGCACCGGACCACGTGCCCCAGTCCGTCCCGCGCAATCAATGTCAGAGGTTTCCCCACCAACCCATGCACCTCCATCTCGATCGGCCTCTGGAATCTCGGACTCTCCCCCTCAAAACTCTGCCGCAGCCGCCGGTCCAACTCTGGGTCGCTCGTCTTCCACACCTTGTCCCCAGCGTGCACCCGCCCGAAATCAATATCCCCCCGCCCAAACCGCATTTCCGCCACCTCCCCATTTCGGACTTCGGCCTTCGGCCTTCGGACTTCATATACTCTTCCTCCCTCTTCCTCGTCCTCCGGCTGCCCTGCGTCAAACACCACCCCATCGCCCGGCTTCAGCGGCCCTTGCAGCCTCACCCAGACCCGCTCGCCCTCGACCCGCGACACTTCCCCCAGGAATACCCCGCGCTTCTTGCCAAACCGGCCATGCACGAGCGCCTGGTTGTTCGTGCCGTGAAACCACCCGGTATAAAGCCCGCGCGAAAACGCCATCTCCATCTTGTAGCGGTCTCCACTTGTCACCCTCCTCGCGCCGCCCAGCGCCTCCTTGGAGCCCGTAGGAGCCGACGTAAGGAGGCTCTGATCAACGACAGAATAGGCCCTTCCCAGTGCATTCTGAGCCTCCCTGCATCGGCTGCTAGATCGTATGGGATCTTCCGAGCAGGCTCCCAGCCGGTCCAGTGCGTCCCGATAGATGCGTGTGATGTTCGCCACGTATTCCGGTGATTTGAGCCGCCCCTCGATCTTGAACGAGGCCACCCCCACCCGCGCCAACTCCGGCAGCACCTCTAGCCCCGCCAGGTCCTGCGGGCTGAGCAAGTACTTTCGGTCGCCGAGCGCCACCAGCTTCCCATCGGCAATCAACTCATACGGCATGCGACAGGCCTGCGCACACTTCCCCCGATTGGCCGAACGGCCGCCCAGCGCCTCGCTGGTCAGGCATTGGCCCGAATAAGCGACACACAACGCGCCGTGGATGAAGACCTCCAGCGGCAGTGGACGGTTGTGAGGGGATACTTGATAGCCAGCGAGTTGGGAGGCTTGAATGGCTTCGATTTCCCGGAGTGAGCATTCCCGGGCCAGCACGACCAGGTTGCATCCCAGTTCGCGCGCAAACTCCATCCCGGCGGTGCTGGTGATCGTCATTTGGGTCGAAACATGAATCGGGAAATCAGGCGAGATCTGCCGAATCAACCGGCAAATCCCCACATCCTGAACCACCGCCGCATCCACACCCGCCGCAATCATCGTCCGCGTGTAGTGCTCCGCCTCGGCCAGCTCGTTCTCGAAGACCAGTATATTGAACGTCACATACCCCTTCACCCCGCGCCGGTGCAGGAACTCCATCAGCTCCGGCAAATCGGCCTCGGTGAAGTTGTGGGCCCGCATCCGCGCGTTGAATCGCTCCAGGCCGAAGTAGATCGCGTCCGCCCCGTTCTCGACCGCCGCCCGGGCGCACTCCCAATCCCCCGCCGGCGCAATCAGCTCAGGCAGGCGAACCGGCGCGCCCGCAGCACAGCGGGATTCCCCTGCCGCAGCGTTCTGCTCCGGTGCTGCGGCCAAAATGGTCTGGTTGCTCTGCATCAGCGAAACAGAACTTAGCCCCCAAACCGCTGTGGAACAAAAGCTTATTTGAAAGGCGCGCAGAGCTTCTCCGGCTTACCGTTTTCGCGATTGGCACACCCCGCCCCGGCTGGCACAATTGCCAGCCCGAACTTTAAAGAAATGTCCCTAAGCGCGGCAAATAAGCTCGTCTGCCTGACCACGCTGTGCCTGGCCCTGACCGGCCCCGGCTGCTCAGTCAAGCGCATGGCCGTCAACAAGGTCGGCGATGCTTTAGCAGGCAGCGGAACGACCTTTGCCTCCGATGATGACCCCGAGTTGGTCAAGGCGGCAGTGCCGTTCAGCCTCAAGCTCATGGAGAGCCTCCTGAGTGAGAACCCGCGCCACCAGGGCCTGCTGCTCGCCGCGTGCAGCGGCTTTACGGAATACGCCTACGCCTTCGTCCAGGAGGATGCGGACGAAACGGAAGACAAGGACCTGGCAGCGGCCGAGGAAATGCGAGGCCGCGGCCGGCGCCTGTATTTGCGGGCGCGGAACTATGGCTTGCGCGGCCTGGAGGTCAGACACCAGGGCTTCGACAAGGCCCTCCGCGCCAACGCAAAAACGGCAGTCACCATGGCCAGGGCGAAAGATGTGCCCTTGCTGTACTGGACGGCCCTCTCCTGGGCCGCCGCCATTTCACTCTCCAAGGACAATCCCGATCTGATCGCCGAAATGCCCCTGGTCGAGGCGATGATGGACCGCGCGCTGGCCTTGGATGAGGCGTTCGACTACGGCGCCATCCATGCCTACTTCATCACTTACGAAATGAGCCGCCCCGATGGGACCGGCGATCCCGCCGCGCGGTCGCGCCAACACTTCGAGCGGGCGCTGGTGCTCAGTGGGGGTCAGCAGGCGGGCCCGATGGTTTCCTTCGCCGAAGCGGTGTGCGTGCAAAAGCAGGACCTGAAGGAGTTCGAGTCTCTCCTCCACCGCGCCCTGGCGATCAATCCGGATGCCAGGCCCGAATGGCGCCTGGCCAACCTGGTCATGCAGCGCCGAGCCAAATGGCTGCTCGCGCGCACCGACCAGCTTTTCTTGCGCACCGGCCCTCCTATGGAGGGAAATCCGAAATCCGAGACCCGAGACCCGAAAGAAGGCCGAAGGCCGAATTCCGAGACGCGAAACTCGCAAGCCAACCGCGCATCTGCTCATTACCCATGCTGCAGAATGAGCGAGAGCACCCCGGCCTGCCAACCAGGGCTCCGGCATCGGTCATGTTCTAGCATCGCAGTCTGGCCCCTTCGGCCTTCGGACTTCGGCCTTCTTTCGGATTTCGGCCTTCGGGTTTCGGATTTCCGCGGCCACGCACATTCCGAATGGCAAGGTCGTGGAACCACATAGCCTGCATAAGTCTATTTCGTCATGAACCGTCGAATCTGCCTACCTGCCCTTTTGACCCTCAGCCTGGCCCTGGCCGCGCCCAGCCTGCACGCCGCCGAAAAAACCATCCGCATCAAGCTCGGCACCCTCGCGCCCGCCGGCACTTCGTACCACAAGAGCCTCCAGGCAATGGGCGAGAAGTGGCGCAAAGCTTCGGACGGCGCCGTGCAACTGGTTATCTTCCCCGGCGGCACCCAGGGCAGCGAGGCGGACATGGTGGGTCTGATGCAGACCGGCAATCTGGATGCTGGTTTGCTCACGACCGGCGGGCTCGCGGAAATAGATACCGGCGCTCTGGCCATGCAAGTGATGCCGATGTTCTTCCGCAACTTGGATGAGCTGGACTATGTGGCGGAGAAAATGCGTCCGCAACTCGATGCGCGCATGCTGGCCAAGGGATACGTCGTCCTGTTCTGGAGTGACTCCGGCTGGGTGCGGTTCTTCTCCAAGTCGCCGGTGTTGCATCCGGATGACTTGCGGAAGCTGAAGGTATTCTCCGGGTCGGACAGCGCCGCCGCGTACGACTTGTGGAAAGCCAGCGGCTTCAGCCCGGTGTCCCTGGACCCGACGGGCGTCCCGCAGGGCCTGTTGTCGGGCACCATCAGCGCGGTTCCGACGGTGCCCATTTTCGCGCTGGCCGCGCAGTTTGACAGCCAGGCCAAGTACATGCTGGAGTTGAACTGGGCGCCCCTGGTAGGCGCGGCGGTCGTGCATAAGAAGACGTGGGACCGCGTTCCGGCCGGCGTGCGTGACGCCTTGCTCAAGATCGCCGCGGAAACTGGGCTGCAGGTCAGAGCTGCCGGGCGGACGGAGAACACTGCGGCCGTGGCGGCAATGGTCAAGCGCGGGCTCAAGGTCCAGAAGGTGACCCCCGCAGTGGAAGAGGAATGGCGCGCGGTCATTGACAAGGTGCAGGATCAAATCCGAGGCAAAGTCGTGCCCGCAGACGTGTTTGATGAAGCGCAACGGTTCCTAAAGGAATATCGTGCTGCGGGCGGAGCAAAGCCGCAATGAGCAGCGGCACAGTTCTCACACCAGACCTGGTTGGTTCGCCCGAGTCAGCGACACGCTCCCGCGGGCAGCGCTTGTTCTGCCAGTGCGAAAACCTCCTGTTGGTGATTCCATTGGCGGCCATGCTGCTGCTGCCCGTCGTGGAAATCGTCTTGCGTCTGGTGTTCAAGACCGGCGTCTCGGGTTCCAGCGCCATTGAGCAGCACCTGACGTTGATCGTGGGGATGCTGGGCGGGGCCATCGCGGCGCGGGACCGGCGGTTGCTCGCGCTCTCCCCGGTGCAGACGCTGCTCCAGGGGCGGGCCAGGATGGTGGCGCAGATATTCAGCAGCGGCTTTGCGGCGGCGATCACCTTCTTCCTCTTCCTGGCCAGCCTCCAATATGTGCTGGAGATGAGGCCGCTGGGCAAGACCCTCGTCTATGGCATCCCGGTCTGGGTCATCCAGCTTATCCTGCCCATCGGTTTCGGCCTGATCCTGTTGCGCCTGGTCTGGCACGCCTCTCAAAAACACGGTGGACGAGCGCTGGCGCTCGCGCTGGCCGCTGCCGCAGCCGGTGTGGCGATATGGGCGCCGGGGTCTCCGGAACGAATGATGGTTCCGGCGCTGGTGGCTTTGGGGCTGGCGACGCTCCTGGGCGCGCCGGTGTTCACCGCTCTGGGCGGTGCGGCGCTGATCCTGTTTTGGGGCCACGACCTGCCGATCCAGGCCGTGCCGCTCAAACACTACAGCCTCACCACCAATAACATGCTCCCCAGCATTCCCATCTTTACGCTGGCCGGCTATCTCCTCGCCGAAGGCGGGGCGTCCAAGAGGTTGGTGCGGGTGTTTCAAGCGCTGGTCGGGCAATTCCGCGGCGGGCCGGCCATTGTTACCGCACTGGTGTGCGCTTTCTTTACCTCGTTCACCGGCGCGTCCGGCGTCACGATTCTTGCCCTGGGCGGCGTTCTCATGCCGGTCTTGCTGGCGGCGCGGTACTCCGAACGCAATGCGCTTGGTTTGCTGACTGGCGCCGGGTCGCTCGGGATGTTGTTTCCCCCGTGCCTGCCGCTGATTCTCTACACAATCGTCGCCAACCACAGCGCGCACGCCGATCTGACGATCAAGGAGATGTTCCTGGGCGGCATCGGCCCCGGGATCCTGCTGGTCGCCCTGACCGCCTGGTGGGGAATTCGCAAAGGCCCCAAGGAGGCGGTGGACCGCCCTATCTTCCACTGGTCGGAGGCTGGGGCCGCGCTCTGGGATGCCAAGTGGGAAATGCTGATCCCGGTGGTAGCCATTGTCTCGCTCTTTTATGTGCCAACCACCGTCGAAGCGGCTGCGTTGACCGCCACTTACGCGCTCCTGGCGACCACGGTGATTCATCACGATCTGCGTCCCATCAAAGACTTGCCGCGGGTCATCACCGAGTGCGGATTGTTGGTCGGCGGCGTGCTGTTGATCCTGGGCGTCGCGTTGGGGTTCACGCACTACCTGGTGGATGCGCAACTCCCGGACAAGCTGGTCGAGTGGGCCACCCGGATGGTGGGATCGAAATGGCTCTTCCTGCTGGGATTGAACGTGGTGCTGCTTTTCGTGGGCGGGCTGGTTGAAATCTACGCGGCGATCATTGTGGTCGTGCCCCTGCTGGTGCCGTTGGGCGTAGCCTTCGGTTTGGACCCCATCCACCTCGGCATCATTTTCCTCGCCAACATGGAGTTGGGTTTCCTCTGCCCGCCCGTCGGCCTGAACCTCCTGCTCTCCTCTTACCGTTTCAACAAGCCCATGCCCGAAGTCACCCGCGCCACGACCCCGATGCTGCTCGTCCTGCTGGTCGGCGTGCTGCTAATCACCTACTTCCCCCCGCTGACGACCTTCCTGCCAATGCTGTTCAAGTGAGCATTGCATTGGCGGCTGAAGTATGATAATCATACCCCATGACGACTAACATGGGCCAGCGCGGCCAGCTTGTGATCCCTAAGGCCATCCGGGCCAGCCGAGGTATTGTGCCCGGGGATGACTTCGAGGTCATTCCGGATGAGGATGACCTTGACCTGATCCTGCTACGGCGCATTCGTTCGGCTGCCAATGCTGGGCTGGTGGAGCATCTGGCCGCGTGCCCATACAAAGGGCCGCTGCCGATTCCTCCCCGCCGCCGGGAACCGATGCGTAAAGCCAGGCTGTGAATTACCTGGTTGATACCAACGTGCTCGGCGAGCCAAGGCAGAAGCGCCCTGATGCCAAGGTGCTAAACTGGCTAAAGGCGAACGAGGCCATTTTGTACACCAGCGTCCTGGTGACGGGCGAAATCCGCTACGGGATCGAGTTGTTGCCCGCCAACAGCGCCAGACGCGCCGAGCTGCTAAAGTGGCACGCTGAGATGCTCGACATTATGGCTGGTCGCATCCTGTCCATCAATGCACGCGTGGCCGATGAGTGGGGCAGGCTGCAGGCTGAGGCCCGTGCCAAGAACGTTGTCCTGCCCGTCGTGGACAGCCTCCTGGCGGCCACCGCCCGCCGGTACCAGTTGGTGCTGGCGACCGATAACACCAGCGATTTCAGAGGCGTTGGCCTCAAGATCGTAAATCCATTCGATTAGCCCGCTCGCCAAGCACGGGCGGGACCCTTCTAAGATACCGGAGTGGTTGCCTACCGCTACCGGACCACTTGGCTTGCAAGCCGCATGTGGGGCACTTTGGCCAAGGAAACCGAAAGATAGCCGGGCTTGCGGGCTTTCGGGGAAGAGAAACGAAGAATAAGGCCGAAGGCTAAAGGCCAAACGCTGAAGGTTGAAGGCGAAACCACGAGATCCGAGGGAAAAGGGCAAAGCTCGGACAACCCGGGCGGTAGCCAAGGTGGATGGCGGCAGGAAGGAGTAAGATGTCGGGGCTCAGCCGCCTGGGGGCAGCACACTGGCCACCAACGGCCGGAGGACATTGTCCCAACCGACAATTAGCTTGTGAGCGCGCAGGAACAGGGTGGGGCCGACGGGCGGCTGATCGAACTTGCCGGTGTAAAGGAGGCTTGCAACGATCCGCTGGGAAGCCTCGGAATATTCCGGCGGCAGGTCAACCTGAGCCAGGCCCCGATTCGCCAGGGCGACGTTGATCTTCACAAAGAGCAGGAAGCCGGTCAGGGGGCCGCATTGCCGGAGGCGGGGCTTGGACCTCTTGGTCCTGGCCACCGCACACCAAATGACGCGCTGCTCCTCGGTGAGCGTGCGCCAACGGGCGGAGACGGCCCCGAAAGTCCCGCGGACCGCGACCTGGGCGGGGGTGCGCGGGTTGAACGGGACAAAGGCCGGGTAGGAGTACTGGCCATAGCGATTGCTCTGCCAGACCCGGTCCCCCCGCTTGCCCGATCTCGGTATATCCAGGACTTTCATAACTAATCTAGCAGTAGTTATAGCACACCCCGCGAAGGCTGTCAATAACATCTTATGATAGACTTGCTGGAATACGCGCGCGAAGCGACCGGGCTGATGCGCGATAAGCCACGCGTTTGGAGCACCGTAACCGAAGACCTCCCGCCGTTGATTGCCGAGTTAGAGAAGATTGTCTGAGTCGGCTTGCACAACGAAGCGCTGTGCGGAGGCAATCCGCTATGCTCGGCCTGGCTCCTCGTCCATCGCCGTGGCCAAGAGTGCCAAAAGCGAGGATTGCCACTTGCTCGTTGGTGGGGGCACGACGGATAACGACCATTTTGGACTGGTGCGTTACGGGCAGCCGGGATATGAATGGGACTGTCAAGAAAGGACAGCCAAATGAACCGCATTTATCAGGGACGGGTGACGAAGGTAGAAATCCTTAACGGCAAGAATGCCGACAACCAACCGCAGGAGCTTCCCGACTGGCAAAGTGCCCTCTGGCAGCACCACGAGTTGTTTCAGGATGGGGTGAATTACTATTTGTTCTGTCTGGCCGCACTGGCAAGCAACCCTTCGTCGCCAATGGGGAAGCTGCGGAACCAGCTTGGCAGCGTGTGGGAGCCTTTCGGACGAACGGGCAGAAGATTCAAGGGGCTTCGTGATTCGGTCGGGCCATATCTGTTGCCCGGTCGGTCAACGCCGTCCATCGACGAGGCGTTTGCCGCCGCCCTGGCAGGAAACAATGCGGAGCCGAAACTGCTGCAATCAGCGGTAGATGCTTTGGTTGCGGACCTTGGCGGCGACGCGGCCATCCAACAAGGCGGTCGCAGCTACTGGCCGATGTTCTGCAACCCCAGTTCGAAACCTACTTACCCGCGCAGCAACGCAAAACTGGAGCGCGACGCGGCGCGTGACTGGCTGCCGGGATGGCTCCATGATCCCAAGACCGCGAACGAATTGGCTTCAACTGCCGACCGCCTCAAAGTGGGCCTGTTTGCAAACGTTGCTGTGGGCGAACCTGACATCGTTGGAGATGAAGCGAAGAAGCGATTGCGCGAGGCCATCGCATTTCTCGCTGAGACCAATCCCAAACTGAAAACTACTTTGGACCAACTTCTGCCGAAGGTGGACGAGCTCCCTGCTGCTACTGCTTTTCCGCGCTATGTTGGGTCCAGCGTCAAGGGAGCCGACAAATCGCGTTTCAACGCCCTGCTCCTCTTTAAGTATGTTGAACAATCAAAGCTGACTTTCGATCTGTTACGTGACGCCTACCCGGCTCCAAAGCAGGAGGCGAAGCCAGTCAAGAAATCCAAGCCAACCGAAGCCGACCCGTTGCTTAGCTTGGGAGACGACCCCATAAAGCTCGCACGCGGCGAACGAGGTTATGTTTTTCGCGCTTTCACCAGCCTGCCGTGCTGGGGAGGCAAAGGCCCCAGTGACATCCTCTGGAAAGAATTCGACATTGCCGCTTTCAAGGAGGCATTGAAGACTGCCAATCAATTCCGACTGAAAACCAAGGAACGGCTCGACAAAGCCGATGAGCTGGCGGAAGAACGCGCCTACATGGACGGAGAGAAGTCAAAGTTCAAGCCTTCGGAGTATTCCGATCAGGAGCCTCCGGCGGTGTTGAACGGGGACCCACGCTTTGAACTGGTGAAACAGCTATTCGAGGTGGAACTGGCGGAGGAGCACTATCTGGCCGAAGGCGAATCGGTCACCTATGGACTGCACCCGCGCACCCTACGCTGCTATCGCGAGTTGGTTGAACGCTGGAACAAAATTGTCAAGCCCGGTCAGGCATTCAACGAAGCCGCGAGAGAAAGACTCGTCACCAGCACGGACAAATTCCAAACCGAGAACAAGGAACGCATCGGGAGCGTGACCTTGTTCAAGCAACTGCTCGAAAGAGACTACTGGTGTCTTTGGCAAACGCCCGATGAACAGACGGTAGCAGCGAGGCAAAAGGCTGGGTTTTCCAGCAACATCCTTGAGGACTATCAGCGCTATCTGGAGCTTGAGACAGACATCGCGCGCCTGAAAGAACCGATACGATTTACTCCGGCGGATGCCGAGCAATCGCGGCGTCTCTTCATGTTCTCTGATCTCGCCGGGAAGTCGAAGCACAAGCATCTCCCCAATGCGACGCCCTATGGTTTCGCGGTGGATGTCGCGCTGGCCGCCAGCGAAGGTGGTGTCTGGAAAGAAACGCGGGTGCGGCTGCACTACTCGGCGCCTCGTCTCCGCCGTGACGGGCTGCGGACAGGCGTTGCCGAGGACCTGGAGCGGACGGCGTGGCTCCAGCCGATGGTGGCTGCTCTAATGATTCCTGAACCCGCCCCACAGGATTTCTCCAAGTGCGCCATTTCGCTCATGCCGGACAAGTCATGGAAAGGCTTGCGCCATCTGTTGAACTTTCCCGTGACACTTGACCCAGCGGCGGTGCAGAAGGCGATTGGCTCGCAAGCACGGTGGGCCAACCAGTTCGTTGCCTTTGGCAAGGGCGCGACGGAACAAAAGTTCTTTCTTCGCTGGCCGGAGGAAGTGTCGGCCTCGCAGAAGAAAGCCGGCCCGTGGTGGGAAAGCGATGAGCCATTCCGCTGTCTCTCGGTGGACCTCGGTCAGCGCGACGCGGGTGCATTCGCGTTGCTGGACGTGCGCGCTAACGCCGATTTCGGCAAGAAGCCATCGCGGTTCATCGGCGAGGTGTTTGGAATGCAGTGGCGCACTGCGTTGGCTGCTGCTGGCTTGTTGCGTTTGCCAGGCGAGGACGCGCTGGTCTGGCGCGATGGCAAATGGCAGGAGGAGCTATACGGCGAGAAGGGACGGCTCGCCACAAAGGAGGAATGGCTGGAGACGAACGCCATCATTTCCGCTTTGGAGCAGAACGCGGGAGAATGGATTGGTGCAGACCCGAAACGCTGGTCGTTTCCGGAGTTGAATTCCAAACTGCTGATCGTAGCGGGGCGCGCGCAGAGTTGGCTCGCACGCCTCCATCGCTGGCTGTGGATGCTTGACGACGAGAACAAACGCGAGCGAGCGCTGGGTGAATTGCTGGAGCAGGAACGACAGGAAGTGTGGCGGAAACGGGCGGAAACTAAGGATGTGTTGGCACTCAAGCAATCCCTCACGGCGGAAATCCAGCGGTTGGACAAACTCCTGCCCGAACAGCTTGTCCTCCTCGTCAATCGGTGCCTGCCTTTGCGCAACCGCAAGTGGGCTTGGAACCAGCATCCGGACAAGGCATTCGCAGAGAAAGGATGTCATCTGCTGGAAATGGTCGAGGCTCCCAGCCATCTCCCGCTGCTGGCCGGACAGCGCGGAATCTCCTTCGAGCGTATTGGACAGCTTGAGAAACTGCGCCGCCGCTTTCAATCGCTCAACCGCGTTTTGCAGCGCGAGCTTGGAGCACCGCCCAAGTCAGGCCGCGAATTGCGGGATGACCTCGTGCCGGACTGTTGCCCCGATATTTTAGCCAAGCTCGACCGTATGAAGGAACAGCGCGTGAACCAGACAGCCCATCTCATTGTCGCGCAGGCGCTTGGCGTTCAACTCCGCAAGCACCAGACGCCGGAGCGCGAGCGCGCGGAGCGAGATATGCATGGGGAGTATGAAATCATGCCGGGGCGGAAGCCGGTTGATTTCATCGTACTCGAAGACTTGTCAAAGTATCTGAGTTCTCAGGCACGTGGCCGGGGCGAGAACGTGAGGCTAATGAAATGGTCTCACCGGCAGGTAACGGCGAAGGTGAAGGAACTTTGCGAGCCATTTGGTCTTCCCGTACTGGAGACACCCGCCGCCTATTCCTCGAAGTTCTGCTCGCGCACGGGTGTCGCGGGCTTTCGTGGTGTGGAAGTCACGTTGAAGGACCGGCAGTCATTCCCTTGGTCAAAGCGGTTGGAAGAGAATTCGGTGGAGGTGGTAGAGCTCTTTGGGTGGCTGGAATCAGCGAGTGCCGGTCACAAGACCAAGCAGCCGCGCTGCCTGCTTGCACCAATGTTGTTGGGCCCGCTGTTTATCCCGGTGACACCACAGGCCCCCATTATGCAGGCGGACATCAATGCCGCCATCAATCTCGGTTTACGCGCCATGGCCGCTCCCAACGCGCACGAGATTCATGTCCGCATTCGTTCGGAGGCGAAGGACGGGCAGTTTCGGGTGCGCGCCCAGAGCAAGCGGGAGAAGGCACGCTGGGGAAATGAACCGCCCCCCATCAAGATGCTCGTCGAGACCCAGCGGGTTGCGCTTGCCCGCGAAGGCGGCCATCCGAATTTCTTCGTTGACCCCCTCAAGGTGGCGACTTTTGATAGAGCGGAGGTGGATGGGTTGGGCCTGCCTGTCGCTAGCGGTCGCGGCCTCTGGAAATCCGTCCGGGATGCCGAATGGAAACGCTGCCGCGAGATCAACTTAGAGCGGATGCGCCGTTGGGGGTTCATAATCGAGGCCCCCCGAACACTCGAAGTTTCCCGCAAAGAGGATGAGGATGACCTGACGTTCTAAGCCACCATGAGCGAGGCCGGTATCCAGACTCAGCCTGGACTTGAATCGCAACCGCCGATGCCGGTGCGTCGCCTTCACAACTTCATTTATTGCCCACGGCTGTTTTATTTCCAGTGGGTAGAGAACATCTTCCAGGAGAGCGCTGACACGGTAGCGGGGTCTCATGTGCATCGGAATGTGGATGCGCCGTCGAAGCTGGAGGACCCGAAGGAGCTTGGGTTGCCGGAAGGAGCGAAGCTTCGCAGCCTGCGGCTCGAGAGCGAATCGCTGGGACTGATTGGCGTGGTGGATATTGTGGAGGGCGGGCCGGACGGGGCGGAGATCATTGATTACAAGAAAGGCTCCGCCCGGCGCGACGCCCAAGGCGAGCGCGTGGCCAAGGAGCCGGACGCCATACAGGTCGCCGCGCACGCGCTGCTGCTGCGGGAACACGGGGTCAACGCGGTTCGGGGAGCGATTTACTACGCTGCCGATAAGCGGCGGGTGCCGGTGGAATTCAGCGAGGACCTTTTTGGGAAGGTGCGCAAGGCCATTGAGGAGGCGCGGGGGGTTGCCAATAGGGGAAGCTGCCCGCCGCCGCTGAGGAATGATGCGCGGTGCCTTTACTGCTCGGCCTATCCGGTTTGTTTGCCCAATGAATCTCTCTGGTGGGCGAAGCGGCGCAAGGCAGCGGACCCGGAGGGGCAACTCCAATTCGGCTTTGCCGGGCCATCGGAGGACGCGGTTCGCGACCGGATTCTTGAGGCGTTGGAGTTCGCCGCCGAGTCGGGCCAAAAGGAAGCTCCGACGTTGCAGCCGCCGCGACCGGGCGGGGACGACAGTGAGGTGCTGGTGGTGCAAACACCGGGGGCGCAAATCGGGCAGCGCGGCGATCAGTTGGTGGTCAGCGTGAAGGGCGAGGAGACGCGCAAGCTGCCGGGCCAGCAGGTGCGGGCGATTTACTGTTTCGGCGCGGTTCAGATGACGGCGCAGGCGGTCGAGACGTGCCTGGAACTGGGAATAGACGTTTCTTATTTCTCGCCTGCCGGGCGTTTCCTCGGGCTGCTGCGGGGTCTGCCGGCCAGCGGCGTGGACGCGCGGCGGGGACAGTACCGGCTGTTTGAGCTGCCGGGGGTGCGGCTGCAACTGGCGCGGGAAGTCATCCGGGCCAAGATTCACAATCAGCGCGTGATGCTGATGCGCAATGGAGAGGTGCCGGAGCGGGTAGTGGACTTGCTGGCCAGCTTTCGCGACGCGACGGAATCCGCGCGCGGGTTAACGGAACTGTTGGGCATCGAGGGGAACGCGGCGGCACTCTACTTCGAGCAGTTTGAGTCCATGCTCAAGCAGCGGGAGGGCTGGAGATTCGACTGGCGCGGGCGCAATCGCCGTCCGCCGCGCGACCCGGTGAACGCATTGCTATCGCTGGGCTATTCGATGCTGGCGAAGGAACTGACCGGCGTTTGCCATTCGGTCGGGCTGGACCCATTTCTTGGCTTCATGCACCAGCCGCGCTACGGGCGGCCGGCGCTGGCCCTGGACTTGATGGAGGAGTTTCGGCCGCTGGTGGCGGATAGCGTGGCGATCAGCCTGATCAACCGGGGCGAGCTTGGCCCGGAAGACTTCATTCGCAGCGCGAACGGAACGTTCCTCAACGAGCGGGGAAGAAAGCCATTCTGGGAGGCGTGGTTCCGCCGGTTGGACACCGAGGTGAGCCACCCGGAGTTCAGTTACAAGATGGCGTATCGCCGGATGCTGGAAGTGCAAGCGCGGCAGTTGTGGCGGTTCGTGCGCGGTGAAGCCTTGACCTACCACGGATTCGTCACCCGATGAGCCGGATTCGCTACCTGGTGAGTTACGACATCTGCCATCCGAAACGGTTGCGGCGGGTGGCGCGAGCCTTGGAGGGGTTTGGGGTGCGGCTGCAATACTCGGTTTTCGAGTGTGCGCTGGACGCGATGCGCCTGGCGAAACTCAAGGCGGAACTCCAGGACCTGGTGAACCACGACGAAGACCAGGTGCTGTTTGTTTCGCTGGGGCCAAGCGCAGGGGACGCTACCCTGGTCATTGAGGCGATGGGGTTGCCCTACGAAGTGCGCTCGCGGGTGACGATTATTTGATTTTTGAGCTTGCAACTTGGCGTCCGAAGGCTTGAATTATCCCTGGCTACGGCCACCGACCACCTTTCTTCCGCCATTGGAAAGGCATGTTCCTTGAAATCGCGAACGACTGCGCCTTGAAGCGGCGAAGCGGCGCGAGCGCGGCAGTGCTGGCGCTCGCCAACACGGACGCTCGCAATGTAGCTTTTATGCGGTTAACCAGGCAAGAATGTGATTGTCCAAGCCCCCCTCGAAGGTGATTGGCGACTGATTTGTTGCTGCGCTCGCAAATCGGCTACGCAGCCGCTGGCAGGCAAGGGGTTAGGGCGAGGCAGCCGCAGTCAGCGCGATTCCGGGGGGCGTGAGGCGGCTCTATGCCTGGGTGCAGGCATTAGATCTGGGGAAGCCGCAGTCAGCGCGATTCCGGGGGGCGTGAGGCGGCAATGCGAGCATTAAGGGAGATCAACTCGATCAAGCCGCAGTCAGCGCGATTCCGGGGGGCGTGAGGCGGTATTTTGCGTTAACCAACTATGCACTGAACCCATGCCGCAGTCAGCGCGATTCCGGGGGGCGTGAGGCGGCATTTCGCGCTGGGAGGAGGCCCTTAAGTTAAAAGCCGCAGTCAGCGCGATTCCGGGGGGCGTGAGGCGGCCAGTCCTAATGCCGAACCCAAGGTTGATTTGGTCGCCGCAGTCAGCGCGATTCCGGGGGGCGTGAGGCGGCAATAGAGCATTAAGACTTCACCAAACACCGGCCGCAGTCAGCGCGATTCCGGGGGGCGTGAGGCGGAGTGCGCGGGTGGCTCCGACAGAGGCCGAATGACAGCCGCAGTCAGCGCGATTCCGGGGGGCGTGAGGCGGATCGTCCCGGGCATCATTTGGCGGGTGACTCCAGCCGCCGCAGTCAGCGCGATTCCGGGGGGCGTGAGGCGGCCACAGGACTCGCACGAGGACTGAGTCTCAGAAGCCGCAGTCAGCGCGATTCCGGGGGGCGTGAGGCGGCCTGCCGCGCGTGCCATGGAACCGGAATCCTTTGGGCCGCAGTCAGCGCGATTCCGGGGGGCGTGAGGCGGACGAGAATATTGGGCCGGTTCCACTCTTTTGCGAGGCCGCAGTCAGCGCGATTCCGGGGGGCGTGAGGCGGCTGCTTTGCACCGGCGGTCCAGCAGTGCGGGTCGTGCCGCAGTCAGCGCGATTCCGGGGGGCGTGAGGCGGAAGAAGAATTCACAGGCGGCATGATGAAGCGGTCCGGCCGCAGTCAGCGCGATTCCGGGGGGCGTGAGGCGGAATTCCAATGGCGGCAGCAAGGTCGAGTGTTGCCGCCGCAGTCAGCGCGATTCCGGGGGGCGTGAGGCGGGCCTGCATGGCGAGTAAAACGGCTGGAGGCATAGGTGCCGCAGTCCGCGCGATTCCGGGGGGCGTGAGGCGGGTATAGGTTGCTGTGGGCATGGAATACAGGTAGAAGCCGCAGTCAGCGCGATTCCGGGGGGCGTGAGGCGGTTCCGAGTGCGGTTCCCTGGCAGGTCTCAACGCTGGCCGCAGTCAGCGCGATTCCGGGGGGCGTGAGGCGGATTTCAATTGTTTCAATCGTTTCAGTTTCAATCGTGCCGCAGTCAGCGCGATTCCGGGGGGCGTGAGGCGGTCCAATCTTGTTACTCACGAGCCATCGCCCTCAAGCCGCAGTCAGCGCGATTCCGGGGGGCGTGAGGCGGCTAAGCCGGCGCAGGCCCAACCTCAACCATGATCGCCGCAGTCAGCGCGATTCCGGGGGGCGTGAGGCGGAGTGGACAAGTGGTGTTTGGCGCTGAGTGCAGGTGCCGCAGTCAGCGCGATTCCGGGGGGCGTGAGGCGGGCTAAAAAGGTAAGGACGCGTTCCACCGCGCCCCTGCCGCAGTCAGCGCGATTCCGGGGGGCGTGAGGCGGGCTAAAAAGGTAAGGACGCGTTCCACCGCGCCCCTGCCGCAGTCAGCGCGATTCCGGGGGGCGTGAGGCGGGCGTGATGGTGGCCGGTGGCCTCGCCGCGGGCGAGGCCGCAGTCAGCGCGATTCCGGGGGGCGTGAGGCGGGAACCAAAAATGATCCGGCAGGGTGACATACTACTGCCGCAGTCAGCGCGATTCCGGGGGGCGTGAGGCGGGAGGTAGCGCGTGACCGGTACTCGACCGTTTTCCGGCCGCAGTCAGCGCGATTCCGGGGGGCGTGAGGCGGAGCAGGCGTCGCTCGAGCACGTGGTGAAGCAGATCGCCGCAGTCAGCGCGATTCCGGGGGGCGTGAGGCGGTTCTTCCCGCCTTCGCGTCTTCGCTGTTATTTCCGGCCGCAGTCAGCGCGATTCCGGGGGGCGTGAGGCGGTCAACAACGGATCGGTATTCCTTCCGCAAGACGGGCCGCAGTCAGCGCGATTCCGGGGGGCGTGAGGGGGAACGTCAGCCAGGAGAAGATCGTTGGCGAGCTAACGCCGCAGTCGGCGCGGAGCGGATGCTGGCGCGGGCGGCGGATTTCCCATTCGGGGACGAGGGTCCAGTCGTATTGGCGGGCGCAGTAGTCGAGCAGGCCCTGGAAAGCGGAGCGGACGGCGGTTTCGTGGGTGACGCCGAGGTTGTCGAACTGGCGCAAGGCGGCGTAGTAATTCTGGACCGGCTTGTGCGTGGCCTTCAGTTCCAACCTTTGCATGGCGGTGTTCTACACCAGCGGCGGGGTGGACGGCAATACTGGTGTGGGGTTGAAGTCCGAAGGCCGTGCTTCGCGTGAGCGTCAGTTATCCCATCATCCCGGCCCTCCCCCCTTCCGAAGCGGAGAGGTGGAATCGTCGGCAGGTTTCTGGCGAACCGAGCAAGTGTCCTCACCATTCACAGTCCCAGCGCGGGCAACGCCTGCACCACCTCCACGGTTTCCAGGCTGACGGTGACGACCTGGCCGAGGAGGCGGACGATGTATTCGGGGTCGTCGGAGCGGCTGGGGTCGTTGGTGATGCCGCTGCGTTTGTCCGTGCTCACCTGGTATTGGTCAATCACCCATTCGAGAGCGGAACGGTTGCCGAGACGTTATTCAAAGGTCTCGGGCAGGATGCCGTCCAGCGTGAGGAAGCCGTTGTAGGCAAGCGAGGTCTTGTCTTTGGAGAGGCGCATCTTTTCCACGCGCCAGTTGAGCGCGGCGTTGGGGTTCTCGCGGCGGGGGAACCGAGATTGTAGGTGCTGTTCACTTAAGGAAAGAAGAGGGCCTTCAGCCAAGCCACCAAAACGTCCACCTGCGCTACGTTCGCGTCGAGGAATTTGGCAGTGATTGCCGTTCCCAGTGGTTTTCCGGGTTCCTGCTGCCAAGCAAGCCAGGTGTGGATGATGGCCTTGGGCTCGGCGAGCTGGCTGAATCGCCGCTCACCTTCGGGGATGGCAGCGACACTGGACTTGACGTGTCCGAACAGTTTGCTGCCTGATGGCACCAAGAAGTGCAGGAAGTCCTCAAGAATACCTTTGGTTTGGTTGTCCGGCATAATCCAGACACCCACTCGTGGCAACAAACTGTCGGCCGGTGGGGAGAGGATGGTGCCCGCAGGAGCCGGATTGGCCGGCACAACCTCATACCCCGCTTTGGTCAGGCGCTCGCGAAGGGACTGCCAGCGGGCGGCTAAGTCGGTGTCGGCATCTATGACAACACCGAGCGCCTCAACGTCGCTCTCCTTGAGCCGGACTGGGAAGTTCTCCAGCAGCCGAACAACGTCTCCTTGCGGTTTGACCTCGTCGAGTTTGCCAACGCCGCGTTCGCCGCAGATGTGCTTGAGGACATGTTCGTCGTCGTTGCCCTCCACTAACAGAACCTTCTTGCCCGTCATATTAACGCACCTCAATCTTGTCTCGCGCGGCGACGGCTAGTTCGTCCTCCCGGAAGAGCGTCGCGATGACGGACTCTCCCTTTCTGGACAAGCGGATGAGCAAGCCCTCCGCCGGGTCCTCGGCGGCGGCCTTCTGGAAAGATTGCACCGCGTCCCAACTATGCGAGGTGGCGAAGACTTGGACATTGAGCAGGCTGGCGAGGCGGAAGATGCCACGCCAAACGTCGAACTGGACAGTGTGGTGCATTCCGTTCTCGAACTCGTCAATGAGCAAGAAACCGTCCTTCGCATTCACGAGCGAGAGAACGATGCCGAATAGACGATTCAGGCCGTCCCCGAAGGAACGCAGCGGAACAGGGCGCTTGAAGCCGCTGGACCGGACGATTGCAGTCCGCATCTGCCGTGCACCTTCGCCCCCGACCATCGAGACCGCCATGATGTCGGGAGCGATGATCTTCAACGCTTCCACGACATCCTTTTCCCGGTCTGAGAGCGCAATCTTGTCCCAAAGCGGGCCGAGGTTTTCCGTGCGCTCGCCGCCGTAAGGGCTCACGAACACGCAAGGCACGTGCGGTTCCTCTGGCATTTCGCCACGGAAGATTCGGCCCCGGGAGAAGCGCTTGAGGTAGTCTAGCGGTAAGATCCTGCGGACGGAGCCAGATTGCATGACCAACGCCGGCATGACTTCCGATTCGGGTAATGGCAAAGTCTGCTGGGGGACAAGACGTCTCGTGCCGTCAGGGTCTCGCTGCTCCGAGAACAAACCCACGGAGATGGTCAAGCGCATGGACCGCTTCCCACCGTTGGCCGCCAGGACAATCGGCTCCTTGATTTCGGAAATCTGGGGGAAACCCGTGAAGAGGTTTCCAAGTTGGGATAGGCTCTCGGCATCGACAGGTCTTCCCGTCTCCTCGCCTTCGCCGATGTCTTCCTCGCGGTAACGGAGGATGCTGGAAAGGACCGGCGGCGAAGCATCGGAGGATAGGATGCGCAACGCTTCAAGGATAGACGACTTGCCAGTGTTGTTCCGGCCGGTAATCAAATTGACCCTTCCCAAGGCTTCGAGCTTGAGCTGTCGCAGCGACCGGAATCGCTCGATTATCAAGGTTGAAATTCGCACTCTCATTTCATCAGTTCGTTGGCGTGAAGGATACCACTTCAGCCGCCAGCACTTGAAGCATATTCTCAAAGGCTGAGGTGGCCACTCCTCGACCGCGGCAATACGGCCTAGCGACGTTAAGCAAGCCGGAGATGGTGGCGGGGCCTAATCGATGGCCAGGTAGAAGCGGTCGAGCTTCTTCAGGAAGTCGGCCCGGCTGAAGCTCTGCGAGACGAGCGCGTCAATGACCTTCTCGATCTCGGCGGCGAAGGTTGTCCTGCCCATCCAGGACAGCCTCTTGGCGGCTACCGCCCGCCGGCAACCGGTTTTACCGGCTGTTCCAGGCACTGCATTGGCGCCAAGGCGGCGGGCGGTAGAATAGGGGCATGACTACAACCGTTCAGGTTTCGGCCAGTGGGACCGTGGCCCTGCCGGAGGCATTCCGCCGGCGCCGGAAGATCGAACCCGGCATGGGCCTGCGGGTGACCGACATGGGGGAAGGCATCCTGCTGACACCGGTTTATCCGCCTTCGGAGGAATAACTGGCTGCGGTCATTGCGGAGGCCGGTGGACCAGGGCCAGTGGAAACCCTAAAGGCGCGCAAACAGGTGGAGGCAGCCATTGAACGAGTCCGGGCGCGGGCGCGTCATTGTGAGCCGTGACCGCCACCTGCTGCGTTTGGGGAAGCCGTTCGGTATCGCGGTGTTGGACGATCGTGGGTTTCTGGCCCGGCTTGGCCGCGTCGGCCCAAAGTGATGGTCTTCTGGCTGCTTCATTCTCGTGACCTTGTGCAGCCTACGCGGATTTCCCATTCGGAGACGAGGGTCCAGTCGTGCTGGCGGGCGCAGTGATCGAGCAGGCCCTGGAAAGCGGAGCGGGCGGCAGGGGACGCTCCTCCACCAGGCATTGACATTCCCGAATGCACCTGAACAGTATAGTGAAGCACCCAGCGCGAAGGCCTGACTTTAGGCGCTGCGCGACGGTTGTTGAGAAAACGCTAACCAGTTGTTCAATGTAACCGAGAATGAACTCTCCTGAGAATCTAAAGGTCCCACTGGCTTCGTGCCGCCGCGAGCAACGGGTAATGCCGCGTCTTGCGGTCTGCTTTGTAGCCGTGGCACTGTTGCTGCCTCGTGTCGCTCCCGCGCAGGCGGCCCCAACCAATTCGCCCGCGCAGCTTTTTTCCCAGGCGCTGGCTCAGCTTGTGGCCATCCTCGCACCGCCAACCAACCAGCCCGCTCGCACCTTCACCACGACGCTGAAGCTCGTCAAGGCCGAGGGGTTGCCCAAAGAAGCGGAGGGCCAGGAATTGGACCTCGCGTTCCAGGCTCCCGACCACCTCCGGCTTGCCGTAAAATGGGACCGTCAAAGCTATGTCGCCGCCCGGGACGGAGAGGAAGTGTGGATTTATGCTCCGACCAAAAAGTTCGGCCTGATCGGCTCTCCCGATAAAGCGCCGTTCGCGACCGAGCCAACTCTCAAGGATACAAAGCCCCTGGGTCCGCTCAGGCTGCCGATCCCGGCCGAGCAACTCGCCCTGCTGCCGTTTCTGACCGATCTCAAGGCGCTGCCGGACGAGAGCGTCGCCTCCACTCCGTGCCGGGTCGTGCAGGCGACCCCCAAGCCGGAGGCAAGTGACGCCTTGAAGCTGCCGCAGGGGACCCTGCAATTGTGGATCCGCGAGAGCGACTCCTTCCCGCTGCGCTTGGCCTATCGCGAGGCCAAGGGGACGGATGTCGCGCTCGAATTGGTCAACCCTCAATTCCAGGAGGCGTGGCCCGCCGCGCAGTGGAAACTGAAGGCGGCGGCGGGAGACAAGATCGAGACGGTGGCGCGGTCTCACCTGACGCGTTTTCTCGACGTGGCGGTTGCGATGCTGGGCGAGAAGGTCCCGCCGCTCGGCCCGGCCACCGGCGAGCGGCGTGTCGTCGCCCGCGAAGGCGACGGCCGCCTGGAGGTGGTGGATGGCACGCGCGTGCTGGTCCTTAAAGGCACGCCGGAGGAAATGGGCCACCAACATGGGGTGCTGATGAAGAAAGACATCCGCCGCCTGGTGGACCATATCCTGTTCGGAGTCGGCGTCGGCAGCTCGTTCGAGAAAGGGGACTGGGTGTTCGGCGAGATTGAAGCGGCCCAGCAGCGGCTGAACCCATTCATGGACGAGCGTTACCTGCGGGAGATGGACTCGCTGGCCAGCGCCGCCGGGCTGCCGCGTGAGGAAGTGCGCCTCGCGAACTACTTCCCCGAAATGTTCCATTGCAGCGGCTTCGCCGTCTATGGCAAGGCCACAACCGACGGCCGGCTGTATCACGGGCGCATCCTGGATTATATGCGCGGCATGGGCCTGGAGCAGAGCGCCGTGGTGATGGTGTTCCAGCCCGACCGCGGTAACGCCTGGGTCAATGTCGGCTACGCCGGCTTCATCGGGTCGGTCACCGCGATGAATGAAAAGCATGTGGCTATGGGCGAAATGGGTGGGAAGGGCCAGGGCCATTGGGATGGGAAGCCGATGGCCGAGCTGGTCCGCGAGGTTATGGAGAACGCCAACACCCTTGACGAGGCGGTGGCCATCATGCGCAAAGGCCCTCGCACCTGCGAATACTATTTTGTCATCTCGGATGCCAAATCCAACCGCGCCGTGGGTATCGCCGCGACGTCCGACAAGTTTGAGACCATTGACGCGGGCCAGAGCCATCCGCTCCTGCCGCATGCTGTCCCGGACGCGGTCCTGATGTCAGCCGGCGACCGCTACGAGGAGCTGACCCGCCGCGTGCAGGCCAATTACGGCAAGCTCGATGCAGCAGGTTGCCGCGACCTGATGAAGCGACCTGTCTGCATGACCTCCAACCTCCACTGCGCGCTCTTCGAGCCGGGCTCGCTCGATTTCTGGGTCGCCAACGCGGACTCACAAAACGCGGCTGCACACACGCGCTTCACGCACTACAACCTCACCGCCATACTCCAGCCAGAGAAAGCGCCGTGAGCCTCTCCCGGCGGCCGGAAGGTCGCCGGAGAAACCCGTCCGTCCCCGCGCTCAAAAGAGCACAAAATACTTGTTGACAGCCCGGGAAATCTCTGGGAAAAGTACCGTGGTGCATTAGTCCTGAACCAATCCAACATTAGGCTAACAATGAAAACTGCAAACACATCATCCTCCAAACTCCTCTGTTCCCTCTCACTGTGGCGTGCTGGTTTGGCAGCCGCCGTGGCCCTCAGCCTGGCGGCCGCGGCCACCCTCCAGGCTCAAACCATCAGCGACAACTTTAACGACCAAACCGATTCCGGCGCCCAGGGGACCTGGACGCACTACGACCTGGGTTACTGGACCTCTTACTTATCAGGCGGAGCCGTATCTTACGGGACGGCAACCTACACGTTTCCGACCAATTCCGCCGGACCGGCTGGGAATTACGCCTACCGAATACAAGCGGACCCGACCGAGGTGGGCGGCTCCGATCCTCTGGGCATCGGGAATGCCCGGGCGGCGTCGTATCGGGCGGATGCCCAGTACGGGGGTTCACCCTACTCTTCCCGGTTCTTAATGGGAGTGGACTTGCTGGATTGGGACCCGAGCTTGGAAGAGGATGTCGGGATGCTGTTCATGTTGCAGCCGGGGACCATTGCCCCCGGCCAGACCGCTGGCTATGCTGCAACGTACGAGAACAGTTCCAGCACGCTTTACATTTCGTCACTCTCTTCGGAACAACCCTCGACGGTTGGCGAAACAGACGGCATTACCTTCGACCCCACCCACCAATACCGGCTGGTGGTCGGCACTCACGACGGATCCACTTTCCTGTTCACGGTATTCGATACGTCCGAGACCAACAGCCCCTGGACGTCCGTCATCGCTCCGAACACTCTTTACCAAGGGACTCCCGGCGTCTGCGCTCTGTTCATCGAGCAGGAGAATTATCCATCCTCTGATGGCGCGGACGCTACGTTTGACAACTACTTTTCGACCGCCCCGGCGGCGGGCGCCATGCCCGCTACGGTCACCGATCTGTCTCCACCGCCCGCCGGCAAGGCCAACGCCATCTACCCCACGGTCACCGTCGGAATCCTGAACCGCGACACGACGGTGAATGCCTCTTCGATCGCGTTGTGGCAGGATGGTGTTCAGATTCCGCAGGGCTCTTTGACCATAGACCCGAATTACGTTTACAAGCCGAATAATCCCTCCGCCAGTGGACAGTCTTTCCCGGGGGCGACGGTTACCTACTCCAATACCACCCTGTATGCGGTGGGCGCCAAACACACCAATGCCATCGTGTTCATGGACAGCAATAGCGTGTTGCAAAGCAACGCTTGGACCTGGACCTCCGCTTATCCCTACCTGTATGCTAGCAACAGCCTGCCCCTGGGCAGCCTCAGCCTGCCGGGCTTTGACGCCCGGATGGTCCAGAGTTCGGCGGCCAACATTGCCGGCAGTGTGAGCAGCGGTGCTCCCAGCATTCCTAACAGCGTGGCCTCGGCGCAGGCCGTGCTGGCGTATAAGTACGCCGTGGATCTGGCGGCAACCAACATCGTCCAGGCAGTCGCTTGCGATCTCAACGCGACTGCCTACGGGGCCATCACCAACTTCCCGGGGTTGTGCATACCCCCCGCCAACGTCAACAGCTTTGCCCTCCAGACCTTGGCCTATCTGCAACTGACGGCTGGCTACCATCAATTCCATGTGGACAGTGATGATACCGTCGGGATCTATTCAGGCACCAACCTGACGGACACCTCAAACGTCCTGTTGGAGACCACCGGTGTGGCTCACCAGTCCTTTGACTTCGTCGTCGAGGCGGACGGGTTGTATCCGTTCAATATCATCTATGAACAGGGAGGAGGCTCAGCGTACCTCGTCTTGAATTCAGTGAATCTGAGCGATAACAGCCAGACGCTGCTGAATACTCCTGGCGGCGTCCCTGCCTTCTATCCGCTGGTTTGCAAGTCGTCCATGTCGGTGGCGGGGCCATACACTGTTGATGCGGCGGCCAACCTCGGGAACGTCCTCGCGGAGACACCCGTGTCCTGCGATGGCACTAACGTAATGGCTCTTAACCAGAAGGTGACTGGCGGGACATTGACTGTCCCGGTTTCCGGCCCAACGAAGTTCTATCGCCTGGACGGCCCGAGAGCGACCAGGATAACGGGTATTAAAAAGTCCGGTTCGAACTGGGATATCCCCTATCTGGCCCCGTAAGCCGGCATTGCTCCACACACTGGCTGGCCAGGGAGCTGGCCAGCCGATTCTTTAATCTCATGAAACAAATTATCCTCATGACCGCATGGATTGCGGCGCTCGCCTCAGCCCAGGCTCAGGAGCAACTGTCTCGCCCGGAAGCACTCAAATACGCCTTCATCGTCAGCGCCGACCTGCCGGCGATGCTAAAGACTCCGATCCCGACCGACCCGGACGTAAAGCGCCCGGTCGCCGTCCGTGATGGGGACTACGGCGGCATGGTGCTGCCGGAAACCAAACTCAGCGCCGAGGTCTTTGCCAAAGCAGGCAAGGAGGCCGCACCCGTCGGGCAGCTCTGGTTGCTGCGGCTGGTTCCGCTGACGGAGGGCCAGCCGGTGCCTGCCAGCAAGCTGCGGATGGTGGAAGCAAGCAGTGAAGAAGGGAAAGCCACCGTGCCTTGCTGCGCCTTGGGCGTGTGCAAGGGCGGCGATGGCGTGCTGGAACTGCTGGTCTTCGGCAAGGACAAAGAACCGGTCCTCCGCACCCCACTTCTGACCATTTCCAGCCAGCAGGAGAACCCGGTCGAGATCTCTGCGGAGCGAAAGGAAAACGGCGGCCTTGTGACACTGAGGTTCCTGGGCAAGTACGAAGCCAGGTTCATGGTGACCGACCCGGACCAATACTGAAACAATTGGCTCGTGAGCCCGTGCCATGGGGACGGGGGTGCGCCGTCAGCCGCTGAAGCCGTCAAGGCGCGTTGTGGCGTCGTGAACGGCGTCGTCTCCAGATCAGGCCGCCCGAAGCTTTGTCGCCGGTGAGCAACTGGTTAATCTCGTCTCGCCTGGGAGCCGAAGTCTGGGCTCCCAAGCGCGTGACCGAGATGGCAGCCGCGGCACTCGCGAAGCGGGCGGCATCCAGCAACGATTTGCCCTCCGCGAGCGCCACAGCGAGTGTTCCATTGAACACATCCCCGGCACCGGTGGTATCAACCGGCCTGACCTTGTATCCTTTGACCAAGCCTCGGGCCTCGCTTCCGGCCACAAGGGCGCCACGTGCGCCCAACGTGATAATGACGTTCTGCACGCCGCGAGCCAGGAGCGCATCCGCCGCTTTGGCTGCCGCTGCCGCGTCATTCACCGGCATACCCGTAAGCATCTCGGCCTCGCTCTCGTTTGGAGTGAGGAGATAAACTCCCTGGAGCAAGTCGTCGGGCAGAGGCCGGGCGGGCGCGGGATTGAGGATGACCCGAGCGCCGGCGGCCGCGGCCATCTTGACCGCTGCCTCGACGGTCTTGAGCGGCGTTTCCAATTGAAGGACGACCACACTGGATTGGCGAAAGGCGCTTTGCGCCGTCCTCAAATCGGCTGGAGCGAGCTTGGTATTGGCTCCCGAAGCGACCGCGATACTGTTTTCACCGTTCTGGCCAACGAAGATTAAGGCCACACCCGAGGGGCAGATCCTGTCGCGCACCACATACTCCACGTTGATGCCGTCGGCGATAAAGCCGGCGACCGCCTTGTCTCCGAACATGTCCTGGCCGACACGGGCAATGAGAGTAACGGTGCCGCCGGCACGGGCGGCGCCGACAGCCTGGTTGGCCCCCTTGCCGCCTGCCGCACTGGCAAATTCACCGCCGAGGATGGTTTCCCCCGGCTTGGGGATGCGCTCGACTTTAATGATCATGTCGGTGTTCGAACTGCCGACGACGAGGATGGAGTTCTTGGTCATAGGAGAAATGAGATGGCTGAGTATTGGAAGAAGTGCTTTACAGTTTCGACGCGATGAGGATCCCGAGCCCCAGCAGGTAGAAGAAAAACATGGCGGCCAGGTATTTGTTGGTACCCGAGGGCGCGCCTTTGAATTCCTTCCAGATGAACACGCCCCAGAACGCCCCGATCATCGTCGCCCCCTGCCCGAGTCCGTAGGCCAGCGCCGGGTCCGCCTTTGTGGCGGCGATGATGCTGAAGCTCATGCCGATGTTCCAGATGGCCCCGCCGAGAATGCCGATGAGGTGAAGGCGGGCATTGCCTTTTCTGAAATAATCGCCGAACGGCACCGGCTCCCCTGAAAGCGGTTTGAGCATCATGATGCTGTTCCAGATAAAATTGGAGAGCAGCAAACCCGCGGAGAACAGGACAATGGCAGTGTAGGGGCTGAGCTTGCCAGCTTCCAGGACCTTGGTAGCGGGGTCAATCCGGCCCATCGCCTGGGCGACAAAGCTGTAAAACCAGCCCATCAGCAGGCCGGCCGCCACGGAGATGACGATGCCCTTGGCCGGGGTTTTCTGGCCGGTGCTGGCCAGGCGTTTGTAAGCCAGGCCGTCGAGAACGATGGCGACCATGACGCCCGCGACGCCCAGAGCCAGCATGGGGACGTTGCCTTGACGGGTTGCCAGGTAGGTCGTGATGACGCCGAGCACCAGCGCCAGGCCCACGCCCACCGGAAAGGCCACCGCCAGCCCGGCGATGTCAATGGCGGCAACCAGCAGGATATTGGAGAGGTTGAAAATCACTCCGCCCAGGAATGCCGAGCCAAGCCACTTGCCGTCGGCTTGTTGGAGGTCGGCGAGGAAGCCGCGCCCGCCGCTGCCCATGCTGCCCATGGTGAAGGCCAGCAGCAGCGCTAGCAGCAGCACGCCGATGGCGTAGTCCCAGTAGAAGAGCTGGAAACGCCACTCCTTGGTCGCAAGCTTCTGGGTGTTGGCCCACGAACCCCAACACAGCATGGTGACGAGGCACATGACGACAGCGACAGGATAGGATTGGACGATAATCATAAGTTGCTTTTACGGGTTAAGTGTTTGGTGCCTATTCGGGTGTGGGGCAGACCTCTGGTCCGGCGGTGCACGGAGCCTCCGGCTCCGTGAGCCTGGCAGCCCTCGAACCCCGGGCCAGAGGCCCGGCCAACTGGCAGACCAGAGGCCTGCCCCACGCTCTGACCCGAACAGTTTCCGGCGTTTGTTTGCCCTCACCGCTCTGCGTTTCCGCCATTACACTACTTCAAGGCCCCGTCGTCCAGCCCGGATTGAGCCCGTGACCCCAAAGGGGCGTAACTCCTGCCCCTGCCGGAACGTCTTATGCTCTGATAGCCTTTGTGCTCGTGTGTCCGTAGTTTAACTGCGAATCTGAGAAGTATGACCAAACCAGCGTCGTTTCTGGCCGTTTTGCTTCTGGTGGCCCACACCGGGTTCGCGGCCACGGGCCTGGCGCTCAACCCCTACGACAGCAAGGTGGATCAAACGGCGCGTAACGCCTTTGACGAGACGGTCTTCGCGAAGCTGGAACAGTGCAACATTAAGCCGGCCACCGTCTGCTCGGACGGCGTGTTCGTTCGGCGGGCGTACCTCGACATCATCGGCACGCTGCCCAGCGGGTACGAGGCCAGGGAATTCATCCTGGACCGGTCCCCGAACAAGCGCCGGGCTTTGGTTGACCGCCTGCTTGAGCGCGATGAGTTTGCGGATTACTGGGCCATGAAGTGGAGCGACGTGCTGCGCATCAAGGCCGAGTTCCCCATCAACCTGTGGCCCAATGCCGCACAGGCCTACCATCGTTGGGTGCGGACCTGCATCAAGGAGAACCTTCCTTACGACCAGTTCGTCCGGCAGATGCTCACGTCCAGCGGCAGCAACTTCCGTGTGGGGCCGGTGAACTTCTATCGCGCGATGCAAAACCGGGATCCGGCCGGCATTGCCCAAACTGTCGCGTTGACCTTTATGGGGACGCGGGCAGACAAATGGCCGAAAGACCGGTTGGCCGGCATGGCCGGCTTCTTCACCAAAGTCGGCTACAAATACACCGCTGAGTGGAAGGAGGAGATCGTCTTCTTTGATCCCGCTAAGACTAACGCCTTCGCCACCAATGAAGTGGTAGTATCGGCGGCGGTCTTTCCGGATGGCGCCACCGCGCACCTGCTGCCAGACCAGGACCCGCGTGAGGTCTTCGCCGACTGGCTGATTGACCCGAAGAATCCCTGGTTCACGCGGAATATCGCGAACCGCGTCTGGGCCTGGCTGCGGGGGCGCGGCATCATCCAGGAGCCGGATGACATTCGGCCCGATAATCCGCCCTCCAATCCCGAGTTACTGGCCTTGCTGGAACGAGAGCTGATCACCAACCATTACAACCTGAAACACCTCTACCGGCTGATTCTCACCTCGAAGACCTACCAGCTTTCCTCGATCCCAAAGGCCGACAGTTCGGAAGGCGACGCCAACTTCTCGCACTATTCCCTTCGCCGGCTGGATGCCGAGGTGCTGATTGACGCCCTCGACAAGATCACCGGCGGCACGGAGAACTACTCGAGCGCCATTCCCGAGCCCTTCACCTTTATCCCGGAGAACCAGCGCTCGATTGCGCTGGAGGATGGCAGCATCACCAGTTCCTTCCTCGAGATGTTCGGGCGCTCGTCCCGCGACACCGGGCTGGAGTCCGAACGCGACAACCGCCCCACCGCCGACCAGCGGCTGCACCTGCTCAATTCGAGCCTGACCCAGCGCAAGATCGAACAGAGCCCGATGATCAAGAACCTGGTGGTAGCCGGGAAGACCCCGCGCGACATCGCCACCGGCATGTACCTGGGGATTCTATCCCGCTTCCCGACCGAAGACGAGTTGAAGCTCGTGGAGGGGTATTTCCAGTCGGGCAAGGTGGCCCGGCGTGAAGCAGCGGTGGACCTGGTCTGGTCTCTCATCAACAGTGCGGAGTTCCTTTATCGGCATTGACGCAGACAAATAGAGCATAAGGTAGAAACATGAACACACCATACAGTTCGAGTCCTGGAGCCTTCACACCTCTGTCCGACAAACAGGTTGCGCGCATGAGCGGTACGGCGATGTCGCGGCGCGAGGCTGTCCAGCGGACCCTCCTTGGCGCAGCCGGGCTAGTGCTGGGCCGTCACCTGAGTCTGCGCGCCCTGGCCGCAGTCCCTTCCGCCAAGGCCAAAGCCAAGTCGGTCATCCAGATTTGGATGTGGGGCGGTCCCTCACACCTGGATACGTGGGACCCGAAACCGGAAGCGGGCAACGATTACTGCGGCCCGCTGAACAAGCCGATTGCCACGAGTCTGGACGGGGTCAGGATTTGCGAGCTGATGCCGCTGTTGGCCAAACAGGCCGACAAGTATGCCATCATCCGCAGCATGACGCATGGCAACAACGGCCATGAGACGGCCTCCTACATGGTCCAAACCGCCCGGGCTCAAGGCGGCCGGGATGTCTTCCCGAGCGTGGGGGCGGTGGTCTCGTTATTCAAAGGGACCCAGGCGGGATACAAGGGGCTGATTCCTCCTTACATTGTGCTAACCCAGCCACAGGGGCGGTTTTCCGAGGCGGGCTTTCTGGGGGAGCGTTACAAACCCTTTGCCACGGGGGGCGACCCCAACCAGAGCCGGTTCGCGGTCGAAGGCGTGGTCGCGCCGGGCATCTCCGACCAGCGGCAGCGCGACCGGCGTGAATTGCTTCACCAACTCAACACGCTTGAGCACGCCATGCCGGGCGATGCCCAATTGACGGCCTCCGAGCAGTGTGAGAAGCAAGCCTATGACTTGATCCTGGGCGACGCGGGCAAGGTGTTTGATCTCTCGCAGGAGAAGGACGAACTGAGAGACCGTTACGGACGCAGTACCTTCGGGCAGTCCTGCCTGGTGGCGCGTCGCCTGGTCGAACGCGGTGTTCCCTATATCACCATCAATTACAACGGCGGCTGGGACACGCATAAACAGAATTTCCAGTTGATGCGCCGGCGCGTGCCGGAAATGGACAAAGGGATGGCCACGCTGCTGCAGGATTTGGCGGAGCACGGCCTGCTGGACAGCACCATTGTCTGGTGGACCGGCGAATTTGGCCGAACGCCGAAAGTCCAATGGGAAGCGCCCTGGAACGGCGGACGCGGTCATCATGGCCAGGTGTTTTCAGCCGTAGTCGCCGGCGGCGGCTTCAAGGGCGGCCATGTCGTCGGCGCCTCAGACGCCACGGGCGAACGGGTGAAGGAACGCCCCGTCTATCCGTGCGACCTCATCGGCAGTATTTACGATCTGCTGGGCATTGATCCCGAGGCCAAACTGCCGCATCCGCAGGGCCTGGTGGTCACCGCCACCCCTTCTGCCGCAGACAAAGCCCCCAGTGGCGGTCGCCTCAAGGAGATCATGTAACCGGCGGAGCGTCCCGTGACCGCACAACTCGAACCAACGACGGCAAGCTCGGCGGACAACCCTCTCCACACAAAGCACCGCTCGCAGCGGCTTTGGTTTTCGGCCTTCGGACTTCCTTCGGCCTTCGGACTTCGGCCTTCGGATTTCCCCAAGGCCCTGTCAACCCTCGTGGCGCTGATGGCCTTCGCCCCTGGGGTCCACGCCCAGCCCGCGCCCCCGCGCATCGGCTACGCCTGTCCCGCCGGCGGCCAGCAGGGTACCGTGGTCCAGGTCGTCGTCGGCGGACAGTATCTGATGAACGCCACCAGCGCCTATGTCTCCGGCGCCGGGCTTCAGGCCGCGTTCGTCGGTTACGCCCGGCCCCTGACGCAGAAGGAATTCAACGACCTGCGCGACAAGCTTAGGATGCTGCAAGAACAACGGACCGCCGCGTTTCGCAACAGCAAGCAGCGCGGCGGACAAACCAGCGCACAGGCCGCCACGAATGTTGTCTGGACGGCCGCCGACGACAAGGTGGTCGCGGACATCCGGCAACGGCTCTTCCTCTATGCTCCCAGAAGGAACCAAAACCCAGCCATTGCCGAGACCGTCACCCTGCGCGTGGCCCTGGCCACTAACGCCGAGCCGGGCGAACGGGAGATCCGGCTCGAAACGCCGACCGGGTTGTCGAACCCGCTCCGCTTCTGGGTCGGCCAACTGCCGGAATTCACCAAGCGGGAGTCGAAAAGCGTCCCGGACGAGGCAACCTTCAGGCAATTGCGATTCAACAATGAGCAGAAAGCCGTTGCGCCGACGGAGACGAGCATCACACTGCCGGCTATCGTCAACGGCCAAATTCTGCCCGGCGGCGTGGACCGCTACCGGTTCCAGGCCCACAAGGGGCTGCAACTGGTGGTCGTGACCACCGCGCGGGAGTTGATCCCCTATCTCCCCGACGCTGTCCCCGGTTGGTTCCAGGCCGCTCTGGCGCTTTACGACGGCAAAGGCCATGAAATCGAGCACGCCGACCATTACCTGTTCCACCCCGACCCGGTCCTCCATTATGAAATCCCCAAGGACGGCGAATATGTGGTCGAGGTTAGGGATTCCATCTACCGTGGCCGCGACGATTTCGTCTATCGCATCAGCCTGGGCGAGTTGCCCTATGTGACGAGCATCTTCCCGCTGGGTGGTCCGGTTGGGACGCAAACGTCAGTCGAGCTCCAAGGCTGGAATCTCCCGGTGACGACGCTCATCCAGACGCACGAGGAGCCGGGCGTCTATCCGCTGTCCGTCCGCGAGGCTGGACGGATTTCCAACCCCGTGCCGTTTGCGGTGGACACTTTGCCGGAATGCCTCGAAAAGGAACCGAATAACTCCGCTGCCACCGCGCAGCCGGTCACCCTGCCCATCATCATCAACGGACGCATTGACCACCCGGGCGACTGGGACGTGTTCCGTTTCGAGGGCCACGCTGGTGATGCGATCGTCGCGGAGGTCTATGCCCGCCGACTCGATTCCCCGCTGGATTCCGTGCTTAAACTGACCGATCCCGACGGCAAGCAGCTCGCTTTCAATGACGACTACGAGGACAAAGGCGCTGGCCTGGACACGCATTACGCGGATTCCTACCTCACCGCCACTCTGCCCGCGGATGGGGCGTACTGCATTCACCTCGGCGACGCGCAGCACCAGGGCGGCCCGGAATTCGCCTACCGCTTGCGCATCAGCCCGCCGCGACCTGATTTCGCATTGCGTGTCGTGCCGTCCAGCCTCAGCGTCCGCGGCGGTGCCTCCGTCCCGCTTACTGTCTATGCCCTTCGCCGGGACGGCTTTACCAATGAAATAACCCTGTCTCTGCAAGACGCGCCTACAGGATTCAAGTTGACCGGTGCCAAGGTCCCAGCGAATCAGGATCAGGTAAGGCTCACCCTCATGGCCCCGCCCGTGCCCACGGAGGAACCTATCCACCTCTCACTGGAAGGCCGAGCCTCCGTCCAGGGGCACCTGATCGTCCGCCCCGCCGTTCCGGCTGAGGACATGATGCAGGCCTTTGCCTACCGGCATCTGGTTCCCACCAAAGAACTGGATGTAGCCGTGTCCGGACGCTTCATGAATCGGATGCCGCTGAAGATCCTCAGTGCCACACCGGTAAAGATTCCTGCCGGCGGCACAGCGCTAGTACGCGTCGGCGCGCCCAGCAGCGAGTTCGCGAACCGGTTCCGCCTGGAGCTAAACGAACCGCCGGAGGGCATCACCCTTGGAAAAGTATCGCCGGTCAGCGAAGGGGCGGAGATCGAACTGCACAGCGATGCCGCCAAAGCCAAGCCCGGCCTCAAAGGCAACCTGATCGTTAACATCATGCAGGGCGACGCCTTGGTCGCCGCTCAGAAGAACAAGAAACAAGCCAATCAAAAGCGCCTCGCCGTCGGCACCCTGCCCGCCATCCCCTTCGAAGTCGTTCAGCCTCTCGCGGAGAACTAACTCGCAGCTTGCGACCGAATCCCGACCTCAAGACCGTTGGGTCATACCTGACGAGGACGGTGACGGCGCGTTAGGTCATGTAGCACGCACTTGTAGGTAGCATGTCATCACGCGGCGCAGGAGGCCGTGACGCTCAGTCTAGGACAGGTAGCCCATTGACCCGCATGCTGCCCGAGGCAGCCAGGAAGACCACCCGCTCGTAACCCAGCCCCATCAGCAAATTCGTCCATTTATGCCTCACGGCTTCGATTTCGTTCTGGCACCCATAGTGAATCAGGATGACCACCGCCAACTCGCGGTCGGGCTGTTGTTTTGCCACATCCAAGACGGCATCCTGCTTCAGGATGCTCAGAAATGGTCCTTCCGTCGTTGCGGGCTTTAACACGTAACTGGTTTCGTCCGTGTAATAGCGAACAATCAAGCTGGCTTTATCCTGCTCCGTAAACCTCACCACCTGGGGGGGGCGAGTAGTCGAACAAGCGGTGGCCAGGAGCAGCACGAGCAGCAGCGAAGCGCAGACTTTCATCATTGCGCCTAGTGGGTCGCATTTCTTTTGCCATCGCGCGTTGGGGTGTGTTAGCGACGTCTGGGCGGGCTGCCGTGACGGGCTCGGGCCGTCAAGGATTCCTTCAAGGGCGTTGCGGGCAATCGCCACGCCCAACCCGCAATGGCAGCGCCTGCGAACCGGCTCGTCCTGCTCACGCCTTCCGCCTGTCAAAGGACACCTGGCCATTGTGTCTCCACGCTCAGCCAGCTCAGGCCTTCGCAAAGGGCGGTTTCCAGCACCTACCTGTCCAGATATCGGACAGTGTCTTTCGTCTGCAAGACACGCCGAATTCCCCCGCGCTCCACCGGCTGAACCGTGACCAGCGCGGCGAATCAGAAAACAGTCTTCATGTCTGGCCGGCCTTCCAATGTCAGTGCTTCTCCCCCGCCTTTTGCTCGATTCGTCGGAGCGCTTGGCGCGCCGCCTCGCGCTCCTGGTTCGACCCGTGCTGCACCACCTCGCGCCAGGCGCCTTTCCCATTGCCAGCGCTGCCTGGGTCGTTTCAACATGCCCGCATGACAAACACCCCGATCAACCTTAGAGCCCGCGCACATCAGGCCATGCTAAAGGCCGGGTTCCGGCCTGATTTCCCGGCGGACGTCCTCTACGAGGTGCAACTCCTGAAGCAAGCCTCACCAAAGGGCAACGGACCACAAGTCCGCGACCTGCGTTCTCTGCTCTGGTCCTCGATAGACAATGATAACTCGCGCGACTTGGACCAGGTGGAATACGTCGAAAGGCTTCCCGCTGGCGGCACGCGCCTGTTGGTTGGCATTGCCGACGTGGACGCGTCCGTCCCCAGAGGATCAGCCACGGACCGCCAGGCGGCGGCGGAGACCACGTCGGTCTATACGGGTGTGACGACCTTCCCTATGCTGCCGGGTGAACTGTCCACGGACCTGACCTCGTTGCTGGAGGAGCAGGACCGCCTGGCCCTCATCATCGAATTGCACCTTTTGGAGTCGAGTGAAGTGGACGGCTACGACGTTTACCCGGCCCGGCTTCGCAACCGCGCAAAACTGGCCTACAGCTCAACGGGCGCGTGGCTGGAAGGGCGCGCGTCGATGCCGCTGACCGTCGCCAGCGTCCCGGGAATGGAGGCACAACTGCATCTGCAACAGCAAACCTCCGAAACCTTGCGCGGCCTGCGCAAGCAACACGGCGCGCTCACCTTCGGGTCCGTCGAAGCCATGCCAGTGGTCGAGAATGGCGAACTGAAAGACCTGGCCGTCCACCAGCACAACGCCGCCGAGGACATCATCGAGAGCTTCATGGTGGCCGCCAACGTGGCTATGGCCCAGTACCTCAAAGAGAAACGCTCACTCGCGATCCGGCGGGTGGTGAGAACGCCGAGGAGATGGGACCGTATCCGCGCCATCGCCGCCCAATTCGGAGCCACTCTACCGGCGGTGCCCGATCCCCGCGCTCTGTCTGAATTCCTGGACCAGCGCCAGACAGCCGATCCCGTGCACTTTGCCGACCTCTCCCTCTCGGTAGTCAAACTGCTTGGCCCGGGCGAATACACCGTGGAACCGCCAGGCTCGGAGCACGAAGGTCATTTCGGATTGGCCGTGCAGGATTACACCCATTCCACCGCGCCCAATCGTCGGTACGCCGATCTCGTTACCCAACGCTTGCTCAAGGCAACCGCCGCCGCCCTCTCCGGCCCTTACCCCGAAGCCGAATTAAGTGCCATTGCGGCTCGCTGCACGGAACGCGAGGATGCCGCACGAAAGGTCGAGCGCCTGATGCGAAAAGTGGCTGCCGCCAGCCTCCTGAGCCGTCGTGTGGGCGAACCCTTCGACGGCATCGTCACCGGCGCTTCGCCCAAAGGCACTTACGTCCGCCTCCTGAAATTCCCCGCTGAAGGAAGAGTCGTTCGGGGCACCCAGGGCATTGATGTCGGCGATAAGGTCCAGGTGCGCCTGGTCTCCGTGGACGTGGACCAGGGCTTTATTGACTTCGAGAGAGGTTAGGCGTCCTGCATTATGGCTTCAGTTGAGCAAACTCTGGACGTGGCTGAAGTTGCACGATGCACCGCATCCCCTTCGCGCCTTCGCTGCTACTGCTCCCCTGGATTGAGACTTCCGGGTTTGCTCCATTGTCCGGAAGGCTTCAGACCCCAAGACGCAGCGCGTCCGGCGCCTGCTTCCGTAGAATAATTGTGGCGAAACACAGGGCTTAATTACGAGTTGTCCATATTAAGCAGTGAACATTGCAACTTCAGGTCGCACCTCACCGGGGATGACATTCCAGCATCCAACGGCAGGGAGAGCACATATGTTACGTGCCGATCAAGGATGTCACCTGGGCCGCGTTGTATGAATGGATTCCAGCTCAAATAACTGCACCGCACGGACCGTCGCAGGACCTTGAGCGCATTCCACCACCAGCCGGTCGTCTGTCGGCAGAAAGCAGGCCGACAGGGACGTCTCGCCGTCATTGGCGAAAGTCTCGATCGAGGTCCGGTCCACGAGGATCTCCACCGTTCTAACACCGCTTGCCACCGGCGCAGGCTGGGAGTTGCAGGCCACCGAGTGGTCCGTCACAGTCACAGGCGTGCCCCGAATGCGGAAAACCAGTGCGGATCCTCGCGGCACCTCCACCTCGGCCTGGATGTGGAACAGATCACCAGCCACCGCCAAGGGCCGCGTCGCGCCGGGTGCCAGCGCGAGGCCCTTCCAGGCGTGCTGCCGGCGGTGGAGCAATCCAATTTCAGGCGCCGGCTTGCGGAACAGACGCAGCGAGCCGCCTAGCGTGCGCAGCGTCAAGTCGCAGGGGAAGGTCATCTGCTGGTTGAAGGGCATGTCTGGGTATTTGCCGCCTCGCATCCAGGCGATCTGGATGCGCCTGCCCTCCTGCCCGGCAATGTCACCCCAGGACTGGGTGGCATAGAAATTAGGACCGAAATCGCAGGGCAATTGCTCTGTCTCAGGCGCGAACCTCGAACCGTCGAAGCCGCCCACGGAGTATTTGCCATTGCCCCGTACCAGCACCCACTTGAGCCGCTGACGGTCACCCTCCACCGCCAACGGGAACATGTCCGGGCACTCGAAGCTGTCCGGGATGGCCGTCTTTTGCTCAGTCCACTGGAGCAGATTGGTCGAGGTGAACATGAAATAGGAAGATTCCCCGTACAGCAGCATGACCCAATGCCTGGTTGGATCGTGCCAAAACACCTTCGGGTCGCGCTCCGGGTGGACCAGGACGGGGTTGTTCCGGTACTTGGTCCAGGTTCGCCCCTTGTCCAAGCTGTACGAGATACACGTGTTGCGATTGTCGCCGCCGCTCCAAAAGGCCACCAAGGGCGGGGTCCTGGGGTCTGGCGACAAGCCCGAGGTATTCTGCCGGTCCAGCACCGCGCCACCGGATTGGACGCCGCCGCCGAACCGGTAGTCTTCCCAGAACGCAGGCCGCAGCTCCATCCAATGAACCAGGTCGGTGCTGATGGCGTGGATCCAGCACTTGTTCCAGCGCTGGGCGAAGAGGTGGTACTCGCCATCCAGATAGGTAAGCCCATTGGGGTCGTTGAGCCAGCCTTCTTCCCGTGCGCGCGGATTGAGCTTGCGCAGGGTCCATTGACGAGCCGTGAAGTGGAATTGGGGACGATACTTTTCACGATAAAGGTCCACCGGCGCCGGCAGCGCCGGCGGCTCCCCCCAATAGGCGGCGTTAAACGCGGCGATCCGCGCCGCCCCGCCGCTCAACCGCTCTATTTCGAGGTCGGACAACGCCCGGTCCCAAATGGCAACATGATCAATCATGCCCTTCCATGCCGAGTTGATGCCGCCGCCGGTGGATTCAGCCCCGATCAGGCACGGCTCGGTGTTGCCCTCCCGCAGCGGCCCCGCCGGGAACGCCTCGCTCATCAGGACCCCGTCCACGAACATCTGGAGCCGGGCCCCGTCATAACGGCATACGACCTCATGCCAGTCCTGTGGACCAATCCGGTCGAGTGGGGCCAGCACCTGCGTCATCCCGCGTGTGTCCCGGGTCCCCAGTTCAAACCCGATCGCCGAATCGAACGAAAACAGGTTATAGACCAGCCGGTCGTGGCCACCGTGCTTGCTGAACAGCGGCTTGCCCCAGCCACCCGAGGGGCTGCGCAAACGGACGCTGACCGTCAGGGCCGAGCCAGTGAGGTTTAGCATCCCGCCGGTGCCCTGGCCGGCATCGAGGTAGCCCCCTTCCAGCCTCGCCACCAGGCCATCGTTGCCGCTCTCCAGCGAATCTCGGAGCTCCTTTCCTTCCAATCTGACCCCCAGCGAAACCGCGCCCACTGCCCTCAATTCATTCCTCCCCGCCACGTCCTTCTGCCCGTCCATCTGCCAGGCTGCGACGGCGGTCTTGAATACTCCGACCGCCAGCGGCGAAACCGTCGCGTCGCCACCGAAAGCTTGCGCCACCATGCAGGCCGATGCGGCAATGGCCTGCGCCCATGCCGGGACGCTCCGTTGCGCAACCTGCTTGTTTCTCGACCCGATGAACGGATTTCTAAGCTGGTGCGCCGTCACCCCTGGGGGCACGCCGGCAACCCGCGCTACCGATAGCGGTTTCAACGGAGCACTGCCTCCAGCCCTCTCTTGCTCAAGAGCCCGGCCTTAAAGAACTTCTTCGCCATGGCACGCTGCCGGTCGCCGATCTTGTCGTTCTTGCTCTCGTTCATCCGCAACGGCATCAGCTCCAAATTGGCGATCACGTTGTCCAGTTCCGGCACGACCGCTCGTGGGATGATGTGATCCACGGAGAGCTCGTCGCCTTTATAGGGCCCCTTCCTCACCCTGGCGACGTCGCCGCGTCTCATCTCGGCGAGGCCCGCATCATCCAGACACCCCAGCTTCTCGGCGATGTCGAGGTTGCGCAGGAGCGCGTCCTTGGTCAGCCTGGCGGCGGCCTTCTTATAACCTGCGAGCGAAACTGCCCGGTCGAGCACTCTGGCTGGCTTCTCGCCTTGCTTCCGGGCCGTCGCCAGCCAGTACACCGCTTTCTGCACGCGGGGGTTGGCCCCACGCTCGCCCAGTGCGGCCAACTTCGCGGATTCAATCAGGCTGGCGATGTGCTGCGCATAGTCGGCCTGTGCGGCGACAGCCTGGGCCGCCAGCAGCAGCCAGCAGAGCCCTGCCGAGAAAACGCGAATCAGTCCGGATTGGCGCACGAGCCAGTTCATGTGGACCAGCGTATGGGGAGGACCACGTCAAGACCAGCCGCGAAACTGCGTTCCTCCCAGTGGGTTGTGCCGGCTACTCGGTGCCCTTGTCCAGGGTGTCGCTCAAGCCCGCCCAGCTCCGAGCAAGCCTCTGCGGGAGAATGAGACAATCACTTCGGCATTCCAGTGACCATGAAATCTCCCGGTCGCAGTATTTCACCGGAAGGCGTGGCGAAGGGAATGTTGCCGAAGTTGACCCTGATGCTGATCCCATTCGCAAATGTGGTCTGCTGAACGTTGCGGTCAGCAGTCAAGGACCGGTGGTCCGTCATTTCCGCGTAACCAGCGGCCCGGACATACGGGCAGGTGTTCCGGTAACTTCGCGCAAACCGCTCCTTCTGCGAGCGCCAGAGGTTGCGGTCAAACATAAACATGGGCGGGGTGCCTTAGAGGACATTGAACAAGTCCCGTTTGGAAATTGTCCGGGTTCATTACATCCTGGTAAATATCGTATCGGCTGGTGAGCACATTTAACCGGTTCAAAGACCGCAGCGCCTCGGGCGCACCGCCCCGGCTCCAGAGGATGTGCTGGATTCCGGCGGCTTGCATTGCCTGGACCAGTTCAACCGGGTCGCTGTCCCAGTTCCAGACGTTCACCGCCCCCATTAACAGGTCAATCTTGGGGTTCTCCTGGCGTTTCTCGGCCAGCGTCTTTAACCTGCCTCCCTGCCGGGCGTATTGGCGGTAACGCTTGGCTATCGCGACGTATCCACCCTGGTCAAAAAAGACATACCGCAGCCGTCGGCCATACCCAAACCGGCCTTTTTGCGGGTCCCACTCCGGGCCGACTGCCAGGAGACCATCCAGGCGGCGCAGTCGGATAGCGGCATCGTCGGGCGTTTCGATGATGGTGCAATACCCCTGCCGATCATCGCTCACACCCCAGAAGGCCATGCAAATGCCGTGGCCCCCGTAGGCGATCAGGCGAAAGGTTTCAATTGACTTATCTTCCACCGGATAGGAGATCCCCTCGTTCATCGGCACGATTAAACGGTCTCCTCCCGCGCTGATAAACGGGCACGGATAAACCAGAGGGCCAAGGAGTTCTCCGTCCCCGTCCATTTTCAACGTGAACTCCGGCAGGGTGCGATCAAGTTCCAGAACGGCTTTCAGTTCCAGCCCTGACGGAACATGCCAGAGTTCCAGGTCAATGCTGCCGCCCCGGGAATGGGCGCCCGTCACAATCACCCCGGCTTCCACGGGGCTCTGCCGCCAGCGACGGCCCGTCCTGCGGTCCAGCACGGCTATCGTGGCATCAGCGGTACTGACTTCGATGTCTCACGTTCACGGGCTTCAACACGGGCCAGCCTACGATCATGCTCAGCACCTTTTCGATTAAGTGGTATACCCCCGGCTTGCGGCTCAGGTTGAATCGAGCCTCTGCTTCATCGGCTCCCGATCCCTCCGCTTAAGTTGAGCATGGTGGGCCGCTCACGGGCCATGACGTTACGCCTATTGGTCCTTGGCTGGCAAGGAGATTGCATGATCCCCAGGCGGCTTGGGACGCCGCCCTCCTGTTCGCGGGCAACCCATCGGCTCAGGAGACAGAATAACGACGACTGGCCCCGGACCACGCCCAAGCCCAACTCGATCTTCGGTGCTGGCGGCAGCGGTTATCAGGCAGGGATGCTCACCTCGAGTTCATAGGTTTTGCCTGCCTGAAGGGCGGCCAGCCGGTTGGCTGCCAGCTCTCGCCCGTCCACAACCACGAGGGTCCGGGACTGGCCGGCCCTGCGACGCATTTCCACAATGAGGGTGGCCCCTCGAAATGCGCGGATAACCTTGGCCCGGCTCCAATGACTTGGCAGTTGTGGCTGGATCACGAGACCCCGCCGGTCCCCTCTTAAGCCAAACAGACCCTCCACCAGACAGCGGTAAACCCAGGCCACCGTGCCGGTGTTGATCAACTGGCTGGAGCGACCGGCGGTTCGTCGGTGCTCATGGTAGGCGCCGCGATAATAATTGGGAATGAACACTGGCAACTGGCCCCGCTGCAGATAGTCGGCTAATTCCGGCCCGGGTATCATTTGTCGCAGCAGGCGGTAGGCGCGGTCGCTCTGGCCGATAGAGTAGAGGCTGTAGATGTAAAACGCGGCGGCGTGGTTATAGACAGAACCGTTCTCGGCGGAACCGGGGTATTTCTGGGTGACGCGCCCGACGTCCTCGCGCATGGCGGTAAAGGCGGGCGCCAGGAGCATCACGCCGTAGGGCGTCTCCAGGTGGTCGGTCACGGCCTGGAGCATGAGCTGGCGTTGGGCCTCACTAGCCGCTCCGCTCAAAATGGCCCAGCTTTGCGGATTCAGGAAGATGCGGCCTTCCTTGTCCTGGCTGACACCGAATACCACACCGCCGTCGGTGATGCCGCGGCCAAACCATTTGCCATCCCAAAGATGTTCGTTGACGGCCCGGTTGAGCTCGGCGGCGGCGGCCGCGAATTCCTCTGCCAGCGGGTGTGCGTTCTCCTCCGGGCAGATGTCAGCCCAAAGCTTGAGCGCCCACGCGGCGGCCAGAGACAGCCAAGCGGACACGCCTTTGCCTTTATACCCCACCATGTTCATGGGATCGCACCAGTCGCCCTGGCCGATATAACAAAGCCCCCGCGCGTCCCGAGCCTGGAGCAGCCACCGCATCGCATTAGTGATGCGCTCAAACACGCTACGGCTGTGACCCGCTCGATCTGTCACCTGCTCCTGCAATAGGCCATAGTCATCGCTTTCGTCCAGGTAAGCCTTGAGACAGATCGGCAGCCAGACGCAGTGGTCGGTATGTGGAATCTGGTTGATGAATTTGAGTTCGGCGCCTTCACCCAGAAGAATGCCGTCCGGCATTGCGCCGGTCGGTTCCTGCTGGCTCAAGGCGTGCAAAAACGCGGCGCGAGCGACCTCGGGCTTGATATAGCTCATGCCCATGTTGTCTTGCAAGTAGTTGCGGGTCTGGGGATCGGTGGTGAAACGGTTGAGGTCGCCGTGATAGAATACCTGGCGGGGCAGCCAGTGATTGACGAAATCATCAAACTCCGGGTCCGGCGTCTCAACCTGCAGGCAGCCTTTGCCCTGGGCAATGTAGGTGGCGTATTCTGCCGCCGTGCGGGCAAAACCTTCAGCGCTTGCATACTTGCCGCGCAGGGCAATCATTTCTGCTTCGTCGAATGCCGGGCCGAAGAGGAAACGGTAGCGCTGGCTTTGGCCAGCAGCCAGATAGATGCGGTACTGGAGGACGGCGACCGGGGTTTCGTATGAGGCGTCACCCTTGGGCAGTTCCTCTTGCTGCACTCCTGTGGGATAATGCAAGCCACCCTCGCCTTCGAAGGCTTCCTGGTTCGCCTCCCAGGCGACGGGAGTCTGGTCGGCTAAAAAGAACGTCTTGTCCTTGAATTGCCTGTGCCTAAAGAAATCACCTACCCTTTGGTAAGGCGCCACACAGGAGGCGACGATGCCGCCCAGGTCGGGACGGTATCGCGCCGACTGGTTCATCCAACTCATGTAGCCTATCGGGAAATAAGGGTAGAGGCTGAGTTTGCGCGGGCAGCCCGACCGGTTGTGGACTTGCAGGTCCCAGAGCTCGACCACGTCATCCGCCGGCAGCCCTAAAACAACGTCCAACGCGATCCCGTCTTTCTCGAGACACCAGCGGATGTCGCTCTTACCGACGGAAAAGCGGTAGTAGTCGGGTTTGGCGCGCACCGGCTCGTAAGGGGCGGAAAAGATGGCACCCGTCTCCTCATCCTTAACGAAGAAAAAGCGCCCCGGGTGGTGAGTGTAGTAAGGCTGCTCCGGCTGCATGAAGGTCTTGGCTTCCAGGTTGGGCGCGTACGCGTACTTGGCCGGCTCGGGTTGCATGAACTGGGCCACGGCATAGCCACGGCAGGTGACCTGCAGTAGCATGCGTTTGTTCCACAAAAAGCCTGCCGCGCGCGGCATGGCCGTTGGGCTCATCAAGTCAACCCGCTCGCCATTATGAGTGGAGTGCAACATGGCTTCCGTCCGCTAATAGATCCGTTTGCGCTGCGCCAGATCCTCCTGGATACGGGCCATTTTCTCGTTGTCCAGCTTGTAGAAAAGCATGATCGCCGCCGCCAGGAACGCGAAGGCGGCGGGGATGAATGACATGAGCAGGGTAATGCCGGTTATGGATCGCGCGGTTTGGGTGACATTGGCGACATAACCCAGCGCGGCAAATAGCCAGCCCATGACGGCGGCTGCCAGCGCCGTGCCCAGCTTTTGGGAAAAGGTGGCCGCGGCAAACGTGAGGGCGGTCGCGCGACGGCCAGTGCGCCACTCGTTGTAGTCGGCCGTGTCGGCATACATGGCAAACGCCAACGGCGACTTCGGCCCCAACACCAGGCCGGTCACAATCTGCAGCCCAAACATCCAGGCAATCTGGTCCTTCGGAATGAAGAAGAAGGCGATGGAAAGAATCCCGGTGGTACTCATCAGGAGAATCAACAGCGGCTTCTTGTCCACAAGCCGGGTTAGCAACGGCGTTAGCAAAGCGCCCACCGCCGCCGAGGCCATGTACGTCGGCACGAACGCCGCCGTCAAGTCAGGGCGTCCGACATAATACTTAAAGTAGTATGCGGCGGTGGAAGTTCGCAGGGTAATCGTGATCATGATGATCAGCGCCAGGAAGAACAGCACCAGCCACGGCCCATTGTGGGCCAAGTCTTTCACGTCCTGCCGCACCTGGGTCCTTTGGGCCGGCGGTGGTGCGATGCGCTCTCGCGTATTGAAGAACGTAATCGCGAATAGGCCCGACGCCGCCACGCCCCACAGGGCCATGGTTAACGGCCAGCCCAGGCGCTCGCTGCCACCGCCCAGCCATTTCACCAGGCGCAGCGACGTGGCGGTCACCAGGGCGCTGCCCCCGAAAGCGAAAATGAAGCGCAACCCATTAATCGTAGTCCGCTCCTGAGGGTTCCCCGACACGACTCCCGAAAGTGCGTTGTAGGGAATATTGATGCCGGTATAGCACACCATCAGGAACAGATACGTGGCGTAAGCCCAGATCAGCTTCCCCGCGCCGTCGAGGGGAGGCGTGCTGTAGGTGAACACGCCGGCACCCGCAAGCGGCAGCGCCATCCAGATCAAATAGGGACGAAATTGGCCGAACCGCGTGTGGGTCCGGTCGGCAACCGCACCGATAATCGGATCGGTAAAAGCATTAATGATCTTGATGGCAAATAACATCGAGCCGGCTGCGGCGGCCGAGATGCCGAAAACATCCGTGTAAAAGAACATCAGGAAGGTGGCGATATTGGCCCAATAGAAGTTGAAACCCATATCCGCGACACCGTAGCTGATTTTCTCCCGCCAGCTTAGCGGGGCCGTTGCCAAAGTCGGGTTCTTGCCCTCTGTGGGCGGCTGGTTCATCGGGTGACGCGAACGCTCCCTTCCTGAGGAAGCAGGAAAGAACGCCCTCCGCGGGGGTCACCGACTGGGTGCGATGGTCGTCGAAATAAACTTCGCACCAGCCTGTCGGTCATTAAGCGCATCTGGCTTGACTTCTACCCGTCAGACCGCTGTAAAGACAGCAAAAATGTGTCCGGCTCGGCATCAGCGGATGTGCGGCGAAAAACGGGGAAAGGGTTTGACTGACGAGCCGGAGAAGGCATAAAGGTGTGGTGATGCACTGGCGCGCAAAGCACCGATACTGGAATCGCGGGGCGGCAATCGCCCACCTGTAGCCAGACGCGTCACCCTGGACAAATATGGTATAATCACTAACATTGAAGAGGGAACCGCAGGACGTGACTGCCGTCGGCTTTGGGCCGTACAACGCCGGCAACCGTCCGGAGCCAGAGAAAGGCGCGAAGCATGCGCACGGCGAAAACTGAAACAGAATACGCATTCACCCTAATCGAACTGCTGGTGGTTATTGCCATCATCGCGATTCTGGCGGCGCTGCTGCTGCCAGCGCTGGGCCGCGCCAAGACCAAGGCCCAGGACATCCAGTGCCTCAACAGTTGCAAGCAAGTCGGCCTGTCCCTGACGATGTATGTGAGCGATTCTGGTGGCACATTCATTTACTATGACCCCACGACTTTGTGGATCGGTCAGCTCCAGACCAACTATAGCCAAGTCGCCCAGTCTCGTATCTGCCCGGCAACCCGGGACGACCCCGGCACTTCCTGGAAGCAGCCGCCGAACGCAGGCCTGGCCGGGTTTGGCGTGGGGGATTACACGTGGGACTGGGTTTACGGCGCTCCGTCTTATCATGGCAGTTATGGCATAAACGGTTGGTGTTATACCGGAATGGGCAGCGGCGAGTATTATGGCAAAGACAGCGCAATCACCTTGCCAACGCTGACACCATACTTTTCGGATTCCGTATGGGTGGATGGCTGGCCAGAGGAAACCGATACGCCGGCCCGGAACCTGTACACGGGGGCCGACAACAGCAGCATGCAGCGCATTACTATTGCGCGGCACGGCCTCATCGGCCCTGCCAGCGCGCCGCGGAATGTCGCACCCGGTGTGCCGCTGGTGGGCAAAATCAACATGGGCTTTGCTGACAGTCACGTTGAGCCGGTGAAATTGCAGAATCTGTGGACGCTTTACTGGCACAAGGGTTGGGTGCCGCCGACGACACGCCCCCCATGAAAACAAGATGAGAATGGTGAAGACACTCGCGACCTGCACCGGCGCAATCCTGCTGGGCGGCCTCGTTTTGGCAGCCTGTGGGCGGGGCGCCCCGGGCAGTGGCGCGGATGGCTTTAGCAGCGCCACGCCGGAACTCAAGGCCGCTTGGTCCGCGGCGGTGGCGGCGGACAAGACCAATGACTATGTGCCAGCAGTCCTGGGATACAAGCAGATACTGCTACAGCGGGATCAGTTGTCGCCCAGCCAGGTGAAGGCGGTCGAGGACGCTTCGAGCAGGGTATTTCAGCGCCTGGTGGAAGCCTCAGCCAAAGGCGACGCGGCAGCGAAGCAGGCCCTTTCGCAATTGCAGCCGGCGCCACCGAGGCCCAAGCCGGCGCCATAAATCACAACCGCCGAAGGGCTGCGACCGCTGCCCGTAACCGGCACGCGGTTCATACCTGGCGCCTCCGCACACGCTCCCCGGGGGGAATGTGGGCACTTGTGCTGGCGGGGAAGGCAGATATGTTGTTTCGGTTGAGCTAACTTTATTTGCCATGATTATGCAGCCCACACCGCCAGCAAGGCCAAGCAAAGCGACGTCACCGAACTCAAACTGCAAGAGGCATGGGCATAGCATTCTCGCCAGGCTCTTCGGTATCACCCTGGCGTTCATCGCAGCCTCGATTGTTCGCGTTTCGGCGCAAAGCGCTCCCCCAATTACCAACCTGCTCACCCAACTTAAGTCCGCTTCGTCTGACGGCGACTCCACGTTGAAGTCCCTGGGCAACGAGCTGCATTCAAAAGTCCAGGCGTCGCACGAGTCGCTCGCGGGCAGCCCGGATACCCAGAAGAAGTTGAACGGCGCGCTGCAATCGCTTCTGGGCAACAAAGGCGGCGAGGCGCTGAGTGCGTTCGAGAAGCTGTCACAAGTCAAGCTCACGCCCGAGCAGGCCAAGCTGGCCAACGAGGTTGGGCACTTGGGGAGCGCTTACCTGGTCCACAAGAACTTGGGCGGTGTGGAAGGCTCGCAGAGCGAGGTGGAGCAGATTGTCGGCTCGCTGCGCAAGGGCAAATACTCCGAGGCGCTGCCGGCGATCAAGAAGCTCTCCGAAAATGCCAAGCTCACCCCGGAGCAGAAGGAGCTCTTGAAGTTCCTAGCCGGGAAGGTCGCCCCGCGCGCCCTCGAAGAGGTGAAGGGAATCCCGGGTAACGACAAGCAGTGATGCAATCCTGACTGTCCGCGCCAAGTCTTCCGCCCGTTGTGCCAAGGACAGGGGCTTTTGGATTGCCATTGGCAATTCGATTCTTAGATTCAATTTGTGAAACCGAAGCCATTATTCCCCCTCGTTCTTGCCGCCGTGTTCGCGGGAGCCTGTTCCGTGGTCAGCTTTGCGGCTGACTCACCGCGCGAGCACCTTTCCCTGGATACCAATTGGAAGTTCCACCTCGGCGACGACTGGCCGAGCGCCCTCCGGCTGGATAAAGCAGGCGAGAGCGGCGGTCCGGCGGCTGAAAAATTCAACGACCAGGGCTGGCGCACGCTTAATCTGCCACACGACTGGGCGATTGAATTGCCGTTCGACCCTAATGCGGACACCAGCCACGGTTTCAAGCCGTTAGGTCCGGGTTACCCGAAGAACAGCATCGGCTGGTATCGCCGCACCTTTGAGTTGCCGAAGGACGACCAGGGGAAACGCATCTGGTTGCAATTCGACGGCGTGTTCCGCGACTCGACGGTCTGGGTCAACGGCTGGCTCGTAGGGCGGCATGAGAGCGGCTATCACCCGTTCCGCCACGACATCACGGACATAGTGCATTTCGGCGGCAAGAACACCGTTACGGTGAAGGCGGACGCGAGCAAGTTCGAGGGCTGGTTCTACGAGGGCGCGGGCATCTACCGCCACGTGTGGCTGGACAAGACCGCGCCGGTGGCCATCGCACAGTACGGGGTCTTTGTCTCCAGCCAATTCAAGCAGAACGTGCCGGACGGCCCGGCGCGGATTCAGGTCAAAGTGACCGTGCTCAACACGCAAATGAAACCTGCAGCCGTGACGGTAAGCTGCAAGTGCATTGGGCCCAAGGGCACGGCGTCCGGCGGTGGCTTCAAGCAAAGCGGTGAGGTGCAGGCGGCAGGGAATCGGGAGTTTGATTTGTCCCAGGCTATCCGCTCACCCGAGCTCTGGTCGCCCGAATCTCCAGCGCTTTACAAGCTGGCTACAACCGTGGAAGCGGACGGCAAGGTGGTGGACAGCAAGGAGACCGAGTTTGGCATCCGCACGGTGGCCTTCGACCAGGACAGAGGATTCCTGCTGAACGGCAAGCCATACGTTCTTAAGGGCACGTGCAATCACCAGGACATGGCGGGCGTGGGCGCGGCGCTCCCGGATGCGCTCCAGTATTTCCGCGTCGCGAGGTTGAAGGAGTTCGGGTGCAACTCGTATCGCACTTCGCACAACCCTCCTACACCGGAGCTGCTCGATGCCTGCGATCACCTGGGCATGATCGTGATGGACGAAAGCCGCCTGCTCGGCAGCGACGAGGAAAACCTGCGCCGGTGGGACATGCAAATCCTTCGTGACCGCAATCATCCGAGCGTCGGCATCTGGAGCGTCGCGAACGAGGAGTTCGTTGTGCAATCCACCCCGCAGGGCGGCAATGTCGCCCGCACGATGCAGGATTACGTCAAGCGGCTCGACCCGCTGCGACCCGTGACTTACGCCGCGCCGGAGGGGGACTCCTTCGCCGGCATCAACGGAATTATTGAAGTGCGCGGGTGGAATTATCACGTCGGGCCGGACATGGACAAATACCACGCCAAGCAGCCGGCCCAGCCAAACGTGGGCACCGAACAGGCCAGCACCGTCTGCACCCGCGGCATATACCAGAACGACAAGCAGCGCGGTTACGTCAGCGCCTACGACGACAATGCTCCCGACTGGGCAACCACGACGGAGCGTTGGTGGAGTTATTTCGCAGACCGCCCCTGGCTCTCGGGCGGGTTCGTGTGGACCGGCTTCGATTATCGCGGCGAGCCGACCCCCTACGCCTGGCCGTGCATCAACTCTCACTTCGGCGTCCTGGACACGTGCGGCTTTGCCAAGGACAACTTCTACTACTACCAGGCGTGGTGGACCCAGCGCGCGATGGTGCACCTGCTGCCGCATTGGACCTGGCCTGGCAAGGAGGGCCAGGAAATTGATGTGCGCTGCTTCAGCAACTGCGATGAGGTCGAAGCGTTCCTCAACGGCCAGAGTCTTGGCAAACAGGCGATGCCGAGAAACTCGCACCTGCGCTGGAAAGTAAAATACGCACCCGGCACCCTTTTGGCCAGAGGGTTCAAGGCAGGCCAGGTGGTCGCTGAGGACAAGGTTGAGACCACCGGGGCGCCCTCCGCGCTCAAGCTCAGTCCTGATCGTCCGGCCATCCATGCCGACGGGGAAGATGTCGGCGTCGTCACTGTCGCTGTCGTGGACGCGCAAGGCCGGTTTGTCCCGATGGCAGACAACCTGGTCCGCTTCGAGTTGAGCGGCCCCGGCAAGATCCTCGGCGTTGGCAATGGCGATCCGAGTTGCCACGAGCCGGACACATATATTGACCAGGCGCCGACGCGATCCCTGTCTCTCGATCAGTGGCGCATGAAAGGAGTGCCGAACCCCAATGAGAGACCCGAAGTGGCGGAAGAGGTTAAAGACGGCGACTGGGACCTGGTGGATGCGCGCGCGGCATCCGGGCCGCTGAACCCCGGCCAATCTGCTGTGTTCCGCACGCGGTTTACCGCAAAAGCGGAGGACCTGGCCGCTCGGAGTGTCACGATCGTGTTCGGCATGATTGATGACGAGGGCTGGGTGTATGTAAACGGGCGGTTGGCGGGCGAGTCGCATGACTGGTCCTCCTCGCCGGTGTTTGACATCCGCAAATTCCTGCACTCGGGCGAGAATGTTATCGCCGTCGCCGTGAAGAACAATGAAGCCCAGGGCGGACTGAACAAGGGGGTGACGGTGCAAATCGCGGAGAAACCGACCCCGCCGGATTGGAAGCGGAGCGTCTTCAACGGACTCGCCCAAATAATCCTGCAATCCACCAGCGAACGCGGGGAGCTGAAGTTAACTGCCCACGCCGATGGCGTGGCGCCGGCGACCCTGTCCGTGCCTACGCAGCCTTACCCGGCCAAGCCAACGGTGCCTTGAAGGCGTCTGGCCGATAAAAGCGGCTCCGCCTCCAAGGCTCTCAGCCCATCACCGCTTGTGCTGGGGTTCTTCGTGCGCGCTGACGAGAAGCCCCAGGTTCATCTTGCGGAACCCTGTGCTGCGGGCGGCAGACTGGTTTCGAGAACCAGGAGCCAATCGCCGTCACCATCGGCGTTGTTGCCCGGCGGTATGAAGTAGGGTTGGCCAGAGTTGGGAAAGGGGGAACCTTTTACTGGAGAAAACGTTCCACGGCTCGGGTCGTACCAGCGCGCGGCGACCGGCCCACTGAGTTGGGAAAGATCAACCTTTAGCGGGCGCAGCGAAGGCATATAGGCGATGGCCAGCCGCCCGTCGGGCGTTCGTCCGGCAGTCACATAGTCGCTGGTCATCACGTAATGATTGCCTTCGTGCGACGCGGCGTCGAATGTTCCATACCCGGCGACCACCAGCTTGTGCTGCTGATCCGGCACCAAGTTGGACCAGGCGCGCGGCTCGAATAGGGCCTTGATCCAGGCCATCTGGACCGCCCCGGTGGAATCCAGCGTCTTCTTCCAGTTGTCAGCGAACGGCCAGATTGGCCCGCTCCCATAGACCTGCCCTGTGGCGCCGGCCAGGAGCGACCAATATTCCTCGCGGCGTAGGACTGCGGGCGTGGCGCGCTGCTCGAATTCGTAGTCCGACTCAATCATGATTACGGGCAAGAAGTTAGGCCGGTTGTATTCCTTAAACACCTGGGCGTAGGTGGGATAGTACGTGTAGGCGCAGCTAAGACTGATGACTGCTTCCCAACTCGGGTCGTCCAGTGAACCGCTGACCTCGTAGTTGAGTTCGACGGTTTGCAGATGGTCCGGGTCGGTCTCGCGAATGCCTTTGGCGACCGCCAGGGCCGCCTCGTCGTTCTTGGGGTCGCGCCAACCCTGAAAATCATTGCCGCTCATCCACATCAGGTTGGGAAAGCGCTGGTACCGCTGGCCAAGATAACGGCCGAAGGCGCGGCATTTGTCGGGGCCGTTGGCCACGAGGATCTTGAGGTGGTCTATGGTCTCGGCGGGATCGAGGATCACCAATAGACCGTGTTTCTGGGCCAGGCTCATCATCTGGTCGCAACGGGCGAAGTAGGCCTCGTTGGGGGCAGACAAGTCATCGGTGGCGGTGAAGGGCAGAACGCCATCATAGGTGGCCCCGTCTTTGCGCCCGCCAGTGCCCGGGCGGCAAAGGAGATTGATCCAGACGGCGTTGAACCCGTGCGCCACGCGGTTCGAGAAGTAGAGGTCGGCGTCTTCCTGGGTCAGTTTGACCATCAGGGCCTGCGGAGCATCGCCCGCAACAAGGAACGGCACCACCTTGGAATCCACCAGGTACCGTCCATTGGCGCTCTTCTTGAGCGGGTAGGCAGGCAGAGGTTGGACGGTGTTGCCGCTCGCGGGACCGGCACCCCGAGCCTCGGACGGGGGCCAGAGCAGGGCGGCCAGAACTACGGCGAGCGCGACCGAAACAGTCTTCAGGAGACTCTTCATGGCAAGGGGCTTTTTTCCCAGACGGTGGGGCCTTATCCCAAAGGAGGTCAAGTCGAAAAGGGCATGGTAATGCTGACGCGGTAGTTAACTGTTCCAGCAGGCGTTCGCCAGCAGGGCTTGCCGTGCGGGGCTGTGGTTGGATAGGATTAGACCCAGTTGTATGCGTCTGCCCCCGTTTCACGTGGGTGCATTCCTGTTGGTTTGCACCGCCCTCGGAGTGAACTGGGTTGTGCCTTGCGTTCCTGGCCAAGGTTGTGGCACCAATGAAACCAACTTGCTCAAAACTGAAACGAATTAATGAATGACTCGATATATTTGACGTGTCCGGGCCAGCCAAACCGTTGGTTTTGCTTGGTGTCTTTGTTTGTCTTGTTCGCCTGGGGAAGTATGGCGCAAACGGCGATCAGTTTCTTCGACAATGGCGCCAATTGGACTATCAATCAATCGGGCCTTGCCTCGGCCAACATCACCGGGAACGTCTTGCACGGCACCGACGGGTACGGCGGCGAGGCCGTCACCGCATGGTATAACAACTTGGTTTTTATTGATGGCTTTACCGCGACTTTCACTTACCAGGACGTCGGCGGCTCTCCCGGTAACAACGCGGATGGGGTTTCGTTCGACCTGCAAGAAAGCGGACCCACCTTTCTGGGCGCTGGTGGCGGCAGCCTCGGGATCAGCGGTCTCAGCCCAAGCGCCAACTGGGAATTCAATCTCTACATTCCGAATGGCATCGGGGCCATCTTCCACACCGATGGCACCACCGGCGGTTATTCCGGCACTGGCGCCGTCAACGTCTCCAGCGGCCATCCCATCAACGTCACAATCGTTTACGTCCCTGGGGGAGCGGTGCAGGAAACCTTGGTTGATACGGTCACCGGCGCCAGTTTCGTAACCAACTACAATATCGGTGACCTTATCGCGTTGCTGGGAAGCAGCTATGCCTATATTGGTTTCAGCTCGGCCGATGGTGGTGTCGATTCTGTCCAAACCATCAGCGACTTTAATCTCCAGAGCGCAGCCAACTCTTCCGGTCCGAGCGGGGCGGTGGTTTCCTCCTTTCCCTTAGCGGGATCGGCCGTGCCCGCCTTGCGGAGCGTGGAGGTGCATTTTAATCAGGGGGTGACCGGCGTGGCGGCCGCGGACCTGTTGATCAACAACATGCCGGCCACCAACGTGACCGCCTACGCCCCCTGGCAGTACGTCTTCGATTTTCCCGAACCGCCGGTGGGCGAAGTCCAGGTGAGTTGGGCGACTAATGCGGAACTCGTGAGCCTCGTCGGCCAGACCAACGTCTCCACCGGGGCCGGTTGGAGCTACACCCTGGACCGGTTGGCGCCGCCGCCGAGCCTGGAGATCTCCGAATTCATGGCGGCTAACAAAACCACGCTGCTCGACGAGTTCGGCGATAGTTCGGACTGGATCGAAATCTACAACGGCAAGACTGTCGCCGTGAATCTCGCGGGCTGGTGCCTCACCGCCGAGGCCACGAACCTCACCCAGTGGGCGTTTCCGAATTACGTGTTGGCGGCCGGCGATTACCTGGTCGTGTTCGCTTCCGGCAGGAACCTGACGGCGGTGACCAACCAGTTGCACACCAACTTCAAATTACCCGCCGCGGGCAGTTTCCTGGCCCTGGTGGACCCGCAGACCAACCTGGTGTCCTTTTTCGCCCCGGCCTATCCACCCCAGCAGACGGATATTTCCTACGGCGTGGACCCGGTCCTGCTCGACGACATCGGCTATTACACCACGCCGACACCGGGGGACCCCAACGCCACGGTCGGGGCCGGCTTCACCCCTGAGCCCGTTTTTTCCCAGGCGGGCGGGACCTTCGTCAGCCCCTTCCCCTTGAGCGTGAGCGCTGGGGTCTCGAACGCTGTCATTCGCTACACCCTCGATGGCACCGCACCCACAGATGTTTCGCCCGTTCTGGCGGGTCCGTTGACCATCACCAGCACCGTTCAGGTGCGGACCCGGGCCTTCGCGCCCGGCCTGTTGCCAGGACCCATGCACAGCGAAAGCTACATTCAACTCACCACAGACGTTGCCAAAATCGCATCCGACCTGCCCGCCCTGATCATCTATAACTTCGGCGCGGGCGTGCCCTCGCCCACGGAGGGCACCCCCGATCAATTCGCCACTTTCTCCTTTTACGAGCCCACCAATGGAGAGACCTTCCTGACCAACGCCCCCACCCTGAGCTCCCGGGCGGGCTTTCATGTCCGCGGTTCAAGCACGCGCTACTTCGCAAAGCAAGCGTGGACGGTCCATTTCTGGGACGAACTCGACAACAACATGGACTGCTCGCCGCTGGAATTGCCGCCCGGCTCCGATTGGGTGCTTTACGCCCCGGATTCCTTCGAGCCGGTGCTCATCCACAATCCGCTCATCTATCAGTTGAGCAATGAAATTGGCCGCTACGCCCCGCGCACCCGGTTGCTCGAGGTCTATATCAACACGGCGGGCGGGCCGGTCACGGCCAACGATTACAACGGCATTTACGTGCTGGAGGAGAAGATCAAGCGCGGCGAAGACCGAATTGACATTGACAAACTCCAACCCGACGACAACAGGCCGCCCGCCGTCACCGGTGGGTACATGCTCAGGATTGACCGGTTGGCGCCCGGGGAAAACGGCTTTAACGCCGCCGGGCAGACGATCGTCTATGGCGATCCGAAGGAATCGGACATCCTGACGCCCGAGCGGGCGCCCCAGGCGCAGTACATTCAGAACTATATGAACGCCTTTGGGACCGCGCTCAATTCGGCCAACTACACCAATCCGACCCTCGGCTATGCCGCTTATATTGATGTCGGCTCCTGGATTGACCACCACATCCTCAACATCATGGCCTTCAATGTGGATGCGTTGCGCCTCAGCGCCTATTTCTATAAACCCCGCCAGGGCCAGCTCATTTTCGGCCCCATCTGGGATTTTGACCGGTCGCAAGGCTCGACCGACGGACGCGACTTCAGCCCATTTTATTGGCGGGCCCCGATTCCCGATTACGGGACTGACTTCTTCAACTATCCGTGGTGGGGCCAGATGTTCACTGACATTGATTTCTGGCAGAAATGGATTGACCGCTATCAGGATTTGCGGACGGGCTTGCTTTCCACCAATCACATCTATGCGGATATTGATGCGCTGGTGGCCCAGGTGCGCCAGGAGGAGCCTCGTGAGATCGCGCGCTGGCCCGGCTTCACCACGCCCCGTTCGGGAACCGTTTCGATTTCGGGCTATTCCTATAACTTCCCGGGCACTTACCAGGGAGAAGTGAACTTCCTCAAGCAATGGTACCGTGACCGGCTCCAGTTCATGGACACGAACTTGCTGGCCAAGCCGGTCTTCAGTTCCAATGGCGGGTTAATTTCCCCCGGTTTGACGCTCACGATCAATGGCCCGGCTGGCGCCACGATTTACTATTGCACGGATGGCTCCGACCCGCGCCTGTCCGGGGGCGCGGTCTCGCCCAACGCCCTGGTCTATCACTCCCCGATTGCCCTGAATGCCAGCACCGTGATCATGTCTCGGGCACGCAATCTCAACCATAAAAACCTCACCGGGGCCAACAATCCGCCGCTCTCCAGTCCTTGGTCGGGTTACACCACGGCCACCTTTGGGTGGGTGACCTCCCCGGCCCAGATCGCTTACACCAATGCCGGCGCGGCCTATACCCAGAACTTTGATTCCTTGCCCAATCCCGGTTCAACCTCCGTTGACTCCGGCAATCCGGTGACGATCAACGGTGTGACCTGCTTCCTGGCCAATCCCTTTGGCTTCGCCTTCCCGATCAACTCCAGCGGCACCAGCGGCGGGTTGGGCCTCTCGAGCCTCGCCGGCTGGTATGGCCTGGCGGACCCCACGGCCAGCGTTGGCACCCGGTTCGGTGCCACAGATGGCGACCAAACCACCGGTGGTCAAATCAGCTTCGGCTTGCCCAACAGCTCGAATCGCGCGCTGGGCTTGCTGGCCACCAGCACCACCGGCTATACTGCTTTCGGCGCCAAATTCATCAACGGCACGTCGCAGACCTTGAACTTCATGACCGTGCAGTTCACGGGTGAAGTCTGGCGCCAGTCCGACCTGGCCAAGACGCTGGAGTTCTACTATTTCATTGACCCCAGTGCCACCAACGTCTTCTCGACCAGCGCCACGGCGTATTTGCCCGCGCTGAATGTGAGTTTCCCAACTGTTCCGGCCGATGTCGGCGGCGCAGCGGTGGATGGCACGGCCGCCCTCAATCAGACCAACCTCGGCGTCTTCAACCAGGTCATCACCAATTGGCCACCCGGTGCCGCGCTCTGGCTGGTCTGGGAAATGGCGAGCCCGGCGGGCAAGTCTCAGGGCTTGGCCATTGATAACCTCAGCTTCTCCGCTTCAGTCTGGCCAACCGGCATGGTTTCCCCGCCTCTGGTCGCCCAGGCCAGCGGAACCAATTTGCTCCTTTCCTGCCCGACCATCGCCGGCCTGAGCTATCAGGTGCAATACAAGACCAACCTCACAGATTCTTGGCTGCCGCTTGGCGCGCCCATCCCCGGCACCGGCGGTCCCATCACTTTCTCGAATGGCCTCACCCTTTCCAATCAGCGCTTTTACCGGCTGATGATTCTGCCATGAGCCGGGCTGCGCCGCTACTGTCCCAGCTTCACCCAGCGTCTTGAGAGGGTCTGACCATCCGAGGCTTTTCCATCCGGGATGGCAGCGGCCTTGAGGATGCAGTCCCCCGGCTGGTTGGGGATGGGAAGCGGGACCTGGAAAGTCCGGTCGCCCAGTTCCGGAACCGCATAGACCATCTTGGCTTTGCTCAGGACTTTGCCGGCCCGGGTTTCGAGCGTGAGGACCAACTGACCGCTTGCCGCCTGGTAGGTGTCGTTCACCATCATGACGGTAAACTCACGCGAACCGCCGGTCGGGAGCGTAGGTTGGAAGAAGTTGATATAGACACCCAGCGGCTTGAAGGCCTCGCCCATGTAGTCGGCGAAATGCGGGTCGAGCTTGAGGCGGGTAACATCCTGGAAATGGTCGGCGGTATAGACGCCGGGGTAGCTGCACGTGAGATAGACGAAATGCACGATGCCGGCGTAATGGCGGTGGGCGCGCCAGAATTCGGTCTTGCCCGCCAGCAGATAGGCATTCATGGCCAGCCGTTGCTCGGCGGTCACGTTCGTGCCCATGAGCTGGGCATAGACGTTCTTGGTGAGCACGGTGGGGCTGCCGTCGCGGTTTAGCCAGAGCCACCCGTATTCATTGATGATCGGCGTGTGCTTGTCCGACGGCAGGCTGCCGGGGCGGGGCGCGCCGTCCATCTTTTCGAGGTCGCTCATGTGGAAGGTGAGCTTGCCGAAGTAGCCGCTGATCATGAGGTAGGGATGGTCTTCGACCAGGTCATTGGGGCCAGCCGGGGCGTTATAGCTGTTTTCCCAGGGCCGGTCGGAGAGGTCGAGCGAGCGCACGGCGGGGATGATTTTGGAGGTGAAGCTGTCGTTCTTGGTTTCGTTGTTGGCGTCCCAGACCGCCACGCTCGCGTGGTTCCAGTTATCGCGCATCCAGTCCTTGTACTGCCGGATCATCTCGTCCGCATCGTAGGTTCGGGAGTAGCCCTTGTACCAGCCCGGGCCGCCGGTCCAGACAAAGAACTCGTTCTGGATGAGCAGGCCCGCCTCGTCGCAAATGTCGAACCAGCGGTCCGGCACCGGCCCGATGCAGAACCGGAAATAGTTCCAGTGCATGCTCTTCGGGATTTGCACGAGCAGCTTCCGCACCCAGGCTTCGTTCCACGGCAGGGCCTGGCAGAGCGGGTCCTCGAAGAACCGGTGCAGCGTGATGTTGGAGCCGCGCAGGTAATAGACCTTGCCGTTGAGGTAGGCGCGCTGGGTGGCCGAGTCGAAGCGGAATTCCCTCATGCCGAATCGCGTGGAAACCGAGTCCCCTCCTGTGGCTGTGTCGAGCACATAGAGGAACGGGTCTTCGGGGGACCAGAGCCGGGCGCTGGGAATCGCCAGGGTCTGGGTAACCACTTTTTCTTCGCCCGGATTGAGAGTGACGGCCTGGGCCAAGGCCGGAAGGGCGCCAGCCTTGGCCGCGTCCGGCTTCGGACCCTTCTTCCAGGGTCTCACACTCTGGTTCAAGGTGAATGACGCTGGGGCGGCTCCATGGTTCTTGAGCCGAGTCTGGATCTCGATCTCCGACCGGGACACGCGGGGCGCGACCTGGATGGTTTCAATGACGGGGTTGGCGCAGAAGAACACCGAGACGGAATCGTAAATGCCCGGCGTCCATTTGATCTTCTCGAAGTCGCTGCCCACAGGATAGGTGTCGGGTAGGACGGCGGGGTGGGCGCCGATGCGGACTACCAAGGTATTCTTGCCGCCCCAGTTAATTGCGTCAGCGAGATCGAAGTAACTGGCCGAGAAGCAGCCGGCGTATTCGCCCAGCTTCTGGCCGTTCAGCCAAACCGCGGTGCCGAACTGGGCCTTGTTGATCTTGAGCCGGGCCACCGCCTGCCGCGCCGGAGCTTTGAACTCTTTGCGATACCAGAAATAGTTGCGGTCCTGGTCCACCTTGCCCTGCCAGTAGTTGGTCAGCCAGGACTCGGGATAGACGCCGCCCCGGATGCGATTGGCGATGTTCTCCCGGGAACAGAACTTGTCCACGTCCTTGAAGGCGGGTTGGGCGAGATTGGCGAGACCGGGCACGGGGGCCTTGTGGGCGAACTGCGCCGGCATCTCGGTAGCGGAGACGCTCTCCCCGACTTGCCAGGTGCCGTCGAGTGAGAGTGTCGTCCGATCCGCCTGGGCCGAGCAGGCGGAGAAAAGAAGGGCGGAACAAAGGGCGGTTGGAAACCAGCGTGTTCGCATGACGCATCTATGGCAGAAGCCGGTGGATGCGGCAAGAGGAAGCCGGAGCTGCGGGCGAATGGTCAGGGCTGCTCTTGAGTCCAACTGGTCGAAGGGCGCCCAAGTACTGCAACCCTCAGATCCGAAGCCCGAAAGCCGAAATCCGAAGGAACGCCGAAACCCGAATTCCGAGCCAGGGTCGGGACACTCGCTCGCTTAAACTCTCAGGGTCACCTTTCCTCAGGTGCCCAATACTGCCGTTCGTTTTGGTTTGCCGATCAGACGGTTTCAAATACCATCCCGTGCGAGGCTCACATGGCTCTGAAACCAATGTCACGCAAGACGCCCGGCAGCAAGCGGCCAGTCGAACAATACGACCACAAGGCCAAGAAGCGCGGGAACAAGGAATTGGAGTTCGGCGGGTCGAACCTGCTCAAACCCAAAGATGTGCGTTTTGAGTTGTCGCGTCGTGCAAGCAGCGCGTTTCCACGCGTGGCTCACGAAAGTGCCCAATCCCACACGTCCGAGGCTACGAAATGAAATTGATCAAACTGCAAGTTTCCTCTCTCGGTTATATTCAACTATTTGTCGAAGGGCTCGCGCGCGGAGGCTGGAAACTGCACCGAGCGAGCGACGGTGGCAGAATGGAACGCAACGGGCAACTGCTGGTGTTGAGAACGCTTGGAGAGGAATTTCGGTTCAGAGTCTTCATCTATAAAGTCACAGGTTCAAGCAGGGGGCGGCCAGACGAAAGACGAATTGAAATCACGTCAACATATCAAAAGGGACTTTCAAACGTTCCTCGGTTTCGCGACGTGGTGCTCGGCTTTGACCCCGCAATGATTCGCGACCGTCTTGGACCGTCTTGGTGTGTTGCGAGTGGACACCCGGTTGGGTCTGTGAAGGCGGAAGATTATTATCGTGAATGAGAACTGCTGACCGCAATTCCCATCGGATGCGCACCCTTGAGCGCCGCGAAAAATTGGCGCGCAATGGATTCCTTCAGCGGCTTCGGGACAAAGGGCACGAGGTCGAGGTTGACAAAGTGATTGCCCGGGACAACACCTATCGGCTCGACGGTGCTGTCTGTCTCATGATCCGAACTTCGCGATTGTACGCACCTCGTGAAGTTTATTTCTTCGGCCTGACGCGGCACATTTTTGAAAACTTTGCCCACATTCCGAATTCAGTTATCGCCTTTGTACTGGCAGATACGGGCGAAGCACTGTTGATCCCGGCTGCATGGATGTGGGAGCACCGGCGGAAGCTCAGTAGCGATGATAAAGCGTTCAAAGTGGAAATGAACAAGGCGTTACGCCTCAAGACTTACAGGCCAAGCGGAGCATTGGACCTGAGCGCTTTCAGAGAGCGTTTCGAGTTACTGGACGCGCGGCGCGACTTTCTTCCTGTCAAACCTGAACCTAAACGTATCCTTGATAAGCATAGCCAGATGCAAGGGATGCTGCTCGAGATCGGGAACGTCCGCGGACTGCAAACTTACTGTCCCAACAAGTCTCCTCGTTTTAATGGAACACCGTTAGGTGACCTAGCAACCATAAAGGAACTACCGGCGTTTCCTGGCCTGAATAATAATATCATTCGTCAAATCGATGTGATTTGGCTCGAAAAATTGTTTCCGGTGCACGCTTTCGAGATAGAATTAACGACCGGCATTTGGTCGGGAATGGTGCGCCTTGCGGAACTTAGGCGTCTGAACACGCTATTTCACGTGGTGACTGCTGACGACGAAAATGCATTTAAGCGTCGGATCGCAGGCGATATATTCGCAGAAATCGTCACCAGATGCCATCATGCCAACGTGGAGCAGATCTCCCGATTATATGCAGCCCAGATGCAGTTAACCGACCTAGAGCGCGAGCTGTCTTTCTGACGCCAAGTATCAGCTGCGTTCCCAGCCACATTATGATCACATCTATGAGTAAATGCGCTAGGCACGGCTATTTCGTTGCGAACCGTTATGAGGGTTGTCCACACAACCATCGAAGCCTCAAGACCGCACGCAAATGCGGGCGAAGCATATTGGCCCGAGGCGCTCGCAAGGGTGAGTACAGCATTTACTATTGTGCCACGCCAGCGTGCAAAGGCGTTCGAATTGAACCCGTGAAATAGGGCTAGCGGCCTTTTTGCCAAAGCAGCGGTTGATGACGGCGGTCTTCGATTACTACCAACTGGCCCACGAGGCCGAGGGCGTGGATAGCGGCTTCCGTTACAAGACGGTCCCGCATGTTACGCTCAAGAGCATCGCCAACAACGAGCCGCCGGAGCAGGAAACACTTTACGAACAGCCTCTCGTGGACAATTCCAAGTTCCGAGTGACCAGGCCGTTCACGGTGGAAGCCGTCCCCGCCCCGATGGTGAAGTCACTGGCGGAGATTTCCGGCGAGGAACTTGCCGCAGCGATGCCCGCCGACGAATCCGTATCCCGCTCCGGTGAGACCGTCCGGGAAAACGAGTGGCGGGCGGAATTGCTCCGCGTCGGCATTCGCGCCAAGGGCGGCCAGATGATCTGCTTCTCCCGCGTCGAGCCGTTCTCCGGCACGCGCTGGCTGCACGCTGACGCTGAAACCAAGCTAAATGACGAAGGACCGGACCAGTTGCGGGAAGGCGCGGCCAAAGAGCGGCAGCGGGTGGTGATTTTTTTCGGGCCGGAGCACGCGGCACTGGAGCAAAAGCAGGTGGAGATGGCTTTGGAGGAAGCGCGGAAACTCGTGCCGCGTCCGCAGTTAATAGTATTCGCAGCGTTTCAATTCGACCCGGAAGCCGCCAAGGACATAGACGAGTTGAACTGGCCCGGGGTGACGACGCTCAAGGCGCAAATGAACGCGGATTTGCTCACGGAAGACTTGAAGAAGAAGCGCACGAGCAACGAAAGCTTCTGGCTCATCGGCCAGCCGGACGTGCGGCTGCGGCGCAGTCCAAAGTCTAAAGTCCAAAGTCGAAGAAGGACGCGCCGGAGTTGTGGGTGGTGGAGGTGGCCGGGTTCGATTACTACGACACGAAGACGGGACAAATCTTTTCTGGCGGCGCGGCGCAAATCGCTATGTGGATGCCGGATACGGATTACGACGGGCGGAGTCTATTTCCACGGCAGGTGTTCTTCCCAATGGCGGGGGACAAGGAAGGTTGGTCGAAGCTGGCAAAGAATCTCAAAGCGGAGATTGACGAAACGGCGATTGAAGCCTATCGCGGCACGGTATCGCTGCCGTTCGCGCGAGGCACGCATGGCCGCGTGGCGGTGAAGATCGTGGACGACCGGGGCATCGAGAGCTTGAAGATTTTGGAAGTGGGGTAGTCGAGAAAGGAATTGCGATGATTGTAACGAGACTCATTTTGAAGAACTGGCGCAATTTCCGCTCGGTGGACGTTGCACTGGGTGACCGCGCCTTCCTCGTCGGCCCCAACGCGGCGGGCAAGTCGAACTTTCTGGAAGTCTTTCGTTTTCTGCGAGACATCGCCAAGAGCGAGGGAGGGGGTTTGCAGAACGCCGTGGCGGAAGCCGGCGGGCTAAAGAAAATCCGTTGTCTGGGTGCGCGTGGACGGACGGACGTGGAGATTGAAGTCCACTTGAGCGAGGGCGCGGGTCAGCCTCCACTGTGGCGGTATGCAATCGGACTGAACCAGGACACCGAGGAATCGAAGGCCCGGCTGGTGCATGAAAGGGTTTTTCAAAACGGCAAGCGGATTCTAAACCGCCCGGAGGACAGCCCCGATGACAAGAAGGACCCGGAGCGGCTGACCCAGACTCACCTGGAGTCCACTTTTGCCAACCAGGAGTTCCGAGCGGTCGGGAAGTTCTTTGAGCGGGTGAGTTATGTTCATCTGGTGCCGCAGCTCGTGCGCCACCCCGAGAGGTTCGTGGCGTCCAAGATCACTGGCGAACCTTTTGGTCTCAGCTTCATGGAGCGCCTGGCCAAAACTCCCAAAGGCGAGCGCACGGATTTCCTTAAACGAGTCGGCAAGGCGCTGCAAGTCGCCGTGCCGCAGTTCAAGGACTTGAAGTATGTCGAGGAGAAGAAAGGCAAACCTCATCTTCAGGTGATCTATGAACATTGGCGTCCCCCGGGCGCCCGCCAGCAAGAAGACCAGTTCTCGGACGGCACGATTCGGTTCATCGGTCTGTTCTGGGCGCTCCTGGAGAGTGAAGGTTTGCTGCTATTGGAGGAGCCGGAACTGTCCCTAAACAGTGAGATTGTGCGGCAGATACCCGCCTTGATGCGCAAGCTTGCCGGCAAACAAGGGCGACAGGTCATTGTGAGCACTCACAGCGCGGCGTTGCTGTCGGATGAGGGGATTGGTCTGGAAGAGGTTCTGCTGTTGATTCCGCACGGCGAAGGAACCGATGTCCGCCCCGCCAACTCTTTCAACGAAGCAAAAGCTTTGGTCGAGGGCGGCATGAAGGTTGGCGAGGCCGTTCTGCCGCTGACCAGCCCGCAGCAAATGTACCTGATCGAGCCGTAGGGGATGCCAACGGCCTTCTATATCGGAGTGGAGGACGATCTGAGCGACGCGGTCGTTCGGAGGCTGCTAAACCGTGTTCGGCGCGACTTCCAAGTTCGAGCGCGCTATCCGCTGGCTGCCTTGCCCCACTTGCACCCGGAACTGTCTGGCTTTGGTTATCTCCGGGCCAACGTCCAGGCGTTTAACAACGCGGCGGCTGGAACGCCGCACTTGCTGTTGACCGATCTGGACGTAGCGGCTTGCGCGCCGGAGCTTATTCGGGAATGGCTCGGAGGCACGGTGCATCCGAACTTTGTGCTGCGAGTGGCGGTTCGTGAAGTGGAAGCCTGGCTGCTGGCCGACGCCGGGAATATGGCGGACTTCCTGGGCCTTGCTCCGCACCGGTTGCCGGCAAACATCGAAGGCGTGCCGCAGCCCAAGGAAGAGATCGTAAGGCTGGCCTCGCTTTCTCCAGACCGCGAAATCAGAGACAACCTTGCGCCACGCCCCGGCTCGACTGCCACGACAGGCCGGCTATTCACGCGCAGCCTGATTGGCTATGTCCGAGACCGCTGGGATGTGAAGGCAGCGGCGGCCAATGCCGACAGCCTCGCCCGGGCACTTAGGGCGTTACGCTCGTTCAACCCAGCGTGAGCACCAAAGGCATCACCCATCTCATCGTCAACTCGCCCTATGACGAGCCGAAGCACCATTGGCACTATCAGCGGGAGACGCAGACGTTTTCGCTCAAGGACGGGCGGCGACCGGCGGGCTACGTGATCGCGTCGGAAAGTTCCAAAGCGTTCGACGATCCCGGGCGGTTCATCCCGATTGAGCTGGTGAACCAAATCCGTCCCCGCGTGAAGGCCTGGCGCGAGGGCGGGTATCCGGGCGTGAGCGGCATTACGCGGCGGCTGCTGGAGCACTGGCGCGGCTCGGAGCGTTACGAGCGGCAGCGGTTGTTCTTCTGCCAGCTTGAAGCAATTGAGACGCTGATCTGGCTTACCGAAGCCCCGGCCTCTGAGCGCGTCGGCATTGCCATCCCGTCCGATGGCGGCGCGTTTCAGCGGCTTTGCTGCAAAATGGCCACGGGTAGCGGGAAAACCGTCGTGATGGCCATGCTCGTCGCGTGGCAGGTGCTGAACAAGGTCACGTATCCGCAGGATGACCGCTTCTCGAAACATGTTTTCATCATCGCGCCGGGTTTGACGGTCAAGAGCCGGTTACAGGTGCTCATTCCCGCCGGGCCGGGGAATTACTATGACGAGTTCGACATCGTGCCCGGCGGACTGCGCGAGCAGTTGCGGCAAGGCAAGGTCATGGTTCGGAACTGGCATATCCTGAATTGGGAAACAGACGACAAGCTCAAGAAGAAGCGGAGCGTGGACAAACGCGGCGCCAAGAGCGACGAGGCTTACGTCCGTGAAGTGCTCGGCGACCTGGCGAAGGTGAACAACATCCTGGTCATCAATGACGAGGCGCACCATGCCTGGCGGGTCAACCCGGAGTCGAAGAAGGCTAAGATTGACCGGCAGTTGATCGAAGAAGCAACCAAGTGGGTGGGCGGGCTTGACCGGATTCACAAGGCGCGGCGGATTCTGCGATGCTTTGATTTCTCCGCGACGCCGTTCTCGCCCAGCGGCAAGCAGAGTTCCGAAGAATCGTTGTTCGGCTGGATTGTCAGCGACTTCGGGTTGAACGATGCGATTGAGGGCGGCTTGGTGAAGACGCCTCGCGTCGTCGTGCGGGATGACGGGATGCCGGACGTCAAGACCTACAAGTCGAAGCTCTATCACATCTACGAGCACGTCCGCGATGACTTGAACCGGAGCGCAGAGGAGTTTGAGCCGTTGCCGGACCTGGTGATGAACGCCTACCTGCTGTTGGGCAAAGATTGGCTCGCGACGTATCAGGACTGGCGGAAGCTCGGCTACGTGACGCCGCCCGTGATGATTACCGTTGCCAACCGCACGGAAACCGCCGCCCGCGTGAAGAACGCCTTCGACAAGAGGAAGGTGCTGATTGATGAACTCTGCAACCCGGAGTTGACGCTACATATTGACTCGAAGGTGCTCGATATGGCGGAAGCGAAAGAGGACGAGGGTGACTTTCAGCAAGAGAACGGCGCGGGTGACGATGAGGACGAGCCGAAGCAGAAGAAACTGACCAAAGCGGAGCAGGCGGAACTGCTGCGCAAGACCGTGGACACCGTGGGGAAGATTGGCGAGCCGGGCGAGAAGATTCGGACGGTGATCTCCGTGGGGATGCTGTCCGAGGGCTGGGATGCCAAAACGGTAACGCACATCATGGGCTTACGGGCGTTTTCGAGCCAGTTGCTTTGCGAGCAGGTTGTCGGGCGCGGGTTGCGTCGCACGAGCTACGAGGCGAAGAAAGTGCCGCACCCGGTCACGGGCGCAGAAGTGGAACTGTTCGAGGCAGAATACGTGAACATCTTTGGGATTCCATTCACGTTCCTGCCGCACGAAGGCGGAAACGGGCCGCTGCCGCCGCCGCCGCCGAAGACACGCATCGAAGCGTCGCGGGAAAAGGTTGGCTTCCTGATCAACTGGCCGAACGTCATCCGCATTGACCACGTTTATCGGCCTAAGCTGGAATTGGATTTGAAAAAGGTTGAGCCGCTGGTGCTCAACGCGACGGATAAGATTGAGAATGCGGAGATGGCTGCCGTCGTGGCCGGTAAGCCGAACCTGGCGGTCCTGACGGAGATTGACCTGCAAGCGTTGGCAGAGCGGTTCAGATTCCAGAAGATCGTGTTTGAGGTTGCCCGCGATATTTACGACCAGATGAAGCCGACGTGGAGGGGCACGAAGGAGAATCTGCTCGCGCAGGTGATTCGGCTGGTAGAGCGGTTTATCACGTCGCCGCTCCTCGAAATCAACCCGCCGTTGTTCTATCGGGACGAGATGAGGCGTCGCGTGATGCTCACGTTGAACATGGCGCGCATTGTGCAGCACGTTTTCGAACAAATCCGCTTCGGCAACACCGTGACGGTGGAGCCCGTGTTCGACAGCAACCGGCCAATCCGTTCAACGGCTGACATGTTGCCGTGGTTCACAGGCAAGCCGGTCGTGGCCGCGAACCGCTCGCACATCAATTTGTGCGTGGCGGACTCGACCTGGGAAGCGCAAGCCGCGTATGAACTTGACCATAACAAGAGCGTTGCGCCCTGGGCCAAGAACGACCACCTGGGATTTGAAATTAGCTACATCTTCGCGGGCATCTTCCACAAATACCGGCCTGACTACCTGATTCGGCTCACGAACGGCACGAACCTGGTCGTCGAAACGAAGGGGCAGAACATGCCTCAAGACGAAACGAAGCGCCGTTACCTGAGTGAATGGGTGAAGGCAGTCAACGAACATGGGGGTTTTGGAAAATGGAGGTCTGAACGGTGCTTGAATCCGTCAGATCTGCCGACGGTGATTGATGGAGCGGCGCAGCAGGCGTGAGCAGCGCCGGGTCGAGGCAATCCTGGCAATGAAGCGAGTGGCGTGGATGACGGCAGTTCGGGTTGTGTGGGGGAGCGGTGTCTTCTATTTAGACACACCGTTGGGGCTGTCACCGCCAGTGCCACTGGCTGCACTGCCGCCACGAGGTTGCCCACGCCGTTGGCGGAACCTTGTGACCGGTTATGGCCTTCGGCCGTGCTCGCCCCGTCGGTAGGCCCGAGCGAGCCAGCAACCTCGCGCACGATACACGTCAACGCACCACTCACCACCACACAGGCTGGCCAGTTGTCCCTCCAGGCGCGCCTGTGGCTGGTCAAGTGCCTAAACCGCAAATACTTGCGGAGAAATACCCTGCACAAGCGCCCTAACCACAGAGGATTACGCAATCCACCCCGGGTACGCATGGGGGGTGCACCGAGGTGCCACCGGCAAGACACCATCGGGGCGGGCAGTACGCAGATGACACAGCGGCGGATGGAGCAGGCTGGATAAGTGTGGCTGATCGAAAACAAGGGTTTAAGAGGGTTCTATGGTACCAGGGTATGTCCAGGGTTTGTCCAGGGTGCCCCCAGACCTCCCCAAGGGAGGCGCGGGAGGAGAGTTGTATTCGGAAGGCTTATGCTGAAAGCCCGAAGTCCAAAGTCTAAAGTCCAAAGTCTAAAGTCTGCGGCCTGAAGCGCGGTTCGGCTGGCCCGGCTGGCCGGCGCCGGAAGCCACCACAAGGCTACATCAACGCGCCATCAAAGCCACATCAAAGCGTGTTGATAGCCAGGGGATAGGCACCCCAAAGCCACCTCAATGCGACCCCAAAGCCACCCCAAAGCCACCTCAGAGCAACAGCAGAAAGCAGAAAGCAGAAAGCAGAAATGGGGTTGGGAGACTATGGGACCGCTGACCACGGACCATGGGAGACCACCAGACTGGGGACGGCGAAGAACCAACCACCCGCTTCCTCAGGTGGGTGCTGTAACGAACAAGAAAGGGCATTCAAGCAATCAGTTATGCTAAACCATTGTGGCATTTCTTGCACAAAAAATGGAGAGCGTTTGGCAAGGCATGTTGAGATTTCCGATTCGGGTTCGCGTTAAGTGCCCTTTGATATGACGGAATATCGTCGCATTCGACGGGAAGTCGTTGGGGACGGCGGAAAGTCGTTGGCTACCGGCAAGGAGACGGGTGGCGGCAAACAACTTCGGCGGAGGCACATATGATGAAAATGCAACGCAAAGTTGAATACGAAACGGATCGGGTCAAAGGATTCAGCCGAGAAGTCATGAGCGTGCCGAGGTGCGAACAGTGGGAGAGCTGCATCCAGTGTGGCTAACTTCACCGATGCAGGTAGGCCAACTGCTTGCCCCGTGAGAATCGAGGACGCCGGTGTGAGCAAATTGTCAGACATATTCGCCTCCATGAGAATGAGACGGCCTGCGCTTGGCGGTGCAGGCCTCTTCAAGGTCCGGATCGCCACGAAGTTGGTATTGAGCTTTCTGCTCATCATCCTCCTCACTAGCGGGGTCCTCAGCATCGTCGGGGCACGAGTCATTGGCAACCGGGTGGTAGCCGAAGCGCAAGCCGGAGTGCAGACGGATCTCAATGCGGCGCGCGAGATCTACTTGAACAGGTTGGCGTCGGTCAACGATGTGGTGCGGTTCACCGCCGATCGCGTGCTGATCATGAATACGGTGTTGTCTGGCGACGTCAAGCAGGCTGGCGCCGTGCTCGGCCCGACCATGGAGCGGGAGAGGCTCGACGTCCTGACGATCACCGACCAGCATGGCCGGGTGCTGTTGCGCGCCGGCAACCCGAGCCTTGTGGGCGACGACCAGTCTGGCGATGAACTCGTCCGGGCGGTCATGGAGCACCGGGAACCGGTGGCTGCCTCATGCATTGTCTCCGACGAAAACCTGCGTCGGGAGGGGCCACCGCTGGCGGACCAGGCCCGCGTCAAATTCATTACGACGCCAAAAGCTCGAGCGCGGCCCGAGACGGAAGAAACCGCCGGCATGATGCTCAAGGCCGCGGCTCCCATTCTTGACGCGGACAAGAACCTGCTGGGAATCATCTATGGCGGGGTTTTGCTGAATCGGAACTTCGAGATCGTGGACCGGATTAAGCAGACGGTTTTCCAGAGCCTCCAATACAAGGGCAAAGATATGGGCAACGCCACCATCTTTCAGGATGACCTGCGCATCTCGACCAACGTGAAGAATGAGGATGGCTCTCGGGCCATCGGAACGAGGGTAGCTGAAGACGTTTACGAACAGGCCGTGCACAAGGGCAAGCCGTGGATTGACCGGGCTTTTGTGGTGAATCGCTGGTACATCACCGCCTATGAACCGCTCCGGGATCTGGCCGGCGGCATCATCGGTATACTCGGCGTCGGAGTGCTCGAGCAAAAGTATGTGGATCTGCGGCAGCGCGCCGTGATGTTCTTCCTGGCGGTAACTCTGGTCGGGGCCCTGGTCGCCTTTGCGCTGGCATCCTTCATCTCCGCAAAAATCTCGGTCTCGATCAAGAAGCTGGCAACCGCGTCGGATCAACTGGCGCACGGCAACCTGGACGCCCGGGTGGAGATACGGTCGCGCGACGAGCTGCGGGAACTGGCGGATGCGTTCAACTTCATGGCGGCGGCACTGAAGAAGCGGGACGAGAAGGTGCGCGAATTCACGACGCGGCGGATCATGGAGTCGGAGCGGCTGGCGCACATCGGGCAATTGGCGGCGGGGGTGGCGCACGAGATTAACAACCCGCTGCAGGGCATCGTGACCTACTCGCATTTGCTGCTGGAGCGGGTATCCACGAAGAATGGCACGCGGCAGTCGCTGGAGAAGATTGTGAAGCAGGCCGACCGGTGCCGCGACATTATTCGCGGGCTGCTGGATTTTTCGCGGCAGCGGAAGCCCGAGAAGCGGTTGTCGAACGTGAACCGGGTGCTGGAGGAATGTGTGTCGCTGTTGGACAACCAAGTGCTGTTTCACAACATCCGGATGGTACAGCACCTCAGCCCGGATCTGCCTCAGGTGTTCATGGACCCGTCGCAGATTCAGCAGGTCTTCATGAACATGATCCTCAACGCGGCGGAGGCGATGAAGGGGGGAGGGCAACTGACGCTGACGACGCGGCGCGTCCCGGCGGACCAGGCGGTCGAGGTGGAGTTCACCGACACGGGCCACGGTATCAAGGAAGAGGACCTGGACCGGATCTTCAGCCCTTTTTTCACCACGAAAGAGGTCGGGCACGGGACGGGCCTGGGCCTGGCTATCAGCTACGGGATTGTCAAGGAGCACAAAGGCACCATTACCGTGGAGAGCGAGGAAGGCCAGGGCGCCACCTTCACCATCCGCCTGCCCGTGAGCAGCGAACAGGAAACCACTACGCGTGCAGCCCAAGCATAAAATCCTGATAATTGACGACGAGGAAGTGGTGCTCGATTCCTGCACGCAGGTGCTGGACGGCGGTGACTGCCGGGTGACGACGGCCAACAATGGCGCGGAGGGCTTGAAGCGGCTGCAAGAGCTGCAGCCGGACCTGATCTTTCTGGATCTGAAGATGCCGGGGCTTTCCGGACTGGAAGTGCTGGAGCGCATCCGGGCCAAGCAGCCGCTGATGGTGGTGATCGTGATCACCGGCTATGCGACGGTGAGTTCGGCGGTGGAGGCGATGAAGAAGGGGGCGTTTGATTTTCTGCCCAAGCCGTTCACGCCGGAGGAACTGCGGCTGATTGCCAGGCGCGGGCTGGAGCACAGCCGGCTGGTGCAGCAAACGGTGGCCCTGCGCCAGGAGAAAGAGATGCTGCGGGAGAACTTCGCGGCGATTGTCTCGCACGAGCTGAAGTCCCCGCTGGGCGCCCTGCAGCAGAACTTGTATGCGCTGGTGGGCGACTTGGAAGACAAGCTTTCGGAGGAGCAACGGCAGCGTTTCACGCGCCTGCAGACGCGGCTGGATGACCTGCTAAAGCTGATTCACTCCTGGCTGCGGGTGTTCTCGGTGGACATCAACCGGCTGAAGGAAACCTTCAAACCGATCAGTGTGGCGGAGATCGTGGCCAAGGCGGTGGAGACGGTCCAGCAGCACGCGACGCGCAAGGCCATTGCGATCGAGACGGCCGTCGGGGAAGCCCTCCCGCGCGTCAACGGCGACGAAGGCAGCCTGACCGAGGTGCTGGTGAACCTGATGGGCAATGCCGTGAAGTACAGCTTTCCGAACCACAAAATCCGGGTGCGGGCCGAAGCCCAGAACTCGGAGGTGCTGGTGTCCGTGACAGACACGGGCGTGGGCATAGCCAAAGAGGACCTGCCGCACCTGTTCCAGGATTTCTCGCGGGGCCAGGCGCAACCCGAAGGGGTGAGCGGCTGCGGGCTGGGCCTGGCGATCAGCCGGCGGATCGTCGAGGTGCACGGCGGCAGCATCACCGTCGAGAGCGAGCCCGGCAAAGGCAGCACTTTTATCATTCACCTGCCCGTGGGGCAGGGCGCGACCGAATCCAGTCCAACCCCTCAACACAAGGTTTAATATGAGCGAACCAAAACAACTCCTGATTATTGACGATGACCCTGACTTTGTGGCGGGCATCAAGTCCATCTTGGTGAAAGCCAGGTATGCAGTGGACACGGCCTACAATCCCAAGGACGGCTTGCAAGCCCTGAAAAGCAAGGCCTACGACCTGCTGCTGCTGGACGTGATGATGGGGCGCGGGGCGGAGGGGATCATGATCGCCCGCAAACTGGGCAAGGATCCGAAGCTGCGCGACCTGCCGGTGCTGATCATCACTGGTATCCGGGAACAGATGGCGTTTCTGTTCCCGGGCCAGGCGGTGCACCCGCACTTTGTGGCCGTGGACGAACTGGTCGAGAAGCCGGTCGCGCCGAACCTGCTGTTGGAGAAGGTGGCCGCGCTGCTCAAGACCGCCGAAACCCGAAAGGCCACTAGCAAATGAGCGCAGCGGCTGCGGAAACCACCACGGCCAGCACGGCGCCGCTGGACAATGGGATTTCCTTTGTCGAGGAGATTAGTAACCTGCTGTACGCCTCGAAGGGCAACGCGATCAACACGTGCATCCAGTGCGGGACCTGCTCGGCGACGTGTCCGGTGGCGTCCGGGGGCTTCATGGACAATTCGCCCCGCCGGATCATCGCGCTGATCCGGTCCGGCTTCAAAGAGCAGGTGCTCAAGGCCAACACCTACTGGTATTGCGCGTCGTGCTACCAATGCACGGTGCGCTGTCCCCGGGGCATTGACATTGCGGAGCTGATGTACGGCCTCAAGCGTTACACCGTCTGGAAGACCCAGCACCAGGAAGGCTTGATCGGCCCGGTGTTTTCCGAGACGTTCGTCAAGATGATCCTGCGCAGCGGCCGGTCCTACGAGCCGGTGCTGGCGACGACCTACCTGTTCACCTACGGCCTGCCAGAGATGATCCAGGAGGCGCAGACCGCCACGGCGCTGATGCTGAAGGGGCGGCTGCCGGTGCTGCCGGCGCGAATCAAGCGGCTGGACAACTTCAGGCGGATGATCCAGCACATCATCCCATTGGGAGACAAAGAATGAGAACATACGCATATTTCCCAGGCTGCTCGCTAGAGAAGATGGCGCACAGCTATCATGCCTCGGCGCTGGAGACCTCGCGCGCGCTGGGGGTGGAACTCCAGGAACTGGAGGATTGGAACTGCTGCGGCGCGACGGCCTATTTTCACGTGGACGAACTGCTGGCCTACACGCTGTGCGCGCGGAACCTCGCCATGGCGGAGAAGGCGAAACTGCCCCTCGTGGCCCCGTGCAGCGGGTGTTACAAGAACATGTACTTCACGCGGGACCACCTGCAGCACGACGCGGACCTGGCCGAGCATATCAACGCGGCGCTAGCCGAGGACAACCTCAAGTTCTCCGGCGACTCGACGGTGCATCACCTGATCGAGGTTTTTGTCAATGACGTGGGGCTGGCGGAGGTCAAGGCCAAGGTCACGAATCCCTTGAAGGGCCTGCGGGTGGCGGCGTACTACGGCTGCCAGATCCTGCGGCCCCGGAAACACGCGAAGGAAAACGTCGAACAGCCGAAGTTCTTCGAGGAACTGGTCGCGGCGTGTGGCGCGGAGCCCGTGCCTTACCTGCTGCGGCTGACGTGCTGCAGCGGGGCGCTGATCATCACGAACCGCGAGGCCGCGCTGAGCATGGTGCGCAATCTACTAGAGTGCGCGGTCAGGGCGCGCGCGACAGTGATCGTGACGGCCTGCCCGCTGTGCCAGGTGAACCTCGAGTGCTACCAAAAGCAGGTGAACAAGGAATTCGGGACCGAATTCAACATGCCGGTGATGTATTTCACGCAATTGATGGGCCTGGCGCTGGGCATTCCGCCCAAGCGTTTGGGCATTGGCTCGGAGCTGGTGGCGGTGATGCCGGCCATCAAAGAGGCGCAGGAAACCGAACCGGCCCTGGCCGCGAAGTGAACTGTTAAGAACCTATGAACCTCTACGTTCTACTCAAAATGGTGCCGGACACGGTGGAAGAACTCAACGTCGCTGCCGACGGCAAATCGCTGGACTCAGAATTCCTCCGCTTCAAACTCAGCGAACCGGACGAGCACGCGCTGGAACAGGCGCTGATCCTCAAGGAAAAGCATGGCGGCAAAGTGACCGCCGTCGCTTTGGACGCGCCGGAGGTGGACGATGTGCTTTTCACGGCGCTGGCCAAGGGAGCCGACCGCGCCGTGAAAGTCCCGATCAACCAGGCTGGCTTGGGCACGGCGGCGTCAGCCAAAGTGCTGGCCGACTTTTTCGCCGCCGCCGGCCCGCTGACACCGGACACGCTGCTGCTGCCCGGCTCGCAGGCGATTGACGATCTGGAGGGTGAGGTGGCTCCGTTGCTCGCCGCGGCGTTAAAATTGCCTTATATCGGGGTGGTTTGCGGCGTTAAGCCAGCGGACGGCAAGGTCACCGTCCTGAAGGAGTTTGCCGGCGGGCTGCGGGGCGAGTTCGAGATAACGCTGCCGGCGGTGCTGGGGATTCAGTCGGCCGAGAAGCCGCCGCGCTACGTGCCGGTGGCTAAGGTGCGGGCGGTGATGAAGTCCGCTAAGATCGAGGAGGTGGCCCTGACGCCGCCCGACCGGCCGATTCAACTCGACATCGATCGGATGTACAAGCCGGAGGCAGCAGGCCACGCGCAGATCTTCGAAGGCGCCCCGGAAGACGTCGCGGACAAACTTGTGGAAGTGCTGGCGAAAAACAGCGTGATCTAAGGAGACCCAGTTATGGCAAACCCAATACTCGTTCTTGCGGAGCAACTCCGGGGACAAATCTCGGACATCACCTTTGAAATGCTGGGGGCAGGCCGAGCCCTGGCGGGCGCGTCGGGTGCCCCGCTTTATGCCGCTTTGTTAGGCAGCGAAGCCGCGCCGCTCACCGCGAAACTGGGAATGGCGGACAAGGTGTTCGTTGCCGACAATCCTCAACTGAACCTGGCACCCGCGGCGACCGTCACCGCGGCGCTTAAGGCAGTGATAGACCAAAGCCAGGCCGGATTAGTCTTGCTGGGTTGCACCAATGTTTCACTGGGCATTGGGTCCATTCTCTCGGCGCAGACGGGGCTGCCGCTGGTGAACTTCTGCCGCGCGGCAAAGGCCGACGGCACCGCCATCCTGCTCACCAGCCAGTTGTTCGGCGGCAAGATTCTTTCCGATGTGAAGCTGGCGGACGGGCGCGGCATCGTCTGCCTCTACCCGGGCGCGTTCCCGGCCGACGCAGGCAGGAGCGACAAGACGCCGCCCATCGAGAAGCTGGACGTGCCGGTCGAAGCGCCCAAAGTGACCTTCAAGCAATATCTGGAGCCCGAAACCGGCGACGTGGACATTACCAAACAGAATGTGCTCATCGGCGTGGGCCGCGGTATCCAGACCCAGGACAATGTGCAGATGGCCGAAGACCTTGCTGCGGCCCTGGGCGGCGCGGTGTGTGCCTCGCGGCCCGTGATTGACCAGGGCTGGCTGCCGTTGAGCCGCCAGGTCGGCAAGTCCGGCATGACCGTCAAGCCGCGGGTCTATCTGGCCTTTGGCATCAGCGGCGCGCCGGAACACTGGGAAGGGATGCAGAACTCCCAATGCATCATCGCCGTCAACACGGACGCGAAGGCACCCATCTTCGACGGCGCTCATTATGGTGTGGTGGGCGACGCGCTGGAGTTGCTGCCAATCCTCACCGATAAAGTCAAGGCGCGGAAGGGATGAGCGTGCCTATGGACCCCGTCAAGATCACCCTGTTCGGTTTGCCTGGCATTGGACTGTTGTGGCTGCTGACCATTGTCGCCTTTGGCGTCTTCGGTTACCGGGCTTGGCAGCTTATCGGATTGTTGCGGCAGGGGCGCTACGAAGACCGCTTCGACCATCTGGGCCGGCGCATTCAACACCTCATCAAAAATGTGCTGTTGCAGCCGCGCATTTTCAATGAGCGGAGCATCGGTCTGCCCCACTTCCTCATCTTCTGGGGCTTCGTCATCTACGCGGTCTGTTTCAACTGGGCCCTCGTGCGCGGGTTGTTTCCGTTCCTGCCGATCCCCTACCCCGACCAGGTCAGGCCTGCTGAACTGTTTCTGGAGGTCTTCTCGGTGGTTGTTTTGATTGCGCTCGGGGTGGCCCTGGCTAGGAGGCTTTTCTATGCGCCGAAGTACCTGCACCTCAGCCTGGACGCCAACTTCATTCTCGGCCTGATTGGTTTGCTCATGCTGACCGCGCTGTTCGGCGCGGCTTTCCGCATCGTCAGCGAGCCCAGACAGGCGTCCGCCTGGGCTCCATTTGGCAGCCTCTTGTCCCAGCTCTTTGCCGCACTGCCGGAGAATACCGCCCGCTCCCTTTCCAACGCCATGTGGTGGTCGCACATGACCATCGTGCTGTTCTTCCTGGTGTATCTGCCCTATTCGAAGCACCTGCACCTGTTGGCCGCGCCCTTCAATGTCTTCTTCAGCCAGAGTGCCACGCGCCCCGTCGGCGACTTAGGTGTGATCGGCGCCAACGAAGACCTGACCGCCGGCGCCTCCCGCTGGCAGGAACTGACCTGGAAACAGTTGTTGAGCGGGTTTTCCTGCGCCGAGTGCGGGCGTTGCGACCGTTCCTGTCCCGCCGCGGCTTCCGGGTACCCGCTCCAGCCACAGCAGATCATCCAGAAGATCAAGACGCACATGGTCCAGGTGGGGTTGAAGGCCGCGAACGGCAACGGCGTGCCCAAGCTCATCGGTGACGTCATCAGCGAGAAGGAAATCTGGGGCTGCACCACCTGCCTGGCCTGCATGAACTGCTGCGCGGTGTGGAATGAACAGGTGCCCGTGATCGTCACACTCCGCCGTCACCTGGTCAGCCAGGGGCAGGTCGAGCGCACGGTGCAGGACATGCTCGGCAACTTGCAGCGTTACGGCAACTCCTTCGGCAAATCCGACCGCATGCGCGCGAAGTGGACGCAGACCTCCGGCCTGAAGATCAAGGACGCCCGCAAGGAAGCGGTCGAGTATCTCTGGTTTGTGGGTGATTACGCCAGCTACGATCCACGGTGCGAGGACATCACGAAAAAGGCGGCTAACGTCTTCGCGCAAGCCGGCCTCGACTTTGGACTGCTCTACGAGGCCGAGCGCAACGCCGGCAATGACGTGCGCCGTGTCGGCGAAGAGGGGCTGTACGAGATGCTGCGCGATAAGAATCAGCAGGCGCTCGCCAAAGCGCAATTCAAGAAGATCATCACCACTGACCCTCACACCTACCACACACTCAAGAATGAATATCCGTGGAACGGCAACCGGCCGGAAGTGCAGCACTATACCGAGGTGCTCGACGGGTTGGTCCGGGCCGGCAAGCTGCCGCTGAAGAAGAAGCTCACCGGGCGCGTCACGTATCACGATCCGTGCTACCTCGGCCGCTACAACGGGGTGTATGACGCCCCCCGCCAGGTGCTTCGCGCACTGGGCCTGGAGGTCGTCGAGATGCCGCGCTGCCGCGACCGCAGCCATTGCTGCGGCGCTGGCGGCGGCCGCATCTGGATGGAGGACACGGAGAAAATCGCCGAGCGTCCCGCCGAAAGCCGCATCCGCGAGGCGGCTGCCCTCGAAGGAGTGGCGACCTTCGTAGTCGCCTGCCCGAAGGACATCGCGATGTTCCGGGATGCGGTCAAGACCGCCGGCCAGGAAGGCAAGATCGCGGTGAAAGACATTGCCGAGCTGGTCGCCGAGGCGATGACTGAACAAGGCCCGAAATCAGCATGAAGAAAGGAAACTCATGGTTGCCCTGTTAGAACCCGCAGTCGTTGAACGAACCACTACGCTCGACACGCTGCTGCAGACGCCCGCCGGGAGGCGCCTGATGACGTGCATCCAATGCGGCACCTGCGGCGGCACCTGCCCCTACGGCGAGTACATGGACTTCTCGCCCCGGCGCGTCATCGGCATGATGCGGGACGGCTTCGTGGACGAGGTCATCAAGTCCGACAGCCTGTTGCGCTGCGTGGCCTGCTACGCGTGCATGGCCAAGTGCCCGCGCGGCATCCGGTTGACGGATGTGCTGTTGCCGCTGGTCAAGGAGCAGGTGCTCATCAACCGGACCGAAATGCCGGCGGAGTTCCAGAAGTCGCTGGAGAACATGAACCGCTACGGCAATCCAATGGGCGAGTCCCCCCGCAAGCGCGCGGCTTGGACCGCCACGGCCGGGGCGAAGATTCCGCTGGTGGCCGAGGTGAAGCGCGAGGTGGACGTGCTTTGGTTTGTGGAATGCTACACCTCCTTCTATGCCCGCGGCCAGGATAACAGCCGCGCCACGGCCAAATTGTTCAACACGCTGGGCGTGGATTACGCCATCCTTGGGAACGAGGAGAAGTGCGCCGGCGATTGCGGCCAGATGACCTGGGAGTCGGGCCTGTTCGAATCATTGGCCGAGTACAACGTCAAGCTGTTCAACAAATACAAATTCCGGCGGCTGGTGACCGCAGATGCCCACGCCTATAATGCGTTCCGCTTCCGCTATCCGATGTTTGGCATGACCCAGCCGGCGGAGCACACCACGCAATTCTTTGCCCGCCACCTGGCGCAGTTGAAGCCCAAGCTCATGAAATCCCTCAACCTCACCATCACCTATCACGACCCGTGCTGCCTGGGGCGGGCTGCGGAAACCTACGACGAGCCGCGGGCGTTGCTCCAGGCCATTCCAGGCGTGAAGCTTGTCGAGATGGTTCATAACCGCGTCAATGCCATCTGCTGCGGCGGGGGCGGCGGCGGCATGTGGCTGGACACCTACTACAAGCAGCAGGGCATGGACCGGCTGTCCGAGCGACGCGTCAAGGAAGCCGTCGCCACCGGCGCCGACGTGCTCGCCGTGGCCTGCCCCTACGAGGTGTCGCGGTTTGAAGACGCGCTGAAAGTCATCCCGCACGAGAAACCTATGGTGGTGCGAGACGTCGTGGAACTGTTGGCTGAATCTCTTGCTTGAAAACAATTATGAAACCAATCGTACCCAAGAAATACGAACCCGTTCGCATCGGCTTCTACATCTGCCATTGCGGCACCAACATTGCCGGCATGGTGGATGTCGAGGCGGTCGCCAAGTACGTGGGCACGTTGCCCAACGTGGCGGTGTCGCGCACTTACAAATACATGTGCTCCGATCCTGGCCAGGAGATGATCCAGCAGGACATCCGGGAAGACCGGCTGAACCGGGTCGTGGTGGCGGCGTGCTCGCCGATGTTGCACGAGCGCACCTTTCGCAAGGCCACCGAGGCGGGCGGCCTGAATCCGTACTACTTCCAGATGGTGAACGTCCGCGAACACGACTCGTGGGTGCATACCGACCGGACCGAGGCGACCCGCAAGGCCATGGCCCTGGCGCGCGCCGCCATCCAGCGCGTGCCGCATCACAAGCCGCTGGAGGTCAAGAAGGTCGCCATCAACCCGAACGTGTTGGTCGTCGGCGGCGGCATCGCCGGCATCCACGCCGCGCTGACCCTGGCCAATGCCGGCAAGATGGTTTATCTCGTCGAGCGCGACGCGACCATCGGCGGCCACATGGCCAAGTTCGACAAGACTTTCCCGACGCTGGACTGCGCCATGTGCGTGCTCTCGCCGAAGATGGCGGCCGTCGGCTCCCATCCGAACATCCACCTTTGGACCTACTCGGAAGTCGCCAAGGTGGACGGCTACGTCGGCAACTTCAAGGTCACCGTGCGCCGCAAGCCGCGTTACATCCTGGAAGACCTCTGCACCGGCTGCCAGGAATGCGTGAACGCCTGCGTGTATAAAGAGCCGAAGTTCGCGGACGAGTTCAACCTCGGCCTCGGCAAACGCAAGCCAGTCTTTCTCCCCTTCCCGCAGGCCATCCCGCCCGTGACGATGATTGACCCGGAGGTTTGCCTGAACTTCAAACGCGGTAAGAATCCGGACGGCTCCCGCACCGTGTCCGACAAGTGCAAGAAGACCTGCATCGAGGCCTGCGGCGACCGCAAGGCGATTGACTTCAAGCAGCAGGAAGAGATCAAAGACATCACCGTCGGCACCATCATCATGGCGACCGGGTTCCAGATCTTTGACGCCAAGCGGACACCGTATTACGGCTACGGCGTCTATCCCAATGTCTATAACGCCCTCGAAATCGAGCGGCTGATCAACGCTTCCGGCCCGACCGAAGGCGAGCTGATCATGCGCAACGGCCAGACGCCGAAGAAAGTCGCCATTGTCCACTGCGTCGGTTCGCGCGACGAAAACACCAACCGCTGGTGCTCGCGGGTCTGCTGCCTCTACTCGCTCAAGCTAGCCCACCTCATCAAGGAGCACACCGAGGCCGAAGTGTACAACTTCTACATTGACATGCGGACGCCGGGCAAGAGCATGGAGGAATTTTACAACCGCATCGCCGAGGAAGGCGTGCACATCATCCGCGGCAAGGTGGCCGACGTCTATCCCGACCCGAACGACGGCACGACCGGCCGCCTGGTGGTCCAGGCCGAGGACACTTTGACAAACCGCATTCTGAAGATCCCGGTGGACATGGTCGTGCTGGGGGTGGGCTTGGAACCGCATCCTGAAGCCGAAACCCTGCGGCGCATGTTTAATCTGAGCTGCAGCAGCGAAGGCTGGTTCCTGGAACGGCACCCGAAGCTGGCGCCCGTGAACACCTTCACCGACGGCATCTTCCTGGCCGGCTGTTGCCAGGGGCCGAAGGACATTCCGGACACCGTCGCCCAAGCGGGCGCTGCCGCCGCCGAAGCCTTCTCGCTCATTGACAAGGGCCACATCGAGCAGGAGCCGAACACGGCCTACATCCTCGCCGACGAGTGCAGCGGCTGCAAATCGTGCATCCCCCTCTGCCCCTACACCGCCATCTCTTTCGACGAGAGCAGAAAGAAGGCCCTCATCAACGAAGCGCTCTGCAAAGGCTGCGGCACCTGCGTCGCGTCCTGCCCGTCGGGCTCCATCGTGCAAAACCTGTTCGAAGACGCAGAAATCTTCAGCGAAATTGACGGCGTGCTGGCCGAATTGCCCGCATAAAACACAATCCGAGTGACCTATGATTGAACCATCGAAACCTCTCAGTGGCCCCTGGACGCCCCGCATCGTGGCGTTTTTCTGCAACTGGTGCACTTACACGGCCGCCGACCTGGCGGGAGTTTCCCGGATGAAGCACGCCTCCAACGTGCGCATCATCCGGCTCATGTGTTCGGGCCGAGTGGACCCGCAATTCATTGTGGACGCGCTGGCCAAGGGCGCGGACGCCGTCCTCATCGGCGGCTGCCACCCCAACGACTGCCACTACGTCGAGGGCAACTACAAGTGCCTGCGCCGTTACCAGATGTTGCGACGGATGATCGCCGACATGGGCATTGAGCCGGAGCGACTGCGCCTCGAGTGGATCTCCGCCGCCGAAGGCGAGAAGGTCAAGCGGGTGGTAAACGAGATGGTCGAAACCATCAAGCGGCTCGGCCCCCTCGGCATTCCGCAGAAGTTCGAGGAGTGGGACCGGGAGATGGAACATTTCGCCCAACATGTCGCCGCCAAGGACGCCGCCGCCGGAAACGGTTGCGCTGAACGCGGCACCCAACCCCAAACCCTGGAGACTACTCATGCCTAAGCCCAAAGTTGCCTTTTACTGGTGCGCCTCGTGTGGAGGCTGCGAAGAAACCGTCGTGGACCTGGCCGAAGACATCCTCGGGGTCGTCGAGAAGGTTGACATCGTCCTGTGGCCCGTGGCGATGGATTTCAAATACAAGGACATCCAGGCCATGCCCGACAAGTCCATCACGGCCACGTTGCTCAACGGCGCAATCCGCTCCACCGAGCAGGAGGAAATGGCCCACCTGCTCCGTCGCAAGAGCCAATTCATGATCGCCTATGGCTCGTGCGCTTGCACGGGCGGCATCCCCAGTCTGGCCAACCAGTTCCCGCGCGAGCAAATCCTCAAGTTCAATTACGAGGATGCCCCGTCCGTGGTGAACGAGAAGAAGACCCGTCCGCAACTCGCTTTCACGGACGGCGCCCGCACCGTCAACCTGCCGACTCTCCACAATGTGGTCCGCTCGCTGGACCAAGTCGTGGACGTGGACTACTACGTGCCGGGTTGCCCGCCGACGCCTAAGCTCACCAAGGCCGCGGTAACCGCGCTGCTGGAAGGCCGGTTGCCGCCCAAAGGTTCGGTCATCGCGCCCGATATCGCCCTCTGCGATGAATGCCCGCGCAAAGCCTCCAAGCCCACGAACGTCGCCTTCACCGAGTTCAAGCGGCCCCACCAAATTCTGATGGATCCGGAGAAGTGTTTCCTCGCCCAGGGCGTCGTCTGCATGGGGCCGAGCACCCGTAGCGGTTGCGAGGCCGCCTGCACCGTAGGCGGTATGCCTTGCACCGGCTGCTTCGGTCCCACCTCGCGCGTTCGCGACCAGGGCCTCAAGATCATGTCCTCGCTCTGCGCCAACCTGGTGCCGAAGGAAGAGTCTGACATCAACAAGGTGCTCGAAGGCATCCCGGACCCGATCGGGACCTTCTACCGCTATGGCCTGGCAACAAGTATGTTGCGGCGGAAGATGAACATGCCCAAGTGAAAGAAACCAATATGGACCAAGCAGTCAAAGACACATTCAACCAAGGTTCCGCCCGCGCCAACGCCGCTTATCAGGCTGGCCGGCGCCGCTTCACCATTGACCCCATCACCCGCCTCGAAGGCCACGGCAAGATTGACATCTTCCTCGATGACAAAGGCGACGTGGAGCGGGCCTACATGCAGGTGCCGGAGTTGCGCGGCTTCGAGGTGTTTTCCATCGGTCGGCCCGCCGAGGACATGCCGCAGATCACCAGCCGCATCTGCGGTGTCTGCCCCACCGCCCACCACATGGCCTCGACCAAGGCGCTGGACGATCTGTATAAGGTCGAGCCCACCTCCGCGGGCCGGAAGATCCGCGAACTGGTCTATACCACCTTCATGCTGGAAGACCATGCCCTGCATTTCTTCGTGCTGGGCGGGCCGGATTTCATCGTCGGTCCCGAGGCTCCGGCGGCGGAGCGCAACATCGTCGGGGTGATCGGAAAGGTCGGCCTCGAAGCCGGCAAACGGGTCATTGCCACCCGCCGGCGCCTGCGCGAACTCATCGCCTATTTCGGCGGCAAGGTCGTGCATCCGGTGCTCGGCCTGCCCGGCGGCGTCAGCAAGGGTCTTAAGGCCGAGGACCTGCCCAAGTTCAAGCAATTGGCCCAGGACGGCCTCGATTTCGCCCTCTGGACACTCGACGTTTTCAAGCAGATCGTCCTCGCCAACGCGGACTACGTGAAGCTGATCACCTCCGACGCCTACACCCACAAGACCTGCTACATGGGCATGGTGGACGAGCAGAACCGCGTGAACTTCTACGACGGCAAACTCCGCGTCGTGGACTGCAACGGCAAGGAAGTCTGCAAGTTCGGCCCGCAGCAGTACCTCGACTTCGTCGCCGAGCACACCGAGCCGTGGAGCTACATGAAGTTCACCTACCTCAAGCCGCGCGGCTGGAAGGGCTTCGTCGAAGGCCCGGACACCAGCATCTATTCCGTGGCTCCCCTCGCGCGCCTGAACGCCTCTGACGGCCTGGCCACGCCCAAAGCCCAGGCCGCTCACGAGGAATTCTTCAAGACCCTGGGCGGCAAACCAGTCCACCACACCCTCGCCAACCACTGGGCGCGTGTGGTCGAGATGGTCTATGCCGCCGAGCGCATGGTGCAGCTCATCAACGATCCCGAGATTACCAGCCCTGAAGTCCGCCGGGTGCCGACCAATGTGCCAAAGGTCGGCATCGGCATCGTGGAAGCCCCCCGCGGCACCCTCTTTCACCATTACGAAACCGACGAGCGCGGCCTGATCAAGATGGCCAACCTGGTGGTCGCCACGGCCAACAACGCCGCCCGCATCGCTATGAGCGTCGAGCGCGCCGCCAAGGGCCTGATCAAAGGCGGCTACGTTACCGAGGGCCTGCTCAACAAGATTGAGATGGCCTTCCGCGCCTACGACCCTTGCCTGGGTTGCGCCACCCACTCGCTCCCCGGCCACCTGCCGCTGCAAGCCAACATCTACGACCGCCAACACACCCTGCTCCGCCAACTGGCCCAGGACTGATGGAGCCGTTTCGACCTTCGGGCTTCAGGTTTCGGCCTTCCTTCGGACTTCGGCCTTCGGACTTCGGACTTGAGCCATGACCCGCCCCGCACTCGAAGCAACCTCCGCCCCGGACACGCCGCCTCCCCCGCCGCCGCGAGTCCTCCTCCTCGGTTTGGGGAACGACATCCTTACCGACGACGCCATCGGCTTGCGCGTCGTGCGCCAACTCCAGCCCCAACTCGCGTGCCAACCCACCATTGAGGTCCGCGAGACGACGGAGATGGGGCTGGCCCTGCTCGACTTCATGACCGGCTACGCGGCGGTGGTTATCGTGGATTCCATTCAGACCGGACGGGCCGCCCCCGGCACGGTCCACGAGTTGGACGCAGCCGCCTTGCAGCAACTGACTGGACGCACCCCGCACTTTCTCGGCGTGAAGGAAACCCTGGCGCTGGGCCGGCAGTTGGAATTAGCGATGCCCGAGCAGATCAGAATCTTCGCGATTGAAGTCGCAGACCCCTTCACCTTGAGCACAGCTCTAACCCCAGCTCTGCAATCAGCCCTGCCGCAAATCGTGAACCGGATCGCCGCCGCCGTGCGGCGACTGGCATAATCGGCGGTGTCCTCGAAAGGGGTGTTAAAGCGGACCCTTGGTGAGGGTTCAGCTCGCTAACCCCTCCGGTCAGCCGTCGTCGCCCGTCCAGGGTTCGGCGCCGACGCGGAAGCAGCATCATTCGCGAAAACCTGCCGCGCATGGCTGTCCAGGTGCGCCGCGATCTCGGCAAGAAACGTCGCCCCAAAACTGCGCAGCTTGCTCTCGCCTACACCGCTGATGCGGGCCAGCTCGCGCTCGTTGACCGGGTAATCCCGCGCCATCGCGCGCAATGCGGAATCGTGCAGAATGCAGTAAGCCGGCAGGCCGCGTCCCTCGGCCAGTTTCCGGCGCGTCTTTCGGAGCCGCTCAAACAGCTCCTTGTCGTACGGCCTGTCATCATCGGCGGCGCTACGTCTCTTCTCCGCCGGCTCTGCGGCCGGCCCCTCGAATGATGTCGCCGCAAATATCTGCCGTGGCTTCGTCTCCAGGTGCCCGGCAATCACTGCCAGGACCACTCGCCCGAACTCCTGGAGCTTCCTCTCGCTCATGCCGCTGATTCGCGCCAGCTCCCCCTCGTTGCCCGGGTAATCCCGCGCCATCTGGCGCAAGGAAACGTCTGAGAACAAAATATGAGGCGGCACACCCCGCTCATCCGCAAGCTGCTTGCGCAGCCGGACCAGACGCTCGAACAACAGCTCGTCGCAGGCAATCTCCCCGACCCGGCCCACCTGGGGCTCCGGCACGCCCACTGGCCGGGTCAGCCGGACTGGCTTGCGCTGCTTCAGCACCGCCAGACCCTCGTCTGTGAGCCCCAACACACTGAACTTGTCCGTGGCCGCCTGCCGCACCAGTCCCAGCCGGATCAACTCCCGCCCGATGGCTTTCCACTCCGGCCGGCTGTGTTCCCCGCCAATGCCGTAGGTCGAGAGCTTCTCGTGGCCCCATTTGCGGATGCCTTCCGTCTCCGCGCCCGTCAGCACCTCGACGATCTGGTTGATCCCAAACTCAAACCCGCTGTGCTGCCGGATGCGGTAAATGCACGACAGGAACTTCTGCGCCGCCAGCGTTCCGTCGTACGTGTCCCGCGGCGACAGGCAATTGTCGCACCCGCCGCAGTTGTCCGGCTCCCACTTCTCGCCAAAATACCCCAACAATTCCCCGCGCCGGCAGCCCGCCGACTCGGCGTAATGCACCATTTGCCGCAACTGTTCATGCGCGATGTTCCTCTCCTTCGGGTCGGGCTTCTCGTCAATGAACCTCGTCTGCTTCACCACGTCTCCGGCGCTGAACAGCAGCACGCACTCGCTGGGCAGCCCGTCGCGCCCCGCCCGGCCTGTCTCCTGGTAGTATCCCTCGATGTTCTTAGGCAAGTCATAGTGAACGACGAAGCGCACATTGGGCTTGTTGATACCCATGCCGAAGGCGATCGTCGCGCAAATCACCCGCACCTCGTCGCGCAGGAAGAGTTCCTGGTGCTGCGTGCGTTCGGTGGCCGTCAACCCGGCGTGATACGGTTTGGCCTTCACCCCGTCCTCACTGAGCCGCTCGGCGACGCTCTCGGCCGTCTTGCGCGACTGGCAATAGACGATGCCGCTTTCCCGCGGCCGTCCGCGCAGGAACTCCAGCACCTGCCGGTAAGGCTTGTCCTTGGCGAACACCCGGTAACTCAGGTTTGGCCGATTAAAACTGGCAACATAGCAACTGGGCTGCCTCAGTTTCAGCAGCGTCACGATGTCCTTGCGCACGCGCTCGGTGGCCGTGGCCGTGAGCGCCATCATCGGCGCCGTCGGAAAGAGCGGGCGTAACTCGGCGAGCTGGCGATATTCGGGCCGGAAATCATGCCCCCATTCGCTGATGCAGTGCGCCTCGTCAATGGCCAGCAGATTCACCCCCCACCGCTGCAAGTCGGACAGGCACCCCGAGAGCATCAGCCGTTCCGGCGCCGCATAGAGCAGCCGGTACTGCCCGTTATGCAGCCCGCGCAGCCGCGCCCGCGATTCGCCCGCCCCCAGCGAGGAGTTGAGGAAGGTCGCCGGCACGCCGCTCGCCTGCAACGCATCCACCTGGTCCTTCATCAACGCGATCAGCGGCGACACCACCACCGTTAACCCCGCCCGTGCCATAGCCGGCAACTGGAAGCACAGCGACTTGCCTCCGCCCGTCGGCAGCAGCGCGAACACGTCCTTGCCCGCCAATGCATCCCGGATGATCTCCTCCTGCAAAGGCCGAAAGGACGTGAAGCCGAAGTATTGCTTCAGCAAAGGCAGCAGTTGCGGAACGCCGGATTCCATCGCCCAACCCTACCCCAAATGCGCAGCCCAATGCACGTCGCAAAACCGCCCGCCCTTCGTCAAAGGCTTCACGGCACCTTGAAGGTGGCTCTCTGCCTTCTGCCATCTGCCTTTGCCTGGGGTCGGGCCCGCCAGCGTAGTAGTATAAGTATTCGGAATAGCAATGCAGGCGTTTGCACTCCTCCAACCCCGGCACCTGACTGGACCTACCCTGGACCCACCCTGGACATACCCTAGTACCATAGAACCCTCCGTCCTCCGCCTCAAAACAGGACACTGGCCGCCGCCGTCGCGCCGCTTTGCCCGCGCAGCATAAACACAGTTAATGACTGTTCCCTCCCAAACCGCTCCTGCCCTACGGCCAATGAATCCGATTGCCTCGCCGTCCCTGGATTTGGATGCTGGATTGCCCTGAACCTGAACCTGAACCTGCCTCCAGGGGTGGTAAGGACGCGTTCCACCGCGTCCCTGACTCCCCCCGTCTGATCTCCCCTCGCGCTTTTCGTCGTTCGCTCGATCTGCCCTTCTCTCCCCATGCCGGCGGCACTACCTCGCCAAGACCTCGTACCACAAAGTCCGGTATTGGGGACCGATGACTACCGCGATCCCGCTGGCGTCCTTCTCCACTGCTACCTGCGCTTTGCGCTGTCCGCGCTCATCTAACGCCCAGGCTTCCACGGTCTTGCTGGATTGCGGCAAGCGAATGCGAGCTGGAATCCCTTCCACCAGCGAAGGCGCCTGTCCCCAATTCGAGCCCACGCTGCTCTTTTCTGCGTTCTTCCACCCCATGTTCGTATTCTCTGCATACCCGGTCGCCGTAAGCAACAAGCGCGCCGGCGCCGCCACCGAGTCCCCCTCCATCACCGTCAGTGTTATCGCGCTCCAACCCTCTTGCAGCGTCGGCCCCGGCTCGATGCTCACCTGGCCAAGCGCGAACTTCCGCCCATACCCGTACCCGATGACCGCTTTGCTCCGGGTAGTATTCACCGTTACCACGCCGTGCTCTTTTCGTGCCAGATCCCAAACCAACTCGTCCGTATCCGACACATACCGCCCGTCCTCGAACCGAACCTGGTCGGGGCGGAGCGCCCCGGCCGGCGCCGGTTGTCCCTCGGTTACCATCGCCGTTCGGTGAATCAGCGCGGTTTCACGCGCCACGCCCAGTATTCCCGCATGGACCAGTTCCCACGGGCTCGAATGCCGCAAGGCCTCGATCTCTGTTTGCCGGTCCAGGGTCGCTGTGACCACCACCTGTGCCGGCTTCACATCCCCGCGCAGAAACATGGCGGCGGCCGGAATCAGCGTAAGCATCTTGGTCGGATGCTGGTCCAGATCGAAGAAGTTGCGGATGCGTCTCAGGTCCCAATCCGCGCGGTGCGCATACCTGGACGCGGAGATGTAATCCCAATCCTGCAACCCGGCATAGGCCGCCCTCAAAAGATGCCCTTCACTGACGAACGTGTTCGGGGCGCAACTTCCATATTCAGTTACACTGAACGGTTTTGCCCACACCCGCCTCAGCGCCAGGTCTGGCAGAACACCGCCCGCTTCGTTCACCATCGTGCGGTTCCGGACCACCCAGTTCTCCGCGTCCCAGGGCTGGCCGGGAAAGACCGGGTGTTGCCAATATGCGTGCGCATCCACGCAATCCAGTTCCGCCATCAGATTCGGCGTGCTGCACCCCACAATCGTGCCGATCACCATCGCCCTGACGTTCAATTCCCCTTTGAGATACGCCCGCATGGCCTGCCAGTAACGCTCCTCGGTTTCCCAAAGGAATCGCACCCAGTCGCGCTGCGCCTGGACCGTGTGCTCGCCCGCTTGCCCGTGGAGAATCAGCGCAACCGTTTTCTCCTCCACGTTTTGACCCTTCTCCAAACCCCGCAGCCCGCCGGACCGCAACGAAACGCCGGCTATCCGGTACGTGCCCGCTTGCATCGGCGGATCGAACACTACTCGCGCCGCGGCATCATTTTGCGCGGCGCTCAGGGTGAAATGGAATCGCTGCCACTCGGTCGTCAACTCGGCCTTGCCTCTCCACCCAAGCTCTTTCCAGGGCGCGTGGTCTTGCTCCACGCTCACGCTCATCGCCCCGGGCCGCTCCGCTTTGGCCCAAAAGCTCAGTGTGTACGCATTCTCGGCCGTCACTTTGATGCCGCCTTGTTCGAACCGAACATGCCAGCTCTCGGCCCCCGCTTTCGTCACTGCCACACAGGCGGATTTGGCTCCGCCTAAAGCGGCGGGTGACTGCACGCTCGGCGTCACGGTCGCCTCTGCTCCGGGATGCCGTTCCAACAGCCAGTGCTCCACGCCGTGCGAAAAATCGGCGTTGGCCAGCAGTTCTTCGCCCAGCGCCTGTTCGGCAGCTCCCCAGGCCTGCGCCAGGCTGGCCGTCGTGCCGTAACGCCGCCCCAGCCAATCATTCCATTGCTCCTGCAAGTCGCGCTTGAGGACCTCCGGCAACCGGTCCACCTGCTCCCCCAGCCACGCGTGAATCAGCCCGTTCTCGTTGTTTATTTCCACAAATGCCACCGCCGGATCTTCTGCATACGTCATGCCGGTTTGCGCATTGCGATGGCTCAGCAGTTTGCGGGCATACTCCTTTTGCAGTTCCAGCATCCGGTGATCGTAGAAACCCACAACGTGCCGGTCCTGGAATGGCGCCCTCAAGTCCTCGATCTCCTTCGGCAGCCCGTCGGCCGCCCCAAAGGGACGGTAATTCAGCAGGCACAAGTACGTGTAGATCCCTCGGCTCTTGAGTTCCGCGGTGAAATAATCCAGCCGCGCCAAGGCTTCCGCGTCCAATTCGCGCGTCCCGGCTGCGTCGCGCGCCAATATCCCCTCCGGAAACCGCTTCATGTCCATGATGTGGAACCGGACAATGTTGATGCCGAACTTCGCCATCCGGGCCGAGATCTTCCTGGCCTCCGCCGGGGTCGGAAAATTTGCGCTGAACGCCAGGTCCACCCCGAAAAAGCGAATGCGTTCCGTTCCGGTGCAAAGGTGCCCATCCTCCCCGGCATGCACTGGTCCGAACTGGCCGGCCGGCTTCTTCAGCCAACCGCTGAGGTCAGTGACTCCCGGGGCCGCGTCGTCCCAGGGCAGCACGAAAGGGAAGAGACTGGTGCTTGGATCGGACCCTAAGGCCGCTGCCGGCCAGTGGATTACCCCCGCGACCAGCCATACCAGGGCCAGCAACAGTTCCCTGGTCCCGGAAAGGCTCCAGTTCCCATCTCGCGTCCCATGGCTACGCTCGGCGCAATGCATGACAAGAGCTATGATAAGGCAGAGGCGATTCTCGCGGCTAGGGAAACCTCACCGGATTTGTGGACTTTCCCCACCACCCGCGAAGCCGCGGATCGCCTGAGCCGAGACTGGATGGCCTTGCCACCAAAACCGCTTGGAGCCCTGCATTCTCCCTGCCTCCATTTTCGGGTTTCGGGTTTCGGCCTTCGGATTTCAGCGTCGCCGCCCTTGTTCCCGCTTCAACCGCCCGAACCTCAGCGCAGCCCTGCCGCAACCCACGGCGGATCATTTCTCCGTGCTGTTCGCCCCCGGCCACTCGCTCACCCGGTGCCACCAGTGCTCGAGGCGCTTCAGATACTGCCGCGGATTCGGCATCCGGTCCGCCAGCGCCGGGCTGCCCAGCGACTCGTCCGGCCATAGGTGGAGGTGCTGCTCGATGCCGAGTTCTTTGGCCAGTTGCGACACGGTGTGCAACGATTGCACCGCATAATCCTGCCAGCTTGCGCACGTCGCAAACACCTCTGTCTTCAGCCGAATGCCAAGCGCCCGAGCCTGTGTTTCGATACGCGCCACGTTCTCGGCCCGGATGTTGATCGGCTCGTGGAAAATGGTGATCGGCTCCAGTTCCTCCACCGCCGTCAACGTCGCCCGCAGGTCGGCTTCGTCGCACTCGGGGTAGGTGGGTGCGACGGCAACACAGACATATAGACCGGCCGCTTTGGCAGCCCGCAGGGTGGCCAGCCGCTGAGACGGCGCCGGGGCCTTCGGCTCGTACACCCGGGACAGCTCGTTGCGCACCGTCGGCAGCCTCATGCCGAACACCAGCCGCCGGCCGAAACTGCGGAACAAGTCGAAATCAGCCCGCGCCAGCGGGCTCCGTGTGAGAATGCGAACGTTCAGCGTGGAATGATCGCGGATCAGTTCGAGCGACCGGCGTACGAGCAAGCGGGCGTGTTCCGCCAGCTCGCGCTGACGCAGGGGATCCGAGTGCCGGATGACCTGGTAAGGGTCCGTCGTGCTGCAATAAATCACCGCGCGGTTGCCGTCGGACTTGAGTTGTGACCGCGGCGTATTCTCCGCCGCCCGGAGCGACGCGAGAAACTTCTCTTCATCCCATGGCCGGAGCAGGACGTAATCGCCCCATTCGGCATCCGGGTCTTTGACACCGTATTCAGCCAGCTTCGCGGCCTGTTTGATGGTCGCGACGCTGGGCACATAGCAGAACCGGCACGCGTGCGAGCACCCCACCGCCACGTTGAAAGCCCAATTTGACAGGCTCTTGTAAATGAAATTGTTCTCCGCGATAACCGCCGGCGCGTGCCAGAAACCCACCGGGGACGTTGCCGTAGCGGGGTGAGGCCGCAAAGGACCGCCCGCCAGCAAGTTCGGCAGAGCGCGCTGTCGTGTCATCGGGAGGGTTTCTGGTGCCATTCTGGACGAGTGTACCCGTGATCGTCCTTCGCCGCCATGCCGATCCCGCCCACTATTCCAAACTGCCGAGGCGCTTTGAGGGGCTCGCCGCTCCCGGCGAGGGGAATCAGGGATTGAGGAGTCCCGGCGACAGAAACATCTGGCTTGCCACAAACCAGATTAAGACTCATAGTCTCTGGACTCATGAGGCTCATTTCGGCTCAGTCTGTAGGCCGATGCCTACAATTCAGGAACTGGTTGGCGCACGGGTCCGTGAACTGCGGAAGGCCCGCGGCTGGACCTTGGAAGAACTCGCCGAGAAGGCCGACAAGCACTACACGTATATCGGCGGCCTGGAGCGTGGCGACCGGAATGTCACGGTTGAAGTACTGCACGCTGTTGCCGGTGCACTGCAGGTCCCGATTAAGAGCCTGTTCAACCTTCAACCCCATCCGCTGGAGATCAAGCTCAACGCGGCGTCCGACGATATCCTCTCAGCCATTCAGAAAGGCTTTCGTGCTATTATCGACACGAAGGGTAAGTTGGCCGAGTATTTCCTGCACCGTGAACTTGAGGAATTGCAGCAGAAAGGTGTCATCCGTGATCTGCTCTGGTATGACAAAGACGGGGAACCGGATTTCACCTTCAAGTTCCACGGAAAACCGCTGCGGCTGGAGTGCAAGAACGTCCGCTCACCTGACGAGAAGCGCAAAAACGACTTGTTCCGGGCGGAGTTGCAGAAAACCCGCAACTCCAAAGACGGGACACCAACGCGAGCGTACCGGGCGGATCACTTTGAAATCCTGTCGGTGTGCCTGTTCAACCGCACGGGAGCGTGGACGTATCTGCACATCTCGGTTCATAACCTTGTCCGGCGCGAGACATCTCCCGACCTCCTGGAGATCATGCAAACAGTTCCCCAGGCCGAACCGTACGGCCATTGGCGGAAGTCCCTGCTTGATGCACTGTTAGACTATGAAAGGCCGTCAAAAGCTGCGTGAGGAGCCCAAGGCCTACGGGGCCGCCCTCCCGAAGCCGCACTTCAAGACTGCCCTGGGGGCTGCCTACTGCGGCACCGCTGAACAGCTCTTGCCCGCTCTACCCGACGAATCGGTCAACCTGATCTTCACGTCGCCACCGTACGCCCTGCACTTCAAAAAAGACTACGGCAACGTGGACCAGGACAAATACGTGGACTGGTTCCTGGGGTTCGCATCCGAATTCAGGCGCGTCCTGCAGCCCGATGGCAGCCTCGTTATCAATATCGGCGGCAGTTGGCGCCCGGGTCATCCGGTCCGCGCACTATGTCACTTTGAGGTCCTGATCCGGCTGGTGCGCGAGCACGGCTTCCATCTGGCGCAGGAATTCTTCTGGCACAATCCCGCCAAACTTCCCGCGCCGGCGGAATGGGTCACCGTGCGCCGGATTCGGGTCAAGGACTCCGTCGAAGCGCTGTGGTGGCTCTCCAAATCCACACAACCGAAGGCGGATAACCGGAAGGTCCTCACGGAGTATTCCGAAGACATGAAACGGCTGCTCAAGCGTGGCTACCGGGCGAAGGAGCGGCCCTCCGGCCACAAAATCACCCACAAGTTCACCGAGCAAGGCGGCGCCATTCCCCCCAACCTGCTGACATTGGGGAACAACGACGCCAACGGCTACTACCTCACGCGCTGTGCGGAAGAAAGAATCAAGCCCCACCCGGCCCGCTTCCCGGTTCAACTCCCCGAGTTCTTCATAAAGTTCCTGACGGGATCAGGCGACTTGGTCCTGGATCCCTTTGCGGGCAGTTGCACCACTGGCGAAGCCGCCGAACGCCTGACCCGAAGATGGATCGGGTTCGAGCCTGTTCCAGACTACCTCGACGGCGCTCGCTTCCGCTTTGAAAGGGCCGATGTCGAACAGGAGTCATCGTCATCCGTGCCCAACGCCAACAACAGCCGTGCGCCCCACCGCCAAATCGCGCTCCTGTGATGATCGGCTCCTGCGCCTTTCGCAAAGCTCTAAAATCAGTTATAGGCGCTATTTGCAGGTGCAGGTTTTCGGAGTTTTCGACGCGGAGCGGAGCTGGCAGCCCCAATTTGGCTAAAAAGTCATCAAATTGGCTTCGTAGAATGCCCTATACGGCGTTCTTTTTCGTTTTTCATCAAATCTGCCCACCTACGGTGCCGCCAATCGCGACTTCGCGCACTGCCTTCATGGTTTGAGGAGAAATGCAAGTCCTTGATGAAACAAGAGTTAAGTGTGGGATCACCTGCAATCGGAACAAGTGTGACAAAGTATGATTAAGTATGAAAACAACCGTTGACTTCGTATAGCATTGTATTATGTTGTATCACGTTGTTACACGTTATATCGGTTGACGATGTGAGCCGGTGGGCGGTAACAGAAAGACACGGCAGAGTGCCTGCATTGGTAGAGCTGTTCCATCAATGGCAGTCTTGGCTCCACCGAACACTCTGCCGTGCTCTCCTAATATAGGAGATCTCTATTCTAAGCGCAACCTTTTTTTGAAGGCAAAGTCCTTGCCCAGCGCCAATTCATGACGGACTTGAGGTTCCGAGGCATTGGCCAGGCGGATGTCTTTCCGATGCCTCAACTTGGCTCCGACCTTATCACCAGCCCTGCCTCTGACACCGAAGGGCTCGTCCCAGGCGGCTGATGCGCCCTATCGAGGCATTGGGAGACAATAAGGGACTCTCAGGCGCAACTCGCAAAGAGCATAAATGAGCCTGTGGCCAGTTCTACCTTCGGAAAAGCGTCAAACCGTAGATTGGTCCGGTGCGGAACCAGGTCTGGGTCTAACGCATGAAGCGAAAAGGACGCGAATGAGGTTCCGGCCCCTTCCTCTTCGCGCCCTTTGTGCCCTTCGCTGTTAACCATCTCCCAGCCTTATCCAGGACAGCGGTCGCGGCGGCCTTAGTGGGCCTTTCTCCTGTTGCCCCTTTCGGGGCGCCGGCCGACCGATCCAGCCTCTCCTGCTGATCGCGGGCTTGCGTTCCTGTCCATTCGCTTCCTGGTTGCCCGCCACGGCTGGGTTAAGGTGTTGGACGAGATAGAACCGGCGCAAATTCGCGCCTGGTGTCGCAAGGAGCCGCTTTTATGGGGCGAGGGAGGTGTGGGGCCTCCGGCAGGTTGTCCAGGTGACAAATCGGTCACAGGGGCAGGAGGACTGGGCAGGCGTTTGGGGGCGATCAAGTGCCACCATTGACCCTCATGGATGAGCCGGAGCCTGCCTTTTTCCCAAGGGACCAAAGAATCCGCGTTGGCGTCCGGGTCCCAGGAACGCCGCTCGATCAGAGCTTTTCCCCCATCGGTCAGCGCCCGTCATCCATCAGGCTCTGGTATCAAAATGGAGCTTTTCTCAGGAAGTGGCTGCTAATGTTGGTCGGTGGGAGCCGGAAACCATGATCAACTCCTTGCAAACCGCGGTTTCCGCGCGCAGGCTGCGTGTCAACGGAGGCGAAGCGGGACCAAGGCGGATTACGGCCACCCCGAGGCCACGCCGAGTAGAGGCGGGCCGTTGCCGGCCCGCCCCCCTCTAAGAACCGTACGTGAGAGTTTCCCCTCATACGGCTCAAGCCCTCATAAGGCGAAGCCTGATTTGGCTTACCCGCGGGTGTAA
>Ga0326727_10000752_pt1 | contig 130400 bp, 117 predicted proteins | sample MB2enrmetagenome_FD_207643 | JGI IMG/M metagenome (GOLD analysis project Ga0326727, IMG submission 207643) | Lab enriched peat soil microbial communities from McLean, Ithaca, NY, United States - MB29MY | ecosystem: Environmental > Terrestrial > Soil > Wetlands > Peat | place: USA: New York...
TCGCCTATGTTGTCTCTAGCAAAACCCAACGTTCGACGGCTTACGAACGCACGCAAAGGGCGCAAATAGAAAGGTTTGCGCAGGCGAACCATCACCGACTGTTCGCTTCGAGATAGGGGAAGGTCAGTCTGATGCGCCCCAGTGCCGGACGAGATGGTTGTGGGCGCATTTGTGCGCCGCCGCCGCAATGCGAGCCTTGGGCGCCTGCTTTCCCCGTGAAGTGCCGTAGATAACACGGCGCTCCCCGAATGATTGCCCCATAGCTGTCCCATGATTATCCCTTCTTGTACCCTTGGTGTACCCTTCTCCGGCCCGGAATTGGCCTACAATGATCCTCCGGAGCTTGCCCGGGCGCTCATGGCTGGCGCAGATAGAAATGGCCGTGCGAGACTTGCAAGACACTTGACCCGGCCTGTCGGAAGCCGTTTTCTAATGGGAATGCTTACGAAGACGGCTTTCCTCTTTGCCGCGCCGCTGGCGGCCCTGACGCTTCCCTTCCACACGGCGCGCGCTGCCGCGCCCCCGGCAAAGCCAAACATCTTGTTCATCCTCAGCGATGACATGGGCTACAGCGACATCGGCTGCTACGGCGGCCAGTTTGCTCCCACGCCTAATCTCGACCGCCTGGCGCGCGAAGGCATCCGCTTCGTCCAGTATTACAGCCCATCGCCGATCTGCTCGCCGTCGCGCGCGGGAACCACGACCGGCATGTTCCCCGCGCGCTGGAACATCACCAGCTTTCTGCAGACCCGGGCCGGCAATCGGGGTTGCGAGCAGGCGGACTTCCTCGATCCGGCGGCGCCTTCGCTGGCCCGCACGCTCAAGGCCGCCGGTTACGCCACCGGGCACTTCGGCAAATGGCACATGGGCGGCGGACGAGATGTGACCAACGCGCCGCACTTCGCTGCTTACGGTTTCGACGAGCACGCCGGCACCTGGGAGAGCCCCGAGCCACATCCTGACATCACTGCCACTAACTGGATCTGGTCGCCTAACGACAAAGTGAAGCGCTGGGACCGCACGGCGTTCTTTGTGGACAAGACGCTCGACTTCCTGCGCCGCCACAAGGACCAGCCGTGCTACGTGAACCTTTGGCCGGACGACGTGCACACGCCCTGGGTGCCCAGTCAGGAACGGCTGGGGCTTTACCCCAATGGTCCGGCGGACGAACGGAAGTTTCGCGCCGTGCTGGACGAGTATGACCGCCAGATGGGACGGCTGTTCGCGGGCCTTAAGGAACTCGGCCTGGACGATCGCACGCTGATCATCTTCGCCAGCGACAACGGCCCGCTGCCGAGCTTTCGCGGCAGCCGGAGCGGGGGTTTGCGCGGCAGCAAGCTCAGCCTCTACGAGGGCGGCACGCGCCTGCCGTTCATCGTCCGGTGGCCGGGGCATGTTCCCGGCGGGCGGGTTGATGAGCAGACCGTCGTGGCGGGGACTGACCTGTTCCCAAGTGTGTGTGCCATCGCGGGCGTGGGCCTGCCGAAGGGCGTGTCGTTCGATGGCGAAGACCTTTCCGCCGCCTTGCTTGGGCATCCCACGACGCGCGCCAAGACGCTCTTCTGGGAGTATGGTCGCAATACCAACGCGTTTGCCTTCCCGAAGGGCAGGGATCGCAGCCCCAACGTGGCCGTGCGCGAGGGCGACTGGAAACTGCTTGTCAATGCGGACGGCTCGGACACGCAGCTCTATGACCTGAAGGCTGACCCCAAGGAATCTCACAACGTAGCCGAGAAGAATCCCGACATTGCCGGGCGGTTGAAGGAGAAGGCGCTGGCATGGCGCAGCTCGCTCCCGAAGTTGAGTGCGAGCCATAACGAGTAGCTCGCACAGCAAGACGGACGATCGAGTCGGCCTTGACGTTGGCGGATGGCTGCCCATCCTTGGTGCCATGGAATCCAATACTCGCCATAGGTCCGAGGCCAGTGTGGTTTCGGCGCAGCCATCTTCCGGCACCTCCCTCACCCGCCGCTCATTTCTGCACGCGGTTGGGCTGGCCTCTGCGGCTCTGGCACTGCCGGCGCCGGCCCGCGCGCAGGAGAAAGTGATCCAGGGTTTCGAGAAAGCGCAGACCGACACGCACGCTAAAGAGTGGAAGCCTGTTTCCGACCGCAGGATTCGTGTGGGCCTGGCCGGCTATGGGGTGTGCAAATTCGGAGCGGCGTTCTCCTTCGACAAGCACCCGAACGTCGAAGTCGTAGCGGTCACTGATCTAATCTCCGATCGCTGTGCCGAATTGGCGAAGGTTGTTGGGTGCCCGAAGACGTACCCTTCCGCTGAGGAGATGATCAAGGACGACCGCATCGAGGCGGTATTCATAGCCACCGACGCCCCGAGCCATGCGCGGCTCTGTATGGATGCGATGAAGCACGGCAAGCATGTGGCGTCCGCAGTCCCGGCGGTGTTTGGCTCGCTGGAGGACGCGCATAAGCTCTCCGAGACAGTAAAGTCCACCGGCATGAAGTACATGATGTTTGAGACGTCATGCTTCCACGAAGACCTGCACGCGATGCGGCAGATTTACAACGCGGGCGGCTTCGGCAAGCTGCTGTATTCGGAAGGAGAATACTTTCACTATAGCGCTACCTCCATTGATTCGTATAAAGGGTGGCGCATCGGCCTGCCGCCGCAATGGTATCCGACGCACTCGAATGCCTACTACGTCTGTGTGACCGGCGGAAGCTTTACAGAGGTCTCCTGCCTGAGCATGCCCAGTCAGTTGGCCCCTTTGCAGGAGGCCAATAACCGTTACAAGAATCCCTTCGGCACGGAGATCGCCCTGTTCCGCACCAGCGAGGGCGGCATGGCGCGGATGGCCGTTAGTTGGGACTCTCCCGGCTATGGAGGCGAGATGGGCCGAGCCCGCGGGCAGAAGGGCTCTTACTATGGCGCGTATGACGGGTTGATGAAGAACCTGCCGGAGCTAAAGCGTCCGCCACTGCCGCCCGGAGTTGACGCCGGCGGCCACGGCGGTTCCCACGGCTACCTGATGAATGAGTTTGTCACCGCTATTCTGGAGAACCGCACGCCGCTCGTGGACGTGAACAAGGCCTTGAATATGACCGTAGCCGGCATCGTAGCCCATGACTCAGCCATGAAGAATGGCGAGTTGCTAAAGATACCGCAGTTCATGCTGTGAAGGAGTAGCCCGCGAGCTTCCAGGGCACGCGATAGGGGCGGCCGAGCAGCTTGCTGGCCTCTGCGTCGCCCACAATGATCTCCTTCTGCGCGTCCCATCTAATCTTCCTGCCCACTAGCATGGAGATAAGGCCCAGATGGCCGGGAATAGCTGAGTGATGGGCCGTCTCGACCGGCGTGATCGTGGGCTGCCGCGACTTGACCGACTCCAGGAAGTTGGCGTGATGATTTGTTGAAATGGGGAGCTTCACCTTGCGCAGTTCTTCGGGGAGCTGTCTGTAATCGCGCCAATCCTCATTGGAGGCCTCGAAGGCCCCTCGGTTTACCCATACCCAGCCTTCGGTGCCGATCCACTTGGTTCCGCCACGGATCTCGGGGTACCCGCCGGCGATGATCATGGTGATGTCGCGCGGATACTTCAGCTCAATGCGGTATTTGGTGCAGGTGTTCCAGACAGCATCCACGGGAGGGAACTCGCCCTTGCCCTCCAGCTCGAACGGGCCGGAGTTGTCGAAGTCACAGCCCCAATGCGCGATGTCGCAGTGGTGACCGATCCAGTCCATCAATTGGCCGCCGCCGGTGTTGTAGTTCCAGCGCCACTCGCGGTGAACGCGGCCCTTGATATAGGGCAGCAGCTTTGAGGGCCCAATCCACGTGTCGTAATCCAGCTCGGGTGGCGGCGTGCTGGGAAGCATGTCCTCGGGCGCCTGGGTCCTGCTGTTTCCCTGTCCGTCAGGCAAGCCCACCTCGACCCGCGTGATCTTCCCGATCATCCCGTTGCGCACGATCTCCGCGGCCTTGTGGAACGTGGCGACCGATCGCTGCCACGAGCCGGTCTGCCAGATGCGGTGGTTGTCCTGCACGGCGCGAACGATGGCCTGTTGCTCGGCGATGGTGCGGGCGAGCGGCTTCTCGCCGTAAATGTCCTTCTTCTGCCGCGCCGCCTCGACTGCCGCCAGGGCGTGCCAATGGTCCGGCGTGGCAATCATCACGGCATCAATCTCGGGCCGTGCCATTAGCTCGCGGTAATCGTGGTAAGCCTTGCAGCCCTTATCCTGGTAATGGTCGTTCACCTTGCGAACGAGCGTATTGAGGTGCTTGCGGTCCACATCGCAGGCCGCGACCACCTGGCAATCCTTCAATGCCAGGAATGAGTTGATGTTGCCGGTTCCCATGTTGCCGCACCCGACCGCACCCAGAGCAATTCGCGCCGAGGGAGCGGGCTTGCCGTCGCGCCCAAGCGCGCTGGCGGGAACAACGTAGGGGAAGGCGAGCGCGGCCGAGGCAAGGCCCAGGAATTGGCGGCGGCTCAGTTTCGTGGAGCGCGATGTCTGTTGCATAATAATACGACGCGGCGTTAATGCTATGCATTCATGCATACAAAAGCCAGTACTCGTTCAAGCCGGCGCCGCCACTTCCTCCTGGCGGGCTTTATCTCCCTCGTCGCAAGCCTATTTGGCAGCCGGCGCGCGACCGCCGCCCCAGCCAAAAGCACCGGTGAGCCGGTCACCACCCGCATGCGCCAGGGCGAGCCTCCCACTCAACCCCTGGACACGATGCTCCTCTTCGAGCGCGGCGACGATAACAATGGCCCGGCCATTACCCACGAGGTGCTCTCGCTCATTCACCAGGAAAAGGGCAAGCACTCCTACCCTTGGACCCTGTATGCCAGCCTTGAGACGCACCACGAAACCGGCGATGCTTGCGTTGTCTGCTCACGCCTCCATAAGCACGGGCCGGGCTGGTCGTCGGGCCTTCATTCCGAAGTGTTCAACCACAGCCGCGGCGTGGCCTTGGGAGTCAACGTCGAGATGAGCAACGATTACAGCGGCGCCGAGGGGACTCTTGCCATCGGGCTGAACATCCAGGCGGTAGGCGGCTCGGCTCCCATACAGCACGGCATCCAAATCCACGACGGCGCTAACCACTTTCAGACCGCGATCCACCTGCCGGGCAAGGGTGCTACCGGCATTGACCTGCCCGGCGCCTTCCAGGTCGGGCTGAACCTGCACAACAATAACATCCGCCTCGGCGAGGGAGCGTGCGTCGAGTTGGACGGCAAAGGCCAGATCAGGCTGCGCTACAAGAACAACCGCATTGAGTTCCTCAACGGCGACCGCTGCTTTGCGCACCTGGACGTGAATGGCGAGGACCACGCTCTTTAAGGTTGGTCGGCCTGCGCGCGTTCAACCGCCACATTATGGAGTGCGCCGGCAGAGCGCAGCGGCGACGGCGCTTTGGCTTCCGGCGGAGCCGTTTTGGTCACCCTTGCCATTCAATACGACTTACCTGGCAAGCCAAAGCGGTGTCGCGCTTCGCTTGCCACCGCAGTCCATAAAAGTGCCGTCCATAATGCGTGCTCACTGCGCTTGCCCAAGCAGCGAATCAATCTTCGCACGCACCTCCTCGCTCATCTTAATCAGTGGCGGCCAGCCGCGGCGGTGGCCTTCGCCGGACAGCTTGTGCGTGGCGTCTATTCCCAGCTTGCTTCCGACGGCGAGTTCCGTCGTTGCATGGTCCAGAACATCGGCAGGGCCCTTGGTGAAGATGCTGTCGCGCTCTGGGTCGGTGTTGGCGCAGAGGCGGAACAGGACTTCGCTCGTGTTATGGACATCCACATCGTCATCCACGACCACGATGTACTTGGTGAACATCATTTGGCCCATGCCCCAGAGACCGTGCATGATCTTGTAGGCCTGCATGGGATAGGTCTTCTTGATGCTCACGAAGACGAGGTTGTGGAAAACACCCTCGGCGGGCAGCGCCAGGTCCACCAACTCCGGAAAGGTCATCTTGAACACCGGCAGGAACAGCTTCACCGACGCGCTGCCGATGTAGAAGTCTTCCATCGGCGGCACGCCCACAATCGTCGCCGGATAAACCGCGCTCTTCCGGTGCGTAATGGCAGTGACGTGGAAGACGGGATAGGGAGCGGCCAGGGAGTAGTAGCCGGTATGGTCGCCAAAGGGCCCTTCCTCGCGCAACGGTTCTTTCGGGTCCACGAAGCCTTCGATCACAATGTCCGCGTTGGCCGGCACTTCCAGGTCGTTCGTCTCGCACTTCACCAGCTCGACAGACTTCTTGCGGAGGTAGCCGGCGAGCAGGAACTCATCCACACCATCCGGCAGCGGCGCGGTCGCGGCGAAAGTCAGGACGGGGTCGCCCCCCAGGAACACAGCGACCGGCATGCGCGCGCCGGTTTCATAATAGCGCCGCCCATGCCGGGCGCCCACCTTCTGCAACTGCCAATGCATCCCGGTCGTGCGCTCGTCATAGACCTGCATGCGATACATGCCGACGTTCCGTTCGCCGCTGTCAGGGTCCTTCGTGACCACGCATGGGAAGGTGATGAAACGCCCGCCGTCCAGCGGCCAGCACTTCTGAATGGGCAGATTCAGAAGGGTTGGCGCGGGTCCCGTACTCCGCACTTCGCCCTCCACACGCCGCACTTGAATGTCGGGCGCGGGCGGCCAGGGTTCGGTGCGGGCGGGCGGCGCGTCGAGCTTGTGGATGACGTCCTTGCACGGGCCGCCAGTCAACACCTTCGGTTTGGCGTGGCGCAGATCAAGGGCGGTGCCGAGCAGCCGGATCGCTTCCTTAAAGCTGGCCGGCGGCTTGGCCTTCATTAGCGACCCCAGCTCAGCCGCGGCTTCGTCAATCGAACCGGCCCCCAGGCTCATGGCCATGCGCTTGTGCGACCCGAGAGCGTTGATGGCCAGAGGGAAGGGTGAGACCTGTCCGTTGACCGTAGGCTTCTCGATCAAGAGCGCCTTGCCGCCACCTGGCTGCTTCATTTCCCGGTCGGCGAGCGCGGTGATCTCCAGCTCCGTTGCGACTAGCTGCGCGACGCGTTTCAGCTCAGCCGCCGTCTCAAGCTGTTTGAGAAAGTCGCCAAAGGAATCGAAAGCCATGCCCCGAGACTAGCAGAAGCCAAGGGCCATGCAACGGTCGGGACAAGCGCAGACTGGTGTTTCGGCCAATCTCACCCTACCATGCCGCTCGCGATTAAGACTGCGAACGCATGAAACGAATCCGGCTTGCCCTGTTTTCCGCATTAGCGCTGGCAGAGATGCTTTGCGGCTGCGCGCATTTGAACACCGCGACGCCAAATCAGGAGGCGGAGGAGCCCAGCCCCGCCGGCCTCGCCATCGAGAGTGTCAAAGGCAAATACGCACCGGACAGCCACCTGGCTATCTTCAGTGTCGGCCTCCAGCATAGTGGACATGAGCTCGTACTCACCGGCGACGTGGATCGGGTGGAAGCCAGGCTGGACGTGGTCCGAGCCGTCGAACGCACTGGCGCCCACGTAACTGATCGGATCAACGTCCTGCCGCCGCAGCAATTGAGCAACCGCGTGTGGGGGATTGCGTGCCTCAGCGTCGCCAACGGACGCGAGCTGCCCGATCACAAGGCCGAGATGGGAACGCAGGTCCTGATGGGCGAGTCTGTGCGTGTGTGGAAGCAGGGCACCAATGTGAACTTCCCGTGGTTTCTGATACAGGCGCCGGATGGATACGTGGCCTGGGTGGAAGGGGGCAGCATTGTCCGGTGCAGTCGCGAGCAGGTTGACGCGTGGAATCGCGGACCGCTGCTGGTGCTGACCGCCTTCGAGGACCGCATCCTCGAGCGGCCCCAGGCCGATGCGCAGCCGGTATCCGATGTCGTCATGTGCGACCGCCTCAAGAAGACCGGCGAGGAGGGAGATTGGTATCGCGTGGAGCTGCCCGATGGCCGGGCAGGCTATTTGCCCAAAAAGGCCGCCCAGGACTTCGACACGTGGAAGCAAGCGCGGCGGCCGACAGCGGATAACATCGAGCGCACGGCTCTAGGCTTCGTCGGGCGTCCTTATCTATGGGGCGGCTATTCCAGCAAGGGCTTCGACTGTTCCGGCTTCACGGAGCAGGTGTTCTATATCAACGGCATTGACCTGGTGCACAGCGCCGCCGCACAGGCCCGGCTGGGCGTGCCCGTGCCATTGGACAATGATCTGAGCCAGCTCAGGAAAGGTGACCTGCTCTTCTTCGGGCGGCGCGCCCGCGGTGGCAGGCCGGAACGCATCACGCACGTCGGCATCTACCTGGGGGACAAGCTCTTCATTCAATCCTCCCAGCGAGTGCGCGTCAGCAGCCTGGACCCGAACTCGCCCACCCGCGAGGAATACCGCATTCATTCGCTGCTCGCAGTCCGGCGGGTGTTGACCCCGTAGCCGGAGCGCGGACATTCTTGTCCGCTTGGCTTCCCGATCCCCGTGGAGGCGGACAAGAATGTCCGCGCTCCGCTCCTGCTTCAGAGCGTCGCGGCAGGTTCCGGCACCGGCCCGGGTTGGACGGGGATGGCCGTTTTCGCTGGATAATCCGGGAACCAGACGAACTCCTCAATCGCCGCCTCTAACTCCGCATCGTCGAGACTGCGTCCGCACCCTTCATCGCGCGCCGTCTGCGCCACCTTGAAGGCAATGAGCTTGCTCACCGCCCTCAACTCTCGCAACCGCGGATAGAGGCAGTTGTCGCTCGCATCGTGGGAGCGCGTGAAGTTCGCCAGCGTCCGCGCCGCCGCCAGGAACATCGAGTCCGTGACACGGCTTGCCTCGCTAATCAGAGCGCCCAGCCCAATGCCCGGGAACACAAACGCGTTGTTGCATTGCCCAATGACATGCTTGTGCCCTTCGTGAACTACCGGGTCGAAGGGCGAGCCCGTCGCCACCAGCGCCCGGCCATCTGAATTCTGCAACGCCTCCGACGGCGTGCATTCCGCCTGGCTGGTTGGATTGCTCAAGGGGAAGATGAGAGGCCGCTCGCAATGATCGGCCATCGCGCGGATCGCCGCGGGCGTGAAATCTCCCGGATGGCCGGTTGTGCCGATCAGCACTGTGGGGCGCACGCCCAGGATCACCTGCTCCAGCGACGTCGGCAGCGGCTCCGACAAGCCCACCGCCGCCAACTCCTCCCGGCGCAAAGCCACCTCGCGCTTGTGCGCCTCCACATCAGGCCGCCCTTCCCAGACGACGCCGCCTGAATCCATGAAAATCTGGCGCTGGCGCACTTCGGCATCGGTCAGCCCCTCGGCCAGCAAGGCGGTGCGCAGCAACCGGCCAATTCCAACTCCCGCGGCGCCTGACCCGACCAACAAGAACCGTTGTTCTTTTAACGGCTTCCCCGTCAGACGCAGACCGGAAAGAATGCCCGCCAGCGTGACCGCCGAGGTGCCCTGGATGTCGTCGTTGAAGCTGGGCAGCCGCCCCGCGTAGCGGCTGAGCAAACGGAACGCATTGGCCTTCTTGAAATCTTCCCATTGTACCAGCGCGCGCGGGAAAACCGTCTTTACCGCCTGCACGAACTCTTCCACGAAGGCGTCATACTCCGGCCCACGCAAGCGCCGCCCGCGATAGCCAAGATAGAACGGGTCCCCGAGCAGCGCGCTGTTGTCCGTGCCTACGTCGAGGCTGATTGGCAGCGTCAGCGACGGATGGATGCCCGCCCCCGCCGAATACAGAGCGAGCTTCCCAATCGGAATGGCCATCCCTCCCGCCCCCTGGTCTCCCAGGCCAAGAATGCGCTCGTTGTCGGTCACCACGATCAGCCGGACGTCGCGCTGGCGGAAATTGCGCAGCCGCTCCGCAATCTGCCCGCGGTCGCTCGGGCACAGGAACAGCCCGCGAGGCCGGCGGTAAATATGGCTGTACTGCTGGCAGGCGAGCCCGACCGTCGGCGTATAAATGATGGGCGTGAGGCGCTCAAGGTTCTCCACCATCAGCCGGTAGAACAGGACCTCATTGCGGTCCAGCAGCGCGATCAGGCCGATATACTGTTCCAGCGGGTCGTGCTTCGAGAAGATGTGCTCCAGCTCCATCGCCACCTGCTGCTGGATGGTGAGCACGGCGGGCGGCAGCAGTCCTTCCACGCCCAACTGCCGGCGCTCGGCCTGCGTGAAGGCGACATCTTTGTTCTGGGACGGGTCGCGGAGGATTTGTTCGCCGCGCGACCAGCGGGCGCCAATTGACGGTTTATGGCTCATGGCAATGGCACGTTCTACTTGCTCCCTAATCTTTATCCGTCCTTATACGCTTGCTGGGCGCCAATTGGCAATTCTTTCCCCTTTTTTGCTGAGCCCTGCCGGAAACTTCAGGTTGCGCGGGCCGGTGATTCAGGGTAACTGTGAACCGTGGGTTTGATTTAAACACGAAAGGAAGCACATGACGACAGCAGAAGCTAACGAACGAGTGGTCACGCGACTCAAGTAAGGGCTTATGGAAGAGCCCGGGGAGAAGCGGCGCGGCGTCTTCGGCTCGCTCAGGCGGCTGCTCAAGATCATTTCTGCCACGGCGGCCAACCGCGTGGAGTTGCTCCTGGTCGAGTGGCAGGAGGAACGCCTGCGTCTGGTCGAAGTGCTGCTGCTGGCCGGGATTGTCCTCATTCTCGCCTTGATGACCCTGATGGTGGCCACGCTGACCATCGTGGTAGTCTGCGTGACCCATAACCAACTCAGCCTGGTGGTCGGGCTGGGTCTCCTCTATCTGCTGGCCACGATCGGCTGTTACTGCTGGCTGCGGAGCCGCCTCAAGACCTGGGCCCCATTCGCCTCGACCCTGGCCGAACTCAAGAAGGACAAAGAATGCTGGGAAGACAACAAATAGAGCAGCTTCGCCTTCAGAAGCAAACGCTCCTGGTGGAGAGCAGCCTCAACCGCCACGCGCTCATCTCGGAGGTTGGCGCGTTGCGTTCCGCATTCTCGTCGGTCAGCAACGCCGTTCTCGCTCCACGACGGTTCGCGCCATTGCTGCTAGGACTGGCGCCACTGGCGGGGTTTCTTGCGTTCCGCGGCGTTCGTCGTCCGGCATCCTTGATCGCCCGCGTGGCCAAAGTGGTGAAGTGGATCGGCCCCGCCTATACCCTCTGGCGCAGCTTCTCCGCCGGGCGCAAGCAAGCTTCGGAATAATCCGCAGGCCAACGGCCTGGCTCATACCAGCCCAGGGCAATCGCCCTGGGTTCGTAGCTGAGAAGCATCCCCAGAGCTGCATCGGATCTGCCTGGAAGAAACCTGTCCTGCGCCGGTCGGGCTTAAAGAGTGTGCATGATCATTGACTGACACGTTTCGACACGTTTCCGGCCCTCCCGCAGCGTATCCCCACCCCGTCACCCCACCCTGGCCTCACGGTTACCTCGCCGTAGCACCTCTTATCGCCGATAAGAGGTGCTACGGCGAGACTACGGTGAGAGGACGGAGGAGAGACGGAGCAAGGAGGGCGTGGGGGGTTGGCCAGGGCCATGGACAAAGTCGTTATGGACTGCGGCGGCAAGCAAAGCGCGACGCCGCTTTCCCTGAGAGCATCTGGCCAGGTTGCAAGCATTTATGCCGATTCCAGCCAAAGCGGCGTCGCGCTTCGCTTGCCGCCGCAGTCCATATCGGTTGCCACGCCCGGCAGGATACTAATAGCCGTAGCGGGCCCCAGGCTGGTACGTGGCTAGTACCTGTCTCGGACGTGTCTCGTACCTGTCTCGTACAAGGGGGGTCCTCACTTTCCCCGAATCTGGCCGGTTTCTGCGCGTTTCCGGCACCCCGCCCCCAATGGACCATTAACGTCCATTACCCAATCCGGACGGGACTGTGCCATTATGGCTCACGTTCCCATGAAAGCGCACATAGCGCCGAATCCAGTAGCATTAGGCCTGTTCGGTCCGGATGGCATAGTGCTTCACCCGCAATACTTCCCGGCCCTGGTCCATCACCTGAGCTTGGGATTGGGAATGACCGACTCCCGTCCCTCGCCTGCGCCGCCTCCGGCACCTCCGGCAGTTCGCACTCTTTTGCCTTGCCCGCGGTACTCCATGCGCCTAATGTTGCGCCATGGATAGCGTCAAGGCAAGTAATTCCGCGTTTGTGCCCCAATACGCACTTAGGCCGAATTCTTTCCGGTTAAACAAATAGTTCGGCAGCACGTCGCTTATGTTCCCGAATGATCCAATCATGAGCAGGGGGATCACCGGTTTCTCGGTTACCGCTGCCATTGGGTTGCTTGCCTATGTGGCTGCGGAGTTGGCGGCGCGGTGGGCCTCGGCTCGCCCGCGCCAACTGTACGTCAGCCGACTCATCTGCCTGGCCCTGTTCTTTGCCCTCCTCGCAATCATTTATCTGTCCGCCACAGCCGAGGCGTTCACCGGGCCAGCCATCCGCTATTACAGGTTGGGAGTCGGAGCCAAGAGCACAGGAGTTCGGTATGGCACCATGACGTGGGTCATTTGGTTTATCGTCGCTTTGCTGGAGCGCCCCAAGAGGCTGTCTCATGGCAAAGCCGAACCAGCCGCTTCATCGAATGGCGGCCCCGCCGCGCTGTCCGGTACTTCGGGAGTCCAGGAGGGGCCGCCATCGGTGAGCTGAGCGTTCGCCTCTTATGCGAGCAGAGCGAGCCAAGCTGAAGTCCTGTAAGGACAATGAGATAATAGCCCAGGGCAAGCGCAGCGCCGCCCTGGGTCACGGACGCAAAATGATTCCCTCTTTCTCCCCTTCCGGTATTGCGCGCCGCTGGCGCGCAATACCGGAAGGGAAGAAAGAGGTTGGGTGGGGCGGCTCTTTTACCCGGAGCGGCGGCCTCAGTGGCCTTGCCCTGGGCTATTATCTTGCTGCCCCCTCGGGACGCCGGAAAGGCGAACCAGTGTTTATTCACAGCTTGTCGTGTATGACATACGCTCCTGTGCCGCATTGCTTATGAAACAACCTGAGATTCCAAAGTCCGGCAAATGCGGTGACAAAGTCTGGCAGTTCGCACGCCACGGCCAGATCAGCTACCCCGCCTTCATCCCTGCAAACCCCAGGACCCCGGCTCAGCTCGCCGTGCGCCGCCCCTTCGGCGGCAGCAGTGCCGGCTGGCGCAGGCTCACCCAGGCCCAGCGCGACCTTTGGAACGCCGCTGCCAGGGACTACAACTCCAGCCCCAAACTCGCCCAGCGCGGCCCTCTGACCGGCCAGCAGCTCTACGTCAAAATCAACACCGCCTTGGCCTGCCAGGGACGCCCCCAGGTTGATATCCCGCCGCCGTATCCCGTCTTCCCGTTGCCTGCCATCTCCGGGCTGACGGTCACCAACGTCCGCAGTGCCGTCAGGATCACACTCGTTTGCCCCCTCGATCCCGGCGACCGCACCATTCTCCGCGCATCCAGGCCGCAAAACGCCCGCCGCAAGACTTGCTCTGACGTGCGCATCATCGGGCTATGCCCCTCTCCGGTGGCCGGTGTCGCGGACATCACCGCCCCTTACAGAGCGAAGTTCGGCGTCCCGCGTGTCGGCTCGAAGATATTCCTCCAGGTCAACCAGATCATTGACGGCTGGGAGGACGCCCCCTGCGTTTTCTGGGCTATTGTGCCTGCCCCAACCCGCTTCCGTCCCCAGCTCCGCTCTGCATAAACTTTTCTCCTTACCTCCATACATTTGCCATCTGCCATTTGCCATTCTTCTCCCTGGGGGCCTCGATCCCTGCTTGCAGACTCCAGGAACTCGCCCCGCCCCACCTCCAGCACAAAAATGCAGCGGCGGCTGCTCCCTCGCGCGTCAATCCTTATTCACACTCTGCCGGCCCCTTCGAGGCGATCTCCCTCCTGACTGTCTTGGACACTGGGAGCTGACACGGTATTGTCAGAGAGGCACCAGGCATCCGATCCGGTATCTTAGAAAGGCCCTCTCCTGTCCTGTTTTGGTACATAACCCCCTTTCCCCCATACCATTGTCAAGAAGCAATCGCTTCCCCGCGATGCTTACCCTTTCCAACCCAATTGCCGCCGCCGCCGCATCCGCCTGGCGCGACTTTGCCAAGCGGGGCACACCTGCCATCCTGCCCAACTCTCAGCTTGCACGAGCTTATCGTACGCTCCTGGCTGTGTCAAGCCCCATCTCCACTCCGCTGGCGCGCGCTTCTGCACTTTTGCCTCGCCAAACCCCCCACGACACTGGCAATTTCACGGTCCGGACACCCAAAGCTGGGACGGCATGCCGGGCGGCCAATGCTCTGGTACGACCTCACGGGTGTTCGCGATATACAAAACCACATACTTATGGAAGCAAAGAAACAACGGGTCGAGAAAGACCCAAAGCTTAAGAAGGACGATTTGATCGTGATCGCCGGCGGCGGCGGATTCATCGGCGGCGCGCTGGCGCGCCACTTCCGCAACAAGGGCTTCACGCGCATCCGGACGGCGGACAAGAAACCGCTGCCGGAATGGTATCAGCGCGTGCCTGGGGTCGAGTGCCTGCACTTGGATTTGAGCGACCCTGCTAACTGCACCCGCGCGTGCGAAGGGGCGGTCGAAGTGTACAACCTGGCGGCGGACATGGGCGGCATGGGTTTCATCGAGCGCTTTCGCGTCGAGTGCCTGCGCAGCGTGCTCATCAACACCCACATGATCGAGGCCGCGTATCAAGCGGGGGCGCGCCGCTATTTCTACTCTTCGTCCGCCTGCGCCTACAACACCACGCTGCAGCAGGACCCCAAGGTCCGCGCGCTCAAGGAGTCTGACGCCTACCCGGCCATGGCCGAGCGGGGTTACGGCTGGGAGAAGCTGATCTCCGAGATGTTCTGCGAAGAGTATTGGGCCGAGCGCGGGATGAAGACCGCCATCGCGCGCTTCCACAACGTCTATGGTCCGTGGGGCACCTGGGATGGCGGACGCGAGAAGGCGCCGGCGGCCATCTGCCGCAAAGTCATCGCCGCCATTGACAGCGGCAAGCACACAATCATGATTTGGGGCGACGGCAGCCCCACTCGCAGCTTCATGTATATTGACGACTGCGTGAAGGGCATTGACATGATCATGCACTCCGATGCCCTCATCGCCACGGCCATCAACCTTGGCACGAGCGAACTCGTGACGGTCAATGAGCTGGTGTCGAAGGTGGAGAAGATCGCGGGGGTCAAGCTCAAGCGCGAGTACGACCTGACCGCGCCGCGGGGCGTGGCCGGCCGCAACAGCGACAACACCTTCATCAAGAAGGTGCTCCATTGGGAACCCAATACGCCTCTGGACACAGGCCTGCGCGCCACCTACAAGTGGATCAAGACGCAGTACGACGCCCGAAAAGCGGGCAAGCGCGTAGTGGATTAAGGCTTTCTCCACTGAGCGAAGAGGGCGGTTCGGGCGCGTGCAGGCCCGATGCGCCCTCGTCAAATCGCGAAGTCGGTGTATTCAGGCTTCACGAGCTCAGCGGGCGGCAAGAGCATGCCGGCCCCGACCGTCGCGTTGGTGCCAGGCTCTACCAGGATAAACGAGCCGGTCAGCCGGTTCGTCGAGTAACCATCGAAGACGAGCGGCCCGGAGGTGCTCAGCCGCACCTCACCGATGTCGTTCAGCGCCAGCTCGGCCGGGTCGGGCTCTGGCTCCAGGGTGGCCATGTCTATGCGGTCCTCGACCGCAGTGACCACCGCCTGCACCGTCCGCGTGGTGTGCTTGAGGAGATACTTCCGGCCACGCTGCAAGGGACGCGGGTGCATCCAGCAAACTTTGGCGCGCAGGTCGGCGCTCGCGCCGGGGAGATTGTCGGGGCCGATGATCATATCGCCGCGGCTGACATCAATATCGTCTTCCAGCACCAGCGTGACGGATTGCGGACAGAACGCCTCGGGGAGCGCCCCATCATAGGTCCAGATTTGCTTCACCCGGCTGACCAGGCCGCTGGGGAGCACCATGACTTTCTGCCCGGCGCGCACGATTCCCCCGGCGATCTGGCCGCTGAAACCGCGGAAGTCGTGTAATTGCGGGTCGGAAGGATGGTGCGGCCGGTTCACCCATTGGACGGGCAGGCGGAAGCCGTTGAGGTTCCAGTCGCTGCCGATGTGGACGCTCTCCAGATGGCCCAGGAGCGTCGGGCCGGGATACCACGGGGTATGCCGAGACGGCTCGACCACATTGTCCCCGTTGAGCGCACTCAGGGGGATGAACTGCACGTCCTTCACATCCAGCCGCGGCAGGAACTCGTCGAACTGGTCGCGGATTTCAATGAAGCGCGCCTCGCTCCAGTTCACGAGGTCCATCTTGTTGATCCCGATGACCACATGCGGAATGCGCAGCAGGGCGGCGATGCAGGCATGGCGGCGGCTTTGCTCAGTGACGCCCTCGCGCGCGTCCACCAGCACGATGGCCAGGTTGGCGGTAGAAGCCCCGGTCACCATGTTGCGGGTGTACTGCACGTGCCCGGGCGTATCCGCGATGATGAACCGGCGGCGCGGCGTCGCGAAATAGCGGTAAGCGACGTCAATGGTGATGCCTTGCTCCCGCTCGGCGCGCAGGCCGTCGGTCAGGTTGGCGAGATTAATCGTCCCGCCGCCGGTGAGATCAGCCGAGCGCTCCAGCGCCTCAAGCTGGTCTTCCATAAGAGAGCGGGAGTCGTAGAGCAGCCGGCCGATGAGCGTGGACTTGCCATCATCCACCGACCCGCAGGTGTTCAGCCGCAGAATATCAACGGGGTGCTGGAGGGGAATGGACACGGCGGGGAGATAAAGGGCTAAACGGCGTTACAACGTTAAATACGTTACAAGGAAGACCTGCGTTACATGGGACGGCTGATTAGAAATAGCCGGCGCGCTTGCGGTCTTCCATGGCCGCCTCCGAAGCCTGGTCATCGGCGCGGGAGCCGCGTTCCGTCACGCGCGCAGCGGCAATCTCGGCAATGATGTCCTCGACGGTGTTGGCGGGCGACTCAATGCAGCCGGTGCTGATGATGTCGCCGATCGTGCGGACGCGAACAACGAGGTCGTTGACCTGCTCCCCGGCTTTCGGCGGGACCACGTCATTCACCGGCACCCACTGCGCCTGGCGGCGCACACACTGCCGACGGTGGCTGAAATAGATGCCCGGCACCTCAAGGCATTCCTTGAGAATATACTCCCACACGTCCGTCTCGGTCCAATTGCTGAGCGGGAAGACGCGCATGTTCTCGCCGGGATTGAGACGCGTGTTGTAAAGGTTCCAGATCTCGGGGCGCTGCGTCTTCGGGTCCCACTGCCCGAAGCCGTCGCGGAAGCTGAAAAAGCGCTCCTTGGCGCGGGCCTTCTCCTCATCGCGCCGCGCGCCGCCGATGCAGCAATCGAAACGGAACTCCTCGATGGCGGCCAGCAGTGTGGGAATCTGGAGGCGGTTGCGACTGACCTCGCCGGGTGCGGGCAGCGCAATGCCCTTGGCAATCGCGTCCTCAACCGTGCGGACGATCAACCGGGCATGCAGTTCCTGCGCGCGCCGGTCCCGGAACGCATTCAGCTCCGGGAAGTGGTGCCCCGTGTCAATGTTGAGCAGCGGCATCGGGATGTCGGACGGGCGAAAGGCCTTCTCGGCCAGGCGCAGCAGGCAAATGGAGTCCTTGCCGCCGGAGAAAAGCAAAGCGGGCCGCTCAAAGCCAGCCGCTACCTCGCGCAGCACGTGGATGGCCTCGGTTTCCAGATACTGGAGGTGGTCGAGGTGATAGCTGTGCATGAGTGAAGAGTGAAGCGTAAAACGTGAAGTGCGATGGCAGTCCGTGCCGGCCGGCGGTCAAGCTGCCACCAATTCTCCGCCCCACCTGGCGTGCAGCCCGCACTCGCGCCTCTCGTCGGCCTTAGCCGGATCGTGGTAATCCCACTCGTTGGGAAGATGATGCTCCGCAAGATAGGCTTCCATTTCGGCGTTACGCCAATGAAACACAGGGCTTATCTTCAGCGTGCCGAAGTTTGCATCCAACGAAACGATGTCCAGGTTGGCGCGCTGAGGATTCTGCACCTTGCGCAACGCCGTGATCCAGACGCGCGGCGCCAACTCCTTCATGCCGCGCTGAAAGGGCTCCAGTTTCATCAGCGCGCTCAACCGCTGCAGCCCTGTTTCATCATCGGCCGCCGGGATCGGCCCGTGGATCGCGTCACGGTGAGCGGCGGTGATGCGAGGCAGATAGGCTTTGAGATTCAGCTTGAGCCGCGCGCGAAGCTCCTCGGCGTGGCGATAGGTGGCTGCGCGGTTGTAGCCGTGGTCCACCCAAAGCACCGGGATGTCTGGTTGCACTTGCACGCACAGGTGTAGAATCACAGCCTCGTAAGGGCGGAAGTTCGTGGAAACCACGGCGCGCCCGCCTGCCTGCGTGATGGCCCAGCGTGTGATTTCGTCCGGTGACTTGAACTGCAGCTCGGCGTTCCACCTAGCTATCTCGTCAGGCGTCATGTGGTTGGTCAGATGGAAAGCTTCGGCCAACCACGCCGTGCCATGCGGAGCGCGGACATTCCTGTCCGCCTCTTACCCGCAATCACACGTTGGCGGACAGGAACGTCCGCGCTCCGGGCCGACATTGTTAATCGCGGTCTCATGGCCAGTTGGCGGCCGCGGCCTGTTCAGCCCACAGCGAGCGCGCAACCCAATCACCAAACCGCTCCGACGGCTGCCGCTCCTTCGCGTAGCGCGCAAAGACCGGACGCAGCTCGGTCGTGATGTCGGGGTCCTTGACCATCTCCCGGTAAAGCCGGTTCAATCGCGTGCTGGCTTCATTGCCGCCCAGCCAGACCTGGTAACGGCCTGGCGCCTTGCCGACGAACCCGATCTCCGCCATGTACGGCCGCGCGCAGCCATTCGGGCAGCCGGTCATGCGAACGGTAATCTCCTGCCCGGCCAGGCCCGTTTCAGCGAGCAGCGCTTCCAGGCGCGTGATCAGGTCCGGCAGATAACGCTCCGCTTCAGCCAGGGCGAGGCCGCAGGTTGGCAGCGCTACGCAAGCCATCGAGGCGCGGCGGAGGGTGCTCCCCTGGCGTTCGGGCTCGGTCTGGATGCCGTGCGACGCAAAAAGGCTGGTGATCTCGTCCCGCTGCGCCGGGGCAATGTTGGCCAGGATGACGTTGTTCGACGGCGTGAGCCGGATTTCCGGCTGATACTTCTCAACGACCTGCCGCAGGGCCGTCTTGAGCTTCCAGCCCTCCTTGTCCTTGATGCGCCCGGTTTCCACAAACAGGCCCAGGAACAAGCGTCCGTCCGCTTGCCGGTTCCAGCCGAAAGCGTCGCCTTGCTTCTCGAACTTGAACGGCTTGGGGGCCTCGAGCTCGAAGCCCACTCTGCGTTCCAACTCTTGGCGGAACCACTCGGGCCCGCGGTCTTCAAGCACGTATTTCAGACGGGCGTGCTTCCGATTCTCGCGATCGCCGAAGTCGCGATGGATCGTGAGGACCGCCTTGGACACCTCCACCACTTTCTCCGGCGGCAGGAACCCGATGACGTCCGCCACGCGCGGGAAAGTAGCGGCGTTGCCATGGCTGCGGCCCATGCCGCCGCCGGCCGTGAGATTGTAACCGAGGAGCTGGCCCTGGCTGTCGGCGATGGCCGTGAAGCCGCAGCAGTTGGTGAAGATGTCCATGTCGTTCAAGGGCGGGATGGCGAAGGCGATCTTGAACTTGCGGGGCAGGTAAGTCTTGCCGTAGAGCGGGTCAACGAAGTCCCGATTTGCCGGCGCATCCAGGTCGAGCGGCTGGCCATCCAGCCAGATCGAGCGGTAAGCCGGGGTGCGCGGCACGACGGCCGCCGCCGCCTGCCGCGCGTGCTTGTGCACCAGCGCGGCCAGCCCGTTCATCGCGGGCGTGGGCGGGGCCAGCACATTGCGGATATTGTCGCCGCACCCTGCCAGCGTGCTCAGCAGCGCGTCGTTGATCTCCTTGACCAGCGCGCGCACTCCGCCTTTGGCCACGCCGTGAAACTGGAAGGATTGGCGGGAGGTTACGCGCAGGGTGTTGTTGCCGTAACGGGTAGCGAGATCATCGCACGTCAGGTATTGGGCCGGCGTGACCACGCCGCCGGGAATCCGGCACCGCACCATGAGGATGTACTTCTTCCCCGCCTTGCGCACGTCGCGGTCATCCTGCTGGTAGATGCCGTGGGTCTTGAGGAACTGCGTGTCGTCGTCGGCGAAGTGGTCGGCCTGCGGGTCGGCCAGCGTCTGCGCGATGGCGCCCGAGAGCGTGGGATCGCCCTCTTTGATCAGTTCGTTATGCGTGGGTTTCGGTGCGGCTGGGACCGTAGCGGGAGGCGTCCCGCCTGCCAGTGTGCCGGGCGTCTCGCCCGGCGGGAGTGTAGTTTGCATGGGTATGATTAAAACAAAATGGGGCGCCTGTCAGCGCGACAGGATGCCTCCCTCCCTGGCAGAGGAGACTCGCCCCGCCACGGGCCGGCGGAGTCCTGATAGGTTAGGGTCGGTTGGACTCAAGGCTCAGACCTGGACTTGCTTGCGCGCCTCATCGGCCAACGGAGTGCTTAAGTAACGTTCGCCAGTGCTGCACCCGACCGTAACGATCAACTTGCCTTTGTTCTCGGGGCGCTTGGCCACCTGGAGCGCGGCCCAGACGTTGGCGCCCGTCGAAATGCCAGCCAGGATGCCTTCTTCCTGCGCCAGCCGGCGGGCGGTGGCGAAGGAGTCTTCGTTGCTGACGGTAATGACATCATCAACGATCTCCAGGTTGAGGTTCTTGGGGATGAAGCCGGCGCCCGTGCCTTGAATCTTGTGCGGCCCCGGCTTCAGCGGCTCACCCTTGCGCGCCTGCGTAATCACCGGCGAGTCCTTCGGCTCGACGGCGATGGCCTGGAACGACTTCTTCCGCGACTTGATGACCTCGCTCACGCCGGTGATCGTGCCGCCCGTGCCGACCGCCGACACGAGAATGTCCACTTTGCCATCCGTGTCCGTCCAAATCTCCTCCGCGGTGGTCTGGCGGTGGGCTTCCGGATTGGCGGGATTGTCGAACTGCTGCGGAATCCAGGAATCGGAAATTTCCTTCCGCAACTCCTCAGCCCGCCGGATGGCGCCTTTCATGCCCTCGGCGGCGGGCGTCAGCACGAGCTTCGCGCCCAGGAGCGCCAACAGCGTGCGCCGCTCCTGGCTCATGCTCTCGGGCATAGTCAGGATGAGTTTGTAGCCTTTGGCGGCGGCGACGAACGCGAGCGCGATGCCCGTGTTGCCCGAGGTCGGCTCGATAATGGTGGTCTTGGGGGTGAGAATACCCTCGCGTTCGGCCGCGGCGATCATGGCGTAGCCGATACGATCCTTCACGCTGCCCAGCGGGTTGAAGAACTCGCCCTTGAGCGCGATGGTTGCCACCGCGCCGTTGACGACGCGGTTAAGCTTGATCAGTGGGGTTCGCCCCACCGTGCTAATTACATTTGGATGCACTGACATTGCATTGTCCTTTCTTTATTTATCAATTCAGGTTTGTGATTACAAGTTCGGAGCGAAAGCGATTAGCTCACGGTATCGTGCCAAGATCATGCGCAACGCGGCCACGAAAGCGGCTTCCTTGAGGTAGTTAGGCGGCGCCTGCGGCGTTTCGAGTGTGATCTCGAAGGGCCGCGGGCGCACAGTCGGCGGTGCGCGCAACACGCCCTCGTAGCTCTGGCGGATGATGCCATTGCGCGCGCGGAAACCATCAATGGTGTCATGGCCGTTGCGCGGCAGGAAATGCTCGGCGGCCCGCAGGGCGGGCTCGATCAGGTTGCGGGTGAGCGTCGCCCCGTGCGCGAACCCGTAGAAGCCGTGGCTGCTGTCGTCCGTATGCAGGGAAATGATGCCGTGGAAGCTGTGCGAGACCAGCTCGGACTCCAGGAGCTTGATTTCCGGCTCGCGCGAACCACGCCAGAACTCCCGGTTGGGGTCCAGCCCACTGCGTGCGTGCCGCGTGCGGTCCTCAAAGCCGGTGGGATTGCAGACGGGATAAGCGAAGATGCAATAGTCTTTAGCCAGGCCAGGCTCGCTGTCGAGCAGGCTCAGGAACCGGATCAGGGCATGCACGCCTTCCGGCTCGTCCCCGTGGATCCCGGCGAAAACCCCGATCCGCAAGGTGTCACCGCCCCCTTTTGGTCCCAGGAACAGGTAGCGAGGCAGCTCATAGCTCTGCCCGCCAGCCTCGAAGTTCGCCCCGTGGTTAGCGATGAGGCTCGTCGAGGCCGCGGCAATTCGTTCCAAGGGGGCCAGCAAGTCAGGGATCGAGCGGCGACCCCGCTGTGCGGGCTTGGCGCTCAAGGCATCAGCGACATTACGATTTTCGTTCGGCACGATGCTACAATTGCACATAAGCACCTTAAGTCAATTATGTTAAATACAATGCATATAATGGCTTATAAACAAGTGATATACGGGCACTTACAACGCAATATATCAATCTTTATAACCTTATAGTGGTTCATAGACGCGTGCTTTGCGCAGTCCGTAACACGCTGAGGTGAGTGCAAGCGCAGCCACAGCGAGCGGATTGAGAAACGATCAAAGGCATGAGCTGCGGTTAGAAACCGCGTACACCCACCGAGAGTAGAATGGGATTCAGTTTACCAGCCTGGGGAGCTGGAGTATCGCGAAAAGCGAGAGGCATAGGATGGTGTGCGATGGTGCAAGGGAGAAATAATGGCTAATCATGCGCTGATTATGGGCCAATCAACGGTACATCATCTAACGCAGCGAATTATTTCGTGGGGGCAGAGCCGCGACGGCGGCGAATTGGCTCGTTGAAATAGGTTCGCGGGCACGGAAGGATTCTGCAAATCCCAAGTGACTCTCACGAGCAGACTTGGCCGTCAGCGGGCAGCCGCCGGCAGCCCAGTGAGCCGGAGCGACACTGGGCCAGACGGCGCAACACCTTGAGGTGGTGAGCGGGTAAGGGCTGACGGTCGAGGTACTCGGGCAGGAATACCTTCAGGACGTGGGCGACCGTCAACTCCGGCGCGGGGCCGGAGTGGCAACTCATGCCGGGATCAAGGGGGACTTAAGGTCCAGCAATCCCAGCGGGCTTTGAATCTGGGCCAGGCGTTCGGCACGCACGTGGAGGTAGCCGGCGGTGGTATTCAACGAGGCGTGACCCACGAGCGTCTGCACGACCGTGATCTCGATCCCGTTTTCCAGGCAATGGGTGGCAAAGCTGTGGCGCAGACTGTGTATCCCACCCCGATCGGGCAGCCGGGCTTTGGCCACGGCGCCGTAGAAGATGTTTTGGCCGGTGCCCTTGCTCAGGGGCTGCAGAGGTTGGTCGCCGGGGAAGAGGAAGGATTTAGGGCGAGCCTGGCGGTAGTAGTCCCGGAGCAGGCCCAACAGGTTGTCGCTGAGCAGGGTGTAGCGTTGCCGACCCCCCTTGGGGTGGGTGACCAGCAAGCGATGGCGCCCGCCGTCCAGGTCCTTGAGCTGGATGTGGGTGGCTTCGGACAGGCGCAAGCCGGCGCCATAAACGCAACTCAGGAAGGCGCGGGCGCGCAGGTTGCCTTCGGTCCCAAGGGTGAGCAGCTTTTCGACCTCGGCCATGCTGTAAAGGCGCGGGGCGCGGGCGGGGCGGCGGGGCCGTTTGATCTGGTGCAGGAGCCCTTCGATGTCGCGCCGGAGCAAGCCGCCGTAGAAGGAGCGCACAGCGTTGATGGCCAGATTGACGGTGGAAGCGGCTTGCTTGCGCTCGGCAATGAGATAATAAAGCCAGTGTGGGATGTCCTCCGAGCCGAGCAGGTCGGAAGAGCGCCGGCAATGCTTGGCGAGCGAGTAGATGAAACTGACGTAGGTGTGAACCGTGCGCTCGGCCTTGCGGTTGAGCGTGAGGAACTCAATGAACATTTGGCGTAGGGGAGTTGGATTAGAATGGATATTTGTCATAGCCCGGAGTCTGGAACTCCGAGCGCTCCCTTATGCCTTAGTTGAAGATGTCTTCGTAGGCATACATGAAGGCGGCCATCGAGACGGGGACGGTAACGGCGATGCCGATGCCACAGGCGAGCACGCCGCTGACGGCGAGCAAAAACAGGACGAGCGCCAGGGCCGCCACTTGCCACCAGTGCCGGGTGACGGTGCGGCGGCTGATCCGCATGGCGGGCCAGAACTCCAGGCCCTTGTCTATGACCAGCGGCAACGTGAAGGACCAGGCCACCAGGAGATAAATGCCCGGCAGAATCAGACAGGCGAAACCCAGCACGGTCAGCACCTCGGTGACGAAGCCGGCCAGGAACAGATGCACCAGCGAGGCCTTGAAGCCGGCGAAGGCAGCCTCGGCGCCGACGTGCTGGCCGCGGATGCGCATGAGCAGGAAGTAATTCAGGCCGCCCATGAGCGGGCCGCTCAGCAGAGCGCTGAGCACCGACGTGTCAAAAGTCATGACCCCATGGTGGTGCGTGGTCTGGCCGAAGGAAGCGGCGGCGGCCAGCAGTACCAGGACCAGCCACGTGACGCCCAGCGTGGACCAGAAATCCCGGCGGACGAGCGCCCAGCCGCGGCGGATGCAGCTCCCGATGTACAGGTGGTAATCGCGGGCGGCGATTTGGCGCTCCAGGGCGTCGGGGTTAGGCCGGGCTTCGGGGCCGGGGGCGTTCAAGGCGCGCGCGCTGGTATTCGCGATGTTCTCGACGGCGGTTTTCACCTGGCTGGCTTGCTGGTAGCGCAGCTCGGGCTCTTTCTCCAAGGCGTGCAGGACAACTTCGTCCAGGCGGACGTCCACCTGCACTTTGCGCGAAGGCGGCGCGAAGCGGCCGATGGGCAGCTCGCCGGTGAGCATTTCGTAGAAGACGACGCCGAGGGAGTAGATGTCGGCGCGGTGGTCCACGGTGCGGGGCTTCTCGATCTGCTCAGGCGCCATGTAGTGGGGGGTGCCGACGACGTCCCGGGCGCCAGTGAGCGGTGCGTTGTCGGCGGTCAGGCCGAGGATTTTGGCGATGCCGAAGTCGGTGATCTTCACGCGGCCGCGCTTATCCATGAGGATGTTCTCGGGCTTGATGTCGCGATGGACGATGCCCTCGTTGTGGGCGAATTGGAGCGCCTCGCAGATTTGGGGGACGATGGCCAGGGCCTGCTCGGGGGTGAACTGGCCGGCGCGCTCGATCTGGCGCAGGTTGCCTCCGTCCACGTACTCCATGATCAGGTAATGCAGCGTGCCGGCCGGCGCGTTGGGCAGAGCGCCCGCGGCGACCTGGCCGAAATCGTGGACGGTGACGATGTTGGGATGATTCAGGCGCGCGAGGGCGCGGGCTTCGCGGTTGAAGCGCTCGGCGAAGCCGAGTCCGCTGGCGGCGGAGGGGGGCAGGATTTTCAGCGCGACGAGTCGGTCGAGCCCGGGCTGACGGGCCTTATAAACGGCGCCCATGCCGCCCTTGCCGATGAACTCGAGGATTTCGAGCTGCGGGAAGAGCTTGGCGAGGTCGGCCACCGTGGGCGGCACAAAGCCGGAGGAGGCGGAACTGCCGGTGGCGGGTTCAGGGCCGGTGTTCAGGCCGGCCTTCAGGAGGCACTCCGGGCAGAGGCCAAGGGGCATGTCGGGGGCCAGCGGCTTGTGGCAGTTCGGGCAAATGCGTTCGGTTTCCATAACTAGCTTGTGTTCACTAGTTCCTTAAGCAATGGCGGCGGAAGGTTGCGTGGCTCAGGCGCGCCCGCCCAGCACGGCAACCAGATGGCGCAATTCCTCCTCGACGTCGCCCGGGCTGGCGACGGTATTCGCAATCTCCTCGCGCAGCAGCAGGCGGTAGCGCTGGCGCAGGCGGTGGACGGCGGATTTCACGGCGCCTTCGTTGAGCGAGAGCTTCTTGGCCAGCTCCTCGTAAGGCTGCGCCGTGCGATCCCCAACCAGGCACGGGTTCAAGGCCGCGAATAGGTCCGCTTTGCCGGCTTGGTCGTATTCGGCGCCCAGCCGGCGGGTCACAGTTTCGAGCAGCGTGAGCGCCCAGCGCCGCTCGAAAGCCTGTTCCGGCGTCACCCCGTCGGCGGGCTCCCGGGTATAGCGGGTCTCCGCCGTGTCGAACTGGAGCGGGAGCAGAGGCGCGCCGCCGCCGCGCTTCTGGGCGCGGGCCTTGTCCCACTCGTTAGAGAGGAAATGGTTCAAGGCGGAGAGCAGGAAGGTGCGGAAGCGGCCCTTCTCGCGATCGGCGTTGGCTACCCAATCGTGCTCGAGGAAGCGCGCGAAGAAGTCCTGCGTCAGGTCTTCGGCGTCCTGCGGCGTGAAGCTCCTCCGGCGCACGTAAGCGTAAAGGGGATACCAGTAAGTCTGGCAGAGCTTCTCCAGCGCGCGCCGGGCGCCGGTGGTGTCGCCGCCGCCGGCAGTCAGCACGACCGACCAGTGCGTGGTGACGAAGACGGGCGAGCGGGGCGCGGGCCCGCCGGCTGAGGTTGGTTCTGAATCGCTCACTGCGCCGGAGCCTAACCGAACAACTCCAGACTGCAAGCGCAGAGGGTCGGCGGTGCGGCACAAGCATCATGTGGCGGTCACCGCCTGAAAGCAGGTACAATGGGAACGGATGTTTGGATTTGATGGTCTTCATGGCATAGCCTGGGGGCCCGACGCTCGGGCCAACGTCGGCCCTGAACCGCGAAGAAAGGCTATTGCGCCGGCACGGGCATGCCGACGTCCGCGCAGAGCTTATTGACCGCGTCCGGGCCGGCCCACTTCACCAGGGCCATGAAGTTGAGCAAGGTCGGGCTGTCGGGCTTCGCGTGGAACATGTTGCGCAGGCTGTTGACCACCTTGTGGTAGGTGCTCGCGTATTTCTCGTGCGTCAGGCGCGTGACGTAGGTTTCCATCACCGTCTTGGCGATGGGATCGGTCTTGCCATCCGCCCGGAAGGGCAACTGGCAAAAAATGCGTATCAGCGACATGGGATCAGCCTCGGTGAGCGTGATCCAGCTTTGCCGGATCTCGTCGCTGTCGTACTTCGCGTTCAAGCGCTCGCGCATGACGTTGGCGACGGCTGCCGCGTCGGTTCGGCGCCCGATGAGTTCTTTGATCTTGGCCCAGGCCAGTTGCCTTTCCAGCTCGGGGGGGAGGGCCTCTTGCGCCTTGGTCTCCTCGTCGAGCCCCTTAAGCCCGAGCTCGGTCGCAAGCGCTTTGCCCAGGGCTTCGGCATCCGCTTTGCGCAGCCGATCGTAGGCCATGATGGCCTTGGCTACACGCCTTTGGGCATCCGGCCGCACCAGCCGCAACACCGCGGCGAGCGCCTGGGGTGCAGGCGGCTTTTCAGGAGGCGGCGGGATCAAGTGCCGAACAAACTCGGCTACCAGGTGGTCCATGTCGGGCACCCGCTCGGCGCGCAGACGGAGCACGTACTTGAGGGTCTTCCCGGCCCCGCCGCTCTTGCCAACGTTGTTGATGATCATGAGCCGGTGGTCCAGACTGACGACGAAAGCCAATAGGGCTTCCAGTTGGACCACGAGCTTCTCGTCCAGCGGTTCGTTGGGGCCGGTTATCCCCAACTGCTCAACCAGGGCGGGCAGGCGCTGGGCGAAAATGACATCCGGCGCTTCTGTGTTTTGGTTCTCGTAGTAGTGGAGCAGCTCGATAACAAACGAGAGGCGCTGGAAGGCGCTCCTTTGCGAGCGTCCGGGTTCCTTGGCGCTCTTGCTCCGCTGCACCTGCTGGTAGAGCGCCTGGAGCCGGTCTCTCTTTTGGGGTATGAGCGCCGGGTTTTGCTGGAACAAGGCCTCGAAGTCGCCTCGAAAGGCCAGCACGATCTCCTCCGACTTCGGACGTGGATTTAACTTGGGGTCAGTGGTCATGTCCTTGAAGAAGATCAAGGCTTCCTCGCCGAATTCGCGCATGACGCGTTCCCGCGGGACCTGGCCTTTGATGAAGCAGCGGTTGGCACGCACCATCCTCGGGGATAAGAACAGGTCAGGTTGGGCGCCCACCGACTCCAGCAGTTCCCGCTCCAGTGGCGGGTCCAGTTTGATGAGTTCCTCCAGGGTTTGTTTGAGGTTTGAAAGCAGCTCCCGCTTCGCGTTCTCAAGGGTTTTCAGCACCTCAGGCTGGGGCAAATCGGCCTCGGCCGTGCCCTTTGCCAGGGCCGCCAGCATCTGGCACAGGTTGCTGTTGTGCTCGACCAGCTTGGAGACGATCACCCCAACGTCATTTAGCGGCAGCTTGCTGACCAGGCTGGTAAGGATGAGCACCAGCTCGCTGTGCGACTTCTGCCGATGGTCCAGGGCCCGCTCCAGCAATGACCGGAGTGCCTTGTTCTCCGCCTCCAGGGCGCTCCGGTCTGCCTCCAGTTGCTTGACGCGCAACTTCAGCTCCTGCCAGCCCTTCTGGATGTCTTCCACCGAAGCTGCCGGGGATGGCGCATTCTCTGTTTGCATGGTCGTTTACCCTGTGGCGGACAAAGGGCTAATGAATCGCCCCGGGGCGGGGTGGTGAGATTCGGCTACGGGTTGCGTGCACAGAGGTTACCTATATCCCTCGACGTCTCCGCGTCAAGCCGGGAGTGCCTGGCTGAACTGTTTCGTCAGGGAAAGAAGAGCCAAGGGCTGTGAAATCAGGGCTTTCTTTTCCAGTTTAACACTTGGCCTGAGCCAGGGCACCGTAGGCGGGCATGAAATCTACTCGATCCGCCCCTGCCCCGGACGCCCACGGCCCGCTGACCGTGCGCGTGCTCACCGACCCCGAGGCCCATGCCGGCACCAGTTACAAGGCCGCAGGCTGGGAACCCATGGGCCAGACCGTCGGCTTCGAGCGCCACCGCTGCGACTTCTTCGCCTCTCACTGCTGAACTCCGCATTTGGCTTTTGCCTTTTGCGGCCATGACACTAGACTGGAGCGATTATCGAATACCACTCATGAGAAGATTATCCGTTCTGGTTCTCGGGCTTCTGGCGTGCATTCACCTCGGTGGCCCACGTGCGCTGGCGTGGGACTATACGTACCACCGTCTCATCAACGAAGCCGCGCTGGCCTCGTTGCCGACCAACTTCCCCGCCTTCGTGCGCACTCCTGCTGCGGCTGACCGCATCGGCTTCCTGTCGGGTGAGCCGGACCGCTGGCGCAACGTAAAAGACCTGTCGTTCTCCCACTGCACTGCGCCAGACCATTATCTGGACCTGGAGGAGTTGGCGGTCTATGGGCTCAAGCCGGAGTCGCTTCCGGTGTTCCGCTATGACTTTGCGGCGGAGTTGATCGGGTTCCGCAAAGCGCACCCCGACAAGTGCCCGCCGATCAATGAGGCGAGGAACGAGGACCATACCCGCGAGCTGATCGGCTTCGTGCCCTGGGCCATCGCGGAGAACTACGGCAAGCTCAAGTCCAACTTCTCCTATCTCAAGACATACGAGGAAGACGGCGGCACGCCCGAGGAGATTGCCAATGCAAAGGAAAACATCATCTATGTGATGGGCACGATGGGCCATTTCGTGGGTGACGCCGGCCAGCCGCTCCATACCACAATCCATCACCACGGCTGGGTGGGGGCGAACCCGCAGCATTACCGCACCAACTCAAGCTTCCATAGCTGGATAGACAGCGGCTACCTCAACAAGGTGGGCGGAGTGAAGCTGGAGGAGTTCGAGACCAGGCTCCATCCCGCGCAGTTGGTTTCCATTGACGGGCGGACGGCCAAGCCGGAGGAAATGTTCCAGGCGGCGATGCTGTTTGTGATCGGGCAAAACAAACTGGTCGAGCCGCTGTATCAATTGGACAAGGACGGCAAGCTTTCCGGCGAAGGTGACAAGGGCATGGAAGGCAAAGCGTTTCTCGAAGACCAGATGGCGAAGTCGGCCCAACTGCTTGCCGACATCTGGTATTCCGCTTGGCAGCAGGCGCCGCCTGACATCTTCCTTAAAGGCCAACTCGCCCGGCGCCAACAGGCGTCGAAGAACAGCCAGAAGGAATAGGGCCGGGAAGACGCGGAGAACCTGACCGGTGAAGTACTTGCGCATACTGGCGGTATTGTTGGCGGCAGGCGTGTGGGCGGGCTGCAAGAAGCCGGTTCCGCCGCCGACCAGTCCGGCGCCGATGCCCGCGTTGCCAACGGCGGCGCAGCCGAAATTGCAGACGATGAAACTGTGGCTCGGGGCGGAGGAGATGGATGCCGAATTGGCGCTAACCGGTGTGCAGCAGCAAACCGGCATGATGTTTCGCACCAATCTGGCCGAGAATGCCGGCATGTTGTTCGTGCTGCCGGTGCCGGAGCGCGCCTCGTTCTGGATGATGAACTGTCCGTTGCCGCTCTCGGCGGCTTACATTGATCCGGAAGGGGTGATCCTGGAAATTCACGACCTGGAGCCCCACAACACGAACGCCGTCGTTGCCGCGTCGGACCGCATTCACTTTGTGTTGGAGACCAGCCAGGGATGGTTCGGCCGGCATAATGTCACTACGGGGATGGTAGTCCGCACGGAGCACGGCTCGCTGGCGAACATTTTCCTGCGCGAGCACTGAGGGCCGGCTGCGGACTTCGGCTTTCGGACTTCTCCTCACACCAGGCGCCCCAGATCCTCCCGGGCCGTTCCGACGCGGACGCGCGCCAGGGCATCCTGGCCCAGCTCAAGAATCCCGGCCAGCGAGCCGGTGTCCCCGCTCGCGACGAGGGCAGCCAGCCACTCGGCGAAGGTGTCTTCCGGATGCGCCCGCGGATCGGGCAGCAGCCGCCAGCGGCGGTTGGCCCAATCGTAATAGAGACGGCTGCCGTCGTAGGCGTAAGGCTTTTGCAGGCCGCCCAACAGCAGCGGGAGCATGCTGTGGTCGCACCCGGCGATGATCAGCGATCCCACAAACCGCAGCTCGGCCTCTTGCACCTCATCCAGCCGGGGTGTCGCCGCTGGATTAAAGCTCAGCCAGCCGTCCTCATGGAGTTTGAGCGCGGTCCACCAGTTGAGTCCCATCTGCTCGCAGAGCGCGCGCGGATTGGCGGGGAAGAGCAGTTGCTGCCCGGCGGTCACCCGGGCCAGGTGCGGATTGTCGTTGAAGGTCGTATTCACGGCTGGTTTCCAGGGCGCCCGGGCCGTCGCGCTACGAACTCTTAATACATGCACCGCAGGCGCTTGATTGGTTGTGACTCTATCGCCGCGTCCGGCAAAGGGAAGAACAAATTTCTTGGGTAGCGGCGCGGGGGCGCACCTGGACGCTGCCACCATGTAGCGGCAGGCATCTTGCCTGCCGTGGAGGGCGGCATCCTGCCGCCCGGAGGAGCGTCGGGTGCCTGCGGGACGGCTATTCCTCCGGGCAAGATGCCCGGCTCTACGGCAGGCAGACGCTGACTGTCGGGGGCGACGTCTCCACCACCAAAATGCACCTGGGGAGGGGTGGTCAACGCGGCTGCTCAGTGGTGCGCCGCACCAGACGCAACGAACGCGTACAGGCGAGTATCGGCGCGTCCACTGGAGCAGCATAGTTATGGAAGCAGTTCACAATTGCTGCCCGGTGCTCCCGCTATCCTTGGCCGTGGTAGGCCGAGCATTCGTTGCCGTCAGCATTTGCAACCTCGCTTTCAACTCCACGAGCTTTTCAGCCAGGTGACTCTGCCTTTCAAGCTTCAGGCAGACCTCCGCGATGTCACGCTGCGCTTCGCGCATTTTCATGCGCTGGCGTAAATCGCCTTCTAGCCTTAGAACAGCTACATTTGAACCCATTCCACAGCTCTGGGCCGTCTGCTGGACAGCATTGAGCAGGTGAGATGACTGCTCGACCGCGCTCCGAGCAACTCGCGCCTCCGTTTCGAGTTGTTCGAGGGATTGGGGCTGCTGCGACCCTCCATGCCGTACTCGCGACAGGAAACCACCCAGGATGACCAGCGCAAGCACGATCAGCCAGAGCATAAGCATCGGCAGGCGAGGTAGTCTAAAGTGCATAATGCCAAGGTGAGAGATGGCTGGCCCTCCAGCAACTCCCCAATTGCCAAGCAGGTTGCCTGGCCAGCCATTCGCTCCACCGAAAGTTAGACTTTCCGGCTTTCTGCATGGCTCTCGGGCACGCTCACCATCGCCCATTCTACTTTGTCCCTGACCCAGTTCTCGTAGGCTGGCTTCACCACCTTGGGGTCATTGATGATCCCGGCCTTTACCCAGGCGTATTCCGGCTTGGCAGGATGGAGCGTGAAGATCGGGGAGCCGCACCTGCCGCAAAAGCAGCGCTCAATCTCTTTGCCGCTGCCGCTCAAATATTTGTAGCCTCTCAGCTCTGTGGTCGCTCTTACCTCAAGGTCCTTTCGCTCAACCCGGACCCCGATGTTGAACGCGCTACCATTGGCCCGCCGACAATCCTCGCAGTGGCAGTAATTCGCTGGGCCAATAGACCCCGTGTAGCTGAGGGCAATTCCCCCGCATAGGCAGGCTGCTTCAAAGTGCTTACTCATACTCCAAAGTTTAACTTTGATTATGCTACGGCTGGTTAGTATATCCCAGCCGGAAAGGAGCCGAGCCTCTTATGCGTAAGCTGTTCATTTTCAATCATTACCAGCCACACCTGCCCTAAATATGCGACGGCTGGTTCGTTTATTGCAACCCCGAAATGGGGTTGTTTTCACGGGATCTAAGGCACGCCGGGGAGAGGGGGATTGCTACGGCAGCGAGTGGGCTTTGTGGGAGAGACAGTTGGCGGCGTAGGGCGGCAAGCTACGGGAAGTCCGCGAAGATGCGGGGCAAAGACCGCCACCGCGTGTCCTGTATTGGGACAGTTCGGGCCTTCAGGCTTGCAAACCCGTCTCCTCACGCTGGCCCATCCGTGATGCCTCCGTTGTCCCTCCGTTGTCCCTCCGTCTTCCCTCCGTCTTCCCTCCGTCTCAGAACGGAGGGAGAACGGAGGGACAACGGAGGTATGATGGAGGGACAATGGAGGGACCAGCATGAGGAGGCAGTGGCTGCGGCTGCCCGCCGCTACAAACGGCTGAGCTCGACGCCTTCGCGGCGAAGCAGCGTCGCTTCGACTTTAGGCACGTACATTTGCGTCTCGGCTGGCAGATGGGTGGCGATGGCATCGAACGTCTTGGCTTTCTGGCGTTCCAGGACTTTTTGGACTGTGCCTTCGCCGGCGTTGTAGGCTGCCAGCGCCAGGCGCCAGTCTTTGAATTGGCCGTGAAGGTGTTCGAGGTACTTGGCGGCGGCGCGGGCACTGTCCTCGGGCTTCAGCCGCTGGTCGCCCGGCCATGTCCTCAAGCCATAACGCTTCGCCGTTGTGGGCATGAGCTGGAACAGTCCCGCGGCGCCAGCCGGACTGCGCACCCTTGGATCAAAAGCGGATTCAACCTCGGCGATCCACACCAACTCAGAAGGAACCTTCTGCGCGGCGAAAATCGGCTTCAGGCGGGACACATAGGGCTTCGCGCCTTCCGGCCAGGGCCGAGCGGAAAGCCGCTTGATCCAAATCTCCCGCTCCTTAGCCGGCGCGGGGTTCGGCGCCGGCTGGGGCGGCTGTCCGGGCTGGGGCGTTGGCGGCGGGGTGCTGCGCCGGATCTGGTCGGCCACCTCCAGGTAATCCAGCCGGGTCTTTAGCCAGGCGGCATAGGGCGCTGTTTCCTCGTAGCGCTCCAACAGCGGAAGGATGGCCTTGGCAGTGTCGTTCAGGGCGCCAACATCAACAACCTGCTCGTTGTGGAACTGCTTCGCGAGGTCGCGGAAGAACTGCTTCACTCGCGCCCGGTCCACCTCTTGCAAGGCGCGCAAGGTATCGTCGTCGAGATTCTCCTTGGCCCATTGGTCGGCCGACTGCACGACCTCGTCCAGCGTCATGGTGTCGTCCTGAGCCCGGCCAACGCTTGCGCCTGTCAGGGACAGCAGCAAGCACGCGCAAAAAGTACGAAGGGCGCGGCGCCTCACGAGGCGAGGATCTTGCTCAAGCGGTCGGCAAGGTCCTTCAGCCCTTCCGGGCTGTCGCCGCCACCCTGTTCGGTGATCGCCCAACCGTGATAGCCGGTGTCGTCCAGAGCTTTCATGACGGCCGGCCAGTTGATGTCGCCTTCCAGGAGCTTTACATCGAAGCCCTTCCACAGGCCCTGGCTGTCGCGCTTCTTGAGGCTGAACTCCTTGATGTGCAGCTTTTGGATGCGCGGGCCGAGGATGTGGATCCACTGCTCCGGCCAGCCATAGTTGAGGATATTGCCTACGTCGAAATGCCACCCGACAGCCGGGCTGTTGAACTCATCCACGTAGCGCGCCGCCTCGAGCGGGCTGAGCAGGAAGTGGTTCCAGACGTCCTCGATGGCGATCTTAACGCCCAGTTCTTCGGCCAGGGGAACCGCCTTGCGGATTTCCGCCTGGGACCGCTTGTAGGCGTCATCGTAGGACACGTCCTTGTTGACGACCGCCGGCACGAGCAGCACCGAGGAAGCGCCGTAACGCTTGCCATCGCGTAGCGTCTGCTTGAGGGCCTCAAGGCCCTCCGCGCGCACCTTGGGGTCTGGGTCCGAAAGCGGCTTCTTCCAATGGTCCCGCCCGCACACGCTGGGAATGATGAGGCCGGTTGCGTCTCGGGCGCGCAGCACTTCGTCCTGGTCCATGTGGCTCATCATCTCCGTGCCTTGGAAGCCGGCTTCCTTGATGGCCTGCATTTTCTCCAGTACGGAGCCCTTCACGCCCACCGTGGCCCACATGATGCCCTTCTTGATGGTGCGCTTCGGAGCGGCGTTTTCGGGCTTCTTCTCTTCAGCCGCAAGCGCGCCGGGCGCCAGGGTTGCCAACGCCAGCATGCTGGCGCTTGCCTTCAGGAATTCGCGACGTTGCATAATCTCGTTAAGCTCGTATAACGCTTCACCGCCCTAGCTGAACTTCGTCACACCCGGCATGGCCATGGGCGGAACGTCCAGTTTCATGTCCCAGGAAAGCGCGTCGGGGACCAGCTTCTGCTCGGAGTTCATCGCCTGTTCCCAGGTGAGTTCCTGCCCGGTGTAAGCGGCTAACCGGCCCATAATCGCCATGAGCGTGCTATGAGCCATCCATTCACCGTCGTTAATCGGCTTGCCGTTGCGAATACTGGCGAATAGCTCGTTGTGCTCGGTCTGGTACATGTCCGTCTTGGGCCCCCTGTAGCGCCAATCCTCTTTGCCTTTGATGAACACACCCGTCCAGCCCTGGATCTTAGCAAAGCCGGCGCTGCCCATCAGGTAGTCGGAATTATCCGAATAGGTATTGCCGATCTGCCGCTGCCCCACAAACGCGCGCACGTCGTCGGGAAACTCATACACGACGAACATATGATCGTAGATGTTGCCCTGATTATTGGGCGTCTGGCGGCCGCCGACGGCCACGGCCTTGAGCGGTGACTGATCTTTCATGCCCCAGCCCACCTTGTCCACGCTGTGGCAAGCCTGTTCCCCGTAGCCGTCGCCTGAGAGCCAGGTGAAATTGTACCAATTGCGCATTTGCCACTCCAGGTCGCCCATGCTGGCAGGCCGTTCGCTGGCCGCGGGCATCGGTTTGACCTGCCCGGTGTAGTAGGTGGCGTAGATCGCGCGGAGGTCACCGATAGCGCCGTCGTGAATCCGCTTGTAGAACTCCCGGCGCGCCGTGTCGTAGCGCCAGCAAAAGCCCGCCACGAGCGAGAGGTTCTTCTCCTTGGCCTTCTTGACGGACTCCAGCACCGAGCGCACGCCCGGGGAATCCGTAGCCACGGGCTTCTCACAGAAAATGTGCTTGCCCGCGTCAACCGCCGCTTTGAGGTGAATCGGGCGAAAGCCCGGCGGCGTGGCCAGAAGCACGACATCCACGCCGCTATCAATCACTTTCTGGTAGGCGTCCAGGCCCACGAAGCAGGTGTCGGGGGTCACCTTGACTTTATCGCCGCAGCTCTTTTCAAGGCTCTGCAGGCTCTTCTGCAGTTGATCCGCGAACGCGTCGCCCATGGCCGTGAGGACCACATTCGGATCGGCATTGAGCGCCTGGCTGGCCGCACCAGACCCGCGCCCACCGCAGCCAATCAGTCCGACTTTGAGCGTCTGAGGAGTCTGCGCCACGGCCGCGGGCGCCGCCGCCACGGCGGCGGAAGCAACCGAGGCCTTGTCCGACGGCTTGCGCGAGGCACAGCCAGTTAAAACCGATGGCACTGCAATGGCGCTGCCGCCAACTATTGCTGAAGTTCTCAGGAATTCCCGGCGTGTTATCGCTTTATCTGGTGGAGTATTCATATTACACAAGTATTACCGTGATATTGTGAGTCGGTCTGGCCCATGTAAACCCCCAATTAGGCGCTCTTGAACTCCAACGCCCTGTCGCGCGCCTCCATACCGCGGCGCGTCGAGACAATCACCGATGACAAGGCTCGCCTCGCGTGGGGGGTGCGGTTGTGCCGCATTGCGGCCGTGGTGCTGGTGGCGCGGGCAAGCATTGGCGTCTGGAACCGCCGGTGGCACAGGCGTGTTGGCGTGCGGATGCCGTAGCCCTGGCGGGGTGCCAGTGTGAGACCCTCCATAGATCCTCTATTGGACCTCTATTGGTGCTCTATTGTTCCTCTATTGTTAGGGGGTTTTCCGTCCGTGGGGCGTCACCTACGGCGAGGGCATCGAGCGGGTCCGCAGTCACCGGCCAGGGCGGTCCAGCCGGTTCAACCCTTGCTCGCGGCGAGTTCTTCCTCGAAGTCCACGATCTCCTTGATCTGGGCTAGGAACCAGGGGTCAATCCGGGTAAGCTGGTGAATCTCTTCGAGGGTGAAGCCGGCGCGCAGGGCGTGGCGCAGGAAGAAGACGCGGTCGGCGTTGGGCACGCTGAGCTTCGGGACTATGAGTTCCCGGGGCAGAATGTCGCGGTCCCCGTACACCGTGTCGCCGAAGCGCCAGGGCTTGCCGTCGCCGCCCAGGCCGTAGCGGCCAATCTCGAGCGAACGCAGCGCCTTCTGGAGGGATTCCTTGAACGTGCGCCCGATGGCCATCGCCTCGCCGACGCTCTTCATTTGAGTATTAAGCGTCGGGTCGGCCTGCGGGAATTTCTCGAAGGCGAAGCGCGGGACCTTGGTGACCACGTAGTCAATCGTGGGCTCGAAGCTGGCGGGCGTCTCCCGGGTGATGTCGTTCCGTATTTCGTCCAGCATGTAACCGACGGCCAGCTTGGCGGCGATCTTGGCGATGGGGAAGCCGGTGGCCTTGGAAGCCAGGGCGGAGGAGCGCGAGACGCGCGGGTTCATCTCGATGATGACCATGCGTCCGTTGTCCGGGTTCACGGCGAACTGGATGTTCGAGCCGCCCGTTTCCACGCCTACTGCGCGGATCACCGCGAACGAGGCGTCGCGCATGATCTGGAATTCCTTGTCGGTAAGGGTCTGGATGGGCGCGACGGTGATCGAATCGCCGGTGTGGACACCCATGGGATCGAAGTTCTCAATGGAGCAGATGATGACGCAATTGTCGTTGCGGTCGCGCATGACCTCCATCTCGAACTCCTTCCAGCCGAGCAGCGACTCCTCAATCAGAATCTCCGAGACCGGGGACAATTCGAGGCCGCGCTTGGCCATTTCGTCGAACTCCTCGCGGTTGTAGGCAATGCCGCCGCCCGTGCCGCCCAGCGTGTACGCCGGTCGGATGATGAGCGGGAAGCGCCCGATCTTCTCCGCGATCTGCCGGGCTTCCTCGGCCGTGTGGGCGACGCCGCTGATGGGCACGTCCAGGCCTATCGAAACCATCAAGTCCTTGAACGTCTGGCGGTCTTCACCGCGCTCGATGGCCTGGGCGTTGGCGCCGATCATCTCGATGCCGTATTTCGCGAGCGTGCCGCGCCGGTGCAGCGCCATCGCGGTATTGAGCGCAGTTTGCCCTCCGAGTGTCGGCAGCAACACCAGCTTGCCCTGCGCCTTGATGCGCCGCATTTCCTCGACCTCGCGGGCGATGATCTTCTCCAGGCATTCCGGCGTGATGGGCTCAATGTATGTGCGGTCGGCGAACTCCGGGTCGGTCATAATGGTGGCCGGATTGGAGTTGACCAGGATGACGCGATACTTCTCCTCCCGCAGCGCTTTGCAGGCCTGCGTGCCCGAATAGTCAAACTCGCACGCCTGCCCGATCACGATCGGGCCGGCGCCGATGATGAGGACAGAATGGATGTCAGTGCGTTTCGGCATCAGAGCGTCGGGAATAAATATTATTCCGGGCGGGTTGTCAGTTTTAAATTTGCTGTGGACTGCGGCGGCAAACGAAGCGCGACGCCGCTTTTCCACGCGACAACGCTCTGAGCTATCGGTCTATATTGGCTTAGCCAAAGCGGCGTCGCACTTCGTTTGCCGCCGCAGTCCAAAACAGGCCCGCTCGGCTGCGTCGCAAAGAAAGAACCCGCCCTTGCTCCAAGCCGTACCCTCCCTATAATGTCCGTGCGATACACGCCATGGGCGTTGTCTGTTAACTCAATGCGTTGAACTGCCGCATCGTTTATGAATATTGCCTCTGCTCGAAATGCGAATACACATGCTCTGCGTCTTTGTTTACCCCTCGTCCTCCTTTTAGGCGCTATCTGCTGCGCCTCGGCTGCCGAACGCCGCGTCCTGGTCTATACCAAGAATGGCAAGGGCTATGTCCATGACAACATCCCCGCCAGCGTGGCGGCCCTTAAGAAGCTTGGCGCTGAGAACAACTTCATCGTGGACGCCTCAGACGACCCGGCTGCGTTCACGACCAACAATCTCAGCCGGTACAAGGCCATCATCTTTGACAATGCCAATAACGAGATCTTTGATAACGAGGCGCAGAAAGCCGCGCTCCAGAATTACATCCGGGGAGGCGGCGGGTTTGTTGGGATTCATTCGGCCTCAGGGGCCGAGCGCGATTGGCCGTGGTTCTGGGAGTTGCTTGGGGGCAAGTTCCTGCGCCATCCGAAGCTGCAGACCTTCACCATCCACGTCAAAGATACCAACGACCCATCCGACAAGCCTTTCCCAGCCACGTTCCAGTGGAAGGACGAGTTCTATTTCCTTGACCACATGCCCGACGGCCTGCACGTCCTGCTGGCCGGCGACCTGACCACGCTCGACGATCCCGCCAAGGACAAGTATCCGGGCAAGAAGTTTGGGGATGAAGTCCCGCTCGCCTGGAAGCACGAATTCGATGGCGGCCGGGCGTGGTACACCGCCCTGGGCCATCAAAAGGAGCATTATTCCGATCCGGTCTTCATGCAGCACATCCTGGGCGGCATCCTGTGGGCGATGGGGCCAGGAAAGAGTGATTAATATTCTTGACCCCACAGCCCGCTGCCCCTAGTTTTGCAGCTTGTTAGGCACTAATGCATGTTTGCGCAATTTAAGAGCCTGTTTTCCAATGACATTGGGATAGACCTCGGGACGGCTAATTCTGTCGTTTACGTGCGCGACCGCGGGATCGTTTTGCGGGAACCATCGGTCGTGGCAATCCAGGCAGGCACCACCAACGTTTTGGCTGTCGGTGAAGAAGCCAAGCGGATGCTGGGCCGCACGCCTGGGAATATCGTGGCCATTCGGCCCATGAAGGATGGTGTCATCGCTGACTTTGAGATTACCGAAGCGATGCTGCGCCATTTCATCCAAAAGGTCCATCACCGCAAGCTGATTGCCCCGCGCGTCGTCGTCGCGGTGCCTTCCGGCATTACCGAAGTGGAAAAACGGGCAGTTAAAGACTCCGCAACTCATGCGGGCGCACGGGAAGTGTATTTGATCGAGCAGCCCATGGCCTCGGCCATCGGCGTCGGTTTGCCGGTGCATGAGCCGGCGGGGAACATGATCGTGGATATTGGCGGGGGGACTTGCGAAATCGCAATTATCTCCCTGGCCGGCATCGTCTTCAGCCGCAGCCTGCGGGTGGGCGGGGACGAATTCGACGAGACGATCGTGGCGCACATAAAACGGGCCTATAACCTGATGATAGGCGAACGCACGGCGGAAGAGATCAAGATACGTATTGGCTCAGCTTTTCCGCTGGAGCAGGAATTAACCATGGAAGTCAAGGGCCGCGATTTGAGCGCCGGTTTGCCGAAGACGCTGACTATACGCTCTGAGGAGATTCGCGAGGCCTTGCAAGAGCCGCTCTCCAGTATTTTGGAATCTGTACGTATTACCCTCGAACGCTGCCCGCCCGAGCTGTCCTCCGACCTGGTGGACCGTGGCATAGTCATGGCAGGCGGCGGTTCGTTGCTGCGTGGCATAGATCGGCTGGTCGCCGAGGAAACCGGCTTGCCGGTCCACGTGGCCGACGATCCGCTCAGCGCCGTGGCCGAAGGCACTGGCCGGGTATTGCAGGAACTCCAATTTCTCAAGCGGGTATCTTCTAATTCCAAGTAGTTCCCACCTGTCGTCAGCAGTAACTGGTAAGCGGTAGCCGGTGACCGGCGTTTACGGCCTGTCACGCGGGACCAGTCATTGGCTGCATATTGCCGATAATTTAGATGCTAAGACGTCCGCATTACATTGCGCTGGGTCTGGTTGTGCTGTTGACGCTGATTATTTTGAATCTGCCGAATCGAACGACGGCCCGCTTGAAGCTGGGCATCGGAAGCGCGTTCCTGCCGCTCTTCGGGCTGGCCGGTTCGTCGCACGAGGCGGCGGCGGAGGCGGGCGATACCGTCATCCCGCGGAAGGAGCTGCTGAAACAGCTCGATGCGCTCCGGCAGGAGAACGGGCAATTGCACATCCAGGCGAAACAGGCCGAAGAAACGGCGCGCGAAAACGACCGGCTGCGGCAGCTCCTGGGCTGGCAGCGGCAGGCGCCCTGGAGGCTGAAGCTGGCCCGGGTGGTCTTGCGCGAGCCGTCCAACTGGTGGCGCACGGTGCAAATTGATCTCGGCAGCCGTGACGGCATACAGGTCAACCAGCCGGTGCTTACCGCGGAGGGGCTGGTGGGGCGTATTTCCTCCGTCAGCCTGACCCGCTCGCAGGTGCTGCTGCTGGGTGACCCGGGGTGCAAGGTCGCGGCCCAGGTCGAGAACGCGACGCATGACTCAGGTGTCGTCGGTGCCTCCGGGCCACTCAACAGCGAGTTCGTCGAGATGGGCTATCTGTCCGGGAGCGCTAATCTGAAGCCCGGCCAGCTTGTCCGGACGAGCGGCAACGGAGGCATTTTTCCACCGAACCTCCCGATCGGAACGGTGGTGGACTCGCAGCCGGTCGAGTACGGCCTGGCGACATTGGCCCACGTGAAGCTGGCGGCGAACCTGAACGCGCTGGAGGAAGTGTGGGTGCTATTCCCATGAGCTGGATCCACACCGTATTCGTGCTGGCCATCGCTTTCCTGGCGGTGTTCTGGGAATCCGCATTCAGCGGCCTGCGGCATCTGATCGGCGCTCAGGTTGACGTGCTCCCCTCCCTCATGGTCTATACGGCGTTGTGCACCAACCTTACGACCGTCACTTTGCTCGCCGTGCTGGGCGGGCTATGGTTCGACTCCCTTTCGGCCAACCCACTTGGTGTAAGCATGCTGCCGCTGTTTGTCGTGGGGCTGGTGATCCACGTGAAACGCGACCTGATGGTGCGCGATCAAACTTTCGCCCAGGCAACCCTCGGCGCGGCAGCGAGCCTGGCGGTGCCTCTGCTGACATTGCTGATGCTGCTCACCAAGCGCCAGACGCCATTGCTTGGGTGGGGAACGCTCTGGCAGCTCATCGTCATGAGCCTGGGTGGCGCCATCGCGACGCCTATTTGCTTTGAGCTGTTCGGCTGGCTGGACCGCATGCTGGTCCATCCGCGCGCTGACCAAAGCAGCTTCCGCGCGGACCGCGAAATAAGGAGGGGGAGATGAAGGCTAAATGCTAATCTTTGACCAACTGAAGAAGAACGACCTGCAACTGCGCGTGCTGGCCCTGGCGGTGCTGGGCGGGTTGTTTGTGCTGCTGGTCGGGCTGTGGTGGGTGCAGGTGGTGTGGTCGAAGGATTACCAGGCCAATCTCGAAACGCAGTCTTTCCGGACGGTGCGCATCCCAGCGGTGCGCGGCAGAATTCTGGACCGCAACGGCATCACGCTGGCGGAGAACCGCCCGACTTACAACGTGGGGCTGTATCTCGAGGAACTGCGCAAGCCGTTCGAGGCGGCCTATGCCAACGAGCTTGTCCGCGCCCGCGACGAGCGCAAACGCCAAATGGAGGAAGAGCAGAAGAAGCTGCGCCGCAAGCTGACCAAGCAGGAGAAACGGCAGTTTGTGCTGTCCTCGAAGGACAGGGGCCGAATCCGGCAAGAGGCTCGTTACGAGGTGGCCAGCAACGTCGTCGCGCAAGTCAGCCAGCGCCTGCGGCAACCGCTCTGGCTCAACCCGACGAACTTCGAGCGCCACTTCGAAACCCGCCTCGCCTTGCCCTGCCCGGTGCTGGCAAACCTGACTCCCTCGCAAATCGCCCTCTTCGAGGAGCAGACCGGCAGCCAGCCGGGCGTTGATCTCGAGGTCCAATCCACGCGCTGGTATCCGTACGAGACCACGGCGGCCCACGTTCTGGGTCACTTGAAGCGTGACGACGAATCCAAAGAAGGCGAGGACGCGTTCTTCTCCTTCCGGCTGCCCGACTATCGCGGCGTGGTCGGGATCGAGTATGGCTGCGACAAGGAACTGCGCGGCACCGCGGGCGCGAAATCCGTCCTGGTGAACAACGCGGGCTACCGTCAGACCGAGAACGTCTGGAGCCCCGCCGAGCCAGGCCACAACGTGGTGCTGACGATTGATCTGCGCATCCAACAGGCGGCAGAGCAGGCGTTGCAGAAGCCCTTTGGCGCAGCCACGCGAGGCGCCGTGGTGGTAATGGACGTTCATACTGGCGACATCCTGGCCATGGCATCATCCCCGACCTACAATCCCAATTCCTTCCTGCCCAGCCTGTCTCACGTGGACGCCCAGCGCCTGGCTGAGACACAGGCCGAGAAGAACCGCGCCACGTATGAGCAATACCAGCCGGGTTCGATCTTCAAGACGGTGGTCGCCCTGGCTTGCCTGGAAGCCGGCCTGGACCCTCGCGCCACGATTGAAAACCCCGGGTATATTGATGTGGGCCGGATGCGTGTTCACGACCTTGCCAGGCCGGGCTCCTACGATCTTCCCCGCGCTTTGAAATACTCCTCGAACACCTACTTCGTGGACAAGGGGCTGCACGCAGCCGGGATCGTGAACATCGTGAAGATGGCCCAGCGGTTGCATTTGGCTGAACGGACGGGTCTGCCTACCCGACAGGAATCCGCAGGCATCTTCCCGAACCTCAAAAAGGTCACCGGGCCGGATTGGCGTGATGGGGACACCGCCAATATGTGCATCGGCCAGGGCCCCATGGCCGTGACGCCCATCCAGATGGCCGTGCTCGCCTCGGCCCTCGCCAACGGCGGCCACGTCCTCTGGCCGCGCCTGGTGGACCGCATCGAGTCGCCGGACCCCTCCTCGATCGTGCCGTCGGCGATCTTCCCCGGCAGCCGGGTCCGGGATGAACTCGGCGTGCAACCCGACAGTCTGCAGATCGTGCGCAAGGCGATGCTGTCCGACGTCGAAGAAGACGGCACGGGCCATGCGGCGCGCGTCGAGGGCATGGGCATTTGCGGCAAAACCGGCACGGCCCAGGTCAAGAACGAGCAGAAGCAGATTGTCGGCGAAATCACGTGGTTCCTCTCATTCGCTCCTTACGAGGAGCCCCGATACGCGGTAGTGGTGATGGTCGAGATGCCGGCCAAGCAAGGCTCGGGTGGAACCACCTGCGCCCCCATCGTCAAGGACATCTACACCGCCATCCGCGACCTGGAACGGCCAGGCCCGAAACCTGAAACCCTGGCGCTAATTCACTAGAGATGTTTGACCCCGAGCTCAACGAACGTCAGGCGCGCTTCGAGCGGCTGCAGTTGGCTGCCCTGCTCGGCCTGATGCTCCTGGGAACGGCGTTCGTCTATAGCGCCACGATGGTCAGCGAGTCGGTCAGCTCGGCGGCCTGGTATAACCAGAGCTGGTTCCGGCAGATCATTTGGTATGTGCTGGGGATCGGGGCGGCGGCGGCGTTGTGCTGCGTCAATTATCACACGCTGGCGCGGTGGGCGATGGTGGCCTACTGGGTGTCGGTGCTGATGCTGGCGGCGGTGCTGGTCTTCGGCACGGTGCGGTTCGGGGCGAGGCGCTGGTTCGATCTGGGCTTCTTCAGCTTGCAGCCCTCGGAGTTCGCAAAGCTCGCGTTCATTCTGGCAACGGCGAATTTCCTGAGCCGGCCAACCGAAGAGCTGCGCGTGGGGCAAAACTTCTTCAAGGCCCTCGGGATGCTGCTGCTGCCGTTCGTGCTCATCCTCAAGGAACCGGACCTCGGGTCGGCGCTGGTTCTGTTGCCGACGGGCTTGGCGCTGCTGTTCGTCGCGGGAACGCCCCGGCGGCACCTGGTGCGCCTGCTCGGCGGCGTGGGCGTCCTGGGGGCGCTGTTCCTGGTGGACGTGCTGTTCGCGCCGCCGAATTGGCAGATCAAGCTGGAAGATTACCAGCGGCGGCGGCTGATGGTCTATTTCGGCAAAGAATATACTCCGCTCCCCGGTGCGACCCGGGCGGAGAGAGAGCGCCTGCGCAAGCAGCAGTTCGATGACTCGCATAACGTGAGGCAGGCGTTGATATCCGTTGGCTCCGGCGGGCTGACGGGCAAGGGCTGGAGGCAGGGCACGCAGAATGCATTGGGTTACCTGCCCCGGCCAGTGGCGCATAACGACTTCATTTTCTCCGTCATTGCCGAGGAGGAAGGGTTTGTCGGCAGCGTGATCGTGCTCGCGCTGTATGGGGTGGTGTTGTTCACGGGAATGAAAATCGCCGGCCAGGCGCGCGATCGCCTGGGCAAGTTGCTGGCTGTGGGCGTCGTCACGCTCCTCTTCAGCCATGTCTTCATCAATATCGGCATGAACATTCGGATTATGCCCGTGACGGGCGTGCCACTGCCGCTGTTAAGTTACGGCGGATCATCAGTGCTCGGCTCGTTGATCGCCATGGGTCTATTGCAAAACGTATATATCTATCGAAAGGCCTATTAATATGAATGACAGGAACTTTTCCCGCCGCCGGCGCGGCATGCGCTTCCGCCCCAGCCGCGGGATGGGACATGGGCAACCGCAACAGCAGCCTGACCGCGATGCCCAGCAGGCGCGCGCGGAAGCCGTCGGCGGCACCGCCGCGCCGGAGAAGGTTTATGAGCACCGCCATTCCCATGAGATCGAGCGGGCGGAGAATATCGCCGCGGGCCTGCCCCCGGAAGGCCTGCCCAGGGAGCCCATGGACCCGGCTCAGAAGAAGGATTTCCGCGAGCCCAACATGCAAACGCCCGCCGAGGTCGCGGAAGAGAAGCCTTTCCAGCCGGTGGCCCTTAAGGAGCAGAACCGGGGCATCGTGGACACCATCCGCGCCGCCGCAACCAACCTCGTCAAGCGGGTCCAGCGCCTGATCAAGCCGGTCAAGCGGGTCCACAAGGAAGTCGTCATTAACGCCGAGACGCTCGAGACGCGCGTCGCCGTGTCCGAGGAAGGGAGGCTCGAGGAGTTTACCATCGAGCGCACGACCGAGGAGCGGCTGGTCGGCAGCATCTTCAAAGGCAGAGTGCGCAATCTCGAAGACGGCCTCAAGGCGGCCTTCGTGGACATCGGGTTCGAGAAGAACGCCTTCCTGCACTACTGGGACATCGTCCCGAACAGCTTCGACAGCGGGGTCGAGATCGTGGACCGCCCGGGGCGGCGGCGCGAGAAGCCGAAGATTACCCAGAAAGACGTCCCGCGCCTTTACCCGCCGGGCAGCGAGATCATCGCCCAGGTGACCAAAGGCCCCATCGGCACCAAAGGCCCGCGCGTTACCACAAACCTGGTCCTGCCGGGCCGTTACCTCGTCCTGCTGCCGAACTCGGACCAGAGCGGCATCTCGCGCAAGATCGAGAACCAGCAGGAGCGCCAGCGCTTGAAGAAGATCCTGCGCGAATTGGCCATTCCCGACGGCATGGGCGTGATCATGCGCACGGTGGGGGAAGGGCAGCAAAAGCGCTACTTTGTGCGCGACCTTGCCCTCCTGCTGGAGGAATGGTACCAGATCCAGGAGCGCATTAAGACCAACCCGCCGGCAAGTTGCGTCTTCCAGGAGCCTGATTTGATCGAGCGCACCGTGCGCGACTTCCTGACCGAAGACGTGGAGCGCATCGTCGTGGACAGCCCGAAAGCCTACGACCGCATGCGCGAGATGATCTCCAAGATCTCCAAGCGCTCCGCCGACAAGGTCAAGCTTTACACCGACCCGCAGCCGATCTTCGACCGGTTCAACATCACGCGCCAATTGGAGAACGCCTTCTCCCGCCAGGTGCACCTCAAGAGCGGCGGCTACATCGTGGTGGACGAGACCGAGGCGCTGGTGGCGATTGACGTGAACACCGGCCGCCACAAGGGCGGCAAGGACCAGGAAGCGACCATCCTCAAGGTGAACCTCGAGGCCGCGGACGAAATCTCCCGCCAGCTCCGCCTGCGCAACATGGGCGGCCTGATCGTGCTGGACTTCATTGACATGAAGTCGCGCCGCGACCAGCAGCAGGTCTATCAGCGCATGAAAGAGGGCCTGCGCCGCGACAAGGCCAAGACCCACGTCCTGCCCATCTCCCAGCTTGGCCTGATGGAAATGACCCGCCAGCGCCACTCGGAGAGCGTCAACGCCGCCGTGTACGACGATTGCCCGTATTGCAAAGGCCGGGGCAAGGTCAAGAGCGCCGTCAGCATGAGCGTCGAAATCCAGCGCAAGCTCAGCGAGATCCTCAAGAAGCGCTCGCGGGATGAGTCGGACTTCCAGTTGCGCATCGTGGTGCACCCGACCATCCTCGAACGCCTCCGCACCGAGGACGAGAAGCACCTCATCGAGATGGAGAAGCGCTACTTCGGCAAGCTCTCCTTCCGGGCCGACCCGGGGTTGCACGCCGAGCAGTTCAAGATTGTCAACGTGGCTACCAACGAAGAACTGGCCAGCGCCGGTGGGTAGGGGCGGCTCCGCGGGCGTGTTCAAGAGCGCGTTTGGGCGGAGCGCTCGCTCGTGGATTCTGGACGACCAAGGTCGTTTCAGCCCAATAGCTATTGATGTGGGCGCCCACCTACGCGAATATGGGTAGTCATATCATGAAGACGACTATCGAGATTGCCGACGGTATTTTCGAACAGGCCCAGAGTATCGCCCGGCGGGAGGAGACCACCTTGCGCGCCCTCGTCGAGCAGGGTTTGCGACTGGTGCTAAAGGAAAAGCAATCCAAGCCTTCCGAATGGAAATGGAAGCCGCTGGTGGTGCAAGGGGAGGGGTTAACTGCCGAGTTCAGGGACGGCGGTTGGGATAGAATTCGCGATGAAGTTTATCGTGGACGCGGCGTGTGATCGCCATTGACACCAATCTGCTGGTCTTCCCTCATCGGGCCGACGCGCCAGACCATCAAGCAGCGATTGCCGCGCTGACCCCCGTTTTCGAAGGACTAACCGCCTGGGCGCTGCCCTGGCATCGCGCGGCCACCGATGTGGACTGCGGCGGCAAGTGAAGCGCGACGCCGCTTTGGCTGGAATCGGTATAGATGCTTGCAGCAGGGCCGGATGCTCTCAGGGAAAGCGGCGTCGCGCTTCGCTTGCCGCCGCAGTCCATAAGGACTTTGTCAATCCTTCCAATCCGAAGGCGGTAAAAGCGAGGGGATGAAGCCGTGCTTAAACGGCGTCAATCCAATGGTCCACCGCAACCCGCCAACGGTGAAGCCGATCCCGCACCGGCCGGCTCCGGACGACCAGGCCTGCCACGCATACCCCGCCAAATATGCCCAAAGCGATGTTCACCGGCTCCGGCACCGCCGTGATGTCCAGGCTCCAACCGTTCAAGGTGCTTGTGCCACCGCCTGCCGATACGTCCGCAAAGAACAGCGTCCACGTCCCGTTCGGATTCATGCCCTGGAACGTGTTATCCAGCGTGATCGAACCCCCGTTCGCATTAAAACTCGACGCCGCAGACAAGGGACTGATGTTCTGCCCGTCGGCCAGATAAGTCCCGGACAGCGGGGTGCCGACACCTCCAGCGCTCGCCGCGTGGATGTTGCCATACCCCGACGAGACCAGCGTGATGTTGAACCCCGAATCACCCGAGCCGAAAGGATTGCCCGCGCTAACCCCAACGCGGTTCAACAGCGGCACCAGCACGCCGTCATAGCTCAGGTACGCATACAAATCCCCGTTGTAGCCCCCCGACACGTTCAACGACACGGTGATGTCCGAAAGCGAGCTCAGCGCCCCGCTGACCGAAATCTGGCTGAACACCCCTGCAGGGTTGCCATCCGGGATGCTGTAGGAGGAGCCGCTGTAGGTGTAAATGCCCGCCTGCGCCGGAGTGCCCACGAAGAGGACCAGCGCGAGGAGTGATTTCAAAAGAGAGAGTTTCATAAGCTTGCTGTTCAGCTTCGTCGCGTGCGTCAATGAAGCATGATCCGGTAATACGCCGAGGACGGTGCGCTGCCCAAATCGCTGAAATTGTCGGTGAAGCTAAAGGAGCCGTCGTTCGTGGAAGCGGTGAAGGGCGGGGCCGCATTCAGCGGCGGGGCGCTCGTCAGGGTCATCCAGGAGGTGAGGTTCGTCGAGCGCTGCACGTCGTATTGGAACCCGGGGATGCCAAACATCTTTACGGCCGCCACGCCACCCGAGACACCGATTGACCCGGACGGTCCACCCGGCTGGTTGCCGATCACGTTGACGTAGATCGTGCCGGCACCTGTGCCGCCGTGGCCGTCGCTCACGTAGTAGGTGATGGTGTCATTGTTATTATTCGCGGGGAGGTAAAACACCCACGTTGCGTTGGCCGATACCGTCGCTCCTTGACCAGTGGGCGTGACCACGCTCGCAAAGTTGATATTATCATGGTTGGCGTCGGTGGCTGCGGCGTTGGTCATCAGCGTGCTGACTGGAATCTTCAAACTTATGTTGGGCTGGCGCTGCACGATATAGGAGGAATTCACCACCGGGCTTGCGTTGGTAATGGTCAAACTCACGCCCGCGCCGCCGGTCGAGGTGCTGGACAAGCCCCCGCTGTCCGAGACGTTCAGGGTCACGTTGGTCTGCGCCTTGTAGGCAAGGAGCACGGCCGCGCCGCTGGCGGAGGAACTCATGCCACTCGCAAAGGTGATCGCTTCTGAGGTGCCCAAGTGCGCCGCGGACCCAGACTTGTCGGTCACCGTCTGATACGTGCCGTCGTCCGCATTAGTGGCGATACCGCTAAAGGTCAGGGTCCTGTCACCACTGGAGCTGGTGACGGTATTGCCGCCTGCATCCACCAACGTGATCGTCAGTTGGTCGCCGACTCCAGCGGATGGGGAGCCGCTCGCCGCGTCGGTAATCCGATACGCGTTGGCTGTGCCCAAAGTGATGTTGAAGCCGCTGCTGGTCGCGCTCGTCAACGAACCGTCCGTGGCTTGCAAGGTGTAACCCGTGCCAATCTTGTCAATCTTCAAGGCATTGGCACTAAAGCTCGCCACACCTGCCACCGCGGCCTTCGTCAACGTCCCGCTCAGCGTCCCGCCGCCGGGGTTCGTCCCGATGGCCACCCCGACGGTGGACGAGTCCGTCGTCACCGTGTTGCCGCCCGCATCCTGCACTGTCACCACCGGCTGCGTCGCCCAGGCCGTCCCGCCCGTCCCGCCACCCGGTTGTGTCGTAAACGCCAGCTTCGCGGCCGCGCCCACGTTGATCGTCACGCTGCCCGAGGTGCCGGTGTAACCCCCTGTGGCTGCGGTCGCCGTGAAGGTCCCGCTGTTGGCGCTGCCGGTGTACTTCATCCCCAGCGTCGTCAGGTTCGCCACGCCCGAGCTGAAATCCCCTGCGCTCGTCAACTTGTTCGCGCCGGAAAGACCGGAGACCGCCCCGGCCAATGGCGAATTGGCCGCTAGGGTCACATTGTTCGCCGAGGCACTATAGCTGGTCACCGTGTTGCCGTAGGCGTCCTGCGCCGTCAAGGTGTTCGCGCCCGTAAAGGCCACGCCATCGGTCTGCGGGCTGGCCAGGCTCACGGCAAATTTACTCATGGATGCCGCTGAGACTGCCACTGTCAGGCGATCGCTCCCGCTGCTGGCGCTGATGGAGTTGGCTGGGTCCGCGGCGCTGATGTATGCCGTCTCTGCGTCGTACAGCGTCATCACCCCGTTGTTGCCACCGGAGACCGTGGCCACGCCGCTGGTGAAGTTCATCGCGGTGGCCGAACCAAAGGCGGTGGCCGACCCGCTGCTATTCACGACCGTCGGCGCCGTCACCGGATTGCCCGAGCTGTCGGCCCCCGAGAAGGTCAGGCTCTCGGGCCCGGTGTATAGCGTGTCGGTGTTACTGCTGACATCTTTGGCCGTGATCGTCAGGTTCTGGCTGGCCCCCGCCGTCTGCGTGCCGGCCCCTGTGATCACCAGCCGGGTTGCCGCTCCGGCTTGAGCGTTCAGCACGCCGGTCGCGGTGGTGCCGAAGTAAGTGCTGTTCTTGTTGGCGGCAGAGGAAGCGGATCCCCCCCAACTGCCCGCAATCTGGCGAACGCCGCCAAGGTAGAGGCCGGCGACCGTCTCCGTCGTGCCGCTGGTAAGCGTGTTCGTCGCGCCGCTGGCAATGCTCACAGCGCCGCTGGCAAGGCTGCCCGTCACGTTGGCAGTGATCATGCCGCCGCTGACCGTCGTGCCGCCGCTGTAAGTGTTGGCTGAGCCGAGGATGAGCGTGCCATTGGAGGTCTTGGTGAGGCCACCGCTGCCACTGATGGCACCGCTCAACGTCACCGCCCCGTTGGTGGTATTGCTGCCACCGACTTGAATCGTCAGAGGGCCGGTTAGGGCCCCGTAGGCCCCGCTGACGGTAATGGCGGTGGTCACCTGATCGTCTTGGTTGAAGATCATCGTGCCCGCCGCAGGGAAGGTCACGTTGGCGGTGCTCACGGTCAATGTGCTGCTCAAGCGATTAGCCAGGCAGGCGCCCGAGGCAAAGGTCATCGAATTGGTCGGCGAGGCCAAGGCGCTGCTGCTGAAATCAATGGTGCCACCGGTGTTGACCACGACGGCGGAGCCGCCGATCGCACCTGTGTTGAAGACAAAGAGCCGGCCACTGTTCACCGTTATCGTGCCAATGCTGTTGGTGCCTGAGGAGGGCTGAAGAATGAGGTCGCTGCCGCCACTCGTGAGCCCACCACTACCGGTGATCGCGCCACTCAGGTAAAGAGTTTGGCCGCTCATGGTAATGACTCCGCCACCGCTATTAAGTGTGATTGCCTTGGCGGTGGTTTGCGCGCCGGTGCCGTTGCACAGCAGCGTGCCGCCGCTGGCGAACGTGATGCCGCCGCTGCCGAGATTTTGATTACCCGAGCTCGTGACGTTGGTCACCGACAAGGTGCCGTTGGTGATCGTTGTGCCGCCGCTGTAGGTGTTGTTGCCGCTCAAGGCCAGCGTGCCGGGGCCGGTCTTGGTCAGGATCCCGGTGCTGCCGATAACCCCGCTGAGCGTGAGCGCGGTCGTGCTGTTGTCAATCTGGAAGGTGCCCGTGCCGCTCATGGTGAAGGTCTTTGTGCTGGATGGCGTGGCGTCGGTGCTGGCGTACTCCAGCGTCCCGCTCAACACGACGGCGTTGGCGCTGTTGCCCAACGGGCCGGCGGTGCTGGCGTTATTGATGCTGGGAATGCTTAGCGTGCCGGCTGAAACCGTCAGCGCACCGGTGAATGTGTTAGCCCCGGTGAGCGTCAGCGTCCCGGTTCCTGCCTTGGTCAGGGCATACGCCCCACTGATCACGCCACCGACGGTAAGAGTGCTGCCGTTGACCGTCACGGTGGGACTGGCACCTAACGCCACCGTCCCGGTGCCGAGGTTCAAGCTATGGGTACCGGTATAGGCGAAACTGCCGTTCCAATTCTGCGGACTGGTGGGGGATAGCGTGATGTCCGCCGAGCCGGCGTTGTCAAGCGTGCCGCCGCTGACAGTGAGAGTGGCGCCACCCAGGGCGCCCGCGTTGTTGAGATTGAGCAAGCCCGAGGAGAGCGTCACACCGCCGGTGAAGGTGTTGGCCGCGTTCAACGTCAGCGTGCCGCCGCCGACGGTGGTGAGACCCGTCACCGCGAGGGTGTTCCCGTTCTCGCTGAGTGTGCCCGCCGTCACGGTCAGAGTCCCCGCAACGCCAATGCTGCTTGTAAGCGTGTAGGTGCCTCCCGAGCCGTTGATCGTCACGTTACCACTGAACGTCGTCGCGCCCGAACCACCGATCGTGTCCGAACTCGTGCTGGTAAAGGTGTAGGCGCCCGTGCCTGAGGTGAAGGTGCCGTTATTGACCAAACTCCCACCCAGGGTAACGGCCGTATTCCCACTGTTGTTCCAGGTGCCACCGCTATTGATTGTGACATCGCTAGCAAAGGTCTTGGATCCGGTCCCGGCCAGAGTGAGCGTGCCGCTCGCCCCCCCACCCACCGTCGTCGTGTTCGTCACGCTCAGGGTATAGGTGCTGGCAGTGGCAAAAGTCGCGCCGTTGCCAATGCTTAAATTGGCGATAGTCAATCCGACCCCCATCGTCGTTGTGCCACCGTTGATGGTGAGGTTGTTGAACGTGGTGAAGATCGTGGCGGGGAGAGTGTTGTTGGCCGTCAGGATGACGGTGCCAGTTCCCGGCGTCCACGTGTTGCCTGAGACAGTATTCACCGTAATGGCACCGCCGACGCTAAGCGTTCCACCGGACGTCATGGTAATGATACCCGCCGCCGGGGTGGCCGCGCTGGATCCGAGGGTCAAGCTCCCGGCAGTCAGGGTTGAACCGCTGACGAACGTAATGGTTCCAGTTCTGGTCGTGGCGCCGCTATTCCCAACCAAAACGGCTCCAGATACGGTAAGCGAAGGACTGCCAGAAGAAGCAAACGTAAGCGTGCCGCCATTGGCAGTTGCAGTGCCCCCAAGCTGCATACTTGCGCAAGCTGCGCCGGTGACATTCACCGTCACGGTATATGCGCGCTCAATCGTCACGGCATCCGCCGCAGTTGGCACTAGCGCTCCACTAGTGCCACCAGAGGTCTTCGACCAGGTGGTAGTGGCGTTCCAGTTGCCGGTTGCGACCGAGAAGCGAGCCCCGGTGATGTTGAAGGGGTTTGAAGTCGCTGACGTCAGGCTCCCGGAGCTGGCCGTCAACGTATAGCCCACGCCTGAGTTATTGATGGACGGACCAGAGAACGTGGCCAGCCCGCCCGATGAGGTAGTCGCCGGCGTCGTAGCAGTAAGAGTGCCTGAACTGGGATTGACTCCAATGGCCAGCGCCACACTCACGCCGCTCTGCGACACGTTATTGCCATACTGATCTTGAAGTTGCACGGTCACCGTGCCCAAGGATGCGCCTTCCGCTGCGGTAGCGGGCTGCCCCACAAAAACCAACTGGGTCGCCGTCCCAGGGTTCACGGTGATGCTGGTTGCGTCCACCGCGCTGACCAGACTGCCGTCCGTGAACGTCAGCTTAAGACCGCTTTGCGCCAGGGTGGGAGCGGCCAATCCGCTGAACGTCGCCACGCCGCTGGAAGCCACTGCCGTGAGCGTCCCGGTCAAAGGACCCGTGCCCGTCCCCACCGTGGCTGTCACCGTGCTCCCGTCCGTCGTCACCACGTTGCCATAAGTATCTTCAACGTAAATCGCCGGCTGGGTGCCAAAGGCCGCGCCCGCCGTTACGCTGCTGGACGGCTCGGTCTTCATTACCAGCTTGCTGGCCAACGCCGGATTGACCGTAGTGATGGTAGTTGTGCCCACAACCGAGCCGGAGGTCGCCGTGATCGTCTTGCCGCTGCCCGCCGACGTCGGCGTCAAGGTGGGGAAGGTGTTCAACACACCGGCAGCAAACGCCGCCGAAGTCCCCGTGGCCCCCGCCGTGCCGCCAAAAGTCACCGTGCCCGTGAACGCATTGGGACCGCTGCTGCAAACGTTGCCATAGACATCCTCCGCCGTGACGCTGGTAAAACTGCCGCTTACCGACGAACCCGCCGTCGCCGAGGCGATCGTCGTGGGATTCATCACCAACTGGCTAAGCGCGCCCGGATTGACCGTCTCCTGCTGCGTGGCAGAAGTGATCGTGGTTGGCGACGTGCTCGCCGCCGTGATCGTCGGCGTCCCGGCCAGGGTGTCCGTGTAGGTGAAAGTGGCGCTGCTCGATCCGCTGCTAATCGTCAACGAAGTGGGATTGAACGTCACCGTCCCGGTCGAGGTGCTCGTCAGCGTCACTGTCCGGTTCGCATCTGCCGTGTTCGGGTTGCCGTATTGATCCTGCCGCTGCACCGTGATACTGCTGGAGGCCGCGCCCGCCGTCACCGTCACCGCCGTCGAGGTGAACACCAGCTTGCTGGCTACCGCCGCGCTCACAGTGATGCTGCTCGAAGCGACCGTGTGACTATTGGCCGTGAAGGTCAGTGTCACCGTCGCGGCATTGGTGACATACAGCCCGCTGTATGCCGCCACACCGGAGGTGGTGGTTTGCGTCTGCGCCGTCGTTGTGCCGTTCAAATTGCCGCCGCTCGTCTCCGTGGCCGTCACCGTCGTGCCGTCGCTCACCAGATTGCCATACTGATCTTTGACCGTCACCTGCGGTTGCTGCGCAAAGGCCGTTCCCGCCGTTGCGGTAGCCGAAGGTTGCTGCGTCATGGCCAGCGTGTACGCCGCCGCGGGGCTCACAGTGATGCTGCTCGACTGCACCGTGTGACTGTTGGCCGTGAAGGTCAACGTCACCGTCGCGGCGTTGGTGACATACAACCCGCTGAACGTCGCCAACCCGCTGCTGGTAGTCGCCGTCGGCGCCGTGGTTGTGCCGTTCAAGTTGCCGCCGCTCGTTTCCGTGGCCGTCACCGTCGTGCCGTTAGCCACATTATTCCCATATTGATCCGTCACGGTGACGGTCGGCTGCTGCGTAAAAGCCGTGCCCGCCGTCCCGGTGGCCGAAGGCTGCTGCGTCATCGCCAGCGTGTACGCCGCCCCCGGATTGACCGTGGTGATGGTCGTGGTGCCCACAATCGAGCCGGAGGTCGCCGTGATCGTCTTGCCGCTGCCCGCCGCCGTCGGCGTCAAGGTGGGAAAGGTGCTCAACACACCAGCAGTAAACGCCGCCGAAGTCCCCGTGGCCCCCGCCGTGCCGCCGAAGGTCACTGTGCCTGCGAACATATTGGGGCCGCTGCTGCAGACGTTACCGTTGGCATCCTTGGCCGTGATGCTGGTGAAGCTGCTGCTGACCGACGTGCCCGCCGTCGCCGAGGCGATCGTCGTGGGATTCATGACCAACTGGCTCATCGCGCCCGGATTGACCGTGGCTATCGAAGCTGATCCCGTTGCCGAGCCAGAGGTTACTGTCACCGTCAGGCTGGTGCCCGCCAATGTCGGCGTCACGCTCGCGCCACTCAATACACCCGAGGTGAAAGCTGCGGACGTGCCTGTCACTCCCGCCGTGCCGCCGAACGTCACCGTCGAACCGAAGCTCGTCACCGTGTGGCCGCCCGCATCCTGAGCTGTGATCGTCGTGATGGTGAAGGGCGTGCCCGCAGTCTGCGGTGACGAAATTGCCGAGATTGCAAACTTAGATAACGGCCCAACCCCAGTCGCGACGGTCAACACGCCAGTCGAGGCAAAGTGGGTATTATCCTGAATACTTGCAGAGGAACTGGTGGAGCCCCACGTGCCTGCGGCTTGCGTCACACCAAGGAACGTAAGACTGTTCGCTGTGGCTGTGCCGGTGAATGTTGCGGTTGCAGTCCCCTCGAAATCCAGCGTCCCATCAATTGTTACCCCTGTAATCGTTTTTGCGCCAGAGCCCGAAAGCGTGAGGTTATTATAAGCCAGTGCGGCGACCGTTTGCGCCCCGGCTGCGTTGTAATTCACGGTGCCCGTGCCCGCCGTAAACGTTCCCCCCGAACCACTAACCGCGGTTGTGTTGCCGAAATTCAAAGTGCTGGAGTCGCCAAGCAGTGTGCCGCCGGTTCTAGTCCACGTCCCAGTGAAGGTATGCGTCAACCCGGTGCCAAGGTCGAGGGTACCGCCGGTGCCGTTGATGGTCAGTCCACCGCCACTCACATTGTCAGTGAAGGTGGCGGTGCCGGCCGTCTTGGTCATCGAAACCAAACCTGTAGTGGTGAAATTATCAATGCTCTGCGTGGTGGCGGTGCCCGTGATGACAATGGGCGAGCTGCCGGCAGTGAAGGTACCGTTGTTGACGAAGTTGCCACCAAAGGTCAACTGGTAGTTCGCCGTGGCCAGGGTTGCGCCGTTGTTAATGGCGAGGGGGACCGAAGTGTTGAAGACTTTGGCGGCATTCAGCGTCACGGTTCCGCTATTAATAACTACGCCACCGGTTGCCGCAAATGGGGTTATCCACTCTGGGCCGGCTGTTACTGTTTGGTCGTATTGCAAGGTAGCGGCTGAGCCATAGGTTGGAGCAGCGGAAGCTGTTGCAGTTCCTGCCATATCAAGAATGCCATTGACAGTGACACTGGTTGTCGTCTTCGCGCCGCTGCCGGCAAGGGTGAGGTTGTTGTACGCTCCTAGTGCGCTTGTAACGGTTTGGGCACCGGCGTAGTTGTATTCAATGGTGCCGGTGCCTGCGGTGAACGTGCCTAGGTAGCTGACGGTGATCGCTGTTGATCCTGATAATATCAAAAGGCCACCGTTCGTCATATTGATGCTCCCGGTTCGGATAGAGCTTTCCCCAACCGTTAGCGTCGTGGATACAGTCAACTGAGAACCCGAATTAAACGCAATTGTGCCAGCACCTGTCCCGCTGGTCGAACCGCCAAGCTGCAAGGTTCCGCAAACTGCACTGCTAATATTGACAGTGAGGGTTGCTGCACCATCCACTATCACTGTGTCCGAGGAGCTTGGCAAACCACCTGTGCCTGAACCACCTGTAATAGCACTCCAATACTCACTTGTCCCCACGGTTATGGTTGCCGCACTCGCCGTCGAAGCGCCAAGCAGCGTGACAATGAGGGTGAGGAGTGAGAGGGCCGTGAATCTTTTCATAAAGCGGTCTGGGTGCGAGCGAAAAGCAGAAAGCAGAGAGCAGAAAGCCGAAATGGGCCGGGGCCGTGAAAGCGTGAAAGGGCGTCGGAGGGTTGCAACAGGGTTAGGAATGGAAACGACCGCGGAGAGCACGGCACCGGCGTCTGCCGGGCCCTGCCCTGAACCTCTGCGAACCATGCGCCCTGTGGTTTTCACCCCAGGCGCCTTAAATGACTGCCATGACAACACAACACGAAACCCGCCAAGCAGCGGGTTTTATGCCATCACAGATTCAAGAATCCCAGCCCGGACGCTCGACCGCCATACTTGGCTGAAGCCGCTACTCAGCGCGAATAATAGGGGTTAAATGCCTCCGGAGTCAATACTTTTTCCCTGGATTATGAGGCTTACGCGCCGCATGGCCCATGCCAACCTGAATAACCCCGTTGCGCACGGATTGTCCATCGGCAGGCATGGCCAGCGCATGCTTGGACGCATCTCGGTTTATGGACACTCCTTCTGAGCTGCCAGCGGCTTTTCCCGTAGGAATAGACAGCCCATCGTGAGAATGACTCCGGCCAAGGCAGGTACTAGGATGGTTTCAGCTCAATAGCTCTTGATATGGGCACCCACCTATGCGAATACGGGTGGTCATATCATGAAGACGACTATCGAGATTGCCGACGGGATACTCGAGCAGGCACAGGGTCTAGCCCGGCGGGAGGAGACCACCTTACGCTCCCTCGTCGAGCAGAGTTTGCGACTGGTGCTAAAGGAAAAGCAATCCAAGCCTTCCGAATGGAAATGGAAGCCACTGGTGGTTGAAGAGGACGGCTTAACGGCCGAGTTCAGGGACGGAGGCTGGGACAGAATCCGCGCGTGCGCTCTGGACGGCTGACCGCGATTTCTCAGTGTAACGCAGCGAATTGTTTCGTGGGGGCACAGCCCCGACGGCGGCGGATTGGCTCGTGGAAATAGGTTCGTGGACAGGGAAGCATTCTGCGAATCCCAAGTGACTCTCAATAGCAGACTTGGGCCTCAGTGGGCAGCCGCCGGCATGCCCCAACGATTCACCCAGCGGCCAGGTGGCCTCTGCTGAGCCTGCTTTCCGCCAAAAGGCTGGTTTCTGGGCTCAGGCGCCCACCCCACCCCCTCCTAATCCCCTCCGTAGCCTCGCCGGACACACACCGTAGGTTGAAATCGAACCTACGGTGTGTGTCCGGCGAGGCTACGGAGGTGACGGTGGGGAGTGCGCTGCGGGAGGGCCGTGGAGGCTGGAAATCGCGGAAATGAGGCGCGTAAAGGCAGCGAAAGGTTTCAGACGCCCCGAGGCCCATGAGCCGGGCGTACCTATCCGGTCTTAACCCAAACGCCACCAGACCCACTACAGGTTGGGGTCTGAGTCTTTGGGCTAATTAAGGGTAGGGGGGCCAATTCGGTTTGGGTTAAACCCGGATAGGCGTGGTACAACCAAGGTACGACCAAGGTACCATTGAGGCGGTGCGGGAGGAGGGAGCTTATCGGGGCGGGGGATCTGGGTCCTGCCTATTGGGTTGCCCGGTCCAATGGATGCCGATTTATCGGTTGATCTGTGGGAGGGCGCGAGATGCCCATGACCTGAATACGAGTGCAAGCCATTGAAAATCAGAGGCTTACGGCTAATGGAGCGGGGAGGCCGGTGGATGGTGAGCGTCCGAGTCGGGCTGGTGGTTCCCGAGCCGGCAACTGTTACGAGCCGGGAACTGCTCCAAGGCCGTCACGGCCCGGAGTCTGCCGACTCCCCTCCTGTCAGCAGCGTGCCCGAGCGAGCGAGCCGTCCCGGGAAGCCCAAGAGACAGTCTTCAGGCAGGCCTCCGGATCTTCATAACCCCGTAGGGGCTGACCTGTCTGTAGGCGAAGCAACCCGTCCCTAACCTCAAACCCCGTAGGGATGACCTGCGATTTCTCGGCGTGCCGCAGCTATAAACAGGTCATCCCTACGGGGTTTGGGAGGATCGGTTGCTCGGGGACCTGTTTTCAACAGGCCACCCCTGTGTGGTTTGGGACGATTGGGCTTACCACATAAGTTCGACGGCAGGGTGCTTGATGCCGCAGTCCATCGTGGCGAGCTTGAGGTCTTTCCGGGCCGCCAGCTCCGCCAGGTAGAAGTCCGTGATTCCGTTGCTCTTGTCGGCGTTAGACTTGAGCGCCGGCAAATAGGCGGGGATGAACTGGACTGCGTGCTTTGTGATAAAGTCTTCCAAAAGCGCCCTCGCGTCCGCCATTGCGGCGCCGATGGCTTTGGGCTGCGTGCTGACACGCAAGAAGCCAAGCTCGGAAAGCGGGCAGGTTGCCAGGTCTTTTCCCTTCAGCCAGGCATTGGCTTCGGCATGCCTGGCATGGTCCTTCCAGATTGCGGCGATCAAGACGTTGACGTCCAGAAGGTATCTCACGGAAAATCCTCCAGGGCGGCGCGCACCTGCTCGCTGGTAATCTTGTACCCGGTCGAGCCGACAGCATGCGTTCCCTTGCGGCGAATGATTCTTACTTTCCGCGGGGCGTGCGACTGCGGTCTCTCTAAACGCAGCAGCAGAATCCGCCCGTCCCCCTCCGGTTGAACCAGGACAACATCTCCCTGCCCAATCCGGGCCTGCTTTCTCGCTCCGGCAGGGATGACCATTTGCCCCCGACCATAGATATGCGCAGTCATATTCGCAGCCTAGCGTAAGCGTCGCTTGCAGTCAACCTTCCTCGAAATTCTTCGACCCGGACGTGCCAGATAAAAGGTTGATTGTTAATGTTGCATCGGCCGGTAGAAGCTCGGGCCCAGAGTGGGCCGGTTGGGCTCGGCCTAGACGAAGAGCCGGGCAGACGGCGCCGGTTGCAGCCACGTCAGCGCGGAAGCGCGGTGCTGCCTACTGCGTCCGGGCCGCCTTCAAGTGTGACCAAACCGTTGGCGATGGCGTACTTGGTGAGGCCAGCCACCGAATGGATGCGAAGCCGGCGCATGATGCGCTCGCGGTGCGTCTCGATGGTGCGGACGCCGATGCCCAGCTTGGTTGCGATTTCCTTGTTGCTTTGGCCTTCGGCGATCGAGACGAGCACCTCGCGTTCGCGGGAGGTGAGCTGGGCAAAGGGCTCCTTCTTGCCGCCGCTGGCGATAAACTCCTGAAGCGCGGCGCGCGCAATATCCTCGCTGAAGAACGGTTCGCCTTGAAAGACGGATTCAATCGCGCGCACCACCTCGTCCGGCGGCGCTTCCTTGGAAACGTAGCCGTGCGCGCCGGCCTGGATGACGCGGAAAATGTACTGCCGGTTGTTATGCACGGACAGGATGAGCACCTTGACGGCCGGCAGTTCCTTGCGGAGAACTTCGGTGACTTTCAGGCCGTCTGTGCCTGGCATGCTGATGTCCATCAGCACCACGTCCGGCTTGAGTTGCCGCGTCCGGCGCAGCGCTTCATCTCCGTCGCACGCTTCCCCGACGATGCGGAGATGGCTCTGCCGGCCGAGGCAAGATTGGAGGCCTTTGCGAACGACCGGATGATCGTCCGCCACCAGCACCTTGATGATCTGCTTTTTCGCGCTCACCGGTTGTTGTTCAGGTCGTGAGGCAATTTCTTTGCCCCATTTCTGTCACGTTTCAGTCACTACAGCATATTCCGGCTGGGAAGTAAAGCACAAGAATGGGGCAAAAGATTGCCACCACGACCTTCCGGTTGCAAAAGACAGCAGGCTCCCTGGCATGCGCCCGCCGCTCACTTTGCCGGCGGCGGCGCGGAGGTCGTGGAGGGGTGCTTTAACTCTTGGGGCACTTCATTCAGCAAGTCCTGAAGGTGGCCCTTCTTGGTATTGTGTTCTCTCTTCTCGTTCTGGAACAGCGGATCCTCGTGCTCCTGGACCATGTAGCCATCGCACTCGACTACGGTGCGGTTGGTATCCAGCTCACGTTGATATACCTTGACACGCTCCCAAACCCCGCCGCTATACCAGTCACCATAAACCAGGCCGCTCATGAATGAACCCGGCTTCTGAAACACCTGTTCATCCTCCTCGGCTTTCCCCTCCTCATACCCGTGGCTCTTGAACACGGTGCGCACCGCTGCGTCTATCTTCTCGGACGGCTGGTTCGTGACGACGACGGACGCCATCCGGTTGGATACCGTGGGCTTGGTCGTGCCGCAACCGGACGCAAGCAAGGCGCCAGCGAGCGCGAGCAGCACAACGAGCGCACCGTTTGCCGTGATGCTTTGAGGCGGCCGCACGCCGCGCAATGCGATATGAATGTAATCGCGCATAATTGCCTACCGCAGCACCGGCCTCAGCACCAGGTTGCGATACTCAATCCCCGTGTGGTCGCCTTGCAGGTAGATCGGGCCGGGCCGCGTGACATCGGACCACAAGGCGCCGCCCGTGCAACCTGGAATCGGCTGATTATCAATAATCTTCTTGCCGTTGAGGATGACGGTCACATGCCGGTCCACGAACGTGATGTCCATCGTCTGCCATTCCCCCGCGGGTTTTTCGGCGGCGACGGTCGGCTTGATGCGGCTGTAAATGGCGCCCATGTTGTGTGGGTCCAGCGGCTTGCCGAAGCTGTCGAACACCTGCACCTCGTAGATGCCGCGGATATAGACGCCGCTGTTACCCTTGGGGGGAACGCGCGTCTCCAGCTTGAGGTTGAAGTCCTCGAAGTCCCGGTCAGTGCGCAGGTTGCCGTAATGCTTGTGCGGCTGGCCTTCCTCCTGCGTGGCTTCGTTGACCAGCAGGCCGTTCTTCGCGCTCCAGCCGTTGACAGCCTTCGGGTCGGTCAGCCGCCAGCCCGTGAGGTCCTTGCCATTGAAGAGGCGGATGGGCGAGCCAAACTTCACCTTGCTGAGGTCCGGCGCGGGGGGCATCGGGGGCGTGCGCCTGCCCGTGAACTCAGCCTTGTCCACGCCCTCGCCGTTCTCGCGCAGCGTTTCCGTGGTCAGCTTCAGCGCATCACCATCCAAAGTGGCCGTGATCGTCTCCGTGCGGCTGCCTTTAACGGTCTGGCCGTCCTTGTCCTTGCGCTGGAAGGGATGCTGGCGGGCCACGATGAGCTTGCCGTCCACGACCTTGGCCGACGCCACCGGCAACACGCTGCCGCCGCCCCAGAGCAAACTCGCCTGGAGCTGCCCGTTGACCTCCTCGACGCCGAGCCAGCCGGCGGCCCCGCCGGGAATGGTCAGCTCCCATCCGCCAAGGAAGGGGTTGTCCGCCGCGAGGACCGTCAAAGCGCCGCTCAAAACGAAGCCGGCAGCGAAGACGCGAAAAGAACGAAAGTGCATAGACATGCGGCTCTTATGCATAACCGCCGCATCCGGGGCAAGCATAAAGCGTTTGCAAAGCGCGCGGGGCAGGGCGCGTTCAAGAAAGCGTTTGGAGTTCGAGCTTTAGCTTGTTGGGTGCCTGGGCACCTTGATTCCTGGGGCCAATGGGGCAACAGTCTCTCCATGAGCAGCCTTCCCATGATCTATGTGGCCCGTCATGGCGAGACCGCCTGGAGCCTCGCCGGCCAGCACACCGGGCGCACTGACTTGCCGCTGACCGAGCGCGGCGAACGCAACGCCCGAAAGCTCGGCGAACGGCTGAGGGGGCTGGCCTTCGCCAAGGTGCTCACAAGTCCCTTGCAGCGCGCGGCCCGCACCTGCAACCTGGCGGGCTTTGGGGCCAGTGCGGAAGTTGATCCCAATCTCGTGGAATGGGATTACGGGGCATACGAAGGCCTACGCACCGCGCAGATTCATGAGAAACGCCCCGACTGGCAATTGTTCCGCGACGGCTGTCCCGGCGGCGAATCCCCAAGCCAGGTAGCCGAACGAGCCGACCGCGTAGTAAGCCGGGTGCGTGGAATCGAAGGGGATGTGCTCCTCTTCTCGAGCGGGCACTTCCTGCGCGTGCTCGCCGCCCGCTGGCTCGGACTGGAGCCAATCGCAGGCAAATACCTCATGCTCAAGGCGGCGAGCCTGAGCGCGCTCGGCTACGAGAACACCCTATCCCAGCCGGTGATCCAACTCTGGGACGATACCCGGCACGCCGAAGAGTGAACCGGCCCCATACGAGCGCGGAAATCATCACACATGAGCATTGAATGTTTTGTTCGAGTTAAGCCACGGAACGCGTAACACGTAAACGAAACGAAAGGACACACAATGGTATGAAAACCACATCGGATCCCAAAGGGGCGCGAAAGCCCGATCATGCGATCGAACCTTTGTTCCTGCGGCGCTGGTCGCCGCGAGCCATGAGCGGTGAGCCGCTCAGTGAGGAGGAATTGCTGACCCTGTTCGAGGCTGCGCGCTGGGCGCCCTCAACCTACAACGAACAAGAATGGCGCTTCCTGTACGCCCGACGCGACACGCCGCGATGGCCGCAGTTCTTCGACCTGCTCATGGAGCCCAACCAGGTCTGGTGCAAGCGTGCCGCGGTGCTGGTCGTCGTCCTGGCCCGCAAGGTCTTTACCCACAATGGCAAGCCCAACCCCGTCTATCTGTTCGATGCCGGCTCAGCGTGGGAGAACCTGGCTCTGCAAGCGGCGAGCATGGGGTTGGTGGCGCACGGCATGGCCGGCTTTGATTTCGACAAGGCGCGCACGTCCCTGCGAGTCCCGGACCATTTCGCCGTGGCGGCGATGATCGCCCTGGGCCGGCCAGGCAACCCTGCCGACCTGCCGCCGGAATTGCGCGAGCGCGAAGTTCCCTCGATCCGCCGCCCGGTCCGCGAAAGCATACACGAAGGACCTTACGACCCGCGGAACAACTGGTAACCTGGAGTTCCCGGTTCGATCACCCTGACCGCGGCTTTACTTTCCTCCTTTCGTCGTGCAAACTAGGCACGCATGAAGAGAAACGGGATTATCTCACTCTTGGCAGGTTTGCTGGTGGCCTTTGCGGGGCAAGCCGGTTCGCGCGCCCAAGCCAAGGCCGAAGCAGGCAGCACGCCCGATTTCAAGGAGGTGTACGACTCCATTCACGCGCACGCGGTAGGTCTGAGCGATGCCGAGCTGAACCGCGCCGCGGTAGAAGGATTGGTGAACGCGCTCTCTCCTCGGGTGATGCTGGTGACCAACGGCTCCTCCGCCAAGCCGTCGGCTTCTGTGCCCCTGGTGAGCAAGTCGAGCACTATGGACGGGGAGATTGCTTACGTGCGCATTGAGCGAGTCGGGGATGGATTAGCGGCTGCCGTGCGCGAGGCTTGGCAGACCCTCGGCCGGACGAACAAGCTCAAGGGAGTGGTCCTGGACCTGCGCTATGCCGGTGGGGATGATTACGCCGCTGCGGCGGCAACGGCGGATGTGTTTCTGAAGAAGGACTTGCCCTTGTTGAATTGGGGCAACGGTCTGGTTCGGTCGAAGGACAAGACTGACGCGATCCTGGTCCCGGTGGCGGTCCTGGTGAATCGGTTTACGACTGGAGCCGCGGAGGCACTCGCCGCGGCGATGCGCGAGAGCGGGGCGGGCCTGATTCTGGGCGGCAGGACCGCCGGCCAGGCCATGGTTGCCCAGGACTTTCCGCTCAAGAATGGGGATCAGTTGCGCATCGCGACTGCGCCCGTGCAACTGGGCGACGGTTCTTCGCTGTCGGCGCGGGGTGTCAAGCCGGACATCGTGGTGGAAGTTGCTGCGGCAGATGAACAATCCTACTACTCGGATGCATTTAAGCTACCCGGCAGAGCCGACTTGGCTGCCGGCGCCAGCTTGTCCTTGACCAACCCGCCCAACGGGACGAATCGCGCTCCGCGGCGTCCTCGATTTAACGAGGCGGAGTTGGTGCGGGAACGCCGGGAAGGCCTTAGCGAAGGCGACCTGACCGGGGCGAAAGAGCGCGAATCGGATAAGCCGACGGTTTACGATCCGGCCCTGGCGCGCGCCCTGGACTTGCTGAAGGGGCTCGCGGTAGTCCGCCAGTCTCGCTCCTGATTTCGGCGTTGACGATCGCATTGCACCCACTCAAGTTCAGAGGGATACAGAATGGCTGAATGAAGACCATCCTCTTTGTATGCACGGGCAATGTGTGTCGCAGCCCTATGGCTGAGGGGATTCTCCGTCGGGCGATCCGGGGACGCGGAAGCTACCAGATCCTCTCGGCGGGATTGGGGGCAGCGGAAGGTCAACCGCCGAGCCCTTATGCCGTCCAGGTCGTCAAAGAGCTGGGGATTGATATAAGCGGGCTACGCAGCCGCATGCTGACGCCGGAGCTGGCGCAGCAGGCAGATTACATCTTCGGCATGACCCACAACCACGTGGACACCGTCATGCTGTTGCACCCCGAGGCGGCAGAGAAGACTTTCCTGCTGCGTGAATTTGACGAGACGCTTGACCACTTCGAGAAGGACATCAGCGACCCTATCGGCGGCTCGTATGACGTTTATCTGACCTGCCGGGACCAGATCGAGCAGGGAATCGCCTCGCTGCTGCGCTTTATCGAGAAGGGCGCGGTGCCGGGAGGCCCGGCGACGGTGGCCATTGGCGCAGACCACGGCGGCTACCAGCTTAAGAATGTCCTCAAGCAGCACCTCGAGGAGAAGGGGGTGAGCGTGGTCGATTTCGGCGCGAAATCGCTCGAGCCCAGCGACTACCCGGATTACGCGCACGCCGTGGCGGAGAGCGTCGCCTCAGGCGGTTCGGAGTTCGGCGTGCTGATTTGCACGACGGGCGTGGGAATGAGCATCGCCGCCAACAAGGTGCCCGGGGCCCGCGCCGCGCTCGTGGGCGACGAGCAGTCTGCCATCCTGGCCCGCCAGCACAACCACGCCAATGTCCTTTGCCTGGCGGGGAGCACAACCTCCCCGGAGCAGGCCAAAAAGATGGTGGACGCCTTCCTGCACACACGCTACGAAGGCGGACGCCACCTGCGTCGAGTTAACAAAATGGAAATACGAATCATACCTACCGACTTGCGCCTGCAGGCTGTGGACCCGGAGATCGCGTCCGCGATCGAACGTGAGCGTCAGCGACAGCAGGAAAACATCGAGCTGATTGCCAGCGAGAATTTCACCAGCCCCGCCGTCATGGAGGCGCAAGGTTCGGTCCTGACCAACAAGTATGCCGAGGGTTATCCCAAGAAACGGTGGTATGGCGGCTGTGAGAACGTGGACACGGTCGAGCAACTGGCGATAGACCGCGCCAAGAAACTCTTCGGCGCCGACCACGCCAACGTGCAGCCCCACTCGGGCAGCGGCGCGAACATGGCGGTCTATTTCGCTTTCCTCAAGCCGGGCGATAAGATGCTGACGATGGACCTTTCCCATGGCGGCCATCTCACGCACGGGAACAAGGTCAATTTCTCCGGCAGGTTCTTCGAGATCGTTCACTATGGCGTGCGCAAGGAAGACGAGCGCATAGACTACGACCAACTGGCTCAGTTGGCACGCGAGCACAAGCCGAAGATGATTACGGTCGGCGCCAGCGCTTACCCGCGGATCATTGACTTCCAACGCATGGGCGAGATCGCCCGCGAGGTCGGCGCTTTCCTGCTGGCGGACATTGCGCACATCGCGGGTCTGGTGGCGACGGGGCTGCACCCGAGTCCTGTGCCGCATGCAGATTTTGTCACGACCACGACGCACAAGACTTTGCGCGGCCCGCGGGGCGGGTTGGTGCTGTGCCGGGAGAAATACGCGAAAGAGCTCGACTCACAGACGTTCCCGGGCATCCAAGGCGGACCGTTGATGCACGTCATCGCCGCCAAGGCCGTGTGTCTGCACGAAGCTATGCTGCCTTCCTTCAAGGCCTACCAGGAGCAGATTGTGCGGAACGCCTCCGCTCTCGCCCAGGGCATGAAGCGCAACACTTTCCGGCTGGTAAGCGGCGGCACGGACAATCACCTGATGCTGGTTGACGTGGGCGCGCGCGGCGTGACCGGCAAGGAATGCCAGGCTGCCCTGGACGAAGCCGGCATTACGGTGAATAAGAATACCCTTCCGTTCGAGACCCGCTCCCCGTTCCAGGCCAGCGGCATCCGGCTGGGAACACCGGCAGTGACCACCCGCGGCATGAAGGAGCCGGAGATGGCCGCGATTGCGGACATGATCAGCGAGGTGTTGTTGGACATCAAGAACGTTGCCGGGATCGGCAAGGTCCGCCAGCGCGTGCGCGAACTGACGGCGCGGTTCCCACTTCCCTACTGAGAATGATCAGTTCGGTTCGTCTGGTCGCCCCAGCGCCGGGGACCATTAACACAGTCGGCTCGGCCGGGCCGGAGCGACGGCATGTTGCCGGCTTAGGCCATTCGGAGCGTGTAAGCCGGCAACATGCCGGCGCTCCGGTGCGGCTAGGCCGACTGTGTCACTGGCCTTGGTTCGAGTGTCTCTCGTGCAGCCGAAGGAGTTGACAGGCGGGCCGGGTCAGGCCAGATTAGCAGCGTAACTTTTGCTGCAACTTTGCCCTTGCCGTGGTGAAGTTTAACAGAGATGCTTGCAGCGAGCTCCCATTTGGCGGCCATTCCAGTTTGAACTAATCAGACCTTTGAACGTCCAATCGGGGGGCGAGGCTGGTGAACCAGCGGCGAAATAATCTCACCTATCGTGACTAATTTAGATTTAATGACCTATGCCAAGACCGAAGAAAAAGGGTAAGGCCAACGTGCCCAAGCCGAGCATCGAAGGCGGCGAATCGCCCGAGCCCGCGATGACGGCGACCGCCGTGGCCGAGGGCCCGGCAGCAGAGCTTCAGCCGCCGACGGCGCCCGTGGAGACGCCCGAGGCAGAGAAGGCGCAGCGTGAAGACGTGGCGCAGAAAGACAAGGATAAGGACCGCGTGTCCGCAGGCTCCATCAACATCGCCAAGCTGCAGGCCATGTCCATGCCGGAGTTGAACCAGATGGCCCGCGACCTGGCAGTCGAGAACTTCGGCACCATGCGCAAGCACGAGGTGATCTTTCATATTCTGCAGAAGAACGCCGAGCGTGCCGGTGTGATGTTCTCGGAGGGCGTGCTGGAGGTGCTGCCCGAAGGCTTCGGCTTCCTCCGCTCACAAAGCTTCAACTACCTGCCCTGCCCTGAGGACATCTATGTCTCGCCATCGCAGATTCGGCGATTCGACCTGCAGACCGGCAACCTGGTCACCGGGCAAATCCGTCCGCCCAAGGAGAAGGAGCGCTTCTTCGCGCTCCTGAAGGTTGAGGCGGTGGACCAGGAAGAGCCGGACAAGGCCAAGGACAAGACCCATTTCGACAACCTGACACCGCTCTTCCCCAACAAGCGGTTCATCCTGGAAACAGTGCCCGACGAGCTCTCCACCCGCGTGCTCGACCTGGTCTGCCCGATTGGCAAAGGATCGCGCGGGCTGATCGTGGCGCCGCCGCGCACCGGCAAGACCGTCCTCATGCAGAAGCTCGCCAATGCGATGCTGAAGAACAATCCAGAGACCTATCTCTTCATCCTCCTCATTGACGAGCGGCCCGAGGAAGTCACCGACATGGAGCGCACCTGCCGCGGCGCGGAAGTCATCAGCTCAACCTTTGATGAACCGCCGGAGCGGCACGTGCAGGTGGCGGAGATGGTGATCGAGAAGGCACGGCGCATGATCGAGCACAAGCGCGACGTCGTCATCCTGCTCGATTCTATCACGCGGCTGGCGCGCGCTTACAACACGGTGCAGCCGCACTCCGGCAAGATTCTGTCGGGCGGTGTGGACGCCAACGCGCTGCACAAGCCCAAGCGCTTTTTCGGAGCCGCCCGCAATATCGAGGAAGGCGGATCATTGACGATCATCGCGACGGCGCTCGTGGATACAGGCTCGCGCATGGATGAAGTCATCTTTGAAGAGTTCAAGGGCACCGGCAACATGGAAATATCCCTGGACCGGGCGCTGGTGGATCGGCGCATTTTCCCGTCCATCAACATCGAGCGCTCCGGCACCCGGAAAGAGGAGCTGCTCTACCATCCTGACGAATACAACAAGGTGGTCATTCTCCGCCGGGCGCTGACCGGTGTGCCGCCGGTGGAAGCGATGGAACTCGTGTTGAACAAGCTCAAGAAGACGGGCAGCAATATCGAGTTCCTGCTCGGAATGGGTGTGGGCTAGGATTATTCGGTTCATGGTTTGCATTCCATTTTGGGCTGCCGTTGAGCCAGGCGCGTATTCCAGTCGAACAATTCTTCCAGTGCGGAGTGCCGGCATGTCGCCGGCTTATGCCATCCCGAGCGTGTAAGCCGGCGACGTGACGGCGCTCGGGACCTTCAAGAAAGGCCCCGGCTCGCCCTTGATGGCGGAAGCCTGTATCTCCATATGCCGATCCGAAGCTGGAAAGCGGTCGCGGGAGCCATTTTGGTCTTGCTCTCCGCGGCAGCGGCTTGCCTTTCCGCCGACCAATCAGAAAGCACCCCCCACACGTCCGCCATGGAAGCCTACACCCTGATCTACGACACACCGACCGACCCGGCGCTGCAACGGCAGGTCGAAGCGATTGACACAAAGCTGCGGGAGCAATTTGGCCTGACGAGCGAGCAGGCGGCCGCCGGCGTGCTGGACCTGAAGTCGCTGCGATTGGCGATGATTCATCCGGACCGAATGGACTACGCGGCGAGCGTGGCGAAGGTGGGGATTCTGCTGGCCTACTTCCAACTCCATCCAGCCGCGGCGACCAACCTTGACCCGCACACGCGGCACGAGCTTGGCCTGATGGCAAAGGCTTCCAGCAACGAGATGGCTGCCAAGTTCTCGCGCGAGATGGGTCTGCGGCAGATACAGGAGGTGCTCAACTCCTATCACTTCTACGACACCAACCACGGCGGCGGCATCTGGGTGGGGCGGCATTACGGGGGCGGCGGCGAGCGCATCGGCGATCCGTTGAGCGACAACTCGCATGCGGCGACCGTGCGCCAGTTGCTCCGGTTCTTCCTCATGCTCGAACAGGGCAAGCTCGTCTCCCCCGAGGCCTCGCGCACCATGCGTGACATCTTCGCTTCGCCCGACATCCCGCACGACCAGATCAAGTTCGTGAAGGGCCTGGCGGGGCGTGATGTGCAGATCATCCGGAAGTGGGGCACGTGGGAGGACTGGTTCCACGACTCCGCAGTCGTCACTGGCCCGGGCCGATACTATATCCTCGTGGCCATGACCCGCAATCCCAAGGGAGACGACTACCTGGTGACGCTGGCCAAGGCGGTGGATGATCTGCTCAGCCAAGGTCCGGCAGCAGCACTGCGGCCCCTCTGATTCACCCGCTGCGCAGGCGGTGCAGGGCTTCGTTCGCTTCGGCCAACGGAAACGTTTGCACCTTGGTCTGCACAGGAACCAGGGGCGCCAGGGCAAAGAACTCGTCCGCGTGACCTGGGCCACGATGTGGGCAGCGGCGCCAAAGCCATAAATGCCAAGCCGACCGGCTTCTCCGGCTTTGGCGGGGGACCGATAGCCGATCAGGCAGCGCAGAGCAACGGAGCGGCCTCGGCATCCGAATAACCGTCCGGCATGGGAAGGCAAAACCGCTGATCGGCCACGGTGTATTCCGCGTACCCACCGTCGAGGGTATAACCGGTGAAGCGTGCCTGGTTGCAGAGGTTTTCGCGCCCATTGCCGCAGTAGTCGCACGCGCCGCACGCCAGCCCAGCCAGGGTATGCCCACGCGATCGCCGATGTTGAAGCGCTCGACGCCCTCGCCCTTCGCCGCGACGACGCCCACGATCTCGTGGCCTGGCCTGGCCAATTGCAAATGGCAAATTGTGTCATGGCGTGGCAAGCTAGGGTCAGGAATATTTATCGCATGAAAATAGCCATTGGTTCAGACCACGCCGGTTTCTTATACAAAGAGAAGATCAGGGACTTCCTGCAAGGAAAGGGGCACAGCGTCACCGATTTTGGGACCCATTCCGAAGAGCCGGTGGACTACCCGCTGTTCATCCGCCCGGTGGCGGAGGCGGTGGCGCGCGGCGAGTTCGAACGCGGCGTTGTCCTCGGCGGATCGGGCAACGGCGAGGCCATCGTCGCCAACCGTGTGAAAGGCGTCCGTTGCGCGCTATGCTGGAATGAGGACTCAGCCCGGCTGGGCCGACAGCATAACAACGCCAACGTGCTCTCGTTGGGCGAGCGAATGGTGAGTCTGGAAACGGCGCTCCAGCTCGTCCAGATCTGGCTGGATACGCCGTTCGAGGGCGGGCGGCACCAGCACCGGATCGAGCTGATTGATGCGCCCTGACTTAGACGTACTTTGCCAGCTCAGCCTGGCTCGCAGCCAGGACCTCTTTGTGCAGTGAATTTCCGTGCGCGTCAACAGTGACGACGGCGGGGAAGCTGGCGACTTGGAATTCCCAGATGGCCTCGGGGGCGCCGAACTTGTCCATGAAATAGACGTTGGGGACGCGCTTAATGCAATCGGCCAGCACTTGCGCCGCACCGCCCACCGCGTGCAAATAAACACAGCCGTGCTGCTTGCACGCTTCGACCGTCTTCTCGCCCATGCCGCCCTTGCCGATGACTCCGCGCAGGCCGAAGTCCCGGATGATCTGCCATTGGTAAGGCTCCTCCCTGATGGAGGTGGTGGGGCCGGCGGCAACGCATTTCCAGTTGCCGTGCTCGTCTTTAATGATGACCGGACCGCAATGGTAGAGGATGCCGCCGTTGAAGCTGACGCCGGCAGGAAGCTGGCCGCCCTCGTGGAGATACTTGTGCACGGCATCGCGTCCGGTGAACAGGGTGCCGGTGATCGCGACTTCATCGCCGACCTTCAGCGCGCGGACAGCGGCTTCGGAAACGGGTGTGGTGAGGCCTATCATAGGGAGAACGGAGTAATGGAGTGGTGGAGCGGTGGAGTGATGGAGGAATAAGCTACCGGACGCGTGGCAAGCTTCGACGTGGGTGCCCAGCACTCCCTCACTCCATTACTCCAGCACTCCGTCTTCATTCAGTATAGCCATTTCTGGATGTTGCCGGCTGCATCGAGCGTGACGCCCTGCCGGCGATACGCCCAGCACATGTAGCTGATGCTGACGAAATAGGACGCGGGCAGGCGGTTGAGCACGCCGATCTTGGCGCCCAGCAAGGTGGTTTTGCCGCCGAAGCCCATCGGCCCGATGCCCAGCTTGTTGGCGGTCTCGACCACGTCGCGCTCCAGCTTGTCGAGCTCGGGGTTCGGGTTCGCATCGTCGAGCTTGCGCAGGAATTGCCGTTTCGAGAACTCGTAGCCGGTGGCGCGGTCACCACCGATGCATACGCCGAGGATGCCCGGTCCGCAGCCTTTGCCCTGGGCCTGCAGGACCGCGTCGAGGATCGCCTTGCGGCAGCCATCCAGGTCGCGATTGGCCTTGAGCTTCTCGTTGGGCAGGGAGTACTGCGCGCCGACGTTTTCGCAGCCGCCGCCCTTGAGGACCAGCCGCACGCTCACCTCGGGAGAGCGGTGCTGGTGGAAATGAATGGCCGGCGCACCGGGACCGACGTTGGTGCCGTCGTTCTTGCCGGTGATCGAGTCCACGGAATTCTGCCGCAGATACCCCTTCTTCGTGGCGAGCTTTACGGCTTCGCGCGCGGCTTCCTCGAAAGCAAGCTGGTCGAAGTCGCACGGGCAGTCCACGTAGAAGATGATGCTGCCGGTGTCCTGGCAAATGGGCTGGGACTTGGTTTTAGCCAGGCCGATGTTCTGCTCGATGATCTTCATCGCGCTGGCGGCGATGGTGCCTTGCTTCTCGCGTTCGAGCGAATCGAGGATGGCCTTGTGCACGTCATCGGGGATTTCAGCCGAGGTGCGGCGGACGAGCTCCAGCAGCGAATCTTGCAGCGCATTCATCGTGCGCAGGCTATGCGGGGTGCGGAGCTACGTCAACAGTTTGGCGCATTGGATGCATGAAAACCGCTGGCCGAGCAGCCATCAGGCGCCTCTGGACATTGCCACCCTGTAGCGGCAGGCATCTTGCCTGCCGTAGGGCGGCATCCTGCCGCCTGGAGGAGCGCTGCGTGCCGGGGGGACGGCTATTCCGCCGGGCAAGATGCCCGGCTCTACGGCAGGCAAGATGCCTGCCGCTACAGCGCAGGACGGTGGCCATGTCCAGATGCGCCTGCGGCCACCTCTTGGAAGCCGCGCGTGGCCAGGAACAGGGCGATGAATATCGCGCTGATCAGCTTCGGCGCGTCGGCCACTGCCAGCAGATCAACCAGAGCAATTCCCGCAACCAGTCCCGCAGCCACGCCGGAGAAATCCTTCTGGGCCGACCACAGCGCCGGGCGCAGGCAGCGTACCGTCCACAAGGCCACGACGGCGGAGAGGAACAGTCCCGCCTCGCGGGCGCCGTCGTCATCCACAATCAGCGCCAGGAAGATCGGCAATGCCAGCAGGAGAAGTGGCCAATGCCGCTCCGGGCCGAGGGTGTCCTTCTGGCGCGGGAGGTAGCTGACGCCAGTGACATAGCCCGCCATCGCCAGCGCGCACCAGATCGGTCCGCCGGTGATGCCGATCACGCCCGTTGAGGCGCCGATGAGATACAGCAAGAAACGGCAGGCTATTGGCAGGACAACCGAGAGCCTCGCCAGCCGGTCAATCGCTTGGGCGACGATAATAAACACCGTCAGCGTGAGACCGAGCGCGCCGACGACATTGCCGGACCAGAACAAGCTCAGGACGCCGAGTGCCAGCAGACCCAGGCCACAGCCTTGGGTTGCGCTCATAGCGGTTCCGCCGGATGGCACGGACGGCGCCGGGCGATCCTCTTGTCCGAGCCCGGCGGCGAAGGCATCGTTCCAAAGAGCGCCGCCCACATAGAGCAGACCTGCGCCGGCAAGAAGGAACGGGAGCTCCTGGAACCGATCGCCTCCGCCCAGCCACCATCCGGCCAGGCAATTCGACCAGACCGTCAGCAGCGTTGAAGCACGCTTGAGAATCAGGGGCGAGCGCAGGAAAGATGTCACCTCGGCGGCTTTCAAGCGGTCGTGGCAGAATGCAGGTTATGGCTTCGATTCATCGGATGAGACTACAATAAACGGGCGGACGGGCGCCGGGAAGGATTAACCGGATATTCGGCTCCTTGGAGACCGGAGCGCCGGCATGTTGCCGGCTTACGATGTGGGAACGGCCTAAGCCGGCAACATGCCGGCGCTCCGGTCTCCAGGCATTTCGCGAGGCATGAGACATCTGGGTTAATGCCCGTGGAAACCAACGCTTGACACGGGAACGGCGTTTGCCTGGAGTATAACCATGAACAGGACACGGCTATTTGGGTTCTTCACTTACCTTGCCATTCTCGGAATCCATCTCGCGGCTGCGGCTGACAGCACGGCTCCGGCTCCCACTTCAAGCCGGCTCGTCATCCATGCGGACCGCGGGAAGGATACCATCAGCCGCAACATCTACGGCCAATTCTCCGAGCACCTGGGCCACTGCATTTATGAAGGGGTGTGGGTCGGCGAGCAAAGCCCCATTCCCAACACGCGCGGCATCCGCAACGATGTGGTCGCGGCGCTGAAGCGCATCAAGGTCCCGCAATTGCGCTGGCCGGGCGGGTGCTTTGCCGACGAATACCATTGGCGGGATGGCGTCGGGCCGCGCGAGCAGCGGCCCACGATGATCAACACCCATTGGGGCGGTGTGACCGAGAACAATCACTTCGGCACGCACGAGTTCATGGACTTCTGCGAGCAACTGGGCTGCGAGCCCTACATCTGCGGCAACGTCGGCAGCGGGGCGGTGCAGGAGATGCAGCAATGGGTCGAGTACATCACCTTCCCCGGGGTGAGCCCGATGGCGGACTGGCGCGCGAAGAACGGCCATCCCCAGCCCTGGAAGCTGAAATACTTCGCCGTTGGCAACGAGAACTGGGGCTGCGGCGGCAACATGACGGCGGAGTTTTACGCGGACCAGTACAAGCGTTACGCCACTTACGTGCGGAACTTCGGGGACAACCGGGTCTTCAAGGTCGCCTGCGGGCCCGGCGGCGGAGATTACCACTGGACGGAAGTGCTGATGCGCGAGGCGGGCCGGCAAATGGACGGGCTGGCGCTGCATCACTACTGCGGCTCCGGCAAGAAGAGCCGCTCGGCCACGAGCTTCGACGAGGAGGACTGGTTCTTCCAGTTGAAGAATGCTTTGTATATGGAAGAGCTGGTCACCCGGCATTCCGAGATCATGGACAAGTATGACCGCGAGCGGCGGGTGGCGCTGGCGGTGGACGAATGGGGCGCGTGGCACGCCGTCGAGCCGGGCACGAATCCGGGATTCCTCTACCAGCAAAACTCTCTGCGCGACGCTCTGGTCGCCGGCAGCACGCTCAACATCTTCAACAATCACGCCGCTCGCGTCAGGATGGCCAACATCGCGCAGATGATAAACGTCCTACAGGCCATGCTCCTTACCGACAAGGAGAAGATGATCCTGACGCCGACTTACCATGTCTTCGAGATGTACACGGTGCACCACGACGCGAAGCTGCTGCCGAGCAATTTGCAGAGCGCGGATTATGCTTCCGGTGAGGACCGAATCCCGGCGGTCAACGGGTCGGCCTCACGCGACGGGGCGGGACGGATTCACGTGACGCTGTGCAACCTCAACCCGAGCGCGCCGGCGGAGGTGGCGTGCGAGTTGCAGGGCGCCAAAGCGAACAAGCTGTCAGGGCGGGTGCTGACGGCCGCGGAGATCACCGCTCACAATACGTTCGAGCACCCGGAGGCGGTGACCCCGGCACCGTTCAACGCCTTCAGGACAACCGAGACAGGGTTCGTGACCACATTGCCGGCGAAGTCGGTGGCGGTGCTGGAGATCGAGTAATCTTAACCTACAGAAAGCAGTCGTTCGACGACAAAGCTCCGCTTTGGTGGCGCTTCATTCCGGCGCCCAAACGCCCACGAGCTATACGATCCTCGGGGAGCCGGGCGACTTGGCTCGGCGGTAAACCTTCAGATGGCGCGCTAACAGCCTCCACAGGTTCGAGAGTTGTCTAGTTCGAGGGCACACGTATGATGGACTCCGAAATGACCATGCCAGTCTGCATCCCAAGCGAATTGCCGCTCGCGCTGGAAGCCGCGATGTGACGCCATGAGCCGCCTGAAGGACTCTATCCGCAAGCTGGGTGACGACTTCCGCACCCGGATTCTACGCCGCCCGTCGCCGGAAGTCGGGCAGTCAGCGATCGCGGATATGAAGCGCTTCCTCCCCGGCGGTGTGAGTCCGCTCATCCTGGACGTTGGCGCAAACACCGGCCAGTCGGTAAAGCGCTACCGCCGGGCGTTCCCTTCCTCTACCATCCACTCCTTTGAGCCAAGTCAGCGCATCTTCGACCAGCTCAAAGCCAATATCGTCGGACAGCACGGAGTGTTTGCGTGGAATTGTGGGTTGGGGTCGGCGGTTGGAAGACAAACGTTCCTGGAGAATACGCACTCGGACATGAGTTCCTTCCTGGAACTCAGCAAGACGGGCTGGGGCAAGATCGTGAAGGAATCTGCTGTGGACGTGATCACAGTGGATCAGTTCCTCGCGGACCACCAGATCGGGCGTGTGGACATCCTCAAGTCAGACACCCAAGGCTACGACTTCGAGGTCATCAAAGGCGCGGAGCAGGCCATTCGGCGCAACGCGATCGGGCTGCTCTACTTCGAGTTCATCTTCTCCCAGATGTACAAGAACCTGCCGCGTTTTGACGAGGTGTTCCGGCACCTGACCGACCGGGGCTTCCGTCTCGTGTCCATCTATGAAATGCGCCACCAGGAGAACCTGGCAAGCTGGGCGGATGCGCTCTTCGTCAACCCGCAATGCTGGGCTACCGCGGGAAAGAGCGCGTAAGGCGCTATAACCCCTCGCGGCTCAAATGCCGCGCGTCCCGCTCGCGCCGGCTTCACGCGAGGATGCCCCGCATGAACTTGCAGTTCGCCTTGTAGCTTTCCAGCATCTGCGCTCCGGGTGGAACCGCGCCCTCGATCTGCACCCAGCCGCTGTAGCTGATCGCGTCCATCGCCTCCCGCACTTTATAGAAGTCCACCTTGCCCTGGCCCAGCAGCGTGCCGTTCTCTTTCGCGTGAAACTCGCAGATACGTTTGCCAAGCTGCCGAATCTCCTTGTAAATGTCGTATCCCCGGTCGTTGGAGTTGCAGACATCGTAATAGACCTTCACCGCCTTCGAGCCCACGCGGTCCAGGATCGCGACGTGCTCATCGGCGCTAAGCCAGCTCTCAACGCCGAGAACCACGCCCGCCTTCTCGGCCTTGGGCGCCACTGCCTTGAGGCGCCGCACCACCTCATCTACTCCGGCCTTGTCGCCGCGCAGGTCGTCATTGCTGAAAAACGCCAGCAGAACCACGTTCACCCCCAGCGCCTGGCAAACGTCAATGCTGTCGCTCACCCAGGGGATGGTGCGCGGGTCACTCTTATACGGGATGTTATTCAGCTCTCCGATGGCCAGCGACGAGACCCGCAAGCCCGCCTGCTTCGCGGCAGTCTTGTACTGTTGTTGCACCGCTGGTTGGCACAGGTGCGTCTCATCGGCCGCCGTGCCCAGGCTCACCATCACACCGTCCAGCCCTATCTCCCTTCCCACTTCGAACGCGGCCGGGTCGCTCGTCTTGCCGATGGACCAATCGCAGGCGCCGAGGCGGAAGCGCCGCTTGTCCGGCGCGGCAAACAGCGGCGCGAGGCCCTCAAGCGCCGCCAAGCCGGCAGCCGCCAGCGCCGAACGGCCCAGCATTTCCCGGCGCGAGAGTTTAATGGAGTCGTATTGCATAATGACTATAAGGGTTCAGCAGCAACTTTGATCACCGTTGGCATGAAGCGCTCGCGATCGCGCCGGCCTACTTCAAATCGAACGCCTTCACTCGCAGGTTCCGGTAAGCAACTGGGCCGTGGTCTCCCTGGAGAAGCAGGGGCCCGGTCGCCTTCTCGGTCTGCGACATCGCGCTGCGCGTCGGCCCGTTCAACTCGACATTCTCATGGATCACCCTCCCATTATGCACCACCTTCACCACCCGCGCGTTGGCGACCTTCTTGCCCTGGGCGTCAAAGCGCGGGGCGCGGAACGTAATATCGAAGCTTTGCCACTCCCCGGGCGGCTTACTGGCGTTGACGCTTGGTGAATGGCCTTCGATGTTCTGCTCATTAATCCACCGGGGATAGATGCCGCCGCATTCGATGCCGGGGTATTTGTCCTTCTCAACTCCGTAACTGTCATAGACCTGCACCTCGTAGCGCCCCATCAGATAAACGCCCGAGTTGGAATGCTTGGTGATGCAAAACTCCGCGTGCACCTGCACGTCGCCGAACTCCGCCTCGGTCACCAGGTTAACGGTATGCGCGTTCGCGCTGTTCACCAGCACGCCCTGCCCCGGCGCGACGACAAAGCTCTCCGGGTTAGCCGGATCCAGGGACACACCCTTCGCCACCGTCCACGTGCCGGTCGGTTTGCGCCAGCCGGTCAGGTCTTTGCCGTTGAAGAGGACCACGGCTCCTTCGGCCGCCCGGCTCGATACCGGCACCAAACCGAGGAGCACCGCGGCGAGCAATGAACGGGAGAACGGGGAAGTTACCCTACTAGCGGTGAACACCACAAAGCTTCGCATGGGACGCGACGCTATCGCCACGCGGGGGCCCGCGCAACTTCTTTCAACGCCCTCCACCTGAGCAACAGCCTCGCAGATCCCCCCATCCGGGACGGTTATTGGTCTTGAGGCCGGAAGCAGGCGCCGGCTCGGCCATGCCTTTCGCTGCACCCATCTGACTCAGTCTGAGCCCCGCCCGGGGAGTTGTCTAAAGGGGAACGGGAGGATAGGCGTGCCTGGCGGGTGGTGCCCCTGTGCTGTACGCGTGATGCTTCGAAGGGTTTACGAAGGGCATACGAAGGGCATACGAAGGGCATACGAAGGATCTACGATGGAAATAGGGCCTTTTTCGATCGTGTAGCTGGCGGCTGGCAACTCCACGCACGCGGTGATGTTAGACGCTGCCAGACCGGTTTCGGTTAGAAGGCTTACTTTCTTCCTGCTTTGGCAGGTAGGCCGCCGGGCAAGATGCCCGGCTCTACGGCAGGCAGGATGCCTGCCGCTACGAACGCGCCGGAGCGCCACTCGCGTTGGATGCGGCTCGCGATCAAGCGCAGGCCCGAGGTTTCGTAGGCTGCCTGGACTTCTGTGAACTCCTCTTTCAGGATGCCCGCCAATAGCAGGACGCCTGCCGGCGCTATGCAGGCCAGTATTCGTTCCCGCTGAGCCAGAAGGACGGTGGAAATCAGATTGGCGCAGACGACTGAATACCTCCTGCGCCGCTGAGTGGACGCCTGGGCCAAATCCTGGCGCGTGAAGCGAACTCGGCCGCCAACATCATTCTGGCAAGCATTGGCGCGCGCTACGCGGATGGACTCGGGGTCGAGGTCGAAGGCATGGATTGGGGCGTAACCGAGCCTGGCTGCGGCGATGGCGAGAATGCCCGAGCCGGTGCCGATGTCCAACAGGCCCTGCGGCGTGCCGGGCTGGCGACGCTTCACGACCTGATGCAAACAGAAGGCTGTCGTCGGGTGTTGGCCGGTGCCAAAGCTCAGCCCGGGGTCGAGCACAACCACAGCCTGTCCCTTCCGCGGCCTGAGGCGGCTCCAGCTCGGCCTGACGAGGAGCGCGGAGCCGATGGCCAGGGGCTTAAAATGCCGCTTCCATGACTCGGCCCAGTCTTCCCAGCGGACGCGTGCCAGCCAGATCTGGCCGGGATGGGTATTCAAGCCGCACGCCCTGGCTGCTTGGAGCCGGCGCTGAAGGTCCTCCCGCCAGCCGCGAGACGATGCCGGCCGTTCGGGCAGGTAAGCCGTTACGCTCGTGTGGCCAGTCTCAATGTCCCTGTAGGAGACGACGGGCTGGCCGAAGGCATGGACGAGCAACTCCGTGACGGCGTCCTCGGCTTCGGCTGAGGTGGCGACGGAAACCTTCCAGAGCGGGCGGCGCTTCATGGAAGGCATTCCCGCCACGGCGTGAAGTTCACCAACTGCAACTCGGTTTGCTCTGGTCGCAGTCTCACCTGCGTGAGGCTGGCGTACTCGATTTGGAAAGCGCCCGTGCGGGAGAGCGGTATATCCAGGAGAATCGCCAGGAGCATGCGGATCACGCCGCCATGACACGCAATGGCAACCTCCTGCCCGGGATGCTGCCGGATAATCTGGCGCAGGCATGGCTCGACACGAGACCGGAAGTCCGCCGCGCTTTCTGCGTTGGGGACTGCCCCGCGCTCCAGTTGGTTCAGCCATTCCCAGGCGCTGACGCCGAACTGGTCCTGGACCTGGCCGAACGTCAGCCCGGTCCAGATGCCAAAGTCCACCTCACGCAAGCCCGGCACAATGGTGGGGCGCGGCACGCCGTTGACCACCCAGGGCCGCAGCGTTTCCTGCACGCGCTTCATGGGGCTGGCGTAAATCGCGCTGACGGTCTTTGAGCGGAGGTATCTTGCCAGCGCCGCGGCCTGTTCGTGGCCCCGCGGCGAAAGCCCCATGTCAATCTGGCCGCCAAAGACGCCCTGGTAGCGCGCCTCGACCTCGGCATGGCGGATGAGCCATAGGCGGGTGTCGGACGGCGCCGTAGGGGGCGGGGGCGATGGTTTCACGGGCTGGGAGACAAGCTGGTTCATCAGGGATCTTGGCTGCGCTTACTTCACCGGCTCGTCGCTGAGCTGGCCTTTGTTCAAATAGACTGTCCGCGAGGCGCGGGCCGACGCGTGCGGATCGTGGGTCACCATGATAACGGTTTTGCCGTGTTCACGGTTGAGGGCCTGAAGCAGGTCCAGCACCTCGTCGCCTGCCTTGCGGTCGAGGTCGCCGGTCGGCTCGTCGCAGAGCAGCAGGGTCGGGTCGGTGACCACCGCCCGGGCGATGCCGACGCGCTGCTGCTCGCCGCCGGAAAGCTGGCGTGGATAATGCCGCGCCCGCGCGGAAAGGCCGACAATTGCGAGCGCCGTGGCCACGTGCCGCTTGCGTTGCGCCCGGGTCAAGTGGGTCAGCAGCAACGGCAGCTCCACGTTGCGCTCCGCCGTCAGCACCGGCAGGAGATTGTATAGTTGGAACACGAAGCCGATGTGCCGGGCGCGCCAGGCTGCCAGCTTGCGGTCGGATAGCTCGTCAACGCGCTCGCCGGCAATGCTCACCGTGCCGCTAGTGGGCCGGTCCAGCCCGCCGATCAGGTTCAACAGCGTGCTCTTGCCCGAGCCCGACGGCCCCATCAGCGCCAGGAATTCGCCCGCGGGGACTTGCAGATGCAGGTCCTTCAGGACGTGAATGTCCTCTGAGCCGCGACGGAAGACTTTCTCCACGCCTTCCACGCTCACCAGCGTGTGGTTGACTGAGCCGTGCATGGTCGGGCCGTTCAATGCTTCTCCGCTACTGCTGTTCCGTCCTTTAGGCCGGCCGGCCAGTCAGCGATGACCCTCTCCCCCGCCCCGACGCCGGCGCTGACTATCACTTCATCCGCGCGCGTCCCGCTCACTGTCACAGCCCGGCGCTCGGCCTTTCCGCTCTGCAGGATGAACACCACGCTGCGCCCATCTTGCTGATGAACGGCGGCCTTGGGCACGATGACCGTGCGACCCGCCACGGGTCCGGAACCTCCGGACTCGCGGAATGCCACCTTCACGCTCATCTCCGGCAGGATGCGCGGATCGAGCTTGTCGAAGCCGACTCGCACTTTCACCGCGGACTTCTGCCGGTCGGCAGTGGGGATGATCGCGATCACCTTGCAGGGGATCTTCCAATCGGGATAAGCATCGAGGGTGGCTTCGACCGCTTGGCCCGGCTCAACACGGTTGATGTAGCTCTCGTTGACATCTATCTCAATCTCCAGGGAGTCCATGTCCACAATGGTGCAGATGCCCGTGCGCGTGAAACCGCCCCCGGCGGAGATCGGCGAAATCATCTCACCCGGTTGCGCGTTCTTGGACGTGACAATCCCGGCGAACGGTGCGCGGATGATGGTGTCGTCCAACTGCTGCACCCAATAGGCCACCTGCCGTTGGGCGACCGCCACCTCGGATTGCTGCTGCTCCAGCCTGGCCTTGAACGCCAGCGCCGCCGCTTCGGCGTGATCGTAATCGGCTTGCGTAGCCACTTTGTTCTTTATCAAACCGCTCTGGCGTTCCAACTCCCTGTCGGCTTCCCTGATGCGTACTCGCGTTTCGGCCAGGGCGTTGGTGGCGGAGACTAATTGGGCTTCGGCCAGACGCAGGCTCGTCTTCACGTTTGTGTCGTCCAGGCGCGCCAGGATCTGTCCTTTCTGGACTTTCATGCCCTCCTCGACGCGCAGTTCGGTGACTTTGCCGGTGACCTTGGAGGAAACGGTCGCTTGCCGCCGTGCGGTGACATAGCCTGAAGCATTCAAGACGGTGCGCTCGATGCCACTGCCCGTCGCCTCGCGCACGAGCACCGTCTTAACTTCAATGACTTTGGGGCGCTTCAGCCACCACAGCCCACCGACCACCAGGACCACTACGCCAACGCCAATAGCTACCGGCCAGAAGCGCGACGACGGCTCTGGTCTCAGGCTTCGCTCGATGCGCAGATCATCCAGCGTGGGTTTGGGCGAATTCATAGGCACGGCCTTGGATCAGCAAACCGCTTTCCGGATGCCGGGTCAATTGCTGAATGCCGTCGCAGCAGGGGTTCCGGGTAATATGCAGCCGCTTAATTCTTTTACACCAAGGCCCCGCAAGCATAAGCTCGCTCGTAGTGAACATTCTTCTGCGAAGTCTCGGCGTCCTGGCAATAGGGCTCCCCCTCATGACGACAGCCGAGGTCAAACTGGGCAACGAAGTCCTCGTCAGCGGCGGCTTCAAAGCGCTCAAGGGCAAGCGCGTCGGCCTGATCACCAATCCCTCGGGCGTGAACCGCAACCTGGACACGACCATTGAAGTGCTGCGCGCCGCGCCGGACGTGAAGCTGGTGGCGTTGTTCGGCCCCGAGCACGGCGTTTACGGGGATGTGGCCGCGGGCGACAAGGTGGCCAGCCGCGTGGACGAACGCACGGGGCTGCCGATTTATTCACTGTACGGCAAGACGTACCGGCCTACGCGCGAGATGCTCCAGGGCCTGGATGCGCTGGTGTATGACCTGCAGGACACCGGCTGCCGCTCCTACACCTTCGTCAGCACGATGGGTGTGGCTATGGATGCCTGCGGCGCGGCGGGCGTTGAGTTCGTCGTGCTCGACCGGCCAAATCCGCTCGGGGGCAAACGCGTCGAAGGGCCGATGGTGGAGGACAAGTTCCGATCGTTCGTGGGCAAATGGAACGTGCCCTACGTGTATGGCCTCACGTGCGGGGAGCTGGCCCGGATGATCAACGGCGAAGGGTGGATTACCAACCGCTGCAAGCTGACCGTGGTGCCGATGAAAGGGTGGAAGCGCGGCATGGTTTGGCGGGACACGGGGCTGCCGTGGGTGCCGTCGTCGCCGCATGTGCCGCATGGGGAATCGCCGCTGTACCAAGTGGCGACGGGCATGCTGGGAGAGATCGGCGGCGTGAGCACGGGGATTGGCTACACGCTGCCGTTCGAGTGCATCGCCGCGCCGCAGATTGACTCGCACAAGCTGGCCGACGCGCTCAACGCGTATCGCCTGCCGGGCGTGAAGTTCCAGCCGATCATCTACCAGCCCTACTACTTCACCTTCACCAACCAGGTGATCGAAGGCGTCCAGCTCTACTTCAGCGAACCGGCGCGCGCCCCGCTGACGGCGATCAACTTCTATGCATTCGAAGCCTTGAAGAAGCTGGCTGGCCGTGACTTGTTCGTGGAAGCCGTGAAGCGGAAGAAGAGTTTTGAGATGTTCGACAAGGTCAATGGCACGGATGCGACGCGCAAGGCCCTGCAGGCCGGAACACCGGCGGCAGAGATTGTGGCCTCGTGGAAGCCGGGCGAGGACGCGTTCTTGCAGAGGCGGCAGAAGTACTTGCTGTATTGAGCGCCTAACCTGAGCTGGAGAGCGGGTGGCTCCACAGGAAGGTCTCCAGTTGTCCGAAACAGAACTAACTCTGGCGACTCGCGGTTTGCGGTTGCCCACCGGTGACGGTAGGTTGCTCGCATGAGCATTGAGTCGCTTCAACGCGAAGTGCGGGCGCTCCCGTCCGAGGAACGCCGCAAATTAATGGCCTTCATGGTAGTGCTCGAAGATGAGAGGCGCTCTGGTTACGCGGCTGAACTGGGGGAGAGGATTGACGACCACTCGCCTGCTCGCTGGTTGAGCCCCGAACATTGCGAACGTGAGCTTGGACTGTCCGACGAGCACAAATGAGCGGTTCCCGCCTGCTCATTGCGATTGAAGTGCTTGGAAGCCTACCTCGCTGAGTTGCACAGTGCCCACAACAGGATCGCCGACGCAGTGCCGTCCATCGTCGGCTCGTTGGAAGAGTAATCCTGCACGTCGTCGTGATAGACGGCTTGGCCCTGGAAGGCCGCCAGCGGATCAGGCTCGCTGATGGTCACGCCCTTGAGCGACTTGAAAATGCGCTCATAGACTGGGCCGTCCACCAGGCCGCCCCGCACCGGGCGCTTGGTCAACTGCATCGTCATCAGGTGCGGGTCTTTGGGGAAGACGCTGCCGATTTCAGTGAACATGCAATAGCCCCATGGATTGCGGCCCAGGAGCCAGTCGCGCTGCTTGGAGGCGAACTCGCGGTAGCGCGTATCGCCGGTCATGAGTTCATAGAGCAGGCATTGAGTGGCAAGCGCGGTGGTCAGGTTGTTCGAACACCAGATGAACGGCACGCCGATGCGGTAGGGGTTGCGCTCGCCCGCGCTGATGCATCGTTCGATGCCCTCGCGGTAATAGCCGGCCAGCGTCTTCTTAAGCCCGCGGTCCGCCAAGTCATAGAGGCGGAAGTGGCCCGCGTTCATGAACGGGTAATACTGGTAATGGCCGGTCTGCTCCTTGCCCATCCAGGACTCGTCGGCAGCGAGCCCGGCATAGCGTTTGGCGTCGTCGAGATACTGAGGGCGCCCTGTGGCGCGGAAGAGTTCCGCCGCGCCCCACTCCATGTCGTCCGCCCAGGTGGTTTCCTCGTAACGGTAGGGCGCGCTGTAGGAATTGCCTTGCTGCACGCCTTCTTTGGCGCGGCCAAGGTCATAGACTTCCTTGCCGGCCTGCAGGCAGCGCTCGGCGAACGGCGCCTGGCGTGGGTCGTCTTTCCAGATCTGGTAGGCGAGCGCCATGGCAGCGGCGTAGCGGCCCGCCAGATTGGCCACGCCCGTGGATTCGCTCTTGTACTTCTGCAGGCCCTGGGGCTGGCCGTCTGCGAAATACACAACGCGCGGCCCGCCTTTGCCCCAGCCGTAATCGACAATCTCGTTCTGCGGCAGGCGCCGGCCCGTGTGGTCGCGATCGTCCGCGACCTGGTGATAAAGTTGGTCGGGCGCGGGGTGCAGCTTGAGCATCCAGTCCAGCCCCCAGCGCGCCTCGTCGAGCAGGTCGGGAACGCCATTCGGGTAAGGCTGGCCGAGGGCGTTCACTTTGTCGGCCAACACGCCGGATTCCTGATCCGCCCGAGACGCACGGCCGCTGTCTTTCGACTTTAGACTTTGGACTTTAGACTCAAGACTGCCCGCCTGATACGCCAAAAGCATCTGCGCCGTGGCATTACCGGAAGTGAGCAGATACTTGAGCAGGTCCGCGGCGTCGTGCCAACCGCCCCGCGTGTCGAGGTAGGTGCCGTTGGTCAGCGGGCCGTACGCTGTGCGGCCATCGAAGGGATGGCACACGGCATCGAGCCAAGGATTGTAGCCGCAACGCTGCTCGCGCATGAATTCGAGCAGTTGGCCCGGCAGTTCGGCATAGGCGTCCGCGCCCACGACAAACGGGAGCGATTTAGCGTCTCCGAGACGGATAATGTAGCGGCCCGGCACCTTGAGCGGGGAGAAGTCCACTTCGGCATGGTTTTCAAAGGCGCCCCACTTCACGCCAGTGATCGGCTTGGCCTTGCCCCTGAAGGCCACGAGGTCCATGTCCGCCACGAATACGGCGAACGTCTCCGGCAGGGCTGACTTCGCAAAGGCGATGGCCACCTTGGCATCCTGCGGCCGGTAGCCGATCTGGCTGGCGCGGATGAAGACTTCGTCGGCCTGGATGTTGAGCGCGACCACTCCCAGGCTCAGCAAGACTGCGGAGCAGAGAGATCTCGTCAGGGCTCTGGATGCTTTCTCGGACCTGTTCACAAGGGGCGATTTCCGGAAGGGTTATCGTCAGGCGGGCTCTGGGCGAGGATGGCTTCCAGTTTGGCGGTCAAGTCTGGAAGGTCGCGCTCGATGACCCGCCACAGCTCGTCGTCGTCAATCTGGTCGTAACCGTGAGTGACCACACTGCGCAAGCCAATGATTTCCCGCCACGGCACATCGGGGTGGGCCTCGCGAATCTCGGCGGAAAGCCGGCGCGCCGCCTCGCCCATGACAACGATCTCGTAGAGCACCGCGTCCATTCGCATGGGGTTCGAGGGCAAGCTCTCCCGCGTGGCCCCGTGGGCGTGTTCGAGGGCCTTGCCCGCCGCGTGGAGCATGTCCTCCAGTGATGGGCGGTCACGGTTCGACATAGAGCGGCTCGGCTTGGGCTAGGATCGCCGCGGCGCGCGAATGGGTCCTGGGCTTTTCCAGGGCACGCCGGTTAAGCAAGTCCACTTCGCGGCCCAGCATGGCTTCCAATTCAAGCTTCATCCGCACACGGTCCAGCAAGCTCCAGCGGGCCTCCGGCGCATACGTCGCCAGCAGGTCCACGTCGCTGTCTGCGCGAAAATCGCCACGAAGGGCGGAGCCAAAGACCTCCAGCCGCGCGATGCTCCACCGTCGGCAAAACGCGGCAATCTGCGCCATCGGCAACCGGACTCTTAAGCTGGGCAAATCGGTAATCACGATGCCGCTCTACCGAAATGAGGACCAGCAACAGACAGGGATGGCCCTGGCGAGACCAGACCCCCTCCTAGGCATTGCGCGCACAAGGAAACCCAGGGCTTTGGTGTCACTCATTCTATCGGCATGGTGCCAGACGGGTGCGAGGGTGTCAAACGGAGAGCAGGCTGGCCGGTCGAAGGCGGGAAGGGCGTAACCGCACGAGCGGCTTTATTGTCAAGCGTACGGCGCCCAGCGCCTAGTAGCTCGTCCACTCTCACGAAGCCGTAGCCCTTCCCCGCCAGATAGTCGAGCAAAGCGCCAAAGCCCGCGGAGAACTTGTCCGTGCGGCCCGGGCCGGATCCGATGTGGAGCAGGAGGATGAAGCCGTTGAGGCCGTTCGGGTCCTGCTGTTCTTTGCGGAGGATGCTGTCGTAGATTGCCTTCGAGGCGACGAAGTTGCTGTCGGCCTCGCCTGTGTAGTCGGCGTTGGAGCGGGTGCCGGGGCTGTAGTTCACCACGGCGAGCCCCATTGCCTTGGACCAGTCCACGATCTCCTGGTTGTAATGCTCATAGGGCGGGAGGAAATAGCGAATCTGCGCGCGTTTCACGCCGAGGCGCTCGATCTTCTTCAAGTTGCTCTCCAGGTCGGCTTGGAACGCGGAATGGGTTACCAGGGTCGTCTTTGGCCCTTCCCAAGGGCAATAGAGCACGTGCTTGTCGGAATGAGGGCCGAGGTAGTGGCCCTCCCTCACGATGCGCTCGATCAGTGGGCGGAAGCTGGCATTGGTGAGGAACTCGCCCGTGAAGAAGAAAGAGCCTTTGCCTTGATGCCTCGTCAGTTCGTTCAGGATGGTTTCCCCACCTTCGGCATAACCGTGCCCAGTGAATACAACGGCCAGCCTACGGGAGGAAGTCGGCCCGCGGATGATGCCACCCTCGCGGAGTTCCACGTCTTGGCGTTCGGCGGGGCGGGCGCTGGGGGGCGCGCTTGCGCCAAGCTCCTCCGGAGTGGCACAGAAGGCCGGCATGGCCAGCCAGGGAATCGCAAGCAGCACGATCGCCTTTTGCTGAGCTTTGGTCACAACGCATGGATTTCACCCCAAATGAACCTGGCAAGCAAGGCCGAGTTACACCCGTGCCGGCCCGGGTGACTCACTGCTGGCGCCCCCCTTTTCGAGGTATTTGAATAGGATTGGGCTTTGTGTCCGGGCAGCAGATTTGGTTAAATCGCCCTAAGATGAAAACCCGACGGGCAGAAGTTCGCCGTGCGACCAAAGAGACCTGCATCACGCTTGCGCTAAAGATTGACGGTACAGGGAAAGCTGCCATCCGAACGGGCATCCCGTTCTTCGACCACATGCTTACCTTGTTTGCCAAGCACGCGGTCCTGGATTTGAAGCTCCGTTGCCGGGGCGATCTGGCCGTGGATGCGCACCACACGGTGGAGGATTGCGGGATTGCCTTGGGGCAGGCTTTTGCGCAGGCACTGGGGGATAAGAAAGGGATTCGCCGCTATGGCGCTGGCTTCAACCCACGAAACCCATTCACCGGGGAGGCGTATGTTCCGATGGATGAGTGCCTTGCGCGTTGCGTCATTGACTTCAGCGGGAGGCCTTTCCTGGTTTGGCGCGGATTGAACGATTTGGCCTACAAATCCATCAGCAAGGCTGAGAAGCGCCAGGACATGTCCAGCGCGTTCCGGTTCGGCTTGGCGCGAGAGTTCTTTCAGGCCTTTGCCAACGAAGCTCGGTGCAACCTGCACCTGGAGCTGCTTTATGGGGATGAACCGCACCACATTGCCGAAGCCCTATTCAAAGCCTTCGCCAAAGCCGTGGACGCGGCCTGCCAGCACGACCCACGCATTGCGGGCCGGCTTCCCAGCACCAAAGGGAAACTGTAGCGGGGGTTGAATACGTCCGGATTCCCTGCCGTCGAACCCATGACTGAAACAGATCATTCCTCCACCGATGAGAAGACATTGGTGCGGGCGGCGCAGCAGGGTGACATGGCTGCGTTCGAGGAGCTGGTCGCACGGCATCGCGACAGGGTATATGCTCGGGCGTACAGCATGATGAGGAATGAGGAAGAAGCGCTCGATCTTTCTCAGGAAGCATGGGTGAAAGGGTGGCAGCGGTTGCGGCAGTTCCAGGGCGAAGCGAGCTTCGGCACCTGGATGACACGAATCGTGATCAACCTCTGCCTGGACGAGCTGCGCCGGCAGAAACGGCACCGGGCAGACTCCATCGAGGCGATGGACGAAGACTCCGGTGGTGTGGAGCGGCAAATGCCGGTCGTGACGGTGAATCCTACCAGCGGCCTGGAGCGGGCAGAACTCCGGCAGCGAATAGATCGCGCGCTGGGGCAGTTGTCGCATGAGCACCGCACCGTGCTCGTGCTGCATGAGTTCGAAGAGATGGAATATAAAGAGATCGCCAAGACAGTTGGCTGCTCCATCGGGACCGTGATGTCACGGCTGTTCTACGCCCGACGGAAGCTGGCAGCCTTGCTGGCCGATCTGAAGAGACAGGATTTGAAGTGATGGATTGGGAAGCACAATTGAAGCTCCAGGCTTTCCTGGATGGCGAACTGCCGGAAGCGGAAGCGCGCAAAATGGCGGACAAGTTGGCGCGTGAGCCTGAGTCGGCGGCCTTGGCGGCGGAGTTGCGCCAGACAGGGGCGCTGCTCGCGGGTTTTGAGGAGGGGATTCGGCTGCCAGAGTCGCGCGAGTTCTTCTGGTCGAAGATCAAACGCGAAATAGCGCGCCCCGAGAAGGCCGCGCCCGCGCCGCCCGCGGCCCTTTGGATGGCACGGCTCCGCCGGTTCCTGGTGCCGGCCACCGCGATGGCTCTGCTCGCCATCGCCGGCTTCGTGGCCACCCGGCAAGGCGGCTCGCCCTTCCTGCCGGGGGGGACTGAAACCGAGACTGCGCTGGCGGACCCCGGAGCCTTCACCTATCATGATTACGCGTCCGGCACCACGCTGGTTTGGCTCTCCTACCCAGCCGAAAACGAACTGGCCGATGACGAGGAGGCTGTTACAGTCGAGTAGCCGATGAGACATATACGGATTTCGAGACCCCTGCTGCTTGGGTGGTTGGGCGTATTTACATTCCTTATCGCCAGCGAGTCGCGTTTGCAGGCCGCCACGCTAAAGCTTCAAGTCCAGCTCATTTGGGGCACAGGCGACGACCATTCACCCGACCCCAAACACAAACCGTTGGAATCCGACGTCAAAGCGAAGCTGAAGGACTTGCCTTTGAAATGGAGCAATTACTTTGAGGTCAACCGCAAGGATTTTGAGGTGCCGGCTTCCGGTGCCACCAAGGTTCCCTTGAGTGAGAAGTGCGAACTCGAAGTCAAGAGCGTTGGAGGTTCGAAGCTGGAGGTCGCCCTTTTTGGCAAGGGCAAGGAAACGCTGCGACGTACACAGACACTCGCGAAGGGAGAAATGCTGGTGTTGGGCGGCAATGCTCCCAACGCTACCGCCTGGCTGGTAGTCCTAAAGCGGATAGAATAAACCGCGCTCTGCACGGGGCTGTCTTACGAAGCCCCTGGTTGGCGGCGTGTCCGAGCAAAGCTCCAGAATACCAGGCAAAAGGTGGCTGAAAGGCCTGAAAGGGCTGACCCCAAGTATAGCGCGTGGTCCTCGTAGGCCAGGTGGAGTTGATGATGCCCGGCTGGCGCCTCCAGGGCTTGAAACCCATAATTCGCGCGTAGCAAATGCGTTGGCTGGTCGTCCACGTACGCGTGCCACGGATGATAGTAGGTTTGGGAGATTACCACCAGCGACGGCGCGGCAGCTTCAAGTTGAATCTCCACGCGCCTGGCAGTGAATCGGCCCGGAATGACTAGCGCCGCAGTCTGATTCGTCACGGTGACTGCGGTCTTGGTATCAGGCGGCAGAATGACACTTTTTCGCAGGTCGAATCCAGGGCGGACTAAAGTGAGTAATGCGTTGGTGTCATCGAGATAGACTGGCCGCTGCCCTGCCGTGACCAGGGGCAGGAACGTGTCTCGTGGCATCCAACCGACGGATTGTCCGCGCGCGCTGATTTGCGATACCGACATGAAGTCCGCCAAACACTCCAGGTATGTGTTGGTGGAGCCGTATAGCAGCGAAGCCAGCTCGCCGCATTCACGAGGATAAAGCGAGAAGAAGCCATTCACCTTCGGCACGGCATCAAGCAAGTTACAGTCAGCAAAATAGCCCATCCGCTTGACAAGGAAGTTGTCCTTTGGGTCGCTGGTAATCACCTTTCTGAAACCCATATCGGCAGCAGGGCTTACCATGGCGCGCGATCCCCCAAGCTCCGGCTGCGGATTCATGGCCAGTTTGGACCGGGCCAAGTCCGGCGCATAGACCCACGGCGGAACCGTAGGATTCTGGGGAGGCTCGTGCGTCCAGACGTCGAGCCAAAACGTCGCCAGCAAAGCCAAAGACAGGAGCCGCTGAGTTGAAGTCGTCGTAGCGCGCGTGATCGCGGCCAGCAGGATGACAGCCACGATCAGGAAGACGGCACGGGTTAACCCATTGTGGAGCGTTGCCCGGACGTCGTCAGCCGGGAAAGGAAAGCGCGAGGCCCAGAGCAGTACGGCGGCGATAAGGGCCAGCAGCAGGCCGCCGAGCAGGATCAACTGCCTTTGTTGGGCGGACTTTGCCTCGCGGGGCAACCGTTCCAGGCGAGCAAAGGCGAGCCCCGCCAGCAGCGGACCCGTAAAGGCAATCATCAGCACGAACTTCACGGGGTAGGTCATCATGCTCAATTGGGGGAAGATATGCCGCGCCCAGCGGTAAACGAACGTGCGATCACCAAAGGAGAGCAGGAGTGCAGCACCCGCAGCAATACCGAGCACCCAAGCCCGGCGTTCCCGCAGGGTCCATACCGCGAGAATGACGAGGAGCAGCGCCCCGATGCCCAGATAGTACGAGGACGTCCAGGCCTGGTCGTACTGGAAGAAAACGCCCTTATTCCAGACGCTCCCGAAGACCTTGGGCACCAGGAAATTCGCCCAACCCCAGGACGGCATAGACCAGCGGGTGTCCGCGTATCCTTGATCCCGCTGCGAATGGACCGCCAAGTCCAGGAACGGCAGCAGTTGTATGGCCGCCAAGCCTGCTACCAGAGCTACAACCCCCACGAACCGCGATGCGCATCTGAGGCGCGCCGTTCCGGCAATCCCGCTCCGCATCCACTCCACCACGCTTAACCCGAACACCAACAGCCAGGTCAGGAAGATGGTCTCCGGCCCCCCAGCCAACATCTGCAGCGCGCCGACCATCGCTGCTACCACGATTCTCCGCCCTCCCTCCTGCCAGGCACGTTCGACAGTCAACACGACCCAGGGCGTCCAGCTCAGGGTCGCGATGTGGCTTGGCCACATCAACAGGTTTAGCGAGAGGCCATTGAACGCAAAGATGACGCCCGCCAAGGCCCCCGCACACCCGCTGCTGGTCCATCGGCGGATAAGAAAGTACGCTCCCATCCCTGCGAGGAAGAGATGTAGGAGGCAGAAGAAGCCGAGCGACCAACCCAATGGTAGCAAGAGGTAAACCAGTGCCAGGGGATAGAGCGGCATGGTGTTCCACTGTGCCAGGAACGGCACGCCGCAGTTGTTGTAGGGATTCCAGAGCGGCAGTTCGCCGTGCCAGAAGCATTCGCGCTGAAAGTGTGCCAGTGGATAGGCAAAGAATCCGAAGTCGCGCACCACAAAGGTCTGCAACCCGAGCACGACCTGCGGAAAGGAGGCAAAGATCAGCCCGCCGAGAATAAGAGCAAACCGGCCTGCGGTAAACCAATCGGGGAGCGCTATGACCGCATCCTTCTTCAGGAGCACGTTGTCTGTGGCTTCTAACCGTAGCACGGCGCCATCATAGCGCTTGAAGGCCGCGGCCTACAAGGTTCCGCTGGCCAGGGCTAGAGGCTAAGCGACCTCGACCGCCATACGTAGAAGATCGCCGGGTACACCAGCAACTCCATCAGGGTGGAAGTGACCACCCCACCAATCATCGGCGTGGCGATGCGCTTCATCACGTCGGCGCCAGCACCGTGGCTCCAGAGAATCGGCAGCAGGCCGGCGATAATCACGGCGGCGGTCATCGCCTTCGGGCGCACGCGCTTTACGGCACCGTGGTAGATCGCGTCGCGCAGGTCCGGGAAACCGCGCAGCCGGCCTTCCTGCTGCCATTGGGTATAGGCCAGGTCCAGGTACAGCAGCATGACGACACCCGTTTCGGCGTCCAATCCGGCAAGGGCGATGAGCCCGACCCAGACGGCGACGCTGAGGTTATAGTGAAGAAGGTAAAGGATCCAAATGGCGCCGACCAATGAGAACGGCACAGCCAGCAACACAATGGCTGTCTTAATCGCGGAGCGAGTATTCAGGTAGATGATCAGCACGATGATCAGCAGCGTGAGCGGGACAACGATCATCAGGCGCTGTTGCGCGCGCAGCATGTATTCATACTGGCCGCTCCAGTAGATGCTGTAGCCGTGCGGCAGGCGGATGGTGCCCCGGGCCAGGGCTTCACTGACCGCCCGCTGCGCCAGCTTCACGTACGTGCCCACGTCAATGTTCCTCACATCCACAAAAATCCAGGCATTAGGCACCGCACCTTCGCTCTTGATGCCCATTGGGGCGCGGACGACGTCAATGCGAGCGAGCTGGCCTAACGGCACCTGGGCGCCGGATGGCGTCGGCACGATGATCTCGCGCAAGGCTTCCAGGTTCTCCCGGAAGTCACGGTCATAGCGAAGGTTCACCGTATAGCGCTCAAGCCCTTCGACCGTCGTCGTGAGAGGCATACCGCCCAGGGCAACCTCCAGAACATCCTGGACCGCGCCCACCGACAGGCCGTAGCGAGCGATCTCGTCGCGGTTGATGTTGAACTCGATATAGTTGCCGCCCATGACGCGCTCAGCGTAAGCGCTAGCGGTGTTGGTCAGTTGCCGCAACACGGGTTCAATCTCAGAGGCGATACGCTCTAACTCGGCAAGGTCGGGACCGGCGACCTTGATGCCCACAGGTGTCTTGATGCCTGTAGCCAGCATATTAATGCGGGTCACGATAGGCATGGTCCAGGAGTTGACCAGCCCGGGGAACTGGATGGCGTCGTTCATCGCGTCCGACAGCTCGTCGGGAGTGCGGCGGCGGTGGGCGATAACTTTGCCACCGGCGTCCTTTATCTCCACCTCCGGCCACTCGCTCTCATCCTTCAACCGAATAGTCGTCTCGATCATGTCCATGGGAGCCGGATCGGTAGCAGTCTCCGCGCGGCCCACCTTGCCGAAGACCGAAAGCACCTCGGGGAAGGCGCGGATGATCTTGTCGGTCTGCTGCAAGACCTGGCGTGCCGCGGTCGGGCCGAGGCCGGGGAAGGTCGTCGGCATGTAGAGCAGATCGCCTTCATACAACGGCGGCATGAATTCGGAGCCAAGATTCTGGAATGGGAAGAACCGCCCGATCCGGGCAGCGAGCGTTTGGGTATCGCCCTCCGGCAACCGGCTCGTCACCAGTCTGTCCCAGGGGAAGAGAATCCACATGACAATCGCCCCCGTTCCCAGAATCACCGTCCAGCGCCAGCGGATTACCCAGTCAATGACCGGGTGATAAACCCAAATCATGAACCGGTTGAGCGGGTTCTTCTCTTCCGGCAGCATCTTCCCGCAAATGAAGTAGCCCATGAGGATCGGCGCGAGCGTAATGGAGAGCAGCGCCGCCGCCGCCATGGAATACGTTTTGGTGAAGGCCAGCGGCTTGAAAAGCCGCCCCTCCTGTGCCTGCAGCGTGAACACAGGAACAAAGGACACCGTGATGACCAGCAGTGAGTAGAACAGCGTCGGCCCGACTTCGACTGAGGCGTCGCGGATAATCTGCCAATGGGGCTTCTTGCCGCCATCACGCTCGATATGCTTGTGGGCGTTCTCGATCATGATGATGACCGCGTCCACCATGGCCCCGATGGCGATGGCGATGCCGCCGAGCGACATGATGTTGGAGCTGATGCCCTGCAGGTACATGACCGCGAAGGCTATCAGCACCGCCATGGGCAGAATCAGGATGGCCACCAGCGCGCTGCGGAAGTGCAGCAGGAACAGCAGGCAGACCACCGCCACGACCACGCTTTCCTCAAACAGCTTCTCCTCCAGCGTCTTGACCGCGCGCTGGATCAGCGCGCTGCGGTCGTAGGCGATGGAATAGGTCACATCCGGCGGGAGCCCTGTCATGGCCTGGTCCAGCCGCCGTTTGACATCCTGGATGACCTGGCGGGCATTGGCGCCGTAGCGCACGACGACGATGCCGCCGACCGTCTCCCCTTCTCCATTCCACTCGGCGATGCCGCGGCGCATATCGGGGCCGAGCTGCACGTTAGCCACTTGGCCCAGGAGGATGGGTACGCCGCTCGCGCCCACGCCCAGAGCGACCTTCTTCAAGTCATTCAGGCCCTGGATATAGCCGCGCACACGGAGGATAAATTCCTTCTCGCCCATCTCCAGGGAGCGCCCGCCCACCTCGCCGTTGCTGCGCTGGATGGCCATGCTCACGTCGGCGATTGACAGGTTATAGGCGCGCAGCTTCGCCGGATCAACCGTCACCTGGTATTGCTTCACAAACCCGCCCACGGAGGCCACCTCGGACACCCCCTCTACGGAGGTGAGCTGGTACTTGAGATACCAATCCTGCATGGAGCGCAGTTCGGCCAAGCTGCGATTCGTCGAGTTGATCGAATACATGAACGCCCAACCGACTCCGGTGGCGTCCGGCCCGAGAGAAGGCGAGACATTCTTAGGCAACTGCGAGCCGAGGCTGCTCAAGTATTCGAGCACTCGGCTGCGCGCCCAGTAAGGGTCCGTGCCGTCCGCGAAGATCACATACACGAACGAGAAGCCATAGAAGGAGTACCCGCGCACGACTTTCGCCTTTGGCACCGAGAGCATCTTGGTGGTAATGGGGTAGGTGACTTGGTCCTGCACGATCTGCGGCGCCTGGCCGGGCCACTCGGAGTAAATAATCACCTGCACGTCCGAGAGGTCCGGAATGGCGTCCAGCGGAATGCTGCACACCGCGTAAATGCCCCCGAGCACCAGCCCCAACGTGACCAGGAGAACAATGAACTTGTTCCTGATGGAGAAGTCTATAATGCGCTGGAGCATGGTGATTTAGCGCAAAAGCGGAGCGTTGACCGCTAGCAGTCGGGAAGGTATTATGCGTTGCATGACGAAAGTCGAAGAAATCAAGGCGGCAATTGATGGTCTTTCGTTCCAGGAACGCTGTGAATTGAATGCATTGCTGAACCCGGTGCCGGACGATGAATGGGACAAACAGATGCGGGAAGATGCGGAAGCGGGCAAGTTGGACTGGATGCTCGAAGAGGCTGCGCGTTGTGAGCGAGAGAAGACCGGCCGGGAGTTTCCACGGCCCCGCGAGTGAGATCGGCTACCTCGCCGGAATTCTGGGAGCGCTTTTATCGGCTGCCCGTCGAGGTGCAGCGGCTGGCCGAGAAAAACTACCGTCTTTGGCTTGCCCATCCACAGCATCCGTCGCTGCACTTCAAGCCGTTTAGAGGGCGGCTTTGGTCCATTCGCATCGGCCTTCACTATCGGGCGACGGGGGCTTTCATAGACCGCGACAGGTTCCGCTGGGTTTGGATTGGCACGCACGAGGAGTACAACAAGCTTTAGAGATGCTGCTCGGACTGGCTAAGTCCGTGCTGCCGCCGCCAATTGTCCTCTGCAATCTGGCCATGGTTCACGCGCGTTGTCTCGACTAACTGCATTTCGCACTTGGGACAAACGCCCGGTTTGTCGGAAACCACATCGGCGTGCTCCGCCATTGGGCAGGTATAGAGCTTGGGAGGCAACGGGTTCATCGAGTTGGTCATGCCTGGGGTCGCGGCGGGCTTCGGCCGGAGCATCACGGGAATCAGCGTCATCCCGCAGCGCGGGCATTTGCCGGGCTTGGCCTCATGCACATCGCTGTGTTCGGGCATGGGGCAAGTGTAGTATTCAAGCTGCCCCCCAGGCTGAATGCGCGAAAGCATCTCGCGGCTGACCGGCACCAGCGTCATCCCGCACAGCGGACAATTGCCGGGGTGGTTGTATTCCAGGGAGACGTGCTCGGGCATGGGGCAGATATATATGACCGACGTATCAGAGCGTAGAGCGTTGGGAGCGTTGAGCGTGGAAGGCGTCCCAACGCTCGCACGCTCCACGCTCGGACGCTCCTCACGATCTGACGGCCGCTGCATCTTCTGGATCGCCTCTCCCAACTGACTTTCAGAATCAAGCATGAACTGCCCGGAAGTAACCACCCGCTCGCCCTCCTTCAGCCCGCTCAGAACTTCGTAGTGATCCCCGTCAGCGCGGGCGCCCAGCGTTACCGTCCGTGGCTCGAAGCGTCCTCCGTCAAGGGCTATGAACACCGTGTTCTTCTCTCCGCTGCGCAGCACCGCCACGTCCGGCACCAACAGCGCGGACGGCGCCAGTTCCGCGGCTATCTCGACGCCGGCATACATGCCCGGCTTGAGAAAGTATCCGGGATTATGGAACTCCAGCCGCACGCGCGCCGTGCGCGTCTTGTCATCCACAGTCGGATAGAGGTAGGTCACCCGGCCGCGGAACTTGGGCTCGGGTTGTGACGCCAGACTAACCACTGCTTCCTGGCCCAGCCTGATGAATGGCAGGTCCTGTTCATACACTTGCGCCTGAATCCAAACCGTTGCCAGGTCCGCCACCCGGTATAACTTCATCCCCGGTTCGACCATCTGGCCCTCCACCACCATCTTCTCCACCACCACGCCGTCTCGCGGCGCGTTCATGCGCAGGGTCTTCTTAGGCGTTCGCGTTCTCTCCAGTTCCGCGATCTGGTCTTCGGAAATATCCCAGTAGCGCAGCTTGGTCATCGCCGCCGTCTTGCGCAGGCTGTCCGCCACGCCCAGGTTCGTTGGGGAATCCAGCGTCAGCAGGTATTCCGTTTGGGCCAGGTACAGCTCCGGCGAGTAGATCTCGAAGAGCGGCTCGCCTCGATGCATCTGTTTGCCGGTGGCATCCACGTAAAGCTTCTCAACCCAACCCCTGAATTTCGTGCTGACCTCAGCCAGCGCCGTCTCGTCAAAATCAATCACGCCTACCGTCCGCACGACCCGCCGCACCGGCCCGCACGTCACCAACCCGGTCCGCAGGCCCATGTTCTGCATGGTGACCGGGTCAATGGTAATGCCAGTGGACCCGGCCGAGCCGGCTGCGGCGTTGGTAGCCACTGCCGTCGCGCCGGATTGCTTGCGGACAGGTGTGAGTTTCATGCCGCAAATGGGGCAGTTGCCCGGATGGTCCTGAATGACCTGGGGGTGCATGCCGCACGTGTAGAGCTGGGTCTCTTTCGCGGCGGTGGCAGAGCCGTGCTCGCGGCCGCACGAGGTTGAAAGCAAGCCGGCGGCACTGATGGCCACCACCAGCAGCGTGGCTGCGAGAAGGCTTCGACGCGGTATCATATGTTACATCCCTCCATTGCTCTTCTTCGACGGCGCCGAGCTGCCGGGAAGCATCCCGCCGCCGCTGGTGCCCATTCCTCCGGCTGAAGCCGTTTGCGACGTCCCCGGCGCGCCCATCTGCGCACTGGTGGTGGGCATGCCCTCGGCGATAAGGGAGAGTTCGGCCAGCGCTTGCTCCCGCTGGGCACGGGCCTCGACCTCCTCCAGGCTGAAGCGCAGCAACGTCTGCTGGGCGTCCGTCAGGTTGAAGAAGTCAATCTGGCCGGCGAGATAGCCGGAGCGAGCCACCTCCAGCGACTGGCGCTGCCTGGGCAGCAACTGCTGCTGCAGAAGCTCGATGTTGCGGCTCGCCTGTCGGTAAAGGAAGGCTCTCTCGGCCACGGTCACCGCCAGCTCGATGTGCTCCGCCGATAGCCGCGCCTCGCCCGCGCGTTTGTTGGCCTGCGCCTGGGCGACTTCCGCTGCCAGCTTGTCGCGCCACAGCGGAAGGCTCACCGTACCCCATGGACGATAGAGCGTCGGAGTCGTCTTCAAATCGGCCATCGCACCCACTGTGACATCAGGCATCCGTGATTTGGAAGCCAGGGTAATGGAGGCTTCCGCAGTCCGGACTTCGGCTTCCAGGCCGCGGAGCCGCGTGTTCCGCGACAGGGCCGCCGTCAGCACCTGATCCGACGTCAGATACAGTGGAATAGACTCCAGCCGTTCGGGCACCGGAGGCGCAGGCTGGTCAGCGTGGAGACCCAGGGCGGCTTTGAACTGTGCCAGCAACGGGCCGCGCGAGTCCTCCAGGTTGGCGAGTTCGGTTTCCAGGCGCCCTTGCTCGATTTGGGTACGCAGCACGTCCTGCAAGGTCACCTTGCCGACTTCGTCCTGCGCCCGAGCGAGCTTGGCCAGGTCGGACAGCAAAGCAAGGTTCTCCCGGTTAACTCGTATCTTCTCCCCCAGGAAGTAGAGCTGGTAGTAAGCGCGCTCGACGGCGTAGGCGCTTTGAAGGGAAGCGCTCTTAAAGGCATAGTATCTCGTCTGACTCTCGGCGGCGGCCAGCGCGCCTGCTGCCCGCAGCTTGCCCAAACCAGGGAAGCTCATCATCACGCCCGGCATCAGCGACGTGACTACATCCTGAATATCCATCTGAAAGGTCAGTTGAGGATCCGGCAACGAACGCGCCACCGTGATGCCCTCCACGGAAGCCAGCCAATCGAAATAGGCCGCCTCGACCTGTGGCTGGTTCAACAGTGCATAGGCGAGAAAGTTGCTGAGACTGGACCGGCTGGTGAGCACCGGCAGGTCCGGCCTGCGGCCGGCCGGGCGATAAGAGCCGGCGACCGCGTGCACCTGCTGACGGGCGTCCTTCTCGCCTGGAGTAACGATGCCTCTGCATCCGGCAAAGAGCAGGAGCAGGCTTAACATTAGGAGCATCTTCATGACTGGCCGTGCATCTCAGAACTGCGCTTCTTCTCGTGCGAAAGCGCCAGACTGCTGGGCGCACTCCAAAACTCTAGCGCGCCGTCCCATGCTCCAGAACACGCGAAGCGTCTTGGAGTGCGGCAGCCCTCTGCCGCTTTTTGAGAGCATGCGAAAGTTAATAGCAATACCGAAACACCGGAGACGGACCAAGTGATAGCCCGTCGCGCATCGGTGGTGTTGTCATGTGCCACACTATTCCTTACGCCGCGCAATGCGCAATCCCTCACAAAAGATTGCGTGAGGGGTTTGGCAAGCGGCGGCGTATTAAGGCCAGAGTAACTAACAAAGGCAGCCTCGCCTGCCGCAGACAACTAAATACAAATATGAAGAACAGAATCGTCCTCCTCGCCGCAACCGCAATCACCGCATTATTCGTCACCCAGGCCAGGGCCGCCTACCAGCCCGTGGGCAGCGATGGCATCGCCGCCTCCCCGAAAGTGCGCATGATGCTTGCCGAACAAATGCCCGCCGCCCCGACAATTCAAGCCCACACCATGGCCTCCTGCTGCCAGGGCCCGGCTGTCAAAACGACCACGGTCTCGACCAAGTCGTGTGGCTCATGCTGGGACAAGACGGCCAAGCAGTCCCAGCCCCTGGCGACTAAGTAATGGCGCCGAACCGGCAGTCTTGGTATTGTAACCGGGGCGGCGACTCAACCCGCCGCCCCTTTTTAAATGAAACCGGAAGACCCAATGCAGCGCGACGAAAACCTTCGTCAGGTCCTGCACCAGTGGAAGGTTGACGCCCCTCTGCCGCCTCGTTTTCAGGAGCAAGTCTGGCGGCGGATCGAGCGGAGCGGGACGCAAGCCCAGGCGCCCGCCTGGGTGCTGCTCTGGCGGCGCCTGAATGCCGCCCTGGCCCGCCCGTCACTGGCGGTCAGCTACGTGACCCTCTTGCTGCTGACGGGTCTGTTGGCCGGCTATTGGCAGGTCCACGTCACCCGGGCCCAGGCCGACGAGAACATGGGCGCGCGCTACGTCCAATTGGTTGATCCCTTACTGAACCCACACCGTTGACGGAATGAAACGCCCGATCCTGATCCTGCTCGCCGGTCTCGCTGTGGCAGTGGCGGCCTACTGCGGAGTCTATTACGGCGGGACGGCCAACTGCTGCCGCACGGTGAAGGGTGATGCGCCGGAGTTGGCCTGGCTCAAGCAGGAGTTCCACTTGGGCGATGCCGAGTTCAAGCGAATCACGGAACTGCACCAGGCCTATCTGTCCGGCTGCGCCGAGCGCTGCCGCCGGATTGATCAGAAGAATGAGGAAGTGGCGCGACTCCTGGCCGCCACCGACAACGTCACCCCGGAGATCGAGAAGGCGCTGACGGAATCCGCCCTCCTCCGCGCCGATTGCCAAAAGAAGATGTTGCAGCACTTTTACGACGTCAGCCGCACCATGCCGCCCGAACAGGGCAAACGCTATCTCGCCTGGGTGCAGCAGCAGACCGTCGCGTCGGATAGTCACAGCCAGATGCACCACTAACCTCGTGCGTGATGGCTGGCAGCACTGACCAGGAGGACCGGGAGGAGATGGCGCGGCTGAACGCCGGCCACGACGCCGCATTGAGCGTGCTCATGGGCCGCCACAGCGAACGCCTTTTCCACTACCTGGTGCGCCAGCTCAACAACGAAACTGACGCCGCCGACCTCGCCCAGGAAACCTTTGTGCGGGTTTACCACAACCGCGCTCGCTTTGACCCCGCACAGAGATTCTCAACCTGGCTCTACGCCATCGCGACAAACCTCGTGCGCGACCGCTTCCGCTGGCACAGTCGCCACCCGCAAGTCTCCCTCGACGCGGAGCGCGACGAGGCTGGCTCCATGCTGGACACGCTGCCCGATGCCGCAGCCTCTGCGAGCGACCAAATGGCTGCCGAGGAACGCGCTGGTGAGGTGCGCGCCGCCGTCGAGTCCCTCCCCGACGAGTTGCGCACTCCACTAATTCTCTCCGAATACGAGGGCTTGTCCCACGCCGAGATCGGCGCCGTCCTGAGCTGCACCGCCAAAGCCGTCGAGACCCGCCTCTACCGCGCCCGGAACCACCTCCGCAAGCGCCTGGCGGTGATGCTAAGCCCCTCTTAGCCGCGTACAGAAAGGATCGCTGGTCCGGGCTGGTTTCCGGCGTCAGCAAGCAAGCGATGTAGGCTGACTATGGTTGGCCGCAAGCTGCTGGGGAGTCTCACTGGAGACACGCGGGAGACTCGCCAGACACACGCCGGAGACACACCGTAGATACCGTTTGGACGGCTGTTTGCCTAACCTTCTCTACTTCCAGGACTTACTGCAAAGACACTACCAAAAACCGCCAAACTGGGGATTGTCACCTCCCCACACCCGTGTTGCGGTATAAGTGCTGTAGCCGCAGCATGCTCGCCTTTCATTCAGCGTGATCTCAGGGCAGACACACTGGACACCTGCCACCAGGGCAACTCCGAAGCGATCTATATTGACCACACAGAAGACAGGTCCGAGAAACCACGGGGTCTCGAACCTCTGGCCCAAAACCGTCGCCACCAACGTGCGCCTCGGGAACACCGGTACACGCATTCAAACTGACCTCATCGGCTGCGTCCCGTCAGGTCCAAGCTGTTAGGCCACGTGGTCACTCAAGAGGAGTGATGGGAAGAACCGGTAACTGCTGCCGCGCTCGATTCCAATTGTCACGCAGCTCCTGCAAATGAATCAGACGCAAAGTACTCACCAGATCGTAAGCCGTCTTCGGAAGGCGCCCTCGGTTAATCGCTCCAGTCTCGATCTCGATCTGCGCCTCGAACTCCCCGTAAATGGCATGAAAGTGCGTCGGGGGATGATCGCGATAATAAAAGCGAACAACGATTCCGTAGAACCGGCTAACGTCGGGCCTATGATACTTCGGCGGGTTTGCCTGTGATCTCTTCGTAGGCCGCATCCGGACATATCTCGAGGTCCTCCGACCAGGCAATCTGACCGTACTGGCCAAGGTGAACAGTGCGGAAGAATGCTTCGTCAGAGAGCGCAGCGAAGACCCCACGTCCGACGTCGGCAGACAGGTCAATGACACCCTCAGTTCCATCTGCATACCTCAGATGGATTCGATAGCCCGGTAGCGCATCTACATGGATCGGCCTGATCATGAAACTAACGTCCCGTGTCATGCACCGGGATGCAAGTTCGAAAGCCGCCGAACGAACAGACCGGCGGCCCGGCGCAAGGTCGGAGAGAATCTGATGGGAGGGACTCCTGGGCAGCAACCGCCGGCACCAATGCGTGCCCCAGGAACAGACCCCCTCGCAAACTCTTGACTCACGCGGCGTGGGTCCCAACAATTCGGCCAATCAAAACTATGCGCACGAGACTCATACTTCTATCAGGATGCATTATCTGCAGCGCGGCCTTGGCCCAAAAACTGGAGCCGAAGCCAGCCGACGCCAGCCTCCAAAAGTTCGAACCTGTCAAAGCTCCTCAACCCGTCGGGCTGGTCCTGCGGCAAGGCGACCGCCTGGCGATTTGCGGCGACTCCATCACCGAGCAGAAGATGTACTCGCGCCTGATGGAGGATTATCTGACGGTGTGCGTGCCGGAATTGAACATCACCGTGCGGCAGTTTGGGTGGAGCGGCGAGACGGCGCCGGGATTCCTGGCCCGCATGACCAACGATTGCCTGCGGTTCAAGCCGACGGTGGCCACCACCTGCTACGGCATGAACGACCATGAATATCGCCCTTACGAGGACCGCATCGGGCAGAAGTATCGGGCGAACTCCGAGGCGATCGTCGAGGCTTTCGAGGCCAACGGAGTGAGGGTTATCCAGGGCTCCCCGGGTTGTGTGGGCAAGGTGCCGTCCTGGGGCAAGGCCACCCAGTACACGGTGACGGACCTCAACCTGAACCTCTGCCACCTGCGCAACATCGGCATCGAGATCGCGGCAAAGGACGGGGCGGGCTTCGCTGATGTGTTCTGGCCGATGCTCACGGCTGGCATCGAGGCGCAGGGGAAATACGGCACCAACTACGCCATCGCCGGCCATGATGGTGTGCATCCCGGCTGGGCCGGCCACACAGTAATGGCTTATGCCTTTCTAAAGGCGATGGGGCTCAACGGCGAGATTGGGACCTTCGTGGTGGACCTGAAGAAGAACAAGTTGATGGCTTCAATGGGGCATGAGGTGCTCTCGGCAAAGAATGGCGTGTTTCAGATCAAAAGTTCGCGCTACCCCTTCTGTGCCTGCGCCCCGGCCGGACAAGCGAAAGACGGTTACCCCGTGTGCAGCAAAGATGGCCCGGAAAAGGACAACAGCATCCGGTCCGCCATGACCCTCATTCCCGTTAATAGTGAGCTTAATCGCCTCACACTAGTGGCCAAGAACGCCAAAAAGAAGAACTACAAAATCACCTGGGGCGACGTGAGCCGCACCTACACGCCGGATCAACTGGCCCGCGGCATCAACCTGGCAGCGGAGTTCCCTGAGAACCCATTCAGCGCCGCCTTTGCCAAGGTGGATGCGGCGGTCGCAGCCAAACAAGCCTACGAAACCCGGCAGATCAAACAGGAGTTCCGGAGCGAACAAGCCAAAGCTGACATGGAGGGCGTAGCCGCGCAGACCGAAAAGCAACGTGAACCGCTGGCGGAGGCGATCAAGGCTGCCTTCGTGCCGGTGACGCATACCATCAAGGTTGAGGCGCAGTGACGAGTGGTTTGGAGCCTCGCCGTCAGGCGGTTTCCGCACCGCACCACCTAAAGGCGTGACTCCGAGCCGAATCCCTGAACACGCTCTTAGCGGTCTGGCCACTGGGACGCCTCACGCACGCGCTCCAGGATCACCTCGGCAATCTGCGGATGGCTGCCAACCGCGGGAGAATACCAGACTAGTCGCTGGCTGACTTCGGTAGGGTTACGCCACGTGGGCAAGCGGTTGGCCAGACGCTGCTGCACGATACGTTTCGCCTCGCCGAGCAGCACGGGAATGTCCTCTCGCACGTGCAGGCCGTCGCTGATGAAGAAAGGCACGACCACGATGTGCCTGGTCTGCGCGAGCGCGTAACAGCCGGCAATGCGCGGCTCCTCTTCCATGAAAATGGCATGGACGCCGGCGTAAAGGCCTAGCGCCCGAATCAGCTCAACCTGACGCTCGATGGGCTTGCGCGAGTTCTCGTCCTGCTCCGTTCCGTGGCCGGCTATGAAGAAGGTCAACTCCTTCACCACCGGGGCGCGGGGGAACGGGAATCGCTCCACCACCTCGCGGGCGCGATGGAGCAGCACCTCGGTCATGCTCTCGTGCGTCCCCACGGGCTTGCAGTAAAATAGCGTCTGCGGGCCGCGGCTTTGCCTGCGGCGGAACTCGCCTTCCCCTTCGCCGCGCAATCCCAGCGCGCGCGGGATCGCTTGCTCGCTGAAGTAGCCCTCGCTGATGAAGAGCGGCGCCACAAACACGCGGGGCGAGGTGAGGCTGGACAACACGGTGGCGAGTTGCGGCGGCTGTTTCCAGAAGGCTTCGCGCACTTCGGCGAAAAGCTTCCGGCGGCGCAGTTCGGCAGCGTGCTGAATCACCGGCGCGCTCGATTCGGCATTCAGCGTAGTGCCGTGCCCCAGCAACACCAGCGCCGAATCGGAGAAATGGTCCTGACCCACGCGCCATGCTTAGCCCATGTGCCGGAAGTTCGCAAGCTGGGGCAGGAAAATGGAATGGCGCCAATGAGGCCGAGGCTCGGAATGCGCTTGTCGGGGCATGGGGAATCTGCCTTCATCCGCCCTCAGTGAAACGAACATGGAATGACTGCGAGACCCCGGCGCAAACCGGGGTTTGCATACAGGGGGTAACAAATCCGATAGGCAATTGGTTTGCCGTCGTCCTCTGGGTGTTTCTGCTGCCCGGCGCTGCGGCTCTCTGCGCCGCAGACGGAACGGGCCTGACATTCTGCTGCTCTCCCAGCAACGACTTGTACGTGGCTCTAGGAAAGGCGGCCTCTGCGCGCTACGACACACCCTTCACGGCCATACAACACGCCGCACCTGGATCGGCGTTGCTGCTTCTGGCAGACGGCTATCCCGACCGGACGACCGCTGTGCAGCCGAGCGAGTTCGCCCAGGCGCAAGCAAAGGACCTGCGCGTCTTCATCGAATACCCCGCAGCCGTGCCTGGCTTTGAGGTCGGCGCCCCTCGCCCCACCACCTGGGAACGGCTCATCGTGTCGTCTCAAAGGTTTGAGCCGGGCCTCCCCCAGATGCGCCTTCTTGCAGCACACGATTGCCATTACACACCCGTGAGCGGCGTTGGGGTCGAAGCCTCCATTAGACAAGAGCAGCAAACGGCACCTGGCGGTTCCCCCGAGGCGGATTTGGTCGTGGCACGCGTGGCGGGCTATGATACTGCCATCTACGGCCTGCCGGACAAAGGGACGTTCCCAATCCTATTTGAGGTGCCCGCGCGCAATCTGATCGTGGCTACTACCAAGCTCAGCGGGTTTGTCACGGGCCGCTACGCACCTGCGCAGGACTGGCTGCTCGTGTGGGAGAGCATTCTGGCCGAACTAAGTCCCCAGCACCCGTTGCGCCTGAAGGTAGCGCCCGCGGTCCAGCCTGCGTGGGGCCCTGCGACGAAGCTGCCGCGGCGCTTCCAGCGCCAGGCCTTTGCGGCAGCAGCCCAATGGTTTGCCAACTCTCACCTGCTCGTGCACCCGTCTGAGAAGGATACGCTCTACCAGGCGCTCGCTCGCAACGAGGAAACCACAGCCCCCCCGCGCCTCGACGCCCCGGAGGGCGATGGTTCGCTCGGCATCCTGGAGGGCTATGCCTCGGGCATCCGGTGGGATGGCACCCAGCTCCGCCGCCTGCCGTTGCGCTCAGACTGCAACGCTGAATCATCAATGGTGCTGGCGCTGGATGGGCGGATGAACCGGCACAAGCAAAGCCAGGTCATCGCCAGCAACCTGCTGGACTTCGTCTATTTCACTTCCGGCACCTGTGCCGGCGCGCGGGCGGACCCGAAGCATCCGGCCTTCGGCTTGATCGGCTGGGGCGACATTTCCCCGGCGTGGCTGGTCGCCAGCTACGGCGACGATGATGCGCGGGTGATGCTGTCCACCGCAATAGCCGCCGCCAGCTTGGGAACCGACCGCTGGGATCAGAGGCTCATGCGCGCTTTGCTGGCGAACCTGCGCACGACGGGCAAGCTCGGTTTCCGCGGTGATCGCATTGACCTGCCGGACTTGGAAAAGAATGGCTGGAAGCACTACTACGAGGGCGAGGTCGTCAGCTATTCACCGCACTTCGAGTCGTATCTATGGGCCTGCTACTTATGGGCTTATCACCAGACCGGCTTCGAGCCTTTCCTCGAGCGCACCCGGACCGCCATCGGCATGACAATGAAAGCCTATCCCAATCATTGGCGCTGGCAGGACAACCTCGAGCGCGCCCACATGCTGCTATGCCTGTCATGGCTGGTACGCGTCGAGGACACTCCCGAGCACCGCGAGTGGCTGCGGAAGGTTGCGAATGACCTGCTTGCCTACCAACAGCCCTCCGGCTCGATTCACGAACGGCTGGCCGCCGCGCACGGAGGCCACTATCAAACGCCGCAGTGCAACGAAGACTACGGCACGGGCGAAACCCCGCTCACGCAACAGAACGGCGACCCGGTCAGCGACCAGCTCTACACGACCGGCTTCGCGCTGCTCGGCCTGCATGAGGCCGTCGGTGCGACGGGCGACAAGCAACTGAAGGCCGCCGAAGACAAGCTGGCGGAGTATCTCTGCCGCATCCAAACGCGTTCGGAGCGGATCCCCTATTTGAGCGGCACGTGGTTCCGGGCCTTTGACGACCGCCGCTGGGAGGCCTGGGCAAGCTCTGCGGACATCGGCTGGGGTGCCTGGTCGCTTGAAAGCGGCTGGGGCCAGGCATGGACCGCGGCGGTTCTGGCGTTGCGCGAGCAGCGAACCACAGTTTGGGACCATACCGCGCGCAGCCACGCCCGGGACTCCTTCCCCGGGCTCAAGGCGCAACTGGGCTTGGGGGACTAACCCGTTCAAGCCCAAGACCGGGAAGGGTTGGTGCGAATTCGCCACAGACGCCACGAATGGTTGGGGCCCCGGATTGGCCCGGGAGTGGTTAGCCAGTGGTAAGCTAGTGTAGGCTTACTACATTTTCTAATATGCCTAGTGAGTTACTCGTACGTGTCTCGTACCTGGTTCGTACGTGGCTCCCCGCCGTGGGCTGCAGACAGAGCTGGACGCTTTGAGATGGCAAATGGCGATGTCGGAAGCAGGCCGGGGCGGCCGACGCACCTCGGATTTCGGATTTCCTTCGGCCCGCAGCACAGTGGGGAGGAGATCCGGCAGTCCGCCCAAGCAAAGGCCGAGCGGATTGTTCGCCTAACTTCCTAGGGAGAGGGTGTCCAGATGCGCACCGGTGAAGGGGTGTGATTAAGAGTGGGTGAGGGCAGTTAAGATCGTTGCGGAATAAAGTGTACAAATTTAGCCACTTCCTCCAATAAAGTGGGGATGAAGCACGCAAATGATGGTGGTTACAAGTTGAGTCAGTCGGAGGAGCAGCTCGTTGAGCAACTTCGTCAACAGCCGGAGATGATGGAACGGCTACGAAGCATACTGGAACTGACGCGCCATGCGGAGGGCCCCTTGAAGAGTGCGGACGAGGTAGAGGAACTGTTGATCCAGGAACTGCGCCGGTTGGGCAACACCACCCTGTGTCAGTGGGCGACGCAGGCCGAGGCGCGCGTGAGTGACGAACTCAAGGGACAGGATCCCACGATCCGTAGTCGTAAAAAAAACGCTGAAGTGGTCGTGTGTCTTTGGGGTGGTGGCCGTGCGCGAGCGGATTTGGCGCAGCCAGACCCAGAGCTACGTCCGCCCCTTGCCGGGGCGGTTGGGCGTGACTCCCCGGGGCCGGTCGCAGCGACTGCAACGGGTGCTGACAGACTTCGGTTGCGAGCATTCCTTTGCTCGGGCGGCGGAAAGTGTGCTGGAACATTATGGCTTTGAACTGGGCAGCAGCGCGGTGCGTACGGCTACGTTGGCCCATGCGCAAAGGGCGCGCGCGAAGCTGGAGGCCGAATATGCGCAGCCGTTTCGGGTGCTGCCCGCGGTGGGGGCCCAACATGTCATTGCTGAGGCCGACGGCACGATGATCTGCACGGTGGTGCCGGGACCCAGGCAGGGCAAGCGGCCCCGGGGGTGGGAGGAGATGCGGTTGGTGGCGACCCAAGCCAAGGACAGTACGACGACGTTCTTTGGGGCCACCTTCGGGAGTGTGGCCGAAACCGGGCGTCGCTGGGGGCACTGTGCGCGGCAGGCTGGGTGGGGCTTGAATAGTCAGCTTCATGTGGTGGCCGATGGGGCCGAGTGGATCCCGATCCAGAGCCGGGAGGTGTTCGGAGAGCAAGCCACCTTTCTGTGCGATTTCTTTCATGTCAGCGAGTATCTGGGCGAGGCGGCCCCCAGCTGTCGCCCCGCCCAACCGCACCCCTGGCGTCGCACCCAACAGCAGCGCCTGCGGCGCGGCGATGTCGTAAAGGTACTGGCCGCTTTGGAAGAACATCTGGAGCCCGTCGAGACCGTGGAAGAGGAAGCACCGGTGCGCAACGCTCATCGCTACGTGAGCAATCGCCAGGACTGCCTGGACTATCCCCGAGCCTTAGCCCTGGGTTTACCCATCGGCTCGGGTATGATCGAGAGCGGGCATCGCCATGTGTTGCAAGCCCGCCTCAAAAAGGCGGGCACCGCCTGGCTACACGACTACGCTGACCAAATCGCCCACTTGCGTGTCCTGCGAGCCAACCGTCAATGGCAGGCCTTTTGGAATTAGCCTCACCCGCCTTTAATCACACCCAAGCCGCCGAGCGCCGCCGCGAACGCGCCGATCCATTTTTTCACCTGGTAGCAAAACAAGGCGACCTCCTTGGCCGCCCGCACGTCCTGCGTTTCACGGTCAAGCAAGTCGTGCATGTCGGAACTGGTTTCGGATATCCCGAGCAGCCCGGACTGGAAATTGACCATCTCGTTGAATTGCTTCGCGCTCATTTTTCCAGTGCGCGTCAGATACCAAACCAGTCCGGGATCGAGATCACCGAAGTGGGTGCTCATGGCCACTCCGGCGGGCGCGAGAACGCCGCCTGGCTCAAACCTTTCACCCGCATGGTGACCTCGGGCTGTCCAATCCGTTCAATCCTGCCCTCGAGAATGCGTCGTAGCGGGCCGCCATCCTCGAAAAGCGCGAACTTGATGCTCGACGAGCCGCCGTTGATCGTCAGGATGCGTGGCTTATCTGTTTTCATTCGGCTTCCTTGCTCGGACGTTTGGTTGTTGCTTTGTCTCTTATGCCCCCAGTTCCTGAAGCGTACGCAGGAAAATGATGACGTCCTCACGGCTCAGCATGCCGACCACCTGGCCGTCGCTGATCACGGGCAGTTGGTTGACTCCGTCTCGATCCATCTGCTGGAGAGCGGTCCATAATTCCCCATCCGGGCCAAGGCGCTTCAATTCTTGCAGCGGGAGCATGGCTTGGGCGGCGCTGGTTTCCCCCCCACTCGTTCCGCGGCACCTCCCGAATCCGATGAAGCGTCAACAACCCGACGGTTTCCCCTCCGCGATTAACCAGCACGCAGCGCTGGCCTCCAGCCGGGATTTGCTCGTTCACCACTTGTTGCAACGTCACATCCGAGGGAACCCAGACGTATTGGCTGCTCATGGCCTGCGATACCTTATGTCCGGCCAATAATCCCTGAAACACTGTTTGTTGCACCTGCGCCGAAGCGGCGTTATCCAGAAACCAGCCGATGAATGCGACCCATAGTCCGCCGCCAAAGTTGCCCGTGAACATCTGCCACACGCCGACGAAGATAAACAAGAAAGCAAAAAAGCGGCCCACGTTAGCGGCAATCAGCGTGGCGCGACGCATGTTCTTCGTGATGGCCCAGACGATGGCGCGAAACACGCGGCCGCCATCCAGTGGATACCCGGGGGATGAGGTTGAATAGCACCAGGGCCAAATTGATGTAGGCAAGATATTCAGCGAGGCCCAGGAATGGTTCACTGCCAGCAACTGCCGGCTGTAGCGCGTAAAAGAGGAGACCCAGGAAAAGGCTTACGAGTGGTCCCGCGACCGCGATGAAAAGCTCAGCGATGGCGCTGGGCGGTTCAGCCCCGATCTGAGCCACCCCGCCGAATAGGAAAAGGGTGATGCTCCGCACTGGAACCTTGTATCGCAAAGCCACCACCGAGTGGCCCAGTTCATGGAGCAAGACACTCCCGAAAAGCATGATTGCGGTCGCGGCCCCCATAAACCAATACAGCGGCGGCGGCCAGTTCTTGAACTCCGCCGGAAAGTAACTGCTCGCCAGCATCCAAGTGAGCAGCGCAAAGATCAAAAACCATGAGTAATCCAAGCCAATGGATATCCCGAAAATCCTGCCTAAGGGAACAGTGTGTCGATTCATAAGTCCTTTCTTGGAATGGTTTTTCCATCAGCAAGTCATCGCTGCCATAGGATTCGATCAGCTTCCAGGGGGACCACCACACCGGAATAATGCGGTACTACGCGCGCTGTATAGTCCGTAGCTGTGCGCGAGGCCGGCACCGCGGCGCGATAGGCGTAGCCGTTGACAGCCCCCTCTAGTGGCCGGATGCGCGTCATCTCCTGTCGCACCAAAGCGCTTCCGTTGACTCCATCGGCATAAAGTTCCACCTGCACCGCCTCCGGGTCGAGGTCACCAAGATAGACCTGAACCTCGAACACATGCTGGGCCGCATCGGTTTCACTCTTCACTTCCCCAAGGCGTACGGCTGCCCATTTCTCTTCCAGGTTGCGCTGCCAATCGACCACTCGCCGTCCAACGGCCCCTTTATCAGCAGCGCGCGTGAGGTAGGTCTTCGCAACCGGGAGGTAGTGTCGCTCAGTGTATTCCTGCACGGTGCGATTTGCACAGAATTGCGGTGTGAGCCGTGCCATGCTCTCGCGCATCCGCGTTACCCAAGCGGCGGGGATGCCCTGCTCGTCGCGTGAATAGAACTCGGGAATCACCTTGCGTTCGAGCAGGTCGTAGAGGGCCTCCGCCTCGGCCGCGTCCCAAGCCGGATCCTCGCCGTGTTCCTGGCCATCGCCCAAAGCCCATCCGACTTCAGGCGTGTACGCTTCGGCCCACCATCCATCCCGTTCCGACAGATTGATTCCACCGTTGACGAGCACCTTCATGCCGCTGGTTCCACAGGCTTCCCACGGCCGGCGTGGAGTGTTGATCCACACGTCCACCCCCTGCACCAGTCGTTCAGTCAGGAGCATGTCATAGTCGCTGAGAAAGATTGCATGGCGGCGGGCTTCCGGCCGCCGGATGAACTGAATCCATTCCTGGATCAGCTTTTGCCCTAATCCGTCTGCCGGATGAGCCTTGCCCGCGATGATAAGCTGGACCGGGGAACCAGGGTTCGTTAGCAGCCCCAGCAGGCGCGCCGGGTCGTGTAGAAGCAGGTTGGGCCGCTTGTACGTAGCGAAACGACGCGCAAAGCCAAGCGTCAAGGTGTCAGGATCAAAAACATGCTTCGCCTCATCTACTTCATGGGCGGAACCGCCTGAACCCGCCAATTGCTGAGACAAACGGTTGCGGGCGTACTCGACCAGAGACTTGCGGGCCGAGTTTCGCAGTTGCCAGAGCCTGGCGCCGGGGACGTGGCGGATGCCCTGTGCCAGCGCCTCGGTGGTTCCCAACCAGCGGTCTTGCCCACAGGCCTCCGTCCAGAGATCGTCGGCCGGGGCAGAGTCCCAGGTAGGCATGTGAACACCATTGGTAACGTGGCCCACGGGCACTTCGTCTTCCGGCCAACGTGGAAAGAGCGGAGCAAAGATGTGCCGGCTCACTTTCCCGTGCAACCGGCTCACGCCATTGACCAAGCCGCTCCCACGGATCGCCAGATAGGCCATGTTAAAACTCTCCGACGGGTCATCGGGGTTCAGCCGGCCCAAGGCCAACAAATCGTGCAGTGTAATGCCGAGCTGCCGGGCATAGCTGACCAGGTAGTTTTCAATTAGACTCGGGGCGAAACAGTCGAATCCAGCCGCCACTGCCGTGTGGGTCGTGAAAAGGTTGCCCGCCCGGGTGACGGCCAGCGCAACGTCGAAGGGTTGGCCCGTCTCTTTCATGAAACTGCGGGCGCGTTCCAGGACTGCGAACGCGGCGTGCCCCTCATTGAGGTGGCAGACCTGAGGCCGGACCTTGAGTGCTTCAAGCAAGCGCCAGCCTCCAATGCCAAGGAGCAACTCTTGCTTCAAACGCAATTCCGGACCGCCTCCATACAGCTCGCTCGCAATTCCTCTATGCGCCGGGTAGTTCGCCGCGTCATTGCTGTCCAGCAAGTAAAGCTTCACCCTGCCAACCTGGACCTGCCAGGCCCGCAACCAAACCGAGTATCCGGGTAATGCGATCTCCAGCCGCAACCACTCCCCATTCGGCTGGCGCAAGGGTGTGATTGGTAACTGTCCTGGCTCATTGAAAGGGAAAAGGGCCTGTTGTGCCCCATCCTTGTCGATCACCTGGCGAAAATACCCTTGTTGATAGAGCAACCCCACGCCGACCACCGGCAGGCCCAGATCGCTGGCAGCTTTAAGCTGGTCCCCGGCTACGTTGCCCAATCCGCCCGAGTAAATGGGCAGGGCTTCGCTCAACATGAACTCCATGCTGAAGTAAGCCACGCCAGTCAGTGAAGATTGCGGGTGGGTTTGTTGAAACCACCCGGGCGTTTCTGCCGCCTGGTGTCTGGCTTGCAAGAGAGCATCCACTTTCTTGCGGAACTGAGGGTCGGCCAACACACCCCGGAGCTTGTCTTGCGAGACAGTCTGCAAAACAACCCAGGCATTTTGAGTGAACTCCCACAATGCGGGGTCAAGCTGTCGCCACACATCGTCAGCGCGGTGATTCCACGACCAACGCAGGTCCAGGGCCAGCTCCGCCAAGGAATCAAATCCTTCGACTTTTCCCGGTCTAAAGCGGGATATCGGGTTCGCAACAGGTGTTTGTTTGTTCATGGCAAGTTTTTCAAGTTTGATGACGACGCTCTTGCAATACCCGAGAATCGCACATTTTGGACGAGATTTCTCGTGCGCGCGCAAAGACTACCAGTACGCGAGTCCCTCCGTCCTCTATCTTCGTTGGTTGCGGCTTTGCCGCCCTGCGGTTGCCTTCTGAGTTGTCCATCCGGCCACTCAACCGGTGCGAACCGGAAAGCTAATGGCTGGCGGGGGCATCGCTTGCTGCATACACGGGGCATACAGGGGGTTTACAGGGGGTAATCGCGCTGCTGGCGTGTTGTTCCGGCAGTGCTTCAGGGGTGTCTTGGGGGGGAGGCGGTTGGTAATCACGTAGCCTGCCCGCTATCGCTTTCTCGAAGATGGATGGATTCGAATTCATCCTTTTAAGTCCATCCTCCTCAACCAGGCAACGAAGTTCACCGCTGCGGATCAAATCACCTCGGATATAGTCGAACCCGATGGAATGGCCAAGCGCTCCCAATGTTCTCAAGGGATTCTCTTTTATGAGCTTGTGTCCCTACGTTCCAATTTGGCCACCTTTGCCAGACGGCGACGATGCCGCTCCGCGCCCGTGAATCGCGCAGCGAGAAAGGTTTTCACGAGTTCCCACGCAAACGCGTCGCCGACTACGTGGCCACCCAGGCAGATTACGTTCAGATCGTCATCTTCAACCCCTTGATGCGCCGAAAAGTTCTCATGAATCAAACTCGCCCGTACTCCCGGCACCTTGTTGGCGGCGACGCAGGTGCCGACGCCTCTGCCGCAGACGGCCACGCCGCGATCCACAATCGCGCCGGCAACCGCACGGGCCAAGGGCACGACGAAATCGGGATAATCATCGCCAGGCTCCCGTTTGAGGTCGCCAAAGTCCGTTACGTCGTAACCGGCCGCTCGTAAGAGCCCGACGAGCTTCTCCTTCAAATCAAAGCCGCCGTGGTCGGCGGCAACCCCGATGCGTTTCGGCGACGTTGCGCACATTTTCCCTGAATCAGTCACGACTTGGTGTGTTGCGCTTGACCTTCTTGGGGTGTCCTATGCGGCTCTGAACGGGCAGGAGCCGTCCACATGCGGGCAATGCTTGCGTTCAGAAACTCTTGCACCCGCGGGTTAGAGCTGCGCTTGATTTCATCGGGGGTGCCGATCGCGACAATCCGGCCGTCATTGAGCACCGCGATGCGATCGGCAATGCCGAAAGCCAGGTCGCGATCATGCGAGACAGCCAGGGAAGTGACGTGAATACGCTTGTTAAGGTTCACGATTACTTCGGCGATGGCAACCGATGAGAGCGGGTCAAGCTCGCTGGTCGGTTCGTCATAGAGGATCAACTGCGGCTCGATGACCAATGCCCGGGCGATAGCCACTCGCTTTCCCATCCCTCCGGACAGCTCACTGGGCATTCGATTTTCGCTTCCTTTCAGACCGACCAGTTCGAGGTTCTCGGAAACGATTTGGGCGATTTCGCGGGGCGACTTGAGGCGATGCTCGGCCAAATAGAGGCCGACGTTCTCTCCGACGGTTAGCGAATTTAGCAAGGCGCCGGACTGAAAAACCATCGCTATGCGATAGCGGCCCATGACTTCCGGCGATTGAATCGGACGCCCTTCGATGAGGACTTCCCCCTCATCCGGCTCTTCCAGGCCGACGAGGTGCTTGAGGAGGACCGTTTTGCCGCTGCCGCTCGGTCCCATGATGACGAAGATCTCGCCCCGGTTGACCTCAAAATCAACGCCCTTGAGCACTTCGCGCCCGCTATAGCTTTTTCGAAGTCCGCGGACCTGAAGCCCGACGCCTTGCTGCTTGGACGAATCGTTGCTCATATCGGAGTGGTGCTTTTAATTTGTTTTGTGTCCTTTCAGTGATGGTCACGGGTTGAATGTTTTAACGCCGCCGTTCAGCGGGGTGCCTTGGCACTTTTGGGCAAATCCTGACAATGTTGCCAAAAATCAGCCCAGGGATCAGCGGCCTGCAGGCGGCGTGGGATTGTTCGGAGGTTGAAGCGAGACGGGTCTAACTGAGGGCTGACCTCGTCCCAGTGGAGCGGTGTCGAAACGGGAGCGCCAGGACGGCAGCGAACCGAATAAGGCACCACGATGGTCTGACCAAAGGCGTTCCGGAGCCAGTCGCTGAAAACACGATCCTGCCGCTTCGCCTTTCGCATTTGAACGGTGATCAACGTTGGCGAGCGTCTGACGATCTCCTGGCTGATGCTGCGGGCAACCAAGCGCACTTGCTCCTGATTGGGCCCTCGTCGTAAGGGGATCAGTACGTGCAGCCCTCGGCCTCCGGTGGTCTTGGGGAAGGAGCGAATCCCAAGTTCTTCCAGGAGCTTCCGTAAAACGGTGGCCGCTTTTGCTGCATCGCAGAACTGCCCAGACGAAGGGTCAAGATCGAATGCCAGCCAATCGGGATGGTCCAGCGAGCCGACCTCACAATTCATGATATGAATCGCGACACAACCAAGGTTAACGAGCGTTAACAGCGTTTCTTTCGCCCCACCCACTACATAGTGAACGGTTTTTCCCGTGGTTCCGGCTGGAACGGCGCAGGTGGGAATGCCAGCAGGAAGGTCTTTCGCGAAATTCTTCTCGAAAAAGCAACCAGCCATAATTCCGTCTGGACATCGTTCTGCTGTAAGGAGGCGCTTGTTCAACCATGGAAACATGCGGGGCGCAACGACCGCATAGTGCTGAGCGACCTCGAGCTTAGTGATTCCCTCTTCTGGAAACCATAGTTTGGTTGGATGGGTGATCGGATTCCCCGCCACAATGACCACCTCTGTGCCCTGCTTTCCTCCCTCTGCGATCAGGCGTTTATTTTTCACGTTCCCTCCATCGGCATTCGGACGGATTCTTATCATCCCGCAGACCAAGAAAAGCGGGTTGCCGCAACTTGCCGTCTTGAGTCCACTCAGCGAACGCAATTTGGGCGACCAGACTCGGGCGAAGCCAAGTCACGCCGCTCTCCCGCGGCGTCGGCTCGAAAGGGCAGTTCTGCGTCGCCAAAGGCGCCATTTTCTTTGCAAGCTCCGCCAGGACTTCTGCCGAGTAACCAGTCCCTACCTTGCCGGCAAAACGTAGTTGCCGGCCATCGTACAAGCCGACGAGCAGTGCGCCAAAGTGAAGCCGATGCCCTTCAGGCGCCGTGTAACCGCCGATGACAAACTCGGACTCCTTCCGACATTTGATCTTGAGCCAACTCCGCGACCGTTTGCCGGGTTCATAGCAGGAGGAATCATCTTTAGCGATGATTCCCTCCCAGCCCTTCGCTTGCGCGGTCTTGAAGGCGTCAAACCCGTTTGGTGAAAGACGGCGGGCCAGGAACAATGACCCCTGATTGAAGGGCACCAGCGTTTCCACCGCTTCTCGGCGCAAGTGGAGGGCCGATTCGAGTATTGGTTTACCGTCTAATTCGAGGCAATCGAATACGGCGAAAACAGGTGTGATGTTTTTTTCAAGAGCGCGGCGCTGCAGAATTTGAAAGCGGGAGACGTCGTGGTTATCGAAGGCAACGATCTCGCCGTCCAGTACGAAGTCGCCCCCAGGAAGGTCCGCCAGTGCATCGGCAATTTCAAGAAATGCGGCGGTGGACTCTTTCAGGTTTCGTGAGAAAAGCTGGATGCGCTGTCCCTTGCGATAGGCGAGGGCCCGGACCCCGTCGTATTTCTCTTCATTAACCCAACCGGGTCGGTTAAAGGGCGCAGCGACCAGTGTTGCCAGCATCGGGCGGATCAGATGGATCATTCAATTATCCCCCCCTTTCGGGCGCCTCTTGACCTCATGCTGGCCTCACTCATCTTCGCAATCTCGGAAAGTGACCGACCGCTGAGGACTGATCGTGAATCAAGCCTGGTAATGTCTTCACTCGACGCGTAAGCGTCGCGATGCTTGATTAGGAGCCAGTTGTTGTTGTTTCGCGTGCGGACCAACACCCACGAACCGCGAAGCTTCTGGCCGTGCAGAACGAATTTCAATTCGCCGTTTTCGAGGCTTGCCGCGACATTATCCGAATCCTCGGGCGTGTAAGTGCCCTGGTCCCAGACCATGACCGGCCCCGCCCCATATTGACCTTGGGGAATATTGCCCTCGAAATCTGCGTATTCCAGAGGATGATCCTCAACCGCCACCGCGAGCCGTTTGACAGCAGGATTGACCGAGGGGCCTTTGGGCACTGCCCAGGACTTCAATACGCCGCCAACCTCAAGCCGGAAATCGTAATGAAGATTTCGCCCTTGATGCTTTTGAACAACAAAGAGCAGGCCGGGCCTGCTTGAGGGGCTGCGCTTAAGTTGGCCTTCCGCGTCACTTTTCATATAAACCGGTCTTCTGTCCCCTGCTTGCCTTGCAGCGGCAATTCGAGGATTGCCGCTGCAAGCGCATTTTAACCTACATCAATGCTGAATGCTTTCAATGTGATCTCGGCTTGTTAATTAGGCTTGTACTGCAGGAGGCTGGAGATCGAATGAGGGCCTTTGCACTACCCGCGCTATTTCATCCTGGAAGGCAGCTTGATGGTCTCGCCGTCAACCACGAACGTACCGTGGCCATGATGATGGATGGTGCAGGGATGTTTTTGTGAGCGGTCAATCCATGCTTTGACCACCTCAGCGATGAAGATGTTGTATTGTGTCGCGGGCCTTGTGTCTATCACCCTGCATTCATGATTGGCGTAGCATTCCTCGATAAGCGGCGCGCGCACACAGGCGGCGGCGGACGCCGTAAGGCCGAACTCTTTAAACTTATCAATATCCCGCCCGGATGTGTTCCCGCAGGCCACCACCTTCTTGGCCAATTCCACCGTCGGGATGTTGATGACGCATTCTTTGGTTTTCTTGAGTATGTCAAACGTGTAGCCCCGGTCACTGATGACGCAAGCCAGGATCGGCGGCTCGAAATCGACCATCATGTGCCACGACATGGTCATGATATTCGCCCGCTTGCCGCTGGCGGTGGTGACCATCACCACCGGCCCCGGCTCGATCAGACGGTAAACCTGAGATAAGGGTAAGGAGTTTTTGTAACTGTTCAGGTGATTAATAGGAAAGCCATTATGGGCCAGTTAAACACTTGCCCGCCCGAAGATTCGCGCGATAGTGTTGTTTTCGGACTTTCACACCTCAAAGCTTAATCTTGTTCGGTGGATGAAAGCGCGCAGCAGATGTGGTTGTCTTTGCAGACGCTTCAACTCCGTTGTGACCGTTTTCCGCAACTCGGACAAGTCAAACGGTGTATAGTTGGGCAGACGGCCATACTTGATGTGCGACCACACACCGTCTGCAGGATTGAGTTCCGGTGCGTAGGGAGGGAACGGCTCGGAAACAATGTTGCCATTTTTGGAGAGGTAATCGGCCACAGGTTGCGATAAGTGTAGCCCCACCGAATCCCAGATGACAGTGATGGGATGTTTTACCTGTTCATGCAGGAGATGGAGGAAAGCGGCACAGGATTGTCCGTTAAAATTCGCATTATCAGGCGACAGTTCAAAAGTGAGGTTAATGCGTTGGTATTCCGGGCTTAACGTAATAGCGCCGATTACAGAGATTCGCGCATGTGGATCTGTGACTTTTTCCACTGGCGCCTGCCCACTGGGCGCGTAGGTCCGGCGGAGAGTTGGGGCGAGCATGAAACCAGATTCGTCAATGAATGCCAGGTACGCGTGTCGGTCGCGGGCTTCGGTTCTTATACGGGTGAACTCCTCGATCTTCCATCGCGCGATCTCATCCTCGTCACGGTCTCGAGACTGGAGCCGCGGTTTTTGGAGAGTCCAGCCAAGTCGCTGATTGAGGATTTTCCGAACAGAAGGGATGCACAAATCCACCCCGAGATGTTTTTGGATAACTTTTGCCACACGATTCGCAGTCCAGTGGCTGTTTTGCCAACCCTGTGCCGTTGCCCCTTGCGAAAGCAACTTTTCCAAAAGCTTCAACTGCGCTTCGGTTAGTTTTGGATGTCGTCCTCCGCCGGAGACGCGAGCGTGGCCAGACGGACGTCCCTGAAGTTCGCCATCCAATTCCCGTTGCCCACGAATGATTCTTACACGACTCATTCCTGTAATAAGTGATACGAGTGTCTGACCGCCCCACCCGAGGCGTTTTGCTTCATAAGCTGCAACCCAGCGACGTTGTTGTTCGCTGAGATGGGACAGAAGCAGATTCAGTTGGTGATGTGATTGTTTGTCCGGATGGTCCTCCGGTTGCAGGCAGCGAGGACATTTGCACTCATTTGCAGGAGGACGCGAGACCGTCTCGCCGGAAGCAGACTTTGTGTTGGTGTGTTTTAGCATGGTTTCCAGGCCCTTGGCAACTATTTCCCGCCTCAAGGGCCGGCGGGAGGGCATGAAGGAACGAATGGCCTGCCTGCGACAGCCATTTGGATGGCTTCCCAGAGGTTGCGGCCTTGTTTGCGGCAGGTGCTCAGGTAACTGCGAATGCGACAGAACATCTGTGCTCCGTGGAGCGTGCGAAAGCACCCGGAGATTTTCTGGCGCACTTTGACCATGCGGATGTCCTGCTCGCCTTGGTTGTTGGTAACCCGAAGGAACGGGCAGCGTCAAATTATTCATTGATGCCCCAGCCCCGGTACAAATAAGGCTCGGCCGGCGGAAGACGTGTTCCGGGTTTCTGCGTGCCAATGGATGTCCTGGACGTTTGATTCGCATTTCGTTTCGGGCGCCTCAAGGGCGTGCAAAACAACTCCACGCCCGCCCGCTCGGCGATGCCGCGCACCGCCCGCAGCATCTCCGCCGCAGTTGGCGTTTCTCCGGCTCCAGCGTCGAGTGACACCGCCAACGCGCACGGTTCGCCGCCCTTGCGTACAAGCCACTGCTGCAACCACCAGGTGACGCTCACCGGCAGTTCGCCCTGGCCGTGTGCGGAGACAAATACGATGTCCGCCTCGCTTGCTTCACTCGCTGCCTGGTCATACAGTGCCGGTTCGCCCAGAAGATCGAATCTCCAAAGCTTCACATGCACATCCGCATCGAATGCGAGCCGCTGCATCGTCCCGTCGAATGTGTGCTTGGCTCTCAGCCCCGTTCCAAAATCCTCATAAAGCACCAACACCTCCAGGCTCAGTGCTCCATTGCCCAAGGGGATTTCCGCCATCCTACTCTGTTCCATAATCCTCCATAACGCCATCGAGCCCTCTTAGGCCCCATGGGCAAAGGAGTCAAGCGGCACTTATTCACAACTTATTCACAAACCAGGGCCAGTGATACAGTGTAGCGTGGGCGTCCTCTGCGGGGCCGCCCGCGCTACTTTATCAGCGGCCCTGCCCCTGACCACCGCGCCATAGCTTACTCCGTTGACCGCTCGAGCGGAGTTCCGCCTCGCATCTATTGTTCCTTCTTGCATTCTGCCTTCAGACAGCCCCGTCGGTTGGTGCGTCCCGGAGTTGCTGCCTGTCAGTATCGCCAAGTTGTTCGATTTCGACTTGTCGAGCGTCGAACCGCGGGCCGGCCAACAGCAATGGCCGTCCTTATGAGGACTTGAGCCCTTTGAGGGGAAACGTTCAAGTACGGTTCCGAGGGGGGGCCGGGCGGGCAACCGCCTGCACCTACCCGACTCTGGGGAGAATGCAGAAGGTAGAATGTGGAATGAAGAAGACGGGCCGACAAAGTGCCTGGCTTACCAGCCAGCCGCCAAGAGGTTATGTACTACAACGGCAGTGGTACAGTGTGTATCCTTGGAGAGCGCAGAGGCTTGAATGCAAAATGCAGACCGCCAAAGGGATCGGCCTACCAGCCAGCCGCCACGGTTTCGTCACGGTAGTCTGCCGGTAGCGCTCTCAGGTGGATCGTGTAACCTGCTGTGATTGCTGCACTTGCATAGTGGCCGGCAGCTTCTGCATTCTGCATTCGACATTCTGCGCTCTGTCCTTCCTGACCCGTGCGCTGACGGCGTGGCCCCGGTGATACCCCGGAGGGACCCCGGTGTGTATCCGAGGTTGATCGCGAAAACCCCTGTGTTTGCAGCCGTTTTTGGGCATTTCTTGTCTTTGTTGCTTTACTTGGCGCATTCTCTCTCACAAACCCCGGTTTGCATCGGCGTTCAGCAAAGCCGGGGACGCTGTCCCCAGACTCCCTGAGTGCAACTGTCCGGTTTTGCCTCGCCGCAACAGCCTCTTCACAAAAGGTGAGGCGTTCTCAGGCTTGAGTCCCGCGGCGCTTCGGGTTACACGGGTTCCAGTTACCCGATCCATAAGAATGCCAGGCTACGACTGGCGAACAGAAGCGCAACCAACCAGGGCCGGAAATGAGCTAAAAGGGACAACTCGGAGCTCGGCCATAAGAAGGCCAAGTTCACACCTGCGATGAAAAGCGCGATCCGCCACGATTGCAATCGAGGTGACATGCCTAATTCGCGATTCCGGGCTGTAAACCTGACTTGGAGTCCTTTGAATCCGCAACGCGGCTCTTAGAGGTTACGGCTTTTTGAGCCGGCTTTTCGAGCGCGGCCGCGAGCACCTCGTCCACGTCCTCCACCGGTGTGATCTTTAACTTCTGTTTCACCTCTTCGGGAAGGTCGGGCAGATCCTTCTCATTGAGTTTGGGAATGATTACCTGCTCGATGCCGGCGCGCATCGCAGCCAAACACTTTTCTTTCAGACCACCAATTGGCAATACGAGTCCGCGCAAAGTAATTTCACCGGTCATGGCAACGGTGGCCCGAACGGGCTTTTTCATGAACAGCGAGGCGATGGCCGTAAACATGGCGACACCTGCCGATGGACCGTCCTTCGGCACCGCGCCGCTCGGGACGTGGACGTGGAGATCTGTGTCTTTGAAGGCATCCGGGGGAATGCCCAGTTCTTTTGCTCGGCTGCGAACCAGACTCAGCGCAGCCTGCACGGATTCCTTCATGATCTCCCCGATGTGGCCGGTCAACAACACCTTGCCTTTGCCCGGATAACAGGTGGCTTCGATGTGCAATACTTCGCCGCCCGCAGGGGTGTAGGCCAAGCCGGTGACGATTCCCGGGGCACTGGTCTTCAAACGAGTCTCGCGGATGAATCTGGGTGGTCCAAGCATCTCCTGCACCAGTGCGGCCGTCACCGTCACTCGCTCGCGTCTGCCTCTGGCAACCTCCGCAGCAACTCCTCGACAGACTGCGCCAATCTGGCGCTCCAATTCGCGCACCCCGGCCTCGTGCGTGTAATCAGAGATGATTTTGGTTAAGCTTTCGGCGCTCCACACGCACTGACTCGGCTGCAGGCCGTTTTCTTTGAGCTGCCGTTCCACCAGGTAGTTTGTGGCTATCTCGAGCTTCTCGTGCTCGGTGTAGCCTGGGATCTCGATGACTTCCATGCGGTCGCGCAGGGCGGTCGGGACGGGGTCCATGTAGTTGGCCGTGGCGATGAAGAGGACTTGTGAAAGGTCAAAGGGGGCATCCAGATAATGGTCCACAAACGCGTGATTCTGGTGGGGATCGAGCACTTCGAGCAACGCACTCGCCGGATCCCCTCGAAAATCGATGCCAAGCTTATCAATTTCATCCAGCATGATGACCGGGTTGCGAGTGCCAAGGCGCCGCAACTCCTGGATAATTCGACCGGGCATGGAGCCGATATAGGTTCGGCGATGACCGCGAATCTCCGCTTCATCGCGCATTCCACCCAGGCTTATGCGCGCAAAGTTCCGGCCGAGCGCTTCGGCAATGGACTGGCCTAAGCTGGTTTTGCCAACGCCGGGCGGACCCACCAGGCACAAAATTGGCCCGTGCCCGGTCGGGTTGAGCTTGCGCACGGCCAAATACTCGATGAGCCGGCGCTTCACTTTCTCCAAATCGAAATGGTCGCGATCGAGAATCTTCTGAGCCCGGTCCAAATCGAGAGCATCTTGGCTAAGTTTGTTCCAGGGCAATTCGGCTAGCGTCTCGACATAGCCAACGATGACTGAGAACTCCGGACTGGCCGGAGGAATGACCGCGAGCCGCTTCAACTCACGCTCTCCCTGGTCCACGATCGCCTGGGGCGGCTTGGCGTCCAGGAGCCTCTTTCGGAGCCGTTCGATCTGTTCGTCGGCGCCCGAATCTCCCTCGCCCAGTTCCCGTTGGATGGCTTTCAGATGCTCGCGCAGGTAGGCCCGACGCTGCACGTCCGTGAATTGCGCGGCCACATCTTGCTGCAGTTTTTGTTGCAGCTTGGCAATCTCGAGTTGAGTCGAGACACGTTGGTTTACTGCGCGAATGAGCTTCACCACGTCGGTTTCCTCCAACAGATCCTGCTTGTCTGGAACCTCCAGACTCAGACTGCTCGCAATGAAATCGGCCAACTGGCCGGGATCCTGGATGTTCATCAGAATCAAAGAAGCCTCCGGCGGCGCATTGGGAGTCAATTCGAGCAGCTTTGCCGCACTCTCCTTCAAATTCCGCACGGCCGCTTCTGTCTGCTTGTCGTCCTTGGGCGGGGGAACCATTGCGATCACATCGACCTCCGCTCGAAAGTAGGGCTGGGTCTGAACGAAGCGGCGGATTTTGAAGCGACTCAACATGCGGACCACTAGGACGACCGCCCCATCGGCTTGCCGAAGGAGTTTGACCACCAACCCAGCAGTGCCAATGTGGTAGAGATCATCGAGCTGCGGCTCCTCTTTCTCTATGAGGCGCTGGGTCACTATCCCAATGATTTTGCTTTGCGACAGCGATTCGTCGAGCAGCTTGAGCGAGGCTGGCCGGTGGATCGTCAGGGGCACCAGTGTGCCTGGAAACGCGACGGTCCCGCGCACCGGAAGGATGGGAAGCACGTCCGGAATCTTTGGCTCGTCGGAATCATCTGCATGACTGTCAGGCACGACGATGGGTGTGCGATTCAAGTCATTCTGGCTTTCGAGCTGAGCCGCTGATTTTACGACTGTTTGAGGAATCATAGACCTTATATGGAGCTGAAACGGTTCGCAATTCAGATCAAGGATCGCTTCGGTATGACATCAGGCGCTGGGTTGGGGCTTAAGCCTCAGGGTGTAATGGAAGAAAGATCCAGAGCAGGCCGTTGCGCTGTTCCGCCCTCACGCGTTCGGGGTCCACCTCCAAGGGCAGCGGCACCTCGCGCTCGAATCGTCCGCAATCAATTTCCATAGCCAGGATTTGCAGGCGGCTGCCGCTTTCACGACCGGGCTCGGGTGGTTGCCGTGTCCCCCGGATCAACAGCGAACGGGCTTGAAGAGAGACCTCGATCCTGGTTTTGTCAACCCCCGCAAGATCAACGCATATCACGATGCACTCGTCGCACCGGTAGGCGTTTATTGCCGGACTCCATATCTGGCGGAAGTGCGACTGCGAAAAATGCAGCCGGGTCAAGTAGGATGCAATCTCACTGAGGCGCTCGTGCAACTGAATTAGGCGGAGGCTATAGATGTTGTCCATGTTGAGTTCTTCTCCCATTCTTGCGTTCAATTGTTATAAGCATTCACGAATGGCCCACCGACAGGACTGCGGCGCCTTTGATTTTCCCCCTCCGCAGGTCGCTTAAGGCGGCATTGGCTTGCTCCAGGGGATACGCCGTCACTTCTGTCTTCACTGGCACCTTGGGCGCAAGGGCCAGAAACTCCTCACCGTCCCGCCGTGTCAGGTTGGCTACGGACCGCACCACTCGTTCTCCCCAGAGGAGTTCATACGCAAAGGAAGGGATATCGCTCATTTGAATTCCGCCGCAAACAACTGTGCCGCCTTTGACGAGCGCGCGAAGAGCCGCCGGGACCAATGAACCAACCGGCGCGAAGATTATCGCCGCGTCCAGCTTCTCCGGCGGTTGTTCATCTGAACCACCTGCCCATACGGCTCCTAGTTTTCGAGCAAATTCCTGGCTTTTGCTATCTCCCGGCTTTGTAAATGAATAAACGCTCTTCCCCTCGTACTTCGCCACCTGCGCCAGAATGTGGGCCGCCGCGCCAAATCCGTAGAGCCCGAGGTTCTGTACATGCTTCCCAGCCATACGGTAGGAGCGATACCCGATCAAGCCGGCACACAATAAGGGCGCCGTTTCTTCGTCTCTGGTGCCTTCAGGCAAATGAAAACAATATGCTGCGTCAGCCACGGTATAATCGGCATACCCACCGTCGATCGTGTAGCCGTTAAAAAGAGGGTGATCGCAAAGATTCTCGGCGCCTTGCTTGCAGTAAGAACAATGGCCACAGGTAGAAGCGAGCCAGGGCACGCCGATCCGATCGCCGACGCGGAAGTTCTCGACTTCCTCGCCGAGCTGAACGACGCGGCCTGCAATTTCGTGACCTAGAATCAAAGGTAGTTTCGCTTCCGCAAGCTCACCGTCAACGATGTGCAAATCGGTACGGCACACCCCACAAGCATGGATTCTGATGAGAACTTGTCTCGGGGTTGGCCGGGGAACGGGCACTTCCTTGAGACGCACCGTCTGGTGCGGTCCTTCTAGCACCATCGCACGCATTGTTTCCGGAATTTGCATTTTCCAGCTCCGCAATTCGGTATTCGCCTGAAACCCCAATATAGAATTGCGTCCGCATTTCGCAAGGAACCGTCTTCGATCAAAATGCTCGTGTGTGCTGCCGCGGGCGAAACTCGCACGCCTTGTTGTTCCATGCCAGCCTCTTCACTGCGCCGTTGAGGGTCACGATGCCGTCCTGCACCGAGACTCCGACGTCTCCGACTTTCACGCCTGGCTCGTATTCGAGCTCGGCCAGAACATCACTCTTCAGTTCCACATCCGTTTTCACACGGCCAAGATGCAATTAAGCCCTCCGAAGGGATTCGAGACGTAGGCAGGCGAGAGCGGATCATCCGTCCATTGGCCATCAACGAGGAACCGATATTCATATTTTCCCCGCCTGAGGATCAACTCCACTGCCCAGCGGCCATCCCCTTGGGGTTGCAACGGAGTGGCCGAGGGATCCCAACCATTGAACGAGCCCGCCACAAAAACCTCCTTCGCATCAGGATGAAAAACCTCGAGAGCAACGCGTTCCAGCTCCGGTCCTGGAAAGTGCTCAAGCAAAAGCGGAACGGCCCTCGCGAGTTCTGTTTTCGCACGCTCTGACCGTTTAATCACGCTTTTCTTGAGCGGCCTTTTGGCTTGGGCCGGAGTGGCTTTTGCCGCTGTGGTGGTTCGACTCTTTGTCGTTCTGGAAGTTGGGCGTGTTTTCATTCGTAATCATACCTCCGCGCATAAATAGAGAAACCCGTAGCGGCGCTCCCGCTGATGCTGCCGATGAAGCTACTCATACGCTCATTCACGCCGCGGCGACGTGCAAATCGCCGCGGCAGCACAACTGTTTTTAGGCAACTTTGACTTCGACCGTCTTCGGTTTGGCTTTCTCGCCCTTTGGCAGGTGGACACTCAGCACGCCGTCCTTGAACCCCGCGCTGACCTTGTCAGGGTCAGCTCCATCTGGCAGCGTGAAACTGCGATAGAAATTGCCGTAGGAGCGCTCGATGCGATGGAACTTCTTGTTCTTTTCCTCTTTCTCAAACTTACGCTCTCCGGTAATGGTCAGTACTCCGTTCTCGACCGTCACCTTCACGTCTTCCTTCTTCATTTCCGGCAGGTCAGCTTTGACGAGCCATTCTTTGTCATCCTCGCTGATGTCCACGCGTGGCGCCCATTCGGCCACGGTCATCAGTTCCTCATTGCCGCTGGGGGCGCGAACTGGCGCCCAGCCAAAAAACTTGGCCAGGCGGTTTTGGAATTCGTCCATTTCCTTGGCCGGATCCCAACGTGTTAATGCGTTCATTTCTCGATCCTTTCCGGCTCGGCGGCTAAGTTAATTCAGCCGCGCTGCCTGTCCGCCGAGTTTCCCAGGCAGCAGCGGCGAAAACTCACAGGACCTATGCGCGTTTCTAGAGGCGTTATTCTTGGCCCGCCTTCATTATCTTGTGGTCACCACTTTCCCAGCCTTGCTGGCCTTTCAGCCCCGATCTGGCCAGACTGCGCTACCGACGCGATCGGTTGGCCAACGACAATTGCCCATTTCCTTGATTCAACAATACTAATCAGGACAACCAGAATCCAAGGATTTATTTCAATTGTTTATTTCACGAATTGGCAGCGGTTGCGGTGTGGCCGCCGCCCCTATAACGCCATTTTCCACTGGCATCGGAGCCGGCTCCTTCGCCCTCGGCATCTCCTTGCCAATGAGCTTGTAGAGCGTTTCCCCATCAAGAGTCTCGCGCTTGAGTAATTCCGCTACCACCCGCCGCAAGTCAGCCCGGTGGGCGGTCAGAACCTCTTTGGCTTCAGCATAGGAATCGTCGAGGATCCTTTTCACCTCTTCGTCAATGTCTCGGGCGGTCTGCTCGCTGCAGTCGCGCTGCAATTGAAGGGGCTGACCGGGAAGATAAGCCGGCGCTCGCTGTGCGCAGTTGGCCATACCGACCTTCTCGCTCATTCCGTAAAGGCAGATCATTTGGCGGGCGAGCGCGGTGGCATGTTCCAGATCGTTTTGGGCGCCCGTGGTCAGGTCGCCGTATTCCAGTTCCTCGGAGGCGCGCCCGCCCAGCATCCCGCGCAAGCGGGCGAGCAATTCAGCCCGGCTAAGCAGGAACTCGTCTTCCGTGGGCACTTGCAGCGTGTAGCCCAACGCCGCATGACCGTGGGGAATAATGGTGATCTTGCGCACCGGGTCCGCCTCGGGGCTGTAGGCGGCGATCAGGGCATGACCCACCTCGTGACAAGCCACCCGCCGCTTCTGCTGTTCGGTCAATCGGCGGCTTTTCCGTTCCGGACCAGCCACGACTTTCTCCACGGCATTTTCCAGGTCCGCCTGGCTGATTTCGCGTGCCCCGCGGCGAGCAGTCAGCAGAGCGGCCTCATTCAGAACATTAGCCAGGTCGGCTCCCGAAAACCCGGCGGTGGCCTGAGCAAGCTGGCGCAAATCCACCCCGGGGGCCAGCCGTTTGTCCCGGGCATGAACCTTGAGAATGGCCTCGCGGCCGTCCAGGTCCGGCGTGTCCACAATCACCTGCCGGTCGAACCGGCCTGGCCGGAGCAACGCCGCATCCAGCACCTCCGGGCGATTGGTCGCTGCCAGAATGATGACGCCAGCGTTGGGTTCGAACCCGTCCATTTCGGACAGGAGCTGATTCAAAGTCTGCTCCCGCTCATCGTTGACCATGCCCAGGTGAATACTGCGCTTCTGGCCAATCGCATCTAATTCGTCGATGAAGATGATGCAAGGCGCGTGCTGCTTGGCCTGCTGGAACAAGTCCCGGACCCGCGAGGCGCCCACCCCGACAAACATTTCAACGAAGTCACTCCCGCTCAGCGAGAAAAAGGGCACCTTGGCCTCGCCAGCAACCGCGCGAGCCAGCAGGGTCTTGCCCGTGCCGGGTGCTCCAATCAACAGAATCCCTTTGGGTATCTTTGCGCCGACCTCCTTATAGCGCTCGGGGTTTTTTAGGAAATCAATTACCTCTTTCAGTTCCTGTTTGGCCTCTTCGCAGCCGGCCACATCCGCAAAACTAACGCCGGTCTTCTCGCCTTCCACGAGCCTGGCAGTGCTCTTGCCAAAACCCAAAACGGATTGTCCCACCGCGCCCAATTTGCGGCCCATCAATGACCATATCCCCACGAGGATGGCGATGGGCAGCGCCCAACTCAGCAGGAACTGTGAAAGAAAACTTGGGCGTTCGCCGTTATACTACGCCCCGCTTGCCTGGAGGTCCTTGACCAGGTCGGGATCTTCGATGCGAACGGTGCGGAACTGGAACGGTCCCGTTGCCGCGGGGGCGTTTGTCCCCATTGCGTGGCTATTTGTCGGAGCACTGGCAGTCGCAGATAAGGCTGCATTCGTAGCGGGCGCAGCCTCGGGCACGATCGGGCCTGTGATCTCGTCTTGCTTAACCACTGCGTCCAGCACCTCGTGCCGTGCCAGAAGCGCTCTGAACTCGCTGTAGGGGATGGTGCGCACAGTGAACTGGTTCACGGCCACCTGCCACACCCAAAGCACTAGAAGCATTACGAAGAAAGGCCAAAAACTGAATCCCCAGTTCGGTTTGTCTTTATCCGGGACCTTAAGGTCAATTCTGGGCGGAGTATTCTTCATAGGAGTTTAATAGCCGGCATCCTAAATCCCAAGCTGGCAACTCCCTCAACGTTACGCTCGCAACGCGCGAGTTGCAAAGCGAATGGGGCGCTAGCTCCGACTCAGACAGTGGGGTAGCGGTGGGGACGGTTTGGGGTGGCGTCGGCGTGGGTGCGAACGCGAGAGCTGGGGGGCGTGTCAGGTGGAATTGTGTTGGGTACATGGGGCGAGGGTTGGGGACTGGAGTCAACAGAGTACGTTCCAAGAGTTCCAACTTGCGCAGGGCCTTGTCCCGAGCGGCGCCTTCCAACTGGAGGACCTCGCGGGTGAAGCTCACGACCGGCAGTTGGGTATAAGCCAACCCCAGATAGATGACGTTCCATTGCTGCAGCAGCCGGAGTTGGTCTGCCAGGCGTTCCGGGGTCAAGTGGGCCAACGCTTCCTCCAGAAACTTCCAGAGCTGCTATTGGCGAAGGGTGTAAGTTAAGAGCACTATCACCACCTGAGCCGCTCCTATCACCGTTACCGTTACCTGTTCCAAGTAACACTTTTGCAAGTTATTTGACCAGAGTGACTTGTAGAACTCATGTTTTGGGCCTTCCGCACGTGGAACTTATCGCAGTTACTCGCTTCTTCCAGGCGCGGGACGCGCCTGAGATACTCCGTAGTCCCTCCGTAGCCCCTCCCGATACACACCGTAGGTTCATTTTCAACCTACGGTGTGTATCGGGAGGGGCTACGGAGGGGAGCACCAGAGATATGCAAGAGGGAATTTAGCATTTATGTTTCGGGGCAAAAGGAGGCGGTTACCGTGTGGCGACGGTTTTTGCCGATTACGGAGTGGCGGAGGGTGCGGTTAAAGGGCGGGAGAGGGACAGAGCCTTTGAACCCGTGGTGGCAGGAGATGAGGCTCCGTAACTGCATACCGGTATACAGAAATCACACTCACGCCTGTGCCGGTATTTGCCCCTCAGGCGATTGAGCGGATTGAAGCCCCTTTGAGCAGCTTCCGGCAGGTCGCCCGTGGGCGCCTGCATGGAAGCG